>Ga0070679_100000024_pt1 | contig 121394 bp, 100 predicted proteins | sample KBSC63BmetaG_FD_65652 | JGI IMG/M metagenome (GOLD analysis project Ga0070679, IMG submission 65652) | Corn rhizosphere microbial communities from Kellogg Biological Station, Michigan, USA - KBS C6-3B metaG | ecosystem: Host-associated > Plants > Roots > Rhizosphere | place: USA: Michigan... | reverse complement strand
CGCTGCTATAGGAAAGCGATATGACTCATGTCACACCTAAACTGATTCTTTGCAAATATCTCGCTTTCTTTTGGCCAGGCGTGATTTAAGTCACTGCGTCGACCGTCTATCCTGTCGTAGTCTCTGCGTGGCTAGACATAAGGAGAAGCAATTATGTTTGACAGGACAAAAACTGTGAGAGAGTACGCGCTGGAGATACCGGCAGCGACTCGAATCTTTGAGAAACTTGGTATTGATTACTGCTGCGGGGGCAACAAGAGTCTGGCGGATGCTTGCGCAAAGGCAGGGATCGCAGTCGAGGACGTTCTCGGTTCATTTGAGACCGGCGCAAGATCCGACGAAACCTCCACCTTCAAGGAATGGCACTCGGCGTCGCAGGCGGAACTAATCGCGCACATCGTTGAAAAACATCACGCGTTTACACGAGAGGAGTTGGAGCGACTTGATGCTCTACTAGCAAAAGTATGTGGAGTGCATGGGCAAAACCATCCGGAACTTTTTCACATTCAGGATCAATTCGGGACGCTGCGCGGGGAGCTTGAGCCTCACATGCTGAAAGAAGAAAGGGTGCTCTTTCCCTATATCGTTCAAATGGAGGAAGCTGTGGTGGCCAATCAACCGCTTCCCCAGCCGCCTTTTGGAACTGTGCGGAATCCAGTGCGGGTGATGATGACCGAGCACGACGCGGCGGGATACATTTTGGGAAGAATGCGGGAGGCCAGTGCTGACTACACTGTTCCGCCGGATGGATGCATTAGTTACAAGACCTTATTCAGCGCCCTAACAGCGTTGGAAGTTGACTTGCACCAGCATATCCATTTGGAAAACAACATCCTGTTTCCGCGCGCTGCGGAACTGGAAGATATTTCGCGCTCGATCTAGATGCGGTTTACAAAGCGTACATGGGTCTTGGCTAATTTGATTAATCTTCACTTTCTCTTCGGCTACTCACGTCCGTTCCGTCACAAATAGACCACATCGCTAATTACCTGAGCGATACCAGCAGCGATGAACGACCGTGAGAACACGTGTGCATAACAAGTGTTTTCACGCTAGGAACCGGTTCCCGTTCCTTTTAAGTTGATATCAAGACTTTAGTATTGGAAGGACACGAAAGATGGAACACATTGTCGACAATCCAAGGCGGATTTCTCGAACCAAGAGCCAAACTAGAACAGACGTTTCCGGACCCGCTTACCAAGCTTATCAAATCTTGCACGTAGCCTTCGTAGTCGCGCCGATAGTCGCTGGCTTGGATAAGTTTTTTAATGTACTTGTGAACTGGGAGCAGTATCTACCCTCATTCGTCAACCGAATGGTCGGCGGTCACGGTCACGAATTGATGCTCGTCGCTGGCGTGATCGAAATCATTGCGGGACTCGGAGTTCTATTCAAACCGAAGTTTTTTGCTTATGTCGTTTCGGCTTGGCTTTTAATGATCGTGGTGAACCTGCTAATGATCCCAGGCTACTACGACATTGCGCTACGCGATTTTGGTCTTGCGTTAGGCGCTCTTGCCCTTGCGCGTCTCAGCCATCAGTTTGATCGCTGAGCCTCGCAGTAATTGAGGGAGCGGCACGGCGCTCCCGGCAATTGTCGGTTAAGAGAACGTCATGATCGCTGCAGCGGTACGACCAAACGGTCCTAATGAGATCGCCTTCTGCGAATTCTTTGGCAAACGATCCAAAGGCGCCGAACCAGATGCTGATCTGACAAACGCTCTTACCGCTTGCTTGTCAGCAGGCGTAGAGGTTGTCTCAGTGCTGCCGGAATGGGTTGAACTTCGCGTGCCCAGCGACTTGGCGGTGATTTCTCCACTTCAGGAATTAGTCACGCAGCTAGAGGCAGGGCTATCGTTGCAGATCGCTGAAGCGATTAGTCGGGCCTTCCGGGAGATGCTTTGCAACGCTGTCGAATATGGCGGCCATCTCGATCCGACGGCACTGGTTGAGGTGAGGCTGAGGCGGCTCAAGCACGCATTCGTTTGTCGAATAAAAGATCCGGGCGATGGTTTCGAGCCTTCCAGCCTCGACCACGCGGCAATCAATAACCCGAAGGGCAATCCTATTCGCCACTCCTTAGTGCGTGAAGAGAAAGGTCTGCGTGGAGGAGGGTACGGCATTCTGCTCGCCACTCAGGTCGTCGATCACCTGGTCTACAATCAGCGCCATAACGAAGTGCTATTCATCAAGTACCTCTCTTGAATTGAGGCCATATGATGAGCACGATGTCACGGTCGTTTTTGCAACTTAGATGGATCAGCAACCACGGTAGCGCAGCAACTGCGATGCTCTTTCTGGCGCAGACCAGCAGAGAGCGACTTGTCGCATCGAGAGTTCTACTTGACTGCGTTTGCTTTACTGAGGCGGTAGTATTTTAAGGGTTGTTCAGGCGGCGACTGCGACCAACATACCGGACCTGTCTTTACCTCTGCCGACTCCACCGATTGCAAGCGTAGCCCTCCCTGTGCATCGCGAAGCAGCAGTTCAAGCTTTCCAGTTCCTCCGCGCCAGCCGCTGGGCTGATTCACTGCTCCGATAATGTCAACGGCATCAGACGGCAGCGTGTCCGTTACCGCAAATTCTCGGAGCATCGGTGGCGCACATCCAAGCAAGTCGCCATTATCAGCGATCGTAAGCGGTATTCCCCAAAACGTCCCACTGCTATCTCGGAAAATTCCGAGCCGATCGCCGGTACCGTGCTGATCTGGTGTTGGTGCGTTAGACACTGTGATGAGCCGGCCATAGCTCTGTTCTAATTGGGAGATAGGAACGTAAGCGGCGTGCGGTTGCTTGGGTGGGTTGCAAGAGACAAACAGCAATATGGTGGACAATAAAATACTCCGAACTCGCGATCGCGGAATTCGGTGCAGGTTCTCGTCAAATCGTTCTTGACTCAATGTTGTCCTAATACGCTCGAATCGTTTTTATCTCATCAAATGCATTTTTGCGTTGCGTGCCGCAAAAGCAGCAAGCGGACTATGGGATATATCAAGTGGCCTAAACAAGTATTTAACTCTACATAATCACGAAGTCATCTAGGTTTATTCATCAAATCAACTTTATCTTCTATTTAATGGCTGTTATGAGACTGAATTAGTCATCCTTTACCTTTACTTAGCCACTGACAAAGTGGCTCACTGGTTTCGCCTTTATTGGTTTCAGCATTGCTTTTATGAAACACCGCCAATCTAGGTCTGCACCCAGAAGTTACGTACGAAGAAGCAAAGAGTGAGCCATCTGCTGGAGCTGATGTGAACAAATCGCTGGAGTAAACGATACAAGCAAGTGGAAACACTTAAATGAAAAAGGTGTTAACACCGTCGTCAGCTCACACGAATCCGGAATAACGTCACTTAATGGATTAGCAGGTGAATCAGGATCCTCAATTGTTCCTTCGATGGGAGAATCATAATGTTGCGAACGCAAATAGCGATTGATAACAGAGATGACGGAGGCAATACGCAATTGATGCGTGCTGCACTCGATGGTCACACTGACATCGTAAAAGGCCTTCTCCGAAATGGTGCCGACGTGAATGCGCAAAACCTTGAAGGACGAACGGCACTAATGTTCGCAGTCATTAACCTCCGGAGCGCCACTGTGAAAATGTTGTTGCAGTTTGGAGCCGATGTGAATGTCCGGGCCAATTGCGGTTGTACGCCCTTAATGCTTGCGGCATGTAGTGGCGACATCCGAATCACTCAGGCTTTGTTAAATCGCGGTGCTGATGCAAGAAAAATTTGCCAGCCAGGCAAAACTGCCCTGGTTGTGGCCCTGGAACATGGCTACCACGCCATCGGGGAATTGCTCAAAAGGGCTATGGGCCAATCAACATCAGTGAAGCAAGAAAAGCTTCAATCCAACTTAGAAAGCCGTGAAGGGTCTACGGTCCTTTCCGCGACGAATTGAACTGGGGGCATTACAAAACTTAGAGCAAAACCAAAGAGGAGCGATGGAATGATAAATACGAATTCATATCAAGCTAAGCAGTTCAATCTGAGTAGCTTGAATGGCATTTCCGATCGAACGTTGGAGATGCACTTCAAACTCTACGAAGGTTACGTCAAAGAGACGAATAAGCTGACAGAAAAGATTTCCGAGTTTCTGCGAGACGGCAAAGTGGATCAGGAAGAGGTGCCGGCTTACTCGGAACTCACGCGCCGCTTGGGCTTCGAATACAACGGCATGGTCCTGCACGAATACTATTTCGCCAACATGAAACAAGGCGGTCCGGGTAATCCTGAACAGAACTCTGCTTTCTTTAGGGCGGCAGAGGCGAGTTTTGGCAGCTACGAGATCTGGAAGGCAGATTTTGTTGGCATCGGCAAGATGCGCGGCGTCGGTTGGGCCATCTGTTACCAGAATCCGGCCAATGGACGGCTCTCCAATCACTGGATTACGCTTCATGAGACGGGCAACGTGGCTGGTTTCAATCCAGTACTGGTGATGGACGTGTGGGAGCATGCCTTCCTGCTCGACTACAAACCAGCAGAGCGCCCTAAATACATCGAGGCATTCTTTTCCAACATCGATTGGAATGTTTGTGGCGAGCGCCTGACACGGGATTTGGTTGCACGTTCTGCCACAGCTCGTGAAGTTGGTTGAAGGCTCGTATGAGAAATCGAATCGAGAGTAAAGTTTAGAACATGGAAGACACAGGCCACGGGAAGGCATGTAATGGTAGTGATGTGTTGAAGGGCTTTGCGGCGGGTCTCATTGGCGGGTTAGTAGCATCCTGGACCATGAACCGCTTTCAGGATGTATGGAGCAAACTCGCGAAGGGCCTCGAGACTTGGCCAGACTCGAATCTTGAAGTTCAGGAAGACACGACCGTAAGGGCCGCCTCGGCAGTTTCAGAGGGACTCTTCGATCACAAGTTGACGCAAGGTGAAAAGAAGGTTGCAGGTACGGCGGTCCACTACACTCTCGGCACGGGTGTAGGTGGGCTATACGGCGCAGCAGCGGAAATAGCGCCCAACGTTACCGCGGGGGCAGGCCTGCCTTTCGGCGCGGTTTTCTGGTTAGTTGTAGACGAAGGTGCTGTGCCGCTGCTCGGTCTCTCAGAAGGACCAATGGCTTATCCTCTCTCCATCCACGCTTACGCTCTCTCATCGCATTTCGTTTATGGAGTGACAGCGGAGGTGGTGCGTCGCGCGGTTCGCCGCGCACTATAGGTGGTTATCACCATGGCAGATTTGCACCAGAGATTTGTGAAGTCGAGGCCACGGCCATTTTCTGATCGCGAGCTTGAAGAGCTCCAGCGTCTAACCTTCGACTATTTTCTGAAGGAAACAAATCCTGAGAACGGCCTAGTGCCGGATAGCACTCGGCAGGGCGCACCATGCAGTATCGCTCCAACCGGATTTGCTTTGGCGGCCTATCCTGTCGGTGTCGAGCGTGGTTTTATTACGCGCGATGATGCGATTACTCGAACCCTGACGTCCCTGCGCTTCTTCTGGCATAGTCTCCAGGGTCCGGAACCAAACACTACGGGATACAAAGGCTTTTACTATCATTTTCTTGACATGAAAACAGGTCGCCGTACGTTTGATTGCGAACTCTCGACAATCGATTCGACCTTCGTGATCGCGGGTGCATTGACGGCTGCTGAGTATTTCAATCGTGACACTGAAAACGAACGTGAAATTCGAGACCTTGCCACGGCTCTCTATCGACGCACGGACTGGCAGTGGGCGCAAAATGGCGCGGATACCGTAACCCACGGTTGGACGCCCGAACAGGGGTTCTTGAAGTATCGTTGGGATGGCTATAACGAAGCGCTGATTCTTTATGTTCTTGGGCTTGCATCGCCAACGCACCCTTTACCAAAAGAAAGCTACCAGGCTTGGACCAAGACTTATGATTGGAGAAGTCTTTACGGATACGACTTCCTCTACGCCGGTCCGCTATTCATTCATCAGCTTTCGCACATGTGGATCGATTTTCGCTCCATTCAGGACGACTACATGCAACACAAGGGGATCGATTATTTCGAAAACAGCCGTCGCGCCACATACGCCCAGCAACAGTACGCTATTGAGAACCCCAGAGGCTTCAAAGGCTATGGCGAATTCATTTGGGGGTTCACTGCGAGCGATGGTCCTGGACCAGCAATTGAAAAGGTCGATGGCAAGGAACGCCAATTCTATGACTACATAAACCGCGGCATTCCGGACGGGCCGGATGACGGCACTTTGGCTCCCTGGGCGGTGATCGCGTCACTTCCATTCGCCCCTGAAATTGTGTTGCCTTCGATCAGTTACTTCGACCAAAGCTTTCCTGAGATGACCAGCAAGTATGGATTTAAGTGCAGTTTCAACCCGACGTTTCCCGGAGCTTCCAGGAATGGGTGGATTTCAAAGGGGTATTACGGTCTGGATCAGGGTCCGATAGTTTTGATGATTGAGAACTATCGATCAGGATTCATTTGGCGGTTGATGCGAAGCTGTCCTTACATCGTCACCGGGCTTCGCCGTGCAGGATTCTCCGGCGGTTGGCTTCGCGACATGCGCAAATAGATTCTTCAGCAGGCGTTAAAGAGGCAGAACTCCATGTGAGCTAAATAAGAGAGTGATAATTTCAAACAGAGCCATCAAAATTGTAAGCATAGGACAGCTCATCCCTAATTTTCGCTTATCGGCAGCTAATCGTCCTGTTCAGGTAGCACGTTCGACGAGAATGATTCCTCCTCGGTTCGATTTCATTCCTTCTGCTCTTTCGAATTGATAGTGTCATCAGTGTCCAGTCAACCGATAGATGAGAGACCCTGATTCGGTGTTACTCACTTCAGGACAGCAACCAGCGCCGGCCGAAGCAATTCACCATTTATTAGGTAACCGCGTTGATATTCGGCATATACGGTGCCGGATTCATTTCCGTCACCATCGATGACGGTCATCGCCTCGTGTACTGTTGGATCGAATGGCTTGCCTTCACTGTCAAATGGTCTGACGCCGTTCGCATGGAGCACCTCATTAAGTCGCTGATGAATCAGCGTGAGACCCTTGGCCACCGCATCTGATGTTTCGCCGACATGCAACAGGGCTCGGTCGAAGTCGTCAACTACCTCGAGAAGGGCTAGAAGAAGTTCGCGTTTCCCTTCCTGTTCCGCGATCGTAAGCTCATGCCTCGTGCGGCGCCGGTAATTATCAAACTCGCCCAGCAGTCGAAGACCTCGCTCGAGCTCGGCGTCCAATTCCTGCTTGAGCCGCCTGATCTCGGAATCAGACACTTCGGAGTCCTCGACTTCGATAACTTCGTATAGGCCGTTATCAGACAATGTTGTTTCGTATGCGTGTTCTAAACTCTCCATGATGACCGTTCCTTAGGTTCCAAAATACGTTTTTTCGTTAGACCGCCAACGTCAGGCGGTTTACGGGAAGATGCCAAGCTCCTCGTAGCAGGTAGCGATCTTATTTATGGCGCCGATAAAGGCCGCGGTCCTGAGACTCTGGATGTTGGAATCTGATTTCCATATGTCCCGAATTTGGTTGTACGCGAGTGCCATCGATTCTTCGAGTCCGGAGTTAACCAAATCGATTTCGTCAGCACCCTTCGCAACAGTCTTTCTTTCTGCGTCGCTGAGTCTTCGTCCGGTATTGTCCTCGATGATGCGCAGCACGTTCTCAATGCTTGATTGCTCAAAGCGCTTGCCCATCCTGCCGAAACGAACGTGTGACAGATTTTTCAGCCACTCGAAATAAGACACCGTGACGCCGCCTGCATTCAAATAGATGTCGGGGATGACCAGGATGCCTTTGCGCTGGAGGATCTCGGCTGCATGTGAAGTGGTTGGACCATTGGCCGCTTCGCCAAGAATCTTCGCTTTGACTCGCCCCGCGTTCTCTTCCGTGATCTGATTTTCGAGCGCAGCAGGAATCAAAATGTCGCAATCAAGTTCGAGCGCTTCCTCTCGACTGCCGAGATTTGTTGCGCCCGGAAAGTTGAGGAGAGAGCCGGTTTCCTTCCGGTGCTTCATCGCCATCTCGACGTCAAGACCTCTCGGGTTATAGATAGCGCCTTCGAATTCGGCCAGAGCCACGGTGATTGCCCCACCTTCTTGACAAAATCGAGCCGCGTTGTACCCGACGTTTCCCAGTCCTTGCACGACGATCCGCTTACCCTCAAGCCCCTTCTCAAGGCCGAGTTGTGCCATGTCGTCTCCGTTACTACACACTTCGCGCAGGCCAAAGCAGACTCCGCGTCCAGTGGCTTCGAGTCTTCCTCGGACTCCTCCCTGTGAAACAGGTTTGCCTGTAACGCAAGCAAGCGCATCGATCTGACCTGGATGGAAGGCGGCGTAGGTGTCTGCTATCCAGGACATTTCCCGCTGCCCCGTTCCATAATCGGGAGCGGGCACGTCAACTCCAGGACCAATAAAGTTCTTCTTAATCAATTCCGAAGTATATCTCCGTGTGATCTGCTCCACTTCCTCGCCCGTGTACTTCTTCGGGTTGATCTTTACAGCGCCCTTGGCTCCTCCAAACGGCACGTCCATTACTGCGCACTTGTAAGTCATGAGCGCGGCCAAGGCCTTCACCTCGTCTTCGTTCGCGTCCTCGGAATATCTGATTCCGCCTTTCACGGGAAGCTTGTGGTGACTGTGCTGGGCACGCCAGCCTGAAATAACTTCGTAACCCTGTCGAGTGCATACCGGAAAGTTGAACGAATAAACGCTGTTACAGACCTTAATCTGATCTAGCAGTCCTTTCCTGTGCTGTGTAAACGAGGCCGCCTGATCAAAATAAACTGAGACGTTGTCAAAAAAACCTGACTGAGGTTGAGCTGCATTCATGATTCACCCCTTTGGTCGATTAGTTGGCCCACAATTTCACCAACGCCGTATTCGTCGAGTAAAAGAAGATACCCTAGTGCAAGCGTCTCATCTTCCAACGTGTCACTCAGGTCGAGATCTCGCGCTGGCACGCGGCCGTTAAGTCGATTAAGAGACCAAATAAGGTATTGGCGAATTGGCCCTCCACGATAATGATATTCGCTCTCGTCTCGTTCCAGCGCACGCACAACTTCGATCGCAGACCTTCCGCAAACATCTTTTCCTCGAAGTCTAAACATCATTTGGTCGACATCCTCAACTGCTTCCCCAACAAGCGCTCCTCGACTTCCAGTAAAACCCGAGAATCGGACTTCCAAGGAGGCGTCGATATGGAGCGTGGGCGTTATTGTTCCATTTAGGTTCCATACCAAAATTTGGGCGGCTTCGCGCCTTGGTTCAACGAGTCAATCATATTCATCAAACCGATCTGCAGCGACCGTGATATCACGCATGCAAGGCAGGAGTTTTCTCCTGTATTGAGTGCTGATCGGGTTGCTATACTTCGAGACCACACATCAGTTTGGAGGCACAGATGAGTATCCGCGGGCGATTATTGGCGCTGGCAATAGGTGGAGTTCTGCCGCTTTTAATCGTCGGACTTACCGTTCTTGGGATAGTTTGGAGTGAAAAGCAAAACCAGCTGAATGAAAGTCTGGAGCAGCAAGCAGAGTTGGCCGCCGTCGTTTTCGATCGCTGGCTTGACGCCCAATACCAGCCGCTCAAAACCATAGCTTCGTATCCGCCTAGCCAGTTGAATGACAAGTCCGCTCTCGAAGAAAACCTGAAGGCCGCGCTAAGAAACCGCACACATTGGATCGATCTACGGGTACTGGACGCAAGCGGAAGAGTTGTGGCGACTGAACCCACGGGTGCCGGCAATCTTCCATCCAGCTTACCCGAAAAGCTAGTCGCTGAAGTAAGACGCGGCGTCCCCGATGTTGAGACGGACTGGACGCGTGGGGAGGGGCAGTATCTTGTGGCCATAGCGGTACCGCTTGAAGGTGGCGGTGCTGTAGTCGCGCGCATTGACGGCGCGGCCTTTAAGGAGCCACTCCACGGGATCACGCTGCCGGATCGCGCGGTCGTCACTCTGCTCGATCAACGATACCGGGTGGTCTATCGTAGCCAGACTCCAGAATCCGCAATAGGAATGAATCTGAGCAATTCGGATTTTCTCTCAGCGCTGCAGAATCAGAATACCGGACTCGTAGTCGTGCGGAGTTCGATCGATGGTGTTGAGCGTGTCTACGGGCTCGGGCGAGTGGGCAAAACCGGCTACATTGTTATGGTCGGTATTCCGAGCGCGATTCTTTATGCGTCTGCCTGGCGACAGCTGATGGGTTATGCCGTCGTTGGCTTGATAGTAGTGTTCTGTACGATGACAGGGGCGCTCCTCATCGCAAGGAGCATCGCTCGGCCCGTGCGGCTCCTGAACTTCGCGGCTGAAGAGTTCGGAGGAGGGAATTTTTCGGCGCGAGCACCAACTGAAGGAAGAGATGAAATGTCACGCCTCGGTATGAACTTTAACGCGATGGCAGAGCGACTACAGAAAAGGGAGGCGCGATTTGCTGAGCTAGACCGACTCAAATCTGAGTTCGTCTCAACCGTCTCTCACGAGCTCCGCACACCTTTAACCACAATCAAGGCGCTAACGCGACTTCTGATGCGCGAGGGACTTCAGGAAACGAAAAGGCGCGAGTATATCGAAACGATTTCGGTAGAATGCGATCGCCAGATTGATTTAGTTCTCAACCTGCTGGACCTTTCTCGTATCGAAGGGGGTGTGTTACGCGTCACACACGAACGTGTTGACGTGGACGAAGTGATCTCTTCGGTCATAAAGTCAGAGACTCGATCAGCGGAAAAAAGGCAACACGAACTTAGAGTAGAACCGGCTGAGGTTCCGCCGGTATGCGCTGACCCGAAAGAGCTTCGAAGGGTCCTCTCGAACATCGTCGAGAATGCTATTAAGTACACACCAGACGGCGGTCGCATTGTTCTATCCGCTTGTGAAGAAGACTCGCACGTAGCGATAAGCGTAACAGACAACGGTCGAGGCATACCCGCTGAGGACATACCCATTCTCTTTGACAAATTTCACCGGGGACGTCCTGCACCCCATTCCGCTGCGATGGCTGAGGGCACGACCAACGCTGAGTTCCTGGAGGATGCCGATGTGTCAGGCGTTGGCCTTGGTCTATACCTGGCGCGTAACGTTATGGAGAGAATGGGAGGGCGGATCAGCGTAGACAGCAAAGTTGGACGCGGCAGCACCTTCAAATTGCACTTGCCGTTATGGAGTGACAGAGGATGCAATAAACCGGAGTAGCGAGGATTAACCACATGGCCAAACAGTTGCTGGTCGTCGACGACGACCCCGGTCTCCTGCTTGCAGTATCCGAAACGTTGCGTGCAGAAGGTTACGACGTGCAGACGGCTCGCCGGGGAGCTGAGGCAATGGTCCGCGTTGCCGAGGCGCTTCCCGATCTGATCATTAGCGACATTCGAATGCCCGGGATGGATGGTTACGCGCTCGTGCGTAATCTACGCTCGTCGCCGCGCAGTCGATTAGTACCTATCATCTTCCTGACGGCCAAAGACGAGACCGCAGACCGCATTACAGGATTTCGTACCGGCGTGGACGCCTACGTAACAAAGCCCTTTGAGCCCGAAGAACTAGTGGCGATCGTGAAGAGCATCCTCGAACGAGTACAGCGCACTCACTCCGACCTCGCGCGCATGTTCGGGGACCACGAGAGCGACGCGTCGGATCTAATACGGGACGAAGACTTAACACATGCGGAGTGGCGGGTCGCCGAAGCTGTCGCGCGCGGACTCTCAAACAAGGAGATTGCCGCTGAACTAAGTCTGAGCTTGAGAACGATAGAGGGTCACATCAGTCGCATTCTAGATAAGAAGAATCTAAGCAACCGCGTTGAGTTGGCCCTCCATGTGCGGGGACGCAAACAAACCGAATGAAATCAACCCGATGTAACCCTGCCCAAAACGTTCAGGAAATCGTGAGAGTCGCTCATCACGATCTTTAAAAAACCTGCCTTTTAATTATTTCTCATTCTTGTAATCACTCCCTTTAGCCGGATTTCTAAATTCGTAACGGCCACCGTCGCGCGCAGGCGCTTTATAAGCGTCGGGTGTTAATACCCGCAAAATTCAGGTGTTAATACGGTATTTCGCCTTGGTGTTCCTAGCTAGTCTAGCACCGTAACAATCGTAATTATGCGCCTGACACGGAGCGACAACATATGCGATTAGGACCAAGCGAAATTGCCCGAACGGCACCTCAGACTAGAAAAGGTGCGAGAAAAAATTGGCGGGAGATGCTGAGGCAGTGGTTGGTGCAATGTCCTGAGTGCTCGGAGGTCCGGTTAGTAGTAGGCGCCCACGAAAAGGATCAATACATCTGCAAAGATTGTGGGCATAGTTTCGTCATCGGCTTTCAATCGCGCCATGAACCATCCGCCTGTAAGGCTTGAAGTGTGTGACAACGATGAATTCGAGCGATTAGGAGATACAAGAGTTATGGCATACCAAGGTCCACAGTTAATTAAAGAACCAGAACTGCGATGGCCAATAGTTATTCTGGCTGCGATCATCACCACGATCATCGCCCTGGTGGCAGCGGGTTTGCACTATGTGGCTACGACCCAGCCCGTGAACTCCTATTCAGGACCGCGTCTAACAAGTGAGTTACGACCAGGAGAGCCAGAGTTCGACGAGGTTCGCGAACAAATTGAAATAGCTCAGTTATTAGGCACCGAGCAGGTACATCCATTCAATGGGCTCAGTGTAGATCTCACGGCGACCGTCAGAAACAACACTGGACGAAATATAAGCGGGTTAGAAATTCGGGGCGCAATCGTCGACGCTCAAAACTCAACTTTGCGCGAGCGGAGGGTTATGGTCATTCCCGCGCGGCAAACGGCACTCGAGCCAGGTGAGGCAATCGGCGTTCGTGTTCTGCTCGAAGGTATTGGTAATGATTCCGACCGAGCAAATATGGTGCTGGAAGTTACAGGCGTACGTTTTGATTGATCGAGGATGAATCCAAAGATAGTAACAACCAAGATTGCGGAGGAATTGAGTCATGGAAGCAGTGGTTGAACGAGCTGGCACCGATCTATCCGCCGTGGTGCCGGACTTAATCCGTAAGATGCGCAGAGCTACGACGCGAATCTTCGGTTGCTGGCACCGGAACATGAGTCGCCCGTTTAGCCGAGGGAATGAGAGCTACCGAACATGTATAGCGTGTGGCGCTCGGCGCCGGTTCGATTTGGAGCGGTGGAAAATGGTCGGTTCCTTTTACTACCCGGAGCGTAAGTTTGCTTTGTAAGCCAGGACGCGTTGAGCAGTCGTTGCCCAGGGATGGAAGGAACCGATTTCTTTGAATTGTGAGGAGACAGATATGTCATTGCGAATAGCCAAAAATGAACACAGTTTTGCAGCGACGTCGAACGCCATGTCTGAGGTACAGGACCAGGGTAGAAGTATCAAAGTCTTGATTCCTTATGACGGTTCCGAAAGCGCCGAAACGGCCTTGGAAGATTTGAGAGGGGCGGGCCTGCCGCAAGCACTCGACGCAATCGTAGCAGTGACCAATGTCTGGCTACCTCTGTCACCCTACGAGATCACCCGCGCTGTTAGCGCTCGGCGATTGATGGTTCTAACTGCGGGAGCGTCTTCGTATGCGCCAGCGTTAAGGGATCATGAAGAGCAAAGGGTGTTGTCACTTGAGGCTGAACGCCGGATTAGCTCCATCTTTCCTTCAGGTACGGTAAGAGCTGAGGCGATGCAGGATACAGCAACGGTTGCGAATGAGATTCTACGAAAAGCTAAAGAATGGGGAGCCGAACTTATTATCATGGGGTCACACACTAGTCCTTCACCGCACATAACAGACTACGCTGGACCGGCGCTCAAAGTCGCTCGAGAGGCACATTGCTCAGTACGCATTGCCCGCGCATCTGATCGAAAGGACGATTCTCCAATACGAATCGTCATTGGTGTGGATGGATCTACCACAACTCTCGACGTGGTTGACGCCGTGGCGGATCGGGTTTGGCCTCCGGCAAGCGAGACACGCTTAGTGGCCGTGCGTAAAGGCGGCTCGCGCGACTCCAGGAAGGATGCCCAAGCAACTGCCATGTTGGACCAAGCCGCACAAGATTTGCGAGCAAAGGGTCTAACGGTTTCAACTGCTATTAGGGATGGAAAACCGCAGGAGGTGCTCCTTCATGAGGCACGCGAGTTCGCGGCTGATTGCATATTCATCGACTCTCGCGGATTAAACCGCGAGTTAGACGGGGGCTATGACCGACGGGGCCTCGGCAAAGCAGCTGAGGCGCTTGCATTGGGAGCACACTGCTCAGTTGAGGTTGTGCGCGCAAAAAACTTTAGTGATCAATACTTGAAACCTGCAGCCTAATTGTGATGGAGGTCATTTGAGAGTCTCGGCAGTTCGTTCTGATGGAGGGAATAAAATGAAACTTTTGCTTGCAGTTGATTCGATTACTACTTTGGATATCCTTCTTGACGAGATGATGAGTCGCTCGTGGCCCAGTGGAACGGAGGCCCGCGTCCTCTCGATCGTTGAGGACCGTGACGTTCCACTTGAAACTTGGCGCGAAGAAGGTTACGGCGTGACGGCCGTACAGCAGGAAATGCGGAGGAGAGGAGAGCAGATTACAGCTCTAGCAATCGAGAGACTCCGAGAGGTGGGCATTCCCGCTGAGGTCGTAATTATGCGGGGCAATCCTGACTTCCTCATTTCGTTTGCCGCGGGGAACTGGCCAGCGGATCTGATTCTGATTCGCGCTCATAATCGCAATGATTTTAGGAATTGGCTGCTGGGCAGCGTAGCAAAGGCAGTAGTTGAAAGTGCGCCTTGTTCCGTCGAAATCGTTCGCGCCAGAGAAGCGGATCTCCGTGTGAACGACTGCATGAGGATCTTATTAGCTACCGACGGGTCAGATGTGTCATTAGCTGCATCTCAGGCTGTCGCGAAAGGGAACTGGCCCGCAGGCACTGAAGTGAAAATTGTCAGCGTGATTGATCCGATAATTTATTCACTCGAGGAGATTGGATTGTTACGGGACAAGCGAACAGAACGAGCGCACCGGGCAATTGGTCAGTCAATGAGCGTGTTAAAAGACACGTCGCTTACGGTGTCAGGAGAAGTCATCGCGGGCACGATTACGCGACAAATCATCGATCGCGCTATGAGTTGGAATGCTGATCTGATTGTTCTCGGAACGCATGAGCAACGGCGACTAAAGCGGCTGCTGTTGGGTAGCACTTCGACATCTGTTGCAAACCGAGCGCACTGTTCCGTCAGGGTAATTCGGCGGCCGGACGCTTCACTGAATGAAGAAGCATTGATTCGCCGCGCAAGCCCGTCCGCGCGGAGTCTGGGCACGGTGTATAGGTTTGATAAGAGTCTGGGGTGGAAGAAGGCTGCATGAGTATCGAAGCCTGAGCAAAGAAATCAATCTTAGATTCAAGGAAGAGGAATACAGACCATGAAGAAGAAATCACAAAAGACAGTGAACATTTATATAACCGAACCGGACCATCAACGTCTTACCGGATTAATCGAGATTACCCGCGAGCGCAACGGTGTCGATCGGGAATACCTCAACAAATTGGAAGCCGAACTGGATCGAGCGGAGATTGTTGATCCCAAACAGATTCCCGCCAATGTAGTTACTATGCGTTCGAAGGTTCGCTTGAAGGATCTGGTTAGCGGAGAAGCTAATACCTATTCCCTGGTGTTTCCAACAGAGGCAAACTTTAGCGAAGGTAAGATTTCTATTCTGGCACCCATTGGTACGGCTATCCTGGGTTACAAAAAGGGAGACACAATTGAGTGGCCAGTACCAGCCGGTGTGCGACGGCTCAAAGTTGACGAGATCCTTTATCAACCGGAAGCTGCGGGAAACTACGAGCTTTAGTCTGCGAGGGCCCAGGGCCAATCTCGTTCACATTCAAGAAGGGCGATCCTAAAAAGGTCTTCTTCGACTACCATTCAACCAGAGACGGTTTAGCCGATTTTGACTGAAAGCATCGAGATTGAACCACCGTCAAATCCCTCGACGGGAAACCGAATCTCATCGCCTTCCCTCATTTGAGCGATCACGTAGAGGAATGGCAAATAATGATCGGGTGTTGGAACCGACAAGGCGGCGTCACGCCCTAAAGTCTCGTAGGCGATCAGTGGGTCGTGGTCTCCGACGAGCAGCAGCTCACGCGCATGCTCCTCGAAGCGCACGGCCCAGTCGAGCGGTTCGACCTGCTGACGGCCCCACGCATACGCGTGCAGGTTATGCACGAGGTTACCGCTTCCCACGATGAGCACTCCTTCGTCGCGTAAGCTGCCGAGCCGCTTTGCGGTTTCGTAGTGGAACTCTGCTGGCTGTATCTCGTCAATGCTGAGTTGGATAACAGGCACGTCTGCTTCGGGAAAGACATGACAGAGCACAGACCATGTGCCGTGGTCGAGTCCCCAACGCTCATCTAAGTCAACTGAGACCGGCGCGAGCAGTTGTTGGACGCGCTGCGCGAGCCCTGGATCGCCGGGCGCGGGATACTTGACCTCGTAGAGTTCTTGTGGGAATCCGCCGAAGTCGTGGATCGTCCGCGGCGCGGGGCTGCCGGTCACCAGAGTGGCCGGAAGATACCAGTGGGCTGAAACGCAGAGCACAGCGCGGGGGCGCTGAATATCTTTGCCAATGGCAGCCCACCCGTCTGTCCAGGTATTACTCGTCAGCGCGTTCAGCGGGTTGCCATGCCCAAAGAAAACAGCAGGCATCCGTTTAAGCATGTTCAATACTCTCCATCTCGATGGTCAGAGTGATATGCCCTCCTCGCTGATCCGCTTCATCAACCTTTGTTTTCATTTCTCATCCGGATTCGCGTGCGCGACGGGCACCTGCCAACCGCGATTTGCAGCAACGTCGCCGACACACGCGTACGATCTAAGTTCCATTACGTAAGCTAAATAGGTTGACGCGCTACATAACCAAAGCGCAGTCAACACCGACGCATTCTGAGGTAACTCATTGCCGCGTAGGCTTGCGTTTCTTTGTCGGAGATACCGGAGCTCCGACGTTCGAGTTATCGCGCGGAGAAGATATTTTCTTACCGTGGCCCTGATCTTCGCTCGTCGTTCTGTTGGCATCCGCACTTGTTGTGTCGGTGGCAATCCTTCCTCCCTCGTTCTCCCATCGGTCAAGCATTTTCTTCTTCAAACGCTTTCTAGCGATCGAGTCAGCCATCCTTGTCCTCCTTCCTCTGCTTTCCATTACGCTGATGGCGAATGTGACTTTTATTCCGCCGCTGGGGGACACCTATTATCGCCGAGCCCTAATGTTCAACCTAGTGCTAGGACTTTGCCATTGAGGTCTATCGCTTCTTTTCGACGGCGACCTAGCCGATTTGTCTTGGTGTTGCGTGTAGTAAGTTTGGTGCCGAAAGTGATCAGTTTCATAAACCCACGCTCGGCTTTTCGATCCCCGGCAATAATTTATATGAGAGACCTATATAATAAGGACACAGATCCTCATGACTTCAGAGTTTTGGCAGGATTTTGGCAGACTCCGTAAACAACTTAATCAATATATGCAGCTTCGAGGTGACTTCTCTAGCCGCTTTTGTTGATTTTGTTGCCTCAGGAACGTATACGCTCTACACACGGCGCCGGTGACTACTTGACACGGTAGGGGTCTGGGGTTCAAATCCCCACGCGCCTACCATTGTTTTCAATAGCTTAGCTCTCCATTCCGCTTTCGCCATCGCTCCAAAACGCTCCAAGACAAGTTCCAAAACTCCTAGACCAATTCCCTAGATTCCTTCCAGCTGATCCTCCAGGGTTCTGCCTATTTCTCGTAATCGAGCCTAGAGTGTGAGAATTGAGTTGGGTTGAGGCCCAAATAGGATTTCTGTATGGATAGTGTCAAGGTACGACCCGATACTCTAACGATTAACTATCTTAGTATTCAACGCATCGGCATTTATCATAAAAATTTCGAAGGCCGACTGAATCAGAAGCGGTGAGCAGTTTGCCTGTGGAAACGTCTGGCGCTGCGCAAGCTCCTGCCAGACCGGTGGCAGATTGCCCATCAAATGGACCATGCCGCCTTGTGAGTCTGGCGCAAGATACTTAACAGTGGCCACACCAGAAGTGATTAATCGGGCCAGGCACATGGGACAAGACTCAAGAGATGTAAACAGAGTGTAGCCGACCATTGACGTCACATTCTGATTGCTCTCTTCAAAGGCGTCCATCACTACCATTTCGCCATGGCGGTCGCTACGGAAATATGGAACAAAAACTTCATTGTGCCCTGCTGCCACCTGGTTTCCCGAAGGGTCGACCAGCACGCAGCCGATGCCAAAGTTGCCTAAGAGGACTGCCTCGTAGGCGAGCAGAAGAGTGATCTTGCCCCACTCGTCGTCAGGATAATCGGCTACATTTGGTTCGTATGTTCTTACTACCTCTCCTAGTTCCTCGATGGATCTGCTTGGCACGCCATAAAGAGTTTGAAGTATTCGGGCCATCTTTTTCTCCTAACTGTGAAAGCGATCGTTCGGTGGTAAGGCTTTAGCAGAGACCGAAGTTCTGCTGTGAAAAAACGGCGCGCACAAGATTACACTCTTCCAGTAATCAGGAACGGTGATCACGTGATCGCCACGCAGTGAGCGAACGCTGTCGATTTATTTCGAGTAGCCAATGTTAGCCAGCAAGGTTGCAAAGCGAGCATCGGAGCGAAGTCCATCGAATGCAGGATCGGCATTAACATATACAAGATTAAGATCTCGTTCTTCGTACGCCTTCTGCAGCCACTTAAATGATTCCTCTTTGTCGTTTGTGGCAGCATAGATCGCCGCCACATAATAAGGCGATATATACCGTTGTTTAGAGACGCCAGTCAGTTCATCCAGGATTTTCCCAACGGCTTGCTTGTTGCCCATAACGGCATTGACGCGGGCGAGTGACGCCAGATAAGCCGACTGTCGGCCGGACAAATCGACGGCGCTTTGAATCTCAGCGAGAGAGTTCTTGTAATCTCCCTGTTGGAGGTATGCGAAACCCAGCAGATTGTGCGCCCAGGCAAATCCTTTGTCCATCTCCAACGCTTTCTTTAACTGCTCGATTGCCGCGTCATATTGACGCGCGTGATAGTAAGCCCATCCGAGATCGGTGGTGACCACGATAGAGAGCGGATCGAAATCGAGACCTCGTTTTAATTCCGCAACCGCCTCGTCATGGCGACCCGACCTCATTAAAAACAGTCCGTACCAGTTGTGTCCGAGCACATAGTTGGGATTCAGGCGCATGGCTTCGCGATATTCTCGCTCCGCTCCCTGGCGGTCCCAGTCGTAACGCTCAAGGATGTTGGCCAGCGAAACGTGCGCTTCGGCAAGTTTGCTGTCCAGTTCGAGCGCTCTGATCGCCGCGGCTTTGGCTTTCGGCATCGCATCTTTGGGTGCCAGGATGCGAAAGGCCAGTCCTGAATATGCGTCAGATATTCCCGCGTAGGCCAGAGCATAATTCGGATCTTTCCTAATCGCCTCGTTGAAGTAATCAAGCGCCTTCTGCCAGCCTTCGACGCTTAGTCTGCCCCATTCATAACGACCCTGCAGGTAAAGTCCGTAGGCCTCGTCGTCTTCAGTGTAACGCTTGTTGAGGAGCTTCTCTTCCTCGCTTGTAAGTTTCAATCTGAGGTTGTCCGAAATTTCACGGGATATGTCGTCTTGGACCGACAAAAGGTCCGTCATTTTTCGAGTGTATTGTTCTCCCCACAACTGCCTTTTATTGCGAGTGTCAACCAACTCAGCATGAATGATGATGTTGTCTGCCTGGACTGTGACTCTGCCCGTGAAAACCGCCTCGACACCAAGCGCCTTTGCCACGTCCTGCGGATCAACTTCCTGTCCCTTATATTTAAAACTGGAGCTCCTGGCGATCACCTTCAGCCTCGGAATCCTCGATAAGGCATTAATCAAGCTCTCGCAAATGCCGTCGCTCACATAGTCCATCTTGGGATCACCGCTTGCGTTTACGAATGGCAGCACGGCAATAGACTCAATCGACTTGTTCCTTCTGGCAAGCAATAAAAAATAGACGGCGGCCATGACGCTCAGAAATACAAGCCCAGCCGCCACCGCAAGTCCGACCTTGTGACGCCTGATTGTTGTCAAGTATTTGGCCCCCGAAGTTCGTCTGACCCGAGGAATTAACGCCGTCTGCTCCTGCGATCGGGCGAGCTCTTCGTGTCCAAGCGTCTTGCGTCTGACCTCTGCGCGTGGCGCTTTTGAAGTGCGAGGCTTTATAAGGTCGGTGTTCGGATCACTGCTGCGGTCGAGGTCGACTTCAAACTCCAACTGTCTCTTCAGACGCTTGAGGTCTTCCAGAAAATCCTTAACTGCCTGATATCGCTCTTCACGTTTCTTCCGAAGACCCTTTTTGACGATTCTTTCGAGTTCGGCCGGCACGTTCGAAACATATTTTGCAAGTGGCCGAGGTTTCGACTTAAGAATTTCGGCGGTAACATCACCCGGGGTTCCACCTCGGAATGGTACTCGCCCTGCAACCATTTCATAGATCACACAAGCCAGGCTCCAAACATCGGTGCTCAGATCGACACTGCGGCCGCGCACCTGCTCAGGCGACATGTAAAAGACTGTTCCCATTATTGTTCCGGGACTGGTGATCCTCATCTCGGTGACAGCTTCCAGCTCTTCCAGTTCTGATTCCGGAGCGATTGTCTTGGCCAAGCCAAAGTCCAATAGTTTGATTACGCCATCGTTCCGGATCATTATGTTGTCAGGCTTGACGTCACGATGCACAATACCCGCGCTATGAGCCGCAGCGAGTGCGGAAGCCACCTGAATCGCGATCTCCAAGGCCTCCATAATCTCGAGCTGCCCACCAGCCGCTTTGAGATATTCGTGCAAACATTGTCCACCAACAAATTCCGTCACGATAAAGTTCGCGTCAGAAGCGAGATCGATTTCATACACTGTCACGATGTTCGGATGATTCAGGGCTGAGGCAGCCAAGGCCTCGCGCTCGAATCGTTGCAATCGATCTTCGCTTTGGGTGAACTCCGCAGGCAACAGTTTGATCGCGACTGGACGCCGCAATAGAGAATCGTGCGCCAGATATACTTCTCCCATTCCCCCAACGCCGAGCAGGGATTGAATCTCATAACGACCGACACGTGTTCCTGGAGGGTGCGATGCGCTCATGCTCGTAAACACTAATCAACGCGCAGCGGATGCGACTTACACACGGCAAAAGTGTGTCTGCGACATGGCTTTAAGCGAATCCTAATCCATTTCAAGGTTATTGTCAGGTTCACTAGTGCTGGTTCAAGACGAGACCGAATGGTGACTTTACTCTGATCAATCCTGTCGAAACCGACGCCGAAGGCAACACGCGAGGGTTCTCTTTGGCAAGCGCTCCTTACGAAGATACCCTGATGTTTGCGACTCGAATGCGTGATACCGCCTTCAAACGTGCATTGAAAAGAATGGAGATGGACAATCGTGGGAAACAAATAACCAGTCTCTCCCATCCGTCCAGACATTGTGTATCAGCGCGTTCATCGGGTTGCCGTGCCCGAAGAAAATGGCAGGCATAGACTTGGCCATATTCAACACCTCACTTCGAAGTAATGAACGATGCAGTTCTCACACCAGGGCGATCTGATTCATCAACTGTTCTTTTCATATTTCTCTGAAGCCGTGAGCGCGACTGGGAGCTGCCAGCGACGCCGGATCGCTAACAGGCGAAGGCCGAAACAGATCAGCGCCCCCGCCACCGCTACCAAGGTTGGGGTAATGTTTAATTGGTGGCCCAGCACAACCACAGCTGCCCCGGCTAGCGCTGCCACCGCATACAGATCAGAGCGCAGCACATTTGGAATTTCCGCGACTAAAACATCACGCATCATTCCGCCGCCGATTCCCGTAAGCATCCCAAGCAGAGACGCCATGACAGGATTGAGCCCATAACCGAGAGCCTTTTGCGTGCCGGTGACAGCAAAAAGCCCAAGGCCTGCGGCATCGAAGAGCAATACGAAGCTGCGAACTCTCGACGATCGCTGGCTGCGTGGAAACCAAATGAATACCAGCAACCCTCCGAGTACGGATGCGGCCATGTAACGCCAATCCCTGATAGCAGAAGGTGGTACCGAACCAATCAGGAGATCGCGTGTTATGCCACCAGCGCTAGCCGCGGCAAAAGAGAGAACGAGCACACCAAAAATATCGAGACGTCGCTTTACTCCAACGACCGCTCCGCTGAGCGCAAACACAAAGGTACCGATTAGATCGAGAACCAGGAGAGTGCCCGTCGCGTAGTCCTTAAATCCTGCCGTCAGTTCGTTCAAGGGATAAACACTTTCTGCGTAAATGTTAGCGATACGCTCAATCAATTAGTGACCGATAACCTTCGCTTCAGAACTCACCCTGCCTGCCTGTCGTCCTTAGGTATGGTTACGACGATTCCGATATTCCGATGACCACTATTAAGACGTTGAACTGAAGTGCTACCGCGGCGGCTAATCGAATTTTGACGTTATCAGTCGTCTGCGCAAAGAGCCAGAACGTTATGACCGCGAGGACAATACCGAAGATCAGCTTGTCGTTGCCTCGATAAGCCTGTGCCATAACTTGGGTGGCCTCACTTTGTAAGATACGTCAGAGCCGCAACCACTAACGCCTGTGTGCCGATGGACAGCGTCGGTTGAATCACTGGCGCAAAAAATTCGGAGTGGTTAACTGGAATGTCCTGTTCTACCCGACCTTCATTGAGAGCTTGCTTGTACTTCTCCGGATCAATACAGCCAATTCCCCAATAAGTATAAGGAATTTCCAAAGCATCAGGGACATGGCTGAAGTCTTCGCTGGCAGTCACACGTCCCAGGTTGAAGATTGTTTCTGGCGCGAAATGGCTCCGGAATGCGGCCGTGATTTTTTCCGTGACTTCCGGGTCATTTGCGGTGAGTGGGTATTGGTCGTAGTACTCAAATTCAGGCGGGTGAGGTGAACCAGACGCCTCGCACTCGGCCCTCACCATGCGCTCGATGCTGACAATCATGCGTTGACGCACGCCCATGTCGTAAGTCCGGAGATTAACCAGCAGCACGGCGTGGTCCGAAATGATATTGCTCCTGGATCCGGCCACACTGCTGCCTACGGTCAAGACAGCAAACTCGCCCGGTTTCGTCTCGCGCGAGACAATTGTCTGGAGGCGTAGCACAACGAGTGCGGCCAGCACCACAGGGTCAACGCTGTTGTGAGGCATTGAGCCGTGCGAACCTTTCCCGCGCAGGGTAATGCGAATGCTATCCCCGGCGGACAAAACGGGACCTACCTGAGTGCCGATTGTTCCCGCTGGGTAGGCCAGCACATGCTGCGAGAATGCGACATCCGGTTTAGGGATTTGGTCGCGCAGACCATCCGCTATCATCGCCTTCGCACCACCAGCGACTTCTTCCGCGGGTTGGAACAACGCGATGAAGGTTCCGGCCCAGGATCCGCGAGCGTGGGCGAGCAGTTCCGATGCGCCCAATAAACACGTCACGTGGGCGTCGTGCCCGCACGCATGAGCGACGCCAACCGTTTTCCCCTCATTCTCAGTCGCGGTGACTTTCGAGGCGTAAGGTAGACCTGTATTTTCCTTAACGGGTAGTGCGTCCATGTCAGCTCGCGCGAGCACAATCTGGCCTTCGCCGTTTCGTAAGACTCCGACAACGCCAGTCCGACCGATCCCTTCGAGGACTTCGTAACCAAGTTCCTTGAGTTTCGAAGCCGCGAGTTCCGCCGTCTTAGTTTCCTGAAAACTCAGTTCGGGATGCGAATGGATCTGTTTGTAAACCTGCTCCTGCCAACGTGAGGTGTCCTGAAGCTCGGCCAGAGCGTGAGTGACTGAAGCGTTTGAAGGTTTGTCACGAAATTTTTCAGTCATCGTATTTATTCTTTTCGATTCTTGCGAATCGGCTCTTCAGGCCTTCCGCATTTGACGCGTCATGTGGTCGAAGTCCGAGCCTTGAAGCGAATGCGCTTAGTGCATTTCACTTCTGAGATCCACCAGTACATTATCGAAATTACTCATTCGGATAATGCGCCTAAAAAATAGAAAGGGGAAGACTACGGAACTTACTCAACGTGTTGGATGTCTTGATGCCTCGAACTGCGAATTTAGATTCCGCAAGCTATCATGTAGAAACCAAGTATTAATAAAAACTCCTACTTGATCCACCCAAACGCGACATTGGAATGGCTAAATTTAACATTAGGTTCTAGTACGGAAATCAACGATGGGAATACAAATAGGTTATCGCTTCTTAATCTGCGTTATTTTGATGTTTGTGACCTTTAATGGTGCTGCATGCACTGACCATCGAGTGCGTTTCATTCTTCCTGACGGCTATGTTGGTGTCATCAAGATCGTTCTAGACGAAAAGGATGGCTTAGATGCGAAGATTGAGAAGGGAACTTACACACTTGAGATTCCCGCTGATGGTGTATTAAAACTTAAAAGCTTTAAATTGTTTGACCCTTTCTACGAAATGACTGTTACCGAAAAAAGTGGGAAGCAGCTGCCTATAGTTACTGCCTCGGACGATGTTATTGCTTACCGAGATACGATCTTTCGAAATGTATCCAATGGTCCCGCGATGGCGATAATAATCATAGGCACGAAGAAGCAAACAGATCAGATAAGAGATGACATGGCGCATCAATCGTTTGTGGATGTCGAACCAACAGTTTATAACCAGAGGTTTAGGAACAAATAAGATCCTGGCACTCGAAAGTTTTGCGGGTATCTGCACAAAATTTCTACCACGCAGCGCTAATATGAACAGCTATACACCTCATGAATAAGAGTCCATTTATCAGATTGATGCAAAAGGCACGACTATCCCATTGGCGTGCTCGAGAATTTTGCCTATTCATATCGGGAGCAATTGGAGTTACGATTCTTGTTGCCTATTCCTTTAGTAATGCGCGAATCCTCAAAACAGGTTCAGAAAAGCGCGGTGCAGTGAACCTTAGTTCTGTTCATGAAAACTCAAATGTTTTCGCACGACAAATAGATCAAGGCGTCTCATCACAGCCCAGAAGTTTCAACACGGCGGAGCAAGAATTTGAGCGTCAGAGGATCAAAGGTGCACCGTTCTCGGCACAGCTCCGACGTAGTGGATACAAAGGACTTCACTCGGGGTAGAGCACTACTCGACACGGTAGAGGTCTGGGGTCAAATCCCCACGCGCCTACCAATCCTTTCATTAACGTACAGCCATTCGTTACGCCAGACTACGCCATTTAGGATCTGAATTGCTCATACGAGATGCGTGTCTCGCTTAACTACCGCTTAACAACTGCTTGATTTACAGTGTCAATACAAAGTTTGTTGCATGAGGTTTTTCGAGCAATGACAAAAACGCTTTGGTCAATTCTCAGGTTTGCGTTGACATTTGTGAGTGCATCGTTTTCGCTCAAACAAATTGCTCACTCTATGTTCCCGGTTCGTTGATCAAGCTCAAGAGTGATCTTTTTATCAGTCAACAAAATTTCCTAAAGATGCGACAACTCCTACTCTCGCTCATGATTGCGTTGATCATCCTGCCAAGTGTCACAGGCAGGACGCCTAACGAATCATCGAAGAACACCACGGTGTTGTTCGATGATGACTGGCGTTTCCATCGAGGTGGCGCGCAGGGAGCGGAGCAACCTGACTTCGACGACTCTAAATGGCGCAAGCTAGATCTTCCACACGACTGGAGCATAGAAGATCTTCCAAATACCAATTCACCATTCAACCGTGATGCACTTAGCCAGGTGAATGGGGGCTTCACAACAGGAGGTACTGGTTGGTATCGCAAAAGTTTCTCAGTGCCGACTGAAAAACAAGCTAAAAGAGTTCTTATTCAGTTTGACGGCGTGTATATGAACGCTGAAGTTTGGTTAAACGGCCAATGGATTGGAAGTCATCCCTACGGCTACACGAGTTTCTGGTTAGACCTCACTGACAAACTCAAACTTGGCGCACGCAATGTGTTGGCGGTCAAAGTAAAGAACGAAGGCGAGAACAGTCGTTGGTATTCGGGCTCGGGAATCTATCGACACGTGTGGCTGAAGACATTGAATCCCATACACGTCGCACAATGGGGCACTTACATCACTACGCCAGTAGTGACAGTCCGGTCTGCGCAGGTCAATGTAAGAACTAGTGTTGACAATGAAAGCCAGCAATCCACACAGGTTAGATTGGTGACTCGCATACATGATCCGCAGCAGCGAGAAGTTGCGAAATTCGAATCCGACGAGACTATTGATGCAAACTCAAGTCGAGAGTTTGAACAGAAGGGCAGCGTCGAATCGCCCGTATTGTGGTCACCCGATACGCCAGCACTTTATACACTAGTCTCTGAGGTTTATCAGCGGGGCCAGCTAGTAGATCGCGTGGAGACGAAGTTTGGCATTCGTACGCTTTCGTTCGATGCGAGTAACGGCTTTCAGTTGAATGGAAAGACTTTAAAACTCAAGGGAGGGTGTCTTCATCATGACAATGGTCCCCTCGGTGCGCGTGCATTCGATCGGGCAGAGGAACGTCGTGTCGAGCTATTAAAGGCAAGCGGCTTTAACGCTCTCAGATTGGCTCATAATCCTCCGTCGCCTGCGTTTCTCGAAGCGTGTGACAGACTTGGCATGATGGTGATTGATGAAGCCTTCGACATGTGGCGCGAAGGGAAGAATCCACATGATTACCATCTATATTTCGCTGACTGGTGGCAGAAAGATATTGAGAGCATGGTCAAGCGCGATCGTAATCACGCGTCCATCATCATGTGGAGTATCGGCAATGAAATACCTAATCGAGATAAGCCCGAGGTTGTGAAATTGGCGAAGGACCTTGGAGACTACGTGCGCGGCCTGGAGCCGACCAGGCCTGTAACGTCGGCCGTTAATGATCTACGAGAAGATAAAGACCCTTACTTTGCCACGCTTGACGTGGCCGGTTACAACTACGCTGCCGGTGGAGATCACCTCAAGAATAGTCTTTACGAGTTTGACCACAGTCGTGTGCCTAAGCGGATTATGTTCGGTTCGGAATCCTACCCGCTGGCAGCATTCGACAGTTGGATGAACGTCATCGATCACGCTTACGTCATTGGCGACTTTGTATGGACGGCGTTTGATTACTTAGGTGAGGCAAGTATCGGTTGGCGCGGTTACTGGCAGGACCAGAGTTTCTATCCCTGGAACCTGGCCTATTGCGGCGATATTGATGTGTGTGGCTGGAAGCGACCCCAGTCGTATTATCGTGATGCACTTTGGAAGGATAACCAGGTCTCTGTTTTCGTGAGGCCGCCGCGACCCTCTTTTGATCTCAACCCTAAACGACAGCCATGGTCCAAGTGGCACTGGAGCGATGTGGTGGCCAACTGGAACTGGCAAGGACATGAGAATGAGCCACTCGAAGTAACGGTGTATTCCTCGTGCGAGGAAGTGGAGTTGTTTCTCAACAAGAAGTCTCTAGGAAAGAAACCCACGAATCGTTCGACAGCTTACCTGGCCACATGGGCAGTGCCCTATCACTCCGGGGTTCTCAAAGCGGTTGGGTACAATCTGGGAAAAGTGGTGAACTCATCGCAGCTGGAGTCGGCGGGGCGTCCGACCCATATCAAGTTAACTGCTGATCGAAACCGGATTGCAGCAGATGGGCAGGACTTGAGTTATATCACGGTGGAGTTAGTTGATGAGCAGGGAGTCAGAAATCCACTGAGTGAGGACCTGGTCAAGTTTTCAATCGCCGGGGCCGGATCGATTGTTGGGGTAGGTAACGCCAATCCTATCAGCACGGAAAGCTATCAGCATCCGCAACGCCACTCGTGGCGGGGCAGGTGTCTGTTGATAATAAAGTCGAGCAAACAAGCCGGCCCGATTACAATCACCGCATCAACGCCCGGCCTTCTTCCAGCGAAACTTGTTCTAAACATAATTGCCCCATGACAGTCGTCACCAGTGGTTCACTAATTCGCGGTTGGGAAGGGCGCCTAAGGGAAGAAGACCTAATGCATCTTGAACGGACCACCATGCGGCTCCTCAGCTAAATCAGGACGACTGGAATCTTGGACCACTTCATGCATCTCCAGCACGTTCGACTTAACGAATGCTTCCTTTGGCAGCGTTCCGGACTGCGCGTGTCCTTTCAAGAACGCTTCTGAGCGAACCCAATTCAGAAAGTCCTGACGGCTATTCCAAATTGTAAAGACGACATAAGGGTCTTCTTCATTGACAGGCCGCAGTACCTGGTTGGAAATGAAGCCCGGCATTTGATCTACTAGCCCCGCGCGGTCCCGAAACCTTTGTTCGAAGGCGTGAGCATATTCGTTAGAGACATAGATCCGATTAGCGACAGTTATCATGTTCCCACTCCCTCTTCAGTCAGTGGCTATGATATCACTCGCTGCTTATTCCTCCGGCCTCCGCCGATTCCAATTTAGGCTCGATGAAAGGTTTCGGCTCGTCGCGGGAAGTCGCGTCATAATGGTCACTCGGGGTAGAGCACTTCTTGACACGGTAGTGGTCTGGGGTTCAAATCGCCACGCGCCTACCAATCTATTCAAATGGGGTTCCCTTCGGCTAGTAAGCACTTCGGATGTGATCGTGTAACGCCACTAGCCGCTACGAGACCGTCGTTCGCAGAGCGCCTTTCGCCTTGCGGCGGTGATTGATTCGACCATTTCGCGTTCGGCTGTTTCCAGATTGTGGGGCCGGTGCCTGCCATGCACCTCGAACCGCTCGCTGCGCGGCCCTTTGGAGTAGTGCTCCATGACATTGGCAATAGCCTTTGAATTCGGGCGCGCGTAACGATCGCCCAGATGGCGACAAAGCGATACGAGCGTCGTTGAGGGATCGGCCAGCAGTTCGGCATAGTCGATGAACAACGTGCGGTGAGAAGGGAAGCGCAGTGCGGCATCGATTATCCGGTTCCACACCTCAGCGAATAATTGAGTTGCCCTCAAGCGATCTCCCCCTACGGAACGAGTCTCGTGCCAGTAAGGCGGATTGCGCAGGAACGACGCAACGGTCGCGCATGGATCGCGCGTGACGAATATCAACGGTGTCGCCTCGAAGGCAGTGACGAGATCGTCCGCTACCATCGCATTCCAGGAACTCAACTTGACCACGCAGGAGCGCTCGCGACCTTCCGCATCCAGGCGAACACCATGAGCCAGGCTACGCAGGCATTGGGCAACAAGCACACTCAGTCTCTCCTTGCGGGCACAATCATTCTCAGCGGCCAAACGTCGCAAGAGCGTGTTGAGAAATTCGGGTTCCCGCAGCGCAACCCAGCCACCTGCGCTCGCCAGCAGGTTACAAAGAAGCGTCGAGCCGCAGCGGCCGACATGGAATATCAGACCGTCCGGAATGTGGTCCACTGACATTGCCTTAGCGCCAAGCACTGCATCTGCCGGCAATCGGAGTCCAATAGTATTCCTCTTCGGACGCGTCGTACGATGGGTTTCAACCACGCTGTCGAACAGTGGAACCTCGAACGCATTCAATCCAATGTCCGCATAATAAATGGCGAGCTCCTCATCAATAGAAACCGGGACCATTGCCACATGATCCAGACTCAAGTTACGTAGCAGCAACCGCAGATCACCAGGATTGAGGCCCAGGCAGTAGGCCGCGTCCTCCTCGCTCGCGAGGCCCGCGAGGAGCAGACCGACAATATCAACAGCAGGTGGTGGTGCGAACGAGGAGGCGGTCAAATACTGATTCCCCACAGGACCGGAACGGCGCACAACTCGACGGTTGCTGACTCTCAACTCGCTCATATTTGCGCCGCTTTTTCGTCCCTCGGTAAACGGATCAGGAAGCCGTCGATAACGAGCTTGCGAGCGAGTTCGATTTGTTGCGATGCCGAAAGGCCAGGAACCTCGCCAACGCGAAACGGGTCAGTGGTTCGAGTTAGAAAAAGCATCGCCGCCATATGATCGGCACCAGCTTGAACCAGCGATTCGCCGAATTGCAACGCAACACCATCGTCGATCGCCAGCACTCGGGCGTATAAAGGTTGCGACTTAATCACCGACGTATGTTCGTCGATCCGGGCGGCCTCGAAAGAATTAGCGACTAGTTGTCCTGCCAGGTTGCATCGGCCGCGACGAACGAGATTATCTTCTAAGGCTGCAACACCATCACCGATGCTGCGTTCGTCAATCGCATCGGTTACTTCACGGACGAGCTCACCAAGTTTTGCACGCATCGAGGCGTCCTTCGCATATCGAGGAGGCAGGGAGGCGAGAATTCGATCGTCGCGATAGCCCAGCGCCTCGACGGCCTTGAAAATAAGAGAGAGGACGCTGGGAGGATGAATGCCAAGGGTCAGATGGATTGACGGCTCAACAGTCGCTTTCGCTGCATGCACTCGTCCGCGTGGCAAATAAAGGACATCACCGGCTTCGAGGAGCAAGTCGCTAGGCACAGGAAGATCGTCTCTTGCGAACAAGTCTCGAAGCCGTAATTCATGCGTCGGGACCAGAGGCAGAGAGTCATAAACATGCCAGGTCTTGGCTCCCTCGATCTGCAAGATCAGCACATCGTGGTCATCATAGTGTGGCAGGAAACCCTGGGAGTGAGGAGGCGTTATATAAGCATTGACCTGAGTCTCGAAGCCCAACTCTACCTCGATTGCACGCGACAAGGCCGCCATGGCCGGTAGATATCGTTCCAAACCGTTCAGGACGACCGTGTAACCTTCCACAAGCTTGTTGCGAACGCGGACGGAATCGACGCCACCATCGGCGAACCGATAGGAATCAGGCTCACCCTTGTCGTCACGCTTAATAAGCCGCACAGCGGATCGATCAGGCCGCCCAAATTCCAAATGCTCCTCAATGGTCGCGGCATCGATCAGTCCGGTGAAGTAGTCAGGCCGATTCCGCTTGAGAAGATACTCACACTTCTCCCAGGTGCCGCTCAGGAATGTCTCCACCGAGAGCGGCCAAAGCAACCATGCAAGAGAGATGTTTCTGATCATGGGACGCCAAATTTGGTCGCTATGAGATCAGCTGGATATCCGCTGCGAACCAAAGCCGCGCAAACCTCTCTGTACATCACTTTGTAGGCGTCGCAATATACGGAAGGGTTATCGAATCCGCGCTGTGCAGAGAAGCGGTTCTCAAGATCACCGCCACGACAGACTTGCTGCCAGCGGCACTCTCGGCATCCACTGGGCAAGGCATTATTGGTGGCTTCGATCTCACAAAATATCGGATCCGCCAGAAACTCTCGAAGCGTACGATGTGCGGTCGAGTATACGGGAGCGTTCTTGTACCAATTGAGTGCTGGAATGAAAGTGTCGTCGATTGCGACCGTGCCGTCACTGCGCGCAATCACCACCTGGTTGGTCTTCTTGTGATGCCGAAATACGTGGCCCGGAGTTGTGTCGCACTTAAAATGCGACATCATCTGGTCAATGAACTTGATATGTACGCCCAGGTCGTCTTCTTCCAGCCATTCCAGGAAAATGTCCGAAAGACAAGTACCGTAATCAGCGGCCGCTCCGGAGGTGACGAAGGCCAAATCGTCTACGTTACGATCGGGCAAAAGAAAGTTGAGCTCCGTTACTCCCAGCCCCCGCAGGTACCGGTAGATGGCCCGATAATCGTTACCATGGTGCAAAACGCTGATTGTAGAAGGACGGGGACCACCGGCGCGTTGCGCATCGACGAGCCTGCGTATCGCGTCTTCAGTCCGACGAAACGTCGATCTGCCGCGATAATCAAGCCGAAACCGATCGTTCGCTGTCTCCGGTCCATCAATGCTCACTCCGACGCCGACCGCGTGCTCGACGAACTGGTCCACCCAACGCTGGTCCAGCATTATGCCGTTTGTCTGGATTGATAGTGATACGCGCGCTACCGGTTCGATAGTCACGCGGAGACGGCGGCATGCATCGCCAAAGGCTTTTACGCCCATGAGGGTCGGTTCGCCGCCGTGGAAGGAGATTTTGGCGTGAGGGATGCGCAGCTCATCACAACCTTGAGCAATCCAATGCGCCAATCTAGCAGTAACTTCGTCCGAGGCAAGCTTTGGGCGATCAAATGGGGTTTCTTCCCCCATGTTGAAGTAATAACAATAGGTGCAATTGATATTGCACCGTTCCGCCACTTTGTAGACGATCTGGAGCGCGTCAATCGAATCGGGTTCGGCCGCGCTCCACTGCCTGCGAGCGCGGTCGTTCTCCAAAACCGGCAGCAGCCTCCGGTCCGCCAAGCGGTCGACTTTATTCATCGTAGGCCCATCCGGAAACGGCCCAGCCGCCAACCTGCTTAGCTATTGGCCAATCTTTTCTTTTTCGAACACGAGATCGCGGATGACGTCACTCACCAGGTCCAGGCGGTCGAGCGATATCGCCGACTGATTGTAATCCCCGCCACCCTGTTTGTGGTCTCCGCCTCTCTGAGTGTAGCCGCCCTGGCCCTGGTTGTAGTCGGGATCAGCGGCCACAGGCAGAAAAGCCGCTGCGGGCGTGAGAAGTCCATCAATAATTGCCTGCCCGACCAATTTGCGACGATTTGTCGATGTCGTAGTGAGACTCTGCGTTTTCGTCTCATCCGGTTTGCCCGCCATAATTCACCTCCATCTAGTTATCGTGCGCGCTAAAATTGAATCGCGCACTACTTTGGAAATTTAAACCATAGTGTCGACGGTTTTTCTCAGCTGTTTCTTTTGAGATTCGTTTTGGGATTGGTTATCGAGCGAATCACAATTGACTGAGGAATCATAGTCACTCTCCGTCAGGTGAAAGGAGATCTAAACCCCCGAGGAAGGCTTAGAGGATTATTGAGAAGGGCTGGAGTAAGAGCGAGGTGAAATCCAGCCGGAGTCTGTTCTGAAGTGGCTGTATATACTCATTCGATTGACAAGTCAACAGCTTTCTCCAGAAGACACCTTTCTGTAACATGTGACGTAATTCTAAACTGAAACGCAAGAAAGGCATCACTGAAGACTGCCACAGCGCTGACCTTTTTAGAGCGATTTATGAACCGGCGAGACTCGCAATCTGATTTGAACGTGTAGATAAGGATGAGCTGCCGCGTACCGCAGACAGACAACTGCTGGGCAGTACAGAAGACCACCCTTCCTTCCGAATAGGTGCATGCACAGAGCGAATGGAAACACGAATCTGTCCACTCGTTATTACTGCATGCAGCCGGTTTCTTCGGTACGTACTAAATTGTGTATCCTGAGTGCGCTATGTTAAGAGTCTCTGATGAAACATCAGAAATGAGCGCTACGATAGTTAAACCGGTACTGCTCTCCGTCGATGACGATCGGGAAGTTTCGCGTGCGATCGAGCGCGATCTGCGCCGCAAGTATGCAAGTGAGTATCGCGTACTTCGTGCCGAATCGGGTCAGGCGGCGCTGGAAATCGTGCAAGAATTGAAAGTGCGGAACAATCCCATGGCACTCTTTTTGGTGGACCAAAGAATGCCCGGTTTATCAGGTGTTGAGTTTTTGGAACGAGCCATATTGCTGTTTCCCGATGCGAAGCGGGTTCTGTTGACAGCCTACGCTGACACTGATGCCGCGATTGCAGCCATCAATGAAGCAGGCATTGATCATTATCTTCTGAAACCGTGGGACCCACCGGAGGAGAATATATATCCAGTAGTGGATGATTTACTCGATGACTGGCAGTCGACCTTTTCACCTCAGTTTGCTGGTATTCGCGTGTTAGGGAATCGCTGGTCTCCGGACTCTCACAACATCAAAGACTTTCTGGCGCGCAATCACATTCCATATCAGTGGCTTGATATAGAGACGGCAGACACGGATGCCGACATTCGAGCACTAGTCGAGTTGCTGGATGACGACGAAAAAAGAAACTTGCCGCTCGTGATCTTCCCTGACGGGTTGCGGTTGAAACGTCCGAAGCTCGCAGACGTGGCTCAAAAAATTGGTCTTAAGACGCGCGCCGCGCAAGCGTTTTATGATCTGGCTATTGTCGGTGGAGGTCCCGCTGGACTTGCGGCTGCAGTTTATGGTGCAAGCGAAGGTTTGCGAACCGTAATGGTTGAGCGTGAAGCGCCGGGCGGACAGGCAGGTATGTCCAGCCGCATAGAAAACTATCTTGGCTTTCCCAGCGGACTGAGCGGCGGCGACCTCGCAAGACGAGCTGTGGTTCAGGCCAGGAGATTCGGCGTTGAGATCCTTTCCGCAGAGGCAACTGCCCTGCGACTTAATGGTCCATACCGCCTACTAAAATTGGCTGATGGCGAAGAGCTTAGCTGTCACGCCTTGTTAATAGCTACCGGAGTACAGTGGCGAAAGTTGGATGCCCCTGGTGTCAAACGTTTAACCGGCGCGGGTATCTATTATGGTGCCGCGATGACTGAAGCAATGTCGTGCAAAGACGAGGACGTCTTCGTTGTCGGCGGCGCCAACAGTGCTGGACAAGCGGCGATGTATTTTTCAAAGTACGCGCGACGAGTGGTGATGGTTGTACGAGGCTCCTCACTCTCCGTTTCGATGTCGCAATACCTAATCAATCAGCTCAAACAAACTGGAAACATCCAGATAGAATTTAATTCGTCGGTTGTAGAGGCGCATGGGAAGGATCATCTAGAAGCGATCTCCGTTCTATGCTCCACGACTAACGAGGTCACCAAGGTAGCGGCAAATTCACTCTTCATAATGATAGGAGCTGCTCCAAATACGAGCTGGCTCGGGGATATCATTGAACACGATGAGCGGGGTTTTATTCTTTCGGGTCCCGATCTCATGCGTGCTGGAGAGCGACCCAGGGGATGGCAGTTGGACCGTGATCCCGCTCTCCTGGAAACCAACGTACCGGGTATTTTTGTGGTTGGAGACGTTCGACATGGCTCTGTTAAGCGAGTAGCTTCGGGCGTTGGAGAAGGCGCAGTCGCGGTGTCGTTCATTCATCAATATCTGAGTAAAGTAGTCTGAGCATGGAAGAGACGAAGATAGAAGGTGTAGGAGTCCCTGTCCCGGTGTCGGGCGCTGTCGAATACGTGAGAGCGACGGAACGCTCACCGGAAGACCGAGCTGAAGCGCTACGGGGTATCGAAGTCTTTGCCGATCTTCCAGAGGACCAGCTGCAATGGTTTGCAGATAATGTGGAGGAGCTTCATTTTTCGCCGGGAGATGTACTGTTCCGCAAAGGTGAGCCTGCTGATGTCATGGCTATTTATCTCGAAGGTGAGGTTCACGCCTATCGCGATGATCAAAATCACGATAGCTATGTTTATGTCGCCCGAGCAGGTGACCCGGCAACTCAGGTCAGCGGGGTTCTTCCTTTCTCGCGCATGAAGGACTGGAGCGCAACGGGACGTGCCGTAACTAACATGCGCGTTCTGCTATTTCCCAGGCGTCTTTTTCCGGAGATGTTGCAACGGCTGCCAATACTCGTGGAACGCCTGGTGGGACTCATGAGTGACCGCGTTCGTGAAGTGACCGTGGCAGATCAGCAGCGCGACAAGTTAATAGCGCTGGGTAAACTTTCGGCGGGCCTGGCGCACGAACTTAATAATCCAGCAGCTGGAGCGACTCGTGCTGCCAATGATCTGATAGCAACACTTGCAGAGTTGCGTGCCGCAGACCTGAATCTCTGCATGCACGCAATAACCGATGAACAACACGCTACGATTCGGGCGTTTGAAAATGCTGCAATCGAGCACACCAATACAGCGACACAGTTAAATTCCCTGGAACAAAGTGATCGCGAGGATTTAGTCGCGAACTGGCTCGAAGCTCATGGCATTGATGATCCTTGGAAGTTTACAAACAATCTCGTCGAGGCCGGGATCGACTCAACGGCTCTGGAGCAAATGCTTGGAACAGTACAAGCGGACACCATCGCAGACGTCCTGGCCCGAGTAAATGCTCAACTCGCGGCGGCAAAGCTTGCGAGCGAAATCAAGACCAGCACCGCCCGCATTTCTGAACTTGTCGGGGCGATAAAAGAATACAGCTACATGGATCAAGCATCAGTACAGGATGTAGATGTCCATAAGGCGCTCGAGAGTACGTTGCTGATACTTAAATACAAATTGCGAAAGAAGAATATCGTCGTAGCGCGAGAATACGCGGAATCGTTGCCACGCATTAAGGCATACGGGAGTGAACTTAATCAGGTATGGACCAATCTTATAGCTAATGCCATTGACGCCATGAGCGAGGGAGGTACTCTGAAAATACGAACGAAGAGAGAACCGACAGACATTCTTGTTGAGATCCGGGACAACGGATCTGGAATTCCGGAGAATGTGAGATCGCGGATCTTTGAACCATTCTTTACAACGAAGTCGGTCGGGGAAGGTACGGGTCTTGGGTTGGATACTGTTGCCCGCATCGTTCGCAAACATCATGGCAATGTCCGGTTTGAGTCGAAACCCGGCGATACGTGTTTTCAAGTTCGTCTTCCTGTCGAGTGACAATCAAATTCAGGTAAGAGTCTCAGGAGAACTCCCAATGGACAAGCAGAAACTCGAATACTTTCGTAACCTCCTTCTCGAACAGCGGCGTCAGGCTATTGAAGACCTGCAGACCGATCAGTCGACTGCGCTTGAAGGTGACGATGGAGTCGAGGATGCAGGCGAAATGGCAGAGTTGGATCTCAATCGGTCAACGGCGCTTGATCTTGCGGATCGTCAAACACATTTGATTGAGGAGATCGACGACGCGTTACAGCGAATTGAAGACGGGACGTATGGCCAATGTGTTCGTTGCGGCAAGCCTCTTGATGAAGAGCGCCTTAAAGCGATGCCCACGGCCAAGTATGATGTGGAGTGTCAGGCCGCAATTGAGAAGGCTCAAGGGACGGATAAACAGCCTACGATCTAGAATTCTAAGGGCAGAACGTCGACCACCGCGAAGACTATCGCAGGCGCTCAGCTCTCGCAGAGGTCGGGAGCCCGGCTGCAAATATCACGCATTGCTTCCTGAGCCATGCTTAATGCCAGATTGATCCAGCCATTTTTCCGACCGGCACTTAAATCGCCAATCAAATATTACACTTGGCAAAGCTACGTGCCTGAAGTGACGATGGGAACTCTAGTCCGAGATACTCGTTCGTCTAAGGTTTTTTGGGCGACGGTTGAGGCTGCGGCGTCAGTTCTTCCCCATTCTCAACGTCGGTAACCTTCACTTTGCTGCGAAACTTTTTATAGTCGTCGTAGCGCACGACCATGCGAATGTGCACTGATTGTCCGTTGGGAAAGTCTAAGACGTCATCGGCACGCGTGTAGGTCGGAAACCAGTAGCGCCCATCAATTTGTTGGCGCCAGGTTTCAAAGACTGGGAATCGTTGTTTGCCTTCGGGAACACCCTTGCCACGCACCTTTACGATCTGGAGATCTTGTTGGTCTACCCAAACACGTCCTTGAAAGAAGCGTTCGCTCTCCTTTTTAGGGACTATTTTCGGCTCAACATCGAACACGAAAGTATCCAACTCGTCAACGTGTTCTGGCCCGACGTATCTGAAGTTGTACTGACCGATTTTCGAGGCCTCGAGAGCGAATGGTTCAACGCCGCCCAGGTCTTCAAGGTCTTCCTGCGTAAACGTGACTTCGGTCAGCGTGGGCGCCGGGAAAAAAGTGATCTTTTCGAAACGCTGGTCGTGGTCATCAAAAACAAAGCTAGAGGAACGATGATATTCTCCGGTGACTTCTCCTCCGATTCCTATTGTTTGAATAAGAGCGTCGCGCTGAAACGCATACTCGGCTAAAGCGTGCCGAAACTCAGTCTCCTTGCCGGTAAAGGCATGAATAACCTTCTCGATTTCAGTGGGACTAAGTTCTGAGGAGGATTTTGAGATTCCCGACGAGTCGTTTCCTATTGGATGGCGGCCAAGTGTTGTTTGGGAATGAGCAATAGAACCCAACATAGCAAGACAGAGAACCAGAAATAGAGAGATATTGCGGAGGGCTGACGTCTTCATTCGAATTGACTCCAAATCACCTACTAACAAAGGGGGAAATCTGTTTGATGCTATTGGCAGGCCGTTCGATTGCAAAGAATTTGTTAAGAAGTTCAAGCTCAGTAAAAGCTCCTCCAAATGAATAACGTGGGCGTCGACGTTTGATTTTGTACGCGGTAGATCAGGCAAGAAAGTGACCAGCAAGAAACAGGCAATCGCGATTGGATTGTCAGAAGCGCGCAAGGCGGGAGGCAAAGTGCCAAAGAAAAAATCCTCGACGAAAAAATCATCAAAGAAACGGTAGTACTAACGAGAGTCACGTAAACTTCATAAACGTGTAATCGGGCTAAGATCTGACTCAGTCAATATCAACCAGCAAAACAATTGAGCCAGGGCGACGGATAAGAGCCACTACGTAGTTTATGTTCCCCGACGCTTCAATAAGCATTGAATCAATACAAAGAAGCGATCTCTGATACATCTCGAGCAGAAAGCGCTCAAAACCCATAAGAGTTCAGCCGATTTCTAAAGGAATACCGCTTGCTCTTCTCAAATACCGTGAAATTCGCCCGAAGTAGGGTCGGCTGAACAAAAGGAGTTCGTCAAGATGAATAAAGGCATCAGAATCGTGCTGTTCGCGTCCTTAATGATCGCTTTAATGACCGTTGTCGAAATAGGTTCTGCGAAGCAACATAAATTGAATGCGAAACGCATTACGCTTCCGCAAGGACGAGCGGTCCTCTGGCGAGACCCGGGTAATACAGGCGAGCGAAACCTCTTACTCGGCCAAGGTGGAGAAGCTGGGCGGCCCGATCTTAGTCACGTCACACTGATCAAGAAGGAAAAGGGTGGGTATTCAACCAAATACCGCGTGCGCGACGCCGCTGGAAATGAATGGGTCGCCAAGATTGGAAAGGAAGCTCAATCCGAAACGGCGGCTTCTCGTTTGCTATGGGCAATCGGATACTTCACCGACACCAACTATTTGGTTCCAAGCGTGCAGATTGAAGGTATACCGAAAACCCTAACAAACGTTCGCTTCTCGGCGCGACCGAAAGGCATCAAGAGAGTTGACGACTTCGCGTGGTCTAACAATCCGTTTGTGGGCAGCCGGGAGTTTCAGGGTCTGAAAGTGATGATGGCTCTGATTAACAATTGGGATATCAAGGATTCAAACAATACAATCCTGGTAACACCGGGCGAGAATGGTAAGAAGGAACTACAGTATGAGGTTCATGATCTTGGGGGTACTTTTGGTAAGCTTAGCCATCTTCCGCGCTTCCTTCAATTCAAACCTGATCGCAATAATCCGAAGGCTTATGCAAAATCCCACTTGATCGACAAAGTTAAGGATGGGCGTGTTGACTTTCATTACTCAGTCAAAAGAAAGGATCTCTTCAAAGACATCTCAGTGGAAGATGCACGCTGGGTTGGCGCGCAGCTCGCACGTCTGAATGATCAACAGATCGAAGATGCTTTTCGCGCGTCAAATTACACACCCGAGCAAGTTCGGATAATGACCGCCGCCGTCCGTCGGAGAATTGCTGAGTTGAATGCATTGCCACTCGGCTCTTCGTTGGCGAATGGGCAGATGAGAGCACATTAGCATTCGACGTTTGTTTCCTGAATGACAGACCTTCATAAGGAGAATGGTGGCATCCGGACGAAAACTCCGCTTGCCTATCAAAGCCGAGTGGTTACCAAAAATTCCTCCGGACCATCTATCCTGCTCACGGTCAATACAGACAAGTCCAAGACATCGATCTCACTTCAACTCAGGAAAGCCAATTCGCCTTACCAAATCCTTGAACCTTGGGTCGTCGTGCAAATAGCTCAGCGGAGGCGTAGATAAGAAATTCGGCATTGTTGCATTACGAGACTGAAAGTCCTTTTCCAGCCAATCGAAAGCCTGGTCGTTGTCACCCAGGGCAACATACACTTTTGCGATGTCGTAACCATTTGCCTGGCGCCGAGCGAACTTCTCCTTCAATTCGTTGATGATTGCCTCCGCCTCATTCCGCTTGCCCGTTCGAGCGTAAACGCCTCCGAGAGTTGCGAGAGGTCCACTTAAACGTTTTGATAACTCGACGGCCTTCTCCGCCTCCATCAACGCCTCAACGTTTTTTCCTTGTCTGAGATAGACAGAGGCCAGGAGGGCTCGTGCGTAGTACCAATTCGGATCCAGATCAATTGCCCGCTGGCACTGGGCGGCGGCAGCATTAAATTCACCACTTTCCAAGTAGCTTTCCGTAAGGTTTGCACTAATGATCAGCGACAAGGGTTCAAGCTCCTGCGCTCGTTTGTACTCAGCCCGCGCTTCGTCAAAACGTCCCAGATCGAATAGTACATTGCCGTAAAACTTGTGAGCTGTGGCGCGGTCCGGATTTAACTCAACTCCTCGCTTCAGTTCCTTTTCAGCCTCGGCCCAATTCCATAAAAGTCGGTTGACATAGCCGAGTGCCGTATGTGCTTCACCCAATGATTCATCAATTTGAAGGGCGCGTTCGGCATAAGCTTTCGCGGGCGGTGTCACCTCAGCTGAAGTTGCGACGCTGTAGTAGGGCAACAACACATAACTATCTGCAAGCCCAACATAGGCCAGCGCGTAATTGGGGTCTTTGTCCGCCGCTGCCTTGAATTGCTCGATCGCTTTTCTGAGATTCTCTGCGTCGCGCTTGTTCCAATAGAAACGTCCTTTGAGGTAAAGCTGATACGCTTCGTTGTTGTCGGTGTACTTTTTTGTCAGACCCGTTTCATTACCGGAGAGCTTCAGTTGCAGCTTTTGCGTGATGGTGGCAGCGATGTCGCGCTGTGTGGCCAACAGATCCGACATCTTTCTCTCGTACTGCTCTCCCCAAAGCGACTTATTGTTAGTCACGTCAACCAATTCGACGTTGATAGTGAGACTATCGCCGCGTTGCGCCACACGGCCGGTCATGATTGTTCTAACACCAAGTTCACCGGCGACAGTTTTTAGATCCGCTCCTTTGCCTTTGTAATACATCACTGAACTGGTGGGGCTTACTTTCAGATTTGGAAGTTGCGACAAACGATAGATCAGCGACTCCGTCAGGCCATCCGAAAGATATTCGGTATCAGTCGCGTTGCTCTTGTTCTCGAAAGGTAGAACGGCAATGGAATCAATCGCAGTATCTGTCTTAACTGATTTGAAATAAAGGAAAACCGCGGCTGCCACAATCACAGACAGCAACACAAGCGCAACCGCAACCTTGTTGCGTCTCAGACCCTGCGCAACGTATTCAGCGCTTGATATCGCCGAGGAAGTAGAAGAGAAAACTGTGGCTGTTGTGGTAGTCGTTGAAACGCTGCTAGTGCCAGGCGCACTTTCACCGGTTACGGGTGGTGATACGTTGGAGTCAAAGTCGGGGCTGGTTTCCAATGCGCGACGCAAATGCTTTAGTTCAATCGCGACTTCTTTTATCCCCTGATACCGGTCATCCGGATCTTTTTCTAAACAACGACGCACAATGCGTTGCAATTCAGCCGGCGCTGCGGGATTGCTGTCGGTAATCTGTGGTGCCGGTTCGTAGACAACCATGTGCAACGACTTGAGAACTGAATCGCCTTCGAATGGCTTCTTGCCTGTTGCTGCTTCGTACAGGATGCAGCCAAAAGAAAAAATGTCTGAACGCTGATCGATATCTTTCGTCTTGCCTTGCGCCTGCTCGGGTGACATGTAGCCAACTGTGCCCAGGATGAGACCGGGGGAGGTGGGGACCGGGAGAGGGGAAGACGCGGGGACAGGGGGACGCGGCGACGCGGCGATCAGAGTGGCTCCTTCATCGCCGCGTCCCCGTTTCTCCCTCTCCCCGCTTCGCTTAGTCTCCGAGTCTCCGTGTCGCTCCGTCACCCCGTCTCCCCCTCGCCCCATCTCGCCCTCTTGTACTTCAACTAATTTTGCTAGACCAAAATCAAGGATTTTCGCGTGTCCATCGCCCGTAATCATGATGTTGTCGGGCTTCAGATCGCGATGGACGATTCCACTGGCATGAGCTTTTGCAAGACCCTCAGCAGCGTGTTGCAGGTAACGTAAAAGCTTTTTCAGCTCTATTGGTTCGCGATGAATCTTCTCGCGCAGTGTCACCCCATCGATAAACTCCATGGCGATGTAGTGCACACCGTCGTTTTCACCGATCTCGTAGATGTGCGCGATGTTTGGATGATTGAGTGCAGCCGCAGACTTTGCTTCTCGAGCGAAACGCTCCATCCGATCGCGATTCGACGCGACCTCATTGGGCAGAACCTTCAGGGCGACTTTGCGATCCAGCTTCGAGTCATTCGCCAAATACACTTCACCCATACCACCTACGCCAATTTTGGAGATGATGCGATAGTGCGACAGCGTGCTGTTAGGTGTCAGATTCACAAAACAGACTCCGCGGCTGGTTCGATCAATTCGATTCGGTCAACTGGATCCCTGACTCTTCTTCGCCTGAAGTACAAGTACACCGGGAGGCCAAGCGCAATCAGCGCAAGTCCAACCAAAGATTCCACCGGGCTGGTAACGATTGAATTGATGACTAACCAAACTGCGACCAGAATAAAAAGGAAGGGCACGAACGGATAGCCAAGCGTTTTGTAAGGACGGTTCGCATTCGGCATTGTGCGACGCAACACGAAAACGGCACTCACAGTGACACCGAAGAAGAGCCACAGCGCGAAGATTGCGTAATTGGTGATTTGGTCGAAGGTGCCTGAAAGCGCAAGAACACAGCCCCAGGCGCTTTGCACCACGATGGCCCAAACGGGAGCTGCACTCTTGGAATTAACTTCCCCAATCCGCTGAAAAAACAGCCCGGATCGGGCCATCGCAAAAGGAATGCGCGCCTGGCCCATGATGCAACCATTCAACGCGCCCAGCGTTGAAACCACAAAGGCGATCGAAATAAATGCCACTCCTGCTGGTCCAAGGAACGTTTGCGCTGCTTTTGCAGCAATTGGAAGCGCGGCTGGGTGTGCCGTCGAGTTTGCTGTAGTGACCTCGATCAATGGTAAAGCATAAAAATAAGCCAGGTTGGCCAGAAGGTACGTCGCGAGCACGGCGAGCATCCCAAAGATCAGGCCGCGTGGAACATTGCGTTGCGGATCGTGCACTTCACCCGCACAGACCGGAAGTATGTACCAACCGTTGTACGCCCAAAGTGCAGCCATCATCGCCGCTCCAAACGCCGAGATGCCACCCCAATGCGGTGATTCACTCGTGATAACTAAATGCGACCAACTCGCCTGGGGTGAGAGAAAAAAGACACCAACGACGATAACCGCAATGCCAAGCAGCTTTGCACCAGTGAGGAAGGCTTGCACTCGTCCCCCAAGAGCCACACCAAGACAATTGATTACTGAGAACAAGACGATCGCTGCGACTGCCACCACCTGCGTTAATCCTAACTGCCAGTGAATCTCTTGCCCGAACAGATGAAACGACCGTTCAACCCACGCCCCGCCCATTGGGATCAACGCCGAAAGAAAGATTGCAAAGCCGATTGCGATCCCGGCCATCCCTCCGGCACCAGCAACTGCAAATTGCATCCAACCGTACAGAAAGGCTGGCGCCTCTCCGTAGGCTTTGCCGATATAGACATACTCGCCACCTGCGTGTGGAAACATCGCACCAAGTTCGGCATAAGCTAACGCCCCAGCCAATGACAGTAAGCCCGCCGCTAGCCACGCAAGTAGCACGAGTGTTGGGCTACCAAGTTGTTGAGTCATCACCGCGGTCTTGAGAAATACGCCTGTTCCTATGACGGTACCGACGACGAGCGCAATTGCATCGGTCAAGGTTAATGCTCGGATCAGCGAAGTTTTTGGTTCAGGCATAGAGCGCTCGAGTTCGTTTTCCAAATTGCTTCCAAGTTGAGCAAACCGTTCGCGGCTTTCGCTTTGCTACTGTAGGGCCACCCTAAGATTCACTCGGGTAGATTCAAACGTTTTAGCATGTCCTTGAAGCGCGGGTCGTCGCGCAGTTCGTCAAGCTCGGGGGTCACTCCATAAACAAGATTCCAGGTCGAACGCTCTGCAATATCTTTTTCCAGCCAGGCAAACACTTCATCTTTCTCACCCAACGCGAGATGGGCAATGGCAAAACAATAGGCTGACACGTAACGACGCGAAGACTCAGATTTCAATTCCTCCAGAAGCTTCTTTGCTTCGTCGCGCTGTCCTGACTTCGCCAATGAAAGTGCCAGGAAAGCCGTTGCGGTGGGATCCTTGTTCATCTCGAGTGCCTTTCGAAACTCATCGATGGCTTCCCGATACATTCCCTTCGCATTGAACACCCAACCTAAATAGACGTGGACGTAATAAAAGCCAGGGTCGAGCGCAGCAGTTTTCTTGAACTGCGCTGTGGCTTCGTCATATCGCCTTGCTAAAAGGAGACATGCACCCACCTCGGTGATTATGACGGAAGAAAGCGGGTCGAGTTCTTCGGCGCGTCTGATCTCGGTGATGGATTCATCAAACCGCTTCGATGGCGCGAGGATCTCAATGGCGAGCCAGTGATGAGCCGTGGCATATCTTGGATTGAGCTCGATCGCGCGCCGTACTTCCTTTTCCCCTTCGGATCGGTTTCGCTCAAAAGTGGTGAGGTAGAGTCCGAGTGCGGCATGTGCTTCGGCAAGTGAATCATCGAGCTCCAGTGCTCGCACGGCCGCTGCCTTTGCCTTTGGATAACTCTCCTCGGGCGAGGCGACGCTATAGGGCGGAAATAGCACATACGTCTCTGCCAAACCTGAGTAAGCAAGCGCGTAGCCCGGATCTTTCTCAATCGCCTGCTTGTAAAACTCAACTGCCTGTTTGAGGGAGTCCGAAGAGCGCTTGTTCCAGTAGAAGCGACCTTTGAGATAGAGTTGATACGCTTCCGAGTTCGCGGTGTAGTTTTTTGCAAGCTTCTCCGCATCTGCCCCTGAGAGTTTGGTTCGTAATTTACTCGAAACGTCGCGCGCAATATCGCTCTGCAAAGACACCAGGTCAGCCTGTTTTCGATTGTAAGCCTCACTCCAAATGATGTTTTCAGTTTGAACGTCTACCAACTCCAGATTCAACGTTAACTGATCACCACGTTGCACCACTCTGCCCGTCAAGATTGCCTGCACGTTCAATTCTTTGCCGGCTGTCTTCGGATCGGTTTCTTTTCCCTTATAACGAAATACGGAACTACGAGCTTTAACATTTAGACTTGGAATTTGCGACAGTGAGGTGATCAGCGTTTCGGTCATCCCGTCTGACAGGTATTCGACATCCGCATTGCCGCTTTCATTCACGAAAGGCAAAACCGCTATTGAGTTGATTCCACCTCCGATGTTGCTGCTGCGACCGCGCCAATACAAACCAGACCCGACCATTCCTGCGATGAGAACCAGGGCAACGATGACGACAGCTTTGTGCCGCTTGACCTCTGTTACCAGATACTCTGCGCTCGAAGTGGGTCGGGCCAGCGCTGCGCTCGTTGCATCACCGTCTAACTGCTTGTTTGTAGTCGACCGTGATGCACCGGCACTTGTGCCTCGAAACTCCGGCGCCACAGTGCGTTCAATTTCCGCATCGACGTCCAGCTTTCGACGGAGGTTCCGCAGATCTATCAGCAGATCCTTTGCCGTCTGATAACGTTCATCTTTTTCTTTTGCGAGGCACTTGGTCACAATCTCTTCCAAACGATCCGGCACGCCTTCAACCAATTGTGAGAGTGGGGTTGGCTGAATTTCCTGGATGGCAATGATTTGACGATGAATGTCCTTGCCTTGAAAGGGCAGCATCCCGGCCAGCATCTCATAGAGCACTACACCAACGCTCCAGATGTCGGCGCGGTTGTCAACAGGTTTCCCCGCCGACTGTTCAGGAGACATGTAACTGACTGTTCCCATCACAACCCCAGGCTCCGTTTGTATGAGAACTTTGGTACCCGCTTCGGAATCAATTTCATTTTCGAGCGAAGTTTCGTTGAGTTTCGCGAGGCCGAAGTCGAGCACCTTGACGATATGATCCTTACGGACCATCACATTCTCGGGTTTGAGATCGCGATGGGTTATTCCGGCTTCATGAGCAGCGTTCAACGCCGCAACGATTTGAATCGTCAAATCCAAAATGTCTATTAGCTTCAGGCGACGGCCGGAGAGATGTTTTCGCAAGGTCAAGCCGTCGATGTATTCGGTAGCAATGAACGAGGCGAAGTCTGTCTGTCCAAATTCGTAAACTGTCAGGATGTTTGGATGATTGAGATTTGAGACTGTGCGCGCCTCATGAGTAAAGCGTTGCAGACGATCTTTATCTGCGGCCACTTCGGCCGGCAATATTTTTAGTGCGACATTGCGACCTAATTCTGACGTGTCCTGGGCCAGATACACTTCTCCCATTCCGCCTGCTCCGAGTTTGGAGATGATGCGGTAATGAGAAAGTGTTGAATTGGGGAATACGGGTTCGCTCATCGGTGATCTATTTCACTTACATAAATGGCAAAACTCGTGATCCCGGGTCAGAGTCGATTGGACTAAAGCGAAGGTAACGCGCAATGACTTGAAGGACGTACAGCGAACCGCTGAAAGCCTGCGAAGTGGTAGCGACCGGTGGCTAGGGAGTGACCACTCCTACCATCTGTTACTAAGGCAAACCCATTCGCTTGATCAAATCCTTAAAGCGTGGGTCGTCGCGAAGAGGTTCAAACTGAAGTTGCCATCGTATTTCAATTAACTTCCCATTTCGAGCCTCGAAGTCTTTTTCCAACCATTCAAAGGCCCTGTCCTTGTCGCCCAGCCCGACATATACCGTAGCGATGTATTGTCCGATCGCCTCCTTTCGAGTGTATTTCTCTTCGAGTTTCTTTATTTTGTCGAATGCCTCGACTCGCTTCCCTACAACTGCATAAACATAGCCTAAGTCACCGAGTGAGATACCTGATCGGTTACTTAGATCCACTCCCTTTTCGGCCGCCGCGATAGCTTCCGTGTTGCGTCCGAGTTTCAGATACGACAGTGCCAGATATTCATAAATTGGTGCGAAATTTGGATCGAGTTCAATTACCTTAAGACTATTTTCAATACTCGCATCGTAGTTATTCTGCAGCTGATACATTCTCGAAACATTCGCACCGATCACACTCGAAAGCGGGTCAAGCTCGTGAGCCCGTTTGATCATTGCGGCAGCCTCGTCATTTCTGCCCACATTCTTGAGAAAAATTGAATACCAATGATACGCGGTTGGATAATTTGGATTTAGCTCGATCGCCTTTTTGTATTCTTTCTCTGCGTCGCTCCATTGCCATGAATCATCATTGATCGAGCCCAAGGTAGCGTGGGCTTCCGCCAATTGAGGGTCAATGGTTAAGGCTCGTTCGGCATATGCTTTCGACTGCGGCGGGGTTTCGCTTGTTGTCGTTCCGGCGTATTCGCTCAAAACTGCATAGCAATCCGCGAGACCAACAAATGCCAGGGCGTAATTCGGGTCCCGGTCCGTTGCCGACTTGAATTGCTCGATCGCTTTCTTAATGTTTTCAGCCGTGCGTCGGTTCCAGTAATAACGCCCCTTCAAATAGGCTTGATAGGCTTCAGGGTCAGCAGTGGCGGTCTTGGTTACTTTGCTTTCCTCCGCGCCTGATAACTTTGCTTTCAGATTTGTTGAAACGTCCTTTGCGATTTCGCTTTGCAAAGAGAGAAGGTCAGATTGCTTGCGTTGATATTGCTCGGTCCAAATAACACTATTTTTTTGAGCATCAACGAGTTCCAAGCTGAGCGTCAAATCGTCCCCTCGTTGCGCTACTCGACCGTTTAGGATCGCTTGAACATTCAACTCTTTGGCAATCGTCTGTAGATCGGTGTCTTTACCCTTGTAGCGAAAAACCGCGGAGCGTGGTTTTACATCCAAACTCGATAGGTTGGACAAACTCTTGATAAGTGTTTCCGTCATACCGTCCGAAAGGTATTCAACATCAGCATTTCGGCTTTCATTGACAAATGGCATCACGGCAATCGAACTGATTTGCTTTGTGCTACTGCCTTTCGAAACAAATGCGAAGTAGACGACTGTTGAGATTATTCCGACCAGCAAAACCCCAATTATTGCCGCGGCAACTTTGTGGTTCCTTGCCTGCGTAACCGCGTATTCAAGACTTGAGGAAGAGGTCGTTACGCTGTGCGTGGCCGCTGTTTGTCCTGTGTTCGGAGCGGCGACGGAGCCTGAACCGTAAGCCGAACTTTGATTTTCGCTGACTGATACGGTTGTGGCTGATCGATTCGGAACTAGCGAGCGTTCGAAGTTACTCGCACCCTTCATCTCCTCCAGGATTTCTTCAAGATCGTTAGCTGTATCGTGAATTGTCTGGTAACGCTTCTCCGGCTCCTTCACCAAACATTTGCGAATGACGCGCTGCAACTCAGGAGACGCGGAAGGATTGAAGTCAATAATTGCCGGTGCAGGGTCGTGGATGATCTTGTGCAGCGTGTCAACCATCGAGTCGCCCACGAACGGCTTGTGGCCAGTAACGACTTCGTAGAGAACGCAGCCGAAGGAGAAGATATCCGAGCGCTGGTCGACCCGTTTTCCTTTCGCCTGTTCGGGCGACATGTAGCCAGCCGTACCTAGAACCAAGCCGGGGGTCGAATGCTGAACGGGCATCATCGCGGTTGCTGCTTCGCCCACTTCCGACGCCGGCTTCGTCTCAAGCAGCTTTGCAAGCCCAAAATCAAGAATCTTGGTATGGCCATCCTGCGTGATCATGATGTTGTCGGGTTTGAGATCGCGATGCACAATTCCGGAGGCGTGTGCTTTTGCTAACCCTTCGGCGACCTGCTGCAGGTTTTTGAGTAGAACTCTAAGATCATTATTTTCATCGTGAATCTTTTCGCGCAGGGTCTTGCCGTCCACAAACTCCATGGCGATGAAGTTTGTGCCGTCCGCTTCGCCAATCTCGTAAATGTGTGCGATGTTTGGGTGATTGAGGGCTGCCGCGGCTTTCGCCTCCTGAACGAAGCGGCGCATGCGATCCTTGTTTGAAGCGAGCTCGGCCGGCAGGATCTTCAGTGCAACTTTGCGATCGAGTTTTGTGTCCTCCGCCAGATACACTTCACCCATACCGCCCAAGTTGGCTTTTGATTTCGTAGTGGTGTAAGCGAGCGCCGGGGGCAAAGTTTGGGCTCATTTGTAACGGACGTCTGGGTTCGCCGATAACGGAAGTTAGGATTGCTACGAGACTAATGCTCTGCTTGAGGGAGTCATTCTAATCCATGTGGGTGAATATCACTATCACTGACGGGGAGAGACACTCGAGTGTTACTCATGTAGTGCTCAGCAACTTGATCCACATTTGTTATTGAAAACCGGATCAGTTAGATCCTTTATTAAGACTTTTCAATTGCACTTCCCACGGTCTGCTTAGGAATGAGGCGTGACCGTAGAGTGCGCGTCGGGAAGTATAGATAAGGCGAAGGCTTTCGATAGGGTTAGCTCAGTTGCGTCCGCTACTATTTCCTTCACAACCAAGCCAGCTTTCTTATGCTCCCTGTCGTTAGGTCCTAGACAGTCTGGGTAGTCCGTGTTATGCTGGCCCTAGATTATCTAGGAGGTATGCTTGGTGAGTAAAGCGAAGGCAGGCTTACTCCAGGGAACGCTGGACATGTTGATTTTGAAGGCGTTGGCCCTTGGTCCTCTCCATGGCTACGGTATCGGTCAGCGAATTGCCCAGATCTCCGGCAACGAGCTGAAGATTGAAGAAGGTTCGCTCTATCCAGGACTGTACCGGCTTGAACGGCGAGGGTGGATTGAATCGGAGTGGGACACTTCTGAAAACAATCAGCGCGCGAAATTCTATAAGCTAACGCGCGCAGGTCGAAAACAACTAATCGTCGAAGAGCAAAATTGGGAGCGCCTCGCTGGCGCAACCATGAAGGCTTTACGGGCGAACTGAGGTCAGACAAGACAAATGTCCCGAGTCAAAGCCACAGTAGATTTCATTCACGCCTGGCAACATCCAGATGAAATCGCGGACGAGGTCGAATCAGAATTGCGCTTCCACGTGCAGATGCGGATGCGCGCCAACATTGAGAAAGGGATGACGCCTGAAGCTGCGCAACTTGCGGCCGAGCAAAGCTTCGGAGACTTCAACCGCGTGAAAGACAGTTGTTGTGAAATAAAGCGGGGCTTCCCCTTCGATTTGAAACGCCTGAGGATGGGCCTGTACATTCTTATTGCCTGTATCGCTGGCGGTGTCGCTCTGGTCTCAATCAACCTGCCGCACCATAACCCGTTCAGCATTTTATGGCAGTTAGTCGCCATCGCAGTCTTGATGCGTTCTTTCCTGGCCGGTCGGAAAAAACAAGACGACCACTAATTAACTACTGAAGGAGGATGGATCATGCGCCTTCGCATTGCGTCGAAGATCGTCATACGTGTATCTACAGTGCTGACATTGAGTACGAGTTTAGTTAGCGCCTTAGTTTCCTTCGAACGCCACGGAGTTAACACCGGCAGCACGTCTGCCAAACAACAAACCGGACAAAATGTTGACGACCGACCATTAAGTCCACGCCTGGCGGCTCTGCGAGATCGAATCAAATCGGGTGACCGCAAAGCGCTTGAAAGTTTTTGGAAAGAGATCAAGCAAAGCGGTGCGCCTATCATTGAGCCTGTGGCGGACAGCGATCGCGACGTGCTGGTGACGATAGTCTGGCGAGCCACGGAAGAGACGAGAAATATTTTCGTTTTCCGCCTCGGCGAAGTTAATAAGCCGATGGTGCGTCTGCTCGACACTGACTTGTGGTACAAAACATTCCAGCTTCGAAAGGGCGCGCGCTTCATCTATCAACTCGCGACGAACCTTCCCGACCCAAAAGAGTGGCGCGGTATCACCCGCTTCGCGGGCGCGTTGCGTAACGACCCGTTCAATCCGCTCCAGTTTGTCGAGCGCTTTAATGAGTTCAACCCGTATGAAGGTGACTTTCTATTCGGCTATCGAACTGCCTTCGGCCGAGCCGCAGGTGTGGAACGTCGTCCAGTCTAAAGTTCCTGCCGGACGAGTGCAGCGCGACAAATTCAGAAGCAAACTCCTCGACAACGAACGCCCAATTTGGATTTACACTCCGCACGGCTACCCTGCTGACAAGAAGCCGTATAGTTTGCTCGTCCTTTCTGACGGTGGTAGTTACGTTAATACGGCGGGTGTGGCAACCACTCTCGATAACTTGATCGCAGCCGGTCTGATCCCGCCGATCGTCGCCGTTATGGTCGATAATCCTAATCGCTGGCTCGAGTTGTCATGCAATTCAGCATACGCTGACTTTTTGGCCCAGGAGATTGTTCCCTGGGCGCGCGCCAACTATCAGGCGACCGACCGCCCAGAGCAAACGATCATCGGCGGCGCGAGCTTGGGCGGTTTGGAGGCCGCTTTCGTAGGGCTCAAGCACGCAGAGGTTTTCGGCAACGTGCTGTCCCAATCGGGTTCCTTTGCGTGGAAGCCCGATGGCGAAAAGGATTTCGAATGGCTGAACCGCGAGTTCGCCGCCAGCCCGCGTTTGCCTTTGCGCTTCTCATTCGAGGCGGGCCTCCTGGAAGGGACTTGGTGGTGGCGTTCGCTTGTTCCAGCGCCACCCAATGGACCGCCCGTGATAGATCCAACTCTACTCGCCGCGAACCGTAATTTAAGAGACACGTTGTTGAGCAAAGGATATTCGGTCCACTACACCGAGTTTAACGGCAATCATGGTTGGTTAAATTGGAGCGGGACGCTGGCGAGTCACCTGATAGCGCTCGTTGGTATCAAACCTGAACCGAAGATTTTTGCGCAGGGCAAACAGCCCAACCAATCCTTAATTTCCAGAAAGGCGAACGCAACAGCTCAAGTCAAAGTGTCTCCCGCTCTGTTGCGGCAGTACATTGGCAGATACGAATTGGATCCGAAGTTCGCGCATGATTTTGTCATCTATGTAAGCGTCAAAGATGATTCCTTGTGGGTCAAGCCTTCATACTTGAGCCCGCGCCCCGCGATCGCCGAATCCAACTCGAGGTTCCGCGACAGTGAGATTCAGGATCTGCATGTCGCATTCGTCAGAGACGAAAAAGGCACGGTCACTGCTCTCACTCTAAACACCAGCCAGGGAGACACGCGAGTGAAAAAGATGCCGCCGCCGGTGCCTGCTGTTAGTGGCAATACGACCTTTACTTTGGCGGGGCACACTGACGCTGAAGCAGTGGCTGTATATGGATCTTTCAACGATTGGATCCAAACCAAAAACTACTGTTTGAAAAAGGATGACGGATGGATCTGTCGCGTTGATTTAGCGCCCGGCAAATTCACCTATCGATTTCTGGTTGATGGTGTAGGGGTGATCGATCCGACCAACCCTGCCACCGAAGATGACGGTAACGGTCATCTCAATTCGGTGATCGTCATCAAGCCGAAATAGACGCGGCAAATCAGAGTTTTGCAACCTCGCCAGAACCACTTGATTATAAGAGCTGTTGAAGGGGATCAATGAAGTTAGACCAAGCGTGAGGTGAAGTACTTACCGAACCCGCAAAATCAAAGTTGATTACATCTTGCTATGTCGCCTCTCCTTTCAAAGTTAACTTGTCATCATTTCGTTGCGTTGCGAAACGTGAGCGACTAGAATACCGACTCGATTTACTAGCCTTGGAACGACAGATTATTGCTCGAAGCGTATTCTGCACGTTCTCCTCATCTACTTTCGACAGTGGGAACACCCCCACGAGGACACAATCATGAACATTGATAACGCTCGCGAACTGAAGTCGTCACTTCTCGGAAACGTGACGGCCAGCCTTGCCAAATCTGCTACCGTTCGCTCACTAGGTGTTCGGGCCCGGGAATTCCACCCCGGTAAAGAAGCCATGCGGACAATGGCCATAGGAATCAGCACCCGAGGAAAAGAGCATAAATTGGCGATCCGTTTACAGCGGCGGTCGCTCGAGGACCATCCTGTGCTGACGCGGATCCGCGAGCGAGCGAAAGGCGAAGTTGACATTAAGTATGTCGGCCGGATCCAGAAGCTCGAAACTCCCACCACGCTGCAAAAGCGCCGCCGGCCACTTGTGGTTGGCTGCTCAATAGGACATTTCAAAATCACCGCGGGCACTTTGGGATGTTTTGTTAAAGACCGCGCAACTGGCGAGATTTTGATTTTGTCGAACAACCATGTTCTGGCAAATGAGAATAACGCTCAGGTGGGGGACTCAATCATCCAGCCTGGCAAGTTTGACGGGGGAAAAGTGTCGAGCGATACGATTGGCCAATTGCGGAGGTTTGTAAAATTGAAACAAACCGGGGCAAACCTCGTGGACTGCGCCCTGTCGTCCATTAAGCCAAGCATCAATTCTAACCCGCGAAAGTTGGGGTCGTTTGGAAGTATCGCCGGTCTGGGGCCCGCCGTTGTAGTTGATGGAACGGATGTCCGTAAGGTGGGCCGCACGACCGGCCAGACCAAAGGTCGCGTTACTGCGTTTGAGCTCGACAACGTGGTGGTTGGGTATGACATTGGGAACTTGCGTTTCGACGACCAGATCGAAATCGAGGGTGCCGGATCGAAATCATTCAGTGACGGCGGCGACAGCGGCTCGTTGATCTTCGACAAACAACTCGGCGCGGTGGCCTTGTTATTCGCCGGTGGTGACGAGGGTGGGAGCAACAATATGGGCTTGACGTATGGCAACCCGATTCGTGCCGTCCTCGACGCACTCAAGGTCGATCTGGTAGTGTAAGAAATATGGCTGATTTATCTACGCTGGCTCGCGCTCGCGCAGCAAAAGCCCGAGCTCACGAAGTGTTTTCCAAGTTGGCGGATGTGGTAGGGGTTGGTATTACGACGATCGGTTCTGAATACGGACTGAAAGTCAACGTATCATCCCCGCCCCCGTCGTCGAATACTCTGCCCAGGGAGGTTGATGGCGTCCCCGTACGGGTGGAAGTCGTGGGCAAAATCCGCAAGCAGGATCCGAAATAACCCCAAGAACCAATCGTTGGTAAAATAACAGTTCTGTTCGCGTGGTGTAATAGCCATTTAGAACCGAACTAACACGGAGCTGTTGGTTTTTTGAGGTCTGGCAGACTTCTTCTGACTGAGTACTCACAGCGATGGATTGATCAGGCGGGTAGATTTCTACGACAACGGTGTCTTACTTGGAAGTGCTACAGATATTGCTACAGAGTCGTTTAGGTTTACCTGGAGAAACATCCCTGCGGGCCAGCATACTTTGAAGGCGGTTGCCGTCGACGATTTGGGCGTAAGCGAAAGCTCGAAGCCGATCACGGTAAATGTTCAAAAGATCAACAAGAGTCATTGAGGATTAATGGAGATCGCGGAGTCTTTCCATAATCACAACTCCGTTGCGACACTCAATGATAGACGGACTGAATGGCTTAAGTGGCTAGGAGTTGAAGCTGAACACTGCCGTGCTAGGCACTGAGCTTGGAAGGACGAGGAGCACCCTTAATGCTGACGGGGAGTTGTGGAGCACAACACACTCGGACTAGCTTCTCACGATCTCGTTGCATCTCCCGATCGTTGGCAAGCCATGCCAATGCGTCTTCCAGAACACGTGCCGCGTCAGCATCGGGTGGCTCGACAATGCGGTAATGCATCCAGCTTCCATCTCGTCTTGCGTCGACGATGCCAGCGCGGCGCATGTAGGCGAGGTGCCGGCTGATCTTTGGCTGGTTCGTTTTCAAGACTTCGACAAAGAAGCAGACACACACCTCGTCGCCGCGCATCAGGTTTAAAAGCCTCAGCCGAGTTCGATCGGCCAGAGCACTGAAGAAGACCTCTTTATCAAACGATGCTGTTTTGCTGACCATGAAAAAATCTTAACACACCCGCGCATATACGTCTTGACACATGTCGTTTTCGGGGCGATACTAAGCAGGCATATTCGTATATGCATATATGCGTGTTGAGGAGAAAGAGGTCCAAAATGACAGCCCAGACTGAAGTGCAAGCACTGAAAGCACACCTTGCGTTGAACGTTCACAATGTCGAAACGAGCACTGAGTTTTACAGGAAGATGCTCGGCATTGCGCCGAGTAAGATTCGAACAGGCTACGCCAAATTCGACGTCCAGAATCCGCCTTTGAACTTAACACTGAATCAACATTCCTTTGGCGAACGTGGAGCGCTCTCGCATCTGGGTATTCAAGTCGCTTCGACTGACGATGTCCTTGCAATTCGCGACCGCTGGGTTGAAGCCGGCTTAATTACTCGCGACGAGATGCAAACAAATTGCTGTTATGCCTCGCAGGATAAGACCTGGGTTCGAGATCCAGATGGGAACGAATGGGAAGCATTCGTGGTGCTCGTGGATAACTTACCGGAGACAGCACCGTGTGAATGCGGCGATAAAGTAATAGCGACGGAATCCTCAGCAGACGCAAGAGGAGAGAAGATTGATACTCAGAGGGTTTCATGCTGCGCACCACAGACCGGTGCTACGGCTTGACTATCCCAGGATTGAAGTTGTTGACCAGCAGAGCCTCAATCACTTTGTCTCGGCGTCTTGTAGCTGAAGCATTAGGGACAACGTTCCTCCTTGCCGCTATTGTGGGCTCCGGCATCATGGGGGAACGCCTCGCAAGTGGAAACCTGGCCCTAGCACTCCTGGCAAACGCGGTTGCTACTGGCGCGGCGCTTGTTGCCTTGATCCTGACCTTTGGCCCAATCTCGGGCGCCCATTTCAATCCTGCAGTCACTCTTTCGGCCGCATCATTAAAGGGAATACCGTGGATGGACGCTCCTTTATATATAGGAGCACAGTTGGCCGGCGCTTTCGTCGGAGTTGGGATCGCCAATCTAATGTTTGGATTGCCTGTATTCTTTGCTTCGCATCACCCTCGCGCGGGCGCAGCGCAGCTGTTCAGTGAGTTCATCGCCACGTTCGGATTGTTAGCAGTTATTTGGGGTTGCGCGCGAACGCGAACCGCCGCAGTGCCATTCGCGGTTGCCGCTTATATCACGGCGGCATATTGGTTCACCGCCTCTACGTCATTTGCGAATCCGGCTGTGACGTTGGCCCGCGCAGCAAGCGATACATTTGCTGGAATTCGACCAATCGATACACCCGGATTCATCTGTGCTCAACTCCTGGGTGCTGCCGCCGCGACGTTGCTCTTCCGCTCGCTCACGCCGTCATTGCCATCTGACGCGGAGGCAGTCGTACTTCCACATAAGGATGAATAATTAGTTCAGGGAATTCACATGCAAGGCAATAGGCCATTTAAGGTACTTTTCCTTTGCACGGGCAATTCGGCCCGCAGCATCTTTGGCGAGTACCTGCTTCGACGCACTGGCGGAGATCGGTTTGTTGTTTACAGTGCGGGTTCTTTCCCATCCGGCAAAATCAATCCCTTTGCTCTTCAAGTCTTAAAGGATGTCTATCACATTGATGCGAGTGATGCGCGGAGTAAGTCGTGGGAGGTGTTTGGTGACTTGGAATTTGATTTCGTGATCACCGTATGCGACAACGCTCGTGAGACTTGTCCCATATGGCCCGGCCAACCGATACTGGCCCACTGGGGCGTTCCCGATCCGGCACTCGCCCAAGGTAGCGATGAGGAGAAGTTGCGACAATTCAGACAAGCTGCACAGACATTAGCTCACCGCATTGGCTTGTTCTGCTCGCTGCCGATCGAAAAACTCGATCGTATGAAACTGGCATCAATGACAAAGGAAATCGGACGGCAGAGTTCAACCGAACAGTAATTCCTTGACACATTTGAAAGCGAGTCAATATATTCGAAAGTAACCATGAGAAAGTGGATTACATCGTCAGTACTTATTCTGGTGCTGCTGTCGAGCGCCGGTGGTGTTGGAGCTCATCAGAATGAGGGATCATGTCCACTTTCAAGTCTGCCCAACTGCTGCAAAAAGGCTCAATCAACTGGGAACACATCTGAAGTCTCAATGGCCCGTCTCTGTTGCAATTTGAATTGCTCAGAGCCAGGCAGCGGAGGCTCGAGTTCCTACGCCAATTTTGTTTCACCGCAAGGAGCCACGGCGCTTGCCGTCGAGTTGCCGCACCAAGTAATTACTTCTAGCCCTGCGCAGTTTGGTTACATCCAGATTGCTCATCTTCCGGAATCCAAGCCGAAATATATTCAGCATCTCGCACTCCTGATCTAGCGGCTACAGGGCCGTAGTGTGTCTTGATCAAGAGCATGGTCTATTTGTCTGCTCTTTTTCGTTCCTGAATCCGCGTAGATGCGGATTCATCGTCGCACTATTCAGGAGGTTAAGCATGAGAAGAATCATAGTTCGGATAATGTTCTTTTTCAGTCTTGGTATGGTTTTCTTGTTGGCCAATGCGAGTAGTTCGAAAGCCCAGGTGAAGCGAGTGCAAATGCATATCGAGGGCTACTTGTGTGGCAATTGAGTGTACAACATACAGAAGGCCGTGAGCCGTCTAGACTACGCACCAAAACTCAAAGAGATCGAAGTCACTGATATCCAAAAAGGGCTTGGTGTTTTTATCCCCAAGCCAGACAAGCTGGTCTCTTTTGCCGCGTTGAAGGAAACACTCAAAAAGGCGGGCTACACCCTTGGCTCCGCCGACATAACCCTGTCGGGAACTCTCGCAAAAGTCGAGAAGGGTTGGACGATCGTGGTCCAATCATCCGGGCAACGCTTCACTTTGGAAGGACCTAACGTCGATTACGCGTTGGGTGGAGAAGATGCTGGCGCGTCAATTGAGATTACGGGCGATTGGAAAACTGTGGGCACTGGGTCAACGGCGCAGGAGGTAATCGTGCCGGTGCGCAACGCTACCGTGATGCGAGGAGGTTATCGACTTCCGATATTTCCAATCTTCGCAAAGGCAAGCTTTGTCGAACTATACTCGCCTGAGTTCACTAAAGCGCCCGCGCTTACTGTTGCCGAACCGCCCGCTGCGCCCATCCGTGTGACCTCTCCAGGGTTGGCTGTATATAAAGGAGGAGCGATCACGCCTCGCATTTATCTGATCCATCAGCATCTGCACGGTCTCGACGTTGATCGTCAAGCTTTTGATGTGAGCGTATCCTACACTCCTTCCCCACGTCTGCAATTGGAAGTGGAAGTGCCGTTCTCGCGCACCGCTTACGACAACCAGGTCACGTCTGGATCGGGATTCGGACTGGGCAACATCACAGGTTGGGCCAAGTATCGGTTCTTTCGAAAGGTGAAGACATATGGAGATCGACAAGCAGCTTTTCGAGTTGGTTTGGAGACTCCTACGGGAAAGAAGACCGCTCCCACCCAGGCTCAGATCAACGTACCCGCATTTGTGAGACAGCAACTGACCCCGATCAATGGTGGACTAACTCCGCACTTTGATCTTGCGTTCTCGCAAGCCGGCGGGCGAGTAATCTTTGGCGGGAATTCGGAGGTAATGTTTCGCACTGAACGTGATGGCTTTCGGATGGGGCATGAGCAAAGGTTAAGTACCGATCTCGAGTACGTGATTCCCAAAGACTCTCACAAGCCGGGTGGAGAAGTGTTTTTGATCCTTGAAACAACATTCGTTCATCGGGGAACTGGTCGCTTAAACGGACAGTCAGTATTGGGAAGTAAATCGACCGAATTCTATGTTGCACCCGGACTGCAATGGGCCGCACAACAACGTTTCGTAATCGAAGGGAGTTTTCAGTTTCCGGTGGTGCGCAACACTGGACCATTCGTCTTGCGTACTGACCGAAACGTTTTGCTGGGTGTGAAGTATCTATTCTGAGATCCGATGAAACCGATCATTCTAATTCTACTGCTCTTGATCTCATGCAAAGTGCCAATGGCGCAGTCCAAGCATCCGAATCTTAGACTGACAGACATAAATGGTGAGCGCTTTCAATTGTCCGATTACAAAGGCAATGTTGTGCTGCTCAACTTTTGGGCAACGTGGTGCCTACCCTGTCGAGCGGAAATTCCGGGGTTGATAAAGTTGCAGCGGCTGTATCGAAGCCAGGGCCTTCGCATTATCGGTATCACCTACCCACCTGAAAAACTATCTGAATTGAGAAGCTTCGCACGAAGAATAAAAATGAACTATAGGGTTGTCATCGGCACGAAAGAGACCAGGGCGAAATTTACCACCGCCGAAGTTTTGCCTGTTACTGTCGTACTGGACCGAGACAGAGTAGTGCGCGAAGTGATCGAAGGAGTCATGTACCAGGATGAGTTTGATCAAAAGGTCAAACCACTTCTGTTATCTCCTAAGACAGTGCCCGAATCACCTGGTCGTGCTTCACCGAATGCAATGAAACCCCAAAAGGGAACTATCGAATTACTTCTCGGGTATCTGCGTTGTGGAGTGCCGGCCCGACTCACCGAAAGCTGTACGAAAAGCGGCTAAAGCGACAGCGAACCTCGTCTGAATTCCATTTGCGTAAACCTACGAGATGAGTTCACTCAAAAATCGTATTCGGATCAGCCCGGGCTCGGATTCATAGGCATTCATTCGATCCAGCAAGATCGGCAATAGTCCTGCCCTTCGCGCGCCAATAACGTCATAGCCATACGAGTCGCCAACATAGGCCACTTCCTGCGGTTGGAGCCTCAGTCGATCCAGCGCGATCTGAAAGATTGCCTTGTCTGGTTTACTGCAGCCCTCAAGGTGCGAGTCAATTACGAACTCGAAGTGGGAAGCAAGATGGGCCAAGGCCAACGATTCTTTTACGCGCCCATCTTCAGTGTTGGAGATAACGGCAATTCGAAAGCCGGCATTCTGCAAAGCATGAAGAACAGTTGATGCTTCTGAATCAGGTGCGCACCATAGATGGCGCTCCCGATGTGCGATGGTGAAGCGTCTACGAATGCTCATGCACTTACCTTCATCTATCCCGAGAGATCGAAAGGTCTCGACGAAGACCCAATGAACTGCACGAGTGCTCTTTGAATTCACTCCAGCTTTCAACTCTGCATCTACGCCTTTTAGCATCGCATAAAAGGCTCCGTGCATTTGCTGGGGCGTGAAAATCAGTCCAGTTTCTGCTTCCACTAGCTTGCCAAGGCGGAGCCAGTCTGGATAGATCAGCGTTCCGCCAACATCAAACATTACGGCTTTAAGGTTTCGGAGTACCGGGTGAAGTTTGGCGTTCATCTTTAGCGTTGATTTACAGGGCAGCACTCATCGCCGCTCGCCTGGCTCAGGAGACTGGGAACTTGAGACTAATTCGGCCCTCAAGCCGCATGAATCCACCCTTCGCCGGAGTCACGAAGGTGTGCGCTTGATTCGAAATCAGATCGAGTACATGCACAATCGTGCTACCAATGTGCTCCTGCCAGGAGAGTATACGAGGTTATCCCGAATCGCGAGTGCTTGAAATTCGACAGTGTCAGTGAAACCTGCGTTATCGCCTGAGATGATCTCGACCGTAGTTCCTGTTCCGACTTGATGGTAATTCCCGGGATAAAACCTGGAAACGTGATTTCAAGCACTTGCCCGACATATAGCTTCGATGTTCCAACTGTCGTCATTCATAGAGCCTTTCAGTTTTATCAACACCTTCAGACAGTCCTTTCGTTCGATCGAGTTTTACTCGCAGCAACTCGGTTTGAATTTAGATCAACAGCACTTGCCCGCTTTTGCCCAGGTTTCAGGGCGGAATTTCAAATTGATCCTAAGCGGTCCCGGAGCGTCAGGCTCGCGTCCACTGCCCAATGGCGAACGGCAAGAACCCGGATGATCGAATCGAGTAATACTGCACGTTGACGACTTGCCGGGCCGAATTGAAGTTCTGAAGAAGGCTGGGTTGCGTTTTCGAAATGAGATGGAGATTGGCCCAGGCGGAAAGCAAATCCAATTGGAAGATCCAGACGGCAATCCGGTCGAGTTATTCGAGCCGGCACGTTGGGTTGCTTTCTACCAAAAGGAATTCATGAAGTTGAGATTCATCGTTGATGGTTGATCACAGCAAAGGGATGTTCTCGCAAGCGCGCCCCTTACCCACCTTTCGGACCATAGCCCGCCAGGCCAACGAAGAGCGATCTAAAGATAAAACTGAATCTAATAAGCCGAACTGAAATATACTACTCGAGTATTTTAATACAGCCCGTGAGCAGGACAGCTTATTCGAGAAAGCCTATGAGTCATCTAACGAGAAGCTATGCGTTGGTAACCATTCTTCTTCTACTATCACCTCCTCAATCACAATCCAGTCGAGTTCCTCCCGCAACCGTCGCTCCCGGCGCAGAATTACAGATCGTTTATTCAAGCGATCAGTACTTTGAAGGTCCAAGCTGGGATCCGGCCGGGCAGAAGCTCTACTTCACTGCATTCGAAAAGGAGAATGAACAGATCCTGCGTCTGGACGCTCCCGGTAAAGTGACGCTCTGGATGGATCACACCAAAGGAATGAACGGAACTTATTTCTCCCGCAATGGTCGTCTACTAATTGCTCAAGCGTTTGGACACACTCTTACAAGCTTGAAGATAGGCGCTAATGGGCCAGAAGACATTAAGGTGTTAGCTTCGGGCTTTGAGGGTATTCCGTTTATCCAACCCAATGATGTAGCTGAGTCTGCAGTGACCGGAGGGATTTATTTTTCTGATCCGAACTTCAAGGGAAAAACTCAGAGCGCCGTCTATTATTTGAGCCCAACCGGATCAGTGCGCAGGGTGATTGATAACTTAAAGTTGCCAAATGGACTTGAAGTGTCGAACGACGGTGCGACTCTTTATGTCAGCGACAGTTTTGAAAAGCGAGTCTATTCTTATCCGATACTTGACGATGGCAGCGTCGATCAGGCACAGGTAAAAATCTTCTTCGATCCCATTACAGACAACATGGCAGATCCGGATGGCATGTGCTGCGATGCGCTGGGGAATTTGTATTTTGCAATGCGCGGTGGCGTCTGGGTTGTATCCAGAGAAGGGAAGCAGTTGGGATTTATTCCGGTGCCGGAATTTGCAAGCAATGTGGCGTTTGGTGGTGTTGATGGACAGACGCTCTATATTACCTGTGATAAGAAGGTGTACAGTCTGGCAATGCGAGTGAAGGGCGCGCAATTTCGGTGAAATTTCGTCTCTGCGCTTTTCTCTGCGGTTGTCAGTTTGTCAGCCCCAATGAAAACCGCAGAGACGCAGAGAACGCAGAGAAAGCGCAGAGGAAGTCATCTTAGCAGCGACGACGATTCTTGATCTAGATAAAGCGTCACTCTCTCGTGTTTCTGCAATATCGACGCTGGCCTTAATGGACTTACTTCCGATTCAACTGAAGCTTTCACCGCATCAGCCTTTCGTTGGTCCGGCACAATGCACAGGATATTGCGTGACTTCAGAATCTGTTTGATCGACATTGAGATTGCCTGCCTGGGAACTTCGTCGACGCTTCTAAACCATCCTTCACCTACTTGTTGTTGACGACAGGCTTCATCAAGATCAACGACTATATAAGAATCGTCAGTCTCAAAATCGGCAGGCGGATCATTAAACGCGAGGTGCCCGTTCTCGCCAATGCCTACAAACGCCACGTCGATCTGCTGGCGCAAGATTAGTTCTCCAACTCGCCGGCATTCTTCCTGAACATTGCCGGCTTCGCCGTTGATCAGATGAAAGGCGTGCGGTTGAACTTGATTGATTATTCGTTCCTTCAGATAACGTCGAAAACTGGCGGCATGAGCTTCCGGCAAATCAACGTATTCATCGAGATGGAAGAATACAACCTTGCTCCAGTCGATCTCTTTTCGTACCAGCGCATCAAGAAACTCAAATTGCGAAGCGCCGGTTGCGGCGATCACATAAGCGGCATCACGGTCGGCAATAGCCTGCTGAATGATGCTGGCCGCGTCCTTAGCGGCGGCTTCACCCAGTTTCAGTTTGTTGTTGAATACTTTTACTTCCATCTATTTCGATGAGATGAGTGTCCGATATGCGTCTGTCTTGTCGCGAGGTTACAAAACTCCTTCTCTTTGATTTAGCATTCAACCAGATGGCTCTTTTTGTAACCACACGACAAGACAGACGCATATCGGACATTATCGAAGTTCGATTGTCTTCTCAGTCGTGGCCCCGTTCACGACATCAGTAGCTTTGATCAGGTATTTGCCTGGAGCATCATTCAGAGCGAACGGCAAAACAAAATCGCCACGCCCACTCTGTAGCAGAACGTTACCTGAATATGTTGACGACCGGGAGCCGTTAGGGCCGAACACGTGACACCGCACCAGGCTCGTCGTATTTGTTGACGACACGAGCTCAAACCTGGTGTGATCCCCTCGTTGCGCGGAGTTCGCACCATTAAGTTTGATTTGGTTCTCGCTATTGCTAAGCCCGAGCACGAGAGCGTCACCAATCAAAATTGATGTACGAATCGTATCTGTGTAACCGAACTGTTTACCGGAGCGGACATCGGCAACAAACATTTTTGCGGGAAGTCTAATGGTTAATTCCTGCGTTGCTACTTGGCCTAACTTCGAGTCGTTATAAGTAGTCACGCCATCCCGACCCACGACGCCCTTAAGAGCTACATTCTCCTTAACGATCGCGAGAACGTCAGAATTTCCAAACTTGTATCGCGCGATCTGTGCCTGGGAGACTGGATGACCATCAGGCGTTAAGACTTGTATCGAAGGATGGACGCCTGCTTTTTCCAGAATCGCTCTTGCAAGCTCACGATAAGCAACACCTCCAAAGTTATTTGCACGTTGCTTAGGATATTGATCCCAGGTCGTGTTGAGATAGATCGTCCATCCTTTGCCTACGCTGTGCACAATTGCCGCATCGCCTTTTCCGATTTGAACGAGCGCTGTGCCGTCTGACGCTTTTAGATCCGGCTCTGCGATACGCATTCCCGTTAGAACTATCGGTGGTATTCCCCAGCTCGCCGCCTGACTGTTCAGACGAACATCATCATCCATCAATGTGAGCACTCGTTTATCCGACGTGCCGGTGTTGATTCCGAAGAGCTTGCTAACTGCGTCGCTCCCTTGCCAGGCGCAGTGTTCATCCATCACCCCGAGCGACGAATCAGCGATAACTACACCGCCGTTGGAGACAAACTGCTCAAGGTGTCGTACTTCTTGATCCGATAATGCAAACACCAGCGGCAAAATCAGCACCTTATACTTCTCATTTGAAATCGAACTCTTCGCAACGTCTTCTGATGAAATGAAATCAAACTGTAGTCCGAGATCCTTGATTGTCTTTACCCAACCATCTCTATTTGCCGGAAAACTCAACCGGGCTTTATCCGGAACTTCGTCATCGTCGTCGCTGCTGCGTTGGTGATAGCCGAGGATACTCGCGGCATGAATCGACGGCATAGAGTAGTAAAGAGCAATGCCGTCTTGTTGACGCTTCGATTCCATCAACAACTTTCCGACACCCTCGAACCTCAGGGAACTAAAAGCTCTCCCCATGTCTCTGCCGGAAGCTGAATAGGTCATGTCTGGATTTAGAAACGAATACATCCAGAAAATATTTGGATGAAGCACGTTATGGATTGCGGCGGTCCATATTGCGTTTTGCACAGCTAAACCATGCGATCCATATCCCGTCCAGAAACCAATCATTGAATTTGGCTTGGCGAACGAACGGTGCATGTCCCACTGGTTACCACCGTCGTACGAAAGAAAGTCGTCGATCACGCGATCCAGGCGCGACCAATCGGCGCCATCGTATGCGTTAGTAGCCTGAGTACCTGATACTGCGATATGCGCGTCCGGATCTCCGTCGATCGCAGCGGCGCGAGCTGTTTGGTACGCACGTGCGAAAGTGATCTCCATGAACGTGCGATGATCAGCCCAGGGCGCAAAGTTTCTCGTCTTCTTTGCTTCGTCAGTTGTAAAAGGAACGACCTGAGACCAGTCTGTAAAACTTGTTCGCCATTCCTTATTAAGCGCGGCAAGGGTTTCGTATTCGCGCTTGAGCCATGCTCTAAAGTCTGCGAGCGCAGGCGGACTCCAATCGAAATCTACAGCGTCTCCGTAAGACGTTAACGATCCTTCGTCGCCAACGAAGTAATAGTCCATGTTATATCGAGCCTTATTTCGAGCAGACGCGCGGACGATATCCGCAAGACTATTCATGAACGTGAGATCGTTGAACGAAGGAGTGCGTTGCAGGAACTTTTTGTCACCGGTTCGTTTGTAGAGTTCTTTCTTGGTTAGATAACCAAGAGCCTCGAAGTCTCGAGTCTTCTGATAATCGGCGATTGCTTTTTCCATTGCTTCAGGTGTAGTGGGTCCTCGATCGTACCAGTACACGCCGAAAGTACCGCGAGGAATGTTCAGTGAATTATCAACATCCCCGCCCCAGGTGAACCCAGTATCAGCTGCCGCGCCTCGCACCATTTTCATTTGCGCGTCCAGCAGGTAGTGCTTGGTTCCACCGAACGAAAGAAGCGCGGTGTATTCCTTCTCTCGCCGAACATCCTGCACGACCATCACGGGTTTAGCTCGAATCTGATCGACGATTGCTCCATGCTCGTCAACAAGTTCACCAGTAACCAGTGCGAACTTACCGAGGAAATCCTTCAAAGGGAAAGTGAAGGTTCGTTCGCCGCGAGCCGGCGCTGAAACCGTGCCGAGTAAACGACCGAGATCATCTGACACCTGCATTCTCATCTGCACGCCCGAAAGGTTTCCACTAGCACGTAAGACAGCACTCAGTGTCTCGCCGCGTTTATAGACGTCCACCGCGGGTTTGGTGCTCGACATCATTGCCCGCTTCGGTGACGTGAAAGTTGCTGCACCCCAGTTGAGTGTGGAGTTGTCTTTTGAATCACGGATTATGACGTTGAAGATCTGCCGACCTCCCGGCCAACCAATCGCTGGGCGTAAGGTTGAGGAGGGGATGTCGATCGAGTTGCTTCCCGAGTTCAAGGTCCTTTCGATACGAGTAGATCCAAGCGGCTGCCCGAATTCATTCTTACCAGTAACGTCTATCTGAACGATGCGAGCGTTGGTGGATGAGAGCGCGAGCTTCAATCCCTGATCGTCCAGGCTAAGCGACTGAACATGTACGGCTAATTCTCTTCCGGAAGCCCATAGAAGGGCCCGAGCTAGAAGCGAGTATTGATACTCCCAGTAGTCCCAATAGATTTTGCTCTCTTGTGGATTGATGCTCTGAGGCGTGAAGCCTTCTTCGAGGTACGCCATAGCAACCACGCGACCTTTGCCGTAGTTCTTCACAGCAAGGATCGGATTCGTTGCAGATTTGATTAGGACATCACCTTGTGGCTTGTAGTCATAGAATGAACCACCAGCGGTCCCTTCGGGTAAGAGTTCGAGCGGGAAGCCTTCGGTGATGAAGTGAGCCTGGCCCAGTTCCCATTTTCCTTTGCTGACCGCGTCGCGATTGATTTCAGGATAGCCACGCTCATTCAGTGTGTCGTCAGGAACGCCGACCAGAGGGGACACGTCCCAGATGCGTTCATCGCCAACAGTTTCGTCACCCTTGAAGGGATGACCCTTGACGTCACCGACAAACGGATGCAGCAACACGAGTCCCGCGCCGTCTTTTACCCGCCGCAGAATTGCGTCACGAGTTGCTCTCGTCAGGCGTGACCAACCATTGATGCCGGGTATTAGCATTACCTCATACGAGGCCGTTCCCGTTAAATCTTTTTCGACGTATCCGTAGACCGTTTGAAAGTCATCTCTATCGCCGCGATATTCATGTCCGTAAAAATCACCGATGCCCCAACAAGTAATATCCCACTCTCTGTCAATCGAATCAGTGGTGGGCGCCAGGTCAATTCGTTGCATCAACTCGACCATGTCGCGACCATACTGAATTGAGGGTATGAAAAAACTCTTAATAGGACCCTGAGGTAGCTTGATGGCCCACGGAACATGAGGAGTCACGACTTCGGTCGAGTAGGTAATGTCGTTTTTCGCGAAAGTACTCCCACCGACATTCTTTGGCTCCTGCGCGGAAGCACGAAACACCAACAAGGTGATCGCGAGGATCACGAGGTAGATGCATTTAGGCATGATATTTCCGGTAGGCCGACTCTTTGTATAACAAATCAACAACGTCTTGTTTAGTGAACTATAACGTCTTATTTAGCGAACAATTTTCCGAAAATTGGCGGCTCTGCCGCTCTCCTTGCGGAAAGGCTTTGCCTTTCCGAGTTGCCGATTACCAGTGCGGCTCTGCCGCGGCAGGCGTAGTCTAAAAACCAAAAATGCCTGACGGAAAGCCAGACGCTTTCCGCAAGGAGAACGGCAGAGCCGCAACTCCACCGGCAGTCTTAGGCGTGCCGTGTGATCGCGATCGAGTCTGCAATTTCAAAACAGATACGTGCAGATGGGAGAATCTCTTCAATTGGGGGATATGGCCGCCTGCCTTTACTTAGAGCACCAATAAACTCCTGCACTTCCTGATAAGAACCATTTCGAAGATCTTCGGGTTCAGAGTCATCACACATTGCTTCGTGCACAAGTTTGTTCTCATACCAAAGCTGGAGCGTGCGTTGAATCCCGGATCCGGCTGTGACACGCGCACGAAAACCTTCCCCAAAGAATTCGTACAACTCTTCGACCATTCCGGAAGTTGGCAGGATCTCGATCTGTGCTGTAGTCCCACCTTCAAATTCGATCAATATGACGTACCAGACGGCTGCACCTTCATTTATGATTCTGTCGGCACGGAAACGCCTGATCTCGCCAACCATATATCGCAACGCGTCGAGCACATGTATAGCTGTCGACCAAATGAAATCTTCTTCGTCACGCGCGTGTCGCACCTGGGTCGCTCGCACGTACCTGACTGGTCCGACTTCTTTTAACCACGAACGCGCTTCATTCAGGTACGGCATGAAGCGACGATTCACGGAAACCATATGCGGAGTTTGCGTATCATGAGCGACGTGAGCCAACGTTTCAATTTCAGCTATCGTTGTACCGAGTGGTTTTTCAATCACACAAGGAATTCGCCGCTCGAGCAGTTCGATTCCTTTTTCAACGATGTGGTTGATTGGCATGATGCACACACAGGCATCCGGCTTCTCGCAATCAAGCATTTGATCAAAGTCAGTGTAAGCACGCAGAAAGCCAAACGATCGACAAAACTCGTCTGCTTTGTGTGCGTCCAAATCACACGCTGCTACAAGCTGGATTTCACCCGGATGTAGTGAGGCATATCTGGCAAGTGGCGTAGCGTGACTACTCCGCGAGTGTTCGCCGCAACCTGCTAACGCTATTCGGATCATTGAGCTTTGACCGTCGTGCGCTTGAAGCGTTCAGAGTAATATCGGGATAGCTGGACGTCTTGAGCGAGCTCGAACACTTTGTTCGCATCAATTCTTCCTGGAGCTTCTGCTAAACAGTTCGCAGTGCCACAGGCTATCGCCAGTCGCAGAGTTTTTTCGTCATTCCAGCCGAGCTCATGTCCGACTGCGAATCCAGCCAACGCCGCATCGCCGGATCCTACCGATGAACAGTCCGAGATCGGAGGGAGCCTGGACAGCAGGGGATCGCTATCGATTGACGGTTGCCATAGAATTCCATTCTCACCAAGAGAAATCGCTACGCTTTGGGCACTCGCATCAAAGAACTTCTGTGCTACCTCAGATGCTGATTCCGCATCGTAAATTTGACAGCCAGCGAAGTCGGAGGCCTCCTGAAGATTCGGTTTTACAAAATTGGGCGCGGCTTCGAGTCCGCGCCGCAAAGCTTCACCACTTGTATCAAGCAGTACACGACATCCGTAGAAATGCGCGATCCGGGTGATCTCAGCGTAGAGATCTACTGGTGCTCCAGGTGGCAGACTTCCGGATATCGCAACCTGCATCTCTTCGTCTCCGTCAGCAAAGATGTCTCGACAGGTGGCGAGCAAGCGTTCGACTTCACCATCGGTAACGGTACCACCAGGTTCAAGAATTTCGGTGACCCTACCGTCCGACGAAATGATTTCAAGATTGGCGCGCGTATCCGACTGCGTTCGAACAACTGTTAGCGGAACACCAAGAGCGGCTAATCCGGATTCGCATTCCTCTCCTGCCGCACCACCAAGAAAGCCAACCCAAACAACATCAATACCGAGAGACTTAGCCACCATCGCAACGTGAGCAGCTTTACCACCAGGGAAAGGCTCAGCCGAGAGCGCGCGATTCACTTCACCCACCGCGATGTTTTGCAGTCGGAGTCTGCGGTCAATGGCTGGATTTGCACTAACGCAAACAAGCATAAGGTCTAAACCTTTTTACGATTCCTTGAGCTCTTTCCGTTTGATCTCGTCGAGACGTGCGAGCATATTCTTAATATCTTTAGCGCCCTTAATTGACACGTAAAAGGTGATCGTGGAATACCAGACGACGCATGCTGCGGTCAGCAACCACCAGAACCAATGATTTGGCATTAAGCGGCCTCCTCTCTCAAACGACCTCGAGGCTTGATCAAAGAACCAACGACCATACCGACACCGGATAGTACATAGGTGGCGATCCCGGAATAGTAGGGGCCTATCGATTTTGCAAGCGTTGCCGTGGATGGGAGCTGCTCCATCACGAGGTATGCGAAGGGAATCGCCGCGCTAACAACGATCGACGCCACCGCACCCCAACTGTTCGCTCGTCTCCAGTAGCAGCAGGCAATCAGGAGTACAGAGATGCTTGCCAGGTAGATCGTTCCGGTCACTCCGAGGTAGGTCCAAAGATCTCCTTTGAGCGGATACCAGAGTCCGTACAACAACAGGAAGATTCCTATCAGCGCAACGATTGTGCGATTCCAAAATAATCCTTTGCGCTCGGACCATGGCTTTTTGCGGAATGGTGCAAGAATGTCGTTGTATATGACACTACACCAGGTCAACATGTAAGAAGAGTCCGTTGACATATCTGCCGCCAGCATCGCCGCAATGAGAATCCCCATCAAACCAGCAGGTACGGCGGTTGACAGATACTGAGGCATCGCTTCAAGCGTATTCGCTACCGGGCCAAGGGTTGCGAGCGCGGCGATTCCCCAAATGCCGGGTATCAAAAATCGACAAACAAAGAAGAAGCTGGTTCGTGTGTAAATCTGCCTGCCTGTTTTCGTGTCCTTGGCAGCGAGAACGCGGGCAATCGTTGTTTGCCATGTGAGGACAGCAGCCGTATTCAACATCAAATTAAAGAGCACGTACTGCCAACCCATCGTTGGATTCACAAATGGGTTAAACCCGCCGGCGCCGTAACTCATTTCGACTGTCGTAACAAGTTTGTCCCAGCCGACGTTTACCAGAATGAGAATGGTAACGAGGATTAATCCTGCACTCATGACAACGAATTGCAGGAAGTCTGTTACTAAGACTGAAAGCATGCCTCCGAGAATCGTGTAGATGGCGACACCGACAAGTAATGCCGTCATCATGATCTCGAGGTAGCGCACATTCAAACCTGCAACCAGGACGAGAAATTGGCCGCCGGTTCGGAGGAACACGCCCATGTTTAAAAGACCACCGAGCACAATGACGACGCCGGCCGCCCAACGCACCCGTTGCCCAAAACGTTTTTCGAGAAGTTCCGGGATTGTGATTACACCAGAATCTCTTAACGGCTTGATAACGAATCCAGTTAGACCAACCCCGAGCATTGCGAGCGCCATAAGGATACCGGGAGTTGCACCTGCGAACCCTTTCTCATATCCGTTTTGTGCGGTGTACATGCAGGTGACAATTCCGAACTCAGTCGCTGCAAGCGACGCGATTCCCAGATAAACATCCATTTCGCGTCCGGCAACGAGGAAGTGCTCTACCTTGCCTACATACTTTCGGACCATGAGTCCGGCGACCATGGTCACCAGAAGGTATAAACCGACAATGCTGCCGTCCAACAGCCAGTTGAAGTTTGTCATAAACTCGAGGTTTGCCTTTCGGTCAGGTTCTCCGAGCAGATCATGATTTTAGATCTTGAGATTTCTTCTACTGCTGCTATTGCCGGTTGAAAAGTTCTTCTAAGATCAATGTCATCACTGGAACAAAGTGACTTTTTAACGGCAAGAGTAAAAGCATTTTTCAGTTCGGTTCCAAAGTTCACTTTCCGGATACCGCAACCGATCGCTTTACGCAGCAGTTCGGGGGAAACTCCGGAGCCACCATGAAGTACGAGAGGCGTGTTCGGAAGAGCATAGCTAATCTGTTTGAGCCGCTGGAAGTCGATTTGAACTTCACCTTTGTAGAAGCCATGTGCCGTGCCCACTGCAACCGCAAGTGCGTCCACGCCTGTATCGTCCACAAAACGCATCGCATCTTCAGGACTGGTGAACCATCGACTGTGATCTGTTGTGGATGCGTCGTTCTGTCCTACGTGACCCAGCTCTCCTTCGACTGAGACGTCTGCTGAGTGTGCCAGGTCCACTACTCGTCGTGTCAACGCGCAGTTTTCAATAAAAGATAACTTTGAGCCGTCGATCATGACAGATGTATAACCATGGTCAATGCATCGCGCGGCAAGTTCATAACTTCCGCCGTGATCGAGATGGAGAGACAGAGGTTCTGCGAATTCGTCCGCGGCGGATTTAACCATCCCGACAATCATCGGCAAACCGAGATAGTTGATAGTGGCCTCGGTGGTTTGCAATATAACAGATGCCTTCAGAGAATTAGCTGCTCGCGTATGGGCAATTAGCGTTTCCGCATTATAGAAATTAAGCGCTGCAATAGCCCTGCCGTCTCTTGCTGCAATGTCGAGCAACGAACGACTTGGACAAAGCTTGCTCATCTCACGTGACAGTAAGTTATTACTTTGACTTTAAGAACTTTTGTAATTGCTTTTGCGTAGGTTGGCCGGTCGTCCCGCCAACCCGACGCGCGGACAATGCTCCACAGACGTTGCCCTGTTCCAGGCATTTATCCAAAGCTGAACCGCGTATGTAAGCTGAGACAAACCCGGCAGCGAAGGAATCACCGGCGCCGGTAGTGTCAACGGCATCAATTTTGAATCCCGCATGACGGGCGACTTGCCCGTTTTGAATAGCAACAGCACCGTTTCGTCCAAGCTTTATAACAGCGCAGGGAACTAACTCACCAAGTACATTCAATGCGTCGCCACTATTCTTGAAACCCGTCACTCCAGTAGCTTCGTCCTGGTTGAGGAACAGAACATCTGTGTGGCGTAGAACTTTTTTGATGCCATTACTCCACGATGCATCGGGATCGGAATTTGGGTCGAAGGATGTTGTTAAGCCTGATGCTTTTGCAGTTTTGAACAGCCCAGGAAAGGCGGGCTGCAACCCTTTTTGCAAATAGTAGGACGTCAGGTGCATGTGGTCGTGGCGTCTAATCAATGTCTTATCAAACCCTGAAACTGTGAAACTGGCGATTGCACCGGGAAAAGTAATAAGAGCCCGATCGTGTGCACAGCTAAGTGAAATCGTTACTCCGGTTTTCTGCGTACTCTTGCGTTGAACGTGGGCCGTTGATATGCGTTCGCGTTTCAGAGCCTGAAGACAGAAGTCGCCGAAGATATCTGCGCCGACCTGGCTGACAAAAGTAACTCGAGAACCAAGCCTGGCCATTCCTACAGCAAAAATTGCAGAAGCGCTACCCAGGGTTAGTCGGCAATCTTCTGTTATTACCTCGGTGCCCATCACCGGAATCCGCTGGACACCAACGGCAACAACGTCGACGTTCAACTCGCCGAGAACGAGAATCCGAGGTGCGGTTTGCCTACCCATCTTGCTCCGATTCTCGCATTTCAAATATTATCGACTCAGCTTTTGATTGCTTTCGAATGGTTTTGGATTCTAATATAAGCATCACGGGAAAGCAAAAAATATTTCCGACCCGCTGAGGTAAAGTAATAACACATGGACGCATTGTCCAAACTTCTAAATCTGTCTCCAGAAGAAAAGGAATCACTGGGCCTGAAGCACACTCTAACGGAGATTGCGCAGCAGCCTCAAACGTGGCTTCGCACCTACAAGAAGGTAGTCAGTGTCTCAGAACCTCTCAATGGCTTTCTGACAACCGCAGGGATCAATTTCGAACACGGTAGAGAGTGTAATGTGCTTCTCGTTGGAGCCGGTACTTCGGACTACATCGGCAAGTCGGTTAGCTCGTTATTGAAAGAGCAGTGGCGTTGTGATGTGCAGGCTGTGCCAAGCACGGATCTTCTGACAAACATGTCTGAGCACGTGATTCCAGATCGTGATTATCTTTGGATCTCTTTTTCGCGGTCCGGTGACAGCTCTGAAGGTGTGGCTATATTAGACGCAGCATTACGTGATTATGGGAGGATCAAACATCTGATCGTCACTTGCAACGAAGGAGGAAGGATGGCTCGTTCGTTCGGTGATCGTGAGAACGTTTTTAGAATTGTTCTTGATGATGAAGTGAACGATCGCGGTTTGGCAATGACAAGTTCTTTTTCCAACATGGTGATCGTTGCCCAGGCGCTCGCACATCTCAACAGTCTTGCCGGCTACGGTCAAATTGTAGAGAGTCTGGCATCACGCGCGTCCGCAACACTGCCGCAGATTGCTGACATATGTGAGCGATGGGTCAAGACAGGTTTTTCAAAGGTGTGCTTTCTGGGAACCGGATCTTTGAAGGGTGCCGCAATCGAATCAGCGTTGAAAGTGCTGGAGCTAACGAGTGGTCGAATTACCAGTCTTGCAGAATCATTTCTTGGACTGCGGCACGGTCCCATGTCAACAATCGATGCCGACACTTTGGTTGTCGCGTTTTTCTCCGCAGACAAAAGACGAAGACAGTATGAGATGGATCTGATTCAAGAGATCAATGACAAAGGATTAACGGTGAAATTAGTGGGCGTGGAACCAAATGCCGATAAAAATCCATTGATTGCACCAGAAAACACTGTCTTTCTCGAGTTGGAAACTATCGTGTCTGATTTGTATCTGACCCCTTTAGCGGTCATTGTAGGTCAGATGCTCGGACTGTTTGCCTCTCTCAGTCAGGGATTGCGTCCGGATCATCCAAGCCCGCAAGGTGCGATTGGTCGGGTTGTCTCCCACGTTAAGATCCGTTGACTTGGCTAAACCAAAACTAGTTTGAGTTCACGAGAGCGGAGCTCAGTTTGAGTCTCCGTTGGCAGGTTCTTATCTGTAATGATTATGTCAATATCTGAGAGTGGTGCGATTCGAGATAAACTCCGCTTACCAAACTTACTTGAATCTGCGACCAGAATCGTTTCCTTCGCAATCCGGGCCATCGCCTGATTGACTTGTGACTCCTCAACATTGGGTGTGCTCAATCCGAATTCCACGTCACACGCATCAACGGCCAGAAAAAGTTTGTCCGCCGATAACTGGGCCAATATATCTTCGGCAAAGTGGCCGACTGCCGACAGTGAGTTCTGGCGAATCACGCCACCCAGAAAGATCAATTGAATCTCTTTGGCGCCAAACAGTTCCATTGCAATGTTCAGCCCATTGGTTATGACTTTCAGTTCTTTTTTATTTTTGATCTGCCGGGCAATCTGTTGAGTAGTAGTGCCTGAGTCGAGGATTATTGAATCGCCATCATTTATCAATGCGGCGGCGGCAGCACCAATACGACGTTTCTCGTCAGCGTGAAGTTCGGCTTTGACCGTCAGCGAAGGATCCATACTCACAGTCGCAACCTTCACGGCGCCGCCATGCGCGCGACGGACGAGCCCGCGAGCGTGCAGGTCTTTGAGATCGTTTCTAATTGTGACTTCTGACGTTTTGAATCGTTTACTTAACTCGACGACAGCGACCTGGCCGTGTTTATCGAGCAGCTCCAGAATTCTTGTGCGACGTTCGAGATTCAGCATTCGTGATTTTTGGGAAAGAGGCTCCGCAAATGAGCCCAGTCTTCGAACGCGGATATCGTAGCATCCGAGGTGGACAAATCGAAAGCAAACGAAAGATAGGGGGGAATCTTTTTCTCTGCGCAGAGAAGAAGTTTCAGAATCGCTCGGGTATATCTACTCGCACCGTAGAGCTATCAGCGGATCGACCCTTGTCGCCCGACGTGCCGGGACGAAGCACGCGATGAAAGCAACCGCAATCAACAATACCGCTACCACACCAAACGTAACTGGATCTCGCTCCGTAACTCCAAACAGCAACGTCGATATAACTCTGGTCAGCGCTAACGCACCGGCGAGTCCCACTACGACGCCACTCAACGCCAGAATCATTCCCTGCCGCACCACCAGCCTCAACACGTCAAGTGGTCGTGCGCCGAGCGCCATTCGAACTCCGATCTCTTTTGTTCTCTGCGCAACGGAGTAAGACATGACACCGTAGATTCCCGTCGCGGCGAGAATCATTGCGAGCAGGGCAAAGAGCCCAAGCAAGGTTGTGCGATAGCGCGCCGCGGCAGCCGACATTGCTACCCACTCGCTCATCAACCTTATTGCTGCGATTGGCTGGTCCGGATCCAACGCATTCACCTCTTTGCGTACTCCACCAACGAGGCTCAGCGGATCCCCCTGCGTGCGGATAACGAGATTGACCCGAACAGGTGCTCGGGTAGGTATATACATCGTGGCGGTTGGCCCACCTTGCAGTGATTGATGGCGAACGTCGCCGACGATGCCGATGATCTCGTAGGGCTCGTTCCTGGTTCCGGACCAGATGATCAGTCGCTTGCCCAGTGCTTCTTCTTTCGGGAAAACGCTGTCGACGAAAGACTGGCTGACGACGATCACCCTGGCGCTTTGGCGCACTTCCTGATCAGTGAAGTTGCGACCTCGCCTCACAGGGATTCGCATCGCGCTGAGGTAGTTTTGATTCACGCGACGAAAGTCGGGAAAAGCCTCATTGGACCCAACGGCCGGCCGGCCTTCGACTGCGAAAGGCATTTGGTTAGATTGACCAGTGAGTGGCAGGTCGGTGATGAAGCCGACGGCTTCGACGCCCGGTAAGCCGGCGACGCGTGTCTCGAGTTGCTCGAAAAAGTTCGACGTCTTTTCCGGCGTGCTGTATTTCTGCAAGGGCAAGTCGACGCGCATAGTCAAAACGTTGTTCGTATCGAATCCGGGATCGACGTTTTGGAGTGCAATTAAACTCCGGACGAGCAGTCCGGCGCCGATCAACAACATCACAGCGATAGCGCTTTCGAACACGACGAGTAGGCTGCGCGTGCGATTCTTCAGGGTCGCTTCACTGCCGCCTCGCATTCCATCTTTCAAGGCGTCGACGAGATTTTTCTTCATCGTGCGGAAGGCGGGTGCCAGGCCAAATAGCAGACCCGTTGCGAGCGAAATGAGAAGAGTGAACGCCAGAACCGTGGCATCGATCTTTACATTAGCGGTGGGAGGAATACTGCCTTCACTGAGAGTTACTAGCAGTTTGACTCCTGCCACCGCCAGCAAAGCGCCAAGCGCACCACCGAGAATCGCGAGTAAAAGACTCTCAGTGATCATTTGACGGACGATTCGTAAGCGACTGGCGCCAAGTGCCGTTCGCATCGCAATCTCCTTCTGTCTGGCAGCAGCACGGACCAGCAAGAGATTTGCCACGTTAGCGCACGCGATCAGCAACACAAGACCAACGGCGCCGAAAAGAATAAAGAGCATTCTTCGACTCCCACCCACGAGTATTTCGCGCAAAGGAATGAGACTCAGGTTCCAACCTGTATTTGAATCGGGAAATTGTCGTTCGAGTTGAGTTGCGATTAGATCGGTGTCGGCCTGCGCCTGGGCCAGGGTGATGCCTTCTTTGAGTCTTCCTATTCCTAGTAGGAAACGCGCGTTGCGCATTTTCATCTCAGGATCGGCGTCGAAGTTTAGCGGTACCCACAACTGCGCAGGCTGTGGCAGGACCACGTCTGCCGGCATCACGCCGAGAACTTCATAAGCTTTGCCGTTGAGGAAGATGGTCTTGTTAACGATGTTCGGGTCGCCGCCAAAGCGCGACTGCCAAAAACCGTGACTGAGCACGGTTACATGATCCTGACCGGTCTTTTCATTCTCGAGCGAGAAGCCACGACCGAGAGCACAATGTACGCCAAACGCGTCGAAATAATTTCCCGTTATGGCCGATGTATTGAGACGTTCGGGTTCACCGCTGCCCGTCAGGTTCATGGGAAGAATCATCGAGCCAGACGCGGCAAATTGTTCGAACGTTTTGTTGAGATTGCGATAGTCGAGGAAGTCGGTTGGTCCAAAACTTCCTGGAGTGCCGCGGTTGCGGGAGCCAAATACCGAGATGAGTCGATCGGGATCCGGATAGGGCAGCGGCCGAAGTATAACGGCATTAACTAAACTGAAAATTGCCGTGTTGGCGCCAATTCCGAGCGCGAGTGCGATGAGGATGATTGCCGTAAAGCCCGGGCGCTTCAACAGACTCCGTACACTGAACCGAAAATCCTGCCAAAGGTCTTCAATGAATCTTACGCGTCGCATATCTCTACACTCTTCCTTTCGTTGGTCCAAGCCGTGCATCGCGCGTAACGCAGCGTAGCGCGCCTCTTCTACCGACATACCGGCGGCAGTATTCACCTCGATCTGGCGTTCAAGGTGATAGCGCAATTCCTCATCGAGCTCGGCTTCGACTTGCCCGCGGCGAAACAGGGACCGAAGCCGCAACGGCACAGTGTAAAACCAGTGTTCCAAACGCATGGCTCAGGCCTCTTTTAGGCGCACGACCATCGAGATAGCCGTCGATAAACGATTCCAGTTGGCCGTCTCCCGCTCCAGCTCTTTCCGCCCAGGACGCGTCAAGGTATAAAACTTCGCGCGGCGGTTGTTTTCGCTGGGCTTCCACTCGGCCTTGATCCAGCCCTCTTGTTCAAGCTTGTGCAGAGCTGGATATAGCGAGCCGTCACTGACCTGCAGTGTGTCGCCAGACACCTGTTTGAGGCGTTGACCGATAGCCCAGCCGTGAAGGGGCTCCAGGGCCAGCATCTTCAATATCAGAAGGTCCAGGGTTCCCTGGACAAGATCTGTTGGTTTACTCATAGCTCTCCATCGGTTACCGAGGGAAGTGTACATTGCTCTCCTCTCGGTAAGCAAGTGGTAATAGGAATTCGACGCTGATATACGATTCTTAAATCGGATTTTTGTTAGCCTGAAGGATAGCGTGATAAGCCGCGCCGATCGCGCCTGCATTATCACCCAGAGAAGCAGATATGACTGGCACACTATGATTCGTCGGCCGCCACTCAAACTTTTCGAGATAAGTGGTGAGCGGTTCAAAAAGAGCTGGCCCGGCTTGAGCGATCCCACCCCCGATGATGACTATCTCTGGATCGAAAGCATTGATAAATGAAGCAATGGCTGCGGCGAGGTGAAAAACGGATCTAAGCCAGATTGAGGTGGCATTTTTGTCCCCGGCTAGATGAGCTTCCACTAGTTTGCGAGTTGAATTGAATCGTCCGTTTGAGCGACGGGAAATATTGTAGTTGCCGATCATCTCCTCCAGACTTCCAGGTGTGCCTACGATATCGGCATTCCCGTCGGAGTTCACCGTAACGTGTCCGAGGTGTCCCGCTCGTCCGATGTGACCCTTGAGCAGCTGGCCCTCAGCCAATACCGCACCACCGACACCGGTTCCGAGAGTTAACAGGATAACGTTGCGGTAACCCTTTGCTGCACCTTGCCAGAGTTCGCCGAGGAGCGCGGCATGTGCGTCGTTTAGTACAAATACAGGCGATCTCGAGTCAAGGAAATCGGACCAGACGAAACCCTCGAGACCGTTCAACCTACCCTGCATGTGAGCAATGTATCGCCCGTCTTTTGAAGCGAGGCCAGGCGCTGCGATTCCTATATGACAGGGTGCCTGGCCGCGCTGAACCTGGATCCGGTTGAGATTCTCTTTGATAGTCTGGGCCCACGAACCTTCGGTATCTGCGGTGTCGAACGTTTGATAATCAATTAACTCGCCATTGTTAGAGACGACGACAATTTTGATGTTTGTTCCCCCGAGATCGACACCTATTGAGTAGCTCATTTTCGACGCGCCTTAAACACCCTTTCTCCACTTCGGATCATCTCGTCTGAGTAGTTGAAAACTAATCGAGCCGTCAGAGTTCGGTGGTTGAGCGGTGGCCCAATTCACACCACGTCGTTTGCCACCTTTTGTTTCAATCTCGGCCCTAATCTTTAATTTCATGCCATCGCTGTTCTTCGGCAAGACAAAAGAGGCTTGTCTGGTTTTGCCGCCATAGGGATGTCCAGCGTCGAGTGATCCTGACATTTGAAACTTCCCGTCAGAGTTTTCGATGAATAGACGCAACACACCCGGAACACCAGCAACACCGTCGTTGGATACCGCGACAATCACTTCATCGGTTTCGTATCGTTTGCGTTGCCAGATCCATGCGGGCCGCACTCGGTAGCCGAGTCGTTTTTGGAGGGTATCAAAACCATTTGGGTAGTGTTCGTAGTAGCGTCGTAAATTGTCTGACTCTGTCCACAACGACCAGTAATTAGCGCCGAGGTCGATTGCGTGCAGCATCCATTTTTCGAGTACGTTTATTCCGGCTTCATCGACAGGAAGGTAATCTGGATCCACTTTGTATTGCCGGTAATAACCATCCTCCATAATTGTTGGTAGCCAGGGTGGACGGTTTGCAAGTTCTTCGATCTGAATTGGCTCTTCAATCACGATGCTGTCTGAACGCAGCCAGCAACCCGAACGCACACAAAGATCCTGTACCTCTGTATTTCCAACACTGCTGATATCGGGTTGTGTATTCACTGCCAGAGGCACGTTCTTCCACAGATCCAACTGCAGCCTGGTCATCTCTAAAAATGTTTTCGCTGCAGTTGAGTAATCAGGAAAAGGATTTGGCAGATTGCTGGTGTGACCTTCACCCCAGAATCCGTACATCATCAAGTCGACGAATTCCATCTGGGGGTTGTTATCAAACTCTCGAACCAGCAACTCGTTTAGCTCTTTGAAAGCAGCTTGAAACTTCGGATGGTCGTATCTTGGTTCCACAAAATCCGCTTTAGCCCCGTATGTCTTTCCAATCTTTACCAGTGGGATTTCTTTTTGAAGGAAGTCCGGCAATGCCAGCCGTCCAGGTTGGCCTTCGGTATTGGACATCTGAATGCGAAAAGCTACCCGCAGATTGTGACGTCGAGCTGCATCCATTGTAAGTTTAAAGACCGGATTTAAGGTGAGCTTTCCAGGAGCGGTCTGAACATCACGCCAATCACAACGGATGTAAAGAACATCCACAAAGGGAAGGGAAGCCATCTTCTCGACGTGTTGTTCAAGTGTTTCCTTTCCAGCTCGCGCGGCGAGTGATGGTCCGCCTTCCTCCCAGGTATAACCGACCAAACCCAAACCATAGTTTTTTACTGGTTTCGATGATTGCGACGTGACGAGAACAGTGTACCAACCCTGGTCTTGTTCGATACCGAACGGACCTTGATTTAGACGATCTACTGCCTGCGGCCCCGAACCGAAGTCATACCTGTCCCAATTGTGAGTCGTGACTTCCTGGGCGTTTGTTTTGCTCAGAGTTGTCGCTAATGAAAGTGCGGCTCCCGCTTTTATGAAGCTTCTTCTACGCATTATCGTTGATAATTCGCCGTACCGCTTCAAAGATGGAATCTTTAATCGATCGAACCTCCTCGTCGGTTGCCGCTTCCGCCGTCAAACGAATAATTGGTTCTGTGTTTGACCCACGCACGTGCAACCATCCGTTTGAAAGATGAACCTTGACCCCGTCTCTCAAGTCGATCTCGGAAGTCGAATACGTTTCGCGTACCATCTTGAGTACCTCGGGGATCTTATTGGAAGGACAGGGGAGTTTCTCTTTGAGCATTACCAAACGCGGCAGTCCTGCGAGTATCTCAGACAGTGATACGCCCCGTTCAGCGAGCATATGAAGAATCAGCGCCATTCCTACCAGACTGTCGCGAGCAAAGTTGATGCGTGGGTAGATAACCCCACCATTACCTTCGCCTCCGATAACTGCTGATTCACGCTGCATGCATTCAGTAACGTTAGCTTCGCCGATGCGCGTGCGGTGAAGAACGCTCCCGTATTGTTGAGCCACGAAGTCGAGGGCGCTTGTGGTTGATAAATTGGCAACAACTGGTCCTGATTCCTTACTCAACACGTACCCGACTGCGAGTACCAGAGTGTAGTCTTCTCCGATTGGGTCTCCGCGATCTGAAACTATCGCGAGCCGGTCGGCATCCATGTCCTGTGCAAAGCCGATGTCGGCCTGATGTGTCTTTACTGCTGCACATAGATCACGAAGATTCTCAGGTGTCGGTTCAGCCGCACGCGGAAACTGGCCGTTCGGTTGATCGTTGATTGCAATTACTTCCGCACCCAGGGCTTGCAACAGTCTTGGCCCAACGATCGAACCTGCTCCATTGCATGCGTCGAGAACTACTCGGAGCCGTCTCTTCGTAGACGGAAGTGGACCAAGTGTCTCGAGGATCGTTTGTACGTGAAGGTCTATTGCGCCGTCGACGACCTCAACACCTCTCATCTGGTCGCCGCGCACCTTCGCATATTCACCTTGATGATAGATGTCGAGCATTTCACGAGCCACCCCTGGACCAAGAAATGTTCCATCAGATCCGATGAACTTCAGAGCATTCCATTCAGGCGGATTGTGACTCGCGGTGATGGCCAGGCCACCATTAGCGCTCCGCGAACGCACCATCAGCTGAATTGTCGGCACAGGACACATTCCTACATCAATAACGCGACAACCACTCGATAATAGCCCAGCGATCACCGCTTGCTTGACCATCTCTCCAGACGTTCTTGGATCGCGACCGATCGCAATCGTGCCCGGGCCGACGTAGGTGCCGAAGGCCTGAGCGAATCTGGTCAGGAGAGTTGGTGTCAGCGAATCACCCACGACACCACGAACGCCTGAGATACTGATTTTTAGAGTTGGTATAGCGCGCATCTCTTTTTTATCAAACGGGACCTATTTATGTTAGCGAGAATAAAGAAAGCCCACAGCGTTAGCTCTTAACCCTATCCCTCACCCAATCCAATAGTTCCTGCGCTCGAGCAGGCTGCTCTGCTTCAACGATCATTCGGATAATTGATTCCGTGTTTGAGGCGCGAACATGGATCCATCCATCGTCGAAAATAACTTTGATTCCATCACTCAAGTCGTTTTCCAGTCGTTCGCTCTCGACGAACATCCGAAAATTCTGAAGGAGTGAGTAAAGTCTGTTTGGTTCTACTTCGAGGTTGTACTTCAACATCGTAACCTTTGGCAGGTCGCAAGCCAATTCTGAGATCGTCACTGTATGATGCGACAAATGTTGAAGTATTAACCCAATCCCCGCAGCGCTGTCATGCGTGGCGTGAACTTCCGGTATTGCAATTCCCCCGCTGCCTTCACCACCTAAAACTGCGGAGTGCTCGATCATTGCTTCAGAAATAAACGCCTGACCCACGGGCGTCCGAATAACGTTAGCGCCATACTTTGAAGCCACGCGATCTATTCGACTCCCCGTGGAAATATTCGTGACTACTGGTCCAACGCGTTCAGCCAAACGCATTGAAGCAGCGATTGGTAACGTGAGTTCTTCAGAAAGTGGCTCGCCCAATTCGGTTACTATTCCTAAACGTTCGCCATCTGCGTCGTGCGCAAATCCAATATCCGCCCCGCCGGCTTTTACGATTGCCCTCAGTTGCGCCATGGTATTTGGCGTTGGTTCCGGAGAGTGTGGAAACGGAGCGTGAATGTCATCGTTCACTGCCAGGACCCTGCACCCCAGAACTTCAAGCCATCGAGGAATGAGCAATGAACAACTTCCATTGCAGCAGTCGACAGCTACCGTCAGTTTGCGATTTCGAATGGCAGTCAAATCAAACGATGATTCTAATTTTTCAATGTGCGGCTCGATTGCGTCAGCAGGTCTAATCGCAGTCTTGATCTGGTCCCATGTTGTCTTCAGAAACTCACCCTGGTGATAGATGTCGAGTAGCTCCTCCGCCTGGGTTGCATTGAGATAAAGTCCGTCAGCGCGAACAAATTTCAACGCGTTCCATTTTGAAGGGTTGTGACCGGCTGTGATGGCAATGCCTCCTTCAGCTTTGAATTGCTTCGCCGCGAGCTGCATGCTTGGCGTGGGACAAATTCCTAAATCGATGACTTCACAACCGGCGGCGAGCAGGCCCGAGCAAACTGCTGCGTGTACCATCGGACCTGAAGGACGCGTATCCCGGCAAACCACAATTCGCCCGCCGTCGAGGTAAGTGCCAAAAGCCTGAGCGAACCCAACAGCTAACTCAGGCGTAAAAGTTTCACCAACAACTCCGCGCACACCTGTTATGCCGATCTTTAGAGGTTTCATGATTCGTACTGTTCAACTCTTCCTGGTCGTATCAACGTCAACACCAGAATCATTCCGACAAAAGGAATCAGGCTTGCCGTGATCAAGATCGGTTCAAATGAGTAATGATCAGAAACATAGCCGATTAAGAAGGTCGACAAGATAGTACCTAAACCAGCGCCAGTGCCACTCATTCCGCTGACAGTCGCGACTGACTCGCTGCTATAGAGGTCAGACGGAAGCACCAGCGCCATTGTCGAAAACGAAGCGTATGCAAATGTTGAGACTGCGAACAGGCCCGCGAGCGAGAACAAATTTGACGTGAAAACAGTGGGAATCAGTAGCGTCATACCAAGACCACCGAATACAACCACGGCCTTTCGCGCTTTGACGACAGGCCAGCCGCGTTTGATTAGCCAACTCGAAACACCGCCCCCGAAAAAGTTGCCAAGATCTGCAGCGACGAAAGGAATCCAAAATGCGAGGAGTCCTTGTTCGGGATTTATTCCTTTGCTGACCAGATAAATTGCGAACCAGTCCGTGATGAAAAACCAGACTGGATCTGTCATGGTTCGAGCTGCAATTATCGCCCATGTCTGTGGTAGTTGAATCAGCTCTCGCCAACCTGACTTCTTTCCATCGGTATGTGCTTCTTTCGATTCAACCCGATCCTCCAGAATCATCGCACGCTCTTCATCACCGATGCGCGGATGGGATTCGGGTGGGTGATACAACATTCGCCAAACGCCGAGCCAGAGAAATCCCAACGTTCCCGTTATGATGAATGCAGGCCGCCAGCCGCCGAAGTATTTGTACAGACCTATCACCAGCAACGGCGCGATTGCCCCACCAATCGATGAGCCACTGTCGAAGAGTGCCACAGCCCAACCACGTTCCTTTTTCGGAAACCATTCAGCTACAGCTTTAGTAGCTGCCGGCCAGTTGGCTGATTCACCGGCACCAAGAAGAAAACGAAAGAACGCAAAACTGCGGAGTCCACCGGCGAGTGAAGTCAACATCGCCGCTATCGAATACCAGATTACAGTTATCGTCAGACCTTTGCGTGTTCCGAAACGATCGATCAGGCGACCTGAAATCGTCTGTCCTATCGAGTATGCCACGCGAAACGCGATCACTATCTCCGCAAACTGCTGGTTGTTCCATTGATATTGAATCTTGAGATATGGAGCGAGGACCGAAAGAGTTTGGCGATCGATATAATTGATTACGGTTGATGCGAACAGCAGTCCACCGATCCACCAACGTAAATTTGAGATAGGTTTGCGCGCAATGCCTGATCTGTTAGTAAAGGTTTGCATTATCACTCTTGTCGGACGGCAGACTCCACAGCAAGGGTTCTAGTCAGGCATCCTTAACGCAACGGAAGAGTTTTCCTGCTTGTATAAGAACAAGCCGATAACAAGATCAAACATTCGAATAGAACAAGTTGGGAAGGGTGGCTTGCCCCCGCTGGCCTTCCCGAAATTCCAAGCTGAGCAGAAGTTGAGCGGCCAGTGGGGGCAAGCCACCCTTCCCGACTTTTTCTATTCGAATGTTTGTTTTACCCATTGGGTACCTGGACTTGTCGTTTCCAAGACGCAGAGCGAGCGTAGACAGACGTTTTAAGAAGTCGCTTCTGTCTCAAAGAGCGAGTTCAGCGATGAACGCTTCGCACGTTGAGACGTCACTGAGTGTCTTGATCCCTTGTTCTTCGCGCCAGTCTGCAATCGGAAAAGCGAGCACCCCGTTTTTGCGAGATGACAGAAAGTTAATGACTTCGTTGGGAAAGCCCAATTCCCCTCGACTTCGGTCATAAGATTGTTTCGATTCATTCCAAAATCGACGTCTCAGCTCTGACAAAACGTCAAACATCGTTTGGTTCTTGAGTAGAAACATTCCAATGTTGGTTTCGCCAAACTCTTCGGACTCTGCGCCTTCGAGATGAGTCTCGCTAGCAGTTTGAACTTCGCCGGTTTCAGTTCGATGAATTGGTGCATACGGTCGATGACGAAATGTCGTGGGAACTACCATCTCGCAATCGGCAAACAAGCGGGCGAGCTTGCCCGTGCGCAGATACGTGAGCGGGCGTATGACAGGTTGCGTGCTCCAAACGACCAGAACCAAACCAGTGAAGTCATGCATCAGGTGTTTTGCACTCAGGACTGCGTCGCCGGTTCCGAGCGCTTGTTGCTGAGTTACAAAGATGACGTTCTGTCCTTTCAGTTGTTCGCGAATCGAATTCTCAGTTTCTGGTGAGACGATGATTACCGGAGGCTTCGTTTGGCCCAAACCATTCCCTATGTTGTCGAGGACGTGAACTATCGCCGGCTTTTGCGCGATAACAGCAAGTGGCTTGGAAGTCTTCATTCCACTTGCTGCGGTCCGGGTACCTTTTCCGGCAGCAACGACGACGGGCCAAATCTCGTCAGGGTTAACATCGATCGGCAAGACATCAAGAAGAGAAATGAGGTTACTTCGAAACGATGCTCCACGTGCACCAAGTCTGTTGGCATGCTTTACCGCATCGCGGCAAACGTCATTTAAATCAATATGGCCAAGACCTGCGCCTGGAGTAGAGATCAATATCGATCCCTCACGAACGCCGTTGCGATTCCGGGGAGCGTAATACTCCAATTCCACGCGTTTAATCAGCGATTCCGAGTGTTCACTGGTTGTGAGTGCCAGAATGTTCCCACCAAAACCACCGCCCATTAGACGTGCGCCAAGCACGGCTGGATCAGATCGAATAATCCTGACGAGCTCTTCAATGTCATCATTACTTACGTCGTAAAGGTCTCGTAGACTCTCGTGAGATTCATTAATCAGCTTTCCAATTGTCTGCATCACTTTGAAACTATCTTCGTCGTGTATTGCGTTAAGTGCGCCGGCGGCCTTTGCCACACGGCGCACTTCTCCCAGGTGATGCATGGCCCGAGTTCTTATGCGAAGCGGCCATCTTGAATGCTCGTGTGAAAGGGCAGGGAACGATGTTTCAAGCTCTGAATACGCTTCCGGGTAATCACTCCGGAGCTCATCAATCGAGATAGTTTCCGGCAAATCTTGTAATAGCTGCTCGATAGTATCGAGTGACTTCACGGAACCAGCTCTGAATGATTCAACGGCGTCCCATAATTTGTGACGCGTCGGCTGCCAATGATTGAGTATCGCCGGAATCAACAGTCGAGAAACAGCAGCGCGCTCGTTGTACTCAATCATTATCTCGTGACCCTTGTTCGCAGGTTTTGTGAAAAAAGTGATCCACTCGAAAGGTCTATCGGGTAATGCCATCCGCGTCGTTTGCCGCGACGAATAGTTGATTAATACGGCACTACTCTCCTGCGCCATGCATATTGTCGTGTGATCCATCGAGCCACCACGAGTGCCAATGTACCACTCAGCCATGGACGAGTCGCGCGCAAGGTCTTCGGGAGTGAAAGTAATATCGTTGACATCGCGTATCGCAGCGCCTCCTAACACCACCAGAGCTGAAGAGGATGAGGCACCGCCACCGGCCGGTATAGTTGAGTCAACGATAAAGTCGAAACCGTTTACGATACGTTGTCCAAATTTCGCGCGGGCAAATTGTGTTGCGCCGTTAATATAGTTTTGCCAACCTGGCGCAGGCGCGCTGCTCTCGTTTAGAAACGAGAGCCATTCCGACTCAACGTCTCCAGCGATCTGAGGTACACGAGTTTCCGAAAAGGAAAACGATGATGCCGGGTACGCCGAGGACGTCGATCGGCCACGCACCTCAGGTTGGTTAGACTTCCTGTAGAGCATGAGAGCATCGTGTTCACGACTACCGAACGTCAGCGATGCAGTTGGCAGGTAGGAAACGTAGTCGATATGTTCGCCAAGAATATTGATCCGTGCCGGCGCACGTAGGACTGAAACATCTCCATCTCCGTAGATGTCGAAAAACATTTGCATCAGGTTGAAAAGACGCACCCGATACTCTTCAAACGCTGAGCCTTCGTCGGTTGCGAGTTGAGCTAACCTCATCATTGTTTCAGATAAATTCATCGGGAGCTCGAAAAGGCGGTTGATCTTATCTCTCTCATTCTCACCGTGGCTTTAGCCCGGTGATTTCCGGCACCGTTTAAAACGTTTTCTCGTAGCCTGAGAGCGATTCTCGTCACCGGGTTAAAGCCGCGGTGAGAATGAGAGTAAGCGCCGGAGTAGTCAGGTGTTTTCGTAGGCGACTGCGTGACGATCAACGCAGTCGATCTTAAAAAACGCATTGCCAGTTTTTATTCGCGAATGCTATAACCCGCGTGACTCACGAATCGTCCACGACAAAAAGAAGAGTACGTGTCGCAGAGGCGATTGAGTTATCACAGGTTAGTTCGAGTTACTAACAAACGGTAGTGCATACTTATCGAACTCGCCGGGATTGTCAAACGCTAATTTCGACGACTTCATCTAACGGAGGTCTTAATGATGTTGCGAGGCAGGAGAGAATGGCTAAAGACAATTGCAGCGGCGTCGGCAGGCGCGGTGGGAGCGCAGCTTCTCGATCATACCAATGCGCAGTCGAAGAAGAATGGCGCTGCCCTGGCTAAAACTGCTCAGCCATTGGCGCTCAAAGAATATCAACCGAAGAGCATGCTTCATGTGCCCGAGACACATGTTCCAAGGTCACGCTTTCCAAATATTGATTTTCATACTCACCTGTCGTGGATAGATCGAAAAGGCAACGCAGACGTTGTTCATCATGCGGCAACGATCCCAGAGATCCTGCAGGTAATGGATGCGAAGAACGTGCGCATGATGGTGAATCTCACGGGCGGTTACGGCCCATTGCTGGACGAGACGCTGCAGCGCTGGCAACAACCGCATCCGGATCGCTTCTTAGTTTTTACTGAGCCCTGGTACGCAAAAATAAAGATGATGAACTATTCCAGGTTTCAGGCTGAACAACTGGAAGCAGCTAAGAAAGCCGGAGCACGTGGATTGAAAGTACTTAAGACTCTCGGGCTCTACCTGCGCGAAAACGTGACCACAGGCCCGTTGGTCAAAGTCGATGACAAACGGTTCGATGAGATGTGGGAAACAGCCGGCGCTCTAAACATGCCTGTCGCAATTCATGTCTCAGATCCCGATGCATTCTTCTTGCCGACAGATCGATTCAATGAACGCTATGAAGAATTGAGCGCACATCCTGATTGGTCGTTTCACGGTAAAGACTTTCCCAGCAACATGGAGTTGCAGGAGGCGAGAAACCGTGTCATCCAGCGACATCCAAAGACCAACTTCGTTGCGCTGCACACAGCCGATTCGGAGAATTTACCGGCAGTTTCGGAGTGGCTGGATCGCTATCCGAATATGTACGTCGACATAGCGGCGCGAATTGGAGAACTTGGTCGACAACCGCGAATGTCGCAAAAGTTCTTCGACAAGTACCAGGACAGAATATTGTTTGCTACTGACGCAACACCACATGGAAATGAAACTCCGCAACAAATTTTCTGCAACGAACTTTATGAGATCTATTACCGATTTCTCGAAACAGAGGATGAGTATTTTGATTATGCGCCGGCTCCAATCCCTCCTCAGGGACGTTGGCGCATATACGGTATTGGATTGCCTGAGCAAATCCTTCGGAAGGTGTACTACGAAAACGCTGCTCGTCTGTTAGGTCTGTAAAGCTATGTCTGTGACGGAAAACTCTCGTCGGCTCTTCATCAAACAAGCCCTGTTTTCTTTCTTCGCGATTCCGTTAGCGCGCCATGGAATCTTTTCGTTTGCGGAGAGTGTAGTTGTTACTCTTGAAGGACAGGCACAAGACTTAGGCCATGAACTTGTTAGTTTTGGTTTGCCCTTGCCATTTGGTTTCCTGAATGACTCGAAGAAGGTCCGAGTTGTTGCGGACGACGGTTCGGAGCTGGTTGCTGCGATTCGCTCGCTCGAGCCCTGGCGAGTTGGAGGTCGTGAGGGATCGATTCGTTCGGTGTTGATTCAGTTTAAGCTCGATTTTTCCACACAAAAAACTCAACGGGTAACGATTCGGTTCGACCGACAACCAAAAAGAACATCCGCGGACGTTGCTTCAATCGCAACAACACTGCGAGATGAACAAGGGCTGCAAGGCCCTCGAGTGCTGGCAGTTTTGCCGGCGAATTGGTTGTGTGCGTCAGGCATTGTTGGGCCTCAGACCCCGGGCGCGTCATCTGGTGAGTATGCAAGCTATGACAGACTGGTTGAGAAAAACTTTCCCGGTTCCCTGTCATACCTCGACAGCAAGGTCTACCACGAGTGGCTTTTCGATCGCACTACTTGTTATTACAAGATGTACGCGCGAACCGGCGAGAGTAAGTACTTGCAGACCGCCTATCACTGCGCGAATTTCGTACGAGAGCACACCAGGCTGGATGGTCCAGATGCCGGTATATTTACGCTAAAGGGCCCTGATCTGAAATACGTCTACCCGCGAGCAATGCACATTCATTATCTGCTCACTGGAGATGAACGAGCCCAGAAGTGCGGAAAGCTGATGGCTGAGTACTGCTTCAATCATCAGGATCCAGTTTATCGCCCGGCGGAGATTAAAACAGTTCCCCTCGGAGTCGATCCGGAAAAAGGTCGGAACTTTTGGACGCTGCGTCATCAGGGCTACGGGCTTCTGGGTATTTTGCACGGTTGGGAAATGACCGGCGACAAGAAGTATTGGAACAAAGCACGTGAATGTGTGGATGCATATTACAAACATCAGCAGCAGCCGCCAGACGGCCGGCCGCCAGATGGTTCGTTACGACAAAACTGGGAACTTTATGATCCAAATGAAGCGACTTTTCCGGGTGCAACCTCTGCATGGATGATGGCGTTACTTCTTGATCCGCTCTTTCATTACTGGACAATAACAAGCGATCCACGTGTCGGTGAGATAGTGGTCAAGTGGTGCGACTTTCTTCATCGTCAGGGCATCGTACCTGACGGTTCTAAGGCTTACTACGTCATCAACTGCTTCGCGTTGAATGATCCCAAAGCCTCACCGGGCGAACTGGGGCCGGACATGGAAATGCACAATACCGAGATGGCATATACCTTTGCACTTGGCAACTTCTTTACGAAAGATCCGGAACGAAGGACCATCTACACACAACGGTTCAAACGCTTCCTCGACTTAGCTGCAGGTATAGATCTGAATCATCCAGCTCGCGCATTCAACTGGGCATTTCAATTTACAAGTCAACTGGTTTACTTCATGCAGAATCAAGGAAGGGGTGTGGCATAGTGAGCTTTTGCAAAACCAAAAAATCCCCCAAACGGCAGTTTGGGGGATTCAACAAATTTGCCAACACGGGTAGGAAGGACTTGAACAATCCCCAAACTGCCGTCTGGGGGATTTGTTAGGTAACACTCTTGCAGACCAGAGATAGGGAAGAGAATTATGCGAGTCGCATTACTCTGTTGTCTTTCACTTGTGACGATCTTCGTTCCGAGTGCGCGTGCTCAAACACTCCACCGGATCACGATCGAACAAGGTGTTCGAGTCAAGATGCGAGATAACGTGACACTCGCAGCGGATGTTTACCGGCCAGTCAGTGATGAAAAATTTCCGGTTCTGCTGGAGCGCACGCCTTACAACCGCGCAGACGAAGCAGCGATGGCGAACGAATTAGCCTCGCACGGCTACATCGTTGTGCTGCAGGACACGCGAGGTCGCTACGAATCTGGTGGCGACTTCTATCCTTTTCGCGATGAAAGCACGGATGGATACGACACCGTCGAATGGGCTGCTGCACTAAGTGGGTCAAATGGAAAGGTGGGAATGTTTGGCGGATCATATGTCGGAGCGACTCAAATGTTGGCCGCGATGGCAGTGCCTCCTCATTTGGTCGCGATCTTTCCTTACGTCACTGCGTCGGAGTATTACGATGGATGGACATACCAAAGCGGCGCTCTCATGCAGTGGTTCAGTAGTTCATGGAGTTCGATTCTTGCGATTGATACGGTACGCAGGCAAGTAGAGAGGACCCAATCGCCAAAAGAATGGATAAAGGAATTGCCCTTAGCAAATTATCCGATTCTGCAAACGCCCCAGCCTTCATCATTAGCTCCATATTTCCGCGACTGGCTCACTCACGAACGTGATGATTCATACTGGCAGAAGTGGCGAGTGTCTGATCATTACTCTGAAATGAAAGTGATGGGCCTTCATGCAGGCGGATGGCACGATCTCTTCTTGAACGGTTCAATTAAGAACTACATGGGACTGCGTGATAAAGCGGCCACATCGTCAGCACGGAATGGCCAGAGACTGATTATTGGTCCATGGGCCCACGCTCCAACTTCTGCGGAAGGTAAGGTTGGTGATGTTGTTTTTGGTAAGACGGCCGTGCTCGACATGACCGCAACTGTATTGAAGTGGTTCGACTACTCATTAAAAGAGATTAGGAACGAGTATTCCAGCTCCGCCCCTGTTCGCCTTTTCATAATGGGCGACAATATTTGGCGCGACGAACAGGAGTTTCCGTTGAAGCGGACCCAGTACACCAAGTACTTCCTTCATTCTGTAAAAGGCGCAAATGGAATTGCAGGCGACGGGTTGTTGAGCGTGACCGGGCCCTCAGCTGAAAGAACGGATGAGTTTGATTACGACCCGCAGAGTCCCGTACCAACCATTGGTGGTCGGCTTTGTTGTGGTCAGGCGCTGCCGCCAGGTCCGGCCGATCAGCGACCCAACGAATCAAGATCCGACGTTCTGGTTTTTTCTACACCGCCCCTGGCCCAGGACATTGAGGTCACAGGATTCATTTCGCTCGAACTCTTTGCATCGACCTCGGTTGTTGATACGGATTTCACGGCCCTGCTCGTGGATGTTGCTCCGGATGGCTACGCACGTTTTCTTACCGACGGCATCGTGCGTGCGCGTTACAGGAACCGCACGACAGAGGCTTCCCAGGTTATACCTCGTGAAGTTACTAAGTACACGATTGACATGTGGGCGACCGGAAATGTTTTCAAGTCAGGTCATCGCATCCGTTTGTATGTTTCGAGCAGTAACTTCCCGAGATTCAATCGCAATTTGAATACAGGGGAGGACATAGTCGTCTCCACGCGATCGCTGAAGGCTCACCAAACGATCTACCACGATAGTAAGTTTAGTTCAGCGTTGATTCTCCCGGTGATTCCGGGAAGGCAAAGAGCGGCGCAGTGATCACTAAATAGATGGATAGTATTTCCAAAATCGCACGGGGAATAACTTTCTAACAGCTGATTTTGTTATTGCGCTTTTCTTAAAAGCGGCGTATAAGTCCCGTAGTTTGTTCTAAACGCAAACTAACCACGACGAGCCTGTTTCTCTGGAGCAGGATTCGCCCAGATTCTTTTTCAAACGTTTCCCCAATCGTTTTACCTGGAAATAAAGTAGGCCTGACGCAACCGACCCATTTGCCGGTTCGTCTGAATCGTCAACAAACCCGATCGCATCTCGCACCGATGCTGCGACCAAATTCTGGTATTGAGGAGTAAATATGAGAAGCGTACGTTTATTAATCGCGCATTTGCTCGTTCTTGGCTGTTTGGCAGTGTTCACGGGAGCCGTTTATCCGCAAGGAAGCAATCTCGGAACCATTCGTGGAACCGTTACCGATCCGAATGGAGCGATTCTGCCAAATGCGGCAGTCAAAGTTGTCGATCAGGGGACCGGCCTTTCTCGCGATGTCACCACGAATAGCGAGGGCAATTACGAAGTCAACGCGCTGAAACCCGGCACTTACAAAGTGGTCGTGACGGCAACGGGCTTTAAGGTCACGGAGATTGAAGCTGTGGTGCAAGGGTCGGATATCGTACGTGCCGATATAAAGACAGAAATTGGCCCCCAGACAGAAAGTGTGCTGGTCACAGGTAATGAAGCTGGCTTGATCGAAAAAGATCAGCCGGTAATTTCAGGGACCCTAAACAATCGCCAGCTCACCGAACTGCCGCGCGATAGCCGCGATTATTTTGAGTTTCTGTACCTCAACCCGGACATCACTCAGGGGCCAAATGGCGATGGCAGTTTCAAATTCATCGGCGGACAAAGTTACGGCGCAACATTTTCGCTTGACGGTCAGCGAACCAACGGTGGGATTTTCGGAGAACCCACTTCGAGTCAGCCATCACTTGAAACAATAGGTGAACTGACGGTGCTCTCGAAGAACTTCACCGCGGAGTATTCCGGCATCGCGAATATTCGCGTTGAAACAAAACGCGGTGGCAGCAATTATCACGGGTCGCTCTTTTATAACAACAAGAACTCGGCGCTCGCTGCCTGGTCTTTGCAGGATAAGATTGCGCAGGCGAACTTCACGCCAACCCCTGCGATCTCCAGCTTTCCGAAACCATACTTCAATCTTAATGAAGTTGGAGGTTCACTCGGTGGGCCTGTGCCGTTGAGTAAAGGCAAGACGTTCTTCTTGTTGTCCTATGAACGGCGATGGGACCTTTCGCCACTGCAACTCCGTTCAGGTCAGATTCCGACTTCAACAATCTTTGGTGGAAATTTCGCCGGCATCAGAGCAAGCAGTCGTCCTCTTGTTTCCAACGCCGCGAAAGCACAGCTGACACCTGCGGAAATTGCGTCGAATACCTTCGCCGACGCCGATGGAAATCTCAGATTCAACAGTATCCCCACGCGACTCTTGAATCCGATTGCCCAGAATATTCTTAACGCTTATTACCCACAAACCGGGTCGGCCCCGTTCAGCAATTCGAACGGCAGGCTTAGTGATTTTGTGCGAAACTTCCCGGGGTTATTAACTAGAGATCTTGCGACTCTGCGCGTCGATCACGATTTCACTTCGAAGGACAAATTTTATGCGGTTTACAACTTCCAGGTGCGAACTGGCCTGCGAAGTCTTGTGGCGAATCCGCTGCCCGCGTTTGGCTTACTTTCTCAACACCAGCAGAACCATACGCTTTCACTCTCCTACACTCGAATTTTCTCGAATAGTTTAGTTAATGAGTTGCGCGGCGGATTCAATATCCAGAACCTGTTCCGGCGCGCAAATCAAACCACACGCGAGTTTCTTTCCGGCGTTGGCTTCAACGACGCCGAGATTACGTCGTATGGTGCCATTGTTGGCCCATCACTGATCGACACTCCTGGTCAGGTAGCATTTACTATTGGACCATTCGCGGGCATCTCGGCGGGAGCTCGTAACGTCAATCGTCCATTGGATCAGCACCTCGTCACCTTTGGCGATACCGCCAATTGGACTCGCGGTAACCACTCGTTCAAGTTTGGAGCTGACTTTGTTCGTAACCAGGCGGTTGATGGATTTGCGTTCAATCGAAACAATCCACGCGGAACGATCACCTATCCCAACACGCTCGGCGGTTTTGCGGATTTTTTGATCGGGCTGCCTCCGACGTCCGTTCTTTACGTGAGCAAGGTAAGGCCGGCGCTTGATGTATTTAATTGGGAAACCGGGTATTTCGTCCAGGATGATTTCAGGATTCGTCCAAACATTACGCTCAACCTCGGCTTGCGTTACGAACTCATCACTCCCTACGTAGATAAAAACGATCTTCTTATCAACTTCGATCCAAACAATAAGTCACCAAATGGCAACCCCGGTCGGTTTGTTATTCCGAGTGATAAAGTGTTGAGCCAAATCGATCAGCGTTTTATTGACTACGGTGTCGTCACGGCTGCCGATGCCGGGGTTGGTCGAGGTTTGGTTAACACTGACAAGAATAACCTCGCTCCGCGAGTCGGCGTTGCCTGGAGATTGAACGACCGTACAGTTATTCGCGGTGGATGGGGTGTGTATTATCCAACCTCCGCGGCTCAGGGGATGCGCGACGCATTCGCCTCCAGCGCATTCAATCAACGAATCACTAAGACCAATGTAACTGCAACCCCGCTGGCAGGTTTGCCAGGCGGCATCAATCCTCGAGGTTCAACACCTTTTAGTGGTGGCAGAGTTCGCGTGCAGGGACTTTCGATCAATGCAATTCCTTTTGATCTGCAGAATCCGCGAATGGAACAATTCAACGGTACATTCGAACGTGAAATCGGCTGGAACATGGGTATCCGCGCCTCTTATATCGGCGTTCGGCAACACAACTTGATTGGTGGTTTCGATCTTAACGAGTTGCCACCAAACAACACTCCGTTCGGCAATCTTAATGGCGATGGCGATCCCTGCGATCCAGTTGACGCTGGGGATTGCGAGGAGTCAGCTGCCGATCAAGCACGTCGACCATTCCCAGCGCTGGGCAGCTTTCTTGCAAGCTACGGCAATATCGGTCGTGGAAGGTCGAATGCTTTCCAGGTTGAACTCAATCGTCGCTTCGCGAAGGGGCTCGTCTTCAACATGAGCTACACACTGCTGGATCAGAAGTCGAGCGGACTTGACGTTGGTAACTCCAGTCTTGGCGGGGCAATTTACAACCAGTTCATCCCGAATAATGATCTTTCCCGCGATAGCTTTGTGTCCCGGCACCGATTCATTTCCTATGGTTCGTATGAACTGCCGTTCGGCAAGAGTCGAGCTTATGGAAAATCAATTTCTGGTTGGGCTGACGCAGTCGCCGGAGGTTGGGACCTAACCTGGAACATGTTTGCCAAATCAGGTACGGGCTTTACTCCTTTCTGGACCTGCGATAACTGCGACCCCGTTTTCCCCGGTAACATTGGTAGCGGCTTCGTCGACGCTGTCGGCGACTTCAGTGGTCCATCTTTCCGGCCGCTCGTTACAGGCGATCCGTACGCAAACCTGGCTGCGGGTCAGTTCTTTAATGCCGCAGCTTTCGCTCTGCCACCGACAGGTTCTGATCTCTTTGACAATCCTGCCGTTGCGAAGCGCAATCTTTTAATCGGCCCAGGATCGTGGGGCGTTAATCTCGGAGTTCACAAGTACTTCAGTTTCAGCGAAACCAGGAAGCTGGAGATCGGTGCAGATTTCAATAACGTCTTCAACCATCCACTCTTCTCTCCACCGGGAGCTTCAGGCGACGGAACGGATGGAGGCGCAGGCACATTTGCGAATCTCGGAGACTTTCTGGTCAGCTTGAATGCGGCAGGTCAGCCGGTCATCATTAATGATCCTGATCACGTGTTTCCAAACCCTGCGTTTGGTCGCACAAACCAAAGTTACACTCAGGAAGGAATCGATAATCGGCGTTCAGTCAGACTTCGACTGCGCTTCACCTTCTAACAGCCACGAGTCGGTCGGGAAAAAACAGTCTCGTACTGTTTCTTCCCGACGCTTGCTTAACCAGGGTTACACTGCATTTCACCACTCAGCTGACTGAACGATCCTCATGACCGCATCGCGTCATGCATTTACGCGGAAGCCAAATCTTGCCGATGTTAAGGCAGCAGGCCACGACATGCTTCGGCTCGTTAATCGCCGGATCCTGCTCAACATTCTTTCCGATCGCCAACCGATCTCGCGCGCTGAAATTGCCAAGATTAGCGGTCTCAACAAAGCCACCATTTCAACCATCACAGGTGAACTTCTCAAAGATTTTTGCATCATCGAAGAGGGCTCTGGACGGACCACACCAATCGGCGGGAAACCTCCGACGCCGCTTCGCCTCAACGCCAAAAGATTCGGCCTGTTTGGAGTCGATATTCGCGCTGATGAAACAATTCTCGCGCTTAGCGACTTCAACAACCGAATCGTGTCTCGGGTTAGCTACGAAACTGGTGCTGACGCAAACGCCTTTCTGAACAAGATAGGGAAAGAGATTCGAAAGCTTAGTGCTAAACATGATTCGTTCATCGAGTTCCCTGGTATTGGAGTAAGTCTGCCCGGCCTGGTCGATAACCATAGTGGCAAATTCCTTATCTCGGTAGTTTTGCCGTGGCGCGACGTTCCGGTGGTTCAATTGCTCGAAAAAGCCACGGGCCTCCCGGTCATCATTGATAACTCTGCTCGTTGCTCTGCGCTTGCCGAAATCTGGCACGGCAAGGCGCAGTACGCTCATGTGCGAAATCTTTTGTATGTCAGTGTGAGCACGGGGTTGGCGTGTGGCGTGGTAATCGACGGTGGTCTTTATCGAGGTGGCAATAACACTGCAGGACAATTTGGTCACATTCCGATCGACCTGAATGGCAACGAGTGCCGATGTGGTCAGCGCGGATGTTGGGACCTTTATGCTTCGGACAAGGCAACGTTGAAGCGCTACGCGGAGTTGCGCAACACCAACGGAAAACGTGTTTCGACGATGCGTAAGCTGATTGAGTTAGTCGATGCAGGAGACCCGGCGGCGACTGAGGCAGTTCGTGAGACAGCTCGTTATCTTGGTATCGGAATCACTGGCCTGATCAACGGACTGGATCCCGAGATCGTTGTAATCGGAGGGGAAATAACAAAAGTATGGGGCGTGATAGAGCCAATTATTGTTGAGCAGACCAAACGTAACTTGCTGGCTCCTCGCTCTCATGGTGTTGCGATTAGACCATCGGCTTTCGAAGTTCGCCCAAGTCTAAAGGGCGCGATTACGCTAATCCAGAACAGTCTTCTCTCCGTTCCGCACATGGGATGACAACGCACGAAACATGTCTCTAACGGGAATCAGTACAGACTCGGTGAAGACAGCGCTTAACGGCGGGCTCGTTCCGGCTGTTCCAGTCACTTTCGATCGCCAACATCGCTTCCACCAACGCGCGCACAAGGCTTACGTCGATTACATGCGAACGCAGCCGATCGCCGGTGTTGCTGTCTGGGCGCACACGGGAAGAGGACTGCATTTGAGTGAAGACACAGCTCGTCACGTTATCGAAGACTGGCGTAAGGGTCTCTCAGACAAACTACTGATTGCTGGTGTTGGGAGTCGGAACAACGAACAAGCAACCAGTGAAGTGCTGGAAATGGCTTCGAGCGCCAGCGCGTATGGCGCTGACGCACTACTCGTCTACCCGCCTTCGTGGTTGAAGGAGAATTCATCTCAAGACGCGTTGATCATTGAGCACCACTCGCGCCTGGCAGACTTGGGTGTGCCTTTGGTGTTGTTCTACTTGTATGAAGCTGCCGGGGGGATCTCTTACAACCTCGACGTGCTGGATCAATTGTTATCTCTACCAAACGTGGTCGGCATAAAGATGGCGACGCTGGATAGCGTAATGACGTATCAAGATGTTTCCAGCCATATACAGGTCCATCATCCTGGAAAACTGCTGATTACGGGTGAAGATCGTTTCCTCGGTTACAGCTTGTTGCGAGGAGCGACTGCGGCGCTGATTGGGATGGGCGCGGTTTGTACTGAACTACAAGCTGAACTCCTCAGTTCACACGTCGAACGTCAGGCAGAACGTTTTCTCGAATTGTCTGCGACGGTCGACAAACTTGCAGAAGTTTTGTTTGTTCAGCCCATGGAAGGTTATATCGGAAGAATTCTCTTTGCACTTTCGAAACTCGGAATCATCCCGGAAGACGCCGTCTACGATCCGTGGGGACCTCGGTTGAATCCAACTGAGCTCGAGAGCATTACACGAGTGGTGAGCGGTTTAAAAGTACGACAGGCTGTCAGCCTGTCGTGGTAGATGGTACTAATTCGCGCCGACAGGCTGACAGCCTGTCGTACTTCAGATTATGTACTCGCTTCTAAAAGGTCATCCTGAAATTGATGCTGCAAATCAGACGGCACTGCGGCGCGATTACGCGCGTTTTCAAAATGGTTTGCCCGATTCGCTGGAAAGTTACGTTAAGGAACAGTATCAGATCGATCTTGGTACCGAGTATGGCAATCATCCTGTTAAGAACCCTTTTGGCAAAGGATCCGGTCAACTTTCTTTGAACACCTCGCAAGTGCGGCGGGATTGTGAAGAAGGGCTCGGTTTTGTCGTACTCAAGTCGATTATTGCTGAAGACGCCTCGGGCGCGCAGTCCATGAGCGAGTGGGCCATTGAAGAAACACGGATGGTTGTTGAGCGGATTACTGGAAACGATGGGACGCTGGGTTGGACCGTCTCCTGGAAAGGTCGAGGTTGGTACGACACATTCGATGAGTATTTGAAGTTCTTTGATGAGGCGCTCTCTGTAGCTGGACCTGCTTCGGTTCTTGTGGTGCCTTCTTGTAAATATCACTTGCCACGCGCTGGTGAGGGCGAGTGGAAAGTTGGCGAATATGAATACACAACGAGGCGCCTGATGGAGGTCTGGCATCTCCATTCAAACGAGGCGATGCCGATTGAAAAAGATTTCAGTCCCACACTCGCGGGCTCAGATCGAGCCGCGCAGGCCGAAATGATTATCGAATGGTTAACTCGCGTCACTTCGTTGATTAGACGAGCAGCTGCGCCATCACCGGTAAACATCGGCTTAAAAATCTTCAATGCGATTCTTGATGATGACTTTCAACTCGAGATGCTTCGCACGGTCAATGAGAAGTGTAAAGGCACCGATGTCCCAGACTTTCTAATCTATGCGAACCGGCTTTTTGATCCCAATCTCGAATTCGATGGAGTGCGCGGAATCGCCTATGGTGGGCCCGACTTGAGTAGTCGGAATCTGGAGGTACTGCGTCGGCTGCGCTTGCTGGAAAGACAAGGAGCGATTCCCATTTGCAAGCTTCCGATCAGCGCTACTGGAAACATCGTATCCGGACGAATCGCCGCTGAATATCTCCTCTGCGGAGCGAGTAGTTTTCAGATGCACACCTATTTTCAATTGCCGAGCGGTGAATACACGATGAGGACAGGTGGAAAAACGGCTCGTGCGCTTTTCGAGCTGTGCTTCCATCCTGAAGAAGGACTACTCGCGTGGTTGTTACATCTTCGTCGTACTTTTGATTGGCCCGTTGATTGGAACATAAAACAGATGGCTGAGTTTTGCATGGAGCCGTCGAATAACGTGTGGGCGGAACACGTATCAGCTTTGAGTTAAGGAATGCTCGAGCACATTGAAATCCGTTTGTTGTTTGAATCAGACATTCCTGCGGCGATGAGACTCAAGGAAGCGGCGGGATGGAACCAAACCGAATACGATTGGCGTCGACTCATAAGACTGGAACCGGATGGTTGTTTCGCCGCTCTCAAAGATGGTCGATTGGTCGGAACAACCACTACCACTACCTACAAAGCCGATCTTGCGTGGGTCGGAATGGTTTTAGTCGATCCTCAAACCCGGCGGCAGGGAATTGCAACCAGCCTAATGGAAACCGCGCTCGATTATCTAAAAGGCAAAGTCGCAACGGTGAAACTCGATGCAACACCGCAGGGCAAACTGGTCTATGAGAAGTTTGGTTTTGAGGTCGAGTCGACGGTTGAGCGCTGGAGTGGGAACATTGAATCGACATCAATCGATCGAGGCGGCGAGATATTGAGCGTCGAATTTCGCGATGAGTTAATGCTTTTTGATGAGCGTGCCTTCAATGCTGACCGTTCAATGTTGATGGACTCGTTGCTAAACGACTCGATTGTTCCGCCAGTCGCCACAAGGTCTGGGGATGGAACGTTGAGTGGTTACGCATTGGCGAGGCGGGGGACAAACGCGAACTACGTCGGCCCAGTGGTTTCAACGCAGTGGGAACAGGTCGAAGGTTTACTTGACCAAATGCTTGCGCAGTTGAATTCGGGTAGGGTCTACATTGATTTCAACACTGAATGTGGTCTGCCCGCGAGCTTGCTCTTTGCTCGTGGTTTTGTGAAGGAGCGTGATCTGATTCGCATGCGAGCAGGTAAGCGACGCCCGAAGACTTCCGGACTCATCGTCGCGATTGCTGGGCCGGAGATTGGTTGAGGCTTTCGCTGTGGGTCACCACAGAGCGGCCTTGCTTGTAATAAACAAGCAGATAACAAATGAGACTGAAAAAAGAACAAGTAAGGAAGGGCGGTTTACCCCCGCTGGTTCCAAATCACAAAGATCATTAATTGAAACCAGCGGGGGTAAACCGCCCTTCCTTACTTGTTCTTTTAGAGATTTGTTTTTCCTCTCAGAGTGCTCGGAGTTGAGAGAGTTCCAGGAGGCGCATGGAGTCAACGGCTACGGTTCAGGATGGATTACAACGCAGTTTTCGCGCTGACCAGCTCAACGTGTACGTCTACGAATCGCGACCCAGCATGGGGAAAGCTGCGGCATCTGTGATCGCGGGTGAGATTCGACGTGCAATCCAGGAACGCGGCCGGGCGGTTGTAATACTTGCTTCGGCGCCTTCACAAAACGAGTTTCTTGCCAGCTTAGCAAAAGCGCCGGATATCGACTGGTCGCGAGTGACCGGATTCCATTTGGATGAATACCTGGGCATGGATGAAAAGGCACCGCAGTCGTTTCGGCGGTTTCTGATTGATCGCCTGGTGAACAAAGTGCCGTTTGGAGAATTTCAGGGTTTGCGCGGCGATGCGCCAAGCGGTTCTGAAGAAGCGAATCGTTATGCTGACCTGCTAAGAGTCAATCCACCTGATTTCGCGGTTCTGGGAATTGGAGAAAACGGACACCTCGCGTTTATCGATCCGCCGTTCTGCGACTTCAACGACCCGAAAGCGGTGAAGGTAGTAGAGCTCGATGAAGTTTGCAGAAATCAGCAAGTGAACGACGGCGCGTTTGCGACGTTGGAAGAAGTCCCCCGGAATGCCTTGTCGTTGACCATACCTACGTTAATGGCGCGGCCGAAATTATTTGCTATCGCACCCGGGCCCGCTAAACGCCAGGCGATCAAGAACACAATCGAAGGCCCAATCAGCACGCAGTGTCCAGCATCAATACTGCGCACACATCCCGACGCGCATTTGTTTATCGATGCAGCGTCGGCAGAGTTTTTGACGGTGAGCTAGTGCTTTGGATGCGACGGCCTGCCGTCGCTTTGCTACAGCAGGCTCTCCAGCAACTGGCCCTCTAACAAAGCGACGGCAGGCCGTCGCACTCCAAAGGTTAAAAGGAGAACAGCATGCACAGTTCAGTTCACGTAATCGATTACGTGGTGCTTGTCTGTTATCTCTTGTTAATGGCTGGTATCGGCGCTTACTTCATGCGGTTCATGCGCGTCGGTGCTGACTTTCTGAAAGGTGGAAATCGCGTTGAATGGTGGGTGGCGGGAATGGCGTCGTTCATGTCCGGCTTCTCGGTCTGGACGTTCACTGGCGGCGCCGGATTCGCGTATCGACAGGGAATAATCGGTGTCTTCCTAATGGCCCTGGCGGTTCCAGCTTTCTTTTTCGGCTATATCGTTTTTGCTCAAGCGTGGCGCCGTTCACGAGTAACAACAGTTGTTGAGTACATCCGTAGCCGTTTCGGAGAAGGTACGCACAAGACGTTCTCCTGGCTGACTGGACCAAGTCAGTTGATGTTTGGGTCAGTGCGACTCTTTGCGTTGTCGAGCTTCATGTCGATCGCACTGGGTATCCCGGTGGAGTATCTCGTGATCATCTGTGGTTTGGTCGTGCTGGGTTACACGGTGCTCGGTGGCTACTGGGCGGTGTGTTTTACGGACATGTTTCAATTCATGTTTCTGTTCCCGATTGCCTGTGTACTGATGGTCCTGTCGATTAGCAATGTTGGCGGCCTAAGTAACTTTGTAGCTCATGCTCCTCAGGGATACTTCAACCCATTCGCAGGTGAGTACGGATGGCTGTTTCTGATCGTCTATACAGTCTCGCAAACAACTGGCTATAACAACTTCGGAAATGCGCAACGTTACTTTTGTGCTGATACGGAACAATCTGCAAAGCGCATCGCGGTCCTTTGCATGATTCTATTCACGATCGGAAGTTTCATCTTTTATCTTCCGCCACTGATCGCACGTGTCGCAATACCTGATCTCGGCACTGCGGCAAACGGACTCAAGCAGCCTTCCGAAGCGGCATACATCGCAATGGGCTTGCGAGTTTTACCGCCGGGAATGATCGGGGTGCTCCTGGCCGCGATGCTTGCTTCGTCTATGGCATCGCTGTCGGCCCACAATCACATCATCACCGGAATATTCGCAAAGGACCTTTATCAAGGATATCTGCGACGAGACGCATCAGATCGCCACATGCTGACCGCGAGCCGTATCACTTCGCTCGGTGTTGGTCTGGTGATGATTTGTGTAGCGCTTTTGTTTGCGCAGGGTGCGACCGGCATTTTCACTTTGCTCTTCATCCTTGAATCCATGTTCCTTATTCCGCTGGGGCTTCCGCTGTTATACGGATTTCTCGTTAAGGGAGGACCGTGGTGGTCGGCTGTATTCGCTTACGTCATCGGCGCGATCACTTCGCTGTTCGTGAATTTTTATTTGAATCGATATCTGGGGATGGGCCTCAACGAGACTTATCTGATTGGCGTTCCCGCGATCACTACGACGATAGCGTTTTTTACTCCAGTGCTTTTACTAAAGCCGAGCGGGGAGTTTGCGCAGAGAGTCGATGCGTTCTTCGCGAAACTGAGAACTCCAGTTGATACGGCAACTGAGTTGGGAGCAGCGGGGGTTTCAGGTCGAGGTCAACTCGGTCTGGTAGGAAAGGTCACGACGGGAATGGGGTTGGCATGTTTTCTTCTGGTGATCGCGAGCACACCCGGACGAGATCGATTGACTATTGGAATCTACGCTGTTGTGACGACGCTTGTGGGCATTGCGTTCATTGCTGCGGGGAGAGTTCCGACTGAGTCGGACGAGACTCGATCTCGAGTAGTCGCGGTTGAGCCTGTGTCCGTGATTGAGGAGTGATTAGTCCTGGGACCGCAGGCGTCCTCGCCTGCCCACTTCGAGTAGGACCATGATCGAGTATATAAGAAGCGTTGCTCATTTTTCCGCAAGGGTTATCTTCCGCGCGGGCAGGCGGGGACGCCTGCGGTCCCAGAACCGGAGGGTCTGGTTACTCGTTACTCTCTTATCGGTTTTCTTTATCGCGAACGCTTCTGGATCCGTTCGTCACATCTGGGCCTGCAACGATGGCGAAAAAATTGAGCGCGACGATCTAAACAATCCAAACAAGCAAACGAACTCCGCCTGGGATGGCAGCAAAGTAAAAATTTTCGGTGCGCGCAACGAGATCATCGCTTTTCAACTGATCATTGAGGCAGACAAAGGTGGCGTTAACCGCTTGAGTGTCAGTCTTCCTCAATTGGTGCACAAAGGTGGCAAAGAAAAGATTAGCTACGCCGCTCCAATGATCGATCCGACAAACTACGTCGGACGTCCCATTCAACTATTCTCAGTGAACTACATGAACGTGGAATTGCCCTCCCATGCCGAGTGGGTTTATCAACAAGGTTCACCCGCTGCTCCCAAAGATCCCACAGGCTGGAAACCCGTTCAGTTGATTCCTGAAAATGCCCGCGCTGAACGAGGAGGATTTCCGCTAAAGATAGCTGGCGATCTAAACCAGGCGATTTGGATAGAGGTCTACACCGCTAAGAGTCTTCCTGCTGGTACGTACAACGGTTCCATTTCAGTTACAGCCGACGGTCAGAAGCGAACCATCCCGATTGAATTAGAACTCTTCGACTTTACTCTCCCCGACCAAAACAGCATGCAGGCAATGATCTACTACGAGAGTCTGCAACCAAGGCTTTATCAGGGCGCTGACCTCGACGCCGAATATCATCGCTTTGCGCACCGGCAACGAATCGAACTCGTGCAGGCATACGATCAAGCAACGGCGCAAGTAGCGCATGGTCGGTTTGACGGTGCGGACTTTTCTCAATCACACGGATATGAAGGACCTGGTCAAAACGTGGGCAATAAGCTTATCCCGCGTACTTTCTACGGTCCGGGAAAAGCCTTCGACGATCGTTCCAGGGCGTGGCGCGAAGCTGATGCGTGGATCAACTTTCTTAGTAAGAATTTTCCGAATGCAATTACATTTCTGTACCTGCCCGATGAACCAGGTCGGTCGCAGTACAGCTACATTCGCCAACTTGCCGAAAACATCCATTCAAACCCCGGCCCCGGCAAAGCGCTCCCGACATTCGTAACGAAACATTACGTGAAGGATCTCGATGGCTCAATCGACATCTGGGACACCGGTCCTCTCGGTTACGACATTAAGCGTGCCGACGAGGAACGTACACGTGGACGCAAATACTGGATCTATAACGGTGGCCGTCCTGCGGCTGGTGCCATCGTGATCGACTCACCGGCTACGGATCCGCGAGCAACAATCTGGGCCTGCTTCAAGCATGGCGTTGACAATTATTTCTACTGGCATGGTGTGCATTGGCAACACAATCGACAAAAGGTAGGTGAAAGAAAGCAGAACGTTTGGGTCAATCCAATCACATTCGACAACCGCGGACAACCAAATAAACCGGTTGCAGATCAGGGATACATCAACGGCGATGGCGTTCTAATGTATCCCGGTGAAGACAAACTTCACCCGGATCAAGATCGCGGAATACGTGGACCGATCTCAACAGTTCAACTTGCAAACTTTCGCCGTGGCTTGCAGGACCATCAGTATCTGACCCTCGCGCGAAAATTGAAACTCGATTCTTTAGTAGACGAAGTTCTCCAATCAGTGGTCCCCCGTGTTTTTTCCGACTCAGGTCCAGCAGTAGGTTTCTCTGAAGCTGGAAATGACTACGAACGTGCTCGCTACAAACTCGCGCAGGCGATTGCGAAGCAGAGTGCGAGATAGCGGCGATGTTCTTCGCATCAACAGATCGAACAGCATCGCCAGGGAAAGCGGTTTAGACCTCGCGAAGGAAGGAGAATATATGAAACACCTCATTGCCACACTGGTCCTCGTGATTGTTTGTTGTAGCACCGGCTATTCAGTCACCTATCAAGTGGGTCCCACGCGTACGTATACGAAGTTGCAGGATGTTGCACCGCTACTTAACCCCGGCGACGTTGTTCAAGTCGATGGAAACGCGACGTATCCAGGCGACTTGATATTTACCCGGCCGGGGACTGACGTAAACAAGATCACGATCACAGGCATCCGTGTTAACGGATTGCGACCGGTAATCTCAGGCGGCACTAATACTGTCGAGTTCCGCTTGTCTGATCACTATATCTTCCAGGGTTTCGACGTCACTGGTGGAAGCTTTCGCGGAATCTATCATCACGCTCACGACATCACTTTGCGCGATTGTGTTGTCCATGACTGTCCGGCCCACGGAATACTCGGCGCAGACACGGATTCAGGAACGCTTCTGATGGAGTACGTTGAGGTTTATCACTGCGGAAATGGAACCGGACAACATCCTGTGTATATGGCGACCGATGAATTTGCGCATCCGGGTTCGGTTTTCCGAATGCAGTACTGTTATCTGCACGATCAAAATGGCGGGAACAACATTAAGAGTCGCGCCGAGCGTAATGAAATCTATTACAACTGGGTCTCGGGCGGCTTTTATGGCGAGATAGAGTTGATCGGTCCCGATCCACACGGGAACAAGAAGGTCAGTCATGATACGGCCCGCGAGGATTCTGATGTCGTGGGCAACGTCTTTCAGCACATCCCAACTCAAGGCACTCGAATGGCCCGCGTAGGCGGCGACGGAACTGGTGACACGGATGGCCGCTACCGGTTCGTAAACAACACGTTCATTCTTCGGCAGGGTCAAACAAGTCCGGGCGTGGAAATCTTCGAGGGCATTGAAAGCCTTGAGATGCATAACAACGTATTCTTCCGAGTCGGTGGTGCAGCAATTGACAAGGTTGTGTTGGAGACTCGCGTTCGTTGGGTTTCAGGGCGCGTAAGCACCGGAACTAACAACTGGGTGACGACTGGTTCCGCGTTGATTCCAACTGCCTGGACCGCAACAGTCTTTGGCACCAATCCAGGATTTACGGATATCAATACTTACGACGTTCGTCCGATCGCGACGAGCCCACTTGTTAATGCGGGCGATGGTGCGCCTGCTAGTCCGCCGGGACATCCATTCATTAGTCCGCTGTTTCCGCCTGCGTTTTTGCCGCCACTCCACACTGCGTATGCGGTTGGAACCGCACAGGCGCGTCCGGTCTTTGGGGCGATTGATATAGGGGCATACGAGTACACGCCATAGAGCGTGTCCTTTTATATATGCCAGTTCTCGGTGCTGGGACCGCAGGCGTCCTCGCCTGCCCCCCGTCGAATAGGACCAAGACCAGCAGCACGTTTTTATCTGAAACGGGTTAGGCGGCACATAGGCAGGCGAGGACGCTGCCGGTCCCAGCACCTAGGTTCGTGCTTCGAACAATGAAACTCGCCTTCTCGACATTGGGTTGTCCTAATTGGGAGCTGGATCAGATCATTGAGACGGCTGAACGGCTGGGATACGACGGTATTGAGCTGCGCGCTATCGGCGGAACCCTGGATCTTTTGGCACGTACGGAATTTACTTCCGAAAACGTGAGAACGACTCGAGCGTTGTTTGAAGATTACAATCTCGAAGTTTGCTGCGTTGATACTTCGTGCGTATTTCATTCGCCACACCAAACCGAACGAAGGAAACAGGTAGATTTGGCCTTAAGACATGCTGATCTCGCTGCTGAGTTAGGCGCGCCCCTAATCCGAGTATTTCCCGACAAGATTCAATCTGGATGCGGCCGAGACGAAACGCGCGACTTCATTGTCGAATCGCTGCTGCAAGTGGCGGAGCGACTACCATTCGAAGTAGATGTTGCATTAGAGACGCATGGTGATTTTGCCCGCGCAGAAAGCGCGACTGAGATTTTGAGGCTTGTGAGTCATCCCCAGGTGACACTGATCTGGGATGTGGCGAATTCCTTATCGGCCGGAGACCCGATCGAGGAGGCTGGTCAAATTGTTTGGCCATACTTAAGTCACGTCCATCTGCGGGATGCGCAACCGGTGTCCAACTCAGAACACTGGCTGCCCGTATTGGCGGGCGCAGGCAAAGTTTCCTTTGTGGAAACACTGGCGACGATCAGGAGTTTGAACTACGACGGCTACGTAAGTTTTGAATGGGAGAAGTACTGGCATCCGGAAATCGAAGAACCGGAAGTCGCGCTGCCCGATTTCATAAACGCAATCAGGAAACTGCAAAGTGAATCGACCAAGTGTTCTGGTGTTGGCCAGTGATGTTCTATTTCCGCATTTCTTTTCTGCGGAGTCTCAGAAGACGCTCGATGACGTGGCTGATTGGCGGCGCTCTACATTTTTCGAAGATTCAGCAGATCTGCGCGAACAGATTGCAAGCGCAGATGTGTTGATGACGACGTGGCATACACCGTTTCTCACTGCAGAAATGCTGGGGTCGCGGCCACGAGTAAAACTGATCGCGCACTGCGGTGGTGAAGTAAAGTCCCGAGTCGCCGAGCAGATCTTTGATTACATAACCATAACGAACGCAGCAGAACCGATGGCGCGCGGTGTTGCTGAAATGGCCCTGGCGCTAACACTGACTCTGGTTCGACGTATACCAGAATACGCTTCAGAAATGCGTGAAGGCGTGGTCAGAACAAATGCAGAAGTAAGTAGCGGAGAGAGTTTGTTCGGTCGCGAAGTCGGGCTGGTTGGTTTCGGGCGGATCGGGCGCGCGTTCGCAAAATTGATCAGGCCCTTCGAAGTGCAGCTACTGGTCAGTGATCCATTTGCGAACCCCGGTCTAATCGCCGAGTACGGTGGAAGTTTGGTCGAGCTCGATGAACTGGTTCACTCCTGCTCAGTGATTGTCCTGGCAGCTGCCTTAACACCAGAGAGTAAAAATCTTTTTGATAAGCGACGCCTTTCACTGATCGCTGACGGAGCATATTTAATCAATGTGGGGCGCGGTGGATTAACTGACCTGGAAGCGCTGCAGATGGAATTGCGAACGGGTCGTTTCTCAGCGGCACTTGATGTGACGGATCCATTGGAACCTTTGCCGGTTGATCACGATTTGCGCAGGTTAAGGAATGTGATCCTAACCCCGCACATTGCCGCTGGCGGACTTGAGATGCGGCGCGAGATCGGCGCGCTCGCTGTTGATGAAGTAGTTCGTTTTGCAAGGGGAGAACCCCCGCTTAATCAAGTCACGAGAGAGATGCTTGAAACGATGACTTGAGGTGTTGCATAGGAGAGCCTCTCGTTTGTACGTTCAATTGCTCCGGAGGAGCATCATGTTTATAGCTAGCGTCCTAACGGTGAGGCGCTCCGCCGGAGCGCAATGTGGACTTCTGGGGCTCGAATTTACATTCCGCTCCTAACGGAGCGGGGCAACGCATGTACTTGCAGGCTATAAACATTCTGCTCCTCTGGAGCAAAGAACTCGACTTTTGTGCCAGCAGTATCATGAGGTATTTGTGATTTCGAGTTCGACCGCAGCAACGCAATCGATCGCGATTAAGAGCATTGTTCTTCATCGGGTGCGGGTCCCGTTTGTTGAACCTTTTCGGATTAGCAATGGCGTTGTTGACGAGAAGGAATCAATTCTCGTTGAAGTCGTTTCAGAGGACGGCGTCATTGGATGGGGCGAATGCTCGCCGATGTCCGGGTCGTTTTATTCAACAGACACGCCGGATAGTTGCTGGCAGTCTTTGACCGAAAATTTGGTCCCGCGCTTATTTGAATTGAAAGCTGTTAGACCGCAAGAGATTTATCAGGACCTACGGCAACTGAGGTCTGACGGCTTTTCGAGAGCAGGAATTGAAGGCGCGTTGTGGGATTTGTACGTCAAAGGAAGCGGGATATCGCTTTGTGAAGTATTGGAAATCGAGCGGCGTCCTGTTCCTTCCGGCGTGGCGATTGGAATCTTTGACACTGTTGAAGAACTTCTCGAGCGCGTTCACTTGTACATCCAACAGGGCTATCAACGAGTCAAGATCAAGATCCAGCCAGGTTGGGACATTGAGCCAGTAAAGGCGGTGCGTGAACAGTTTGCTGAAGTCTCATTAATGGTGGATGCGAACGCTGCATATTCACTTCAAGACAAGAAGCATCTTCAAGAGCTGGATCGATTTGGATTGATGATGATTGAACAGCCATTGGCCGCGGACGCAATCGATGAGGCCGGCGAATTACAAGCTGATTTAAAGACGCCGCTCTGTGCTGATGAGTCTGCCGAGTCGATAATGTCTCTAAAAGATCTCGTCGAGAAGAAGGCCGCGCGAATCATTAACATAAAAGTTCAGCGTGTTGGAGGGCTCAGCGAGGCAAGGTTGATGTTGGACGTAGCGCGTGCCGCCGGAATGCAGTGTTGGGTTGGAACCATGCCTGAGTTAGGAATCGCGTCCGCTCAAGGTCTGCACCTCGCGATGCACCATGGGTTTTCATTTCCGACGGACATTGAAGCCTCGCGACGTTGGTATGTTGATGATGTTATTGAACCGCACATCGAGATCGACGATCGCGGGTTCGTTCATGTTCCCGAAGGCGTCGGCAGTGGATTCAGAGTGTCACGGGCGAAGGTCGAAGAATACACCACTGCAGTTGAGCAGTTTGAATAAACAACTAACAAACATCAGACGTGATTGGATGAAGTCAGTACCACCTCGCGGTAGCGGGTGGGTACGAAGTCACTGAATGAGCTTGCAACACTTCGTACCCACCCGCTACCGCGAGGTGGTACTGACCTCAACCAAGCGTCTCCGCGGTAAAACAGGCGAGGCGAAACGTAGCGCAGAGAAGAGCTGTCGAGAAGGACAAGTTTTATGAAGTTACCTATTAAAGCATTCATCCAAACCATCGTGATCATAATCAGTACAGTCGCCGCGGTTGCGCAATCCAAAGACGTTCCTCGTGTTTGGGAAGGGCCGCTTAATATTCCGACCTACGAACTGAATCCTCCAAATCCCTACCCCGCATTACTCGATTCGCAGCGACGAAAGTGGCGTCCCGTTTATCCATATCCATTTCTTGATTCGCTGGGCACACAGAAAACCGACAAAGCCTGGAAAGCTGTCTTTCTCGAAAACGAGTATCTGAAAGTCACTGTACTTCCGGAACTGGGCGGACACGTCTATCAAATCTTTGATAAGACACTTAATCGCAACCTCATCTATTCAAATCCGGTCATGAAATACGCGATGGTCGCGTTGCGTGGCGCCTGGGTTTCAGGAGGTATCGAATGGAATTTTCCCGATGGTCACACGCTCACCACGGTCGCGCCAGTCGATTATGTAATTCGTACGGAACCTGATGGGAGTGCCGCAGTTGCGGTTGGTGATACCGAACGTGTCCAGGGAATGCAGTGGCAGGTCATCTTAAGACTGCGACCGGGAAGGCGCGTTCTGGAAACCGAAGTCACACTTAATAATCGACGCCCTGTGACTGGTAGATACTGGTACTGGTCCACCGCGGGTGCTCCCGCCGCTCCGGATTTACGTTTTAATTATCCGATGCGTGAAGCCTACCCCCACGCATTCTGGCCAGTCTTCAAGTTTCCAATCGAGAAGGGAATTGACATCGGTCGGTTCAGTGAGGTGCCAAACTTTCTTTCCCTGTTTGCTCGTGATTCGAAGCGCGATTACTTCGGGATCTATTACGAGCAATCTGATTGGGGTGTGGTTCACGTTGCAGATCATCGGGAGTTACCTGGAAAGAAGACGTGGACCTGGGGAACGGACGAAAACGGCGATATCTGGATCGATAAGTTGACGGACGGCGGCGGCCAATATGTTGAGTTTCAGGGGGGGCGTTTTGAAACGCAGATGGAGCATCAGTTCATCCCGCCCCATCGTGTCGAACACTTCTTTGAATACTGGTTTGGCGTCAATAACATGGGCGGCGCCTGGAATGAGGCGAGCCGCGATGCAGCTTTGCGAATAAGTGTCGAGACTAATCGAGCATCCACCTTCTCCCGACTGTCAATCGCAATTGCAGCCAACGAGCGATTTGACCAAGCTGAGCTTGTCCTGGAGAAGGGTGGTAAACAAATTCATTCAAGCCGCGTCAATCTTGATCCTGCGAGGCTCTTCGCGACGACAATCGATCTGCCCGCAACCATTACAAAGCAACCGATTGACGTGCTACTCAAGAGTAACAATGGTCACGTATTGCTTCACTACGAAACAGATTCGCCCGTCGACAACAATCGCGACTTTAAATCTGCTACTCGTCCGATTCCAGATGCGCAGAATTCGACAAGCGCAGAACAAAGCTATGTTGAAGGTCTGGCCTTCGATAAGAAGAGCAAAGAACGTGAAGCGCGTGAAGCCTATGTTGAAGCACTCCGCCGCGATCCCGGATTTGCGCCGGCGCATATTGCGCTTGGCCTGTCCTTTTATAGAAGTGGTGAGTACGAAACTGCGTCGAACCATCTGGAAGCGGCACTCATTAGGAACAAGGATGCGGGCGACGCTCACTACTACCTCGCGCTTGTTCGGCGTGCGTTAGGTAAGACTTCGGAGGCTGAACATCATCTGATCTGGCTTGTGCGCGCAGGCTATCGTGAGTCTTTGGCGAGATACATTCTGGGTGAAATCGCGTTATCAAAAGGTGCCACTCAACAGGCAGTCGAGCATTTGCAACAGGCAGTGATGCTCGACCGTCGCGATTTGAAGGCGCGCACTGTGCTGGCATTAGCCGAGCGTTTGAATGGTGATCTCAAATCAGCTGCTACTCGCATCGATGAAGTAACAAGAGAGTTGCCGATTGATTACCTGGCACTTCACGAACAATACGAGACAAGTAAGGCGCTGGGTCATGACAGCAAAGCGAAAGGCGCCTGGGACCAACTTCAGCATCTCCTGTCGCGTGAACCTGATTCCGTGTTGGAACTCGTGTTTGATTACCTCGCCGCTGGTCAACGACAGGAAGCCATCAGCGTTTTAGAAGATGCGATCAAAGCAGGAGCTTCTGGCACACTGGCGATCGATGAGACTCGCATTCACCCAATGCTCTATTACACGCTTGGATATTTATACGACAAGAGTGGCGAAAGTGAGCGAGCGCGCAGTCAGTATGCATTGGCGATGAAAGGTGATCCGGCCTTCGTTTTTCCGCATCGAGTTGAAGAGATAGAAGTGTTGCGTGCGGCGTTCAATGCGAACAGCAGCGACGGAAGAGCTGCGTATTATTTGGGCAATGTTCTGGCTTCGAAGAATCGTGACAAGGAGGCCCTCGCAACGTGGCGTGAAGCCGTCAAGTTAGATCCTTCAAACACGATAGCGCAACGAAACTTCGCCAGAGCCTTGTGGATAGCTGCGCAAAGCAAAGACGAAGCAGCCGCTCAATATCAACGCGCCGTTGAGACTTCTCCGAACGATTTTCGGCTTTACATTGAATTCGACAAATTGCTGGCGGAAATGGGTTCCACCGATCGTCGCGTGAAGTTGCTGGAGTCCGCTCCTGCAGTAGTGCTCGCCCAATCAGGTGCAGTTCAATCTCTTGCAGGCGCTTACATCGACGCAGGTCGATTCGCTGAGGCGGCTGCATTACTCGCCAAAACAACTTTTACTTCCGGAGAAGGTGAAGATGCTGCTCTGGGACTTTATCGGAAAGCACATCTCAACTTGGCCCGTAAGTACAAAGAAGCGGGAGAACATCTGAAAGCAGCCAGTGAGTTTGCAGCGGTCACGGAGTTTCCGCGCAACTTTGGAGTTGGCCGACCTGCAATGCAGTCACAAGCACAGTACTACGTGGCTGCGGCTCGCGAATATGAAGCGGCGGGGCGGCATGATGACGCTGAGAATTGGTGGAAGCGCGCCGCGTCCGAGGAACTTAATCCCCCGTCACAACCTGAAGAGCCCTGGTCTGAACACTATTTCTATAAAGCCCTGGCGCTCGAACATGTTGGCCAGAAAGCACAGGCCCGTGCTCTTTATGAACGACTGGCAATGCTCAACGACGACCAGAAAATGCTCGAGAAGGAACCATGGCCTGCGACTGGGGCCATCCGATTCGTACTTGCGGGTGCTGCTTTGAAAGCACTTGGAAGAAGGGAAGAAGCACGCATTGCACTTGAGCGCGCTTTGAGAATTGATCCGCAGAACGAGCTTGCACTGGCCCAACTTGCGGAACTCAAAAGTGGGACAAATCAAACAATTGGTAACCGCTAGTTCGAACTTAAAACTTTAAGGCAGAGGTATCTGGTGAGTCCTGGAGGTACAACACAATTATCATCGCGATTAGCATCAGACGTGCGCAATATGCTTGCGCCCCTCAAAAGCGAGATCGTCGGCCTCACACAAGAACTCGTAAGGACCGACAGCGTAGCGATTCCGCCGAATGGTGCGGAAACACCAGCGCAAGTTGTGTTGCGCGATTTCCTGTCACAGCACAACGTTGAATCTGAGTTGTACGGTCTCGAGTTTCTTGCCAACCACCCGCATCCTTACGTTCGTCGAGACAGAAATTATTCAAAGCGTCACAACTTGATCGCTCGTATCGGTGGCGCCGGTGGCGGGAAGAGCCTGATGTTGAGTGGACACATTGATACAGTCCCTCCTGGTCGCGATCCGTGGATCGATAATCCACTCTCAGGCGCGCTTCGTGACGATCGAGTTTACGGGCGTGGTAGCTATGACATGAAAGGTGGGTTGGCTGCTGCATTCGCGGTGCCCGTTGCCATGAAGAGAGCGGGATTAAGATTAAAAGGTGATCTGCTCTGTGAATCGGTTGTTGACGAAGAGTGGGGCGGAGGTGGTGGCACGCTTGCAGGCCGGTTGCGTGGTGACCTGGCTGATGGTTGCATCATTCCCGAACCTACTGATCAGGCGATTTTTCACGCCAGCCGCGGAGGTTACGTTGTTGACATCGAAGTTAAGGCAGGCGATCCACAAAACTATTTTTCAAGAGACGAAGTCGTTAGTCCGGCGATTCCAATGGGCCGGCTCCTTGGTTGGATCGAGTCCTGGGCCGAGCGCCGCCGGCAAATAGACACGGGCGAAGCGTATCGCGGCTTCTCGGATCCCGCGCCAGTACAAGTGCTGGCCATCGAAGCAAACACTTTCGATCTGGACGTCCCCTTAAGCGTGCCTCTGACGTCCCGAGTTCGCGTCTATTTTCAATTCTTGCCACACGAAGACGTCACATCGGTGATTGGTGCAATTAGAGAATCATTTGATTCGTTTTGTGAACGAGATCCGTTTTTCAAAACCCATTTGCCGGAATGGCAAGCCCTTTTCGATCCACCGTTGATAGGACATGAGCTGCCAGTCGATCATGAATTCAATTTGTGTCTGGCGAGTTGTTTTCAGGAAGTGGTAAGGAAAAATCCCGTCGTAACGGGCGCCGAATATCCATGTGATGCCTTTTTGAATCAGAATCATTTCGGGATGCCCACATTGATCTTCGGACCGCGGGGCGCTGGCGCGCATAACGCAAATGAGTATGTTGAAGTCGCTTCAATATTGCAGACGGCGGAGGTGTTATTAGCGACTGCGCTCGAATGGTGTGGAACTAGTGTTTGAGAGATAAGTTTCAATTAATCAGTTTGAGAATTCGAGTCACGAGGGCCTTGCACAAAAAGCGAAAATCCCCCAAACGGCAGTTTGGGGATCGTTCAAGTCCTTTCTACCGTGATGCGAGTTTCAGTTGAAAAAAAGACGAATCCCCTACACGGCAGTGTAGGGATGGTTCAAGTCCACTCTATTATTTGATCATCAATCTGATCAAAGCGTAATTCCGCAAATAAATACGATGGACTTGAACGATCCCCAACTGCCGTTTGGGGGATTCGTCGAACTCGAGTGTGGGCCCTGTTTCTTAGAAAGGACTTGAACGATCCCCAAACTGCCGTTTGGGGGATTTTTCCTCTTTGTCCAAAGCCAGTCACGAGAGACTGATCCTAGATCGAATGAAACTCAGAACGACAAACTATCTATGCCTTTCATATGCGTTGGCGACAGCTTTGCAAATTACCTTCGCTGCCTCACCTGCCCCGCCAGTCTTTGTCAAAACCCGTAACTCAGACGAGTGGGTAACAAAAACATTTCATATTCAAAAACGCTATCAACGGGTGTTGCTTGTCCAGGCAGGAGGGCAAATCCCTCACACCGTTCGTGTCCCCGATCTCGATTTGAATGCCGCGGATGCTCTCGAGCAAACCAAACGCTCCTATTCAGTCACCAAAGTATTTTCCAGCTTACAGGACGCTGCTGATGCTGCGAGTGGCGGTGATCTCGTGGCGGTAATGCCAGGAACTTATGCGGGCTTTGTCCTCGGTGATAAACCTGATGCATCTGATAATCAGTTCATTCACTTCAAAGCAATGGGTCAACCCGGTGAGGTCACAATTAACCGCCCTTCGGAACGCGATCCTGATTGGATGATCCTGCTCCAAGCCGCCCACCACGTCATCGTCGAAGGATTTAACATCTCGGGTCATACCGGCCCCGGGCAACAACCCACTGGTCCACGCGCTGGAATCATGCTCGATGGTGATTTTGGTCGCAGTGGCAAACAAACTCATCACATCGTCATTCTTGGCAACTTCTCACACAACCATCGAAAATGGGGACTTCACTCAACCGATACGCATACGGTCTTGATTCAAAACAATCTGTTCGCACTGTCTGCGCAAGAACATTCAGCCTATGTTTCGGACGGTTCCGACAATTATGTTATTCGTCGAAATGTGTTCTTTGGCAGCAATGCGAGTGGTCTCCAGTGCAATATCGATTCTGTTAGTTCCTTTCACGAGTTACTCAAGCATACCCAGTTGCAAAGTTACCGGCATGAAGAACCGACGCGCGAGTGGGCAGTTGGGCTCGTCAAACTTGCAACTGGAAAGTTTGGCGCAAACAATTTCCCAGACGGTCGCGGCATAAACTTCATTATTGAAGACAACGTCATCAATCAAAACGGCAAGGCCGGAGGCGGGTCACTGAACCTTGCCGGATTGCAGGAGTCGCTGATTCAAAACAATCTCCTTTACGGCAACTTCAACCATGGCATCGCTCAATGGGACGACGCGAATCCTTACGACGAGAGTTATGTCGAGCCCGGTCCGCAAGCAGCCGAGCAGGTTAAGAGTGCTGAGGACTTACCTCTGTGGGGCTGTCACTCCAACTTAATTCGCAACAACACTGTGCTGATGAACAACCATGGGCGGGCTGCAATGCAGTGTCGGAACGGAAGTTGGGGAACGATCATGCGGAACAATATCTTCATTAACGATCAGGCATCGTCAATTGAAATCTTCAATACAAGTATTTGGCGGCTGGACGCGCGATTCAATGTCATCAATGTGTTGAGCTACACAGGCATGCCTGACAACTTGAAACGCCTGGCTGTTGCACTCCCCGAAGGTAACGACATGACGAGTGGAGTTGATCAGGCACACATTGCAAACGAATTTGTGCGCTACGGCGACGAACCCTGGGTCATCATTGAGGGAACCTGGTGGCGACTCAATCCAAACCGTCCCGACTTTCGTCCAAAAGCCAACTCGCAGATGCTGTCGCGACGAGGTAATCAATCTGCGTTGCCTCCGCATGATTTGCTGGGTAAAAAGACCAGACAAGTTTTCATTGGTGCTTTGTCACCTGCGTCGGAAAAGTAGGAAACCGCAACGGCTACGAAGGACACGTCAAATGAAAAGTAGAGCGACCTGGTTCATTTTGTTTTGTCTTACGACTTCATCACTCGTCTGGTCCCAGGACGTCCGCCCTTCAAACGAACGCAGTGCTAATTCACGTCTGGTGCAACTCGTCGAGGCAAACATCGTTGCGGTGCACGCCTTCCAGGTCTTGCTTGCCAGGGATTCCGCTAAGACAGACAAGAAGTGCTTTTCAAATGGCAGTCTATCCGATACGGAGTTAAAAGCGTTGTCGGAACACCAAACGAGTTTGCTCAAGTCAGATCTGCACGAGGTCAAGGCCTGGGTGGCTGGACGGAAGAGTGCTTTCAATCCTGCTACCGATCTCGAGCCAATTCTCAAATCTGGCCTGACTGTACCCGAGCAGGCACCTGTCAACGTTTTTACCAGATATCTTCGTACGAACACCAAAGCCGATGAAGTGAAGATTCGCTCCGTATCCAGTCTTTACCAAACCGTGCTCGAAGTGGAGCGAGATGGTGATCGGCTCCAGGAAGAATATGCTTTCTATATAGGACTGGGTCTGTCCGTTTATGTCGGGCAGTTCGGTCTGCCGGGAACGGATGCTGATCTACTTGCTGTCGGTCGCAAACTTGAAGGTCAATCATGCGAAGCTCCGGTGGGGACAAGTGCCGCTGAATGGCAGATCGCCGGCAGAAAGATCTGGAACTGGGGCGAGAAGAACTTGCACATCCGAGATGAACGTGTGGTCGCCGCGGAGTTGTTACGCGAACCGGAAGTGAAGCGTCTTGAGCCTCAATTACGTTCGTTGCCTGCACAAAAGATAGCTGTCGTTGGTCACTCCTTTACTATGGGATTGCACTGGTCTTCACCGTCAAGTTTCGTTCCTATAGTGATGGATGTCTTTCGTCGCGAAAACCCCAAGGTGCAATTCAAACAATTTGCGGCCGGAGGCTTAACGGCTTCACGCGCGCAGAAGCGTTTTTATCAGGATGTGCTGGCGTGGAAGCCGGATAAAGTGATGCTCGTTGTGATGACGCGCACCGATGACGACTATGAGGCGTTGAAACAAATGGGCAATGGTTTTCGCGCAGCGGGAGTCAAGACTTACATGTTCGATGAAGTACACGACCCTGCGGAGGTTGCCGCAAACACTGTCGAACGTGCGCGAAAGTCGGCTGAGGAATCGGGAATTAACGTTATTGAAGTCGGAGAGATTCTGGCGAACGCTCCTGACCGATCAAAGTTTATTTGTCTCGACGGAATTCATATGACCGAGCCTTATCACCGGCTGATGGCAAAGGAGTGGTTGAAGTATCTCGCGGGTGCAAGAGGCGATAAGGTCAGGCCATGAACTCTCTGCGTCTCCTCTGCGTTCTCTGCGGTTTCGGCCGTACGCTTTCGCTAACCGCAGCCGAACACGCAGACCAGCAACAAACTAAAGAGCGAGACGCTAGGGCTCTTAATGAAGCAATGCGACTGCCTTCCGGCTTCGCCGCTTTCCTTGCGGAAAGCCTTTGGCTTTCCGTCAGGGTGCGTCGTTCTCGAGGCTGGGCCTCGGCGGCATAGCCGCGGGATTCTTTCTTGGCTTGTCGGAAAGGCAGAGCCTTTCCGCAAGGAATGCGGCAAAGCCGCGTCAGAGGGAAAAAGAAAGCCAATGGCTAAATGACAAAAGGTAAAAAATATCTGATCGCTGTGTGCTGTGTTTTAGTTTTAGCTCAAGCAGGTTTGGGTAATACTGCTGTCCCGGCAAACTCAATTACACATCCGCGCATGCTTATTGGCGAGCGCGATCCTCTGACTGGCTACAAAATCCTCAAAGCTCGATACGACGCCGGCGCTCGGCCACCGGACGACATTGATGGTTGGGCGTTGACCTGGCTGCTTACTGGAGATGAGAGTTTTGCCAAACGCACGGTCCAAAAAATTCGCGACACCCACACACCGGAACAAGTCGGCTCTCGCACGTATCCGGATTACGTGAAATGGTCACTCGCATTCGATTGGATCTACAACTACCCCGGTTTCGATACCGCGCTAAAAGATCGTGTGGCTTCCGAACTCCTACACGCAGCAGAGAAGATGTTAGAAGACCAGTCGCTCAAAGCTGTCGAACTCGCGATGTACCACAATTACACCGTTCGTTATCTGACACTCGCGTTGTTCGCTTTAACTGCCGTTGAAGGGCACCCTGCGGTGGAATCGCGCGCCGCTCCTTTACGCAAACACGCTCGCGAGGTTCTCGATCACATTCTTGATCTAACTAACTTCATCACGCCGGATGGCGGTTACCACGAGTCGATGGATTACCAGCGCATCACTTATGCGCCGCTCGCCATGATGGCGGAGTTGTTACGGACAACCGCTAACAGCGACCCCGCGCTCAGATATACTGTTTTTCAGCACTACACCGACACTTATTTCTACAAAGTTCTTCCCGACGGAACCACTGCACGCGACGGTGACAATGAGTTTCCCTATATGGACTGGGAGGACACCATCTGCTTCAGCTATGCGATCAACCGCTTCAAAGATCCGTATGCAGCGTGGATGCTTCGAAAGAGTGGTTGGCCGGCGCGCCTGAAATGGCGTGTACCCATCACACAGTTTCTTTGGGATGATCCTGATGTTAGTCCGCGCAATCCGGCTGACAGCACAGAGGCCGAGATCCCCCGCACTTATTTCTTCAGAGGAATCGGCCATTTGATCATGCGAGATGGTTTTGGACCTGATTCGACGTGGATTGAATTTAACTCGGGCCCGTATCTTGGGAAGCACCAGCATCTCGATCAGAACCATTTCGTGATCTATCACAAAGGTTACCTCGCAACTGAAAGCGGTGCGGACTACACAGACACCGAGAGTCCTCACTATCTCAATTATTACCGCCGCACCATCGCCCACAACTCCATGCTCGTCTATCAAACCGGCGAAAAGTTTTTCTGGGCAGAAAATCTTTGGCCGGCAGCAAATGATGGCGGTCAGCGAATGGATTCTTCGCGTTATTGGAACACGGTGCGAAGTCGCGCAGACTTTGATCGCACTCGTGACTTGTGGGCCACTGGCCACATGGACGTCACAGACACGGTTCCGGGCTCGTATGTGTATGCGCGCGGGGATGCCACCCATGCATATCAGCCGTCGAAGATGGAACGCTTCACGCGCGAAGTTGCCTATACGCCCGGCAACAATGTTCTGGTGGTTTTCGATAGAGTAAGAACAAAAGATCCGAACTTCAAAAAGGTCTGGTTACTGCACGGTGTATCGAAGCCACTGATCGACTCAACAGTGAAGGGAACAGTTGTTGGACATGGAGGCACGGCTTACCCGACCTCCACTTTCACGTATGAAGACGGTAAGGGCCGCCTGCGAGTTCACTCACTGCTTCCGCGCGAAAAGGAACTGATCGCACGTGGTGGGCCAGGCTGGGAATTCTGGACGCCAGGTGATGAATTTGGAGGAGCATGGGGTTCAGGAAAAAATTGGCCTCTCGATCCTCCCGAGGGGGGACCGTTACCAACCGATCCATACCTGCACAAAATGTGGAAGACCTTCTGGGGCGATGACTTCGAAAAGCTATTACCATCCAATACAAGAGCCGTGGTTCCGGCTTTTTGGCGTGTTGAAGTTTCCCCGAGTAAGCCCGCGAAGGAAGATTTGTTTCTCAATGTGCTTGAGATCGGTGACAAAGGAGATCCACGAAAACCGCTGGTCGAATTGGTCGACGGCTCAAACCTTATTGGCGCCATAGTTGAAGGTGGAACCGTCACTCTCTTTGCGACCACCGATGAAGTCGTTACTGATGGCGAAGCAACGATTCCGAACGTTGAAACCGCAAACCTACTTATCAGCGGACTGAGACCTTATGCGACCTACGAACTGCAAATGACTGGTGGACGCGCTAACTGGCGAGGTGGTCTCTTCAACGGCGTTCCCGGTGGAACGTTCATCGCAAGAGCGAATGAATCAGGTGTTCTCTTTGTTCCGTTCAAAGGTGAGAAGGACGGCAGGCTACGAGTACGGTTGCTTGGGAACTAGGCCACAATGGACTGATCCTGCAAGCGTACCTGGACCGGGGGGGTGAGTCGCGGCCAAAACTCATCCGCAGATTACACAGCGCGGCTTAGGAGGCAACCAAACACTCGAATGAGTTCGCGGCTTCGCCGCACTCCTTGCGGAAAGCCTCTGGCTTTCCCTTAAGCCGTTATAGTTTGAGGCTCTGCCTCAGCGGCATAGC
>Ga0070679_100000018_pt1 | contig 127592 bp, 114 predicted proteins | sample KBSC63BmetaG_FD_65652 | JGI IMG/M metagenome (GOLD analysis project Ga0070679, IMG submission 65652) | Corn rhizosphere microbial communities from Kellogg Biological Station, Michigan, USA - KBS C6-3B metaG | ecosystem: Host-associated > Plants > Roots > Rhizosphere | place: USA: Michigan... | reverse complement strand
GGCGGCGATCAGCTCCTCGACCAGCCGGTCGTATTCGGCGTCGGTCAGCTCGGGTTCCTCGAGCAAGTTGGACGGTGCGGTGAGGCCAACCGCCCACGCCTCATCCCACTGCTCGAACATGTGTTCGATAATAGCCGAGATGCCCGCCGTGTCAAGTCCGCGACCACAGGATTTCCCTTTATCCACAACAAATTTCGGTTGTGGATCGGCCAGCAGGCGTCGCGAACAGCTCCGCTCGATGTCGAGCTCGGTCAAGCCGGGCCGGGGGTCAGCGGCGTACCGCGATCGCTTGCATCTCGATGAGCAGACCTGCCATTGCGAGCCGCGCGCCGATGGTTCGCCGGGCCGGGTATGGCTCGGTGAAACGGGCGGCATACACCTGGTTGAAGGCGGCGAAGTCCCGATCCAACTCGGCGAGTTGGATGTCGACGTGCAGGACGTGGTCGAGATCGCTGCCTGCCGCGGCGAGAACGACCTCGAGGTTGTCGATGACTTGGGCTGCCTGCGAGTCGATGTCACTGCCGACCAGGTCGCCTGATGCTGGATCAATCGGGATGAGACCTGCGGTGAAGACACGGTCGCCGTCCACGACTGCAGGACTGAGCGGGAAGCCGGGAAAGTCGAGCGCATTTCCCACGCTGACGACGTGCGCACCGCGATAGTTGTCAGTCATCTCGCGACCGTAACCGTTCCATGAGCCCACCACCCCGGTCCAATACCTGTTGAGTGCGACGTTGGCGTTGATTTCAGTGCGCCAAAACGAGCGCGAACGTCGCACTCAACAGGGGGTTGAGCTCTAGCGGGCTATTGCTCGGCGGCGGGCTAGGGCGTCGATGGTTACGGCGGCGAGCAGGACGAGGGCGTTGACCATTTCCTGTGCGGCGCTGCTCAGACCGAGCAGGAACATGCCGTTCGCGATCGACGCGATGATCAGTCCACCGATGAGCGCGTGCACCATCCGGCCGCGACCGCCGAACAGGCTCGTGCCGCCGATGACTGCCGCAGCAACCGCGTAGAGCACGTAGGTGCCACCGTTGAAGTTCGACTGCGCCGACCCGAGGAACGAGTCGGAGATGACACCGGCGATGCCTGCTGTGAAGCCGGCGAGGACGAAGCAAAGGGTCCGGATCGTGTTGACCTTGATGCCGGCGCGACGTGCCGCTTCGGTGTTTCCACCGATCGCGTAGACATAGCGCCCGAACTTTGTCTTGTCGAGCAGGAACGTGTAGACCACCATCAACGCCAGCACGACAAGTACGACGTACGGAACGCCTTGCAGCTTCACGATCAGCGACAGGCTGCGGTTCTGGTTGCAGATGAGCACCAGAGCGATGCCGGCGACCGCCATGGCGCCGATCTTCACCAGCACGAGTGTGAACGGTGGCGCTGCCAACCCACGCGCGACCCGACGTCGATAGGTGACGATGCTGACGAGCGCATATAGCGCCACGACGGCGATCATCACGATCCATCCGGCCGTCGGCGACAGCGAGCTGTTGATGATGCCGTTGATCACACCGTTGGTGACGGCGATCGTCCCGCCGACCGCGTGCTTGTCCCGGTTGAACAGATAGAGGCTGACGCCTTGCAGGCCGAGGTAGCCGGCGAGGGTCACGATGAACGCAGGCAGCCCTAGACGGGTGACCAATACGCCCTGGACCCCGCCGAAGAACGCACATACCGCGACGCCGGCGAGGACAGCGATGAACCAGTTTTCGTTGAGCGGTGGGGCGGCGAGCTGAGCCGTGATGGCCGCACCGACGCCGGCGTTGAAGCCGATCGACAGATCGATCTCACCCAACAACAGGATGAAGATCTCGGCCATGCCGAACACGACGAACAGCGCGGCCTGGTTGATGAGGTTGACCAGGTTCGACGAGCTGAGGAAGTGCGAGTTCTGCGTCTGGAAAATCAGGATGATGACGACGAAGCCGACGAGCACCGGCAGCGCGCCGCTGTCGCCGCCCTTCATCTTCAGCCACTGCCCGCGAAGCCACTCGCCGAAGGTGTTGGCGACGTACTCGTTCGCGAGCGTGGTCGCCTCGACATGAACGTCTTTGACCTCGTCCTGCGGCGGTGCCTCACCCGTGGTCATGGCTGATCCTTCCCATTGGACAGCGCGCCCGTCGTGATGAGCTCGACCGCACGTTGCGTGTCGAGCTGGTCAGCCGGCGAAACGCTCACGATGTGGCCGAGGTAGAGCGCTGCGATGTGGTCCGCCACGGCGAAGACGTCGACGAGGTTGTGGGAGATGAGCAGCACTGCGACGCCGCCTTCGCGCAGAGTTTTCACCAGGTCGAGCACTATTTGTGTCTGCGTCACTCCGAGCGCCGCGGTCGGCTCGTCCATGATGACGAGCTTCGCGTCCTCGAGGACGGCGCGCGCGACGGCAACCGCCTGCCGTTGACCACCGGACAGCGAACCGACCGGCTGCCGGATGGAGCGCACGGTGGTGACCTTGAGGTCAGTGAGCGTCTGGCGCGCCGCGATCTCCATCGAGGCCTCGTCCAGCAGCCCGGCGCGCAGCCGTTCCCGGCCGAGGAACATGTTCTGGACGATGTCCAGGTTGTCGGCCAGGGCGAGGTCTTGGTACATCGTCGCGATCCCGAGCGCCGCAGCATCGCGCGGACCACGGATGTGAACTTCCTTGCCTTCCCAGTAAACGTGCCCCGCGTCCGGCGTCAGGATCCCCGAGATCGTCTTGATCGTCGTGGACTTGCCCGCACCGTTGTCGCCAACAAGCGCCGTGACCTCACCCGGGTAGATGTCCAGGTTGATGTCGCGCAGCGCTTGTACCGGGCCGAAGTGCTTCTCGATGCCCTTCAGGCTCAGCAACGGGGTGCGCTCGGGGGCCGCAGGGGCCCGGCCTGATGGCCGGGCCCCCACGTTCTCACTCGTCGTCATCCGCTGATGCCAGCAGCCTTGCAGGCTGACTTCAGCGGCTGCGTGCAGATGTCGGACGCCTTGACAGCGCCGTCCTTGATGACGGTGTCGTTCATGTTGTCCGTCGTGACCCATACCGGCGTCAGGAGAACGGACGGCACCTGGGTGTTGGCCTGGGTGTCCGCGGTCTGGCCGTTCACGAGGTCAGACGGCGGAGTCTTGCCGGCGCGCACGTAGAGCGCGACGGCGGCAGCTGCCTGAGCCTCGAGGTAGATCGGCTTGTAGACGGTGCCGCATTGGTAGCCGGCAAGCACGTTCTGCAGGCCAACCGACGACGCATCCTGGCCGGTGGTCGGGAACGTCTTCGCCTTGACGCCGTGGTTCTTCAGGTAGCTGATGATCGGAGCGTTGTTGGCGTCATTCGGGATGATTGCGCCGTTGGCCTCCGGGTGCGCCGTGAAGGCCTGGGTGAACTCGTTGAGGGCGGTCGGGGGGTCCCAGGTGCCGGCCGGCGTGGCGACGACCTTCCAATCCGGGTGCGCCTTGATGACCTTTTCGTAGCCCTGCGCGAACAACGTCGCGTTGTTGTCCGTCGGGTCACCTTTCATCTCGATGATCTGCGGGCTCTTCACACCCCACGCGGTGGCACAGTCCGCGAAACCCTGACCGATGAGCTCGCCGACCTTCACGTTGTCGAACGAGATGTAGTAGGACCGCTGGCCGCCGAGGGTGAGCCGGTCGTAGTCGATGACTGCCACACCGTGCTGCTTGCCGTACTTCTCAATCTGCGCGCCGACACCCGACGTCAGCGGGTCGACAATCAGCACGCTCGCGCCGTTGGTGATGTCAGCCTGTGCCTGGCTGACCTGCGTGGCGTTGTCGCCGTGCGCGTTCTGCACGGAGAAGTCGCTGGACGTGAGGCCGGCGGCCTGGAACGCCTTGGTGAGCAGCGGTGCGTCGAACTCGACGTACCGAGCCGACGTCACGGTGTCTGGAAGCAGCACACCGATCTTGCCCTTGCCGCTCGCGGCAAGGTCCTTGAGCTGAGCCATAGCCGCGAAGTCCGGAGTGAAGCTCGTGGCGCTGATGTCCGGGACGTTGGACGAGCCCGAGCTGCTGCCGCCGCTCGGCGTCCCCCCTCCCGAGGAGCTACCGCCGCAAGCGGCGAGGGCAACCATCGCCGCGAGCGATATGCCCGCGGCGGCGGCGTACCTGTGTGTCTTCCGATTCACGATCTCCTCCTTCTCGACCTGGCCGGTCGTGATCCTTACTTGGTTACTGGCGGGGTGTGCGCGTGCAGGACTACTGCGATAGCACCAAGCACCTCGGCTCGGTCGCCGAGGGCGGCGGGGGTCACGACCACCCGTTCCACGGCGGGACGCACCGCATGCGCGATCAGGCTTGCACGAATGGGCTCGAAGATGAGATCGCCCGCGTCGGCGAGTTCACCTCCGAGCACGACCACTTCCGGCCCGATCGTGTTGCAGATGTTCGCTACGGCGATCCCGACGTGGCGACCGGCGTCTGCGATGACGCGCTGGCAAGCGGGATCACCGGCTACGGCCTGCGCGACGAGATCCGGGAGCGTGGTGATCCCGGACGATGTAGGGGGAAGCAGTGCCAGCAGCGCTTCGCCGCCGACGAATGCTTCCAGGCAGCCGCGGCTGCCACAGCGACAGATGGGACCGCGTTCATCGATCGTGGTGTGTCCGATCTCGCCCGCGGTGCCGGAGGCACCGCGATAGAGCTCGCCACGGATCACGATGCCCGCACCCACACCGGTCGCCAACTTCACGTAGACGACGTCACGCGCGCCGCGCGCCGCGCCCCAGATCAGCTCGGCCAGCGCGCCGAGGTTCGCGTCGTTGTCGACAAGCACCGGCAGTCCTAGCCGATATTGCACAGCCTCCGCGGCGGGAATCCCGATCCAGCCCGGCAGGATGCTCGTCGAGCCGACCGTCCCCGATGCCGCGTCGATTGGTGCGGGCAGACACATGCCGATCCCGATGACGTCGGCCAGCCCGGCATCCAATGCTGCAAGAGCCCCGTCGATGAGCTCCGCGGCACGCGCGATCGTGGCGTCGGCTTCCGCGCCTTCCCACAACGGCTCGATGTCCTCGTGCAGCACCACGTGGTTGAGGTCCGCGACCGCGACGCGCAGGTGGCGGTGGTCGACGTCGATGCCGATGGCGAGGCCGGCGTTGCGACTGAACGCAATCTCCACCGTGCGGCCCGCGCCGGAGCGAACGACAACCCCGCCCTGCTCGAGCTCCTGGACGATGTTGAAGACGGTCGCCCGGGACAGGCCGGTACGACGCGCGAGGGCCGACTGGGTGGACACGCCTTCATGGCGCAGTGCTTCGAGGACGCGTCGGCGGTTGGCCTGGCGTAACGCGTTGGGGGAGCCGACCCCCGCTTCACCGCGTTCGCGGACATCCGCCATGGCACAACACCGTGTCAGTCCCGGTCGAACCCGTCAAGAGTTGAACGGACTACGCCGTTTGACTACCTCGGGTGTTCAGGACTTGGCACATCGAGGCTAGCCTTGCACCCCGACACTGGCGACTTACGCTGAGGCGATGCAGGAGCCGGAGCTCCTCACCTCGCGGCCGGGCCGACGTTTGTCGCCGGCTGCCCGAAAGGTCCTGCTCACCGGCCTGATCCTGGCGGTCGTGGGCGCCGGGATCGCGGTTTCCCGGCACCACCACGGCTCGCCATCCGCGACCCCTCCGGCGGCCCGGCAAGCCGCGCCGGCGACGCCGCCCGCCACCCCGTTGGCGTCGACCGGACGCGTCCCACCGGCCGCTCCTGTCGCTGCCGATCTTGCGCGTGTCGTCGCCAGCCCGGCCCGGCATCGATTGCGGCTGACCTTCACGATCTTCAATCGCGAGACCACCCAGGTCGTGTTGCTCAGTGTCGGCGCGAGCAGCAGCGGACTCGCGCTGGATGGGCGCAGCATCCAGCGCTTCGCCCCCGGCGGGACCTGGCAACCGGCCCGGCTCCCGCTCGTGCTCGGTGCCGCGCAGTCCGGACACGTGACCTTGGACTACGGCGTACGACGCTGCCCGACGTCGCGGGGCGCGCGGTTGCACGTACCGGCTGTGCTCACCAACCGTGAGCGAGGACGGGTCGCGGTCGACCTGACCGCACTCGTCCCGCCCCATGACTGGCCACGCGGTCTGGTCAACCTTCTGTGCCCGATCTCCGGCAGGTGACGACCCGGTTTCGTCGAAGGCTTGGACCTGTAGAGAATTGACGGGTTTCACAACGAGGGAGATCGACCGTGTCCGGAGCTCGTGTCGTCCGCCTTGCCATCGCGGCCGCTGTCGTTGGTGCGGGGCTGACACCTGCGCTTCTCGATCACGCCGTGACGACGGCCAGCGCGGCCAGCTGCTCGTGGATGGACAAGCACAAGTCGCCGGACGAGCGCGCCCGCGAATTGGTCAAGGCGATGACGCTCGACCAGAAGATCGCCGAGCTCTACGGTCGCGGCGACTTCACCTACTACGGCGCCGCCAACGACATCCCCGCCGTTCCCGAGCTGTGCATCCCCGAGCTCGTGTTCAACGACGCCGGCGCGGGTGTGGGCGATGGACAGACCAACACGACCGCGTTCCCCGACGGCATCACACAAGCAGCCAGCTGGGACCGCGACGTACAGCAGAGCGTCGGCGCCGAGATCGGCCGGCAGGCATGGCAGAAGGGCATCGACGTCCAGCTCGCACCAGGTGTCGACATCGCCCGCAGTCCGCTGAACGGTCGCAACTTCGAGTACGCCGGTGAAGATCCTTATCTGTCCGGCCAGACCGGCGTCGCCGAGATTCGCGGCATCCAAAGCGTGCATGTCGTGGCGACGGTCAAGCACTTCGCCCTCAACGACCAAGAGACCAACCGGATGTCGGACTCGTCCGACGTCGACGAGCGAACGATGCAAGAGATCCACCTGCCTGCATACGAAGCCGCCATCAAGCAAGGTCACGTCGGCTCGGTGATGTGCGCCTACAACCGTGTCAACGGTGTCTACTCCTGTGAGAACCGCTATCTGCTGCGCCACGTGCTCGACAAGCAGTGGGGCTTCAAGGGCTGGGTGATGTCCGACTGGGGTGGGACGCACTCGACCGTCAAGGCCGCGAACAACGGCCTCGACCAAGAGCAGAACATCACGTCGGGCAGCTACTTCAACGACAACCTCAAGACCGCGGTGCAGCAGCACAAGGTGCCGATGAGTCGCCTCAACAACATGGTGTTCCGGTTGATGCGGTCGCTGTTCGCGGTTGGCGTCTTCGACGACCCGCCGCCGGCTGAGCCCGGCGCATCCGCAGCCGACGTCGACACACCGCAAGCGAAAGCCCTTGCGCTCAACGCCGCCGAGGGCGGCGCCGTACTCCTCAAGAACGCCGGCGGTGCACTACCGATTCAGGGGAGCGGAAAGTCGATTGCGGTGATCGGCGATGCCGCGAGCCCGAACGGTGCGCAGACCTACTTCCAGGGCGGCGGCAGCTCCAAGGTGCCGATCGCGGGACCGAACCCCAACGTCATCGATCCGCTGTCGGGCATCACCACTCGTGCGCAAGCCGATGGCGACACGGTGACGTTCAACGACGCCACCACGACCGCAGATGCCGCGGCTGCTGCGAGTGCTGCCGACGTCGCCATCGTCGTGGTGGGGGACAGCGCGAGCGAGGGCCAGGACCGGACGAGCTTGTCGATGTCCAACCGGACCTGCACGTTGTTCGGCTGCGTCGCGGGCAGCGGTCCGGCGCCGGACGACGTCGTGTCGGCCGTCGCTGCCGCCAACCCCAACACGATTGTCGTGCTGCAGACGGGTTATCCCGTGACGATGCCCTGGCTGAGCAAGGTCAAGGCCGTCCTCGAGACCTGGTATCCGGGCGAGCAAGAGGGCACTGCGATCGCGTCGCTGCTCTGGGGTGACGTCAACCCGTCAGGCAAGCTGCCGGTCACCTTCCCGAAGAAGCTGTCCGACAGCCCGATCCGCAGCAAGGCGCAGTACCCCGGCATCAACGACCAGAGCGGTGTGCCGCACACGAAATACACCGAGCGCCTGCTCGTCGGCTACCGCTGGTATGACGCCAAGCACATCGCGCCGATGTTCCCGTTCGGCTTCGGCCTGTCCTACACGAGCTTCCGCTACTCGGGTTTGCACGTGCACCCGACGATGAGCGGCGCGACGGTGACGTTCCGCGTCACCAACACTGGTGCCCGGACCGGTGCCGACGTGGCGCAGCTCTATGTCTTCGATCCGCGCGCGGCGCATGAACCGCCGAAGCAGCTCAAGGGATACGCCAAGGTGTTGCTGCAGCCGGGACAGTCGAAGACCGTGACGTTCACGTTGGACAAGCGCTCGTTCTCCTACTGGAACGTCAAGGTCCATGGCTGGCGGGTCGCGGCGGGTTGCTATCGCCTCGGCGTCGGTGACTCCTCTCGCGCGCTTCCGTTGCGCGGCAGGGTTGTCCGGGGCCGGGCGACGTGCTGACGGTGATGAGTCGCCGCCGCGCTATTGCGGCGGTGGCGGTCGCGGCTGCGGTCGCAGCGCCGTTGGCCAGCGCACAAGCGAGTGCGCACCGAAACACCGGCGGTTGTGCGACCGCGCGGCCGGCAGTGGCGCATTACGCAGGTGGTGTGCCGGTTGCGCACCCGGCCAAGACGCTCATCCCGTGTACGTCGGAGACCGGCTACTTCACCGGTGAGACAACGATTGCCGTCACGCACCACACGGTTTGGCTGTCAGCTGCCAACTGGGAATGGGCGCTCGCGCGAAGCAACGACCTGGGTGGGCACTGGTCGGCATACACCGTGCCTGGGCCGCAAGCATTCCCCGGCTGCGGCATCGGCACTTCGGCCGTGACGCAGTGCGACACCTCGGAGGCGGGGAAGTACAACACCGTTGCGGATGCGTTCCTATGGGCCGACCCGCGTACCCAGCGGTTGTTCTGGAGCAAAACCTACGGCTACGCCGCGTGCTCGAGCCTCAACCTCACGGCTGACGGCGGCCGGACGTGGCAGGCCGTCACGAGGTTCGCCTGCCCGGGCGGCGACTACGAAAAGATCGCCGGTGGTCCGTCGCCGGCGGGTGGCGCAAAGCCGACGGCCGGCACCGACGTCTACTACGGCTGCACCAACGGTGCGGCTCCGACGTTCGTCGTGGGGCCGGGCCGAATCTGTTACAAGTCGCTCGACGGCGGCCTCACGTGGACCGTTGCCGGGCAGCCGTTGCCGTCACCGCTCGCGCCGGGCTGCTTGCAGTTCCAGGAACCACAGAAGGTCGGCCCGGACGGCACGCTCTATCTCCCGCTCAACTGCGCGACGCTGGCCTCCAACCCGGCCGGACTGGTGCGCGTCGCGATCAGTCATGACGAAGGCACGACGTGGAGCTATGTCGCCGTACCCACGGGTGCGGCGGGGAGCTCGGCTGGGCTCATCGGCGGTGTCAGCGTCGCCGTCGACGAGGCCGGCACGGTCTATGTGTTGTGGCCAGGTGCGGACAACAAGCCCTACCTCAACGTGTCACACGACGGTGGCACGACCTGGGGCAAGCCGATGATGGTGGGGATGCCGGGCGTCGTCGAAGACATGCCGCATGCGCAGGTGGCTGCGCTTCAGCCGGGACACATCGCGATCGCCTACTACGGGCACCCGGCCCAGGCCGACGGGAAAAAGATCAACGGCTATCTCACCGAGTCCTTCGACGCCAGCAGCGCCAAGCCGGTGTTCTACAGCTCGCAGCTCAACGCCACGGCGGACCCGCTCTACTTCCCGGTGAAGTCAGGGACGCTGCCGCGAAACGACTACCTCGGCGTGACGATCGCGCCGGATGGCACGCCTTGGACGGGGCTCGTCAAGCTGCGGTCGGCGACGCCGGACAGCCAGGGTTACATCCAGTCGACCGGATTCGTCGCCCGGTTGGTTGCGAACTAGCGGGACAACCGACCTAACGATTGAAACGGAACGGCTGCGGCGGCGGTTGCAGGTTGGCGCGGGGGCAGCTCGCCAGCGTCAGTCCGGCGTACTGAAGCGCGTCGTCACAGAGCAGGGTGACGGACCAGCCGGCGGCGGCAGCCGCGCCGGTGACGGTCGCACGATAGACCGTGATCTCGTGCCGGGTCGGCGTGCCGTACATGACCTGGATCGTGCCGACGAGCACCGAGCTGCCCTCGTTGTCCGGGGAGTCCCACGGCCGGTCGTAGCGGCGCCAGTTCGACGGCTCCGCGAGCCACAACCCACCCGCGCGCGCGTCGTTCAGCGACAACTCACCGAGCACGGCTCGGGCGGCCTCTTCGTTGAGAATGGCGGACGGCCGAATGACTTCGGTGATGTCGCCTTCGTCGTACATCGAGGCCAGCAGTTCGAGCGCAGCGCCAGGATCAGTGTCGGTCACCCTCCCTACTTCGGCTGACCGGAAGATCAAGTGGAGTGCTGGGCCGAAAAGAGAGCGGATTAGCTGCATTCATAGTCCGTTCGGACTAGTTCATCGCCCGATATGGCTGCCGATAGACGACAAGTGACCCGACTCGGTGCTTGCCTGCGAATGGCGGCTGGGCTGGCGCTCAGCGCTGGTGCGGCGACTGGTCTCACGGCGGGAGCAGCATCGCTCGGAACGGGCCATCCGGGGCACAACATCGCGGCGAAGCCGTCATACACGGCCGCTTGCGCGAACTATCACTCGAACTCGTCGGCGTGCCTCACGAAGGCGCTCGCTGCCATCGACCGAGCCCGGTCCTTCGAGCATGTCCGCCCAATGATCCTGCCGGACAACTTCACCAAGCTGACGTTCGCCGAGCAGACGTTCGTCGTCAGCAACCTCGAGCGCGTCGGCCGGGGGCTGCGCCCGTTCGTCGGCATCACCTCGAAGCTCAACGCCACTGCGCGGAGCGCGGCCCAGAACCGCGTCGACCCAGCCCCCGCGAGCGCCAAGATCGGCCAGTTCGCGGTGATGACGTTCGGGAGCAACTGGACGGCGAACTTCGGCCCGCTCGCGGCCGACTACGGCTGGATGTATGACGACGGCTACGGCTCCTACAACATCGACTGCTCCAGCCCGCTGGCCTCCGGCTGCTGGGCGCATCGCGACGTGATCCTCAGCACCTACAGCAACCGGCCGCTGCTCATCAGCGGCGCCGGCAGCCAGAAGCAGAACGGGCTGGTCTCGATCGCACAGATGTTCGTCGGCGGGGAAGGACCGGCGCCGGCGTTCACCTATACATGGGCGCAGGCGCTGCGCCACGGTGCCGACGGCGGCCGGCGCTGACGTCACTGAACCCGAGCCTCGCGGATTGAACCGAAAGGTTCCGGGGTGCGTGGTGAGCGATATGGGGGGTTGACCGCTGAGGAGGCACTCATGCGTTTGACCAGGCTCATCGTTCCAACTGCCACCGCCGCCACAATCGTCACGCTGGCCGGGCCGGCGTTCGCAGACGACCCGCACTCGCCCTCGAATCCCACCGGCCAACCGAGCCAGTCATGCCAGGACTACTCGGCGACGACGCGTCCGGGCAACTCGTTCCAAAGCCCAGGTTCGCCGTTCAACGAGCCCGGAATCAACAGCGTGAACGGCGGCACCGGCGGCGCGAACTACTCGGAGACGTCGCAGTACGACGTCGCCTGCTTCCAGGCGGCTCAGCACTCATAGCCGCCACGGTGACGGCTGCTCTTCGTGGATTATTCGTAATAGAGCAGCTGTGACCCGGGATAGACGAACGACAGCGCGGCTTGCATGCGGTCTCGCCAGTCCTCCCACGAATGACCGTCGCGGGCTTCGACATACCTGACCTGCATGCCGGTGTCCTCGAACACGTGCACCATCGAGCGGTTCGGGACGATCAGTGGTTCGTAGACCCCGCACGACACGAACGCGCGGTCGGCGACCCGTCGCGGCTTGGCGCGGAAGCGGTTGACGAACTTGACCACCGGGTCGAAGAGCGGTCCGCCGCCATGCTCCATCCCGATGTCGGTGAACACGAACGACCCCGACATCAGCACCAGCGCGCCGAACGTGTCCGGTGAGCGGTACGCCGCGGCCAACGCCGCCACGGCGCCGAACGACGACCCGAGCAGGCACCGGCCGGCGCGCTGCCCGACCAGCGGCAACGACGTCTCCAGCTCAGGCAGCAGCTCGTCGGTGAGGAATCGCGAATGCGCCGTCGAGTTGGCGTATTCGGTCAGCCGGTCGCCGGGATTCGTGAACGCGACGATGACCTCCGCAACATCCATCCGGTAGATCAGGTTGTCCAGGACGGTCTTCATCGCGGCGTAGTTCAGGAAGTCGTCGCCGTCGTGCACGATCAACAACGGGTATGACGCCGACGGGCGGAACCGTGCGGGCAGATAAACCCGCACATGTGCGTCTCGCCCGAGTGCGCGGCTGCTCACCACGAGATCACGCATCTCGCCGGGGCGTGCGTCTGGATCATGGGCGACCCATTCCGGCGTTTCGTAGCCCGGACCGAAACGGACCGACGACGAGCCGACCGGACTGTGCGACAAATTCGAATTGAGCGGGTCGTTGAACCGGTCGTAGTGCTCGCCGCGCCGGATCTCGATCTGATACTCGATCCGGGATCCTTCGGGCAGCTCCAGCACGAGCTGCCACAGGTCGGTTCCGTGCAGGCGGCGCATCGGCATGCGGTCAGGAAGGCCCACGATTCGCTGGCAGATCCAGGCTTCGTCCGCTTCGCCCCGCCATAGGAATGTGCAGAACGATCCTTCGACGAGCGGCGCCTCGCGGCCGGCGAGAAACTCGTCAACCGCGGCGGCGTCGAGCGGCTTCGTGTCCTTGAGCTGATTGATGGCCAGCCGACCGGCAACAGCAGTCATTTGTCGAGATCCACTCTTGCGCCCTCGTCGAGGCGGACGCATGTCGCTGGTGCGAATCGGCGCTCCAGGATCGACATACGAAGCGCGTCGTTGACGCGCAGGCGCTTACGCGCGTGCGGGAACACGACCATTCCGCCGGCAACGCCGAGTCCGGCGTCCAGCACCTCGCTCTGCGCGGGGCCTTGGGTGGCGTAGTCGTGGAACAGGACGACCCGCTCGGTCAACGTCATTGCGCCGGCGGACCAGGCGACCAGCTGTTCGGGCAGGGTCGATCCGACGTCGAAAAGCCGGAGGACATGCAGGAGCTCGCCGACATGGCCGCCGGCCATGGTGAGGCATTGCGCCTGCGTGAGCGTCTCTCGCACTTCGTGCCGGTGTTTCGCGATGGTCTCGCGTTCCGCGATCACCCATGACGAGTCGAACGCGGCAGCAAGCTCCTGCACGCGCTCGAGATGCCGCGCATCGATGGCTCGCACATTCTCGAGGGCATCGTCGAACGCGCCCTCGCGCACGCGCGGGTGCCCGTCGGTGCGCTGCGCGATCTCGTATGCCGCTCGACCCGCGTAGTCCAGCCGTAGCCGGTAGAGCTGTTGCAGCTCGGCGAGGACGACATGATGCTCGCGCTCGGCGCGGGCGTAGTCCGGGTCATTGGCCAACACGTCCATCCAGCGGGCGTGCAGTCGCAGGTTGGTGCCACGCCCGCCGTGCAATGACAGCAGCTCGCCGTCGTCCGCCTCACGTTCCTGCCAGCCTGCGTTGATGGTCGCGATCGGCCCTTCGACGCCGAGGCTGTCGAGCACACGGTCGAGCGTTGGCATACGTTGCGGCCCGAGCAGCGTGACTTTAATTGGCGTAGACCTCGATCGTGCGGCCCACGTCGTCAAGCATGCCGTGCAAGGCGTCATAGTCCGGATGCTTCATGCGCACGTAGGCATTCGCCATGTAACCGGCCGCAACGGGCTGGGTCGGCGTACCCGGTGCCGGCAGGTTTGCGTCGATCACCCACTCGCCATGCCGGGCCTGGATGTCGTCCACTCCGGAGTAGCCGGAGATGACGCCGTCCTGCGTCGGGCGCAGCGCCACGATGCCCGCGGAGTACTGCCGCGACGGCTTTCCCCAGACCTGCCCGTGCACGACCGCATCTGCCCACTGCCGGTAGATGTCGAGGTCGTTGCCGGCGGAGTAGAGGTCCCACGCGCCGACACCGGGCGGGCGGCAGCCGATCTCGCTGAACCGCAGACCCTTGGGGCCGAAGAACCACTCCATGTGAGTCGCGCTCGTCCCGATGCCGAGCGCCTCGTTCACCCGCACGCCCAGCTCTTTGAGCTGTTGGTAGTCGCCGACGGAGTCCACGCGGTTCGTGGCGATGAACTGGGGCGAGATCCAGCGGGTCCGCATCGCTTCGAGCACGTTCGGGTAGTAGTGCGAGATGAAGTCGATCGACGGATATCCGTCGACCGAGATCGTGTCGTAGAACCCCTCGTGGCCTTCGACGAACTCCTCGACCGCGATCGACTCGACGTGCTGGGACCCGAACATGTCGAGGGCGGCTTCGAGCTCTTCGTCGCGGTCGACGCGCGTCGTGTCCAGCGCGCCGGCGCCGCTGCGCGGCTTGAGGATGAGCGGGTAGCCGACAGCCCGCGCGAAATCCCGGACCTGGTCGGCTGTCGATGCGGCCGTGGACGCAGCGGTCGGCACGCCGGCCGAGCGCAGCACTTCCTTCATTGACGGCTTGTCCCGGCAGAGCCACGCGGTCTTCACCGAAGTGCCCGGGATCGTGCAGTGCTCACGCACCTGTGCGGCCGCCAGCGTGTGCGCCTCGATCGTCGCCTCAAGCCGATCGACCCACAGCCGGTCCTGGATCCAGCGCACGGTATCGGTCATCACGCCGACATCGATGACGCTCGGAACGACGTGGTAGTGCGCTAACCACGACCGGAGCTCATCATCCAGCCACTCGCTCGGACGCTCGCCGACGCCGATGACCGTGGCGCCGACGTCCGCTAGCGCGCGAACGAAGTGTCGTTGCGTCGGCGGGAAGAACGGCTCGACGAAGACGACGTTCATGGTCCGGAGGCTACCCAGTTGGGTAGGTTCCGCTTCATGGTCGTTGCGGCTTTTGTCGCGCCATACCTTCTCGAAGCGACGGCGCGCTTCGTACATACGGCAGCAGTGCTGCCGGATGTGCGGTTGGCGCTGATCACTAGTGAGCCCGTCGACAGGGTGCCGCCTGAGCTCAAGTCGGTGCTTGTCGGGCACTGGCGGATTGACGACTGCCTGGATCCTGGCCAGTTGGCGAGCGCTGTCGTCGGTTTAGGACGCCAGCTCGGGCGGGTAGACCGACTGGTCGGCGCGTTGGAGCAGCTGCAGGTGCCGCTTGCGCAAGTACGTGAGGGACTTGGCATCGAAGGCATGGACGCGCAGACCGCACGCAACGTGCGCGACAAGTCGCGCATGAAGGAAGTCTTCGAGGCGGCCGGCATTCCCTGCGCCCGGCATGCGCTGGTGCACAGCGCGGGGGAAGCCGTTGCATTTGCCGACCGGGTCGGCTTCCCGCTCGTTGCGAAGCCGCCGGCCGGAGCCGGCGCGCAGTCGACGTACCGGCTTGACGGCGAGAACATGCTGCGCGGCTGGCTCGCTGCCGTGCCCCTGCACGGTGAGGCGCCGGCGCTGCTCGAGGAGTTCCTTACCGGCGAGGAGCACTCGTTCGACAGTGTGTCGATGGACGGCGCCACGGTGTGGTCGTCGATCGCCGACTATCACCCGCCGCCGCTCGAGGTCCTGCGCAACCCGTGGATCCAGTGGACGGTCTTGCTGCCGCGGCACATCGACGGACCGGAGTATGTCGGCATCCGGCAGTGGGGGCCGGCGGCGCTGCGTGCGCTCGGCGTCCGCGATGGGCTCACGCACATGGAGTGGTTCCGGCGGCCCGATGGGTCCGTGGCGATCTCCGAAGTTGCGGCACGGCCACCGGGTGCACAGCTGACATCTATGCACGGTTATGCGCACGACATCGATCTCTACCGTGCGTGGGCCGAGCTCGTCATCATTGGCCGATTCGATCCGCCGGAACGCAAGTACTCGACCGGGACGGCGTATTTGCGCGGGATGGGTCACGGCCGGGTGCGCGTCGTACATGGAGTCGACGAGGTGCAGCGCGACGTGGGTCATCTCGTCGTTGAGGCTCGGCTGCCGCAGCCAGGACAGCCTGCTGCCACGGACTATGTCGGCGAGGGGTATGTCATCGTCCGTGACCCGGACACCGACGTTGTCCGCAGCGCGTTGCAGCGCATCGTCAGCGGGATCCGCGTCGAGATAGCGGAGGCGCAATGACGCACACAGTCGTGATGCTGTCGCCCGGTTATCCCGCGGAGATGGCCTATTTCACCCGCGGACTTGCCGCCGTCGGCGCGCGCGTGATCGGTGTCGGAGACCAGCCGCCGCATGCGTTACCTGAGGTGGCGCATTCCGCGCTCGCGCACTATGAGCACGTCAACCTCGCGGATAGCGATGCTGTGCTGCGGGCGATCCGCGGGCTCGCGCACAACGTCTCGATCGACCAGGTCGAGTGCTTGTGGGAGCCCTACATGATCCTGGCGGCACGGCTGCGCGAGACGTTGGGTCTGCCGGGCATGCGCGTCGAGGAGACCGTGCCGTTCCGCGACAAGGAACGCATGAAGCAGGTGCTGGATGCGGCCGGCATTCGCACGCCATGGCATGTGAGTGCCACGACCGTTGCCGCGGTGTGGGAGGCGGCGGAAAAGATCGGCTATCCACTCATCGTGAAGCCGATCGCCGGTGCTGGATCCGCGGACACGTATCGAGTGGATTCGGCGGAGGAGCTCAACGACGTCCTGCCGTTGCTCAGTCACGTGCCGCAGGTGAGCGTCGAGGAGTTCGTCGACGCGGAGGAGTTCACCTTCGACACCATCTGTGCCAACGGGGAGATCCTCTTCGAGAACGTGCTTTGGTATCGGCCTCGGCCGCTGCAGATGCGGTTGCACGAGTGGGTGTCGCCCGTGTCGATTGCACTGCGAGACCTCTCGGTGCCGCATCTGTCCGGCGGTCGGGAGATGGGTCGCGCGGTGTTGCGTGCGCTCGGGTTCCGCTCCGGCTTCACGCACATGGAGTGGTATCGCAAGCACGATGGCGAGGTGGTGTTCGGCGAGATCGGCGCGCGACCGCCAGGTGCGCGCACGGTCGACCTGATGAACTTCGCAACGAACGGCGACACCTATGTCGGCTGGGCGAGTGCGGTGGTGCACGGGTCAATGTCGCCACTGGAACATCACTACAACGCGGGCGCCATCTTCAAGCGCGCTCGTGGCGATGGCCGGATCACGCACAGCGAAGGACTCGACGAGCTGATTGCCAGGTATGGCGACAGCGTCGTGCTGCTCGACCTGCTCCCGGTTGGCTCACCCCGTCGAGACTGGCGCTCGACAGTGACGGCCGACGGCATGATCGTCGTACGCCATCCTGAGCTACAACGCGTGATCGACATGACCGAAGCCTTCGCCCGCGACTTCCAGCTCTACGCCTCTTAGGACTTGTCAGCGCCTGCCGCTGTTATAGCAACGGCACACGCTGACAAGTCAGTCGTTGAGTGCCTCGCGGATCTGGCGGACCGCGTCCTCGTCATCCGTGTAGATCGAGATGCTCGCGTATCGAAGCACTAGCCGCCCGGCGATGTGCGCGTCGTTGTCCTTGATCGTGTCGCGTGCGCGCACTTCGAGCTTCAAATGGATGCCGCCATCGATTTCCACGCGGAGAGGCCGCCCGCTGCGGCGCCGGAACTCGGCGTCGAGGTAGCGGCGTCGACCCAAGCTGTCCAGCCTGGCCTGGCACTTTGGCCGCGGGAAATCGTGCCGTCGACAGAACCGCAGGAACTCCACTTCGCTGAGGGCCTGCGCTCCGCCTTCCAGATCAGCGAGGAGGAGTTGAAGCGATCGCCGGTGCCGAACCTGGCCAGCCTTGTCCAGCTCGTCGCGGATTTGCGCGGGCCGAAGTCGCCTCGCTTGCACGGGCGCCACCGCGACGCGCCACGCTCGGCGAACGTCGCGGCTCCAGGCCGCGGCATCCACAGCGGCTCGGGGAAGTGACGTGATCGGCAGATCCTCGAACGCTCGAACATCTTCTGGTGCCGGAAATCGGCGAGACTCGTGAACCTTGACTCGAACCCCGGGAACGGGCAACACGCGAGCGCCGTGCGGGACCAGGATGTGAATGACCTCCGTTTCGGCGCCGGGCACACCGAAGAGCTCGTAAACGGTCTCGCTGCACAGGACAGCGGGATACGGCGCGCTCAGGATGACGGCCCACATGGCCTGTCGACGTGTTAGCGGACCGTTGTGCGTGGCCATGACGTGCTCGTTCAACCGGCGCCAGCGGCAAGCACTCAGGTTGGCCGCAACAAGTGCATCGGATATCCCGACCGCGAGCAGCTGCTCGCGGGTGGCGATTCCACACTGCTCAGCAAGCAGCGCCTGCAGACCAGGCGCGGAGCCATCATCGCGGGCGGAAAGCGACACACGACGACGATGCCGAACTTCGGGCTAGCTCGCGGGCGCTGTCCACAGCCCCGTCTAACCGCTGAGTTGTCAGCGGCTGCCGTTGCCATAGCAGCGGCACACGCTGACAAGTCGGGTTAGGTGAGTTCGTCGAGGTATGTCGGGAGCATGTGGTGCCACGTCGGCCAGTCGTGTTTCCACTCGTGGCCCCAGGCGTCGACGCGATTCGGTATGCCGCTAGCGCCGAGCACCTCGGCCAGCGCCCATGACTCTCCGATGTCTTCCCACTCGCCCTGGCCTGCGGTCAGCAGCACGAACCGCTGCCGAAGCTTGTCGAGCTGCGCCCCGTCCAGGCCCGGCACGAATGCCGTCGGTGACGCGTAGTAGAGGTCTTCGCTGAACTGGTCGTCGAAGAACCGCTGCAGCTGGTAGGTGCCGCTCATGCCGATTGCCGCGCGGAAGACGTCGGGATACCGGCACAGCACCGCCACGGCGTTGAACGCCCCGATCGAGGCGCCGCTGGTCACGATCGGCACCTCCTGGCCGCCGAGGTCTGCCCGGATCGCCGGGACGACCTCATTGACGACCGCGTCGTGGAACTTGTTGAGAAGCCACATCCGGTATGACGGCGACCCCGCCTTGCTCACCATCGCGTAACCCGCGACGCTGTCGCAGGAGTAGAGCTTGACCCGCCCTGCCTCGATGAGCGGCCAGCACGCCTCGACGAGGCCCTGGCGCTCGATCTCCTCGGCGTCGCCGCCGGCCGTCGGAAATACGAGAACGGGGGTCCCGTAGTGGCCCCAACGGGCCATCCCGATGGAATATTGCAAACGTTCCGAATACCAGCGATCGGTGACCTTCACCGCGTCAGTCTGCCGATACGTTCGAAATGTCTCGTCAGCGGGGAAGGGGGCACGTGTGGGAGAGGAAGTCTCTGCGCGGGCGTTCTCCCGCGAGGACCGGCAGCGATATCGCGAGAAACTGCACGCCTGCCTCGACGTGTTCGGCCGCATGCTTGGCAAGTCGCGGTTCGAGTTCGAACGCCCGCTGACCGGTCTCGAGATCGAGTTCAACCTCGTCGACGACAACCACGACCCGGCGATGCGTAACGAGGAAGTCCTCACCGCGATCGCCAACGAGGTGTTCCAGACCGAGGTCGGCCAGTTCAACATCGAGTTCAACGCCAAGCCGAGCACGCTGGCCGGCCGGGCAACGGAAGATCTGGAGAACGAGCTGCGGGCGAGCCTCAACGAGGCGGAGTCCCGGGCGCGAACGGTGGGCGCCCACACGGTGATGATCGGCATCCTGCCGACGCTGATGTCCGACCATCTCAGCGGCGCCACCCTGTCGGCCAACCCGCGCTACGCCCTGATGAACGAGCAGATATTCGCGGCCCGCGGCGAAGACCTGCACATCTCCATCGACGGGCCCGAGCGCCTGGCCATGTATGCCGACACCATCGCACCCGAAGCGGCGTGCACGAGCGTGCAGTTCCACCTGCAAGTGAGCCCGCAGGACTACGCCGCGAACTGGAACGCGGCCCAGTGCATCGCCGGCGTGCAGGTCGCCCTTGCGGCAAACTCCCCGTTCTTGTTCAGCAAGGAGCTATGGCGCGAGACACGCATCGCGCTCTTCGAGCAAGCAACCGACACGCGACCGGCGGAGCTCAAAGCACAGGGCGTTCGACCACGGGTCTGGTTCGGCGAACGGTGGATCACCTCGGTCTTCGACTCGTTCGAAGAGAACGTGCGCTACTTCCCGGCGCTGCTGCCGGTATGCGACGACGAGGACCCGGCTGCGGCGCTCGACCGCGGGGACACGCCGCGTCTCGCCGAGCTGCGCATGCACAACGGAACGATCTGGCGGTGGAACCGGCCGGTCTACGACATCGGCGACAACAAGCCGCACTTGCGCGTCGAGAACCGCGTCCTGCCCGCTGGTCCCACGATCGCGGACATCATGGCCAACGGCGCGTTGTACTTCGGGCTACTCCGCATGCTCGCTTACGAAGACCGGCCGGTGTGGACGCAGATGTCCTTCGCCGCCGCCGAGGAGAACTTCAACGAAGGTGCGCGCCGAGGCATCCATGCGCAGCTCTACTGGCCGGGCGCCGGCACCGTGCCGGTGACCGAGCTGACGCTGCGGCGGCTGTTGCCACTCGCACACGAAGGCCTACAGAAGTGGGGCGTCGACGCGTCGGTGAGCGATCGGTTGCTCGGCATCATCGAGCAGCGCTGCATCACCCATCGAAACGGTGCCGAGTGGCAGGTCGCGACGTTCCACCGGCTGGATCAGGCGGGCAGCCTCAACCGTCGCGATGCACTACGCGAGATGGTCCGCCAATACATCGAGCACATGCACTCCAACGAGCCAGTGCACACCTGGCCGCTGAACTAGGTGGGATCGTCGGACGATGGTGGATGTGCTTTGAGCTGCGCGAGCTCCCACTGCGGCACCGGATGTGACCTGAGTGGCACGCCCGCCTGCGGCGGTTGGCTGAAGTCGAACGCGCCCAGGTAGTCATAAGCGTTGGCGTCGGCGTCCGACAGCGCCTGAAGCCCGAACACGTGCTCAGTGAAGGCCAGCAGCGACGCGAACGATGCCACGTTCGAGTCGACATACCCGAGCTTCGAATAAGCGCTGACCATGACCATGGGGACGCGGATTCCCAGCCCGCTTGGCGGTGGGACCTCGTCATAGAAGCAACCGCAGTCGTCGTAGGTGATGAAGATCGCGGTCGAGTCCCAGTCCGGTCCTGTCATCACGGCGTTCACGACGGACCCGATCCAGTTGTCGCCCTGCAGCATCGACCAGCCGTTGTGCTGGGAGTTGACGGCGTCCGGCGTGACGATCGACAGGTTGGGAAGCGTCCCGGCCTGCGCGTCGTCGACGACCTGCGACGGCGGCACCATGTTGTCGCGTTGCGCGGTGTTGAGACAGTCGGCGAAGGTCGGGCAGATCGCCCAGCCGTAGGGGATGGACTTTGCGCCCGACCCCGGCGCGGCATAGATCTTCCACGTGAGGCCCGCCTCGTCCAGGCGGTCCATGACGGTCGGCACCCACGGCACCGGTGACGTCCCCGGCCCCGTATACGGCCCGTTCCCGTTCTGGTCGGGGACGCAGGACGGCACCTGCATGCGTTGACCCGACGCCGATATCCAACCGGTGTTCCGGTCGCTGTCGCAGCCCCAGCCGGGGCCCGAGGGCACTCCGGAAACCGCGTGCGGGTTGTTGCCGACAAAGCCGTCGAGTGTCGCCGCTGCGAGCTCGAGGTGCGAGCCCCAGCTGGGCACGGCGTTCAGCTCAAACGTGTGGTCCGAGACCGCATACCGCCTGGCCAGCACCGCGAGGTTAGGGATCGACTTCGGTTGGTACTGCTCGTAGCAGGCGTAGTCGTCGGCCTGGGTGCACCCGTTGATCTCGGAGAACCCGTCCATCCGGCCGCCATCGATGGCGCGGGTCTGGGCGCCGTTTTCGTGGTCAACGCTCGGGACCAGATCGGGAGCAGGCCGCAGCTCGATCGGGGAGCCGTCGGGAAGCGTCCCGGTGGCCGTCCCGAGGCACGAGCGATCGCCGTCCTCGCACAACCAGCCGAGCACGTCGTTGAACGAGTGGTTCTCCTGGTCCAGCACCAGCACGTGCTGGATGGGTACGCCCGACTCCGCCGACGTCTGCGCAGGCGCTTGCGCGTTCGCGAATCCCAGGCCCCCGACGAGAGCGAGGGACGTCGCGCCCAGCATGAACTGGACCGGGAATCGGAGCGTCATAAGTCAGTGGGCCAGGTTCTTCTCTTCGTCCTTCGCCCAGAGCTCGAGCAGCCCGCGGTAGTGCGCGATGAAGTGTTCGTGTTCGTGCGACGGGAACGTCGACTGCACGGTGTCGACGAGCAGCTGGTCGAAGTCCGGCGACCGCACCCACTCCAACACGATCTCGTCAAGGTGGGCCATCCGGCTGGCGCAGAAGTCCTGGTAGCGGTCGACCTCGAAATAGTCGTCCGCCAACTTCCGGTATGACGCCAACTTCTCGCCGTAATCGAGATCGGTCCGATCAGCGATGTCGAAATATCGCCGGGTGTCGAGGTCGTAGCGCGGCCGCCGACCGGTCGCCGTGCAGAACACCGACCACTTCACGAGCGCCTTCATCGCCCACGGGAAGTAGTAGTGCAGGCTCGTCAGCGCGACATCGGGGCACGCGTTCGCGTAGTCGATCGGATAGAGCTCGTCGCCCTTGACGAGCGTCTCGCACGAGTTGAACTCCCAGCGGAAGAACGCGTTGACGAGCCGACCGATCGTGATGGCTTCCTGGCCGGCTGCATCACTCAAGAACCCGTGGTCGACCGAATAGCGCGCGTGCATCGGCTCGTCGGCGTTGAAGTGCATGACCATCGTCTCTGCACCGATGGACAGCGACCGAGCGAAGACGTCGTAGCCCGCAACTGCCTTCTGCAGGTGCATGAGCCGCTGCCCGGACTCGTCGTATGCCTGGTGCAGCTGTTCGGCGTTCTTGATGTGTGTGACACCGACCCACGCGCCGCCGTCATACGGCTTCATGAACAGCGGATAGCCGAGCTCCTCGGCGATTGCCTCGAGGTCGAACGCCTGGTTGTACTTCGCCGCCGTGAAGGCGTACTTCGCGTGGTCGGGCGGGTTCTTGTAGGGGATGAGCACGGTCTCCGGCACTTTCAGCCCGAGCCGCATCATCGCGCAATAGGCCGCGTGCTTCTCCATGCTCTGAAAGGTGAACGGGCTGTTGAGCAGATAGACGTCGTGCGTCAGCGCGACCTTCTTCAGCCACTCGCGCGGGTGGTAGTACCAGTACGCCAGCCGGTCGATCACCAGGTCGTGCCGTGGTGCGGCGCGCAGGTTGAAGGGCTCGATGGTGAGCCGCTCGATGTCATACGCGTGCTCGCGACCCTCACCGTCGACCACGGCACCCATCCGGCGGACGATCGCCTGAAACGCGGTCGGCCAGTCCTCCTCGGTGCCCAGCAGCAAACCGATGAGGTGACGGCTGTTGTCTCCCACGATCGCCTCCTGCCCCCGTTGCTGCCCCGAGGAGGCGGATCGTAACGTCAGCCGGCCAGCCGGCGGCGGCGCCGTATGACGACCGCGCCCGCGACGAGCAGCGCGGCAACGGCGGCGAGGGCGGGCGCCGGCATCTCGGGCAGGGCCGGGCCGACAGCATCCGGATGCGCCGCCGCGCAGTCCTCGCCGGTGAGTGACGTCCCTTCGTCCTGGACGGTGTAGAGCCCGCGGGCCGTCGGCAGCGTGCCGCCGGTGGTCGGGTCCGTCATCATCGTGTCGCCCGTCGCGATCATCACGCAGCCGAACTGGTCCGGCGTGATGGTGAAGAACTCGCCAAGGCGTCGGTCGCTCGTGCTCGCGACGCATGCCGTGCCGAGACACATCGGACCCAGGTGGACCGGCCGACCGATCGGGTCGGTGATCTGGTCCACCGTGGGGTTGTCGGTGTTGCCGCCGCTGACCGTGGCGAACTTGACCGACATCGGGTTGTCCGCGGCTGTGTTGTTGACGTCGCTGGCGAGCTGCGCCCACTCGTACCACGCCACGTCGACGCGTCCGTCGGTCCCGGCGGCGACCCAAGGGGCGATGGCCGTTCCGGTCGCCGGCTGGCTGATCTCCTTGGTCTGCCACGTCGCGCCGTTGTCCCGGGACCAACCCATCATCACGTGGTTGGGGCCGTCGTCCTGCGTTGTCCAGACGACGTAGAACGTGCCATCGGGAGACTCCGCGATCTGTGCGTTCCAGAAGGTGTTGAGAGTCGTGTCCGCGATCGGGTGGAACGTGAAGCTGCCGATCTCGCCGGTCGTGCCCGCTGCGGCCGCGTCATCGAACGCCTTCATCGCACCGGTGAACGAGATCGCACCGACGGTGCCGCCCTTGACCGCCGCTTCCCAGAGCGTGTCGGTGCGGGCGTCATACACGATCTTGCCGTAGCCGGTGCCGTCGGCTTCGCGGTTGAGATAGGCCGACGAGCACGTCGCGCCGGCGTCGGTGCTGCGCACGACCTGCCACGACGAGCTCGATGGGTCGTCGGCCATGAAGACAGAGGTGCCCGGTCCGCCGGCGAGCCAGGGCCGGTCGCCTTCGTGGCACTGCGCGGTGCCGGTCGGCCACGTGGCGCCGCGGTCCGGGCTGCTCACGAGCGAGTCGTTCACGAGGTTGATGCCGGTGATGTAGACGTTGCCGGCGCCGTCCTCGGTGATGTCGGGGTCGGAGAAACCGGAGTTCTGCGCGGGGTTGGTGAAGAAGCCGGTGCCGTTGAAGTTGGCCCGCTGCCAGGACTTGCCGTCGTCAGCCGAGGTCCAGAGGTTGACCTGGTTGCGGTAGGTCGAGGTGTAGTCGGTGCTGCCGGCGGGCGAGGTCAGCCCGGCCTTGTAGAGCAGCGTCGTGCCCTCGTGAGTGGCGTAGATGAGTCGGCGCGGCGCATCCGGGTTCTTCGGGTCGGTGGCTTCCATGACGAAGCCCTCGCTGCCGGCGAGCTGGTTGTCGATATAGATGGGCGCGCGGAACGCTGTGCCGCCGTCTGCGGCACCGGCCGAGACCGGTACGGCGACAGCCGCACTGACCGCGCTGAGTGTGAGCAGGCTGGCGATGGCGAACGTGGGCTTACGCATGGCTGGGCTGCCTTCCCCCGGGTTGGGCAGCGGTCTTCGCTTCGGAACCGGACATTCCTGCCTCAGCCGAACGGACGGCAGGAACACAGAGAGTGACGTCGAAGTCGCGGCGGGTGCGAACCCCCAGAGTTATCGCCGCCGCAGTCCTCGTCGCCGGAACCGGCCTGATCGGAGCCGTCGGCCCAGCGCTGCCCGCCGCCCACGCCGCGGTGACCTATCAGGAGATCACCAAGGACTACATCGTCCCGACCGGTGACGCCGAGCTGTTCCTCGAGGTCGTGCATCCGAGCCTCGACGGGACGACGATCCTTCCGGCGCCGGTGATCCTCACCTACACGCCGTACGCCGTCCTCGGCCGCAATGGCGACGCGAGCCACTTCGTCGACGAGCTCGGTTACACGCGCGCGACCGCCGACGTGATCGGCACCGGCAACTCCGGCGGCTGCTACGACTACGGCGGCAACCGCGAGAAGCGCACGGCCAAGGAGCTCATCGACTGGATCGCGAGCCAGTCGTGGTCGGACGACGCGATCGCCATGCTCGGCGGTTCGTATGAAGGAACGACGCAGTATGCCGCTGCCGTCACGCACCCTGAAGCGCTGAAGACAATCGTCCCCGAAGCGGCGATCGACCGCTGGTACGACTACGCCTACTCGGGCGGCATTCGCTACACCGACAGCAACGAGCAGTTCGGCAACGAAGGTCCGGTTGCTGCGAGCGACGAAGGTGTCGACACTCCACTCGGCTTCGACTTCGGCTTCGCGATCCCGCCACCGATCGACAACAGCGACCCGGATTGGGCGCAGCGCGTCGACTCGACGATCCGTCCGTGTGACGAGGTGAAGCACACGTCCGAGGCCTACAGCGACCAGCCGGACTACGGCGGCTTCTGGGATGAGCGCGACTACCTCCGCGAGATGCCGGACGTGCACATCCCGGTGCTCGTCGCCAGCAACTGGGGCGACTGGAACGTCAAGCAGGTCGACGGCTGGCAGATCATCCACGCGCTGACGAACTCGCCGGACTCACGCGCGATCTTCGGTGGCCGCTGGCACGGACACGGTGTCCCTCAAGACGTGGCGAACAGCCTGTCCTACAGCGCCACTGTCGACGCGTGGATGGATCACTGGCTGCGCGGGGCGGACAACGGCATCCCCGCGTCGCTGCCACGCATCACGACTCGTTCGGCCGACGAGACCGACGAACTGCCTTACACGGCGGCGCCGGACACGCAGCCGTTGCATCTGACTTTGAGTCATGACGCAAACGGGTTTGCGCTGACGCCGAACGGTGGCGCGGCGGCCGCCGGCTCGCCGGCGGCGTCATACCTCTGGACGCAGGGCAACTCCGAGTCGGCCGCGGGTCTGCAGCCGTTCGCCGCCGGGCCGGGCTATGTCGGGTTCGCGTCGCCGTCATTGCAGCGCGACGTGCGTGTCTATGGCGAACCCGTGCTGCATTTCTGGTCGACGACGCAGGGGCAGTGGGAGACGACCGCTGTCTCGCTGCTGGACTTCGACCCGGCGAACTATCAAGGCAGTGGCGCGCAGACAACGGCGACGACGCCGAACGCAGTGGTTGCGTTCACCCGCGGCTGGCTGGACTCGCGCTATCGCGACGGACTCGACCGTGAGGTCAACGCGACGCCGAACCAGTCGTTCGACCAGAACCTTTCGCTGAAGCCGACCGACTACACGATTCGCGCCGGACACCGTGTCGTGTTGCTGATGTCGACCGAAACGCTGGAGTGGGCCAAGTCGAAGGTGCCGCCGACCGGGAGCACGTCGGTGACGGTCGACTACGACAAGGGCCAGTCGTGGTTGGAGCTGCCGGCAGCCGTCGACAGCGGCGACCCGTTCGCCCCCGGCGCCGACTTGCCCGAGACCCCGGTCGTCGTGCTGCTACCGATCGTTGCGGCCGTGATGACCGCCGCCGGCTACGCCATCCGCCGCCGATTCAGCTAGCTTCCCTGGGCCATGGCTGCGGCGGCGCGGCGTTCCATCTCGTCCGGGGGGACGTCCTCGATGTGTGTCGAGATGTGCCAGTGGTGCCCGAACGGATCCTCGAACCCGCCGGACCGGTCGCCGTAGAACTGGTCCTCGGGCTTGCGCGTTCCTGTTGCGCCAGCGTCGACGGCCTTCTGCCACACCGCGTCGACGTCTTCGACGTAGAGCATGATCGTCACCGGTGAGCCGGCACCTGGCTTCGCGGGCGTGCCGCCCATCTCGGGAAATGCGTCCGCGAGCATGATCAGCGAGTTGCCGATCTCGAGCTCGGCATGCCCGATCTTGCCGCCGGGCGCGTCCATGCGCATGCGCTCGGTCGCTCCGAGCACCTCGGTGTAGAACTCGATCGCCTTCCCGGCGCCGTCGATCGACAGGTACGGAATTACCTGCGGGTAGTCGTCAGGAATCGGCTTGACCTTGGCCATGGCAACCTCCATCTGCAGATGGCGTCAACGTAACCCCGCGTCACTAGCGATCGGCAAGCGCAGAGGTGACGAGGTCGTCCGATCGTCACCCCCTGTTCATGCGCCCGTCGGGTCAGGTCGTCCGTTTCCTCACCATTTACGGCCATCGTGGCTCCGCCCGGATCCCAGCGTCCTGATGGAGATGAACGTGCCTTCACGCAGTCATGCCCTGCGACTATCCGCGGTCGTCGCACTCGTCGCCGGCGTCGCTCTGCCGGCTGCGGCCGGCGCCGACCCACGGGGCGGTCCGCAGACCGCGACCGACCAGTCGCTGACCCCGGCAGGTCGCCAAGTCGAGTTCTCCGGGCGTCCGACGCAGGTCGCGCTGAACCCCGATCGCAAGACCGCAGCTGTGCTCAACGCCAAGGGCTCACCGCTGACGGTCATCGACCTCGCCACCGCGAAGGTGGTCGGTGGCTACAGCGCCGGCGACACGTCAACGTCGTACGACGGCATCGCGTATTCACACGACGGCAAGGCGCTGTATTCGTCATACGGCGATGGCAACCTCGGCATCAGCCCGGTCAACCCCGACGGCACCCTCGGTACGTCGAGCACTGTGTCCCTCGGTACGACGAACCCCTACCCGGGCGGGTTGACGGTCTCGCCTGACGACAAGACCCTGTATGTCGCGCTGTCCGCGACCAACGCGCTGGGCGTGTTCGACGTCGCGTCCAAGGCGTTGACGTCGTCGATCCCGGTCGGCAATGCGCCGCATGCCGTCGTGGTGACGCCGGACGGCAAGACCGCGTATGTGTCCAACCAGGGCGGCCGGCCGGCGGTACAGGGAGACACGACCGACGACTCCTACGGCACCGCGATCGTCACCGACGACCCGTCGCAGTCGGGGTCGTCGACGGGCACGATCTCGGTGGTCGACCTGGCCAGCAAGAAGCAGGTCTCGACGATCGACGTCGGCTTGCAGCCGACAGGTATGACGCTGGACGGCACCACGCTGTATGTCGCCAACACCAACTCGGACAGCGTCTCCGTCATCGACACCACGAAGAACCGCGTCGTCCAGACGATCTCGGTGACGCCGTTCCCACAGGCGCCCTTCGGCTCGTCACCCGACGGCGTCGCGGCGCTGCCGAACCACCGGCTCGCGGTGAGTCTTGGTCGCAACAACGCGGTCGCGGTGTATGACGTCCGCCGCCCGGCGAAGTTCCTCGGGCTCATCCCGACCGGCATGTATCCGGCGAACGTCGTCGAGGACAGCGCGCACTCGCAGCTCGTCGTGCCGAACAACCGCGGTGAGGGCAATCGCGACACGACGACGATCGGTGTCGGCGGTCCCGCGGGTTACAACACCTTGACCGGCTACCACGGCACGGTGTCGCTGATCCCGAACCCGAGCGACAGGGCGTTGCAGAAGGGCACGCCACAGGTCAGCCACAACAACGGCTGGGACGGGATTGACGCCATCTGCGGAAGCGCGTCGACGCCGCCGGTCGCGATCCCGCTGCACCTTGGTGACCCGAGCCTCATCAAGCACGTCATCTACATCACCAAGGAGAACCGCACCTACGACCAGGTGCTCGGTGACGACGCGCGCGGCAACGGTGATGCGAGCTTCGCCCAGTTCGCTTCGACGACTCCGAACCAGCACGCACTTGTGCAGCGGTTCCCGCTCTTCGACAACTTCTATGACTCGGGTCAGTTGTCGGCTGACGGACACAACTGGGTCGTGCAAGGCGACGTGCCCGACTACGTGGAGAAGAATTTCGGCGACTTCCTGCGCTCGTATCCGGCAAGTGGTCTCGACGCGCTTGCCTACCTGCCGAGCGGTTTCATCTGGGAGGACGCGCTGCGCCACGGCAAGTCCGTCGAGGACTTCGGTGAATATGCGAACTACCAGAACGACGGTACGACGACGACCGACGTACCCAGCCTGAAGCCGTTGCTTGACCCCAACTACGCCGGCTTTGCGTTGCAGGTGCCGGATGTGCAGCGCATGAGCGAGTTCAAGTCGAAGTTCGATGCGCATGTCGCGAACAACGACTTGCCCGCGTTGACGTTGATGACGATCCCCAACGACCACACAGCGGGTGTCAACCCGTTCTATCCGGAGCCCAACGCGGAGGTCCTCGACAACGACGTCGCGGTCGGCCAGCTCGTCGATCTCGTCAGCCACAGCAAGTACTGGGACTCCACGGCAATCTTCATCGTCGAGGACGACACGCAGAACGGCCTCGATCATGTCGACGGGCATCGCGGTCCGCTCTACATCGCCAGCCCGTATGCGAAGAATGGGTACGTCGACCACACCTACTACACCCAGGTCGACGTGCTGCGAACCGTCGAGCAGATCCTCGGCCTGCCGCCGATGAACCAGATGGATCTCGCCGCGAACCCGATGCGCGAAGCGTTCACGAACACGCCCGATCTCTCGCCGTACAGCGCCATTCCGGCATCGGCGGTGTCACCCTCCCTGACCGACTCGCTGGCGCATCTCACCGGCACCGCGGCACTGCTTGAGTCGAAGTGGGAACAGGCTGCCAAGCACTTCGACCTGTCCGCGCCGGACGCCGTCGACGCGAACGTGCACAACCACGTCGACTGGTATGCCGCGCACGGCTTCGCGAAGCCGTATCCGGGTGAGAGCCGGGTGTTGACTCCCGCCGAGCTCTTGCACGGCACCGCCGGGAACGTCGCGGGAGTCCTGGCCGAGGCGCAGGGTGATCCGGAGGACGCGGTCGGCTTCACCGGCCTGTCGTCAGTGGCAACTGCCGACGCCGCGCACGCGGCGGTCGTCCGCGCGCAAGCACACGCGACGTCGCAGCTACCCGACGCGCAGCAACGCGCGGTCCGGATATCTCGCGGCGGCTACACGTGTGCAGCCGCTGCCGGTTTCTCGATCGGAGGCCCGAAGCTTCCGACGCCGTTCGGTGTGGCGATCGGCGTGGTTGGGCTGCTGATGCTCAGTGCGTGGATGCTGCGACGCCGTGTTGCGGCGCTGCTGCCCATGCCGACAAGAAAGCCAGCGTGACAGCTGCGGCGTTGTCGGCCGCGAGCTGCCGGTAGTAGAAGAACTGCACCGGGAAGCCCGGCAACCCAAGCGGGTCGCCACCGCCGTCGGATACCGCGCGGAAGCCAAGGAACGGGACGCGTGCACGAGCGGCGACGGTGGCGACCGCAGCCGTCTCCTCGTCCTCGGCGACGTAGTGGCCCTTGCCCGGAGCGGTCGACGATGCGTAGCCGCTGAAGAAGCTCGGGTCGACGAACGGTGCTACGCCGGTCGCGAACTGCTGCGCCTGCGTGGCGTGATCGCCTTGGAGTGCGCACGGCTCGCAGCCGAACACGTCGCCGCCACCGGGAGCACACGGCAGTGCCCGGCCCGAGAACGGGTCGGTCGTCTCGCCGTTGCCGCCCACCTCCACCGTCGGCTTGTGAGTGACGCTGACCGTGCCGACGGACTGGGGGCTGACGACGCAGCCACAGGCGGGGTCACCGGCCGGTGCCTGCTGCTCGAGCGCGACCTTGCCGGCGGCCACCTTCTGGGCGCTGGCAAGCATGCGCCGGTCGACCGGAAGGAACGTCTTGCCCTTGTCGAGCGTCCAGCGCACCGGGACGGTCACGCTGCCGATCCAGTCGCCGCCGGCGACGCCGGAGAAGACGACACCGTCGAAGGCAGGTCGGCCATTGCAGGTGAACAGCTTGAACGCCTGCTCGGTGCGGTTCGTGGCGTTGACCGGGCCGATCCCGGTCAGGGACAGGACGACCTGATGCCCCTGGAGCGTGCCGACGACGAAGTCGTGGCCCGCGGCGGTGACGGTCTTGTCGACCTTCGTCTTCGCGAACAGCGGGTCGAGCTCGACCGGCATGGCGGACAGGACCAGCGTGCGGCGTACGCAGTCGTGCCCTCCGCCGGCAGCGCCCGCCAGGGCAGGGACCGGCGAGAGCAGGGCAGCAGTGAGCGCCGCAGCAGTCAGGCGGCGGGAATGAGTCCAGCGCACAGGTGACCAATTCGCCGCCGAAGCGCCGAAGCCTGCCGATCGCCGACGCCGCCCCGGAAGCGCTATTCCGCTGCCTCGGGGTCCTCGTCTGCGTCCTCGTCGTACGCCTCGTCGGTGGCTTCGCCTGACTCCTCGTCATACGTTTCAGCGTCCTCGGCGGTCGGCTCGGCAACTGCTTCGACGGCGACGGGCGGAGCGCTGGAGAGGCCGGTGCTGACGGTGCGCAGGATCGTCGCCCCTTGGGTCGCGATCTTCGCGATGGCGTCGTTGAGGCCGTCGGCGCCGTTGAGGATGGTCAGGTTGGCGTTGGCGAGCCCGTTCGCCGCTGCCTCGATCATCTCCGGCAGCTGGGCGATGATCGCCTGGTCGAGAGCGATGCGGCCCTCGGCTGCGGATGCCTTGGCCGACATCTGGGTCCGGTCGGCTTCGGCACGCGCGATCTTGCGGATCCGCTCCGCCTCGGCCTCGGCCGGTTTGACGACCTCGGCGACGAGCTCGACTTCGCGCAGCTCCGCGTTGCGCGCGGCAACCTTCGCTTGCTCTTCGATCACGGCCTGCTGAGCTTTCGCGGCCGCAAGAGGTCCCTGCTGTTCGGCGATCGCCTCGGCCTTGTCGATCTCTGCCTGATACTGCGCCTTCTTCACCGCCGTCGCTCGGGCGTATTCGGCCTGTGCCTGCTCCGACGCTTGCTGCGCCTCTGCGGCGGCCTGGTCGGCCTGCGCCTGGGCGATCTTCGCGGCTTGCTGCACCCGCGCCTGGTGCGGCGCCGCCAGTGAGTTGATGTATCCGCTGCCCTTGTCGTCGATCGACTGGATCTGCAGGGAGTCGACGATCAGACCGAGGTGTGCCATCTCGGTCTTGGACGCGTCGAGGACGGCCTCGGCGAGCTTCTGCCGCTCGCGGATGATGTCCTCGACGGTCATGCTGCCGACGATGCTGCGCAGGTGTCCGGCGAAGATCTGCCCGGTCAGCGTGGACATCCGGTCCTGGTCGTCGAGGAACCGCTGTGCGGCCGCAGCGATGCTTGCGGAGTCCGATCCCACCTTGAACGCGATGACCGCCTTGACGGCGAGACCGATGCCTTGCTGCGTCACGCAGTCCTCGGTGACCTGCGCTTCGAGCATCGCGAGCGTGAGGTACGAGACGCGACGGACGACAGGCACGACGAAAGCGCCGTGCCCGGTGACGATCCGGAAGGGCAGTGCGTCTTCGCCGCGGATCTTGCCGCCGGAGATGAGCATTGCCTCGTCGGGTGCTGGGACGTGCCATCCGAACATGGGAAAGACCCCCGCTCTGTTTGCCCGGCGGCCCGTCCGCCGGAGCAATCTTCAGCCGGACCAGGCGATCACGTCGACCGACCTTGGCCCACGGACGCCGATCACCAGTACCTGCGCGCCCTCGTCGAGCGGAGTGTCCGAGTAGGCGATGAACTTCTCGCGCGTGCCATGGACGGTCGTGACGATTTCCCCGGGAGCGTCCGCGCCGCGGATCCGGATGACGACCTCGCCCAACTTGCCCACAACGCCGTCCTCGGTCACCGGGCAACCGTATGGGGTATCACGGGGGCATGCCGGACGAGCCGACAACCGAGCGATGGACAGCGGCAAGCGTCTACCCCGACATGTGGGTTGATCCCGACAAGGATCCGCGCGACAGCGGGACGCCGCTCACCGACGAGCGATCGACCCTGGTCGAATACCTCCGAGCCCACCGCCTGACATTCGAGATGAAGTGTGCCGACCTCGACGCCGAGCAGATGGCGATGCGTTCGGTGCCGCCGTCAACGATGTCGTTGCTCGGCTTGCTGCGCCACCTCGCCAAGGTTGAACGCCACTGGTTCCGCAAGGTCATGGCTGGCCACGATGTGCCGAGGCTCTACAGCACCGACGACGATCGCGACGCCGACTTCAACGGTGCAGTCGCTGATCCCGAAGTGGTGGACGAGGCCTGGCGCACCTGGCGCGACGAGGTCACCTTTGCCGATGAGTATGTCGGACAAGCACCGGCCCTCGACGTCACCGGACACATGCCCGATGGCGAGACGATCCAGCTGCGCGAGGTGCTCGTGCACATGATTGAGGAGTACGCGCGGCACTGCGGCCATGCCGATCTGTTACGAGAGCGAGTCGACGGTCGCGTCGGCCAATGACCGGCGCGACTCATCTCGGGTGCAGGGATCGGCGCAGGCGTAGCTGAGCGCGGGGTGCGGCTGCTGAAGCATCGGCGCGCCCGCGCGCACCGTGAACCAGGCGACGATCCCGCCGAGGGCGGCGATTGCCGCGCTGATGTACATCGCCCGGTCGAATCCGCGCGCCAGCCCGCCGCCGGCTGTGCTGATCCCGGCGACTACCGGGAGCACCGCAACCGCCAACAAGCCGGCGACGCGCGCCACCGCGTTGTTCACGCCGGACGCCACTCCCGCCTGCTCGTCCGGCACGGACGCGAACACCGCCGCGGTCAGCGGCGCGACGGTCACCGACAGGCCGACGGCCGTCACAAGCACTCCCGGAAGCACTGCCACCGCGTACGTCCCGCCCGGATTGATGCGTGAGAGCAGGGCAACACCCACCGCCAGGATGAGGGGCCCGATCGTCATCGGCAGCCGCGGCCCGATGCGCTGACCCAGCGCGCCCATGCGCGGTGACAGCAGAAGCGTGATGACTGTCATCGGGATCAGCGCCAAACCGGCTTCCAGTGCCGAGTAGTGCAAGGTCTCCTGCAACTGCAGCGGTACGAGAAAGAGCCCGCCGCTGATCGCCGCATAGACCACGAACGTCGTCAGCTGCACGCCGTCGAACTGTCGCGACCGAAAGATCTGTATCGGTACCATCGGGTGCGGCTGCCGCTCCTCGACCGGCACTATTAGCAGCAGCCCAGCCGCGCCGAGGACGACGGCGACAACCGACGCCGCCGACCAGCCGTGCGCCGGTACTTCGATGAGGGCGTAAACACTCCCCGCGAGGCCGGCCGTCACCAGGCCCGCGCCATACAGATCCAATCCGGCAGCGGCGGGGTCGCGGCTCTCCGGGACGTAGCGCAGCGTCGCCCACACGGCAGCAACGGCGAGTGGCAGGTTGATGAGGAACACCCAACGCCAGGATGCGACATCGATCAGCCAGCCGCCCACGAAAGGCCCGAGGGCGCTGGATACCCCCGACAGCCCGGCCCACATTCCGACCGCACGACCGCGATCGGGGTGGTCGATCGAGGCGTCGATGAGCGCCAGGCTGCCGGGCACGAGCAACGCGCCGGCGACGCCCTGGATCACCCGTGCCCCTATCAGCGCGCTGGTGGTGGGCGCGATGCCGCAGGCGAGCGACGCCAGGCTGAAGCCGGCCAGCCCGATGACGTAGACCCGGCGTCGCCCGAAGCGGTCACCCAGCGCGCCACCGAGCAATAAGAGCGAGCTCAGCGTCAGCAGGTAGGCGCTCACCACCCATTGCTGCGCGGTGAGGCCGCCGCCGAGGTCGCGGCGGATCGCCGGCAGCGCGACATTGACCACCGACCCGTCCAGGAAGGCGATCCCGGACCCCAGCGCGGTCGCCGCAACGATCCCGCGCCCGTAACGAGACGCCAGTGGCACTCGTTGATCAGGCGGCATGCCCCGATCATCCTCGCGCCGAGTCTCACATTTCGGACGATTAGGGCATGCGACAGGAGTGTTTTCCCCGACGTCGAAATTTGGTGACCATGGCCCTTGACCTGCGCCGACGCCTTGTCGTGTCCGCGGTCTTGGCGGCGGCGGCAGGTGGCTATGCCGTCGCGCCTTACGCGATTGCCGACAACTCGCCGCCGGCGATGGTTCTCGGCCATGTCCCGACCGCCGACACCGCGCTCACGGGCGCTGTCGTGGTGGGACCCGGCGGGGCGACCGTGGGTTACGACACCAAGGTCGTCGTCATCACGCAGGGCAGCTCGCTGACGTTCGTCAACCTCGACGAGATCGCTCACACCGTCACTTCCGTCGCCCGCGGCAAGGACGGCAGCCCGCTGTTCAGCGGCAACGCGCTCCCTGGCTCTACGTCGACCATCGGGGGCGTCGACAAGCTCGCGCCGGGCACCTACGCCTTCTACTGCCAGTTCCACCCGAACATGCAGGGCACGCTCATCGTCGAGGGTTCTGGCGGAGGCGCCAAGCCGGCCGAACCCACGTTCAGCCAGCCGCTGCGTGTTCCGCCGGTCCTCACGGGCTCGCACCTCACGATCCCCGTGAGAGAGGCGGACGTCCGCGTTCTCCCGACCGGACCCAAGACCGAGATGTGGACCTACGGCGGGAGCTATCCGGGCCCGACCATCCGGCGACCGACCGGTCAGAAGACGACGGTGACGTTCGTCAACAAGCTGCCGTCGGGAGTCGGTGACATCACCGTTCACCTGCATGGTGACCACCACGCGTCATCGTCCGACGGGCTGCCCGACTCGGCGTTGATCGCGCCGGGTTCACGTCGTACGTATGTCTATCCGCTCACCGACGGCGGAAAGCCGGAGCGTGCCGCGTTCGACTTCTACCACGACCACCGCATGGACGTGACCGGTCGCAACGTGTGGAACGGCCTCCAGGGCATGTTCATCACCAGCGACGCGACCGAACGCAAGATGTCGCTGCCGACCGGACAGTACGACGTGCCGCTGCTGGTCAACGACCGGAGCTTCGACGGCAACAACCAGTTGACCGAGCCGTTCCAGCACGCGGGCGACGGCACGGACACCGCGACCGGGAAGCTCACCGGTCCTTATGCGGCGCCTGGTGACGCCACGGTCGGCGATCACATCCTCGTCAACGGCGAGTACGGCCCGCACTTCGACGTGGCGACGCACCGCTACCGACTGCGGTTGCTGAACGGTTCGAACTTCCAGTCCTATGACTTCAAGCTGTCGAGCGGTCAGCCGTTCGTGCAGATCGGCACCGGCGCAGGCTTGCTGCCGAAGCCCGTCGTGCGCAGCGACATCCTGCTCGGCCCGGCACAGCGCGCCGACGTGATCGTCGACTTCTCGAAGTCGTTCGGCAAGGAGGTCATCCTCGAGAGCGTCCCCCGCACCGACGGCCAGGCCGGCGGCATCGGTACGCCGCAGGCGCCGATCATGCAGTTCCGCGTCAAGAAGAAGGTCGCCGACCACACCCGGATCCCGGCGACGCTCGAGCCGCTGCCGACGCTCAACCCGCCGGCTGTTCCCAACCAGGTGTGGACGTTCGGGCTTGCTGGCGATGCGTCGAGCGGCACGTACTGGACCGTCAACGGGCACCGTTACGACCCGACCCGCGTCGATGCCGAGATCCCGCTCGGGTCAACGCAGACGTGGCTGTTGCAGAACCTCAGCCCGATCACGCACTACATCCATCTGCACGAAGAGGCCTGGCAGACGATCCTGCGCGACGGGCAGCCCGCGCCGCCTCAAGAAGCGGTCGAGGACACCTGGAAGCTGGACCCGGGGGAGTCCGTCGAAGTCGCGGCGAAGTTCACCGACTACACCGGCGTCTTCATGATCCATTGCCACATGCTCGACCACGAAGACCACGGCATGATGGCGCAGTTCGCTGTCGTGAAGCCGGGCACCTCGTTGCTGCCGGCGGGCTATCACTTCGGCCCTTCGTCGTCGCACGCCGCGATGACCGGTGACATGTCCGGCATGGCGTCCGCCGCCATGGCGTCGATGGCGCACATGCCCGCACACGCCCCGACATGGATGCACGTCGTCGTACGTGCTGGTTGGGCGTTGTCGGTCGAACTGCCGTTGCTCGCGCTTGCGTTGCTGTGGTGGCGCCGGCGTTCGCTGGGTCGAGTGCCCCGACGGGCGGCGCTGATCGCGCTGCTTGCCGGCGTGGCTGCGACGCACGCTTCCGACCTGCTGGACAAGCTGTGGGAGGCGCCATACCTCGCCGTCGGCTTCGGTGGCCTCATCGTCGGCTCCGGCCTGGCGGCGATGGTCATCGCGACGCGCGAGCGGACCCGAGTCGCCGAGCAGCTAGCCGCCGGCGCGTCCGGGCTGACGATCGCTGGATATCTGGTCAGCCGCTCAGTTGGGCTCCCGCAGATTCCTGATCACATCGGCCATTGGGCCGACCCCTGGGGCATCGCCTCACTCGTTGTCGAAGCGGCGTTGATCGCCGTTGTTGCCGGGCTGCGCGTGCGCATGCCCGCCTGGAGAGGAGTTTCTATGAACCGGCGACGTTGGGTCGCTGCGCTCTGTGCCACTGCTGCCGCGGTGACGACAGGTTTGGGCGCAGTGCCATCCGAGGCGGCCAGCAAGAGCGGTCATGTGCTGCTGGTGTGCAACGGCACCGCCGGTTGCCCGAAGGTGCCCGGAGTCAGCTACTACAAGTCGCTGGAGCTGGCCGTCACGCACGCCAACAACAACGACTGGATCCTCGTCTGGCCAGGGACCTACAAGGAGTCGACGACCGTCGACACGACGCACGGCCTCACCGACGGCCTGCACATCCGCGGCATGAACCGCAACGGCGTCGTCCTCGACGGCAAGAAGGCTGCCGGCTCGGGAATCTGGGTGCACGGCGTCAACAACACCTGGATCGAGAACATGACCGGACAGAACTACCAGTCCGGCTCAGCCAACGCGTTCTACTGGACGGGCGTGGACGGCTACTGGGGCAACTACCTCACGGCATACAACAACGGTGACTACGGCGTCTACGCCTATGACTCGACCTCGAGCGGCAAGCTTCCCGCGACGCTGGCGCACGACTACGCGTCGTGGAACGCGGACAGCGGCATCTACATCGGTGGCTGTCGCGACTGCCACGCGGTGATCGTCGACTCCAAGTCGGAGAAGAACGCGCTGGGCTACTCCGGCACCAACGCCGGTGGCGAGCTCTACCTGCTCAACAGCGAGTGGGACCACAACGCGAGCGGCATCCTGCCGAACACGCTGACCAGTGAGCCGGACCCGCCGCAGTCGGGTGCGTTCATCGTCGGCAACTACGTGCACGACAACAACGACACCGACGTTCCCGGGACCGGCATCGCCGGCATCGCCCCTGCTGGTGTAGGGATCGGCATCGCCGGCGGTCAGGACAACGTCGTGCGCGACAACCTCATCACCAACCAGAAGCACCAAGGCGTGTCGACGTTCTGGCTGTTCACGCCGCCGATCAACAACCAGATCGTCTACAACACGTTCAAGCATGTCGGGTATGGCGGCTCGCCCGGCGACGTCGACATTGCCTTCGACATGTCGAGCCTGCAGAACTGCGCGTCGCACAACGTCGATGTGACGAACGGCAAGAAGGCGCCGGCGTCCATGGACCCGCCCAACATGGCGAGCTTGCAGGAGTGTGACGACGCCAACCCGGTGCGGTCCTCGCCGGTCGGTCACGGCATCTACGAGCCGGGCGACCCGCTCATCAGCGTGATGACACTGCTCGACGCTGCCGGCATCACCGAGCCGAAGGACTACAAGGGTCCAGGGCCGCGTCCGGGTGCGTTGAACACGATGGCCAACCCGTGCGCGGGTGTGCCCGCCAACCCGTGGTGTGCCAACGGCAAGCCTGCGTTCTCGATCCCGACGCACTCCTGACCGCCGCTCGACGGCTACCTTTCCCGGCATGACTGTGTCTCCCACAAGTGCACTGTTTGACCTGACGGGAAAGGCAGCCGTCGTAACGGGCGGCACCCGGGGGATCGGGCTGATGATCGCGCGCGGCCTCTTGCAGGCCGGCGCGGGGACGGTCTACATCAGCTCGCGCAAGGCGGACGCGGTAGCGGCAGCGGAGGCGGAGCTGTCGGCATACGGCAAGTGCGTGGGCATAGCGGCCGACCTTGCCGATGTCGCCGAGTGCAAGCGGTTGGCGGATGAGGTCGCGCAGCGCGAGGACCGGCTGCACATTCTCGTCAACAACGCGGGCGCGACGTGGGGCCAGGACTTCGCCGAGTTCACCGAGGCGGGCTGGGACCGGGTCGTCGACCTCAACATGAAGTCGCCGTTCTTCCTCACGCAGGCGTTGCTGCCGTTGCTCCTCGCCGCGGCCAGCCCCGAGGACCCGGCGCGAGTCATCAACGTCGGGAGCATCGACGGGCTGCACGTGAACCCGTTGCCCCACTTTCCCTACTCGGCGAGCAAGGCCGGGGTGCACCACCTCACCCGGCACCTCGCGAGGGAGCTCGGGCCGAAGCAGATCACGGTCAACGCGATCGCGCCGGGCCCGTTCGAGTCGAAGATGATGGCGTTCGCGCTTGACGACCCGGAGATGCGTGCGGCCGTCGCGGCGTCATCACCGCTAGGACGGATCGGCCGGCCCGACGACATGGCCGGGGTCGCGATCTACCTCACGAGTCGCGCCGGCTCATACGTGACCGGCGCCGTGATCCCCGTCGACGGCGGTATCGGCACCACGATCTGACCCGGCAAGGACCTACGGTGTGGTCCCGGCGAACGCGTCGGTCATGGCGGTGGCTGCCGTAGCCAGGTTGAGGTGCTCGGTGATGCCGAAGCTGTCCTCGATCGTGCGCAACAGGCTGTAGTGGTCATAGGCCGTCGAGACTGTGGCTCCCTGTGGCAGCCGCGGCGAAATCAGCAGCGCGCCGGTGCGGCCGCCAAGACCGAGGCCTGCGCATGTCGCGCACGTGACGTCGGATGGCGCGGGTGTGCTCCCGGCGGTGGGAGTGGAGCCTTCGTCGAAGTTGATCACGAGCAAGCCGTTGTTCGCAGCGAGGTAACTGAGCAGGGGCGGGAGGTTGCTGCTCAGCCACGCATCTGCGGCCGCGAGGCCACCTGTCGTCTGGCCCGCGCACGGGTTGTCATGTCCGTCGTGACATGTGTCCGGCGTGATGAAGGCGAAGGCCGGCAGCGTTCCTGCCGTCACGTCGGCGCCCAAGTCCGTGAAGGGACGTTGATGCGCGTCGCAGCGCGGCTGATTCCCGATGACGTCGGTGAAGTAGATGAACGGGTTGTGTCGGTCGGCGTAGTTCATCGCCCCTGTGGTGCTATCACCTTGGTCCGGGTCCGGCGTGGTGTCGCCGGCGACATAGGGCCCGTGGAAGCAGGGGGTCGCCGTTCCGTCCTGGTAGGACTTCCAGCTCGCTCCGGCCGCCTCGAGCTGATCGGCCAAATTCCGTCCCGAGCTCAGCACGCTCTGGCCCTGGACGCACGTCCACAGACTTACGGTCATGCAGTCGCTCATCGTGAGCGGCTGGGGCGGCTGACCCGAGACCATCGCGATGTAGTTGTCGAGGCTGACGTGGCCCGTGCCGTAGTAGTTCGGCAGGAACACCCCCCGTGCGCGAAGACTGTTCAGGTACGTTGCTGGGCTTCCGGCGCCGAACGTGGTCGACGCCGACTCGTTCTCCTCCGTGAGTACGACGATGTGGTCGAAGTGGGCAATTCCTTCGAGGCCCGCAGATGTGGCCGCGGAAGCCGGCGCAAGACCGAAAGCGGAAGAGGCGATCACCAGATTCAAGGTGACGGCGACCGACAGCCTGCGCACGAGTCCTCCCGAAGCTCAACTGATCGGGACAACGCTCCGCGGGATGAAACCTCGCGCAGTGCGTGACCGGCGCGCCTACTGTGACGTATGTGGCTTCTGAGATATAACGGGCTTGTTGTCTGTCAAGTCCCAATCAGAGGAGGCCGCCGTGGCCCGCAAGCTCACGACGGTGGGCATTGCTGCGATCGCGGCGTTCTACCTCGTCGCCGCGCCCAAGACCGCCGCTAACGCCGTGTCGCACACCGGGACCTTCGTCCAGCACGCCGGACATCAGGTCGCCACCTTCCTGCGCGCGCTGGGTTAACAGGTCAGGCGAACAGGACCTGGTGAGCATCCACCGGTACTTGCTCGATGACGAAGACTGCGTCGTCATGGTCCGCCGGCATCCCGTGGTGCTGGTCGGGCACGGCCTGCTGTTCCTGGTAGGGCTGATCCTGCTCCTATGGTTCCGGCGCCACCTTCCAGCCATCGGCTTGATCCACGCGTTGATCGGCCTTGGGATCTGTGTGCTGTTCGGGCGAACGGCATGGAAGGTCGCGTGCTGGAATGCCGACCGGTTCGCGGTGACCACCGCGCGGGCGATGCTGGTGACCGGATTGGTCAACCGGCAGGTCTCGATGGTGCCGCTGCGCAAGCTCACCGACATGAGCCTTCGCCGCTCGCCGCTCGGCATGGTGCTCGACTACGGCGAGTTCGTCATCGAGTCAGCGGGCGAGGCGCAGGCGATGCGCCGGATCCGCTTCCTGCCGCATCCGGATGTCCTCTACCTACAGCTATCTGAGCTGCTGTTCGCGGCGGAGGGGGTGTTCACCTCGGGCGAGTGGTGAGCGCGGTGGCGGTGCCGGGAGCAGCGCCGTGGTGAGCATCGGATCAGGCTGGCGAGCGCGGTGGATCTCCGCCAGCGACGCCAGCGCGTTGTCACGCGATCCGCGGAGGCTGGCCTGGCCGAGATAAGTAAGGGCATTCACGCGGGTCCACGGTGGTCGTGGGAAGGTGGCCATCGGCATACCCTGTCGTTCGGCTACCGGCTGAGACCGGTCAACTCTCGTGGCTTTCGCTCTGACCGACAAGGCGTTTTGCGTGAATTCTTGGAGCTTCTACTGCGATTGAGGTAGCCCCGGGTCGCGCCTACGCGACGATCTTGGCTAGTCCAGATAGGAGCCGATCGACGTCATCAGCGTTGGTGTAGGGCGCGATGCCCGCTCGTACGCCGCCGGCGTCGCCGAGGCCGAACCAGCGCGAGGCCTCGAGCGCATAGAAGCTGCCGGCAGGAATGTTGACGTTGTCCTTCGCCAACGCGGCGTGGACGTCATACCCAGGGGTGCCGGCGACCTCGAACAGCACCGTCGGGGTACGACGCTGCGGTCGGCCGTGGAGTCCTACGCCGGGGAGCCCGTCCAGCCCGGTGAGCAGGCGGTCGAGCAGGGCCGACTCATGCTGTTCGAGCGCGGCGTATGACGCGACGAGCCGATCCCGGCGAGAGCCGGACGCTCCGGTGTCCAAGCCGGCCAGAAAGTCGACGGCAGCGGTGACGCCGGCCAGCAACTCGTAGGGAAGCGTGCCGAGCTCGAAGCGCTCGGGAACCGCGTTCGTCGATGGCAGCAGCTTGTCCGGCTGCACCGTCTCCAGCAAGGTGGGCGCCGCGGCAACGACACCGAGGTGCGGGCCGAGAAACTTGTATGGCGAGCACGCCAAGAAGTCCGCACCGAGCGCGGCCATGTCAACGCCGACGTGTGCGGTGTAGTGCACGCCGTCGACATAGACGAGCGCACCGACCGCATGAGCGGCCGCCGCGATCGCCGCAACGTCGGGCATCGTGCCGAACAGGTTGGACGCCGCAGTCACGGCGACCAGTCGAGTGCGGTCGCTCAGAGCCGCTGTCACGTTGTCGACCGGCAGCTCCGCTGTCTCCTTGTCGAACTTCACCCACCGCACGGTCGCCCCGACTGTCTCGGCGGCTATCACCCAGGGCCGGATGTTCGCGTCATGGTCCAGGTGCGTGACGACGACCTCGTCGCCTGGTTGCCAGGTCTTGGCGATCGCGCGACTCAGCTCGAAGGTGAGCGCCGTCATGCTGCGACCGAAGACGACCCCGTCAGGCACCGCGCCCAACAAGTCGGCCATTGCTTGCCGGGCGGCGACGACGATGTCCTCCGCGCGTTGCTCCGCGCGGGTCACGGTGCCGCGGTTGGCGACCGCTGCCCGCAAGGTGGCAGCAACTGCATCAGCGACGGGAGCGGCGACCTGCGAGCCACCCGGCCCGTCGAAGTGTGCAGCGCCTTCCGTCAGGGCGGGAAACGCCGCGCGCACCGACGCGACGTCGTAGCCGCTAGCCGACATGTTGACGCAGCCAATCGCGCAACGGTGCTGCTGCCTCGAAAAACTTCTCGACGTTTTCGCGCGCCTTCACGGTCCCGAGCCACGGCTCCACCGGCCAGTTCCTCCAGGCGGCAAATCCCTTGTAGCGCAACAGATCTGCGCGTGGATGATCCCGGTCGAAGCCTCGTGGCACCGTCTTCAGTTGCTCGCGCGAGATGACGTCGATGCCCTTGCGACTCAACGTCTTCATCAGGGTCTCGACGGCAGCGCCCGACTTGTCGTCGGCAACCGCATCTCGGAAGCGTTGCAGCTGGTCCGACTCCATGTGCCAGATCCCGACACCTGCGGCCAATCCGTCGGAGCCGAGCTGGATGTAGCCGCCACCTTCGAGGGTCGCCCCGATGTGGGTCTTGTACGGCGTCTTGTCGGCACTGAAGCGGATATCTCGATACGGCCGAAAGACCTTTGCCGCTCCCCAGCGCGGTGCAAGGTCAGCGAGCAGTGCATCCATCGGCCCGCGGACGCAGTCGTCATACGTCGCCTTGTTGGCGGTCCAATACGTCTTCGAGTTGTCGGCTTCGAGCCCCTCATAGAACTCGAGCGCCTCGGCCGGGAATCCAGAAAACCCCATAGGCGTATTTTGGACCCTCTCCATCTGAGCGAGGCGACGTGACCGAGACCGCCGAGGAAGCGAAAGCCCTCAGCTTCAACCCGTTCCTGCCCGGCTACACGGACGATCCTTACCCGCATTTCGCGGACTTGCGCGCGCACAACCCGGTCGAGAAGAACGAGCTCGGGTTCTGGGCGCTGTGGCGTTACGCCGAAGCCGCGGAGGTGCTGCGGGCGAAGCTGTCAGTGCAGGACGACAAGGTCATCCACGTCGGGCCGATGGCCGACGTCTATGAGAAGGCCTATGCCGAGCGGGGTGTCGACACCGGCGTCGTCTCGATGCTCGACCTCGACCCGCCGGATCACACGCGGTTGCGCAAGCTCGTGTCCAAGGCGTTCACGCCGCGCACGATCGAACAGCTCACGCCAGCCGTCGAGCGCCTTGTCGACGACGCGCTCGACGCGATCGACGACGCCGGGAGCGTCAACCTCATCGACGCGCTGGCGTTCCCGCTGCCGTTCACGGTGATCTCGGTCCTGCTGGGGATGCCGGACACCGACACCGAGCGGCTCCGGGAACTGTCCGGGACGGCAGTGCGATCACTCGAGCCGGTTCCCGACGAGGCGACTGTCGGGGCGATCGTCGACGCCAACATCGAGCTCATCGAGCTGGCGTCCGCGGCGATCGAGTGGAAGCGAAAGAACCCGGCCGACGATCTGCTCACGGCGTTGATCAACGCCGAGGACGGCGGCGACGTCTTGAGTCCGGAGGAGCTCATCGCGCAGGTGATCCTGCTCTACGTCGCCGGCCATGAGACGACCGTCAACCTGATCGGCAACGGCACGCTGGCGCTGTTGCGTCACCCGGACCAGGTCGCGCTCTGGCGCGACCGCCCCGACCTCGACGAGAACGCCATCGAGGAACTGCTCCGCTACGACTCGCCGGTGCAGATGAGTCGTCGCGTCACCATCGAGGACTATCCGGTCGGCGACACGGTGATCCCCAAGGGCTCGTTCGTGATCGCCAGTCTCGCGTCGAGCAACCGGGACGAGGCGCAGTTCGGCCCGGACGCCGCGCAGCTTCGGGTCGACCGGTCCAACGCGCGCCAGCAGATCTCGTTCGGCGCGGGTGTCCACCACTGCCTCGGCGCCGCACTGGCCCGGCTCGAAGGCCGGGTGGCGGTGTCCAGCCTGATCCGGCGCTTCCCCGACCTGCACCTCGACGGCGAACCGCAGTGGAACGGTCGGATCAACCTTCGTGGACTGGCGCAGCTGCCCGTCGCTGTGCGTTGACGTACTGGATGCGGGTCACCGGGCGAAGGTGAAGAGCACGCGCCCTGGCGGCTAGCCGAGCCGGATCGCTTTGCCGGTCGAGCTGCTGCTGAAGGTCTTGCACGCGCTGCGTCAGCGCCGCGATGCGCTGATGCTGCGACACCATCTGGTCGGACTGCTGCTGCATCGCGGTGTTGAGCAACAGAACCCCGACCACACCGACAGACAGGATGAGCATCACGCACGCCGCAAACGCCAGCTCCTGAGCGCGCGGCGCTGTCGTCCCCGGCTGCACAAATGCACGATGCGGGATTGCGCCGAAAATCGCTCGATGCCACGCCGGGAAATATCGGAGTTCGAGTCAGCGAAGATAGAAAGCGTGGGCAGTGTCGTGCAAAAGGGGCAGCTGTTGGTGGCGACGCCGGCGCTGCAAGAGCCCACGTTCGCGCGCACGGTGATCGTCGTGCTCGAGCACGACGACGAGAACGGCTCGCTCGGCGTCGTACTCAACCGGCCGACACCGGTGCCCGTCGCCGACGTTGTGACACCCATTGCCGACCTCGTGACCGGCCCACCGACGTTGTTCGACGGCGGCCCGGTGGCTCCGACAACGGCCATTGCGGTCGGACGGGTTGCGCCCGGCGCCGAACCCGACGGTTGGGCGTGGGTGGCACCACCACTCGTCACCGTCGATCTCGACCACGACCCCGCGCTGCTCGCGGTGTCGGTGCGCGACCTGCGCGTGTTCGCGGGGTACGCCGGCTGGGCCGCCGGTCAGCTAGCCGGGGAGATCGAGGAAGGCGCTTGGTATGTCGTCGAGGGGCTGCCCGACGATGTCTTCGTGCCGGACGCAACGCGGTTGTGGTCGGACGTGTTGCGGCGCCAGGGATGGCCGTTGTCGGCCGTCGCCGTCTGCCCGCTCGACCCCACGATGAACTGACGGTGACCTTTTCTTAGCATCGGGCGATGCTTCCGAACTCGGTGACCGGGCCGCTGTCCGACGCTGCTGCTGCCGTGAAAGTGCTTGCGCGCACAGGTCTCGTGTCGCCGGTGCGGCCGGACCGGCTCATCGGGATGACCTCGTCGTTCTTGCACTGGGGCATGTCTCCGGCGGCGATGTATGCCGCGAACGCCGCGCGCGACCCGGGACGCCTGGCTGTCATCGATGAGCGCGGGTCGCTGACCTACCGCGACATCGACCAGCGGAGTACGGCGGTCGCGTTCGAGCTTGCCTCGCGTGGTGTGCAGTGCGGCGATTCGGTCGCGTTGCTGGCGCGCAACTCCGGCCAGTTCCTGATCGGCATGGTGGCGATCTCGAAGCTCGGCGCGGACATCCTCTTCCTCAACACTGGCTTCGCCGGACCGCAGCTCGGTGACGTGCTCCGCGACGAGAAGGCAGCAGCCGTCATCGCCGACGACGAGTTCGTTCCGCTGCTCGACGAGGTGGCGAAGAAACTGCCCCGACTCATCGCATGGGTTGACGATGGTTCAGCCGGTCCCGACACAGTGGCGGGCGCCGCGGAACGCAATCCGTCAGCAGGTCTGCCCTCGCCCGGTCGTGACGGCAAGCTTGTGATCCTGACCAGCGGCACAACCGGTCGGCCCAAGGGCGCAGCGCGATCGGCACCGTCGGCGCTGGCCGGCATGCTCGAGTTCCTCGCGGTGCTCGAAGCGATCCCGTATCGCGCGCGCGGCACAACAGTGTTGGCGGCGCCGGCGTTCCACGCCTGGGGGTTGGCGAACCTCATGATCGGGATGGGTCTGCAGACGACGCTGGTCATGAACCGTCGCTTCGACCCGGCTCAGAGCCTGCAGCTGATCGAGAAGCATCGCGCGGACACCTTGGCCGCCGTGCCCGTGATGGTGCAGCGCATTCTCGACGTACCGAAGAAGCAGCGACGAGTCGACACGTCGTCGTTACGTGTCGTTGCGCTGTCGGGTTCCGCGTTGCCGCCGAGCATCTCGACGAAGTTCATGGACGAGTTCGGCGACGTCATCTACAGCCTCTACGGCTCGACCGAGGTGTCTTATGTCAGTGTCGCGGCGCCGCGCGACCTGCGCGAGGCGCCGGGGACGGCGGGCCGGCTCGTGCGTGGCGTCACGGTGCGGCTGGTCGACGCGGACGACAAGGACGTGGCGCCCGGTGAGACCGGCCGGATCTTTGCCGGCAGCCCGTTGGTGTTCGAGGGCTATACAAGTGGTGAGGACAAGTCGCGACTCGGCAAGCTGACCTCGACCGGCGACGTCGGCCGTCTCGACGAGGCCGGCCGCTTGTTCGTCGAAGGACGTGACGACGACATGATCGTGTCCGGTGGTGAGAACGTCTTCCCCGCAGAAGTCGAGGACCTGCTCCATCAACATCCGGACGTGACCGACGTGGCCGTCGTCGGCGTACCTGACGAGAAGTTCGGGCAGGCGCTGGTTGCGCACGTAGTGCTGCGCAAGGGCGGCAAGGCGAGCTCAGACCAGCTGCGCGCGCACGTGAAGAAGTCGCTCGCCAACTACAAGGTTCCGCGCGAGGTCGTCCTTCACGATTCCTTGCCCCGCAACGAAAGCGGCAAGGTCGTGAAGCGCGACCTGAAGGACTAGCCGTCTTCTAGCGACATCCAGACGAGGATGTCGAGGATGCGCAGTGGAGTGATCTCTGCGCCTTGTTCCTTCGCGAACACCACGAGGTCGGAAAACGCTTCGGCCTCTTGTTGAAGGTCGTCGCGCATGAGCCGGCAGATCTGGTCCATGAAGTGGACCCAGCTGCGATGCGGGTCGTGCGGGATGTGCCCGCTCGCGCGATAACCGGCGTCGATGCGCGAGTCATAGAGCGGGACGAGATCCGGCCGCTTGCGATGCAGCACCTTCGACACGATCGTGCCGCGGACGCCACGGCGGCGATATTGCTCGGTGTCCAGCACGCCGAAGAGCGAGGCAACGGCGGCAATGTCGTCATCCGTCGCGTCGGCGAGCGAACGTGGCGGCAGCGATCCGACACCGGACAGCTGCGGCAGCATCTCGACAAGTACGCCGAACCGAGCGGCATCGACATGTGCCTCGAGCAAGGCAGGCGCGAGCAGGTCGCCGCTGACGAGCGTCGCGCTCTCGTTCGTGACCAGCGTGTCGTATGCCGGCCACGCATATCCATATGACGGGTTGAGGTAGTCGGCCAGGAGGGCCTGCGGATCGGCCACCGGTAGTGACCCGGCGCACAGCTGCATTGTCGTCACGGTTCGGGAGCCTCCCACGCCTCGCTGACGATTCGCACGCCTGCATGGGTCATTTCCGTCAGCGCGGCCTCGGTTGTCTCTGGCGCGACGCCGGCGGTCAGGTCGGCGAGCACCGACGTCGTGAACCCGTCGCGCACAGCATCGAGTGCGGTCGCCCGCACGCAGTGATCGGTCGCGATCCCGACGACATCGACCGTGCCGACGTCGTGGTCCCGCAGCCATTGCGCCAGACCGACACCGTCAGTCGTGCTGCCTTCGAAACCGCTGTATGCCGCTGCAAACGCACCCTTGTCGAACGCCACCTCGACACGTTGGGTGTCGAACGCCGGATGGAACTCGACGCCGGGAGTGCCGACGACGCAGTGGGCCGGCCACGTGTCGACGAAGTCGGGCTCTGCCGCGAAGTGACTGCCGGGGTCACGGTGAGCGTCGCGGGTCGCGACGACGTGGTCATATGCGGAGTTGGCGAGGTAGGCGCTGATCGCGGCTGCGACAGCAGCGCCACCGGCCACCGGCAATGAGCCGCCTTCGCAGAAGTCGTTCTGCACGTCGACGACGATGAGTGCGCGTGTCATCCCGCCACCTCCTGGTAAATCGTGTCGATCGCCGGCTCGCCCGCGGACAGTTTCATCGCCTCGGGCGGCAGCTCGGCAATCGTTCGGCGGCAGTGTTCGCGCGCCGAGGGGAGGTCGGCGGTTGCGATCACCTCGCCGTCGCGGACGACCGGCTGGAGAAGCGGTCGTTCGCTCTCACAGTCAGCCGGTCGGCCACCGATCCAGACGCGCTCCGCCGCGGCAACGCCCTCGACCAGCTGTCGCGTGGCCCATTTGCGCCCGCCCCGCGACCCCTTGCCGACGGATCGCTTCTCCACCGGACGCCACCCGTCGGAGGTCTCGCGCGCCACGAGTTTGTAGACGAACCCGGCGGTCGGCACGCCGCTGCCGGTCGCCAGCGAGGTCCCGACGCCATACGCATCGACAGGTGCGGTCGCCAGCCGTGCGATCGAGTTCTCGTCGAGATCGCTCGTCACCACGATGCGCGTGTCAGTTGCGCCGAGCTCGTTCAGCAGTCGGCGTGCGCGGTGCGCCTCCGACAAGAGGTCGCCGGAGTCAAGCCGGATCGCGCCGAGCCCTGGGCCGGCGACGGCGACGGCATCACGGATGCCTTGCTCGACGTCATACGTGTCGACCAGCAGCGTCGTCGCCGCACCGAGCGACTCCACCTGCGCGGCGAAGGCCGCGTGCTCGTCGTCGTGCACGAGCGTGAACGCGTGCGCGGCTGTTCCCGTCGTGGGCACGTCATACAGGCGGCCAGCAGCAAGGTTCGACGTCGGCCCGAAGCCGGCGAGATAGGCGGCCCGCGCACAGGCGACCGCAGCGTCCTCATGTGTCCGTCGCGAGCCCATCTCGATGCACGGTCGATCGCCCGCGGCACACACCATCCGCGCTGCGGCGGTGGCGATCGCACTGTCGTGGTTGAGCATCGACAGGACGAGCGTCTCCAGCACCACGCACTCGGCGAAGGTGCCCTCGACGACGACGATCGGCGAGCCCGGGAAATACGGCTCGCCTTCCGCATAGGCGTCGATCGACCCGCTGAACCGGTATGACGCCAACCACTCGCACGTCGCCGCGTCGACAACACCTGTCGAACGCAGAAAGGCGAGTGAGTCGTCGTCGAAGCGGAACGTCGGCAGCGCGTCGAGAAAGCGACCAAGCCCGGCGCTGACGCCATACCTGCGGCGTCCTGCGAGTGAGCGCGTGAACACCTCGAACACACACCGTCTGCTGGCCGCGCCGCTCTGGAGCGCAGCTTGCACCATGGTGAGCTCGTAGTGGTCGGTTCGAAGCGCTGGCGTTGTCATCAGCGAACATTCTCGGGCTCGCGCAGTTCGTCGAGCGGGGCAACCTCCTCCCGGCGCCGAGAAGACCGGGTGATGATCAATGCAACACCGGCAACGATCGCGACGCTGGCAACCAATGTGCGGATCGTCAGCGGCTCGTTGACGAAGATCGCGCCGAGCGCAACCGCGACCAGTGGGTTGACGTAGGCGTAGGTCGTCACCAGCGACAACCGCGCGTTCTTGAGCAGCCACACGTAAGCCGTATAGGCGACCATCGACCCGAATATCACGAGGTAGCTGAGCGCGAGCCAGGACCTTGTCGGTACGGCGTTCAGGTGCAGGTCGCTGCCCTCACCGATGGCCAAGCCCACGACGAAACATCCGATGCCGCCGCAGAGCATCTCCATGCCGGTCATGACGAGTGGTCGCCGGACCGTCGGAGCGGTTCGTGACCACACCGAGCCGGCCGCCCACGACAGCGCCGCCGCGACCACGGTGAGCACGCCGACCGTGTCGACCTTGCCGCCGCCGCTGCCGAGCACGAGCGCGGCGACGCCACCGAAACCGAGTGCCAGACCGACGGCGTTGCGGACGCTGACGCGTTCGTGACCCCAGATCGCGCCGAGGATCGCCGCCCAGATCGGTACGGTCGCCACCACGACGGCCGCGACCCCCGACGCGATGCGCTTCTCGGCGATCGACACGAGCCCATTGCCGCCGAGCAGCAACGCGAGACCGATCACGGCCGCGGCGCCCCACTGACGCGGGCCCAACGGATCGGGTCGACCGTCCGGCGCGGGCCGCCGCACGGTGAACGCGAGCATCAGCAGGCCGGCGAGCGTGAACCGCGCGCCCGCGAGCAGCAACGGCGGGAGGCCGATGCCGTGGCCGGGGCGAACGCCTACCCGGATCGCGAGGTATGTCGAGCCCCACACGATGTAGACGATCCAGAGCGCCACCCAGACCCGCGCGCCACTCCGCTCGCCCACGAATTCACGGTAGGTGACGGGCCGCTACGGCGCCTCGCGGTTTTCGGCCAGCATGCGCAACTATGGGGACATGGCGACCGCCGCCCCGACCGTCGAGCGCACCGGACAACCGGTCGAAGATGACGTCGTCGATCCGGAACGCGCGTGGATCACGATCGTCTGGAATGACCCGATCAACCTGATGAGCTACGTCACGCACGTTTTCCAGAAGCTGTTCGGCTATAGCAAGGAGAAGGCGACCAAGCTGATGCTCGACGTGCACAACAAGGGTCGGGCTGTTGTCTCCCACGGCACGCGCGAGCAGATGGAACATGACGTTGCTCGGCTGCACGCCGCGGGCCTGTGGGCCACGCTGCAGCAGGACTGACATTGGCGCAGGTACGACGCCGGCGTGGAGCCGTGCAGGTCACGCTTTCCGGTGACGAAGCATCGACACTCGGGACGTTGGCCCGGCAGGTGTCGGAGCTTCTGTCCGACGGCGATGACGACGCCGTCGCGCCCGGCGCGGAGGTCGATCCGCTGGAGGCGATGGTCGGGCTCAGCTCGTCGAGCGTCGAAGCGCCCGACGATCCGGCGGTCAAACGGCTGCTGCCTGATGCCTACTCCGACGACGAGTCAGCGTCCGGCGAGTTTCGCCGGCTGATGGACACCGAGCTGCGCCAGATCAAGACCGGTGCGTTGAACGACGTGACTACCGCGGCTGCGACGGCGGCGGGTCAGACCGTCGTACTCCGGCTCGAACCCGAGCAGGCCGAACGCTGGCTGCAAGCGTTGACCGACATCCGACTCGTCGTCGGCACCCGCCTCGACGTCACCGAGGATCCGGTCGACATGTGGAACGCCCTCGAGCCGGAAGACCCACGCGTCCCGCTGCTCGCCGTCTACGACTGGCTCGGCTGGCTGCAGGAGTCAATAGTCCGAGCCCTCGACCCCTAACTCAAGTCGCAGGGGCGCCGTACCCTCTGTGCCGTGCTCGAGCTCAGCAAAGACGTGTATGACGCGATCGTCGCGCACGCCCGCCGGGATCACCCGGACGAGGCGTGCGGGGTCGTCGCCGGACCGGCGGGCAGCGACAAGCCGGAGCGGTTCATCGAGATGACCAATGCGGAGCGGTCGCCGACCTTCTACCGCTTCGACTCGATGGAGCAGTTCCAGGTCTGGAAGGAGATGGACGCCCGGGACGAGGAGCCGGTCGTCATCTACCACTCCCACACAGCCACTGAGGCCTATCCGTCCCGCACGGATATCTCACTCGCGACCGAGCCGGGCGCCCACTATGTGCTCGTGTCGACGCGCGAGCCCGACACCGTGGAGTTCCGGTCTTTCCGGATCGTCGACGGCGAGGTCACCGAGGAAGAGATCGCGCTTGTCTGACGTTTGCGACACTGTGACCATGGCCATCGAAGTCCGTATCCCGACCATCCTCCGCACCTACACGGGCGGGGAGAAGGCCGTCGACGGCAAGGGCGAGACCCTTGAAGACCTTTTCGCCGACCTCGACACCCGCCACGACGGGCTGCGCGCCCGCCTGGTTGGCGACGACGGTTCGCTCCAGCGGTTCGTCAACGTCTACCTGAACGACGAAGATGTGCGTTTTCTCGGCGGCATCGCGACCCCCGTGTCCGACGGAGACGTCGTGACGATCCTGCCCGCAGTCGCGGGCGGCTGACCCCAGCCGGCAATGGCCCGCTACGACTCACTGCTCGACTCCCTCGGCCGTACGCCGCTGGTGGGACTGCCCAACCTGTCCCCTCGCTGGGAGGACGGGGACGGTGGCGTCCGGGTCTGGGCGAAGCTCGAAGACCGCAACCCGACCGGTTCCGTCAAGGACCGGCCGGCGTTCTTCATGGTCGAGCAGGCGGAGGAGCAAGGCCTGCTGACACCCGGCTGCACCGTGCTCGAGCCGACCAGCGGTAACACCGGCATCTCGCTGGCGATGGTGTGCAAGCTCAAGGGCTATCGGCTCATCTGCGTGATGCCCGAGAACACCTCGATCGAGCGGCGCCAGCTCCTCGAGATGTATGGCGCCGAGATCCGCTTGTCGCCTGCCGCCGGTGGGTCCAACCAGGCCGTAGCGGTCGCCAAGGAGCTGGCCGCGCAGAACCCGGACTGGGTGATGCTCTACCAGTACGGCAACCCCGCGAACGCGCAGGCGCACTACGAGACCACCGGCCCCGAGCTGCTCGCCGACCTGCCGACCATCACGCACTTCGTTGCGGGCCTGGGTACGACGGGCACGCTGATGGGGGTTGGGCGTTACCTCAAGGAGAAGGTCCCCGGCGTACGCATCGTTGCCGCCGAGCCGCGCTACGGCGAGCTCGTCTACGGCCTGCGCAACATCGACGAAGGATTCATCCCGGAGCTCTACGACCCGAGCGTGCTCGACACCCGCTTCTCGGTCGGGCCGGAAGACGCGTTGCGGCGTACCCGTCAGCTGATCGAGCAGGAAGGGATCTTCGCCGGCATCTCGACCGGCGCGATCCTGCATGCCGCGCTCGGCCAGGCGAAGAAGGCGGTCGATGCCGGCGAGCGGGCCGACATCGCCATCATCGTGGCCGACGGGGGATGGAAGTACCTGTCGACCGGTGCGTATGGCGGCACGCTCGACGAGGCGACCGAGGCCATCGAGGGCCAGCTCTGGGCGTGACCCAGATCACAGCCGGGTAAGAACGACAAGTTACGGATACATTGCACGGCGTGGATGCGCCGATCGGCATCTTCGACTCCGGCGTCGGAGGTCTCACTGTCGCGCGCGCTGTCCTCGACCAGTTGCCGCACGAGCCGATCGTCTATGTCGGCGACACCGCGCACGGTCCATATGGCCCGCGGCCCATCGCCGAGGTACGCGCGCTCGCTCTCGACGTCCTCGATCACCTGGTCGAGGAGCAGCAAGTCAAAATGCTCGTCATCGCGTGCAACTCCGCGTCGAGTGCCTGCCTCCGCGATGCCCGCGAGCGCTACCGGATGCCCGTCGTTGAAGTGATCAACCCCGCGGTACGACGCGCCGTCGCGGCGACACGTAACAGCAAAGTTGGCGTGATCGGGACAGCCGCGACGGTTACCAGCCGGGCGTACGACGACGCGTTCGCGGCAGCGCCGCATGTCGTGTTGACGACAGTTGCCTGTCCGCGGTTCGTCGAGTTCGTCGAGAAGGGCGAGACTTTCAGCGACGAGCTGCTCGCCGCCGCCGAGGAATACCTCGCGCCGATTGTCGAGGCCGGTTGCGACACGCTCGTCCTCGGCTGCACGCACTACCCGTTGTTGACCGGCGTCATTTCTTATGTGGTGGGGGACCAGGTCACCTTGGTGTCGAGTGCGGAGGAGACGGCAAAGGACGTGTATCGCGAACTTGCCCGCGACGCGATGTTCCGCAGCGAGTCACTCCCCCCGCCCCACCATCGGTTCCTCGCGACCGGCGACCCGGAGCCGTTCGCGTCACTCGGCCGCCGCTTCCTCGGCCCCGAGGTCGGCGAAGTTGCGCGCGCGGAGCGATCACCCCAGTTGTTGAGCACCGGAACCGATTCGTGAAATCACCCCACGAAGTTGCTCGCTCCGCTCACAACTCCGCGGGGGCCCCGGCATGAGACTGACGATCGTCGGCTGTGCCGGCACCTTTCCCGGACCGCAGTCGGCTTGCTCGTCATACCTGTTGGAGCACGACGGGTTTCGGCTGCTCATCGATGCGGGCAATGGCTCGACCGGTGTGCTGCAGCGCTCGATCGGGCTGCTCGACCTCGACGCCGTCATCATCAGCCACTTGCACGGCGACCACTTCCTGGACCTGATCACCTATACCTACGCGCGGCGTTACCACCCGGAGGGTTCGCCGGGTTGCCTGCCGGTCTATGGGCCGAGTGACATCGAGAAGCATGTCGCCAGCGCGTTCGGGCGCCCGGTCGACGACCTGCTGGCCGAGGTCTACGAGTTCCACCCGCAGTCGAGTCCCGGGCACCTCGGGATCGGGCCGTTCGAGGTCGAGCTCGACCGGGTGAATCATCCGATCGAGACCTACGGCATGCGGATCACGGCGGGCGGCAAGACGCTCGCCTACAGCGCGGACAGTGGTGTCAGTGACGAGCTGGTCAAGCTGGCGCGCGAGGCCGACCTGTTCCTGTGTGAGGCGTCATACCTCGATGGCGACGACAACCCGCCCAACGTGCATCTAACGGGCAAGGAAGCCGCCGAGCACGCCATGCGCGCAGATGTGAACCGGCTGCTGCTCACCCACCTGGTTCCGTGGGGCGACGCGACACGTACTCTCGCGGAGGCGGAGCAGGTCTTCCACAGCGATCTCTCGATCGCGGGGACCGGCAACGTCTACGACATCTGATTCGTCGAGAGGCACACGCATGTCCCGTCCGGACGGACGGCAGCCGGATGAGCTGCGCCCGGTAACAATCACCCGCGACTGGCTCGACCACGCCGAAGGCTCGGTGCTCGTCGAGTTCGGGCGCACCCGCGTCCTGGTTGCGGCGTCGGTGACGACCGGGGTGCCGCGGTGGCGGACCGGCAGTGGGCTCGGCTGGGTGACGGCCGAATACGCGATGTTGCCGCGCGCGACGCACACCCGGTCGGATCGCGAGTCGGTGAAGGGCCGCCTCGGCGGCCGGACGCACGAGATCTCGCGGCTGGTGGGCCGGTCGCTGCGCGCGTGCATCGACTACAAGGGCCTCGGCGAGAACACGATCGTGCTCGACTGCGATGTGCTGCAGGCTGACGGTGGGACTCGCACGGCGGCGATCACCGGCGCCTATGTCGCGCTGTATGACGCGATCGAATATCTGCGCGGGAAGTCCGCGTTGCCGGGGGAGCCGTTGGTCGCCTCGGTGAGCGCGGTGTCAGTCGGTTTGTTCGACGACGGGCCGCGGCTGGATCTTTGCTACGAGGAAGACGTGGCGGCCGAGACCGACATGAACGTCGTGTGCACCGGCGACGGGCGGTTCGTCGAAGTGCAGGGGACCGCAGAGGGCGAGCCGTTCGACCGCAAGCTGCTGGACTCGCTCGTGGACATGGCTGTAGCGGGTTGCGCAGATCTGACGCGGTTGCAGCAGCAGGCGTTGCAAGCGCCGCGCCGTCCGCGTGGCGGCGGCGACCCGACCGCAATGTGAGCGCGCCGGTCGAGCACTCGGTTGTTCTGGCCACCCGCAACCCGCACAAGGTCGAGGAGCTGCGCCGGATCTTGGCGCCATACGGGATCGAGCTTGTCGGGCTGCCCGACGACGCGCCTGAGGTGGCGGAGACGGGCGCGACGTTTGCCGACAACGCGTTGCTGAAGGCTCGATCCGCTGCTGCCGCGACGGGGCGGGTTGCGGTTGCTGACGACAGTGGGCTCGCGGTCGACGCGCTCAACGGGATGCCCGGCGTGCTGTCGGTGTATTGGGCCGGCCGCGCACGCGACGACGCCGCGAACCTGCGGCTGGTGCTCGAGCAGATCGAGGACGTGCCGGACGATCGGCGGGGCGCTGCGTTCGTGTGCGCTGCCGCGGCCGCGACGCCGGACGGCCGCGAGGTCGTCGCGGAAGGGCGCGTCGAGGGCGCGATCCTGCGGACGCCGCGTGGCGCGGGCGGGTTCGGCTATGACCCGATCTTCCTGCCGACCGGGTCCGCGGTGACAACGGCGGAGATGGCCCCGGAGGACAAGGACGCGATCAGCCACCGCGGGCGCGCGTTCCGCGCGCTGGTGCCGAAGCTGGCGGAGCTGTTGGGCCTGCCGCCGGGCGCGGCGGGGTGAGCAGCGGCCATGTCGGCTAGCTCAGGGCCCGAAGGATGGCGAGGTTGGGCGTGGTGATGCCGTCGACACCAAGCCGGACGAGTTCGTTCAACTGAATCCCATCTGTGACCGTCCACGCGACGACCTTCAGGTTCAGTCCGTGCGCCCATTGGACCAGGTTGGCGTCGACCAACCCTTCGAACGCTGACACGCCACCGATGGCACGTTGGAGCGCGGGGTCTCCCCGGAGTTTCGCGACTGCGCCGGGGTTGGCCAGCGTCAACAGCAGCTGCACGTGCGGCAGCCGCCTGTGCAAATACAGCATGGTCTGCGCGTCGCGACTGGAGATCATCACTTGCGGCGACGACCCGGCGCGCTGTGTCACGAAAGCGACCAGCTTCTCCAGGAACGGCCGATCATCCTGCTTCAAGTCGAGTTTGATCCCTGTCCTGCCGCCGCGTTCCAAGCCGCTGACAAGGTCGGACCTCGGAAGAGAAGTCGAGCGAGCCACGGCCAGGACTGTTCGCGTCCCGCGACAAGCTGACCGCGAGCGGAGATGACGTCCATCTCGATCACATCGGCGCCGTAGCGACCAGCCGTCTTGAGTGTGCCCAGGTTGTTGCCGGCGTTGTGCGCGATGCCGAGAACCCGCGGATATTCCTGAGTCAACGTTGGATCAAGGCTCACTGGCTGGTCGAACTGGGTCGGCGGCGCCGCGCCGGTGTAACTCCGGACCGCCGGCCGCAACAACCAGGCCCCGAGGACCGCGAGCAGCAGCAGCGCGGCGGCGAGGACCCAGCGGCGGCGAACCTGAAGCAAGGGCATCGGCCTCCCGTCGCCACGAGACTCCGAACCGCCTCTCCACTGTCGCATCTGCTGAGAACGGACGAGCCCAGACAGGTCCTTCTCCCGTGCCGCTGCCGACTGGCGGATCGGTGCTGGCCGGTCTATTCGCCGTGACGTTTGTTGCCGAGAACGGTCGTGGTGTCCGCATCACGTTCGACGCGGGAAGCATTCTTTTCGCGCCTCCGGTCGTCAACCCGGATGGGACGTCGTACGTCGTTGCTGTCGAGAACGGCGCGAGCGCTACCACCAAGGCGATCAACGGGCCGATGCTCCAGATCAGCACCGGGCGGCTGCAGTTCACCGTGCAATTCGACGCCGACGGCAACGTCACGGGCCTGACCGACGTTTTTGCGATATCCGGTCCACAGAACAACATCACGGGCCTGCCGGACTGCTCGGTGGTCGCGCCGTACCTCGCCGGCTCATCCGAGCCGCTAGGTCGGTGCATCCGTATCGTCTCGGAGCGTGACCGACGCGGCGGAACAGGGCTCGCCGGCCGACGATCCGGCTCGGGCGCTGCGCCGTTTGCTGGCTATCGGGCTGGCACTCGCGTTGGCCGGCGCCGGGGTGGCACTCGGCGTGTTCCTCACTCGCGACTCGAGCAAAAGCCGGCCATCGATCTTCCCGGCGCAGTTCGCCCAGGCGGGGTTCCTGTCCGGGTCGGCCCGGCTCGATCGCTCGTATGACGCCGACCCATCGGCACGTCGCCTGACGGGAGAGCTGGCCTCGGGTGGGACGGCGTACGTCGTCGCGCGTTGCGACAGCGGCAGCATCGTTGTAGCGGTCGGGGCCGCGAGCATGGCGCAGCCCTGTCTCGGCCGACCCGTCGGCGTGATCGCCATACAAGTGCCACGCACCGCGCAGCTGGCAGCAACAGTCACCGCCCCCCAAACGAACCACTGGGGCGTCGCTATCTACAGGTGACGTTGGGCTGTCCACAGCGCCACCGATACAGGGCCGAAACTGTCGGTCGCCCTGTGTTCCGTGTGCGCATGCCTGTTGACATCAAGGATCGCGCGCTCATCGCCGCGACTGCAGCAAAGCCGCGCACATGACCGAGTTCTTGACCCTGCTGGGCCTCGAACGAGATCAGCTCACGCGCCGCCGATGGCGGACACGCCTCAAACGTTGGGGCATCGACAGGAGTCACTGGACCCATTCGCCAGGCCATTGGTATTCCAACGAAGACCTGGCCGCCGCTGTCGCTAGCTCGGTGACGTTGGCTGACGTGCTGAGGAAGGTCGACGCACCACTTTGCGGCGGGTCGTACGCGCATCTCGTGCGCAGAATACGAAGGGCGGGACTCGACACCGGCCATTTCCTCGGCCAGGCCCACCTTCGCGGCAAGCCATCTGCGAGGCGCCGTGACCCAACGGAGGTCCTCGTCGTTCTGCCGGAGGGGTCGTTTCGCCCGAAGGCGCCTCTGCTTCGGCGCGCTCTCATCTCCAGTGGAGTCCGCGAGTGCTGCGCCGAATGTGGATGCGAAGCGGAGTGGCGTGGTCGTCCGCTGCGGCTCGTCGTCGATCACATAAACGGGGACTGGCTCGACAACCGGCTGGAGAATTTGCGCTTCCTCTGTCCGAACTGCCACGCGCAAACGGCTACCTGGTGTCGCAGGCCGTCGGCGCGAACTACCATTGCCTAGTTCACGCGCGCCTGGCGGAACTGGCAGACGCCCGGGTTTTAGGTATCCGTGTCTTCGGACGTGGGGGTTCGAATCCCCCGGCGCGCACTCAGTTCGTTGGCAGCACATCGGTTTCGATTGGTCCGCCGGTCCAGGGTGGGCGGATGCGCTGCAGATGTTCCTTGCTCAGGAACTTGCGCCTTAACTCGTCGGGGAGTGCATCGAACGGAGACGTTTGCGTCGCGTGCGCCGCGATCGCGCGGTCACGCATCGGCAGATACGTCGCAGTGTCGATGACTGTCGTGACGTTCTCGTCGGGAGTCCCGGGGATCCCGAGCTTCAAGTGTTCAAAGGCGTCCGGGTTCTCGCGGGACATGTAGTCGATCCACTCCCGCAACAATGACTGCGGCAGGCAGTAGAGATACACCCGCTCGACCTGCCACTGCATGTTGTCGATAGCCACAAGCGTTGCGTCGCGGATGTGCAGGTGATCGCGATGGCCGTCGCCCCCCTCGAGGGTGACAACGATGTGCGGACGAAAGCGTTCAAGCTCGGCCTGGACAGCGGCGGCGACGTCGGCGAGGTCCGCGCTGACCAGCGCGCCATCCGGCGGATCACCAGACATGCCCGAGTCGCCGAAGTCCAACAGCGTCAACTCGCCGACGCGGAGAAGTGCAGCGGCGTCGCGCAACTCCCGCTCACGAACGACGGCGAGACCATCCGACGTGTCGACGCCGGGCCTCACCTCGCCGAGCTCACCGCGCGTCGCACAACACACCGCAGTGACCGCGCCGGCTTCAGCGGCATGCAGGAGTAAGGACCCGCAACCGAACGTCTCGTCGTCGGGATGGGCCACCATGACCATCAGCCGTGGCGGCCCATCCAGCGAAGCGTGCACACGAAGTCATCTATCACGCTGCGCGCTTACTCAGCGGCGTGCTCGGTTGCTGCGTAGGCGAAGTGGAGAAAGTCGGCACCGGCGCGGACGGCGAAGGTGGACGCGGCGAACCGGGTGTAGCGAGGCGCGACCGCGAGCCCGACGAGGAACGCCGACGCAACCCACTGGTCCAGACAAAACGGGCAGCTGATGAGCTCGCCGGCCGCCTTCTGCACGCCCTCGCCGCGGACGTCCTCGTTGACCTCCCCCGGTCCGGCCGCTTCCTTGAACCGGGTGAAGGGAGCGCGCAACGGGCTGGCGACCGCATCTTTGGCAAGCGTGCGACTGAGCTTGTGCGTTGCTACGGCGAGCAGTAACCCGTCGCTCAGCCGGATTCCGTCGGGCAGTTTGTCGTTTTTCGCGAGCAGCGCGACGGTGGCGCTCATCAAGCCGCCGTAACCGGCCATGACGGCGAGGTATCCACCGAGCGGTCGATCGGAGCGGCCATATTTGGAGGCGACCCGGTCGGCCGCTCGTGTCGCAATGGTTGTCAGGGCTGGCATCTCATCGAGGTGCCCGCACTCCGGCGACATAACCTGCACAAGCAAACTGGAGCAGTCGCATACGGGGAAGGACTGCCATGAACCGCAGGACTTGGCACATGTTGAGCGGTACGGCGGCTGCCGCCGGTCTGTCACTCGCACTCGCGGGAACGTTGGCGCCGACCAGCGGCGCAACGGCGGTCGAGCCGAGCAACCAGCCCAGCCTGCAACAGCTCGTCAACCCGTCCGGCGTCAAGCCGATCGATCCGGGCGAGGAGCTGACCGCGCAGCAGTCGTTCGCGGCGAGCCACTACGGGGCGACCGGCTTGGCCACGCCATACGCGCTGTCCGCGGCGATCCAGCAAGGCGTGCGTGACGCGGCACGTGTGCCGGCGAGTGGGCAGTTCATCAAAGGATGGAAGCTTCGCGGACCAGTCAACTATTTCGCGGACGATCCCGCCCGGTCGGGCAATCTGACCAAGCTCGGCTTCCACAACCTGTCCGGCCGGGTGACGTCGCTGTCGACAACGGCCAAGAAGCCCGGCCTCGTCTGGGTCGGCACCGCCGGCGGCGGCGTCTGGCGGAGCACTGACCAGGGCAAGCATTGGACGCCGCGGTTCGACCGGCAGGGCCGCATCGCCATCGGCTCGATCGCCATCGACCCGGCGAAGCCCGCGCGGGTCTATGTCGGGACCGGCGAGGCCAACACCAACGCGGACGCCTACTACGGCAACGGGATGTACGTCACCAACGACAGCGGCAAGACGTGGAAGAACGTGCACCTGCCCGGCGTACTCACCGTCTTCCACGTCGAGGCCGCCGCCCCGTCACCCGGCTTCCCCAACGGCCGTGTCTTCGCCGCGACGAACAACGGCTTGTGGCTGTCGACCAACCACGGCAAGACCTACCGCAATGTCGCGCTCCCCACGAACGCCGCGCACAAGGGCGTCTATCGCGACACCCCCTTCGGCAACTTCGTCACCGACGTGCGCGTGCGACCGCATCACGCCAATGAGGTCGTTGCGGTCGTCGGTTGGCGCCGCGGTTCGGCAGCGGAGCCCAATGGCAAGCCGGACTCGGTCGGGAACGGCTTCTACGAGTCGACGAAGGGTGGCAAAGCCGCGACGTTCGCCTTCGTTCCGCAGGACCCGGTCACCGGCCTCGGCGTCCCGGGCAACAACGCGAACTCGACGCCGAGCTCCGACCCGATCGGCCGCACGTCGCTCGCCTACACCGCGGACGGCAAGTACTTGTGGGCCGTCGTACAAGACGCGGGCAACCAGAACAACGAGGTCGTCGTCGGTGGTCCGCTGCCCGCCAAGAACAGCGTGCTCAACGGTGTCTATGTCTCTACGAGCGGCAGCCCGGGCAAGGACTGGGTACCCAAAGCCAATTCGCAGGTCTACGGATCGGCTCCCGGAAGCGGCCTGATCGTCCAACAAGCCGACCTCTACGGCCCGGGTGTGCAGTCCTGGTACGACCAGTGGATCGCGATCGATCCGAAGGACGACAACCGCGTTCTTGTCGGCCTCGAAGAGGTCTATGAAGCAATTGCTGACCAATACACGCCGGCGAAGAACGCGACGTGGCGCACGGTGTCGCGCTACTGGAACGGCTGCGCGCTGCTGTCCGGTGTCGACTGCTCCACGATCCCCGGCCCGACATATGCCGGCGACACGACGCACCCCGACCAGCACGCCGTGGCGTTCGTGCCCTTGCAGAGCGGCAAGACGCTCGTCTACATCGGCTCAGACGGTGGTGTGTTCAGCCAGGTGTCGCATCAAAGCGATGGCTACACCGGCTACGACAATTCGAACTGGCACTACCTCAACAAGGGTCTGGCGACGACCGAGCCCTACTACGCCGTCGAAGGATCGGACGGCACCGTCTACGCCGGCTTGCAAGACAACGGCGAGGTGAAGATCGGTCCCGGTAGCACACGCGGTGACGAGATCTTCGGCGGTGACGGGTTCGACACCGCCGTCGTGCCGGGCCAGTCCACCACTGTCTACGAGGAGTACGCGTACGGCGTTGTGTCCGTGAGCACCGACGGCGGCAAGAACTGGACCGACATCACACCTGGCGATGCCAGCAGCACGCAGAGCCAGTTCGCCACGCCGTTCCTGCTTGATCCCCGCAACCCCAACCATGTGGTTGTCGTCGGCCGGTTCATCGACGAGACGACCGCTGGTCCGAGCACGTCGAGCTGGACGTCGACATACGACCTCGGCCCGAGCAAGGTCAACGGCCAGCCGCAGGTGAGCGGCGGCGGTGTCAACAACATCGCGACCGCGGTTGCTGTCACGGGCGCGAAAATGTACGTGCCCTACTGCGGAATTTGCGACCCCATCAGTCAAGGCGGCGGCAAGTTCAGTTACTTCCACACCGGTCTCGCAACGAACGTCAAGCCCGGCTGCACGCCGGCTATCGGCAGCAGCAAATGCTGGCACAAGACCCCGATCAAGGGTCTGCCCAATCGCTACATCCAGGGAGTAGCGATGGACCCGACCAACCCGAAGACCGTGTATGTCGCCCTGTCGGGTTATCTGCGCCGCTGGTATCCGAACGGCACCGGCAGCGGCCCGATCTGGGTTTCGTATGACGGTGGTAACACGTTCCGCAACATGAGCGGCAACTTGCCGCGAGTCCCCGGAAACGCAGTCGTCGTTCGCAACGGTCGAGTCTTCGTCGGCACCGACCAAGGCATCTACAGCGCGCCGAAGCATCCCAAGCGACCGGGCCGCACGCACTGGACGCGCGTCGGCAGCGGCCTGCCCAACGCGTCGGTGCTCGACCTGCGGCTCAACCCGTCCGGCAGCCAGCTTGTCGCCGCAACGCACGGCCGAGGCGTGTGGACCTACAACTTCGGCGCCAAGGCCCTGAAGCCGTACCGGCAATCGTCCGCCGCACCGATCGCCACCCGTCGGCAGCCGACGACACCTAGCGCACCGAGCGCTGGACCCACAGCCGCAATGGACCCGGCGCTGCTCGGCAGCGGGCTCGGCCTGTTGCTGGTCGCGGCATTCCTCCAGGCCGCCGGGCGCCGTCGCCGGTTGTTGCTCACGTGATGGACTCGGCCGACGTCGTCGTTGTCGGTGGCGGCCCGGCCGGTCTGGCGACCGCAGCCGAAGCCGCACGTGGCGGCCTGCGTGTCGTTGTGTGCGAGCGTTCGCACGCCATCGGCGAACCCGTACGCACAAGTGGCGGCAGTTTCATCCGGCCCTTGCAACGCCTCGGCATCCCGCCGTCGTGCTGGCATCCCGTGCACCGCATCCGCGTCGTCGGTCCGACGACTGACGTCACCAAGACCTATCGACGTGCGGTCGGTTGTGTTCTCGACGTGCGCGCCACCTACCAGTGGCTCGCCGCGCGTGCCGTAGACGCCGGCGCGGAGATCCGGCTGAAGGCGCCCGTCGAGTCGGTCTTGTCGTCATCGGGGCTGCCGGACGGGCGACCGCGTGGTGTCCGGGTGCGTGACCCGTTCCGCGGTGCCCACGATCTCGGCGCGCACGTCGTCGTGGATGCGAGCGGGCACACCGGCTTCCTGGCGCGCGGCGCCGGCTTGCGTCCCGCCAACGAGCGCAGCGCCGTCGGCATGGAGGTCGAACTGCGCGCCGCGAGCTACGACCACGACCAAGCGGTCTTCTGGCTGGGCGACGATGTCGCGCCCGGCGGCTACGGCTGGGCGTTCCCGTGCGGCGAGGGCCGTGTGCGTCTCGGCGTCGGCGTCCTGCGCCCGGAGAGCAGCGCCGAGCCACGCGTGCTGCTCGACCAGCTGCTCGAGGAGTTCCGGCGCGCTGAATTTTCTGGCGCGCGGGGCGCGACGAGCGAAGCCTCGCCGGCCGGCGCGATGGAGCTGCACAGCGGGCTCATGCCGGTGATTCCACCGCGCGCGACCTCACTCGTCGCTCCCGGCCTTGTCGTCGTCGGCGACGCCGCCGGGCAGGGATCGACGTTGCTCGGCGAGGGCATCCGCTACGCGATCGAAGCCGGCCGGATGGCCGGACGCGCGTTGGTCGACGCCGGCGGTGACTTCACTCCGCGTGGCCTGGCGTCGTACCCCCGGCAGTGGCGGCGTCATACCGGCCGGGACCTGCGGATCTCGTATGCCGTCAACCAGCGGATCACCAACTATCGCGACGCCGACTGGGACCGCGCGATTCGCCGCCTGGACCGGCTCACACCGGGTCAAGCCGCGCGGGTGTTCGCCAGCGACTTCTCGGTCAGCTGGGCGTTGGGCGTCCTGCTCACCGACCCGTCACTCGTGCGGGCGCTCGGCCGTCACCTCATGCGGCGAGCTTGAGGTCCCGCAACAGCTTTGCGACGTGACCGGTCGCCTTGACGTTGTAGAACGCTTCCTCGACGTCGCCGCGGGCGTCGACGACGACGGTCGAACGGATCACACCGGTCACGGTCTTGCCATAGAGCGACTTCTCGCCCCACGCGCCGAAGGCCTCGAGGACCTTGTGGTCAGGGTCTGACAGGAGCGGGAACGGCAACGCGTGGGTGTCGCGGAACTTCCGGAGCTTCTCCGGCTTGTCCGGGGAGATGCCGACGACCTTCACGCCGGCGTCCTTGAGAACGCTGAGGTTGTCGCGAAAGTCGCACGCCTGCTTCGTACATCCAGGAGTCAGCGCCGCGGGGTAGAAGTAGATGACGACACGCTCGCCACGGAACTGCATCAGGCTGACCGGAGTCTCGTCCGCGTCGAGAAGCTCGAAGTCGGGTGCCGGATCGCCAGGTGAGAGCCGCATAACTTGACGCTAGGACCCGCACGTTCTTGCGGCCCGGGCGGGGTAGGGAGACCTAGTGACCGATGGGAAGATGGGCAACGACCAAAAGTAGCCCGACGGCGGAGGCGATGTGGCGCAGCGCAACCCGGACTCCATCCAGCGCGAGATCGAACAGACGCGTGCGGAGCTGGCCGACACCATCGACGCGATCGCAGACCGGCTGAGCCCCAAGCGCGCGGCGAGCCGTAGCGCTCATGCGGTGAAGGCGCAGGTCTCCTCGGTCCTCGGCAACGGCAAGCAGAACGGTGCGGCACCCGCTGCGATCCTCGACGCCGCGCCAGCGGCGGCCGCCAAGGTCGACCACGCCGACCGGGAACGCCAGATCCACTCGATCGCCACCGCCGGCGGCGGGGCCGCCTACACCGGGACGACGTCCTACCGGATCGACCGTCGACTCCGGGTGGACCGGGTCTTCCTGGTCGTCGGGGCCGCGGCGGCAGTCGCGGGTGTCGCGGTGCTGTGGCGGACGCGGCGAAAGTAGCGCCGCTCCCGGTAAGGTAAGGCGATATTGTCGAGAGTTTCGCTCGATTTACGCTCGACTTTCGCGACTGCCCGCTGAGGACGCCTGTGCACGCTGATTGGAAAATGTCGATGGCCGGCTTCATCGTCGGCATCGTCGTGGGCCTCACCGGTATGGGCGGCGGGGCGCTCATGACGCCCGTGCTCGTCATCTTCTTCAACACCAACCCCAGCGCCGCGGTCTCGAGCGATCTCGTGACCTCGCTGTTCATGAAGCCGGTCGGCGGAGCGATCCACTGGCGCCGCGCCACGGTGCACAAGGGCATCGTCACCTGGCTGCTGGTCGCCGCTGTGCCGGCGGCGTTCGCGGGCGTCTTCGTGCTGAACTCGCTGGGCAACGGCCAGACGTTCCAAGACCGCATCAAGCTCGCGCTGGGCTCGGCACTGCTGCTCGCGTTCGTCGCGATGGTCACCCGCATGATCCGCCGGGGTGCGGACGTCCCCGGGGACGGGCTGGACAGCCCGGTGCAGAAGGGCCGGACGCTGCTGATCGGTGCGCTGGGTGGGCTCGTCGTCGGTATGACGTCGGTCGGCTCCGGCTCGATGATCATCGTTGCGCTGATGTGGCTTTATCCCCGCCTGTCCAACCGTTCCCTGGTCGGCACCGACCTCGTCCAGGCGGTGCCACTCGTCGGCGCTGCGGCGCTCGCGCACGTGTTCTTCGGCGACGTACAGCTCGGCATCACGCTGTGGCTGCTGCTGGGCGCCCTGCCCGGCGTCTTCCTCGGCGCGCAGATCTCGTCACGGACGTCGACGCCGTGGCTGCGCCCGGTGCTGGCCGCGGTTTTGCTGGCGTCGGCCCTGAAGCTGCTCGACGTGCCCTCGGTGGCGACCGGCGTGACCGCGGTTGCCGTCGGGATCGTCCTGGTGTTCCTGCGCCACTGGCTGCGGGCCCGCCGCGATGCCCGCGCGCCGGAACCACCTGTCCCGACTATGGCGGGGGAGACTCCAGAACGTGCGAATCTCGGCCAAGTCTGACTACGCGATCCGCGCGATGGCGGAGCTCGCGGCGACCCATGACGAGGGCGCCATCAAGGCGGAGGACATCGCCAACGCCCAGGACATCCCGCTCAACTTCCTCCTGGGCATCCTGCGCGAGCTCCGCAACGGCAAGCTCGTCCGCAGCGTGCGGGGTCGGGAAGGCGGTTACATGCTCAGCCGTCCGCCGGCTGAGATCGCCCTGGCTGACGTGATCCGCGTCGTCGACGGGCCCTTGGCCAACGTCCGCGACCTGAGCTTGTCCCAGTTGAGCTATCCGGGCGCGGCCGAGGCGTTACGGGATGTCTGGATGGCCGTGCGCGGCAGTCTCCGCGAAGTCCTGGAGAACACGACCGTGGCTGATCTGGCCTCCGGCAAGCTGCCGAAGCATGTGCGCCAGCTTGCCGAGCGCCACCAGGCCGAGCGCCTCTAGTAAGTCTCAGGCGAGGAGCGAGCTGATCTCCGCGTCCCAGTCGATGCGGTCGAGCTCGCTGCCCGTCGGGACGATCGTGAAGGTCTCGACGAGGAACTCCACGACCTTCGAGGTCGGGGTCAGCATCGTCGCGAGGCAGTCGGTCGCGAGCGTGATGCGCAGCATGCGCTCGTCGCTGTCGAGGTCACTGGCGAAGTCCGGCTCGATCGTGATGTCGCCCTCGCCTGACGGCGCGGCGATGCCCGCCGAGAGCAGGTCACGGGCGAAGGTCCAGATGACGGGCTCGCCGCACTCAGTCCCGATCGCGAGGGAAACGGCGAACGGGTCAGCCGGGTCGTAGCGCAGTTCCGCGTCGAGCTCGGCCTCGCCCGCACCGGTCGCAACGAGCATCGGCAGCGGCATCGTGATGGTGCGGGGGAGGTGCAGCATTTCCGGCTCCTGTGAGGACGCGCTTGGTGGTGCGGACACTCACCTAACGACGGAGCCAGATGGCGGTTACGCCCTCCGGTTTGCCGACTACGTGGAATGCGTTAGCGGGAGGACGTTCCCGGCACCCGCGGCCGCGGCAGCAGCTCGATCCACGTCCGCCCTGCGTGCAGTGGCAGGACGTGTCCGGATTTGTCCTTGAGAACCATGGGCTTGGCCCGGTCCGGACGCGACCATGTGCCCTTGATCACATGGCCGTCGCGAAGCACCCAGACCGTGCCGGATCCGGTCACGACGTCGTCCGGCGACGCGTTGCCCAGCACATCGTGCAAGCCGGTGTTCGCGATCGCGACCGACATGATCACGACGTTGCGGGCGGTCACCTGATGGCCGTTGGTGAGCGTGTCCGACGTGCCGTTCTGCGTGCGCTCCCACATCGAACCGTTCCAGGTCCACGTGGCGGTCGCCGACGGCCACGTCAGCGAGACGGTCTTGACCGGGAATCCCTTCACCTTGGCGGTGCCGTAGGTGAACAGCGGCTTGGGTGCCCGCAGCTTCTTGTCGCGCGTGAGCCCGGCGTTGAGCAGCGTCTCGCCCGACGAGAACACGTTGTGCGGTGCCGGTCGGCTGTAGTCGCGGTGGAAGTAGGTGTTACCGAGCGCGTCATACGAGATGAGCTCGGCGTTGCTGGTCGCCTGCACCTGCGGGATGACCCGCGGGTTGGCACCGGAGAACGCGAACACCGCCCCGTTGAGAAGTCGCAGGATGTCGCCGTCGCTAGTGCGTGCCGAGCGGATCGGCCCGATGGTCGACGGGAGGTCGCACTGGAAGATCGCCATCAAACGCGTCAATCCGCCCTCGACGGTCTCCTCAACGACGACATCGGCCTGGTCGACGCCGGCCTGTGGGCGAGCCTCGTTGACGTTGTCGATCTTGACGGCAAGCGCGACGCGGTTGACCTTCTGACCGGGGCGCGGCGGCACTCCGGTCAGCGGGCAGGTCTTGACGACAGCGGGTGCCACCGTCGCGGTGGCGGAAGCCGAAGGTGACGGGGTGGTTTGTGTTGCCGCGGTGTCGTGGCTTCCTCCGCCGCACGCCACGAGCCCGACCCCCGCGATGGCTAAAAGGGCAAGACTTTTACGCGGCGTACGACGATGCATGCAACGACGGTATGTCGACTTCGCGATTGTTCAGCGGTGAAACGCGGCACATCTCGCCACGGGGCCAGGTTTGCCCTACTACGAGCAGATGTCCTGTGCCGCCGTTCGCGGCGAACCGAGTGATCCGCTCGGGGTGGATGCGACAACGTGCACCGGTTGAGTGCCTTGATAGTTCGTCCCGAGCAACACCTGCAGGCCGCTGCCGAACGAGTTGTCGAGCTGCAACGTCGCACCCGGGATGGCAGCCGCGACAGTGCGCGCCGAGTCGGCGCGGTCAGGTCCGTAACGCACGATCGTGTGGTCGGCGTCGGAGCCCTTCGGTGCGTTGCCGGTGCCCGCGATCTGGAACCCGATGCGTGCAAGATCGTTGGCCGCGGTGGCCGCGAATCCGTTCTTGGACGTCGAGTTGAGCACCTTCACCGAGATGCTGCCCGGCGGGATCGTCACGCCCGCCTGCTTGCCGGGCTTGGTGACCGGTTTGTCGTCGGTCAGGTCCTTGAACAGCCGCTTGGACTTGACCGGATCCCACTTCACGACGTTGCCGACTGCGCCTTCGTTGAAGCTGCCGGGGAGCAGCGGCACGGTCAAGAACTCCACGTGTGCCGGCGACATGCTGTGCAGGTTGCTCGCGAGATCCTTCAGCTGTTTGACGCCGAAGTCGGAGTCGGTCGTGAGCGACTTCCCGACGGCTCCGAGGAGGCTGTAGAGCCGCGGCAGATCGAGCAGCAGGCCTGCGCTCTTCGCCTTCTGCACCATCGCGGACATGAACTTCTGCTGCCGCTGGATGCGGCCGAGGTCTGCGCTCGGATCGAATTCGCGCGCACGCACATACTCGAGCGCACGCGTCCCGTCGAGCGTGCTCTTGCCGGCCGGGAGCTCGAGCCCGCTGCCGCCGAAACCGCCGGTAGGCAACCGTCGTACGGGGTCGTGGATCGGTGTCGCCGTACACACCGTCACGCCGCCGAGCGCGTTGACGATGTTGACGAATCCGAGGAAGTTGACCTCGACGTAGTGGTCGATGCGAACGTGCGTGTTGTATTCGATCGTCTGCACCGTGAGCTTCGGGCCACCGAACGAGTACGACGTGTTCAGCTTGTTCTGGGCGGCGGCAATCCAGTGACCGGATGCGTCCTTGTGCCGCGGGATGGTGACGAGCGAGTCGCGCGGCAGGCTGACGAGAACGGCCTTGCCGCCACCGCGCGGGATGTGCAGCAGGATCATCGTGTCGGAGCGCTGTCCGACATCGTGGCCGACGTGCAACTGGTTCTTCTGCGTGTTCGTGAGCCCGGCGCGGCTGTCCGATCCGACGAGCAGGATGTTGAGATCGCCCTTCACGCCGCCGCCGGGACGATCGGTCAGTCCACCGAACACGTTGGTGTGGGTGATGCTGTTGAGCAGGTGCTGCAGGAACGCCCAGCTCGTCACCGACGTGACCAGGACCACTCCGGCGACGATGGCCGCCACCCAGGTGACGATGCGACGCCGGCGGCTTTTCGGCGGCTTGGGCGGCTTCGGCCCGCCCGGACCCGCGGGCTGCCCAGGTCGCGCAGGTCCCCCGGGTGTGGGTCGTTGGCCCCGCCGCGGGTCGAGTTCGGGCGGCAGCTGCCGCTGACCCGGGTCCGGACGGCCCTGATCGTCCGGGCCGGTCATGGCGACCACATTAGGTGAGTTCTCACGGCTCGCCGGGATTCGCCACGCCTGACGGGATTCCCGTGCCGTACCCTCCCGACGCAATGTCTGATAGCGCGCAGGGCACCACTTCTGACACCTCGGAGGACTGGCCGGCGGTTTCCGCCGTACTCACCGTTCTCAACGAGGAGCCGCACCTGCGCGAGGCGGTGTGCTCGGTGCTCGCCCAGGACTACCCGGGTGAGATCGAGGTCGTGATCGCGCTGGGCCCGTCGCGGGACAAGACCGATGCGGTCGCCGCGGAGCTCGTCGCCGCCGATCCCCGGGTGAAGTGCGTGCCCAACCCGTCCGGACGGACACCGGAGGGCCTCAACAAGGCACTGGCGCTCACCGGCAGCTCGATCGTCGCGCGCGTCGACGGGCACGCCGAGCTGCCGCCGCACTACTTGCGCGTCGCCGTGGAGGCGATGCAGCGCACCGGCGCGGTCAACGTCGGCGGACTGATGTGGGCAGAGGGCCGGACCGATTTCGAGCGCGCGGTCGCGCGTGCGATGACGAGCCGGTTCGGCGTCGGCAACGCGCCGTTCCACGTTGGCGGTGGCGAAGGATCGGTCGACACCGTTTACCTGGGTGTGTTCCGTCGGGAAGCCCTGCAGGCCGTCGGCGGCTACGACGAAGCGTTCACTCGCGCGCAGGACTGGGAGATGAACTATCGGCTGCGCCGCAACGGCGGGCTGATCTGGTTCACGCCGGAGCTGCGCGTCTCTTATCGGCCCCGCGGGACGCTCAAGGCGTTGGCGCGGCAGTACTTCAACTACGGCCGTTGGCGTGCCGAGGTGATGCGGCAATACCCGGACACCGCGAGTCTTCGCTATCTCGCACCGCCAACCGCGCTCGCCGGCGTGACTGTGGGAACGGTCGCGGGACTTGTCGGCATCGCGGTGCATCCGCTGCTGTGGGGGTGGCTGTTGCCCGTGGGCTACGTCGCCGGCGTGATCGCGGGCAGCGTCGCGACGAGCAGCCAGCTCCCGTGGCGCGCTGCTCTTTGGCTGCCCGTGGTCTACCCGACGATGCATGGGTCCTGGGGGAGCGGCTTCATAGCGACGGTCATGCGGTACATACGTCGTGGGCGGCGTTGACGACATCGAGCGATGCCGACGGAGTCGGCGTTGGCGTGGTGATCGTCACGGCTTGCGTGCCGTTGTAGTCGCTGCCGACAACGAGCACCAGCGTCGTCCCGAGCGTCCCGTCCTGCTGTCGCACCGACCCCGGCACCGATGCTGACAGCGTCTGTGACGACTCGTTGCGGTCGACGCCGTACCGCACGACCGTGTTGGTGTATGACGAAGACTCCGCGTCGCCTACTCCGTCGATGACGAATCCACGGCTGGACAGCTCGGACGCAACCTTGTGGGCGAGCCCGCGTTCGCCGGTGCCATTCAGAACGCGCACGTGAATGGCGCTCGGCGCCACGATCAACGGGCTTGCGCTCGGCGACGGCTTCGGCTTCAGCTCAGTGCCGGGCAAGGGACCGTCGGTCTTGAGCGCTTGCCACAAGTCGTCGGCACGCTGCTTGTCCCAGAAGACGACCGACGCCTGGACGCCGCCGATCGGCACGTAGGCATTCGCGTCGGACAGCGGCACCGTGAGCAGGTCGACCTTGCCGGGCTTGAGCCCGTGCAGCTTGCCGGCCAGGTCCTTGAGCTGGGGCAGGCCGAAGCCGGGATCGGTCTCGATCGATTTCGTTGCTGCGTCGAGGAAGTGGTAAAGGCTGAACGGGTGGAGCAGCATGCCGGTGCTCGTCGCCTTGCGGATCATCGCCGACAAGAACACTTGCTGGTTCTTGATGCGGCCGAGGTCGCTGCCGTCACCGACGGCATAGCGGGCACGCACGAACCCGAGTGCCTGCTTGCCGTCGAGGGTGTGATGGCCGGCGCTGATCACCAGGCCGCTGCCAACGAAGCCACCTGTCGCCGGGTTGATCCGGTGCGGGTCGTCAATCGCATGGGTCAGGCAGACGTTGACTCCGCCGAGCGCGTCGACCATCCGCTGGAACCCGGCGAAGTTGACGACCACGAAATGGTCGATGCGCAGATGGGTGAGATTCTCGACCAGCGCGATCGTGCACGACGGGCCACCGAGCGAGAACGCGACGTTGAACTTGTTCCACTCCGGGCTGGAGGCGCCGGATGCGGTCTTGCAGGAGGGGATGTGCGCGTAGGTGTCGCGCGGGATGCTCACCAGTGTCGCGTGCTGACCGTCCTCGGCGATGTGCACGAGAATCGTGGTGTCCGACCGGGCGCCGGCGACTTCACCGCCGAACTTCGACCCGCCCTTGAACGCCCGGGTGTCCGAGCCCATCAGCAGGATGTTCTCGGAGTGCCCGAGTCCGGCCGCCGGCTGGCTGTGATGCGGCTCCGCGATCAGCGGCGCGTGCGCCAGGTTTCCGTTGAGGTGGCGGTAGAGCAGGACGCCACCGGCCACGGTGACCAGGAGGACGACCGCTAGCCCGAGAGCGATCGCGAGGAGTACACGGCGCAGCCGCTTCCGGCGTCTCGCCGGCGCGGGCAGCGAACCAGTCTCTGTCGCCGGCTCCGACACAGCCGTCCTCTCTTGGGGCGCGCACTCGTCAGCCGGTGCCGCGCCGATCCATGCTAGGCAACCGTTCCTTAACACTTCCTTCAGGCTCGGCCGCATCGTCTTCAGGCTCGGCAGGGCGTGGGTCACCAGATTCCCGGCGCTGCCGCCGTACGGTGATTTGTGCGCTTGATCCGAGGAGCGATCGCCTGCGCCCTGGTGATGGGCGTCAGCGTGCTCGGTCTGCCGTCCGCGACTGCCGCCAAGGCCCGCTCCGCGGCTCAGGTCTTCCAGGTCCCGCCTAACGGGACTTTCGCGCTGCGGGGGCACGGCTGGGGCCATGGCCACGGGATGTCGCAGTACGGCGCGTACGGGGCCGCCAAGGTCAAAGGGCTGACCTACGACCAGATCGTGTCGTTCTATTACCCGGGTACAACCCCGACGGGGCTGCCCCTCGCCAGTAACGTCCGCGTGCTCCTGCACGGGACGCAGGCCGGTCAGCTCCCGGTCGCGCCGCGCGGTGGGGCGAAGCTCACCGTCACGACGACTGCCGACGGCGTACCGCCATGTGTGCTGCCTGACTCGCTCGACGACGGCAAGACGCCGGTCGAGCAATGGCGGGCGCGGGTGATCACGACCGCCAGCGGTGCTGCGATGCGGATTCAATCCAGCACCGATGGCACCACCTGGGCTGCTTCCACTCTGAGCGGGTGCGCCCCGGCGTGGTCCAAGCCGATGAACGGCAGCATCACGTTCGACGGCGGTGGGATCACCGACCTGGTCCGTGGCGGCGCTGTGGCGCCGTACCGGGGTGACCTTCGCGCCGCCTTCACCGGGACGCGCATCTATGTGGTGAATGTCGTGCCGATCGACATGTACTTGCGGTCGGTCGTGCCGAGCGAGATGCCGTCGTCGTGGACGCCCGCTGCGCTTCAGGCGCAGGCTGTCGCCGCGCGCACGTATGCCGCGTATGAGATGGCGCACCCGAAGAACAAGCCCTACTACGACGTCTATGACGACACCCGCGACCAGATGTACATCGGTGCGAGTCACGAAGCCGCGTCGACCACGAACGCGATCAAGGCGACCGAGGACGTCGATGCGCAGACCGGTGTCATCCTCGATGCGGGCGACTCCGGTCCCGCGTTCACGCAGTTCTCGTCGTCCAACGGCGGCTGGACCGTGTACGGCGGCCAGCCGTATCTGCCGGCGAAGCAAGACCCGTATGACGGACTGATCCCGAGCTCGGTGCACAGCTGGTCGACGTCAGTTCCGGCGTCGACGATCGCGAATGCGTATGGCAAACAGATCGGCACGCTGCGAACGGTTGCGATCACCGGTCGGGACGGGCATGGGCAGTGGGGTGGACGTGTCACGAGCGTCGAGCTGCGTGGCAGCTCAGGCACGGTCACGCTGACCGGCACGGACTTCCGCTTCGCGTTCGGGTTGCGCAGTGAGTGGTTCACCGTCATACCTCCGCCGGCTGCACCGACGGAGGTCACCGCGACGTTGTCCGCGGGGGCGGCGACGGTGGGCTGGCAGCCGCCGTCGAGCAGCGGCGCATCGGTGTCCGGCTATCGCGTGGTCATGCAGCCGGGCGGTGCATCGACGACCGTCGCAGCGAACGCGCGGACCGCGACGGTGAGTGGGCTCGACCCGAAGACCGACTACAGGGCGACGGTGACAGCGCTGAGCAGCGTCGGGCCGGGCTGGCCGACGACAGTCACGACCAAGGTTGCCCGGCTGGAGGGTGACAGCGGTGCCGCGCTCGCGGTTGCGTCGTCACAAGCGACGTTCAGTGACGGTCGCGCGAAAGCTGTCGTGCTCGTGCGCAAGCAGGGCGCGGTGTCCGATGGTTTCGCTGCCGCGGCGCTGGCTGATGCCACGCATGCGTCCGTGCTGTTGACGTCGCGAACGTCCGTCCCGGCGGTGACGCGAACCGAGTTGCGTCGAGTCCTACCGGCCGGTGGCACGGTCTATCTGCTCGGTCCGGTGTCAGTGATCTCCGACGACGTGCGTACGGCGATCCACGACCTTGGCTATCGCGTGGTTCGTCGCGATGGGGCAACGCCTGCCGCGGTCGCGCGTTCAGTGGCGCGGACGATCGGGCGAGTGCATGACGTCGGCACGGCGGTCGAGGTCGATGCGAGCGACATCACGTCGGCGTGGGTGGCCGGCGTGATTGCGGCGCACAAACACGGTGTTTTGTTGCTGACAGCGAACGGAGCGCAAGCGCCGGAGACGGTTGCCTGGTTGCGTGGACATCCGAAGGTGACGCGCATCGCGGTGGGCGCTGCCGCTGCCGCCGCCGACCCGTCGGCTCGTGCCGTGACTGGTGCCGCGCCCAGTGACATCGCGGCCGCGGCCGCGTCGCGGTGGTTCGGCGCACCGCGCTTTGCTGCCGTGGTGAGCCCGACGTCCGTGGTGTCGGGACTTGTTGCGGCTGCGCGACTGGCGATCGCTCCGGGACCGTTGCTCTACGCCGACCCGACCGCGTTGCCGCCGACGGCGGCGTCATACGTCGGGAAGGTGCGCGCGGCGCTGCAGCGCGTCGATCTCATCGGCGACTCGATGCCATACGACAACGTCGAGTCCGACACTCAAGCGGCCCTTCTGGGCCGGTCTTAGCCGGTGATCGTGAAGTGTCGGCTCACAGAGCGCTATAACGCACTGTGCGCCGGACAATTCGCGCGGCGATGCTGCTTGGCGTCAGGCTTCGTGGCCGGGGTGGAAGTCGGCCACGTCTGACAGTCGCAAGAGCCGGGTCGATCCACCCCGGACTTCGGCGCTGTCGACGTCGATGAGAAACGCGGTGTGGTCGCCGGCGTCGACGCGCTTGAACGGCCGGCCGGAGAACCAGGCAGCGGCCTCGTCCAGCACGGGGATGTCGTCGGGCCCGGGATGCCACGAGCACCGCGCGAACTTGTCGATGTCGTCGCCCGTCTTCTCGCCGAATAGCCGCGCCAGCTCCATCGAGTCGGCGTCAAGCAGATGGATGACGAGCCGCGGCGCGTCGAGCGCCACCCGATACGTGTGGTTGTTGACTGACAACCCGACCAGAAAGCGCGGCGGGTCGATGCTGATCTGTGTCGCGAATCCGGCCAGGCATCCCGCGGCGCGCCCGTCGCTGGCCGTTGTCACGACGAACATCGGATAGTCCAGCACCTCGGTCACGTCATCGAAGTCGCCCACGACCCGATCATTCCCCCCGACTGCAGCCCACGAAATTTAGTTGCGCTGCGCCGGGATGGTTCCCAGCTTGCCCTTCTGGAAGTCTTCGAACGCGTCCAGCACTTCCTGCTTCGTGTTCATGACGAACGGTCCGCCCCAGGCGACCGGCTCGCGGATCGGCTGGCCACCGAGGACAACCACTTCGAGGTTCGGCTGCCGGCTGTCCTGCTGTTCCGCAGCCCCGATGGTGATCACGTCACCGGACGCGCCATACACCGCAAGCTCGCCGGTCCGGACCGGACGGCGCTCGGCGCCGACGTAACCGTCGCCGGCAAGGACATAAGCAAGTGCGTTGAAGTCATGTCGCCACGGGAGCTCGAGTTGTGCCCCCGGCGCAATCGTCGCGTGCAGCATCGTCATCGGCGTGTATGTCGACCCGGGCCCCTGCTGGTCGGCCACATCGCCGGCGATGACGCGCACGAGCGTGCCTCCATCGGGCGAGGCCAGCAGCGCGACGCTGTTGCCGCGCAGGTCCTGATAGCGCGGCGCGACCCACTTCTGCGCCCGCGGCAGGTTGACCCACAGTTGCAGGCCGTGGAACAGGCCGCCCGACACCACGAGCGACTCCGGCGGCTTCTCGATGTGCAAGATGCCCTGACCTGCGGTCATCCACTGGGTGTCGCCGTTGGTGATCACCCCGCCGCCGCCGTTCGAGTCCTGATGCTCGAACGTGCCGTCAATCAGATAGGTAACCGTCTCGAAGCCTCGGTGCGGATGCCACGACGTGCCCTTCGGCTCGCCCGGCGCGTAGTTGACTTCACCCATCTGGTCGAGGTGCACGAACGGGTCCAGGTGGGCCAGATCGACACCCGCGAAGGCCCGTCGTACCGGGAATCCCTCACCCTCGAACCCCTTCGGCGCGGTGGTGACGGAGCGCACGCTGCGCTGCTTCGTCTCTGGGCCCGGCGCCGGGATCCGCTCGAGGCTGCTGATGTCGGTGACGGTGACTGCTGGCATGTCACGTTCAAGATATTTGACTCGTCAAGTATTCCGGCGCCGGCCCGTCCGCGGCGTTGTGCGCGCGCCAACCTGGACGTCGACTGGATCGTCGTCTGCATGCACCAGCTCGCGGTCTCGTCGTCGGAAAGCGGCAACGGTTGCGACCTCGGGATCCGTGAGCAGTTCGTGCCGCTGTTCGACGAAGGGCAGCTCGACGAAGCGGCCGGCGGGGGCGAGTCACGACACTGACGAGGTCGACAGCGCGCACGGGACCGTGCACCTGACGCTCGGTGGCGGTGGCACGGCGCTGCCGTCGAACGTGTTCTCCGGCTCCCGGCCGGGCGGCGGGCAGGCGAAGGTGATCACCGGCAAGTCGACGTCGGAGAACGAGCCGTCGGACTGGTCGGCGGTGCGCGACGACGCCTATCCCTACGGCTTCGCAGTGTGCGACGTCGATCCCGGCCAGCGCGGTGGCATGACGACGATGACAGTGACCCACTACCGGACGCCGCCATCAGCAGTCGCCCCGCCGATCGTGTTCGACACGTTCACGTTGCGCCGCCGCCGCTTCGACATAGCCCTCGCCTCCTGAGCAATGTGGCATCGCTATGCGTTGGGCTGAACTGGTGAAATGTGGCTGGCCTCTTCAAGATCCGCTGCGGAAATATCCGACGCATGTCGCATGGCGCGCGTGTTGTGGCTTGTCGTGGCGATGGTTTGGCTGATCGTCGCGCTGCGCTTCGTCCGGGGACGGCGCCGGTCGCGGCCTGACCGGCGCTTGTTGCTCGCGCTCGAGACGTTGCGCAACTGTCAGGTGACGACGGCGGTGGTTACACCGAGCCGGGACCGAATACCGTGGCCGCGGACCGGCACTCACGACGCCGCGCCGATGGTCGCGAGTCGTTGAGCGCGGCAAAGTAACAACCGCCTCACCATGAGATCCTTTGGGAATGCGGCGATTTTGGGCGGCGGGCGCCCTCGTGACGATCATGGCGGTGGCGGCACCCGCCGTGGCCGCCAACGCCGCTCGCGCGCACTGTCGCCACTGGGAGGGTGACCCGACGACGCCGTGTCTCGTCGTGACGCCGTTGAACGGACCGGTCGGCACGCACGTGCGCTTCCACGGAACCGTCCCGCACGATCAGATCAACAAGTACAACGAGGCATGGCACAACCAGCCGTTCTACGGGCTGACCGGCGAGTTCCCCTCATCGAGCCGGTTCCCGCAGGGCTGTGAGCTGATCCTGCCGGCGAAGGGTCTGCGCATCGCGCTGGACACGTTGTCAGGTGCGGTCCGCGGCTCGTTCACGGTGGGCAGCCGAGGCACCTGTTCGCAGGACGGCGGCACGCCCAAGGCCGGCACGAAGTATGACGCCCTGCCCGGCCGCTATTCGCTCTTCGTGGGCTCGCTGTCGACATACATCGCCAACTTCCGCGTGACTCCCGGCCAGGTCTCGTCGCCCGCGAAGACCGCCCCGCCCAAGAAGCCGACGGTCGCCCCCAAGCCGCAGAAGACACACAAGCCCGCGCAGCCGCACGCACACCCGCCGACCCCCACGCACTTGCCGTTCACGGGCCCGCCGCTGCTGCAGATGACGCTCCTCGCCGGAGCGGCCGCGTGCGCCGGCCTCGCCCTCACCGCAATGCCGCGCGCCCCGCGCGGCCGCCACCGCGCGGCCTAATGGGTGCGGCGCTCCGTCAGGGTCGCTTGGACGTCGCCGGCTCGGTCGGAGACGCGCTCGCCGGTCTCGTCGCGCGGTCCGGGTAGGCCGCGGAAACGGAACGGCTCGATGTCGCGGCCGACCTGGATGAACCAGCACTGACCCGACTCGCCGCTGGTGATCGCCGCGATGAACGCATCGACGACGCGCTCCACCGGCAGCAGCGGGATGCCGAGGTTCGACAACGATTCGCGCGCTTCGGCGCTGACGATGTTGGTGTCGGCAAAACCCGGACAGACGGCGTTGATGAAGATCCCGTCGTTGACGTAGCGGGCACCCGCAGCCCGCACGAGCCCGACGACGCCGTGCTTGTTCGCTCCGTAGATCGGGTCGAACGCCGTCGCGGTCAACCCGGCGAGGCTCGCGGTCGCCACGATCTGACCGCCGCGCTCGCCCATCGCCGTGATCGCGGCGTGCATCCCGAACGCGACGCCGTCCAAGTTCACGGCCATAGCGCGCCGGTAGACCACGGGGTCGAAGTCCTCGGCCAGGCCCATCGCGGTGGCGATGCCCGCATTGAGAAATGCGATGTCGAGCTTGCCGTGGTCGCTGACCACCTGCCGGACCGCGGCAACGTTGGCGTCGTACGACGTCACGTCACATTCGACGAACGTTCCGCCGATCTCCTTCGCCACCAGCTGACCGTTGCCCGCGTCGATGTCGCTGATGGCGACCGTTGCGCCGAGCCCGGCCAACCGTCGTGCGACACCCGCGCCGAATCCGTTCGCGCCGCCGGTGACCCAAGCGACCTTGCCGTCGAATCTCATCGTCCCTGCCTCAGCCGAAGATCTGCTTCATCATCGAACGGCTCCACGGCCGCACCAACTCGATCAGGCGCGCGGTGCGTTCTTCGCCGAGATGACGGTATGGCGTGGCAGCCGCGGCATCAGTCTGCGCTTCCATGTCCTCGCGTTGGCGCCGGCCGAAGTCGGTGAAGTTGTTGTCGGCATCGAAGACGCCTTTGTCGCGAAGGTCGAGCTTGCCCTGCGCCCATTCTTCCTCGCTGTAGCCGCGCGTCGACCGCTGCAGCTCCTCGTTCATCGCGCTGCCGTAGGTGACGTAGGACACCGATGCCTCCAGCCCGGAGAGGCCGGCGAGGACGAGTGCGGCGAGGTGGCCGTCGCCGCGATGTTCGCGCAGGAGAGTCGTGGCGTGCCAGAGCTGCAGATGCTCCGGCTCCGGCCAGGGGAGCGAGGCGTGGGCGGCATACAGCGGGCGGCCCTCGATCTCGTCGGCGATGGCAGTAGCGGCCTCGCGCGCCAACGCCGCCGCCTCGGTCATCTCGTCGGACTTGAGGACCGCCTCACCGAGCATGCGCTGCCAGGACGCGTCGACGACGTCAAGGCGGGCGGCGAGCATCGCCTCCGGCGTCGTGTTCTCCCAGCACGACGGGATCGCCTTGCGCACGAGTGCCGGGGAGAAGTTGTAGAAGGTCGCGATGACGACCTCGGCCGGGACGATGCCGAGGGCCGCCGACCGGCTGGCGAAATAGCCGCGCATGCCGCCGCGCACCCCGGCAGCCTCGTAGCGTTCCCCGCCCTCCGGCACGAAGTACACCGTGGTGTGCAGCGGCTCGAGGTACTTATGCGCCGTACGGGGAAGGTTGCCGGTCTGGGTATCTGCCATGGCCGGACTGTAGGACCCGAGCGGATTGGTCCTGATATGGGGGAGACTGTTGATCATGCCGCTGATGTCACCCACGGACTCGTTGTTCATCATCCCGGAGTCCCGCGAGCAGCCGATGCATGTCGGCTCGCTGCAACTGTTCGACCTGCCCGACGGCGCCGACAGCACCCTCATACGCGAGACCTATGAGGAGATGTTGACGGCGGTCGACGTCGCGCCGCTGTTCCGGCGCCGGCCCTACCGGTCGCTGGCGACGCTCGGCCAGTGGGCGTGGACCGAAGACGATGACATCGATCTCGAGCACCACGTGCGGCACTCGGCGCTGCCCGCCCCTGGCCGGGTGCGCGAGCTGCTCGCGCTCACGTCCCGGTTGCACGGGTCTCTCCTCGACCGGCAGCGGCCGCTCTGGGAGATGCACGTCATCGAGGGCCTTGAGGGCAACCGCTTCGCCGTCTACACGAAGATGCATCACGCGCTGATGGACGGCGTCTCCGGCTTGCGCCTGCTCCAGCGTTCGCTGAGCACCACCGCCGACGAACGCACTGAGGCGTTCTGGTCGCCGCGGCCGCGATCGCGGCGACCGCATGGCGGCGGTGCCGGCCTGCTCGGGCTGCCGGGTATGGCCGTGCGAGGGGTCACCGATCTGGTGCGTATGACGCCCATCGTCGCCCGCCTCGCGAACGAGGCGTTGCGGGAACACCAGCGGCTGCTGCCGATGCAGGCGCCGAAGAGCATGCTCAACGTCCCGATCACCGGCGCGCGCCGATTCGCCGCGCAGTCGTGGTCGATCGACCAGATCCGCGCCGTCGGCAAGGCCTCGGGGACGACGATCAACGACGTCGTGCTCGCGATGTGCTCGGGCGCGCTGCGGGCCTACCTCTTGGAGCTCGGTGCGTTGCCGGACGCGCCGCTGGTCGCGATGACGCCGGTGTCGCTGCGGCGCGAGGACGACGGTGAGGAGTCGGGCAACGCCGTCGGCACGATCCTGTGCAACCTCTCGACCGATGTCGACAACCCAGGGGATCGGTTGGCGGCGATTCACGAATCGATGCAGCTCGGCAAGCGGTTGTTCTCCGGTCTCAACCAGGTACAGGCGAGCGCCATCAGTGCGCTGATGATGGGGCCGCTCACGTTGTCGATGGCCCCCGGCGGTATCGCTCAGCTGATGCCGCCGCCGTTCAACCTCATCATCTCGAACGTGCCCGGGCCGCGGCAGCCGCTCTACTTCAATGGCGCACGGCTGACCGGTGTCTATCCGTTGTCGATCCCGACGATGTACCAGGCGCTCAACATCACGGTCACGAGCTACGTCGACAACATGGAGTTCGGCCTCACCGGCTGCCGGCGCAGCGTCCCGCACCTGCAGCGGCTGCTCACTCACGTGAACGACGCGCTGTCGGACTTGGTAAAGGCAACCGGCGCCTAGAACGCGATGATCATGGGGTTGACACGGCGACACGCCGGCGTGTTGGCCGGTTACCCCCATGATCAACTTCGGGTCGGCGGTCGATCTTGCGGAGGCCGAACGACATCGCGGCGATCCAGATCAGGCCGAGCAGCGCGAGTGCCGCGTACGCGGCGCGCTGGAGGTTCACCGAGCCGCCGACGGCTTCGCGCTGGACGATCTGCTTGTCCGGCACGAAGGAGCGAGTGAACGAGGCGAGCGCCGGCACACCCTTGGCCGGGATGGCCGGGTCAGCGGGCAGATAGATCGGCACTGCCTGCAGGCTGCTGATCGTGCCGAGCCGCAAGAGCGTCTTCCACTTGCCGTAGACCGGCACGGGTGTGGTCGAGCGCCATACGCCGGGCGACACCTCGTGCAGCGGCACGACCCACTGGCCGGTGATCTGGCCGTTGTAGGTCCCGGTGCCGCCCTGCCACGACAGCAGGTTGAACCATGTCGCGTTGTCCGCGGCCTGCGGCGGCTCGACGCGCACCTCTGCCGTCACGGTGCGGTTCGGCGCGGGGGTCGCATCGGTCAACGTCACGCTGGCCTTGTAACCACTGTGGGCGCTCATCGGCATCGCAATCGCGATCACCGCAAGGACGCCGGCCCAGGCAAGGGGTACGACGAACCGTGGTGACCGTTGACGTTCTGCCTCGACCGGAAGCAACGCGCGACCGGCCAAGCCACCGAGTGCACCACCGGCAACGGCGGCGACGAATCCGAGGATCGCGCCTTCCGGCCAGAGCGCCGACGGCCACGGCAACGGCATCCACACATGGGTCCACGCCCACTCGGCCGCGAGCCCGACGGTGCCGATCAGCACACCGCACACGAGGCCGAACGTGACCTGCTTGCGCGTGCTCACGACGAGAGCTGCGAGCTCGACCAGGACCGCTTCGGCGAGGTAGAGCGGGAAGTGCAACGTGCTGCGGCCCAACCCGACGATGATCAGCGACAAGCCGGCGCGCATGACGAGGAAGAACAGGGCGGCACCGAGCGCGCCGCCGCGGCCGGCGCGGACGCGTGCGCAGACGAGGCCGATGCCCGCGGCCAGCATGATGAGGATCGGCTGGTAGACCATCCGGAACTGCGGGACGCCGAAGTCGAACTCGCCCTGCAGCGTCGAAAGCCCTAGCAGAAATGCGCCCGCTGAGATGACCGTCGAGCGGCGGATGAGAAGTCCAAGCCCGCCGCCCTTGCGGGCCGCGACCTCGCGTGCGCCCCCGCTGCGGCGTGCGCCTTCTTCGGTCAGGATCCATGTCGCCAACGTCGCGAGCGACGCGCCGCCGATCATCTGGATGTGGGTCGGCCCCCACAAGGTGACGTCCTGGCCGAACAGCGTGTGCCACAGGTCGTCGAGCGGGAAGCCGGCGAGCGCGACGACACCGCACAGCAACAGCAGCCCGCCGCCGACGCTGACTCGCCAACCCGGCCGGATCTTTACGCCTTCGTCGTGGTCGTCCTTGTCGAGCACGACCGCGAGGACACCCGCGATCGCGATGCCGAGGAGCCCGATGATGATCGGGTAGTGGGCGGGCGTGGAGAACGGCCCGTTGTCGCGCCCGCGGTCGATGTGCCAGGCGACATCCCAGTAGAAGCCGAACACCGCGATCAGCAGGCTGATCGACGTCACCAGCGATGGCAGCGCCGCCCAGGCCGGCAGCCCGCTGTTCCGCTCGACCGCAGCCGCCACTCGCTCGAGTCCGGCGAATCGGCCTTGGCGATAGCGCACCGCGCCGTAGACCACGCCCACGGTGAGCAGCACCGCGACGATCGTCGCGGGGATCACCTGGTTGGGCGGGAAACCACGGGCGGGGGCAAAGCCGGCTGCGAGCACTGCATCCATCTGTCGACCTCCGGTCGAGGGCAGCATGGCGACCTCCGTTGAGGGGAGTCGTCCTGGTGCCTAATCTAACGTCAAATGGTGTCACATGGAACGGTGACAGATATCACAGTGTCTTCCCGCTCCCAGCGATCGCGAACCCCCGATGACAGGGACAAGGCGGGATGTTCAGACTGAAGCGTCGAACACCGGTTCGGCAGTTCCCTCCGAAGGGATCGGGTATGTCCGGCAAGCATGACCGGCAGCGGTTGCTCGCGAACGTGGCGCTGTTCTCCGCCTGCACCGACAAGGAGCTCGACCGGCTGGCCAAGCACGCCGAGATCGTCGACTTTCGCGCCGGAGACGTCCTCATGAAGGAAGGCGAGCCCGGCCACGAGTTCTACGCGATCATCGACGGCGAGGTCGGCGTCACCAGCGGCGGCGAAACGCTCGCCAAGCTCGGCCCTGGCGCCTACGTCGGTGAACAGGCACTCCTCGACCCGGGCCCGCGTACGGCGACGGTGACCGCGTTAGGCGACACGCAGACGGTCCTGCTGTCGAGCCGCGAGTTCTACGCGGCGATCGACGACGTACCGGGCCTGTCCCGCAAGCTCCTCGCCGGCATGGCCCGGCGCCTCCGCCAAGCAACGGCTCACCCGCCGGTGACCTGATCGCGCGACTCGACAGTCGACCGCGACAGCTGTCGCGGGGAGGGGTGTCGGCGCGCGTGCCGCGCGACCAGTCGGGTCTGCACGATGTCGCCGGTGACGGCGCCGAGGATGACCACCGCGGCGATCGCGGTGAACCACGTGAGCAAGCTGAACACGACGCCAATGCTGCCGTAGACGTTGCTGTCGGAGCTGATGGTCGAGGAGAAGTACACGGCGGAGAACGCCTCCAGCCCGATCCAGAACGTCGCCGTGACGAGGGCCGGGCCGAGGAGATCGCGCCAGCGGACGCAGGCGGCCAGCAAGAAGCGCATCGACCACCAGAAGAACAGGGTCGTCACACCGAACACAGCGATGCCGTCGACAGCGAGCCCGTCAGTGAGCTTCCGGGTGCCGGCGCTGATCGTCCCGTCCGTCGCTAACCACGCGAGCAGACCAGCTGCCCAGATGAGCAGCCGGGGCACGTTCCAGCGCCCCAGGTGCGGCCGACGAAAGGTTCGCTCATAGATGGCTTGCACGGCCCCGGCGACGCTGACGGTTCCCCCGACCGCGAAGATCAGCGCCAGGACGACCGACGAGAAGACCGGGTGCCCCGACGTGAAAAGTCCGTCCACGACATGCCGTGCGCGCCCGTTGAGACCGAGATGTCGAGTGAGATCGTCATCGGTCCGTCGGTTCGCGAACGAGTTCAGCAAAATCACGAGCGGAAGCGCGGACAGCAGGAACAGCGACCCGAACAGCATGACGGTGGTGGTGAACTGCTGCTCCCGCAGGCGGTTGACGAACTCTTCGAGCACGGAGCCGCGGTAGCGCCGCTGCAACCAGGCCACGACGAAGACGGTCGACCCGCGCGAGCCGGGACACATCACCCCGCGCGGGTGACACGCCTACGGCTTGATCACCAACCGGATCGGGTTGCCGCGCTTCGTCGCCAACTGGTCGACCGCGTCGACGATGTCGTCCAGCGGGAGTACGGCGCTGATCGAGTCGCTGACATCGAGTCGGCCAAGCTCGACAAGTCGCACCAAGGTGTCGAGGTGCTCCTTGCGATAGCCGAGATGGCCCATCAGCGTCTGCGACTGCACGGAAAAGAGCACGCCCGGCCCTAACGACGTCGGCTCCCAGGAGATGCCGACCATCACGAGCCGGCCGCGACCGGCGAGGCATTGCTCGGCCTGCGCGATGATCGAGGCCGAGCCGACGATGTCGAAGGCTGCGTCGAGGCCGACGCCGCCGGTCACCGCGCGCACTTGCGCGACAGCGTCGTCAAGTCGCGGGTCGATCGCGACATCGGCGCCGGCCTTCAACGCTCGCTCGCGTGCTTCGGGCAACGGGTCGAGGGCGACGATCGGTGCAGCGCCGATCATGCGCGCGACCTTGACCGCGTGAATGCCGAGCCCGCCGACTCCCCAGATGCCGACAGCCTCACCGGGCTGCACGTCGGCGCGGTCGGTGATGGCCGCGTACGGCGTCGACACCGCGTCCGCCAGGATCGCCGCCTGCTCGATCGGCACCGAGTCGGGCACCGACGTCAGGGCGCCATACGGAACGACGACGTACTCCGCCCACGCCCCGTCGTAGTTGAAGCCCATGATCTGACCGTTCAGACAACGCTCGCTGCGACCACCGGCGCAGTTCGCGCAGGCCAGACATGGCCGGCCCGCGGCCATGACGACGCGCTGTCCGGGCTGCCACACGGGCACGGCCGTGCCGACTGCCTCGATCACGCCGGCCGGCTCGTGACCAGGTGTCACGACCGGCAGGGGACCGGGCAGGGATCCGTCGATGAGATGTATGTCGGACAGGCAAACCCCGCAAGCCTGCACGCGTACGAGCACTTCGTGCGGCGCGATCTCCGGGATCGGCACCGTCTCGACCGTCAGCCGCTTTGCCTCCGCGTCGAAGCGGGCGGCGCGCATGGTCGTCATACGACCGCCAAGTGTGACGGTCGCTGCTGCGGCGCGAGCTCCTGGTAGTAGGACTCGAGGTCGAAGCGGCGCAGCCGGCGCGCGAACTTGAACGTGAAGTCCGGCCAGATCGTCGAGTTGTGGCCGTTCTTGTCGAGGTACCAGCTCGAGCATCCGCCGGTGTTCCACACGGTCAGTGCCAGCTTGCGTTGCAGCATCTCGTTGTATGCCGCTTGCACGTCAGGCCGGACGTCGAGCTCGACGATCCCGCGTTCGTCCATCAGCTCAAGCGCCTGCAGGATGTAGGGGAACTGCGCCTCGATCATGTAAACCAGCGACGTGTGGCCGATCCCGGTATTGGGCCCCGCCAGCATGAAGAGGTTGGGGAACCCGGCAAACGTCGTGCCGTTGTAGCCACCCATCCCTGTCGTGTCCCACGTGTCACGCATCGTGCGGCCATTCCGGCCGATGATGATCTCGGGGAATGTGTTGTCGGTGACGCGGAACCCGGTCGCGAGGATGATGACGTCGAGGTTGTGCGTGACGCCGTCCTTTGTGACGATCCCTGCGGGCACGACGTGGTCGATGCCTGACGTCACAAGCGTCGTCGTCGGTGCCGCGATCGCGGGCAGGTATTCGTTCGAGGGCGTCAACCGTTTGCAGCCGGGAGTGAACGTCGGCGTCAGCTTGGCGCGGAGCTCGGGGTCGGCCACTTGCTTCTCGAGGTGCTGCTTCGCCATCTTCTTGAGCAACCGTCCACGTTCCGGGTTCATCAACGCCGGAACGGCGAGGAACTCGGCCGACCAGTAGTGGAAGCCGCGCACTGCGCGCTGAGCCCGCGGAATGCGGCGATAGAGCGCGCGCTCCCACGGGTGAATCGTTCGCCCGCGGTGCGGCAGGATCCACGCCGCAGTGCGCTGAAAGACGGTCAGGTGCGCGGCTGTCTCGGCGATCTCGGGCACGATCTGGACGGCGGATGCGCCGGTGCCGATGATGCCCACCCGGTTGCCGCTGACGTCGTATGACGGGTCCCACTGCGCCGAGTGCATGACCTGACCGGTGAACGTCTCGATCCCCTCGAAGTGCGGGATCGAGGGCTCGGACAGGAAGCCGTGTGCGGCGATAAGCACGTCGCAGGTGAGAGGACCGTCCGAGGTGTCGAGCGCCCAGTGCTTCTCGTGCTCGTCCCACCGCGCGGCGTCGACCTTGCAGGCGAACCGGACGCGCTCGATGACGCGGTGATCCTGCGCGACCTTCTTCAAGTAGCGCCAGATCTCCGGCTGCAGCGAATAGCTGTCCGACCAGTCGGGATTGAGGGCGAACGAGAATGAGTAGAGGTGCGAAGGCACGTCGCAACGGCACCCGGGGTACTTGTTCGACAGCCACGTCCCGCCGACGTCGTCGAGCTTTTCGAGGATGACGTGCTCGACGCCCTGCTCGGCGAGCTTGATCGACATACCGATCCCGCCGAACCCTGCGCCAATGACCACGACTCTGTGATCGCTCATAGCCCGCTCGCGAGTTCCGTGAGCGCGGCGTTGACGGCCTCGGGCTGCTCGAGCATCGTGCAATGCCCGGCGCCGTGGAGCTCCAGCAGCTTCGAGCCCGGTATGGCGGCGGCCATCTTGCGCGCGTTCTCCGGTGGCGTGAGCCGGTCGCGGTCGCCGACGATGACCAGCGTCGGGATGTCCGCGAGCACCTTCAACGCGTCGAGCTTGTCGTGCGTGTCGAGCGTGAGCCAGAAGTCGCCGACCACCTGTGCCTTGGTCCCTGCCGACATCGCCTCGGTGAAGCGCCCGAGCCGCTTGTCGGCACCGCGGCCGAGGTTGAGGAAGCGACTGATCCGGATCGAGACGGCCGACCCCGACCGGCGCGCCCGCTCCGCTTTCTCCGGGTCGGACACCATCAGCGCGAGCGCGGACTTCCATTGGCCGAGGAACGCCTTGGCCAATGGCCCACGCAACCCGAACTCGTACTCCGGCTCGCGCCGACCACTCGTGTCGACCAGCGCGACTGCTTTCACTTGGCCGCCGAAGCGTTCCGGCTGCTGAGCGGCGAGCGACATGATCGTCATACCGCCCATCGAGTGCCCGACGAGCACCACCTGTCGGTCAGCGCAAGTGGCATCGAGCACCGCGGCGAGGTCGCGGCCGATCTGGTCGACCGTGCGGTTCTCGCGCGGACCGGTTCCGGACTCGCCGTGGTCGCGGTGGTCCATCAGGACCAGCCGGAAGCGCTCGGCGAGCATCCGCTGGTAATGCCAGGAGCGACTCGAGAACGTCCAGCCGTGCGCGAACACCAACGTCGGGCCGGGATGCCCATCGCCGAGGATTTCGACCGCGATCTCGGTGCCGTCATCAGAGGGGACGCGCAGGGTAGGAGTCCAGCGCAGGCGGGTCGGATCAGGCCAAGACATCGAAACTCCATGGTTACGGGAGGCGAAAACCTCCGTATCAGAGATTGCACGCAGAGTGCTATAAGGCTGAGGTGACGTCAACGGAGGCAGCAACACTGCGACAGGACGGCCGGCTTGCCCGGTCCGCCCGGACTCGCCGTGCCATCGTTGACGCCCTGCGCTCGCTGCATCACGACGGGGACCTGAGACCCACCGCTCCCCGCGTGGCAGAGCGAGCCGGCGTTTCACTGCGCACCGTGTGGCAGCACTTCACCGATCTGGAGACGCTGCTGGTCGAGGCCGGGCGGCGCGATTACGAGATCGCGATGCGCTATGTCATACCGATTGACACGAACGCCGCGCTTCCGAGGCGGCTGCAGGAGCTCGTCGTCCAACGCGGGCGGATGTATGAGGCGCTCGCACCTGTGTGGCGGGCAGCGATGTTGCAAGAACCGTTCTCACCGCAGATTCGTCGCAACCGTGACCGGCTGCTGAGCGCCGCTCGCGACCAGCTGACGCGCGTCCTCGGACGTGAGCTTGACGCGCTGCCGGCGGACCGGCGTGACGCGACGTTTGCCGCGCTTCAAGTGGCGACCGGCTGGTCGACCTGGGAGTCGCTGCGCCGTGACCTCGAGATGTCAGTTGAGGCGGCTGAGCAAGCCGTCTTCGAACTTGTCGAAAGGCTGATGACGTGACCGCTCTTCGCCGCTACGCCCCGTTCGCCGCTCTGGTGATGGCGCAGATCGTGCTGGTGGTCGTCGCACCGTCGCGACAGTCGTCGTCGGCCAACGGACCGATCGGTGGTCAGTTCACCGGCGCGCCGGCAACCTCGTCCTCGTCCGGTGCCGTCGCCCCGGGCGCCGCGCCGACCATCGGCGGGTCGTCCGCAGCGCCGGGTGCCACCACGCCCGGCGGTGGCGGCCTTCCCGCAGCGGGCGGCGGCGGCTCGACGTCGACGGGTACGACGTCCACCGGCGGCGGCACTGCAGCCGCACGCAGCGGTGTCTCTGCGCCGGCCAGTGGCTCGACGACCGGCAAGCCGTTCTGCATCACCGTGCTCAACGAGCATCCGCCGTGTGTCGCGACCTGGGCCGGCGGTGACAACGGCGGCGCCACCTGGCAAGGCGTCACCGCGAAGACGATCCGGGTCATCATGTATCGGCCCAAGGACAACGCGGCGGTCGACGCAATCCTGCGCGAGACCGGCACCTACACCGACCCGAACGTCGAAAAACAGCAGTTCCTGCTCGTCGCCGACTGGATCAGCAAGCACTACCAGCTCTACGGCCGCAAGATCGACCCCATCTATGTGCACGGCACCTGCGACATCGCGCCGCCGGTCGACTCATGCTTCCGCAGCGAGGCGGACAGCCTCGCGTCGAAGTACAAGCCTTTCGCGCTGTTTTACGCGAGCAACACCAACGAGCCGGCCTTCCACGACGAGCTGTCCCGCAAAGGCGTCATCAACTGGGGCGGCTGGGGCTTCACCGACACGTTCAACGACAACCTGCGGCCCTATCACTACGACCTGTTCATGGGCGGGGATGCGCAGGCCGAGATCACTGGCGCGTGGTACTGCAAACGTCTCGCCGGCAAGAAAGCGAGCTTCGCCGGCCAAGCCTCACTGAAGACCCAGACGCGCAAAGTCGTCGTCATCTATCCGGACACCGCGGTGACAACCCCCGCGGCTAAACACTTGGAAAGCATTATCAAGAGCTGCGCCGGCGCCAGCTCGGTCATCGACGGGCCCTACTCGTCGAACACAGCCACGGCTGCCCAGCAAGCGACGACGAACACCGCGAAATACAAAGCGGCGGGGGCGACGAGCATCCTCTGGATGTGCGACCCGATCGCACCGGCGTACGGGACCAAGGCGCAGGCGGCGCAGGCGTGGTTCCCGGAGGAGATCATCGCCGGCAACGACCTGGTCGACTATGACGCCCTCGCGCAGACCTACGACCAGTCGGAGTGGGCGCACGCGTTCGGCCCTTCCGACCTCGGTACGACGAAACCCATCGACCAAACCGACGCCGGCCGGATCTGGAAGGCCGAGGGCAAGTCAGGCAGTCCGGCGTCGACCACCAACCTGCTGACGACGTACTTCCTGTCGATGGCCGGCGGGTTTATGGCCGCCGGCCCGAAGCTCACGCCACTCACGTATGAATACGGAATGCTGACGATGCCGGGCTACGACGACTGGGCGAAGTGGCACGACCCGTCGCTGTCCTACATCAAGTTCGGGAAGAACGACTACACCGGCATCTCTGACATCCGCGAGGTCTACTACAGCACCAGCGTGAAGTCGCCGACCAACGGCCGAAACGGCGGCTACATCCCGCTGAACCACGGGCAGCGATATCAGATCGACCAGATCCCCAGCGGCGAGCCGAGCTTCCCGTCGTCCGTATGAACCAACGTCTGCTTCGCCTCGGGGCGGTGTGGCTGGCCTGGCCGCTTGGCCTGGCGCTCGCCGTCGAGCTCATGTTCGGCCGGTCGAAGTATTCGCATGCGATCGGCATCCCGATCCCGACCGGCGTGTCGCTGGGGATCCTCATCAACGGCGCGATCCTCGGCATGCTCTATGCGTTGCTCGCGTTCGGGCTGATCCTCGTCTACCGCGCGAACCGCATCATCAACTTCGCGCACGCCGGCCTTGGACTGGTGCCGGCGGTCACCGCGTTGTTGCTCGTGACCAACCGCGGCTGGCCGTATCCCGCCTCGCTCGCGGTCATGCTCATCGGATCAGCGCTGGTCGGCGGAGTCGTCGAGCTCGTCATGCGCCGCTTCAACAACTCGCCACGACTCATCGCGACCGTGTTCACGATCGGGCTCGCGCAGATCTTCGTCTATCTCGAGCTCAACTTGCCGCACTGGATCGGTGGTCAGCCCGGACTGCCGTTCGACTTGCCGACGCCGTACACGAACTTCAAGGTGACCATCGGCGGGATCATCTTCAACGGCGACTACTTCGCGATCGTCGTCGCGACAGCGGTGATCTGCGCGGGACTGGCGGCCTTCTTCCGGTTCACCCGCGTCGGTGTCGCGGTGCGTGCGTCCGCCGAGAACGCAGACCGCGCCGCGCTACTCGGGGTGCCGGTTGCGCGCCTGTCGACGATCGTGTGGATTTTCGCCGGCGTCTGCTCCGGTGTCGCTGTCTATCTGCAGGCGCCCGTCACCGCATTGCCGACCGGCGGCTCGGTGTCACCGCTCGTGCTGCTGTACGGCCTGGCCGCAGCGATCGTGGCGCGGATGGAAAGCCTGCCCATCGCCTTCGCCGCGGGCATGGGTGTCGGCGTCATCCAGCAGGGTGCGTTCGCCGGCTCGAGCCGCCCGGACGATGCCGCGGCGCTGATGCTGCCGGTGATCCTGGCGGCGCTGCTGTTCCAGCGGCGCCGGATGGCGCGTGCCTTCGACACCGGCATCGCGTCGTTTCGCAGCCTGCAGGAGTTCCGGCCGATCCCGATCGAGCTGCGCGGGCTCCCTGAGGTCCGCCGTGCGCGCCTCGCTGGTCTTGTTTTGCTCGGCGGAATCGCGCTGGCAGCGCCATACATCGTCGGCACCGACCGTGCGGCGTTCTGCACCCAGGCGGCGATCGCCGGCATGGTCGCGGTGTCGCTGGTCGTCCTCTCCGGCTGGGCCGGGCAGATCTCGCTCGGCCAGTTCGCGTTCGCCGGAGTGGGTGCCGCCGTCGCCGGTGGCCTGGCGACCCGGCACAACCAGGATTTCTTCGTCACGCTCGCGGCTGCGCTGGTGGCCGGTGCGGTCGTCGCGATGCTCATCGGCATACCTGCACTTCGCGTCCCGGGGCTGTTCCTCGCCGTCGTCACGCTCGGGTTCGGGGCGGCGGTGCAGTACGCCGGCCTCAGTCGCGAACGTTTCGGCTGGCTGTTGCCGCCGAGCGACGGATACATCAACAAGCCGATGCTCTACGGGCGCATCAACCTGTCCTCGGACACGCGCTACTACTACGTCTGTCTGGTGTTCCTGGTGCTCGCCTGCCTGTCGGCCTGGTCGCTACGGCACAGTCGCTCGGGTCGGTTGTTCATCGGCTTGCGCGACAACCAGCGTGCGGCGCAAGCGTTCGGCGTCGACGCGACGGTGACACGTCTGTCGGCGTTCGCCATCGCCGGCGCGATCGCCGCACTTGCGGGTGCCCTTTCGGCATACCAGTCGCAGGTCGACGCCGGCAGCTTCACGATGGACACCAGCCTCACCGCGTTCTTGTATGCCGTGGTCGGCGGGTTGACCTCGCTGCCCGGCGCGGTCCTGGGGACTGTCGGGCTGACGGCGCTCGGCTACTTCGGTGGGCCGCAGCTGTCGGTCCTGTCCAGCGGTGTCGGCGTCTCGATCGTGCTCTACGTCTTCCCCGGCGGCCTCGCGCAAGCCGCACAGCAGGCACGCGACGGCGCGCTGCGATGGCTGGCTGAACGCCACCGCATACATGTGCCGAGCCTTGTCGCCGACAGTCGCGTCGACGAGGTGCACCCCGGCGGCGAGTCCGCGGACGAGGCCGTCCTGCGCGCCGCGGCTGAACATGTCAAGAAGGTCGGCGTCGCGACCGGGAGTTCCGCATGAACGGGCTGCGGCGACTGACGAGCGGGCTTCCGTTGTTCCCGCTCGGCGTCCTGTCGCTGCTGTTCTTCTTCGACGAGTGGGACACCGCAGCGTTCAACGTCCTTGCGCCCAATATCCAGCACGCGTTCCACTTGTCCGACCGTGCCTTCGGCATCTTGGTGATCGCCAACCTGTCGGTCGTGCTGCTCGCGGCGATTCCGCTCGGCTACTTCGGCGACCGGATGCCGCGCGTGTGGTTCGTGACCGGCGGCGCGCTGATTGCCGGCTTGTTCTCGTTCCTCACCGGCTTTGCGGGTGCGTTGGTTGCACTCGTGTTCATCCGGCTCGGTAACGGCATCGGCCGCATCGTCAACGACCCGATCCACTCGTCGCTGCTCTCCGACTATTACCTGCCCAAGGACCGAGCGGCCGTTTACACGATCCACCGCAACGCCGAGCGGCTTGCGCTCGTCGTCGGGCCGGCGGTTGCCGGTGTCGTCGCCTGGCAGTGGGGTTGGCATGCCGCGTTCATGGTGCTCATCGTGCCGATCGCGATCACGGCGTTGGTCAGCCTGCGGCTGAAGGAGCCGGTGCGGGGCGGGACGGACGACCCCGACTCCGCCGAGGTTGCTGCCCGCGAAGCGCCGGTACCGTTCGGCGAGGCCCGCCGCACGCTGTTCGCCGTTCCGACCTTGCGCCGGCAGTTCAGCTCGTTCTTCTTCATCGGCGCCGGCTACATCCCGCTCGCGTTCTATGTGCCGATCTTCCTCGAGCGCGTGTTCCACGTCGGCGAGCTCGGCCGCGGCATCGTCGTTGCCGCCAACGGTGCGGCTGCTTTTTGCGGGCTCATCGTCGCCGGCCGACTGACGTTCGTGCTCGCGCGCAAGAACCTCGGCGAGCCCGTCAAGTGGGCGGGCATCTCGCTTGTCGGTGTCGGCGTCTTCATCGCGATCCTGTCCGCGATGCCGACGCTCTCGACGGTCATCCTGTTCAGTCTCATCGCGTCATTCGTCGGCGGCATGTTCACGCCGCCGTTCGTGATGACTCAGGCGTTCGTGTCGCCGGCGCGCGTGCGCTCCCTGTCGTTCGCCTGGTCGTTCCTGTTCCTCGTCGCGGGCGTCTGGGTGCTGTTCATCATCTTGCCGGTGGCGAGCATCGCCGACAATCACGGCATCCGGCTCGGCCTGTTCGCGACGACGCCGTACTGGGTCATCGGCGGCATCATCCTGGCGACGGCCAAGCGCTATGTCCCGGGTGACGCGCAGGCCGCACTCGACTCCTTGGCGTTCGTCACGCGCATTCGCGCGCAACGGCGCGAGGGCGAACAGGACGACACGCTGCTGCAGTGCCAGGGCGTGACCGTTGCGTATGACGGCGTCCAGGTGCTGTTCGGTGTCGACCTGGAGGTACGCCGCGGCGAAATCGTCGCGCTGCTCGGCACCAACGGCGCCGGCAAGTCAACGTTGCTCAAGGCGATCACCGGGCTGGTCGACCCGTCGGGCGGCGTCATCATGTTCGACGGCCGTGACATCACGCACGCCGACGCGCAGGTTGCCGCGCGGATCGGCATCGCCCAGATGCCGGGCGGCAAGGGCGTGTTCCCCACGCTCACCGTGGACGAGCACTTCGACGTCGCCTGTTGGCTGCTGACGGACAAGGCGGCTGCGCGGCGCGAGGTCGAGGGAGTGCTGGATCGCTTCCCCAGACTGCGCGAGCGGCGCGGTCAGCTCGCGGGCAACCTCTCCGGCGGCGAGCAGCAGATGCTCGCGCTCGGCATGGCGTTCATCACCAAGCCGCGACTGCTGCTCATCGACGAGCTATCGCTCGGACTCGCTCCGACGATCGTCGAGCAGCTGCTCGGGACGGTTCGCGAGATCAACGCGACCGGGACCACGATCGTGCTCGTCGAGCAGTCGGTCAACCTCGCGCTGACGGTCGCCGACCGTGCCTACTTCCTCGAAAAGGGCGAGGTGCGGTTCTCAGGGCCGACTGCCGAGCTGCTCGACCGGGAAGACGTGATGCGCTCGATCTTCTTGGCCGGTGCGACCCAGAAGGCTCCGCCGAAGCAACCCACGGCCAAGACGCGGTCTCGACCACCCGCTAAGTCGGTGGCCGTCGACCTTGATGCACCCGTTCTCCTCGAAGCACGGGGCGCGACGGTCAGCTTCGGTGGCATTCGGGCTCTTGACGAAGTGGATGTGTCGGTCCGGGAGAAGGAGATCCTCGGACTCATCGGACCCAACGGCGCGGGCAAGACCACGCTCTTCGACGTGCTCTCCGGCTTCATCTCGCCGACCCGCGGCCGCGTCCTGCTCGGCGGCTACGACGTCACGGGGCTGCCGCCGGATGCGCGTGCGCGGATGGGGCTAGGCCGTTCGTTCCAGGATGCGCGGATCTTCGCCTCGATGACCGTGGCGGAGAACCTCGCGACGGCACTCGAGCGGCACTTGGCGATCCGCGATCATGCGGCGACCGCACTCGGGTTGCCGGCGGCACGTGAGCAAGAGGACGACATCGCCTGGTCGGTAGCCGATCTCATCGAGTTGATGGGGCTCGGCGCGTTCCGCGACAAGTTCGTCAGCGAGCTGTCGACCGGGTCGCGGCGGGTTGTCGACATCGCGATGGCGCTCGCGCACGACCCCGCCGTACTCATCCTCGACGAACCATCGAGCGGCATCGCCCAACGCGAGACGGAGGCGTTGGGTCCGCTGCTGCGCCAGATTCGCGACGAGACCGAGTGCGCGTTGCTGGTCATCGAACACGACATGCCGCTGATCACCACCATCTCTGATCGGCTGGTCGCGCTTGACCAGGGACGAGTGATCGCGCAGGGCGAGCCGCAGCGCGTGCTCGAGGATCCGCTTGTGGTTGGCTCCTATCTCGGCGCCGATGCGGCGGCAATCAATCGTTCCGGCGACGCTGTGACGGTGACCACGTGATCGTGCCCAATGTGCGTGGGCGCTGCGGCCGAGCACTAATGGCGATGGGTACGACGACGGTGGCCGTCGTCATGCTGTTGCCCGCCGGCCATGCCGCAGCGCAGGCGCCCGACGTCGCTGCGTGGTGGAGCGCCGACAATCTCGGTGACCCGCTTCCGGTGCCGCCGGCGCCGCCGGACGTGCCCTCGGGAGACCTCTACGTCTCCGGGTCCAACGCCGGGCCGGCCGGTCTGCTCGGCAACGCACCGACGACGACCCAAGCGGTTGCCGGCCTCGGCTTCGACCTGGCCAAGGGTGCGCTCGTCGAGGGGCTGACGCTGCAGATCGATGGAACGGCGCCGCCGACGGAGTCGGTGATCGCATGCAAGGCCACCGAGACGTTCACCTCCGACGAGAACGGCCCGTGGTCGCAGGTGCCGCCATACGACGCCAACTCGTGCGTGCCGAGCGAGCTGAAGGGAACGTCGGTCGTCTTCGCCGAGGCCGGCAAGCTCGCGACGCCGGATGCTCTACGCGTACTGATCCTGCCCGGACCGTTGGACCGGCTCGTGTTCAAGCAGCCGACGAACGGAGCGCTTGCTGTGTCCTCCGGCGGGAGTGTCGGCGCTGCCGCACCGCCGATCGGTGCGGGCACCGGCACGACGCCGGCGGCGTCCGGCGGAAAGGTGACAGCTCCCACTAGCGGATCCACCGGCGCCGGGGGCTCCGGCGGCGTGGTGCCGCCGGTCGGCAACCTGCCTGCGACCGAATCGACGGGGGCAGCCGCTGCCCAGCCGCCCGTCGTGGCGACGCCGGGCACGACGCCGACCGCGGCGCACCCGGTCACGACAACCGACACCGGGATGAGTACGAAGAACCGTCGGCTCATCGGCCTGCTCATCATCGCCGCCGAGGTGGTCGGCTATGTGTTGCTTCGTCGAGTTCCGGCCCGAGAGGCGGCTCCGGTCGCCGGCTCTGCATCGGCCGGCGGGCGGCTACGGCCGCCGGATCGTCATTCGTCGGGAATCCACTCGGCACAATCCGGTGGCGTCGGACGCTTCCGCCGCGACCGCCAAGGCGCCGTTCCGCACTTGTAAGGATGGACATGACCAGCGTGATGCTCACTGCCCCGACCGGCAACAGCCTGCAGCGCTTGGGCGAAGCGGCCAACGAGCGGCTGGGCGGTGAGTCGCGACTGTTCTTCGAGCAGCAGTCGTTCACCGGCCTCCAGCTGGCCGAGCGCAGCCGTCGGCTATCGCAGGGTTTCCGCGACGCTGGACTGCAGCCGGGGGAGCGGGTAGTCGTCTGCATGGCCAACTGCCCGGAGGTCGGCCTCACGTACAACGCCGTATGGCGTGCAGGTGCGGCTAACACTCCCGTGCTGTTTCTGTTGAGCGAGGACGAGCTGCGGCATGTGCTGACCGACAGCGAAGCGTCATACGTCGTCACGACGCCCGACTTCCTGCCCAAGGTGGTTGCGTCCGCCACCGGCGTCTCCACGGTGCGCGCGATCGTCGTCGCGGATGCAGCCGGCGGTGTCGATGCCGCGCTGACAGGCACGAGCATTCCCTTGCTCGACCTGGCCGAGCTCGAGTGTGCACCCGAAGGCGATCTCGTCGACCGTGACCCGACTGAGCTGGCCGCGCTGCTCTACACGGGCGGGACAACGGGTCGCTCGAAAGGCGTGATGCTCAGCCACGACTCGTTGTCGGCCGCGGCCTGGCAGCTCACCGCCGCCGGCAAGGAGTCCGAGCGCGAGCCGTCCAACGCGGGCCTGCTGCCGTTGCCGCTGTCGCATGTCTACGGGCTGATGCTCACCGTCGCCGGCACGCACGCGACTGAGCCGGGAACGACGGTGATGATGCGCTGGTTCGACCCGGTGGGGTGGTTGCAGCTTGCGCAGCAGCACCGCATCCAGGCGAGCGCGCTCGTTCCGTCGATGATCCAGATGTTGCTCGCGCAGCCGCTGGAGGACTACGACTTGTCGGAGCTGCGTCGGCTCGGCAGTGGTGGCGGACCGCTGGCACCGGAGATCGCCGAAGAGATGCACAAGCGGCTGCCACATGTCGAGATCACCGAGGGCTATGGGTGCACCGAGACCGGCGGCTCACTGGCCGCGAACCGGCCCGGCGAAGTGCGGCTCGGCAGTGTCGGAAAGCCGCTGCCGTTGTGCGAGCTGAAGCTGGTCAAGCCGGATGGCACCGAAGCAACGGCAGGTGAGGACGGCGAGATCTGCGCTCGCGGTCCGAACATCATGACCGGCTATTGGAAGTCGCCCGAGGCGACCGCGGACGCGGTCCAGGACGGCTGGTTCCACACCGGCGACGTCGGCCGCTTCGACGATGACGGCTACTTGTATGTCGTCGACCGCATCAAGGACCTCATCATTCGGGGCGGTATCAACGTCTATCCGCGCGATGTCGAGGACGCACTCCTCGAGCATCCGGACATCGTCGGAGCCGGCGTTGTTGGCAAGAAGGACGAACGGATGGGCGAGGAGGTCGTGGCATTCGTGCAGCTGCGGCCCGGTGCGACGCTGACGTCGGACGAGGTCATCGCCTATGCGAAGACGAAACTGTCGGCAGCGAAGTATCCGCGGGACGTGCGGGTCGTCGATGCGTTGCCGCTGACGAGCGTGTTCAAGCTCGACCGTAAGGCCTTGCGAACACAGCTCTAGCCCAACACCACGGCTTCGGCTGCACCGGACGGGACGGGGTCCGGTTGTCGCATCATCCGGAACGAGTTCGCGAAACCCAAGCCGGCGGCGACCAGTGGGACGATCAGCGCGATCTGCAACGCCCGTGGCCGCGCATCGTTGTTGATGCGCACTATCTCTGCGCGCACGTCGGGTGGCTGGCCCTGAAGCTCCTTCTCGAGCTGTGTGTTGCTCATGACCTCCGCGTCGTGCTCGAGGGCATGTGAAACCTGTGACTTCTGCGACGAGGACAGCACGGAGCTGTCGTTGGCCATGTTGGTGAACGTGAGCGACAGCGTTGCGAGCATCAAGGCGCCGCCGACGGCAAGTCCGAACGACAGACCGAACGAGCCGGCAGCAGAGTTGACACCGGCGCCTTCGCTGACGCGCTCGTTGCTGATCCGGGACAGCGTGTAGTTGTTGAGCTGCGACACCAGGAGGCCGAGCCCGCTACCCGTGACAAGCAGCGACGCAATCAACGCCCAGCCACTGTCGGCGCGCGGCACGATCGGGATGAGCGAGAGCACGCCGATCGCGACGAGAGCGAAGCCGATGCGGATGACGGCCGCGGGGCGCCGCTTGAGTCCGCGCTTGCTCGCGGCCAACGCGATAGCAAACATGCTCAACGAGAGCGGTGCGATGGCCAAGCCGGCCTTCAGAGCGTCATACTCCAGCACCATTTGCAGGAAGATGGGGAGCGCGATCATCAAGGCGCCGAGCGAGATCTGCTGAAGCATCTCGGCGGTGACGCCGAACCGGAAGAGCTTGGCACGGAACAGGTCGACGTCGATGAGTGCTGGCTGCTCCTGCCGCTCGCGGCGCTTCAACCACCAGACGAGCGCGCCGAGGGTGAGCGCGCCCAGGCCGATGATGAGGCCGACGTAGTCGCCGCCCTCCTGCCAGACAAGGATGCCGAGGACGACGCCGCCCATGCCGATCACGGACAGGAGAGAGCCGACGACGTCGATGCGGGTGTCGCCTTCGAACGGCACCTCGTGAATGAGCTTGGTCCCGCTAAGAACGACGAGGATGACGACGTCTTCGAGTAGGAAGGCGATGCGCCAGGACAAGTAGGTCGTGATGAAGCCACCGAGCAGCGGCCCGACGGCCGCAGCGATGGCCGCAGCCGCGCCGACGAGAGCGTAAGCCTGCTTCTGTGCCTTGCCCTCGAAGTTGCCGTGGATCAGCGACTGCATGGCGGGCAACAACAGCGAGGCGCCGAGGCCGCCGACGATGGCCCAGAACGTGATGACAGCCGCGATGCTCTGGGCCAGTGTCATCGCAAGCGCACCGATGGCGTAGCCGATGAGGCCGAGAATGTAGGCCCGCTTGCGGCCGATGAGGTCGCCGATCCGACTACCGATGAGGATGAAAGCAGCCGAAACGAGCGCTTCCAGCGCAATTGCCGACTGCACCCCGCTGGTCGTCGTGCCCAGGTCGTGGACGACCGCCGAGATCGAGACGTTCATGATCGACGTGTCGACGACGAGGACGAACATCGCCATTGCGAGGAGCAGAGCGAGGCGGCGGTCGTTGGCCGCAGTGGTTGGTTCCGGCGTGCTCTGGCCGCGCACCGCGCCGGCGTGCGATGTCACCAGGTGACGCTGTCGCTCTCCTGCCCAGCCACCATCACCCGTTGGAGGTGATCTTCGAAGATCACGTCCATTTGAAACGATGTCGCTGTGACGGATGACCGTTGGGCGGCGCTGGCTGGCCGGTTCGTTGATGGTCATTACGGGTCGGTCCGTGGCCGGGTTCGCACACACGTGATCGACGCGCACTTGCGTTGGCACTTGCCGCCGCCGCCGGCTGAGGTTGTCGACGTGGGTGGTGGCGCGGGGAACCAGTCCATCCCGTTGGCGCGGTCCGGTTACCGAGTGACGATCGTCGACTCGTCGGCGGCGATGCTCGTGCGCGCGGAAGAACTACTGGCCGCAGAACCGGCGGAAGTCCGGGCGCGGGTCAGCCTGGTCGAGGCGGACGGCGTTGACGCTCCAGAGCTACTTGGGCGACAGCGCTTCGACGGTGTGCTCTGCCACGGCGTCGTGATGTACCTCGACGACCCGGAGCCGATGGTGCGCGCATTGGCGGCGTTGGCGAGGCCGGGCGGCGTCGTTTCCGTTGTCGCGAAGAACGCTCGCACGCTGGCGGTCCGACCGGCGCTGGCTGGCGACTGGACCCAGGCATTGGCCAGCTTCGACGCCACCCGGCAGGTGAACGGGCTCGACGTCGACACCCGAGCGGACACGGTCGAGGACATGAGCGGGTTGATGGAGGAGTACGGCGTCGAGCCGATCGCGTGGTACGGCGTGCGCTTGTTCACTGATGCGTGGAGCGAAGAGCGCGCCGCGGACGATCTGGACGAGTCGATGCTTGCGGTTGAGCTCGAGGCCAGCCGCCGCGATCCGTACCGTCAACTCAGCCGGCTGTTCCATCTCCTCGGCGCACGTGGCCGGTCCTGACCCAGGTTCAGGCTGCGGTGGTGTCGCGGCTTTTCTTGCGTCGGGCTCGTCCGCATGACTGGTGCTGGATCGAATATCCACCGGTCGGGATCCGGACCGCGTGGGCCGGTTCACCGATCGGAAGCGGTTTGCCGCATCGGTCGCAAGCCCGGCGCATCGTGGTTTCCGACGTGGGACGGTCGTACCACGTTTCTCGGAAGCTCTCCCGCCGGGCGGTCATCGCGCGAACAGTCGCCGGGGCGACGGCCGCTCGAGCGAGGGCAGGACAGCCGGGATCGCCGGTTCCAGGGGAGCGTCGTCCTGCCGCTGCTGCGGCACGCCGATCGGTCGACGTACGCGAGCGAACGGGACGATGCGGTCGGCCGGGATAGGTGGGGAGTAGAGGAAGCCCTGGATCGAGTCGCAGTTGTGCGACTGCAGGTAGCTGAGCTGCTCGGGCGTCTCGACTCCCTCGGCGACGACTTCGAGTCCGAGGCCGTGCGCCATACCGATGGATGCCGCGAGGATGGTCTCGCGCGGACCTTCGCAGCCGATGCCAGCGACGAAATAGCGGTCGATCTTCAGCTCGTCGATCGGAAGCTTGCTGAGCCTGCTGAGCGAGGCATATCCCGTGCCGAAGTCATCGATCGACAAGCGGACACCGATTGAACGGAACCGGTGCAGCACATCGATCGCTTCGGCGTTGTCCTCGACCAGCAGGCTCTCGGTGATCTCGAGCTTCAGGGCCCGCGGGTTCACCGTCTCACGAGTGATGACGTCCGCGATGCGGTCGACGGCCTCGGGATCGCGGAGCTGCCGGGCGGAGAGGTTCACGGACATGACCAGGTCGAGGTCATGGGTACGGCGCCAGTCCCGCTGTTGGCGGCAGGCCGCCCGCAACGCGGCGAAGCCCATGTCCACGATCTGCCCGGACGCCTCGGCCATCGGAATGAACTCGGCCGGCGACACGGTTCCGCGGCGCGGGTGGTTCCAACGCATCAGCGCTTCGACGCCGATGACCTCTCCGGTCGCCGTGCGGACGACCGGCTGATAGGCGAGAGCGAACTGGTCGTCGTCAAGCGCCGTCGCGATATCGGCGTAGAACTGCAGCCGCTCGCGCGTCTCGGCTTCGAGCCGTGGCTCGAACAGTACGACGGGCCGTGCGGTCGCTTTGGCGTTCTGCAACGCGACCTCGGCCCGGTGGAGGACGTCTTGGGCGCCCAGCGTGTCCCCGGTCTCGAGGATGACGACACCGCACGCAGCGCCGATCGCATAAGTCGTTCCCGCGACGCTGTATGTCGCTGCGACGGCCGCGTGCACTCGCTCAACGACGTGCTGGACGAGCTCGCGCGGGACGGTCTGTAGCAGGGCCCCGAACACGTCGCCGTCGAGGCGCGCAACGGTGTCTTCCGGTCGCAAGACGCTAGACAGCCGCGCACCGACTGCGACAAGCATCTCGTCGGAGGTTGTCGGACCGTGCGCCTCGTTGAATCCGGCGAAGCCCGCGAGGTCAACGACGACGACGGCTCGACATGTGTGCGTGTCGGCGTGGCGGATCACTGCGTCGAGCTGCTCGAGGAATGCGGTCCGGTTCAGCAGGCCCGTGAGGCGGTCTCGAGCAACCTGGTCGGCAACCCATGCCGACAGCTCGCGCCGTTCGTGCTGGACCGCTTCGGTCTGGCGGCGGTTCTCCTCGTGGAGCTCGTCGAGCGCAGTCTTGCTCGAGGTCAACCGGCGTACGGCGGCGCGTGGCAGCAGCACCACCAGCGCGACCAGCAACAAGAGACAGGTAAGCGTCAGCGACCCGCCATGCCGCGAGGCCACCAGCGCAGGAACTGCGAGCAGGACAGCGAGGCAAAGCCCTACGCGGCCGGCCAGCCGATACAACGCCCAGTCAACGACGGCATGGCTGAACTTGCTGGGCATACGGGCGCGTTTCACGACGGGCCGCAGCCCGGAGAGTGCGCCATATCAGGAAGATCGGGCAGAACAGAGAGAAAGGCGATACGACGAATGGTGGACGGTCACCCGACAGAAGCCATCACATCGGACTAGGTGGGATGCCTCGAAATAGCCTCCTCACGCGACGCTCAGACCAGCGGACGCGGGCCATCCGTCCGGGGTTTGGCGAAGCGGCCCAACCCGCGACTGCCGTAACCGGCTAGCAGCGCCAGCGTGGCCGCATCCAACGTCGGAGCCGCAGCGGCCTCGCCGCCTGCTCCGGCCGGCGTCGCCGTCGAGGCGAGCGCCGCCGCAAGTGCTGCGCGTGGCATCCGGGCGTTGCGTTGATTCGTCAACAGCACCGCAGCGGCCAACAGGATCAGCAGGGCAAGTGCGGCGTCGCGACGGGTGCTGTCGGTGGCCGCGGGCCGGATGGCGGCAGCCGGCGCGGCAGCCGGCGTCTGGTTGGCGACAACCGGCGCCGTGCCCGAGTCGCTCGGCGTGGTTGTCGTCGCGGCCGGCATCGAGAGGTCGACGGGGCTCGATCCGGCTCCGGAGCTGGTGCCACCGCTGGCCCCATTCGCCGACGAATTACCGGCGGCGCTCGTGGTGCCGGTGGGAGTGGGTGGGGCCCCGACCTGCTTGCCGCCACTGTCTGGCGTCCCCGGCACCGAGCCGGTCACGACCAGGGAGTCGGCAGCCGGCTTGGCGACGTCAACCGAGAACGGCTCGGTCATGTCCATGCCCGGGACCTCCGTGCGCACGACCGGCACGGTGTCGTTCATCACCGGGACGATCGCCAGCGACAGCGTGCCGTCTCCCGTCTGACCGTTGGTGTCAACGAAGAACGTGACCGTCTTGCCGTCGGCGGACATGTTGCCGTTGATCTCGTGCGAGCAGTCGTACTTCGGACCCGGCCCGGCCTGGTTGCCGCCGGCCTTCCACGGTTCGGTCGTCGGGCAGCCGGCGAGATTGATGTTGGGCTGCGACGCCTGGTCCGGGTAGTCCGGGTTGGGGTTCGGCACGCCCTCGCCGGAGACTTTGAGCTCCAACGTTCCCGTCGCACCCGCCGGCACCTTGTAGAGCACGGCGCCGAACGCCAGGACCTGCCCGGTGCCGGACGGTCCGCCCGGTGCGACGGAGATGTGCAAGCCGCCGCTCGGTGCGGTCGGAGCAGGGGCGCCGGACACGTTCCACCACGCGCTCTGCACGGGCGCCACCGCATCGGCCGGGGCCGGCCACAAGGCGAAGGTTGTTCCCGCGGCGACGGCCAGCGCGGTTGCCGCGGCGACGCGGCGCGCGCTCGGTCGAGCCAGTCGATGACGGCCGCGACTCATCGTGCCCCCACCTTCTCCCTCGTGGTGCTGCGTTTGATGGTCGACGGATCGCTGCCGAGGTATGCCGCCACCACGCGCGCATCGGTGAGCACGTCCTTGGGTGGCGCTTGCACGAGGACGGTCCCGAGATCGAGCGCAACGATCGAGTCCGACAACGACGTGATGAGTGGCATGTCGTGCTCGATGACGAGCATCGCGCAGCCGGTCTCCTCGCGGATGTGCCGCAACAGCGGTCCGAGTGCCTCGGTCTCGCGTTGCGCGATGCCACTCGACGGTTCGTCGAGCAGGAGTACGGCGGGGTCGTGCGCGATCGACATCGCCAGGTCGACGATGCGTCGCGACCCGGTAGACAGCTCGGCAACGAACTTGTCCCGGAAGGCGGCGAGACCCATCAGCCCGATGAGGTCATCAACGGTGAACGCGACGTCCATCTCCGACTCGCGCATCGCCGGCGTTCCGAACAGCGCGGACAGATGGTCACGCACGTGGATGTGCCGCTCGAGCCCGATGGCGATGTTCTCGGCAACGGTCAGCGAGGGAAAGATGCGTGCGTCCTGGAACGACCGGCCCAGCCCGGCGGCGGCACGTTTCTCCGGTGCCCAGCCGCTGATGTCCTGGCCCCGCAGCTGGATGCGCCCACGCTGGGTTTGCAGGTGCCCTGAGATGAGGTCGAAGATCGTCGTCTTGCCGGCGCCGTTCGGCCCGATGAGGCCGAGGATTTCGCCCTCGTGCAGCGTGAACGAGACGTCGTTCACGGCGGTGATGCCACCGAAGTGATGGCTAAGGCTGCGGATTTCGAGCACCGGTTCGTGCGTCAAAGTCTCGGCTTGCTCGGTGACCCGGGCGCGCTTGCCCGCACCCAAGGTCTGACCGGCGCGGTCGAGGAAAACTGACCGCAGCACGTCTTCCCGGTCGAGCAGGTCCGACGTTGGCCCTTCGAAGCGGACCTGCCCCTTCTCCATGAAGTACGCGCGGCTGGCCACCGTGAGCGCGACGTTGACCGACTGCTCGACAAGGATGATCGTCGCGCCCTCGGCGTGAATCGCACGTACCGCCTCGAGCAGGCGCTCGACGATGACCGGTGCGAGCCCGAGGGACAGCTCGTCGATGACGAGCAGCTTCGGCTTGGCGACGAAAGCCATGGCGAGTGCGAGCTGTTGCTGCTCACCTCCGGACAGGTCACCGGCGAGCTGGCTCCAACGCTCCTTCAGCCGCGGGAACATGTCGAGCATCTGCTGAGTGCGCACCGTGACCTCGGCCGGGTCCTGCTGGGCATAGAGCCAGCAGCCCGCCTTGAAGTGTTCGGCGACCGTCAGCGTCGGGAAGACGGCTTTGCCGCCGGGCACCTGCACGATGCCTAGCGCGGTCGTCTCCTGCGGTGTTGCCCGCGTGATGTCCGCGCCGTCGAAGGTGATGGCACCGCTGATGGGCGAGACAAGGCCCGAGATGGCCTTGAGCAGCGTGGACTTGCCGGCGCCGTTGGTGCCGAGCAGCGCGAGGATCTCGCCGGCGTAGACGTCGATGTCGACGCCGAACAGCACCTGCACCTTGTCGTAGGCGACATCGACGCCGCGGCACGTCAACAGTGTCGTGCCACGCGCGCAAGAGGAAGGTGTGCTCATGAGACGAACTCCGGCTCAGGCAAAGGCTCGTCCTGGACCAGCCGGTCTGCAACGAGTGACGGCACTTCGATGCGATGACGTACGGCGAGCCGGCGCAGCCACTTGTCCCGCTCGTAGAACACCCAGCCCGCAAGACCGGCCGGATTGAGATAGAGGTTCAGGATCAGCAGCGGTCCGGTCAGCAGCAGCGGCATGACCGATACCCAGGCGCTGCCCCAGCTGCCCCAGATGTTGGGACCGAAGACCACCGACGCCTCGAACGCGATCACGCCGAGGACACCCCCGACGAGTGAGCCGAGGCCGCCGATCGCCGCAGCGAGGAAGACGCCGACGCTCGCGTAGACCCCGTAGCTGCCCGGGATGACGTTGTGGTCGTTGTAGACGTCGAGCACGCCCGCCACACCCGCGACCCCGCCCGAGATGGCGAACGCCGCTAGTCGCGTCTTCGCGGGAGCAACGGCGTATGACGATGCCGCGCGCTGGTTGTCGCGCAACGCGATGAGGATGCGGCCGCTGTGATGGCGACGGAACGACGCCGCGGCAAGCAGGACCAGGACGAGGAAACCGAGGCACAGGTAGTAGAAGGCACGATCGCCCCAGGCGTCGCCGAGCGGCGGTCCTTCGAGGTTGAACTTGCCGTAGAGCAGCGGTCGCGCCACGCTCGACGCGAGGCTGTTGGGCATGATGTGGCGCCCGATCCAGTAGTGCGTGTTGAGCAGGTAGAACTGCACGGCATAGCCGAATGCCAGCGTCGTCGCGGCGAGATAGAGGCCCTGGATGCGCAGCGCCGGCAAGCCGACGATGACAGCCGCGATCGCACCCGCGATGATGCCGAGCGCCATCGCGGCGAAGAAGTCGATGTTGTGGTTGGCGATGAGCCCACCGCTGATCGCACCGGCGATGCCGACGAGACCGAACTGGCCGAGGCTGATCTGCCCGGCCCAGCCGGTGAGTACGACGAGCGAGACTCCGACGATGCCGTAGATCGGAAGCAGGGTGAGCTGGTTGAGGTTGCCTGCGCCGACAACCAACGGCAACACGATGGCAAGCGCCGCGGCGGCGACCAGACCAATCGCGCGCAGTCGCAAGACCTCGGTACGCCGGCGCAGCTCGACCGGCACCGGGCGGAACACCGCGACGGTTTGCCAGTTCGACGCGTCGGCTTCGACCGCACGCGATCGTGATCGCCGCTGCACCAGCAGGCCCAGCAGGATCAGCACGATCATCAACGCGTAGGCGTAGTCACTGCCGCCGGTCTTCAGCGTTGACGCCGCCACGAGCAGGCCGATGCCGCCGCCTGTCATCAGCGCGACGCCGACGTTCTCCATGCGCGCGACGATCGCGGCGGCCAGGCCATAGAGCAGCGTGTCGAAGCCGAGCGTCGCGTCGCTGGGCACGCCGAAGATCGGTGCCTGCGCGAAGACTGCCATCGACGCCAGCAGGCCGGCGAGCGCCCAGGCGATCGTCGTCACGTGAGCGACGGGTACGCCGAGCAGCGCCGCGCGGTCGCCGTTCTCCGACGAGGCGCGCAACGCGATGCCGAAGCGTGTTCGCTTGAGGAAGTAGGCAAGCAGCGCGGTCATGACGATCACGACGGCGAACGCGAAGATCTGGTTGCCGGTCAGCACCGGCTCGCCGCGGCCGTTGTCGAAGTGGACGTTCTGCCAGGGTGTGGTCACCTTCGGCACACCTTCGGCCCGCTGGCCGAACCAGACCGGGATGAAGAAGCCGATGGCGGCATACGACTGGGCGATGCCGATGGACACGACAGTGACAATCAGCCGCGACGTGCGCTTGAACCGACGCAGCACGAGGATGTCGGTGAGTGCGCCGAACAACAACCCGCCGACGATGGCGATCGGCATCGTCAGCAAATAGCTGACGTGGTGCGCCGTCGACAGCAGCACCGCGAAGATCGCCGGCACCGCACCGACCGCGGCCGCGGCGAAGTTGATGATGCGGCTGGTGCGATAGGTCAGGACGAGTGCGACGCCGATGATGCCGTAAAGGCCACCCAGCGAGAGTCCGCTGATGATCGCCTGCGGGGACAGGTTGAACACGAGCTGGACGATGACGAAGAACACCAGCGCGCCGAGGAACCGTCGTACGACCATCGCGGTCGGACGTGACGACGACACAAACGCGGCAACGCCACTTAGCGGCGCAAGGGCGCCGCGGGCTGCGCTCACTTGCGCGCCGAGGTGATCGGTGCGGGCGGCTGGCTCATCGACTTGAACTCGCCATAGGCGAAGCGGCGGCCTTCGATCGGGATGTAGTGGCCTTTGACGCCGTTGTAGGGGCTGACCGCGTGACGGTTCCAGTAGATGACGGCGACGTCCTTGGTCCACGACCACTGACCGGCCTTGAAGCCACGTAGCGGGTGGCCTGTCGTCCCGCCGCCTCGCCATGGCAGGTTCGGCGCCGCTGCCTGCATGCGCGCCGGTGTCAGCAGCGGGCCGGTGTTCTCGATGAGGTTGGCGAGCATGCCGTAGTCGTCCCAGACGATGCCCAGCGTCGCGGCGGCGATGGGAAGCGGGCCGTTCGCATCGCCGCTGCCGATGCGGTAGACCGTGGCGCCGTCGGTCTTGCTGACCGCCATCTGCAACGGATCCGCCCCGATGCCGGTCGCGCTGTCCCATGGACAGCCGGCGTCGTGATGCGTTGGACACGCGAGGGTGTCGCCCCCGCCGTTGTCACTGGAATAGGTCTGGCCGTTGCTGTCGAAGTCCATCGTTTGGTTGGCGCCGATCACCGCCTCGGGCCAGTAGTTGTTCTCTGCGTAGGCGTTGAGGCCGAACTGCGGCGCTACCGGGTCGCAGACACAGAGCACGCTTGTTGCCGGGTTGACCGGCGTGTTCATCGCCTGTTCGGCCTGCTGCGACTGTGTCGTCGCGGTGTTGATGTCCTGCGCGTAGAAGTATTGGTGCGTCACCTTTTCACCGCACTGTTTGCTCAGCTCGGCGTAGAGGACGTTCTTGATCGTGTTCTCGACGTCGGGGTCATTGGGCGCGGTGACACCAAGGATGCGTTTGGACTGATACAGAGGTTCGCGCGCGTTTTCGTGTCCGGCGAAGATCGCCGGTTTCCCGGACATCTGTTTGCACCACCAGTCGGCAAACGTCGTCTCGAGCATCGTCGAGCTCATGCCGCTGTCGTAGTTGTATGGCGCGTTGTCGTTGTGGAACTGGTCGGAGAAACCGCCGCCGCCGAGACTCACGACATGCAGTCGCGCCAGCTCGGCGAAGCACTGCGAGCACAGGCCGGCGGTTTCCCAGAACACGGCGTAGGGGTGGTACTGCGCGACGAGCTTGTCCATCTCGCCGATGAGGCAGCGATAGTCCGGCGGCACGGTCGTGCACTTGCCCTGCCAGGTGTCGACATGAATCTGCCGCCCGTAGAGCTGGTAGTGCGTGTTGATGAACTTCTCGTAGGCCGCGTTCCACTTCTTCGCGGTGGCGGCGTCGTAGTAAAGACCCTGCGCCCGGAGGATCTGGTTGACCTCCGCGCCGTAGTCGGCGACGTAGTTCACCACCTCGATCTGCTTACTCGTCACACCCGGCCACGTCGCGCCGCCGTTGTTCGCGAAGGCGGCGCCCGGCACACCGGGTACGCACGGCGGTGCGTAGTAGAAGTCGCTGGCACTGAACTGCAGCCCGTTGACGCAGTGCTTCGTGTCGCCCGTCGGCTGCGCTGTTCCCGACCCGGCTGCCCCACTGGAACCGTTCGCGCTGGCGCCACTCGCGGACGCGCCACCGGTCGTCGTACCGGCAGCCCCGGAGCTGACGCTCGCGGTGCCGGTCGCGGACGTCGTACCTGTCGGTCCGGTCGCACCGGTGGACCCGTACGTCGGGGCGCCCGCCACGGGCGCGCCCGCCGCCGGGGCGGACCCGTATGGCGCCAGCGCGTCGGTCGAGCTCGCGTTCGGCGCTGTCGACGGGGCGGCGAGAACCAGGATGAGCTGGACCGCCGCGAGCAGGACGAGCGGGCCGAACTTTCCCAAGAGCGGGTTGCTGGGCACGAGCCGCCTCCAAAGTGTGTGACCTGGGTCACACCGCATTTCGTACTAACTCACCATGAATGGATCGGAACGCCAAGGGAGGTAGGCGTCACGTCGGGCCGGCTCAGCGGAGCCGGAACGAGGCGGCCGGGGTGTCGAAGCCCTTGAGCGGCTGCGCCGGAAGTGGCTCGAAGGCCAGGCCCTCGCCCGCGGCCGTGTGGACCGGCTCGCTCACCACGACCGTGCCGGGTCGGGCGACGGCGACGAGTCGGGCCGCACGGTTGACGACATCGCCGTAGTAGTCGCCGGACCGGCTCAGGACCGAGCCGAAGTCGGCGCCTACCCGGGCCGGGGGCAGCGACGGCTCGGCGGCGAGTCGCTCGCACAAGTGGAGTGAGACGCGGCACCCGTCGGTCGGGCTCTCGGCCACGAACATGGCGCCGTCGCCGATGAGCTTGACGACTCTCCCGCCGCCGGTCGTCACGACATCGGCGGTGATGTCCTCGAACCGCGCGAGCATTGTCGCGAGCTCTGTCGGCGAGGCAGTGCTGGCGATCGCCGTGTAGCCGGAGAGGTCGACGAAACCCACGAACAGGTCGCGGCGGGTGGCGGCGAGCCCGGCGTCGACCGACCAGGCGCCGGCGGAGACGCGCACGAGATGAGCGCGTACGACGGCCGCGACGAGCGCTTCGAACCCGGGCAGCGCCGCGTCGGTCAGCGCGAGGGAGGCCTTGACGACGTCGACGTACGAGGTGCCGGCGAGAAGCGTGGGCACCTCGATCTGGACGCGGAAGGCGTCGACGAGCGCTTCGGCAATGTGTGTCGTCGTCGACCCGAGCAGCCGCAGGAGCGCCTGCGTCGATTCGACACCCAGCCACGGCGCGACCCCTGCGCGCACGGCGGCGAGGGCCTCGACGACGTCGCCCGAGACCTGGCCGTTCGGGGGAAGGCTGAGACCGAGGCCGTGCCAGAGGCGGGCGAGGTCCGGCTCCGCCATCCCGAGCCGGTCGGCGGCGGCGCCGAACGGCACCGGCTCGGACTCGCGCAGGGAGAGCTCCAGGGCCAACGGGCCGGCCTGCAGACTCGCGACTGCGCTCCGAGCCTCGTCCTCGCCCGCGCCCAGGTCGATGAGCAGCCGGACCAGCTGCTCGACCTCGGCCGGGTCGAAGCCAGGTGGCTCGGGTTCGTCACTTGTCACCCCGAATGCCTACCAAAAGCGAATAGCGTTCGGGTGATTACAGAACGTGACATCGGTGACATACTCGGGCGCACCATGAGCGGTCGCCGGGAGTCTTGGGACGGTCCTGGAACAGGGCCGACCTTGGACGCGCTGGCTGCTTTGATCCGCACCTGGCGGCGGCACTGGGACGAAGTCGGCACGATCCAGCAGTCGCTGCCGCACGCTGTCCGGCAGCGCGTCGAGGGGCTGAACGCCGACCTCGAGACCGCTCTGGCGCAGACCCGGCATCTGTTCGCCCTGGAGTTCGCGCCGGCGGCGGTCGCAACGTTGCGGGCCCGGCTCGACGACGCGCTGCAGTTCGTCGACTCGGTCAGCGGCGAGGCGGATGACTCGGGGCTGGCCGAACGCCACCTGGCGGCGAGCCAGCTCGCGCTCAACGTTCGCGCGGTCATCGACGCCGGCGAGCTGCTCGAGATGCATCTGCAGCCGATTGTCGAGCTCAACAAGCCGTTGGCGACGCCGACCGGATACGAAGCGCTCGCGCGGTTCCAGACCTCGCCATACGAGCCGCCGACGGTCTGGCTCGAGCGGGCGGCGATTGCCGGGATGCAGCAGGAGCTCGAGCTGAGCTGCGTGCGAGCCGCACTTCTCCACCTGCCGCTGCTGCCGCCGACGTCATACCTCGCTGTCAACGTCTCGCCGGCCACGCTCCTCGCGACGGACTTCGCCCGGCTGGTCGAGTCGGTGCCGGCGGATCGCCTCGTCGTCGAGGTGACCGAGCACGAGGTGGTGCGCGAATACGACCTGCTCACGCGCGCGATCGGCGGGTTGCGCGAGCGTGGCGTCAAGCTTGCGGTGGATGACGCAGGCGCTGGCTTCGCCAGCTTCCGCCATGTGCTCGAGCTCCGGCCGGAGATCATCAAACTGGACACGCATCTCATCCGTGGCATCAACGCCGACCACAACCGCGCGGCGCTCGTCCGGTCGCTGGTGTCGTTCGCCGCGGACGTCGGCGCCACGTTGGTCGCGGAGGGCATCGAGGCGCACGTCGACCTGCTGGTGTTGCGCGATGCCGGTGTGCCGCTCGGCCAGGGTCACCTGTTCGCGCATCCCGGCCCGCCGCCACAGGTTCTCGACACTGGACTCCACCGCCCGCGCGCGGCAGAGTCCACGCATGCCCGCGTCACTGCCTGACCACCTGACGGACCTTCGACGCCGGATGAAGGCGTTCATCGACGAGGAGGTCATCCCGGCCGAACCGGTGCTCGTCGCCGGCGGTGACGAGGCGGCCGAGAAGCTGGATGCACTCAAGGCCGAGGCGAAGCAGCGCGACTTGTGGGCGCTCGGACATCCCGCCGAGATCGGCGGCGGCGGCCTGCCGTTCATGGACTTCGTCTACTTGAACGAGATCATCGGCCGGTCGGAGTGGGGCCAGGTCGCCGTCGGGTCCGTGTCGATGCAGGACTCGATCATGTTGCACCTCTATGCGTCCGACGAGCAGCGTGAGCGGTTCCTCAAGCCGCTCGTCGCGGGTGACATCTATCCCAGCGTTGGTCTGACCGAGCCCGAGGTTGCGGGAAGCGACCCGACGCAGATGAAGACGACCGCCGTCCTCGACGGCGACGAGTGGGTCATCAACGGGCACAAGTGGTTCACGACCGGCGCGCATCGCGCGGCGTTCACGACCGTGTTCGCGATGACGGACCCGGACGCGGCCTCACCGCACGCGCGCTTCTCCGCGATCATCGTGCCGACCGACACGCCTGGTTATGACCTCGTCCGTGCGGTGCCAACGATGGGTACGACGACGGGCGACCACTGCGAGGTCTATTACCGCGACGTTCGCGTACCCCGCGACAACCTGCTCGGCGAACGCGGGAAGGGCTTCCGCATCGCGCAGATGCGGTTGGGGCCAGGCCGCATCTTCCACTGCATGCGCTGGCTCGGACAGGCGCAGCGCGCGTTCGAGCTGATGGTCGAGCGCGCGAACCTGCGCTACGCACATGGCTCGCTGTTGCGCGAGAAGGGCGAGATCCAGCGTTACGTCGCCGAGTCCGCGGCCGAGATCCAGGCTGCGCGGTTGATGACGTTGGACGCCGCCCGCGCCATGGACACCGGTGACGAGGCCCGCGTCGAGATCAGCCTGATCAAGTTCTGGGGCGCACGGATGCTGCACAACGTCATCGACCGGGCGATCCAGGTGCACGGTGCGCTCGGCGTCACCGCGGACACGCCGCTCGACCGCATGTACCGCGAGGCGCGGTACGCCCGCTTGTATGACGGGCCCGACGAGGTTCACCGGATGGTCGTCGCCCGCCAGCTGCTGTCGAGCGAACCCCACACCTGGCCGTGGGCGTAGCACGCTGATCAACGAGGAGGCTCTCGGGCGCCGGCTCGGGGGGACGGTGTCCGGGCTGACGCAGCTGCTCGGTGGCGCGTCGCGGGAGACGTGGGCGTTCGAGCTCGACGGCCGGCGACTGGTAGTGCGGTGCGACCCGGACGGTGCGCCGCGGGTCGGCGCGATGAGTCGCGAGGCCGAGTTGTTGCGCGCGGCGGCGAAAGCCGGCGTACCGGCCCCGCACGTCCTCGACGCCGACGACACGTCGATCGTCATGGAGTGGTTGCCCGGCGAGACGCTTGCTCGACGCATCCTCCGCGACGACGAGTTCGCGTCGGCGCGAGGTGTGTTGGTCGAGCAGGCGGCGACAGCGCTGGCCCGGCTGCATGCGGGTGTCGAGGTCGAGTTGCCGGAAGACCTCGACCCCCTCTCGACATGGCGGACGAAGCTCGACGAGCTGGGTCAGCCGCATCCGGCCCTGGAGCTCGGACTCTCAAGGCTCGAGCGGAGTCGTCCCGCACTCGTCGCCCGGGGTGTGGTGCACGGCGACTTCCGCCTTGGCAACTGGATGGTTGACGCGGGCGGGTTGGTAGGTGTTCTCGACTGGGAGCTCGCGCACACCGGCGACGTGGCCGAGGACCTCGGCTGGATGTGTGTGCGGTCATGGCGGTTCGGCGCGCCATTGCCGGTTGCGGGTGTGGGCACGCGCGAAGAGCTGCTGTCGGCGTATGCCGCCGCCGGCGGGGCGGCGATCGACGCCGCGACGCTGCGCTGGTGGGAAGCGGTCGGCACGTTGCGATGGGGAGTGATCTGCGTCCAGCAGGCCGCGACGCACTTGTCGGGCGCAGTGCGCTCGGTCGAGCTTGCCGCCATCGGCCGACGGGTCTGCGAAGTCGAGCTCGACCTGCTCGAGCTGCTCGAACCCCACCTTGTCAGGACGACCACGCAGGAGCGTGTCGCCGAGGACCTGACAAGTCTGGCGGGTCCACACGACCGGCCGTCGGCGGACGAGTTGCTGAAGGCCGTGCAGGAGTGGATCGGCGGCTTGGAGCTCGCCGGTCGGGACCGATTCCTCGCGCGAGTCGCCAGCCGGGCGATGGACGTCGTACGGCGCGAGCTCGAGCTCGGCCCATCTCTTGCCGACCGCCACGCGCGTCGGCTTGCCGCACTCGGCGTCGCCTCCGACTCCGAACTGGCGGCGCAAATCCGGCACGGCCGTGACGACCCGGAGGTCGTGCGGGCGGTCTGCGAATCGGTCGTCGACAAGCTCCGCGTCGCCGATCCGGCCCAGTTAGTCCGGACCTGACGCATTAGGCCATTCGCCATCTGCAGTAGCCCGAAAGGACTAAAGACATTTAGGCCACTCGGATCACTAAAGGTTTCGCCGAGTTCCGTCGATTGGGCCATCCGAGATTCGTCAGTGACGAACGGAACTGGCTATGCAGCAGGTTGCACGGCACGGGGGCCCGGCTGGGCCGTTCTCGCGGCTGGCCGCTGGGGCCGCCGCTGCCATGATCGCGGCAGGTCTCGCCAGCGCCGTACCAGCGCCGCGTTCGCCCGACGTCACCGTGCTCGTCTCCGTCGTCGGTTCTTCGGGCTCCGCCGCCGAGCACGCCGTTGCCCGCGCCGTCACCCGTCTGGGCGGCGCAGTCGAGCGGCAGTTCTCGTTGATCGACGGCTTCGCAGCGCGGCTGCCCGGCTCAGCCGTTGCGTCCCTGTCCGCGGTCCCGGGTGTGCGCTGGGTGAGCCCGGACAGCACGATCCACCTCGAAGGCCAGTACGGCCAGGACTCCGGGGTCGCGAGTGCGGCGTACACCGATGTCACCCGCGCCTCGAAGGCGTGGAGCATCGGCGACACAGGCACGGGCGTGTCGGTCGCGGTCATCGACACGGGTGTGAACATGACCGGTGACCTCGCGGGTCAGGTGGTGCACGCGGAGGACTTCACCACTGAACAGAACAACCAGGACAGCTACGGGCACGGGACGTTCGTCGCCGGTCTCATCGCCGGCAACGGTGCCGGGTCATCGGGTGCGGTGAAGGGTGTCGCGCCCGGCGCCAAGATCGTCTCGCTCAAGATCGCCGGCGCGAATGGCCTGACCGACGTGACGCGAGTGCTCGAAGCGCTCGAATGGGTCGTCGCCTTCAAGGACGTCTACCGCATCCGCGTCGTCAACCTGTCCTTGGGCTTTCCGTCGCATCAGTCGTATCTCGTCGACCCACTCGACTTCGCGGTCGAGCGAGTGTGGAACGCGGGCGTCGTCGTTGTCGCAGCCGCGGGCAATGGCAACAACGCGCCCGGCTCCATCACCGCGCCCGGCAACGATCCCTTCGTCATCACGGCCGGCAGCAGCAACGACAAGACGACGGTGACGCTCGACGACGACCAGCTGGCAGGGTTCTCGAGTGTCGGCCCGACCGTCGACGGCCTCAGCAAGCCGGATGTCCTCGCACCAGGGCAATCCGTCGTGTCGAGTCGCTCGCCCGGGTCGTGGATCGACACGACGTATCCGAGCAGCGAGATCGGTTCGCGCTATGCACGTGGTTCGGGGACGTCGTTCTCGACCGCGATCACGGCTGGCGCTGCGGCGCTCGTGTTGCAGCGCTGGCCGCTGCTGACTCCGGACCAAGTGAAGTATCGACTGGTCAGCACGGCACGAGCCATCGGCGGGACCAACTCGACGCGGGCGCGCGCGATCGACGCGTATGGCGCCGCCACGAGCGTCAGTCTCCTGCCCGCAAATCTCGGTGTGGTTCTCGGCTCAGGCGGCGGCTCGCTGCAGGCGACGCGTGGCGTGTTGTGCGTGCGCGCACCGGACGGCACATGCATGTCCGACGTGGACGTCGACGCCCTGCTCAACTTCGACGAGTCGCAGTACTTCTCCAACATCTGGGCGGGATCCCTGTGGCTCGGCACCCAGTGGCTCGGCTCGCTGCGACCGTCAACGCTCACCGGATCGCAATGGGCCGGCTCACAGTGGGCCGGATCGCAGTGGGCGGGGTCACAGTGGGCGGGTTCGCAGTGGGCGTCGGCTCCGTGGGCCGGTGGCACGTGGGGTTATCTCCCGTGATCGGGTGGCGTCCGCATTGGCGGACTGTCGTCTACGTCGTCGGGGCGCTGGCGATCGGCGTCTTGCTGCTGGCAGGCGCTGACCTCGCGGGCACGGGAATCGCGCATCCGTGGACCGCCGTCATCGGACTGGTTGCGACGGCGGTCGTCAACCGGGTCTATGTCGTCCTCGCGCCGCGTGGCGTCGTACTCGAAGCCATCGACATCGCCGAGGCTCCGATCGTCGCGCTCGCCTTGCTGCTGCCGGCCGGTGAAGCGGTTGTCGTCTTCGTCGTCGCGAGCGCGTTCATGGAAGCCAGGTTGGAACGCGCGCTCATCAAGAAGGTATTCAACGTCAGCATCCGCGCTGTCGGCGCCGCGATCATCGCCATTCCTCTGGACGTGATCGCCGCGCCCAACCGGATCGGTACGCGCGAGATTGTCGCTGCTGGTATCGGCGGTCTCGGCTACGTCGCATTCACTGCTGTCGCGATCGGGCTCGTTGTTGCCTCAGTGCACGAACGCTCGGTGCGTTCTGTCATCCGGGACGGGCTGGCCGCACGCGCGCTCGTCTGGCTGATGGCGGTGACGATCGGCGTTGCTGCCGCGGTACTTTCCGAGCGCGCGCCGCTTGCTCTTGTCGGCTTCGCGGCCACGTTGATCCTCCTGGGCGTGAGCACTCGGTCCGCCGAGAAGCTCCGGCGGGAGAGTGACCGCTTGCGCAGCCTGCTGTCGGCGACGACGCGCATCCAGTGCGCGGGGCTCGTCGAGGACCAGGAGACGGTGCTCGTCGAGGTGGCGCGCGATGCGTTGCAGTGGAAGGACGTCGAGGTCCGCTACCTCCCGCCGGAGGCCAACGAGCACGGCCGCCGGCTCTATGACCGCGGCGGGTTCGGCCGTTGGCTGGTCGTGCGGCAACAGTCCGGGTCCGACCCGTGGCTGCCGGAAGACGAGGACGCGGTCGACCTGCTCGCGCGTTCAGCAACGGTCGCGTTCGAACGGACGGTGTTGCAGGAAGAGCTCGCCCGGCAGGCGCTGCTCGATCCGCTCACCGGTGTCGCCAACCGACGCCGGTTCGATCTCGAGATCGAACGCCTGATCGCCAGTGGCCAGGGTTACAGCATCGTGCTGTGCGACCTCGACCACTTCAAGACCGTGAACGACCGCTTCGGTCACGACGCCGGTGACGAACTACTGCGCATCCTCACCGCGCGACTTGCGGCGAGCACGCGGTCCGGTGATCTGGTTGCTCGGCTCGGCGGCGACGAGTTCGTCGTCGTGCTGCCCGGCATCATCCGTCGCGACGACCTGGAGCGCGTGCGGGGAAGCATCGCAGCGAAGCTCGAGCAGCGCGTCACCCTCGGCCGGTGGCAGCTCGCGTCGCTGCCGTGCAGCCTCGGTATTGCGTCCGGTCCTCGCGACGGTCGCACCGCGCGTGAGGTGCTCCGCGTCGCCGACGAGTCGATGTATGACGCGAAGAACGCACGCAACTCAACTGTTGTCCGCGAGGCGGTACCCCGTCAGCTCCTCGAGCTCGGCGAGATGGTGAACATCGCAGCGTCGTTGTGAGCGACTAGCGGGAAGAGTGCGACCCTATGCGGGTGAATCGGTCGCCTGGGCCGCCGCTGGTCATCTCGATCGTGGTGCTCGTTGCCGGGTTTGTCGTCGCGCTCGTCGGCGGCATCGGCGCGGCCGTCGCGTTCGCCCGCAGCTTGCCCGGGTCGGTGTCCGGGCTGCCGGCTGTCGTGCATCGTCACTTCGACCCGGGTCGGTATGACGTCTATCAGCGCACCGGAAACACGAACAACTCGTTCCCTTTCTCGGCCACGGACACGTTTCCGACCACGTTGTCGCCCGCCGATGTTGCTGTCTCAGCGCCTGACGGTACGGACGTGCCGGTTCTTCCGCCTTCGCAACCTGAGGCCAAGCTGAGCTTCGGCTCCGACAGCTACACCGCGGTAGCCGAGTTCTCCGTGAACCAGGCCGGTGACTTCGTCGTCGTCATACGGGACAAGGGTGGCCAACGCGAGGTGCTCATCGGGCGCGCGGGAAGTGACCTCCTGCAGGCACCGGCCGGCTGGCTGGTGGTGTTCGGCAGCGGCGGCTTGGTCGCGCTGGTGGGTTTCGTCATGCTGCTCGTCGGCATCATCCGCCGCGACCACGTTGCGCGTCTCAGTCGAGCCGGTGCAGCGGTGGCGCCGGTTGGTGTCCCCGCCGGCCCGGTCTTCGTGCCGGCCGGCTGGTATCCGGACCCCGGCGGGACCGCGCACTGGCGCTGGTGGGACGGCGCGAAGTGGACTGAGCACACCGGCTAGCAGAACGTCCGCGCCTCCACGGTCGACAACAAGTCGCCCGCATCAACGCGCGCCGAGTCGCGGCCGTTGCCGCCGTGCACGGCGTCGCGGTAGTTGTCGCACGCGAGCAGCTGGTCCGGTCCGTCGCCGCCGTCGATGCTGTCGCGGCCCGGCCCACCGGAAACGACATCGGTGCCACCGCCGCCGCGGACGATGTCCCTGCCGTTGCCGCCATACACCTTGTCGTTGAAGCGCATGGTGCCGCCGTCGACGATGTCGTTGCCGTCGTCGCCATACACGGTGTCGAGCAGCACACCGCCCGTCACGACGTCGTCGCCTCTGTTGCCGTGGATCGTGTCGTTGTCGTTCTCGCCGTCGATGTGGTCGGCGCCGTCGCCACCGCGGATGCGATCGGGGCCCCAGCCGCCGAAGATGGTGTCATTGCCGGTGCCGCCCTCGATGACATCGCCGTCACCTTCGCCGTAGAGCTGGTCCGCACCGGTGCGTCCGTAGACCTGGTCCGGTTGCGAGCCCGCGTGGACGATGTCGTCGCCGGCACCCGCATCGATGAAGTCCGGACCGGCGCCCGCGTGGATGACGTCGTCGCCGTCACCGCCATAGATCTTGTCGGCGCCGCCGTAGGCGAAGATCTGGTCGTTGCCGGCACCGGCGTAGAACGTGTCGGAATACTGCGTCCCGCACAAGATGTCGTCGCCGGCAGTGCCCATGATGGGACCGGTCGCGTTCGGGTCGTTCTGGCACACGTCATCGTTGACGATCGTGCCCACCCCGGTGTCGTCGGCGAGCGTGGCGTTCACGGGGTTGTCGAGGACGACGTCGAACGTCTCGTCCGGCTCGATGGTGCGGTCGCCGTAGACCCGCATCGGGATCGTCTTCGAGGTCTCGCCCGGGTTGAAGACCAACGTTGCGCCGCTCGTGCCGACGAAGTCCTCGTCACCGATCGCGGTTCCGGACACGGAGTGCCAGTCGACACTCACGGACTGGTCGGACGCCGCGGACAGCGTGACCGTGAACGGGAACGTCGTGATCCCGCTGTTTCCCTCATCAAGCGTGACGTCGCTGATCGAGATCGCTGGATCCGTGGCCGCGGCGGCAGCGGTGAGCGGCAACCCGATCAGGGTGGCCGCTGCCAGTACTAGGGCTGTGATGGTGGCTCCGCCGGCATCGGCGGCTCGATGGTGCCGCCACCGGTGCTCCCACCGGTTCCGCCACCCTTGCCGACCGGCACTGGCTCCGGCGACGGCTGGGCGAGATACGCCGGATCGATCGCGACCTGTGCGAGCGGCTCGGTCTGGTCCTTTACTGCGAACAGCCATGCGGGCACCAGTACCGGCTTGTCGGCGTCATAGTCGATGGTAAGTCCGAGCGTCGCTCCGGTGATCTCCGTCGGCGGCGCCTCCGCGCAGCCCGGCTTGCCATCGGGGCGCAACATGCACATGTCCATCATCGGACGCGGCTGCTGCTTCAGCAGATCGAACGCCGCCTGTGCGGAGATGAGCGGGTATGACGCGTCGCTTCGCGGCGCCGTCGCCCAGCCATTGCCGTTGTCGATGGAACCGTCGGCTTTGACTGCGAGCCACGTGATCCAACCGACGGCGAGTTGTCCGTCGATGTGTGGCGTGGCTTGCACGTAGGCGGTCGGATCACCGGCGTTGACGACGATCTCGGCGTCGGAGAAACCGAGTGCGCTCATCACGTGCTCGGCCGTTGCGCGAGCCGTTGACTCGGTCGGGCCCGGGGCGACGCTGGGCGTCGGCGCCGGTGGTGGCGCCTCGTCAGCGGGCGACGCGACGGCGACTCCACCGGCGGACGCGTAGGCGCATTCGACGGTGAGCTCTTCCTGTGCCTCGGGGCCGCTGAAGCAGTCCAAGCCGTATGACCAGCTGCCGTCGTCGCGGACGGCCAGCCGGTTGTTGCCGATGCGCAGCACCCAGCCGCCGTCGGCGCGTGTCGGCGTACCTGTGAGGCCGAGCGCGGAGGCCACCGTTGCCGCGTCATCCGCGGTCGATTCCGGCAGGCGATAGACCGGCGCGTCGGCCGGCTTCTCGTCCGGCAGCGACGTGTCGAGTGTGTAAGGGTCGCCGGGGTTTGCGGGGGAGGAGGTGTTGGCCGGTGTCGCTGACATCGCTGACATCGCCGACATCGCCGCCGTGCCTGCGCCGGCGCTGCCGAGGTGCAGCACGGTCGGGCGGGGCGTGGACGATCCACCGGCGAGCCGGACCGCCAGGACCACGATCGCCGCGATGACAACAGCCACCGCGGCCGGTGCACCCCAGCGCCTTATCGCCATACAACTAGGACGCCGCGCCGCGGTTGGTGGTTCCCCGGGTCAGGCGGAGACCTCGCAGTCGCCGCGGAAGCAGCGGCGGTACTGGATCGGTGGTACGCCGACGATGCGAGTGAAGTGCTGGCGCAGGTTCGCCGCGGTGCCGAAGCCGGCGAGTGACGCGATGCGCTCGACCGGTTGGTCGCTGCTCTCCAGCAGATGCTGCGCACGCCGCACCCGCTGGATCAGCAACCACTGCAACGGCGTCGTACCGGTTGCCGCGGTGAAGCGACGGACCAGCGTGCGCACGCTGACGTTGGAATGCCGCGCGAGGTCGCGCAGGGTCAGCGGTTCGTCGAGGCGCTCGAGTGCCCAGTCGAGCAGCGGCGCCAACGTGTCGCTGTCGCACGGCGGCAGCGGCGCGTCGACGTACTGCGCCTGCCCACCGTCGCGGAACGGCGGCACGACCATGCGCCGGGCAACCGCGTTGGCAACATCGGTGCCGAAGTCGAGCCGGAGCATGTGCAGGCACAAGTCGATTCCCGCTGCGGTGCCTGCGGACGTGAACACGCGCCCGTCTTCGACATAGAGCACGTTGGGGTCGACGTCGATCTTCGGATAGCGCTCAGCGAGATCCGCCGCGTGCATCCAGTGCGTGGTCGCACGGCGACCGTCGAGCAGCCCGGCTTCGGCCAGCAGGAACGCCCCGGTGCAGATCGAGGCGATCCGCGCGCCGTTGTCGTAGGCCCGCTGCAAAGCCTTCAGCAGTGGACCGCGGCTCTCCGGGTCCTCGCCCGCCGCGGGGACGATGACGGTGTCGGCGTCCACTAGGTCTTCGACGCCGTATGGCGTGTCGAGGATGAGGCCGCCGCCGGTGCGGATCGGTCCCGGCTCTGCGGCGCAGAGCTTGAAGCGATACCAGTCGCCGAACGTGTCTGAGCGGTCGATCCCGAACACTTCGCAGGCGACGGCGAGCTCGAACTGGGCGGTTCCGTTGACCACTGCGACTGCAACGGTGTGCATGGCAAGAATCTATCGCACCGTGTCAATAGAGCCACTCGTGCCGCAGCCCCGGTTGCCGGAACATCAACGTCGGAGGTGATCACCGTGATCCACCCAGACATTGCTTCAGCGGTCGCAGCGGCCCACCGCGACGACCTGGCGCGCGCTCAGTGCGGCCGCGTCATCCGTAAATCCCGGTACACCCGCCGGGGCCGGCTCATAACCTGGAGGAACCGATGATCGGCCTAGAAGTTGCGATCGTCCTGGCCGTGTTCGCAGCCCTGGCAATCCTGGGCCCGATGTTCGGCGCGGACAGTCGGCCGGGGCCGGACGACCCGCCTGCGGGCTGGTTTCGGCACTGCTCGTAATCGATGAACAAGGAGGGCGCGGACGGTGTCGCGGCGAGGGTGGGCGCTGTTCGCGGCGATGTGTCTCATCTGGGGCATTCCGTATCTCTTGATACGCGTCGCCGTCCGCGACTTCAGCCCTGCGTCGCTGGTGTTCTTCCGCACCGCCATCGCGGCGCTCGTTCTTCTCCCGCTCGCGGTACGCCGCGGCGATCTGCCCGCTGTCTTTCGCCGCTGGCGACCGCTGCTGTTCTACACGGCGATCGAAGTGACGTTGCCGTGGTGGTTGCTGTCGACCGCGGAGCAGCACCTGTCGAGCGCACTCGCCGGGCTGCTGCTTGCCGCGGTGCCGCTGTTCGGCGTGGCGCTCTCGCGCGCCATCGGCACTGGTGAAGTCTTCGGCGGCATTCGCCTCGTCGGTCTGCTCGTCGGACTGGCAGGCGTCGGCGCACTCGTCGGCTTGCAGGTCGAGCACGTCGACGACTGGGCGATAGTCGCGTGCTTGTTGACCGCGCTCGGCTACGCCGCCGGTCCGCTTGTCCTGAGCCGTCGCCTCACCGATCTGCCCGCGGTCGGTGTGGTCACGGCCTCGCTGCTGTTGACTGCCGTCGTCTGGTGCGCCCCGGCGGTTGCGACATTTCCGACGCATGCGAGTGCAAAGGTCATTGCGTCGGTCATCGGTCTCGCGCTGGTGTGCACGGCCGCGGCCTTCCTCATCTTCTTCGAGCTGATCGCGGAGGTCGGCCCGACGCGGGCGACCGTCATCACCTATGTCAATCCGGCGGTCGCCATCCTGCTCGGCGTCCTCGTGCTGAACGAGACGTTCACCGCCGGGATGGCGGTGGGGTTTCCGCTCGTGATCCTCGGCTCCATACTCGCGACTCGTAAGACGGCGGGTGGCGCAGCGCCCGCGCTGCTCCCCGAAGTCGTCGACGAGGTCTCGGTGAACGGCTGAGCCAGCAGCCACAGCGACAGACATGTGTAGCCGACCATCGCGGCGAGCCACGGGAATTCGCTGCGCCGGGCACGTCGCTCGTCGGGAGCCGTTCGCACGAGGTGTCGGTGGGCGATGATGACCGCGAAGACGTGTACGGCGACGATCACCACGAGAGCGACATACCAGTAGAAGGCGTTCGGCAAGAACGTGTGGTTGGGCTCGTAACTGTCGTTGAACGGATATGGCAGGTGGATGGGCCAGCTCTCGAGGCCGGGTGGGTTGCCGATGAGCGGGAACAGCAGCTGACCGTTGACGGCCAGGTAGCCGAGGTAGTGCGACAGCAAGTATCCGAACGCGATCGGCACCAGACTCGGCAGCAACCCGGACAGTGAGCGCAACGGCGCGGTGTGATGTTCGCCCGCTGTCGCCGAACCTTGCGCGAATCCGAGCAGCAGGCTGGCGAGCACGATCGCCATCGCGAGGAACGCACCGACGAGGAACCAGTGCTGCGACTGAGTCCCTGCGATGCCGTAGCTGCCGGGCAGGTTGCGCAGGACGTCGTTGCTCCACTGTGGCGTTGACAGCAGGCCGTCGTAGTTGACGTTGAGCAGCATCAGCAAGACGAACGTCACCCGGCTCGGATGCTTGGAGAACCCGGGCAGCAAGCCGCCGGCGAATCCGCGCCGACCCGGTGCGCCGAAGCGGAAGAAACCGAGCCGTCCCCAGGTGTCGTAGAGCACCGTGAACATCTCGCCGCGGCGCAGCCACTCATCGCCGAAGAAGAACCCACCGAGCGCGCTGACCCCGGCGTAGATCGCGAGCAGCTCCGCCGTCACGTGCGGTTGGGTCGCCCACAGGTTGAAGATGAGCTCTAAGCATGCGACGACGAAGAACGCGATCGCGGCCGGCCACCAGCCCAGCCAACGCGGCCACTTCAGCGGCTGCGGGCCACCGAGGATCGACTGGCGCGCGCGGTCCGAGTTGGTGACTTTGGCGAGGAACGCGAACGGGTTCACCGGTTGTGTCCAGTCGCCGATGATCGCAGCGCTCAACGGCACCGCGACCCACACGACAATCCAGAACCACGTCGCGATGATGTTCTCCGCGACCTCTTGGTTGCCGGCGACGCCGCACCAGCAGAGGAACCCGAGCCACACCGTCGCCAGGATGCCGGCAACCGGGTGTAGGCCGCGGATGTGCGCGCCGTCGGGCACCTCGGCATTCGGCGACTCGCCGCCGGCCGTTCCGCGTGGAAGCACGAGGATGAACGACACGATGACGACGAGCGCCCCGCCGATGACAAACAGATACAGGGGGATGGGCAGGTCGTAGCGTTGGCCGAACGCATGGGCCAGCACCGTCATGTGCTTCCTCCGTAATTGCGGACATTGTTGGTGATGAACAGACTTGCGGCGACGAAGGTGCCGACGCTCACGCCGGTCAGGACCGCGATGAGTGCACGCGTGAGATCCACAGGTAGTGCGTTGACGGCCTGCGACCGCCATAACACCGCAAGCGACGGAAGCGCCTCGGTGAAGCAGAACAGCGCGGCGAGCAAGGCCGCGGCATAGGCGCCGAACTCACGTCGCCGCAACAACAGGACGAGCGCGACGCCACTGAGCAACCACAAGGCGAGCGGCAAGCCGCCGTGACCTGGGAGCGCTGCGAGTCGACTGCCCACGTCGCCCACTCTTCCTGCCGTCATGCCGATGCTGTGCGCGACATCGGCGGCGAGCAGGCAGGCGAGTCCCGCGGCGATGATCCACGGCCGGCGGCGCCATACGAAAAGCCCGGCGACCGCCGCGAAGCCGGCAGTAGCGATCAGCGCACCAGCACCGCCGCTCGGCCCCGGCACCCAGTCGAGAACACCGGCAATAGCGCCGCGAACGCCATCGGCGGTCACCGGCACGCTCCAGCTGAGCACCTGCTGGCGAGTCGACTGGTCGGCCTCGACCGGTGGCGGTAGTGCATAACCGGGCCAGTGTGTGCGCACGTCATGCCACGACCAGGTCGGCGACGTGTTGACGCGTTGCCACGCCGGTGGCGCCTTGTCGTCGACTGACTTCGGTATGACGGCCTGCGGGCCTTTGACTGCATAGGTCGTCGACGACCGCGAGTTGACGAAAGCGCCGCTCGGGCGAAGCTGCACGAACGGCTCGTTGTCATATCCCGCGATCACCACGTCCTGCGCGCGGCCGAGAGTGACCGTGAGCCGGAGTACACCGTCGCCCATGGCCGCGCGCACCGAGCCGGTCGGCGTCACGTTGGTGACGACCGAGCGCCAGTTGCTCGCGTCGTCGCCATAGCGCAGCGGATGAGCCTGTGCCGGCGCGGCCAGCGCGATCAGGCCGGTGAGGACGAGGCCGGCGACAGCGCCAACTCGGACGGGTATCCGCACGGTCGGTCAGCCGCGACCAGGGGCGACGGTGCTGCGCGATGACGGCAGGCGCGGTGGAGCCCACCCGCCGGTCGCGGCGGCGAGCCGCGCCAGTAGCAGCAAGCCGACGAGATCGACCAGATGTGGCACTTCGCTTGTCGCGAGCGTGCGACCGGCGACGACGTCAGAGGCAGCAGTGATGAGCAATAGCCCGGTGATCACCCCGACGAGGGGCAGCATGCCGGCGGCGAGTCGGGGCCGGATTGCCGCAAGCAGCAGGCCGATGGCGAGTGCGGCATCGAAGGAGCCGATCTCGTGCGCGACGTGCACCGGGGCGGTGTGGTCGTGGCCGAAGATGAGGACCGGCCCGGACAGCGCGAGCTGAACGAGGGCGATCAAGGCCAGCGTCCAGCGGGTCGACCGGGCCCGTTGTCGCCGGTCCGCGCGGCGCGCCTCGTCCGTCCGGACCGCGGTGAGAATGGCCGCGGTCAGGTCCGGCGGTTCGCTCAGACCCTGCGTGGCGAACGCTCGCGCGGCCTGCAGCCAGGCCGTGCACTCGCCGCAGGTCTCGAGGTGCTCGGCCACGGTGTGCTCGGGCAGCGTGGTGGGTTCGCCGTCCATGCGGGCCGACAGGTCGTCGCGAATCTCCGTGCATGTCACACCCATGAGTCGTTCAGGAACGCTCAGAAGTTCCCGGTAGCGTGCCACCGTGCAATCGGGCCTGGAGGAGGCGGCGCATGCGGCCGCCCGTGGCGATGCGGTGGCGTTCGCCGAGCTCGTCCGGGCCACGCAAGCAGATGTATGGCGGGCCTGCACCGCGCTCGTCGACCGCGACTGCGCCGACGATCTCGTCCAGGAGACCTATCTGCGCGCGCACCGCGCGCTGCCGCGCTTCGACGGCCGGTCGTCCGTCCGGACCTGGTTGCTCTCGATCGCCCGACATGTGTGCATGGACGAGCTGCGCGCCCGTAGCCGGCGCCGTCGCGCGACGGCTGAACCGGACCGCACCGTCGTCGCCGATCATGCGGGCGAGGTCGAACTGGGGCTCATGCTCGGGCAGCTCGACGCGGAGCGGCGCGAGGCGTTCGTGCTCACTCAGCTTGTGGGGTTGAGCTACCTCGAGGCGGCGCAGGTGTGCGGATGCCCGGTCGGGACGATCCGGTCGCGGGTTGCGCGGGCGCGAAGCGACCTCGTCAGCGCGATCGCGTTGGTCGAACCGTGAGTTAACCGCGCTTACGCGGTGTGGCAGACGGCCTCGACGTTGTTGCCGCTCGGGTCACGGACGAACGCGCCGTAGTAGTGCTCGTGGTACTCCGGCCACATCCGCGGCTCGTGCAGAACTTCTGCTCCATGCGCGACCGCAGCGGCGAAGAACGCGTCGACCTTCTCTTTGCTGTCGGCAGTGAACGCGATGTGCGACTCGCTGAACCCGT
>Ga0070679_100000016_pt1 | contig 139454 bp, 142 predicted proteins | sample KBSC63BmetaG_FD_65652 | JGI IMG/M metagenome (GOLD analysis project Ga0070679, IMG submission 65652) | Corn rhizosphere microbial communities from Kellogg Biological Station, Michigan, USA - KBS C6-3B metaG | ecosystem: Host-associated > Plants > Roots > Rhizosphere | place: USA: Michigan... | reverse complement strand
TCTCGATCGCGCAACAGGCGAGCCCGAACTGCGCCGGCCAGAGCGAGTTCTTGCGCGCGATGTTGAGCATCTTGGCGACGGTTGTCGTCAGGACGCCGCTCGGCAGCTTTTCTTCAAGTCCCATGTGCTGTCAGTCCCAGTCGAGGCCGCCGCGCCGCCACACATACGCATAGACGACGAAGACCGAAAGGATGAACAAGACCATCTCGATGAGCCCGAACAAGCCGAGCTTGTCGAAGGCCACGGCCCACGGATAGAGAAAGATGATCTCGATGTCGAAGACGATGAACAACATCGCCGTGAGGTAGTACTTGACGGGGAACTTGTGTCCCCGGAACGCTTGTGCCGTCGGCTCGATGCCGCACTCGTAGGACTCGAGCTTGGCGCGGTTGAACCGCTTCGGCCCGGTGAGCGAGCCGGCGACGACCGAGAAGATGGCGAAGCCCGCGGCAAGCGCAAACAAAACGAGGATCGGGACCACGTTGTCTTCCTCCTCTGGGCTAGCCGGTTGGTCAGTCTAGGTGCGGGTTCGGGCTGGTCAGGCGGCGGGTGCGAGCCGGTTGAGCGTGCTGATGATGCGGTCCATGGCATCTCCATCACGCGCGTCACTGAGGTTGGCAAGGAGCTTGAGGCAGAACTTCATCAGCGTCGGATGCGGCAACCCGTGGCGTGTGCACAGCTTCATCACCGACGGATGGCCGATCGCCTTGACGAATAACCGCCCAATCGTGAAGTAACCGCCGTACTCGGCTTCCAGCGCCGCCGGGTAGGCCTCGAGCTTGCGTTCCCGGCGCAACCCCGCAGGCTCCGCCAGTGCCTGGGCGACGACCTCGGCGGCCAGCCGGCCCGCCTCCATCGCGTAGGCGATGCCCTCGCCGTTCATCGGGTTGACCATGCCGCCGGCGTCGCCGACGAGAAGCGCGCCGTTGCGATAGTGCGGCTTGCGGTTGAAGCCCATCGGCAGCGCAGCGCCGCGCGTCGGCCCGGTGGCGTTCTCCTCGACGTACCCCCACTCGCCGGGCAGATGGGCCAGCCAGCGATCGAGCATCGCGCGGTAGTCGGTCCTACCGAACGCGTCGGAGGTGTTGAGGATGCCGAGCCCGACGTTGCTCGTCCCGTCACCGACGCCAAAGATCCAGCCGTAGCCCGGCAGCAGCCGGCTCTTTCCGGGCGTGCCGTCCCACAGCTCCAGCCATGACTCCAGCCAGTCGTCGTCGTGGCGGGGGCTGCGGTAGTAGCGGCGATAGGCGACGCCCATCGGACGGTCCTCACGGCGGGGCAGTCCGAGCGCGAGCGACAGCCGCGACGAGTTGCCGTCGGCGATGATCGTCAGCGGGGCGCGGAACTCGCGGCCGTCACGGGTCGTGACCCCGACGACCCGGCCAGTGCGCTCGTCGAGGACCGGGGCGGTCACGGTGGTGTTCTCGTAGAGGCGGGCACCGGCCTTCTGAGCTGCCCGGGCGAGGATCTCGTCGAAGTCCTGCCGGGGCCGGACGAGACCGTATGACGGGAAGCTCGCGAGGTCGGGCCACGGCACCTCGATGCGCATCCCGCCACCGAGGATCCGCAATCCGTGGTTCTTGATCCACCCTTCGCGGGCGCTGCCGTCCGCCGCCAGCGTCTCGATGCCCATGGCAGTCAGCTGCTTGACGGCGCGGGGGGTCAGGCCGTCCCCGCACACCTTCTCGCGCGGAAACACGGACTTCTCGAGCACGGCGACGTCGACGCCTGCCTGCGCCAGGTGGTAGGCGGCAGTCGATCCGCCCGGACCGGCGCCGACGACAACGACCTGTGCCTCGTCGGCCATCTCGGAGCCCGCCCTCGTGAATGTGCGTGAGTTTGTGAATACCTTCACAAGTGCCGGCAGCGAGTCTAAACCGAGCGGACCGCCGTGTGGACCGCGACCACCCCCCAGGTCAGGTCCTGCCACGCCACCTGCTCCCAGCCGGCGCCGCGGATGACCCCCGCCAGGCCGGCTTGCGGCAGCCAGTCGGCGGCCGACTCGGCCAGATATTGGTACGACGACGGGTCCGAGGACACCAGCCGCGCGAGGCGCGGCATGACGTGCCCGGTGTAGACGTTGTTGGCGGCCCGCAGCATCCGCGCGGGCGGCGTCGCGGTCTCGAGAATCACGAGCCGGCCGCCCGGAACCGTCACACGCGCGAGCTCCTGCAGCGCCGCATCAACATCGGCGACGTTGCGCAAGCCGAACGACACGGTCGCGACATCAAAACTCCGGTCACGAAATGGCAGCCGCAGCGCATCGCCGGCGATGAACGTGAGATCCGGGTGGCGACGGCGGCCCTCCGCCAGCATTCCCGCCGAGAAGTCGCACGCGACGGCGGCCGCGCCCGCCTCAGCAAAAGGGGCGGTCGAGGCGCCGGTGCCGGCGGCAAGGTCGAGGACCCGCATGCCCGGTCGAGCCCGGACCGCGTCTACGACCACCCGGCGCCAACGCGCTTCCCGTCCGAAGGTCATGACGCGGTTCATCGCGTCATACCGGGTGGCGACCGCGTCGAACATGCTCGAGACGTCCGCCGGCCGTTTGTCGAGCGTCGCCCGGCTCATGCTTCTAGCTTTCCGTCGGTGGCGTCGGTCTGCCGGAGCGCTCGGAGGCGGGCGACCAGATCGGTGACGGTCGTGCCCTTCTCGATGTAGAGATCGGCACCGATGCGCAGCGCGCGCTCGGCCAGCTCTCGTTCCTCGAAGGCGGAGAAGACGACGATGCGCGCGTTGGGCAACGCGCGGCGCAGCTCAGGCAGCGCGGCCATCCCGTCCATGCCGGGCATCGCGATGTCGAGCAGGATGACGTCGGGTTCCAGTTCGGTAGCGCGTTCTATCGCCTGTGCGCCGTCGCGAACGGTGTCGACGACGTCGAAGTCGTCCTCGACCTCGAACAACAACGTGAGCAGCTCACGCATGTTCGCGGCATCGTCGACGACGAGGACCCGATCTCGTTGCTGCCGCAACGCCTCTCCCGACGTCAGGGGCCTAAGTCCCGTGTCGATGTTCCCTGAAGAGCATCAACATAGGCATCTTCGGCGGCGGCGCGTGAGTCGAACCGCCGTTGCACGTCACTGACCCGGCGCTCGACCGCGCGTCCCACTGCCTCCCGCGGCCCTTGCAACATGAACCACGACAACAGCCCGGAGACAAGCAGCGCGGCGACCAGCAGGAGCACTCCGCCGAGTCCAGCGAACCAGAACAGGACCAGGCACAAAGCCAAAAGCGCGGCGCGCAGCGCCGTGTACGTGAGAATCGCCCGGCCACCGTGACGGCCGGGCGACTTCTCAGTTCTCACGATTCGAGGCTACGCCTCGGTGTCGGCCATCCCGTGCCGGCCGATCCGTCGGCGCAGCAGCGCAGCGCTTCCCAAGATCAGCAGGCCTGCAACCGGCAGCAGCATCCGGCCGCCCGTGTCGGGCAGCGGGGAACCGCTCGGCGTGTGCGGCGTGCTGGGAGTGTTCGGCGTGTTCGGGGTATTCGGTGTGCTTGGGGTGGCGGTGCCCGGCGTGTACTGAGCCTTGTCGGTCAGCGCACCAAGCTCGATCGACCCGGAGATGCCGGTGGGGACACCCGCGAGCGCCAGGGACTGCGGGAGCGTGATCGACGGCAGCGTCAGTGTCACACCCGTCACCGCGGCGTTCGCGAAGGTCGTCGCACCCGTCGACTGGACCGAGTGCGTCGGCTTGCCTACCGCGATCTTCGCCGGTGTGAAGCTCACGCCCGTGACGCTCTCGAGCACGGACGACAGCGTGGTCATCACGCCGTCGAGGGCACTCGTGAGTGACGTGAGCGGCGTGAGCTGCCCCAGGACGTGGACGGAGCCGACACTCACGTCCGCGGCGGCCTTCGGCGTCTTGGCGGCGATCGCCGACGTCGTCAGCTTGATGTCGCCGAGCGCGGCAAGCGGGTTGGAGTCGCCGGCGATCGAGCTGAGGACCGTGTTGAGCAGGTTGGTCAGCGCGGTCACCAATGCCTGCACGGCGTCGACTGCGGCCTGTGCGGTTGTCACCGCGGTTTCTGCGGTCTTGACCGCGTTCGCGAGCGAGGTCAGGTCAGCCGCGCTCAGAGCGTCGACTGCGGCCTGCAGTGCCGGCGTAAGGCCGAGGAACTGGTCCGCGGTCGTCGTGGTCGGCACACCCAGCGCGCCGAGCGACAGCGCGGGGATAGCAGCAAACGGAGTGCTGAACGCGCTCGTGGCACTCGTCACCGTGGTCTTCGCGGTCGTCAGCGCGGTGTTGGCCGAGGTGAGCGCGGCGGCTGCCTGGTCCAAAGTGCCGGGCACCGTGCCGGCGATGGCTCCCTGCGCCGCGTCGACCGCGTCATTGGCCGTCTTGACCGCGCCCGAGGTGGTGGAGGTGACTAGCCCGACGAGCTGCGTCAGCTGACCCTGGGTCAGCTGTCCCAGCAACGCGTTCAGGTTGACGCCGAGCGAGGCAAGCAGGTCGTTCAGCGACGGCAACGAGAGCGACCCGAGCTCGAGCGACTTGCTGGCGCTCGACTCGGTGGAGGTGACCTTCGCCTCGTCCGTCAAGCTCGCGGTCTTGAGGTCGACCGGAACGGTGAGCAGGGTGACGCTGCCGAGCGCCTTCAACGCGGCCGACGTCAGAACACCGGCGGCATCGTCGCTCGCCTTCACGTCGAACGTCGGGCCCGTGACACTGCCGAGTCCCGACGGCAGAGCCGCCGACTTGGGCGCGGTCGGCACCGTCGAGGCGCCGTCACTCGGCGAGATCGTCTGCTGGCCGAGTGGCCCCGTCAGTGACGAGTCCAGCGGCGTGACGACGAGCTTGGCCTGGTGCGGGCTCGTATTCGCCGCCACTGCCGCGATCTGTCCGGCGGTGATCGTCTGACCGGCGACGGTCACCTTCAGGATCGTGAGACTCGATGTGGCCGAGCCTTGCGCGGCGGTCGACGTCGCGGCGCCCGCTGGCAGTGCAAGTGCGGCAAGAGAGCCGACCGTGACGACGGCGAGCAGCGGACGATAGACGCGATGGGTCAAAGGCACGGGAACCCCCGAGGTATCCAAGCCGGACGAAGGGCGATAGCGCGCCCAAAGCGTCACGGTTCACTCGCGGGCGTGTCCATGGCTCAATGTGACTAGTTGGCTAGGCAATCGGGTGAACTCGAGGGGGCGCGAACCGCCCACACCGCGAAACGACGGATCTTTTGTGTGAAACGCCTGACGTGCGCCCTGCCTGCGTGTACACACTTTCCTAACCGAACGAATTTCGGCACGACTGAGGGAGCCCAGGTGGAGGCACGAGAGCGGCTGTTGACGCCCGGCGAGGTGGCCAGCCTCTTCCGCGTCGACCCTAAAACGGTGACGCGGTGGGCCGCGGCAGGACGCATCAGCAGCATCCGCACGCCCGGTGGACATCGGCGTTTCCGCGAGTCGGAAGTTCGGGCCCTGCTGCGCGGCGAAGCCGCCGGCGCACCCGCCGCAACCCCAGCCCCACGCCAGTCAGTCGAAGACCAGCCCGCCCACAACTGAGCAATCAGCTGACCGCTGAGGTCTAGCTCACACCTGCGTATGAGTGCAGGCCGGTGATGACGGTGTTGACGACGTAGTAGTCGACCATCAGGCAGCCGAAGCCGACGAGCAACAGCACGGCGGCACGGCGGCCGCGCCACCCAGCGGTTGCGCGCGCATGCAGGTACGCCGCGTAGGCGAGCCACGTGATGAACGACCACGTCTCCTTGGGGTCCCAGCCCCAGTAGCGGCTCCAGGCCTGCTCAGCCCAGATCGCGCCCGCGATGATCGCGAAGGTCCAGACGGGGAACGCGAAGGCCACGATCCGATAGGCGAGTCGATCAAGGACGTCGGAGGCCGGCAGCCAGGCGAGCAGGCCCCGACGGACCGGGACGGTCACCGGCTCCTCCGGCGGTGCCCCCACCTCCACGGCCGCGGCGGCTCCCGGCCCGAGGCTCACGGCAGCCGTACGACGCTCCCAGCGCTCCTTGAGCAGATAGAGCACCGTGACGACCCCGGAAACCATGAATGCGCCACTCGCCGTGATTGCCGCGACGACATGGATCTTGATCCAGTACGAGTTGAGCGCGGGGACAAGCGGCCCCGCATCGGCGTAGAGCACGGTGCCGGCGAGGCCCAGATAGAGGACGACAGGCGCCATGACGAAGGCGCCGAGGAAGCGCACCGGCTGACGGATCAGCAGCACCAGGAACACGGTCACTGCGACGAGCGACACCATCGAGGAAAACTCGTACATGTTGCCCCAGGGCACGCGGTGTGCCGCGAACCCGCGCGTCACGACCGACCCGACGTGCACGGCCCAGCCGATGACCGTCAGGCCCACGGCAATGCCGCCGGCCAGCCGGGCCCGATCGCGGTGGCCGCCCCAGGACGGACCGTCGCCACGCCGTTGCTCGTTTCGACGACCGAAGGCGAACTCGGCGGCATATCCGAGCATTGCAAGCGCGTATGCCGCGACCGCCCAGACCAGCAGGACGTCGCTGATGTGCGCGAGATGCGTGTTGGCGGGCAGTTGACTCAGTCCTTCATCCGTTGCACCAGGGCGTTGAACTCCTGGCGGAAACTGTCCGGATCGGTGCGCGGCAATCCGGCCGCGATGACAACCGTACGCTCGCCGTCGTCGCCACCTGCCACAGGCGTGGCGCGGAGCCAGAACCGCCGCCGCCGGACGCGGAGCGAGCACAGCAGACCTGCGACGACGAAGATCGCTGCGACCAGCACGAGGGCCTTGCCGGGATCGTGCGCGATCTGGAACGTCGCCCACTGGTCCACGCCGGTGAACGTCACCTTCGTGCCGTCCGGCAACGTCCAGCTCTCTCCCGGTGCGAGCTGCGCGTTGGCGATGTGACGCATCGATGCCACTGGCAGGTCGTAGACCGACTGCGGCACTCCGGAGCTCAGGCCGAGATTGCCGCGCCATGCAGCAAGCTGCAGCACTGGGTCGTGTGGGGCCGGGTATGACGAACGCGGACCGAGTGGGGTCGCCTGGAAGGTCGGATAGAAGAAGCCGGTCAGGCCGAACTGGTGCGCCAAGCCGTTGGGCACCTTCACAACACCGTGCGAGGCGAACATCCCGTCGTCCGGCAGGAAGGGCGTATCCGCGTCATACACGAGTTGCCCCTGCGGACTGCGGACCTGGATGTGCACCGCGTATCCGTGGCCGATCAAGTAGACGTTGGCACCGGCGGCCTTGAGCGGATGATTGACGCGGACGTCGTGCACAGAGGGCGTCGCATCGGGTGTTGCGCGATAGTCGACGGTCGCGTCGAACGATCGCGGTTGTCCCGACGGCTCATACGCCGCGGCGAAGTTCTTCAACGTGAACGAGAACGGCGCGAGCTGGCTGTCCTTGTAGAGGCGCGACGGCTCGAAGACGTCATACGAGCTGCGAACGTTGGCAAATCCCTGGCCTTGTACGACGAGGACCGTCCCCTTGTAGCCGAACAAGCCGCCGAGAGCGATCCCGGCGAGGAGGATGACCAGCGACACGTGGAAGACCAGGTTGCCGGTCTCGCGCAAGTAACCCTTCTCGGCGGCGACAGTGACTACGCCGTCGCCGTCGTCGCGCACCTGGGTGCGCCAACGCGCCGCTCGTAGCCGCTGCGCCGCTGTCTCGACGACGCGCGTCGCGCTTTCCGACGCCGTCCAGGACTCGTTGACGGCGAGGCGTTCGAGATGTCGCGGCGTCACCGGCGGCGATTTGCGCAGTGCGCGCGCGTGCAACCGGATGCGCGGCACGAGACACCCGATGAGCGAGATGAACAGCAAGAGATAGATGGCGGCGAACCACGGCGCCGCGAACACGTCGAACAGCGACAGCTTGTCGAACAGTGGACCGAGATGTGGGTGGTTCGCGATGAACGCGTTGACCTTGACCGGGTTGAGTCCACGCTGCGGCAACAGCGTGCCCGGGATCGCGGCCAAGGCGAGCAAGGTGAGCAACAGCAACGCCGTGCGCATGCTGGTGAGCTGCCGCCAGCCGGTGCGGGCCAGAGGCGCGGTGGAAAGCCGAGACGCGGACGCGATGTCGGCGTCCGGCTCGGGAGGAGCCGTCTTGGTGTCGAGGTCTGTCATGGGTTCATCAGCACGGCGCCGAGTAGGTCGGGAACAAGTCGCGGAGGTCGCGTGAGAGCGTCGCCCATTCGCCGCTGACCAGCAGGATGCCCACCGCGATCAGCAAGGCGGAGCCCGTCCAGATGACGACGGCATAGTGGCGCTTGACGGCAGCGAAAGCGCCGAGCGCGCGGCGGAAGGCGATGCCGGCGACAACGAAGGGCAACCCGAGCCCGACGCAGTAGACAGCGGTGAGCAATGCACCGCGACCAGCGGTCGCCGAGCTGTCGGCATAGGAGAGGTTGAGCACCACGCCCAACGTCGGTCCGACGCATGGTGTCCATCCAACGGCGAAGAGCATGCCCAGAAGAGGCGCCCCGGCGATGCCGGCGCGAGGGAGGCGATGGAACCGGTATTCCCGCTGCAGCCGGGGCAACAGGCCGAGGAAGACGAGCCCGAGCACGATCGAGATGACGCCGCCGACGCGGTTGACCGCGGTCTGGTGCTCCAGAAGATGGCTTCCGAGGTTGCCGAAGAGCGCGCCTTCGCTGACGAACACCGCAGTGAACCCGAGGACGAACAGCGACGAGCCGAGCAGCACCCGGCGGGTGCGGACGGTCGGCGGGCGAAGGTTCGACGCGACCGCCGTTCCCGGCCCATCGCTCACGCGCGGCGTGGTGCCGGCGAGATCGGCGCCGGACAGCCCGGTGACATAGGAGAGGTAACCCGGGACCAGCGGGAGGACGCAGGGCGAAAGAAACGAGGCCAGGCCGGCGAACAACGCCACCGGGATGGCCAGGAGCAGCGACCCGTCGGCGAGGTTCGCACACGTGCTGCCGGCGGCGAGGAGCCCCGTCATACCGGCTCCGCTACAGCGCGAGCCACGAGATCGCGCAGTTCGGTGTAGAGGATCGCGCCGCTGTGCCGCGCCGCGATGCGACCGTCCCGATCAAGGACGACGGTTGTCGGGGTGGCATTCGGTGGCAGCCCCTGGAAGCGCAAGGCGGTGAGGTTGGACTCGTCGAACAGGCTCGGATAGGTGATGTGATGCGCGCGGCAGAACGAGGCCGCACGTGCGCGGTCGTCGCGTACATCGACGCCGAGGAACTCGACGCCTTTCTGCTTGTAGGCGCGGTAGGCATATTCGAGGTAGCTGGCTTCACGGGTGCACGGACCGCACCAGCTCCCCCAGAAGTTCACGACCACGACGTGTCCGCGCCACTGGGCGAGGTCGAACGAACTGCCGTCGAGCAGGGTGCCGGTGACCCCCGTCACCGCGGCACGGTGCCCCGCCGCCACCCACGTGGTGGCCTGGTCCCCCTCGCCGTAGCCGAGGCTGCCGCTCACGGTTTGCGTCACGGCATTGGTGCCACTGCACGCTGTCGCCAACAAAGGGGTCGCGAATAGGGCGACGAGGGAGGCGCAGAGCCGAGTACGACGGAGCATCACGCCCATTGTCGCCCGGCTACCTGAAACCCCTCACGCCCCGCCGGCGCGTAAGCGGCCGGCCTTCTCATGCACCGCCGACGCGCGAGCGTCCGGCCTCGCCGGCGGGCTCCTCGTAGCAGACCTCCACGATGCGCTCGCCCTCGTAGACGAAGGACGTGACGGACGCCAATGCGCACTCCCGTCGGTCCGGCCGATGCCAGAGCCGCCGCCCCTCGACGGCCCGGCGAGTGACCCAGATCGGCAGCTGGTGGCTGACGAGGACCGCCTCGTGCCCCGCGGCCTGGCGGCGCGCGGCGGCGCATGCGGCGAGCACACGCGCGGCGACCGCTGCGTACGGTTCGCCCCAGCTCGGGCGAAACGGGTTGTAGAGCTTGGCCCAGTTGGACGGATGTTTGAGGGAACCGTCGCCGACCCCGAAGGTCATGCCTTCGAAGTGGTTGCCGCTCTCGATCAGCCGCTCGTCGATCTCGATGTCGAGGCCGAACTCCGCGGCGATCGGTTCGGCGGTCTGCCTGGCCCGCTCGAGCGGGGACGACACGACGAGGGTGACGTCCCGGCCGGCCAGCGCAGCGGCCACCGTCCGCGCCATGGCCTCGCCCGACTCGGAGAGACGAAAGCCGGGCAGCCGGCCGTAGAGGATGCCGGTCGGGTTGTGCACTTCGCCATGCCGCACCAGGTTCACAACTGTTCGCTCGGCCAACGGTCAGACCTCACTCGCCGCGTCGGCCGCACGCTTTGCTGCAGCCGCGACCCGCGCGAGCACCCGGTCGTCGTGCGCATAGCCGACGAACCACGCCTCGTAGGCGGAGGGCGGGAGATGGACGCCGTTGTCGAGCATGGCGTGGAAGAAGGCGGCATACCGCTTCTCGTCCTGGCGCTTTGCGGTAGCGAAGTCGACGACGTGATCGGCGGTGAAGAACACGCTGAACAAGTTGCCGGCGGTGTTGACCCGATGCGGGACCCCGGCTTCGGCAAGTGCGTCGCTCACGATGGCAGCGAGTCTCGATGCCGTCGCGTCGAGGTGGGCGTAGACGTCATCGGTGCAGTGGCGCAGCTGGGCGAGGCCCGCCGCAACCGCGATCGGGTTTCCCGAGAGCGTGCCGGCTTGGTAGACCGGGCCGGCGGGTGCGAGATGACTCATGAGATCCGCACGGCCGCCGAAGGCCGCCGCCGGGAGCCCGCCACTCATCACCTTGCCGAACGTGAAGAGGTCCGGCACGACACCTTCGAGGCCGAACCAACCCGAGCGACTGACGCGGAAACCCGTCATCACTTCGTCGAGGATCAGCAGGGCACCGTGCTCTTCGGTCCGCCGGCGCAGGGTGGCGTTGAAGCCGGGCAGAGGTGGAACGACGCCCATGTTGGCTGCAGCCGCCTCCGTGATGACACACGCGATGTCACTGCCGTGCTTCTCGAACGCGGCCTCGACCTCGGTGACGTCGTTGTAGGGCAGCACGATCGTGTCGGCGGCTGTGGCGCCGGTGACGCCGGGAGTGTCGGGCAGCCCGAATGTCGCGACGCCGCTGCCGGCGCTCGCGAGCAGCGCATCGACGTGACCGTGGTAGCAACCAGCGAACTTCACGATCTTGCTTCGCCCGGTGACACCACGAGCAAGCCGAACCGCACTCATCGTCGCCTCGGTGCCGGAGTTCACGAGCCGAAGCTGCTCGACGGGCTCGACTCGGCTGATGATCTCCTCGGCAAGCAGCACCTCGGCCTCGGTCGGCGCACCGAACGACAGGCCCCGGCCGGCGGCATCCCGCACCGCGTCGACAACAGCCGGATGCGCATGGCCGAGGATCGTCGGTCCCCACGAGCAAACCAGGTCGACGTAGTCGTTGCCCTCGGCGTCGTAGAGATAGGCGCCCTCCGCGCGGACGATGAACCGCGGGGTGCCACCAACAGCCCCGAACGCGCGCACCGGTGAGTTGACTCCGCCGGGAATCACCCGTTGGGCACGCTCGAACAAAACGCCCGAGGAATCCTCTCCCGACACCGTGTCATCCTGCCATTTATGGCTGAACTGCTGAATCAGAGCGCCATCGCAGACTGGCTGGACGCGCACTCGGCCTGGGAACGGGAAGGCGACGAGATCGTTCGCACCGTCGGCTGCCCGTCGTTCCCGGCGGCGATCGAGCTCGTTCGCAAGGTCGCGGATGTCGCCGAAGAGCGCGATCACCACCCGGACATGGACATCCGCTGGCGCAAGGTTCGCTTTGCGCTGTCCACGCACAGTGCCGGCGGCCTCACGCAGAACGACCTCGACCTGGCCGGGGAGATCGACCGGCTGGCGAGCGCTTTCACGAGCGGCTGACAGGATTCAGGACATGGCGGATTTCGGCATCGATGTCGACCCCGGCGAAGTCGGGTTGGACGAGCAGCGGCTGACGCGGATCGACTCCCATTTCAGGCGGTACGTCGACGACGGCCGGTTGCCTGGCTGGCAGGTCATGGTCAGCCGGCGCGGACGCGTGGCGCACCTGTCGTCATACGGGGTCATCGACAAGGAAGACGGTCGGCCGGTCGAGTCCGACACGATCTGGCGCATCTATTCGATGACGAAGCCGGTGACGTCGGTCGCCGCGATGATGTTGTGGGAGCAGGGGCTCTTCGACCTCAACGATCCGATCAGCAAGTGGCTGCCGGAGTTCGAAGCACCTCGCGTCTACGTCGGCGGCCCCGCGGCCAAGCACGTGACCGCGCCGGCGACGGAACCCATCCGGGTCTGGCATCTGCTCACGCACACCGCTGGGCTGACGTATGGGTTCCACCGCGTGCACGTCACGGACGAGATCTACCGGAACGCAGGGTTCGAGTTCGGCAACCCGCGCGGGCTGGATCTGGCGGGATCGGTCGCGGAGTGGGCCAAGCTGCCGCTCGCCTTCAATCCTGGTTCGGAGTGGTTGTACTCCGTCGCCACCGACGTGCTCGGTCGGTTCGTCGAGGTGGTCAGCGGCCAGTCGCTCGACCAGTTCTTCGCGGCACAGATCTTCGAGCCGCTCGGCATGACCGACACGGGATTCTGGGTCGAGCCAGAGCGCGCACATCGGGTGCCGGCGCTCTATGCGATGCCGGCCGGCGGCCGCGAGATCGTGCGGTTCGACCAGATGGGCAACGGCGCCCTGCGCGAGCCGACGTGGTTGTCCGGCGGCGGCGGGTTGGTGTCGACGACGCGCGACTACACGCGCTTCACGTGGATGTTGCGCAATGGTGGTGTGCTCGACGGCGCTCGCATCATTTCGCCGCAAACACTGCGTCTGATGACGACGAACCACTTGCCGGGCGGCGCAGACCTCGAGCAGTTCGGCCGACCGTTGTTCGCCGAAACACGCTTCGGTGGCATCGGTTTCGGGCTGGGGTTCGCCACCGTCATGGATCCGGCGGTGGAAAAGGCCGCCGGCAACGCCGGCGAGTTCAACTGGGGTGGTCTCGCAAGCACGGCATTCTGGGTCGACCCGGTCGCCGACATCACCGTGGTCTGGATGACGCAGGTGATGCCGTCGAGCACATACGCGATCCGGCCGGAGCTACGCCAGCTCGTCTACCAAGCCGTCATCGACTGAACATGAATCGCGACGAGCTACGGGCCATGCAGGCGCCGCTCAAGGAGAAATACCGCGACGATCCGGCGGCCGCACTCATCACCTTGCACGCCAATGGATCACTCGACGAGGGCATCACGTGTTCGGTCCAGACCGGACGTGCACTCGCCACTGCCGGGCTCCACCCGGCGACCGGCGGCGATGGCTCGGCGTTGTGCTCGGGCGACATGCTTCTAGAGGCGTTGGCGGCGTGCGCCGGCGTGACACTTCGGTCGGTCGCGACGTCGATGGGGATCGAGATTCGTCGCGGTGACGTTCGCGTCGAGGGGGACATCGACTTTCGCGGCACGCTTGCCATCGACCGGGAGGCACCAGTCGGGTTCACCGCGATCCGGCTCTCGTTCGACCTCGACACCGACGCCGACCAGGAGCAGCTCGACAAGCTGCTCGAGCTGACCCGTCGCTATTGCGTCGTCTATCAGTCGCTCGCGCAGTCACCACGGTTGGAATAAGCGCTTAGGACTGGTTGATCCGAGCCTGCCGTTCGAGAACTGTGCTGTCCGGCTCGACAAAACCGAACTGCCGGTAGAGGTCGTGAGCGTCAGCGGTGTGCAGCAGCCACCGGAAGCCCGCACCGGGACCCTCATCGATCATGGCCGCGACGAGCCGATGCCCTAGCCCGCGACCACGATGGCCCGCGACGACGAAGACGTCGGCGAGATAGGCGATGGCAACACCATCGGACACTGCGCGCGCGAACGCCACCATCCCGTCGGCCGGGTGATAGCACCCGACAACTCGCCACGAGTTAGCGATCTGTCGCTCAACGTCCTCGCGATTGCGCCAACGACCCCAGTACGCCTCTTGCGACATGAAGTTCCACACCACGTCGACGTCGACCCGCGCTGGATCGTCGTCGATCTCGTAGTCGCCGTCTTCCACCCCCGCGAGCGTAGGCGCCCGCCCGGCCCGGAGCACCGCTTCCGGCACGCCTCCCCCCTTTGCCGAGCTTCGTGCAGGTAGCCGGGGGGCGAACCGAGCGGCGGTTCTAGAGCGGCTTGGTCATGACGATGAAGTGGAGGTCATCGCGACGGGGAAGGCCGAAGCGTTCCTCGCCATACGGGAACGGCCGCGTCTCGCCCGTGCGCTTGTAGCCGCGTCGCTCGTACCACGCGATCAGCTCGTCGCGTTGCGCGATGACGGTCATCTCCATGGTCGTCGTAGCGAACTGCTCACGGGCGAAGGTCTCGGCATAAGTCAGCAGAGCGCGCCCCACGCCGCCGCCCTGTGCGGTCGGCCGAACGGCGAACAAACCGAAGTGACAACTGCCATCGTCGTGGCCTTCGAGTTGGCAACACGCAGTCAGCACGCCGTCGGCGTCGAGCGCAAGCAGCAAGACCGACGACTTCGCAGCGACGGTCGCGGCCACTGCATCAGCATCGGTGCGCTGACCGTCGAGCAGGTCGGCTTCGGTCGTCCAACCGGCCCGGCTCGCATCACCTCGGTAGGCCGACTCGACCAGCGCGACAATCGCCGGGACGTCGGTCGCCTCGGCGCGGCGGATCTCCACTCAGAGCCGGCGGGCGACCTCGGTCGCCCAGTAGGTCAACACGATCTGGGCGCCCGCGCGCTTGATGGACGTCAGCATCTCGTTGATCGCCCGGTCGCGGTCGATCCAGCCGTTGGCAGCTGCCGCCTCGACCATCGCGTATTCGCCCGACACGTTGTATGCCGCAACAGGTACGTCGACCGCATCGGCCACTCGCCGAACAACGTCGAGGTAACCGACGGCCGGCTTCACCATGACGATGTCCGCGCCTTCGGCGATGTCCAGCTGCGCCTCGCGCACAGCCTCGTCGGACGCACGCGCCGGATCTTGCTGGTATGACGCACGGTCACCGAACTGTGGCGCGCATTCAGCCGCGTCACGGAACGGACCGTAGAACGCGCTCGCATATTTGGCGCTATAGGCGATGATGCCGACGTCGTTGAAACCAGCACCGTCGAGAGCCGATCGGATCGCGGCGACTTGGCCGTCCATCATTCCGCTGGGGCCGACGAGCTGCGCTCCGGCCGTCGCCTGAGCCACGGCGATCGAGGCGTAGCGGTCGAGTGTGGCGTCGTTGTCGACCTCACCGTCGGCGGTGAGAAGCCCGCAGTGACCGTGGTCGGTGTATTCGTCGAGGCAAAGATCGGCCATGACGACAGCCGCGTCGCCAACCTCTGCGACGGTCTCCCGCAAGGCAAGTTGGACGATGCCGTCCGGGTCGTCCGCACCCGAGCCGCGGGCGTCCTTGGTTGCAGGGATGCCGAACAGCATCACTCCACCGACGCCGGCGGCCACCGCTTCGGCGACCGCCTTGCGCAACGAGTCGCGCGTGTGCTGAACCACGCCGGGCATCGACGCGACCGGAAGCGGTGTGTCGATGCCTTCCTTGACGAACACCGGCAGGACGAGGTCAGCCGGCGCCAGCTGCGCGTGCGCGACGAGACGCCGCAACGCAGGAGTGCGTCGCAGGCGTCGCGGCCGCACCCGCAGCGGGTCGCCGGTTGCCGTCATTTCGTCTTCTTGAGCCGGCTCGCTGCCTTGACGCGGTTGGCCTTGCCCGGGGGCAGCACGTCGTCCGCCTCGCGCCGGCTGCGGCCGAACTCGGCGAGCGCCTCAGCCAACTGCGATGCGGACGGCTTCTCGGCGGACACATCCACGCGCAGGCCGAGCTCTTCCGCTGTTGCCGCGGTCTGCGGGCCGATGACCGCGATGATCGACGACGCGTGCGGCTTGCCGGCGATGCCAACGAGGTTGCGGACCGTGGAGGACGACGTGAACAGGACCGCGTCGAACCCGCCGGTCTTGATCGCCTCGCGGATGTCCGCCGGCGGCGGCGCGGCGCGAACCGTCCGGTAGGCCGTGACGTCATCGATCTGCCAGCCGCGCTCGGTCAAGCCGGCGACGAGTGTCTCGGTGGCGATGTCGGCACGCGGCAGGAACACGCGGTCGAGCGCGTCATACACGTCGTCATACGCCGGCCACTCAGCGAGCAGTCCCTCGCTCGACTGTTCACCGGTCGGAACGAGCTCCGGTGAGATGCCCCAGGCGCGCACTGCTTCGGCGGTCTGCTCACCGACGCATGCGACCTTGACGCCGGCCAGCGCACGCGCGTCGAGGCCGAGCTCCTCGATCTTCTCGCGTACGGCGCGAACGGCGTTGACGGACGTGAACGCGACCCACGCGTACCGGCCGCTGACCAGCCCGCGGATCGCGCGATCCATCGCCTGCGGCGTCCGCGGCGGTTCCACCGCGATGGTCGGAACCTCGACCGGCACGGCGCCGTACGAGATCAGCTGCTCGCTCAGCGAGGCGGCCTGCTCCTTGGTCCGCGGCACGAGCACCCGCCAACCGAACAGCGGCTTCGTCTCCCACCAGGACAACCGCTCACGCAGCCGGACGACGTCACCGACCACGGCAATGGCCGTCGGGGTGACGCCGACCGCGTCGCGCTCGATAGACTCGAGCGTGGAGACGACGGTGTGCTGCTGCCGGGTCGCGCCGTCAGACGTCAGCGCGACAGGTGTGTCGCCGCGACGGCCGTGTTCGATGAGCGAGGCCGCGACCTTGCCGATCGACTTGGCGCACCGCAGCAGGATCAGGGTGCCCGGCGATGAGGCGAGCTCCGCCCAGTCGGGCTCCGGCGCGTCGGGGCCGACGTCGAGGACATGGACCGCGTGCGACTTCTTGTCGGTCACCGGGATGCCGGCGTAGGCAGGTACCGCGGTGACCGAAGGCACACCGGGCACGAACTCGATCGGCACTCGCGCCTTCGCACAGGCCTCGGCCTCGTCCGCCAGCCCGGCGAAGAGCATGGCGTCACCGTCGAGCAGACGGACGACCCGGCGGCCTTCCTTCGCAGCCGTGACCATCGCCTTGGCCCGCTCGGCGAGCTCTAGTCGGGTCGGGTCCACGATCTCGACGTCCGGCCGCGTGTGCGGAGCGATCTGGTCGCGGAGCCGACGCTCGACCACGACGACATCGGCGCCGCTGATCACGTCGGCAGCCCGCAGCGTCAGCAGGCCGGGGTCCCCGGGGCCTGCCCCGATGAAGGTGACGATGCCAATCTTCTTTTTGGTGCGTGAGGTGGTCACGGGTTCTCCCCGATCAGGTCTGCCGCGCCCTCTTCCAACAACTGCGCGGCGAGACGAGTGGCAAGCGTGTCGCCGTCGGCGACAGGCCCGGTGATGGACAAGCGAAGCGCGCGGCTGCCGTCGAGGCTGACGACGACCGCTCGCAGATAGATCTCCTGCCCGTTCTCGCCCTCGGCAATGTCAGCGAGGGCACCGACGGGTGCAGTACAGCCGGCTTCCAACGCCGCGAGCAGGCGCCGCTCCGCGGTTGTCGCGGCACGAGTGTCCGGGTCGTCCAGCAATGCGCAGAGGGTCGCACGCAGAGTGTCGTCGCTGCGGCATTCGACGGCGAGCGCGCCCTGACCCGGCGCGGGAAGGAACTGGAAGGGGTCGAGGATCTCGCTCACGTCCTCGAGTCGCCCGAGCCGGGCGAGACCGGCCGCCGCGAGAACCACGGCATCGACCTCGCCGGAGGCCGCCTTGCGCAGGCGCGTGTCGACGTTGCCCCGGATCGGTACGACGGACAAACCGAGCCCGAGGGCCCGCAGCTGCGCCGCGCGGCGGGGCGAGCCGGTGCCGACCGTCGCTCCCTCGGGCAGCAGCGACAGGGGCGAGCCGTCGCGCGTCACCACGGCGTCGCGTGGGTCCGCGCGCAGGGGCACGGCCGCGATCTCCAGGCCGTCGGCAGCGCCCGTGGGCAGGTCCTTCAGCGAGTGAACAGCGAAATCGATCTCGGCGCCGAGCAACCGCTGGCGGAGCTCGGCCACGAAGACGCCGGTGCCGCCCATCGTCGTCAGGGCATCCGCGGAGCGGTCGCCCTCCGTCACGACTTCGACGAGCTCGACCTCGTGACCGTCAGCACGCAGGGCGTCGGCGACCTGGCCGGCTTGGGCAAGCGCCAGCGCGGAACGCCGGGTGCCCAGCCGCAGGGTTCGCTCGCGCACCGGCGCGCTCATTGTGGTTCCTCGAGGACGATGTCCGCCCGCGTCACTGCGTCGGGCGCCGCGGGGTCGAGCGCGAAGAGTTCGCGCAAGACTTCCGCGTAGCTGTCACCGCCGGGTGCCGCCGCCAGTTCCTTCACGCGCACGGTCGGCGCGTGCAGGAGCTTGTCGACCACGCGACCCACCGTTGCGGCGATCTCGCGCTCGGCACGCTCATCCAGTCCGGAGACGCGGTTGCGTAGCCGTTCGAGCTCAGCGTCGACGACCTCTTGCGCGCGGGCGCGCAGCGCCGCAACCGTGGGGGCCACACGTTCGGACCGTTGCCGCATCAGGAATGCGGCCGCCTCGTCGGTGACGATGTGTCGCGCGCTCTCCACTTCGTCGGTCACCGACGCCTCGTCGACTACGAGCCGCAGCGCTTCGAGATCGGCGAGTGTGACGCCCGGAACGTCGGCGACCTCCGGCTCGACGTCGTGCGGAAGCGCAAGGTCGAGGACGAAGAGAGGCCGCCCTGCCCGCGCGGCCATCGCGTCGGCAACGGCTTCTGCCGAGACGAGCGTGCCGACCGCGCCGGTGCACGACACCAGCAGATCGGCGTGCACCAAGTGGTCGCGCAGCTGCGCCGGGTCGGCAGCTATGCCGTCGAGCGCGTCGGCCAGCCGGCGACCATTTTCCGTGGTGCGGTTGACGATCGTGAGTCGGCCGACACCGCGACGGCGCAGCGTCGTACCCGTCAATGCGCTCATCGATCCCGCGCCGACGATGACGACGGAACGACCGGCCAGATCGCCTAGCGACCGCTCGGCCAGGTCGAGTCCGACGCTGACCAGCGAGCGACCGGCACGGTCGATGCCCGTCTCCGCGTGAACGCGCTTGCCGGCGTGCAGGGCATGGTCGATGAGCGGGCCGAGCCCGCGCCCGACCGCTCCTTGCTCTCGGGCCAGCTGGGCCGCATCCCGGAGCTGCCCGAGGATCTGGTGCTCACCGACGACCATCGAGTCGAGACCGGCGACAACCTCGAACAGGTGCTGGATCGCGCGGTCCTCGTAGTGGACGTAGAGGTGGTCGGTCAGGTCCTCGAACGGAACGCCGGTGTGATCGACCACGCGGTCGGTGACGTCCTGTACTCCGCCGTGGAACTTGCGCACCTCCGCATAGACCTCGAGGCGATTGCACGTGGTCAGCACGATCGCTTCGTCGACGTTGTCGGCGTCGACGATGTCGGCAAGAAGCTTGATGACCGCGTCGCCTTGCACGACGGCGCGCTCGAGCAAGGTGACCGGCGCCGTCCGATGCGACAGCCCAACAACAAGCACGCTCATCGCGGAGCTCCGGCGCGCACCTCGTCAGGCACGGCAGCGCCGGGCTCGGCGACGATGCCGGCCGCTTTGCGCTGCTCATGGAAGGCGAGGATCTGCAGCTCGATCGAGAGGTCGACCTTGCGCACGTCGACGGCGTCCGGCACGGCGAGGACCGCAGGCGCGAAGTTGAGAACGCTGGTGATGCCGCAGGCGACGAGCCGGTCGCAAACGTCCTGCGCCGCAGCGGCCGGGGTCGCGATCACGCCAATGGAGATCTCGTGCTCCTTCACGACGACCTCGAGGTCGTCCAGGTGGCGGATCTCGATGCCCGCGATGTGTTCACCGACTCGGCCGGAGTCGGCATCGATCAAGGCAGCGATCTGGAAACCGCGGGTGGCGAACCCGGCGTAGTTGGCAAGCGCGTGACCCAGGTTGCCGACGCCGATGATGGCGACGCGATAGCTCTGGGTCAGGCCGAGAGCACGCGAGATCTGGTAGACGAGGTACTCGACGTCGTACCCGACGCCGCGCGTGCCGTACGACCCGAGATGCGAGAGGTCTTTGCGCAGCTTGGCCGACCCGACCCCGGCGGCCGCCGCCAGGGCATCAGAGGACACCGTGCCGACGCCGGTGTCGGCGAGCCCGGTCAGCACGCGTAGATAAATAGGAAGCCGAGCAACAGTGGCTTCCGGAATCCGCATGCAACTCTCCAGATCAGAGGTAAATCGGATCGTACGACGCTTGTGAACGGATGCACAAACTGAGCAGGGGCGGCAGTAACGGGCCGCGCGCGGTGCGACGCATCATGTTTGGATGCATGCCATGACCGAAACTCCCGGCACGGGAGGCACGACATGGGGCCGGATCGCCGAGGACGGCACGGTCTATGTCCGCACTGATGACGGCGAGCGCGCGATCGGCTCCTGGCAGGCGGGCTCACCCGAGGAGGGGCTCGCCTACTACGCGCTGCGATATGACGACCTCGCTGCTGAGGTCGGCATCCTCGAGGCCCGCATCACCTCCGGGGCGGCCGACCCACGCGCGATCGAGGCAGCGGTTCGGAAGCTGAAGGACACTCTGCCGACCGCGACCGTCATCGGCGACCTCGCCGGGCTGGACCGCCGGCTCGACGCCGTGCTCGGGAAGGTCGAGGAGCGCCGCGCCGAGGTGGCCGCAGCGAAGGCGGCGACGGCCGCAGCGGCGGCCGACCGCAAGCGCTCCCTCGTCGAAGAGGCGCAGACCCTCGCGAAGAGCACGGACTGGCGCGCGACGGGTGACCGCTACCGGGCGATCGTCGAGGAGTGGAAGGGCATCCGCGGCGTCGATCGCAAGACCGACAGCGCGCTGTGGGAGCAGCTGTCCACGGCCCGCCGAGAGTTCGACAAGAACCGACGCAACCACTTCGCCGAGCTCGACAAGCACCGGACACAGGCAGGCGAGGTCAAGCAGCAGCTCGTCACCGAGGCCGAGAAGCTCGCTGACTCGGACGACTGGGGACCGACCGCCAAGCGCTACCGCGATCTCCGCGACGAGTGGAAGGCAGCCGGCCGCGCGAACCGCGACCTCGATGACGCACTGTGGGCCCGATTCAAGACCGCGCAGGACAAGTTCTTCACCCGGCGCAGCGAGACGTTCTCCGCGCGAGACGCCGAGATGAGCTCGAACCTTTCGGCCAAGGAAGCCCTCGTCGCCGAGGCCGAGACACTCGACCCGGGCAGCGATCTCGAGGGCGCACGCAAGCGGTTGCGCACGATCCACGACAAGTGGGAGAAGGTCGGTCGGGTGCCGCGCGAGGCCGCCGGCCCGCTCGAGGATCGTCTCGCCGCCGTCGAACAGCGCGTGCGCGATGCCGCGTCCACCTCGCGCAAGGTGACGGTCACGGAGTCGCCGCTCGTCATCCGGCTACGCGAGTCGGTCGGCAAGCTCGAGAACCGTCTCGCCCGGGCGCAGGCCGCGGGTGACACGGCGCTCGTCGCTGAGACCGAACAATCGTTGGCAACACAGAAAGAATGGCTAGCTCAAGCCGAGTCTTCGAGCTGACCGCCTGCGGCTATTGGTCGAGCGCTGCGCGTAGTCGTTGCTCATCGACGCGAAACCAGCCGTGGACTTCGTCATCGACGAGGATCACCGGCACGTATTCGGCCCACTTCGCGAGCAGTTCTTCGTCATCGCTGATGTCGTGCTCTGCCCACGTCATACCGAGGTCGGCGGTGATGCGAGCGACCGTTGCACACGCGGCCTCGCACAGATGACATCCGGGTTTGCTGAGGACGACCACTCGGTGATTCAGGCTGATCGCAACTTTCCTTTCGCGACTTTGCCGGTCGTCGAGTGCGGCAGTTCCGACACGATCTCGATCGATGTCGGGCACTTGAAGCGCGCAAGCCGTTTCGCGGCGAAGTCGATGACGCTGTCCGCATCCACCTCCGCGCCTTCACGCGGTACGACGAATGCGCGGACCGTCTCGCCGGTGTAGGGATGGGGTACGCCGACAACCGCGACCTCGGCGACATCCGGATGCGCAGCGATCACGTCCTCGACCTCGCGCGGGTACACGTTGAAGCCGCTGACGAGGATCAGCTCGCGAATGCGATCAACGAGGAACAGGTCACCGTCGGCATCGGCATAAGCGACGTCGCCGGTGTGAAACCAGCCGGAGGGGTTCGGGCCACCGTTCCCGTCCGGCCAATAGCCGGCAAAGACGTTGGGACCACGAACGACCACCTCGCCGGGATCGTCTTCGTCGGCGTCGTCGCCGGAGTCGTCGAGCAGCCGCAGCTCGACGCCGGGGATCGGCCGGCCGATCGAGCCGGGCTTCGGCACGCGACTGCACAACGTGGTCGTCAGGACCGGCGCGGTCTCGGTGAGTCCGTATCCCTCGTAGATCTCGTGCCCCGTCACGTCAGCGAAGCGGGTCAGCACGGCCGCGGGCAACGGCGCAGCGCCCGACACGGCAAGCCGCACGGACGAGAACGCGTCACGAAGGTCCGGCAGCAGGGACCAGGCGACATACATCGGTGGGGCACCCACGATGTTCGTCACGTCGTGCTCGCGAACGAGGGACAGCGTGTCTACCGGGTCGAATCGGTCGGCAAGCACACCAGTGGCGCCCGCGCGCACCAGCATGCCTAGACCGGCATTGAGCCCGTAGACGTGGAACAGCGGGAGCACGAGCAAGACGACGTCATCGGTGGCCACGACGGGGGGATCGATGCGTGCCAGCTGCTCGAGGTTGGCGAGCAACGCGCCGTGGCTGAGCATCGCGCCCTTGGGCAGCCCGGTGGTTCCCGACGTGTAGAGCAGCACGGCAAGATCGGCGTCCGCGCTCGCCGCGGGCTCAGACCACGGCGTCGCCGCGGCGGTCTTGTCCCACTCGGCTGAGCCCACCTCGAGGGTCGGCACCGACTCCACGCGCTCAGCGAGCGCCGCGTCCGCAATGACGAGCTTGGCCTCGGCGTCGCTGACCTGATGCTCGATCTCCGCCGCCGTATACGACACGTTCATCGGCATTGCGACCAACCCCGCCCGAAGCAGGGCGAAGTAGCTGATCACGAACTCGATGCCGTTGGGTAGCAGGACGCCGACGCGATCGCCGACGGCAAGGTCGCGGGCACGCAGGCCCGCGGCGAAACGGCTCACGGCCGCGTCGAGCTCGGCCCAGGTCAGCTCGCGATCTCCCGCAATGAGCGCGGTCTTGCCGGGCGCGCTCTCGGCGGCCCGTTGGACGAGGTCAGCCACATTGCCCATCGGAACGAGTGTTTCACATTTGCAAGCACCCCAACGGGCGAGGACAAATCGGGCGAGCATCACCCGTCTGGCGGCTCAAGAACCCCCATAACCCGTCGACACCCAATACGGAAAGCAACACAAGCACCGCCGGGGCGACCGCCGACCCGACAAAGGCACACCGTGCGCGAGCACGGGCCGCAAAGGCACGGGACTGCACCCTGCACGTGGGAGCAGTTAGCCGACCCGCCGACCGTCGAAGGCCGCCCTCAGGTGACCGTGACGAGCCCCACCGTCGCGGCGACCGCCCCGGCTGAGATGCCGGAGGTCTGGTTTTCGTGCGTTCACTTCGTCGTACTGTCGCGCCGCTGCTGGTGTCAGCAGTCGTGGGTTCCACTGCCGGAACCGCACTCAGCGTCGCCGCTCCGACGGCCGCGTTCGCGGACAGCACCTACAGCATGGAAGCGCAGTTCATCGCCAAGGTGAACGCCGCGCGCCAGGCCAACGGTCAGCAGCCGTACGCCGTCGCCTACGACCTCACCTCGATCGCACGTCAGCACTCGGCCAACATGGCCGCGCAGCAGTCGCTGTACCACAACCCGAGCCTCACGACGCAGGTGCAGAACTGGCGCGCCGTCGGCGAGAACGTTGGCGAAGGTCCGACCGTCGACGACATCCACACGGCGTTCATGAACAGCCCGGAGCACCGCGACAACATCCTCGACCACGACTTCACGCAGATCGGCGTCGGCGTGAGCGTCGACAAGAACGGCATCGTGTGGGTCACCGAGGACTTCCGTGAGCCGATGTACACCAGCTCGTCATCCTCGACGACCACCTCGCACAGCTCGTCCGCGTCACACAGCAGCAGCTCCGCTAGCTCCAGCGGTTCGACCGGCTCCTACAGCGCACCGGCGGTTTCCCGCTACGTGCCGGCTGCGCCGCAGCCACAGCTGTCGCCCCGAGCGATCCTGATGATGCGGCTGCACGAGCTCCGCAAGCGGCGCCCGATCTCACTGCGTACCGACCCGGTGGCGCAGTCGTTCGTCTACGCCGCGAACCTCTCTCGCCTCGCCGGCTGACTTGACTGCTGCGGTGCCGGCGTTGGGGTCGGCGGCAGCAGCGTCGGCGTCGGTGACGGGACCGGATTCGGCGAGGCGCTCGGCGACTGGCTCGGCTTAGGCGTAGCGCTTGGCTGCGCGCTCGGTCGATGAGTTGCCGGCCCCGCTCCCGTCGGTGCCGGTTGCGCGCTGTAGGTGTATGTCGACACGGGCGCAGCTGACGGTGTTGCTGAGAGCGATCCGTGCGGTTCCTGCAGTGTTCGGTAGTCGTCCCAGGTCTGCGCGAAGATTCGCGCCGGCAACGTTCCGCCGAAGACCTCGCCGACGCCGGGCAGGATCATCCGGTGCGGCGTCTTGCCGTGATTGAAGTACTGCTTCTCGTAACCCATCCAAACCGCGATGCACAGCGTGCGCGTGCAACCGGTGAACCACGCGTTGGTGAAGTCGTCGGTCGTTCCCGTCTTGCCGTAGACGGGGAAGGGCTGCCGCGCCGCCGCGCCGGTCCCGCTGTCCACCACCTGCTGCATGACCTCGGTGACGTCGTCGGCGACCGACTTGGGCATGACCCGATTGCCGTCTGGCTCGTCGGGTGCGGAGTAGATCTGCCCGTCGCCGCTACTACGCACCCGAAGAATGGACCGTGGGCTGTGGTGCACACCGTGGTTCACGAGCGTGCCGTAGGCGACGGCCTCCGACAACGGGCTCACCGGAACACCGATCGACTGCGCCGGATAGAGCTTTCCCCTGCTGTCCCGAGCGAGTGGCCCGATGTCGAGTCCTGCGTTGCGCGCCAGCTTCAACACCTTGCCGAGACCGAGATCAACGGCGAGCGGGCCGTAGACGGTGTTGATCGAGTTGATCAGCGCCGTCCGCAGCGTCTGGTAGCTCGAGCCGCTCTCGGCGTTGCAGACGTGGAACGGCACCGTGGCGCACTCCGGCGCCGGCCTCGGTTCGTCGAGCGAGTGGCCATGCATCAGCGCATACGCAAGCGTGAACGGTTTGATCGTCGAGCCGGACGACCGGCTGGCCGTGCCGTGTGGCGGTGCCGCGAGATCGAAGCCGCCGGCCTTGTAGCCGCCGTTCTGCTTCGTGGTCAGCGCACGGATGTCACCGTTGCGCGGATCGATGGCGACAACTGCGGCTTCAGGATCGCTCTTGCTCGGCAGCACCGACGCAAGGGCATGTACGGCGGCCTTCTGCAGGTTGAGGTCGAGTGTTGTTCGCACCTTGACGCCACCGGAGTCGAACAAGGTCGTGTCGTCGAACGCGAGTGTTCCCTTCAGTTGCTCCGACACGTAGTCACGGAACTCAGGTGCAACGGTTGGCGCATCGGGTTGTGAGTTCGCCACGACTTTCGGCAGCGCATCCCCGTACGCATCCGACGCCTGCTGCGCGTTGATCATGTGGTTCTTGACCATCTGGTTGAGCACGTACAACTCGCGGTCGCGCGCCTGCCTCGGGTTGTGCACCGGGTTCCACAAGGACGGGGCCGGGATGAAGCCGGCAAGCGTTGCGGCCCGGGCCAGAGCGAGTGCGTCGTCGCGCTGACCGGTCGCCTTGTTGAGATCGAGGTCCTTGACCGGGACGCCGTAGTAGTACTTGCTGGCCGCCTGCACACCGGCAGTGCCGTTGCCGAGATACAACGTGTTCAGGTAGCGCGTCAGGATCTGGTCCTTGCTGAGGTGCTGCTCGAGCCGGATGGCGAGACTTGCCTCGCGCAGCTTGCGCAACGCGGTTCGCTGGGCGCCCGTGTAGACGTTCTTCACGTACTGCTGCGTGATCGTCGAGCCACCCTGCAGATGCGCACCGCTGAGATCGCGCCAGAAGGCGCGGAACATCGCAAGTGGGTCCACGCCGGAATGCGCAAAGAAGCGCTCGTCCTCGGCCGCAACGACGGCGTTCTTCATGACTGCCGGAATGTCCTTGGACGGCACCGGCTCCTGGTCCTGCGGTGCCCGGATCGTCGCGAAAACCCGGCCGGAGGCGTCCAGCAGGTAGACGGCCTGCGGCGCCGTCGGCTGGAAGTTGTAGTCGAGGGGTGCCGCCAGCAGACCCGCACCGAACGATCCGACACCGACAAGCAGGGCGACGACGAGCCAGAGCGCAACCTGACGGCGGCGCTTGCGAAGATGCGCGTGACGAGACCGCCGGCGCGCAACCGCAGACGCCACATCGCTCGCCGGCCGGACCGGAACCAGAACTGCCATCAGCCGAAGCCTAAGCGGCGAGGCGCCTCAAAATGACTAGTCCACAAATGGCCCGGATTCGTCATGGTCACGACCGATTCGCCCCGTGTGTCATAGACGGTGCTTGTGCTCAATCTTGCGCGCCTCAACACCGATCAGGGAGAACATGTTCACCGGTCACGGCCGACTCGTCGACCCGGACGGGCTGGCCGCCCTCCGGCTCGCGTTGGCTGTCATGCGCGATCCCGAGCTGGCGCAGGATGCGGAGCGCGCGGCGTCCCGGTCACTGCCGCGCCCGCGCAACGCCGGTGCCGCCGCTGCAACCTCGGCCGCTGCCGGTGCGGCGGCCGCGAGCACCGGGGCCACCACCACAGCTGCCACGACGACGGCCACCGCGAGCACGGCGATCGCCGAGCCGGCCGGTGCTCCGGCCATCCCGACACAGGCTCCGCCGGCGGAGCCGACCGGCGACCTGGCCGCGGTCATGGACGTCGTACGACGAGCGCAGTCCGGTGACGCGCAGGCCTTCGGCGAGCTCTACGACCGGTACGTCGACGTCGTCTACCGCTACATCCAGTACCGCGTCTCGAACACCGCCCTGGCCGAGGATCTGACGAGCGAGACGTTCCTGCGCGCGCTGCGCCGGATCACGTCATACACCTGGCAGGGCCGCGATTTCGGCGCCTGGCTCGTGACCATCGCCCGCAACCTCGTCGCCGACCACTACAAGTCCGGCCGCTACCGGCTCGAGGTGGCCACCTCCGACCTGGTGGAGGCGGGCGCGGACCGCAGCGAGGAAGGGCCGGAAGCCGAGGTTCTGGCCGGCATCACCAACGCGGCGCTCCTCGAGGCGGTGAAGCGGCTCAACGCCGAGCAGCAGGAGTGCATCGCGTTGCGGTTCCTGCAGGGCATGTCGGTCGCGGAGACCGCCCGGATCATGGGTAAGAACGAGGGCGCCATCAAGGCACTGCAGTACCGCGCGGTGAAGTCGTTGTCACGCCTGCTCCCCGAGGACCTCGTATGACGGGCACCGTGACTACGCGCCGCGTGACCCCTTCGGGCCATTTCAGCGAATGGCCCGTCACCTTCACCGAGCCTGACTCGTTGGTCAGGTTGCAGCAGTTTGTCCGGATCTCGAACTCCGCCCAGCACGACAGGAGGTGCGCACGATGAGCGGCCTGACTCTCGGCGCCCGCCGGGCCAACGAGTTCGCCCGACTTCTCGATGCGCCGGAGCGTAGTGACGACCCGGCGCTGGCGCCGTACCTCGGGCTTGCCAAGGCCCTTCGAGCGGTTCCCGCAGGCTCGGGTCCGTCCCCGGAGTTCCGGACCTCACTGCGCCAGCGGCTGGTCGCCGTTGCCACGGTTCAGCCCGCAGGCACCGTGACGGAGTCCGCGCCGGCACGTCTGCGCGCGGCGACGTCGACCTGGCGGGTGCAGAAGCGGATCGCCGTGGTTGCCGGTGGCGCCGCAGCAGCGACCGCGATCGCGGGTGTCGGACTCGGCGCGAGCCGTTCGTTGCCGGGCGACGCCTTCTATGGCGTCAAGCGTGCGACCGAGCGGGTGCAGCTGGCCGCAACCTCCGGCCAGGAAGCCAAGGGCAAGCGGCATCTGGAGTTCGCTCGCACCCGGCTCTCCGAGGTCGAAGCCCTGGTCGGCCGCAACTCGGCCATGACCGCGGTGCTGCCCGGCGGCGTCGAGGCCCTCGGCCTGCTCACGGACGACGTCAAGGCCTCCACGATCATCGACACGCTCCGGGACATGGACTCGGAGACTCGTGCCGGCGCCGAGGATCTCCTCGCCGCAGCCGTGCACGACCACTCGACGGAGCCGCTGGCGGCGCTGAACACGTTCACCAGGTCGCAGTACGTCGACCTCCGCGCGGCGCTGCCCGCACTGCCCGACGCCGCTCGGGCGCGGGCCACGCAGTCGCTGTCCCTGCTGACTCTGGTCGCGGGACGCTCAGCCACCGTGGCGGACCTCACCCAGGGTGCCGGCACGACCGGCGGCACCAGCGGCGGGGCCTCGAGCCAGAGCCCAACGCCCGCGACACCGCAGCCGACCCGGACATCGACGCCGTCGCCGGCGCACACCGGGCAGCCCACACCGACGCCGGACGCGACCCCGAAGTCGCCGGCCCTGCCGACGCTGCCCACCCAGCTTCCGACGCAGGTGCCGACGATCCCGCCGCTGCCGTCGATCCTTCCGGTCCCGACGTCCATTCCGACGCTCCCGGATCTCAACCTGCCGCTGCTGCAGCAGAACAACCTGCCGTAACAACGGGAAATTCACCCGTTCGGCACCGTCACCTGCCCCTTACCTGGTCGTTGTCTAGTTCGAACTGACCAGATTCGGCCCAGTACTACCTGTACATGGCCGAACACATTCGGTAAGGTTCGCCCAGGTTCGCCCGTCTTCGTGGAGGTAGTGGGCAAATGGCAGGAAAGGTCGTGCGTCGCGGGGCAGCCGTCACCGCGCTAGCACTGGTCAGCAGTTCGACGCTGGCACTCGCGACGGCAGCACCGGCAGGCGCCAGCAAGTCGCATGCGCCCGCCTACTACCAAGGTGTGACATCAGCCAACGTGCTGGGTGTCGCGCTGCACTTGCCGTCCGCCCTTCCTGCGGTGCCCGGCCTGCCGAAGGATCTCGCGATCAACCTGATCGGGGTCAACGGCAACGCGGTGCACAACACGCTCAGCGCCGGCACGCACACCGCTTCGACCGCGATCTCCTCGCTGGCCAGCGGTTCACTCGTCGACTCGCTGCCCGTGGACCTGGGCCTGAAGAAGTCCCTGCGGGCGACTCTCGGCATGCGTCCGCAGGCGAGCTCCGCTCAGCACATCGCCGTCCCGGGCATCGTCGACCTCAACGTCGGCGGCCTGACCGCACTCGCGCAGGGCGACCTCAACAAGGCCACGTCGGTCCTGACTGACGGCAGCATCATGCAGCTCGGCCAGCTGCTCGACCTCAAGTCCGCCACCGGCGCGGGGACCACGCTCCTGTCGACGCTGCAGAGCCAGATCAACTCGGTGAGCAACAGCGTCACGAGCCAGGTCACCAACGCGCTCAACACGGTCGGCCAGGCGCTCAACCAGCCCGGCCTCTCCGACACCGCCACCCAGACGCTCAGCGCCCTCCAGTCGACCCTTCAGACCATCCAGGACAAGGTCAGCTCGATCCTCGGGAACGTCGGCAACACGGCTGTCCTCACGGTCAAAACGCTCAACGCGTCGCAGGCGATCGCTCCGGCCGCCAACGCCGCGCAGGCGACCGCGTCGGTCAACCTGGCCAACCTGAACCTCCTGAACGGCCTTCTGACGGTCAAGGGCTTCGTCAGCCAGGCCGTTGCCACCGCCACCGGCAAGGCCGGCGGCGCCCACGCCACGTTCTCCGGCCACGCGCCGATCGTGGCAGTCGGCACCCCGCTGATCAGCGCCACGCTCGACGAGACGGGCCTCAACATCCAGGACGTCACCGGGCAGCTCCCGGCGCAGGTCACGAGCACCGTGGACACCGCTCTCTCGACCCTCAACAACGCGCTCAACACGCTGCTCGGCGCGCTCGGTGTGCACCTGAACTTCGTTCCGGGTCACGTCGACCGGGTTGACAGCAACGGCCGCTACGCCGCTGCGACCGGCCCGGAGTACGACATCGTCGTCGACAGCCCGGTGCCAGGTGACGGTGCGCTCGCCGAGGTCGGCCTCGGCCACGGCACCACCGCCTCAGTCGCGGCCCGCCCGGCCACCAAGGTCGTCCAGCTGCCGAACCCGCAGCAGGGTGCCCTGCCGCACACCGGCGCCAACCTGCCGCTCATCGGTGGCAGCGCCCTGGCACTGATGGTCGGCGCCGCGGTCCTGCGTCGCCGCTTCAGCTGACGCACTAGCTCGACAGATGGACCCCGACCGCGAACGCGGTCGGGGTCCATCTCTTTTTGGCTTGCGCGCGAAGCACGACGTTACGCTCGCCGCGATGGGACGTCGTACAAAGCGGGAGAGCACGAGCGCTGCGCTCGCCGGTGCCGCGTCGGCTGCGGTAGCCGAGGTCGAGGCGAGCCTGATGACGCCGCCGGACCCGGCCGCGGCGGCATTCTTCGACGTCGACAACACGATGATGCAGGGCGCTTCGATCTATCACTTCGCCCGGGGACTGGCAGCACGGGACTTCTTCACCTGGCGCGACCTCGCCCAGTTCGCGTGGAAGCAGGTCGCTTTCCGCCTCAAGGGCGTCGAGGACCCCGCGCACATGGAGGAGGCGAAAGAGGCCGCGCTCGCCTTCGTCGCCGGTCACAAGGTTGCTGACGTCGTCGCGTTGGGCGAAGAGATCTACGACGACCTGATGGCCGACCGCATCTGGTCGGGAACGCGGGCGCTGGCGCAACTGCACCTGGACGCCGGGCAGCGCGTGTGGCTCGTCACGGCCGCGCCGGCTGAGATCGCCTCGCTGATTGCCCGTCGCCTGGGCCTGACCGGCGCGCTGGGGACGGTGTCGGAGAGCAAGGACGGCATCTACACCGGACGGCTCGTCGGTGAGCCGTTGCACGGGCCGGCGAAGGCGGAGGCGATCTTGGCGCTCGCCGAACGCGAGGGTCTGGACCTGTCGCGGTGCGCCGCGTACTCCGACTCGACCAACGACTTGCCGATGCTCTCGTTGGTCGGCCATCCCGTCGCGGTGAACCCCGATCACGACCTCAAGCGCATCGCACGAGAGAACGACTGGGAGATCCGCGACTTCCGCACCGGTCGCAAGGCCGCCCGCGTCGGGGTGCCGGCCGCGGCCGGCTTGGGCGCCGTCGTCGGCGGCGTCGCCGTGGGGCTGGCGCTGCGCCGCAGGTACTACGCGCCGTCCATGCCCTCCCGCGCCGTGCGCGCCGTCCGCGAACTCACCCGCCGCTAGCCCATCGAGGTCCACACTGGAGCGTGATGTCCAGCCAGGTCCCCTACCGTCTCGGTGACGGCGCTCCGGTCGGTGTGGACTCAGCCCGCGCCATCTGGACGGCCGTCGCCCGTGAAGTGCTCGAAGGGACGTCGAGCACCGCGCCGGTGACGCACAGCGAACTCGCGCGGCAGGTGCAGCAGCGATCCGGCGTCTACACGCGGATGCCGGCCTCGGAGTGGCTGCCGGCCGTTCTTGCCAACGTCGGCGACGCCGAGCTGACCGCGCGGTCACGCGCCGACGCTCCGCGCACCGCCCCCCGAGCCAAGACGACGGCGGCCCGGCGGCCACGCGCTGAACCCGCGCCGCCCAAGCGTCAGGAAGCACCGCCCGCGATCTGCCCCACCTGCTTCATGCAGCTGCCGGCCAGCGGCAGATGTGACACCTGCGCCTGATCGACCTCTAGAAGAAGACGCTGCGCCTCGACAGCAGGAGCTTGTAGAGCGTTTGCTGGATGACTTCGCGGACCTGGTCGGTCAGGTTGAAGACCAGCATCGGGTCGTCGGCGGCACCGGAGCCGAGCTCGTTCGTCGGAATCGGCTCGCCGAACTCGATGATCCACTTCGACGGCAGCGGGATGAGCCCCAGCGGTCCCAGCAACGGGAAGAACGGCGTCACCGGCATGTAGGGCAACCCGAGCAGCCGCGCGAGCACCTTGATGTTGCCGACGACCGGGTAGATCTCCTCGGCCCCGACGATCGAGCACGGAATGATCGGTACGCCGGAGCGCAGTGCAGCCGAGACGAATCCACCGCGGCCGAAGCGCTGCAGCCGGTAGCGCTCGCTGAACGGCTTGCCGATCCCCTTGAACCCCTCCGGCCAGACTCCCGCAAGCTCACCGCTGGTCAGCAGTCGTTCCGCATCCTCGTTGGACGCGAGCGTCGTACCCGTCTTTCGGGCCAGCTCGCCGACGACCGGCGTACGGAAGACCAGGTCGGCGCCGAGCATGCGCAGATGCCGATGCGCGGGGTGGTGGTCGTAGATGGCGACCTGGGTCATCATCGCGTCGAGCGGGATCGTCCCCGAGTGGTTCGCGACGACGAGCGCGCCGCCCTCATTGGGGATGTTCTCCAAACCGCGCGCTTCGACCCGAAAGTACTTGTCGTAGAGCGGCCGCAACGTCGACAGCATGACGTTCTCGGTGAGATCCGCATCGAAGCCGAAGTCGTCGACGTCGTACTCGCCGGTGAGACGGCGGCGCATGAACGCCAGCGCGCCCGCAACCTTGCGCTCCCAGTCCGGTGCGGCCGCGCGCGAGACGGCGCGTTCCTGCTCTTCGAGGTGCTCACCGCACAGCCCGTCGGCGACGGCCTTGCTCCGGCACCGCTCGCCGTCGGCTGCGAGGGCCGTGCAGCGCGCGGCCTTGCGACCACGCCGCGGCAGGTCCGCCGCGTCGCGGCCCTCGATGGGAATCACGCGTGCCTCAGGCATTGATCGGCCTCCGCCGTTCCATCTGGCCGAGCAGCCGCCGCTCGACTTCCGCGAGCTGGTCCGGGTCGATGTATTTCGTCAGTCCACGGCCGGCGACGAAATCGTCAAACGCCTGAACGGTCGTGTAGGCGGGCCGGTAGCCGAAGTCTTCGTGCAACCGTGTGACGTCAACGCCCCGGCCGAACTGCAGGAACTGCATCTGTTCGGGCGAGAAGTCAACGAGCCCTGCGCGCCGGAACAGCGAGCCGACAACCGACACGGCCGGTGACGGCACCTGTATGGCGGGACGGCCGGCGCGCCGGATTGCTTGCGACACAAGCAGTACGCCGCTGCCGGCGACGTTGAACGTGCCGCGGTGGTCTCCGACCACGGCGCGCCGCAACACCTCGATGCCGTCGTCCTCATGGATGAACTGCACCCGCGGGTCGAAGCCGAACACCCGTGGCACGACCGGCAGCGAGAAGTACCGCGTCAACGGGGTGTCGATCCGCGGACCGATGAAGTTGGCGAAGCGCAGCAACGAGACATCGACGTCGGGACGTCGACGTCCGAGCCCACGGACGTAGCCCTCCACCTCAGTTGAGTCCTTGCCGTAGCCGCTGCGGAACTGCGCACGCGGCTCCATGCCCTCGGTGAACAGCGCCGGGTCACGCGACGACGAGCCGTAGACCGCGGACGTCGACTTGACGACGAGCTTCTGCAGTGACGGCGCTTTCTGGCATGCAGCCAGCAGCTGCATCGTGCCGATGACGTTGATCTCTTTCATCGCGGTCCGGCCACCCGCGCCGAAAGGCGTGGCGATGACGCTCATGTGCACAACGGTGTCGACATGCGCCGACGCAATGACCTTGGCGATGATCGGGTTGCGGATGTCCGCGCGGACGAACTCGGTCCGACCGACGTCTTGTCGCGGCGGCACGACGTCGACACCGATGATGCGCTCGATGGAAGAGTCCGCCGACAGGACCGAGGCAAGGCGGCCGCCCAGATAGCGGCTGACACCGGTGATGAGGACGACGCGGGTCATGTCGTGACCGAAGGTCGGGTGCCGGTCTGCTGCGGCGCGCGGGCGATGACGATCGGGTCGCCGCGGCTGACCCGGAGCTCTTGGTTGGCCCGGCCCGCGTTGACAGCGAGCTGGATGGCGCGGAACGAGTCCTCGCACAAGGTCAGCCGGCCGGTCGGCACCTCACCGAAGCTGTGGGTGAACGGGACCGTGAGTGTGCGGCCGTTGCAGCGCAGCTCGACGCTGTCGCCGAGGGTGATGCCCGCGGCTTCGAGGTCGGCGCGCGCGAGGTTGAGCGAGACGTTGCCGAAGTGGTCGATCGCGCGGATCTCGGCGTGGACGTGGTCGTCGTCGACGGTCGCGGCTCGCACCGGCAGCCGCACGAGCGTGTCTGTCGGGACTGACGGGCCGACGTCGGCGAGCGGTCGGCCGGCGGCGAGATGCGCCGCGACCGGGGCGAAGACGTCGCGGCCGCGGAAGGTTGCGTGGATGTGCTCGAGCCAGAGGTCGCGGTTGGCGATCTCCACCGCGGACTCGACGCCGCCGCGCACCTCCCAGGCGTAGGAGAGCACGCCGTTGTCCGGGCCGATGAGAACCGATCCGTCCTGGCTCTGGACGGCCACGCCGCGAGACGCGGTCTCGTGCTGCGGGTCAACCATCGCCAGATGCACGGCACGCGGCATGAAGGGCGCGGCCGCCGCCAGCGCATGCGCACCGGCCTCGACGTCCTGGGGCGTGATCAGGTGACAGACGTCGAGGATGCGGACGTCAGGCGCGATGCTCGCAATGACGCCCTTGCACACGCCGACGAACACATCGTCGTGCCCATAGTCGGACAGGAAGGTAACCCAGTCGTAGCCGTCCGCCGTTGTCAAATCTGTGCGGGGCACGACCAAGACCTACTTCTTGTTACGACGCTGGACGCGCGTCTTCTTCAGCAGCTTGCGGTGCTTTTTCTTCGCCATCCGCTTGCGGCGCTTCTTGATGACCGAACCCACGCGAGCCCCTCGTCACGACCTGGACATTCCGAGCGGCCAGGCTACCCCGAAGGCGCTAAGCGCACATGAGGCGAGATCGCTTAAGCCGTCTCCACGAACGAGCCGGCGAGGTAGTCGTGGACCGCCTGCTCCGGGACCCGGAAGGATCGCCCGACGCGAACCGCCGGCAGTGTCCCGCCGTGGACCAGTCGGTAGACCGTCATCTTTGACACGCGCATCAGCGATGCGACTTCGGCCACGGTCAGAAACCGCAGCTCAGCGAGGGGTCGATCCCCCCCGGCGCCCGTTGCAGACATGCTGCACCGCCTTCTTCACGCGTCGGCGCCGGCTTCCCCACCGGCGCTACCGCATCCGCGTGCACTGTCTACCGAGGGTAGCGGTGTGACTCGTGCGCGTCACGGGGCAGGTGGGGCGAATCTTGTTACGCCGGACGGGCTACCCCTGTGAAGTGGGGACGAACCGGCTGAAACGGCGCCACATTCCCCAGGCCAGGGTGATCGCGAGGAGCAGTCCGAGGGCCGGACCACCGAATCCGAGCAGCCGCCCGGGAAGCTCGGGGAGCTCCGGCTCTTGCCCGTAGGCCACCTCCGGCGCCTTGACCAGGCTGGTGCCGTCGCCGTTGCCGACGTACATCGTGACGACGCCGCCCTGGTCGCTCGCGAGGCTGTACGGGCTCGCGTCCGAGAACGTGAACCGCAGTTGGTGGCCGGCGTGCAGCGCATAGTCGACGTATGTCGACGGGAAGTGCAGGGCGTAGTGCGTGCCCGGAGTGAGCGGCGACCCGCCGGTCGGGTACGACGCTCCGCGGGCCTTGATGGAGTCGCGGTAGAACGGCCGGATGTAGCCGTAGGTGAAGGCGAAGGCCTTGGTGTTGCCGGCGACGTTCTCGTCGGCGAGGCCGGCCTGGGCGTTCGGCGGCACATCGTCGACCTCGACGGCGATCGTCGTGTCAGGTCCCTGGGCCGAGACGTCGAGATCGAACTCGAACTGTCCGGACAGTCGGGTGTCCTGCGCCACCGGAGCGGTCAGGAACGACTGGCTCGCCGCACCCGAGCCGGCACCGTCGGTCCAGCTCGCGCTGCCGGCGGGCGCAGTTTCGGGCGCTGCCTCGCCGGTCGGCGTGAAGTTCAGCACGTGGTCATCGGCGTACGACGGGTCGGCGGGGTACTGGTCGTAGCCGTCCCAGTGGCAGTCGTCGCGTTCGACCTCGACCTTCGGTTGCTGAGTGGCGGCCGCGTCCACGCCCTTGAGGTACTGCAGGAACCAGCGGTGCACTTCGGTTTCGAACTTCTGCATGAACTGGCAGGGCATCAGGTATCCCGAGGCGGCTGCCGCGTCGGGCGCATCCGGATCGTCGTGGTCACCGTTGAACCACCACAACCGTTTCGGCACCGACGTCGGCAGCGCGTCCCAGAGTTGACCAGTGTTCATCGTCTTGACGTTGAAGTCGTAAAGGCCATGGATGAAGAACGTGGCGGCCTTCCACGTGCGCGCGTATTGCAAGTAGTCGCGGCTGTTCCAGAAGTTCGACGAACTGCCGTCGACGGTGTCCTGGTAGGGACTCGCATAACCCGCGTCCGTCGGGACCTGCTCGATCCCGGGACAGGCCAGCCGATGCGCGAGGTTCGCTGAATATTGCTGGTCGCCGCCGGCTTGCGTCGGTCCGCTGTTGGGCCAGTCGTCGGCGGGGAACACGGCCGAGAACTCCTCAGGGTCGGCCTCCTGCCCGTTGGCCTCGACGCCATTGAAGAACTGGTAGTCGTACCAGCGGTCGATCGCGCGGATGGGAACGATCGCGGCCAGCGTGTCCGGCGCGTGCTTGCCGAACAGCGGATAGAGCGCGGCCGCACCGTTGGCGATCGTGCCGTCATACGAGCCGCCGATCATGCCGACCTTGCCGTTCGACCAGTCCTGGTCGGCGATCCAGTCGGTGACGGCAACAGCGTCGAGCGCTTCCTGCTTGTCGCCATAGACGTTGCAGCCGCTGCTGTTGCGGGTGCCACGCAGATCCATCAGGGCAATCGCGTAACCACGCGGGACGAAGTAGTGCGCTTCCCATTCCGGAAAGTCCGCCGTAGGACATCCGCTGCAGAGTGCCTTCGGTGGCTGCGGCGCCTTGGCGTCATACGGGTTCTTGAGAATGTCGTCGTAGCCACGACCGAGCGTGTTGAAGTAGGGCGACGCATCCATGATGGTCGGCACTTTGACGCCATCCGGCACCTTCGGGCGGATGTAGTCGACCCAGATGTAGTCGACTGCGGGCGCGCTCTGCGTGTCGATCGCGTCCACCACGGTCGGCGGCACCGCCACTTGCACGTGGGAGACGATCGACTGCGCGTAGTCGTACTGGCAAGGATCGAGGTTGTCGAGCGCGTCGGGCGTGCACGTCGTCACGGTTGCGTCGGCATGCGCCTGCGACACCGCAAGGCCCGGACCGACCACGGCGAGACCGACGATGGCTAAAGAAAGACTGAGTCGCCCAAAGATGGCCGCCGGAAACACGAAGGGACCGTACGAAGCGCGTCACCCTCGCACAAGGGAGGTTGCGGTCAGTCGGAGATCTTGCTCAGCAGGTATGCCGTCACCGGCTCGTAGTCGGCCGGCGCAATGTTGTCGTCGAGAGGTATGACGGTGCCGACTTTGCCTTCCGTCTGAGCGACGAAGAGCGCCGGGTCATTGGTGTCCGCGAAGCCGACCGTGGGCAGACCGGCTTGGCCGGCCGCACCGGCCCAACCGTGGTCGGCGATCACGAGATCCGGCAGTTTCTCCTGGCGTCGGTGCAACCCGGCGAGAATCAACTGCATCGGCTCGGGCGAGTGCGTGTGCAACAGGTCGCCTCCTGTTCCGATCGTGGCGACGGAGCCGACATACCTGATCCGACGATGGACGTCGTTGACGCTCACCCAAGACTCGGCGGACGGTGTGATGACGTCGACGCCGCGGCGGGCGAGGGTGCGGGCGACTGTCATGAACATGGCAAGCAAGCCGGTCGGATGTCCGGTTGCCAAGAGCGCGGTTCCGCCGGTCTTTGTCAATGTCGACAACCGATCTGCGGCGTCGTCGAGAGCGTCGAGGCAGCGGTCGGGATCGACGACGTCGGACCCGGTCTCGCGGGTCGGGTCCGGGTCCATGCCGACGCGCTCGGCCATGACCGCGACGACGGCTTCGAGCGACCAGTCGCGGGTGAGCTCGACGCCGAACCAGTAGTCGGGGTCGTGCGCGAGCATCTTCCGAATGTTGCCGATGTTGCTCGTACGCGGCGTCCCGACCTGACCCGCGATTCGCGTGCGCAGCAAATGCTCGCGAAGCGCGTCGCGCGACGGAGCAGTCAAGATGTCTCCGAATCCAAGCCGTGCAACGGAAATACTGCGGAACGGGTTGCGCGGATGGCGTCGTCGACACGGTCGCCGGGAACCGTCGGCCACGGTGTGAACTCGGCGGCGCGGCCGTCCGTCATACGAATCGGTGCGTGGACCGCCGCACGGGACAGGACGAAGTCACGCCACTCCTCCGGCGTATCCGTGTCGGGATCGACCGGCGCTCCTGAAGCCTCCGCGAGCAGATGGGTCCAGGTACGCGGCACGACCCGCACCAGCTCGTAACCGCCACCACCTGTCGCTATCCACCGTCCCTCGCAGACCTCGTGCGCAAGGGCGTGCAGTGCTTGGTGCGCCCGTCGCTGCCCGTCGACCGTGACGAGAAGGTTCGCGAGCGGATCAAGTGCGTGCGTGTCGCAGCCGTGCTGGCTGACCAGATAGTCGGGTTGGAAGGCACGTACGAGCGGCAGCGCAACGGCATGCAGCGCGCGCAGCCAGCCGTCGTCGGTCGTGCCGGCGGGCAGCGCGACGTTCACTGCACGACCTTGTGCGTCCGGTCCGCCGATCTCCTCGGGGAAGCCGGTGCCGGGAAAGAGCGTGCGGCCGGACTCGTGAACGCTGATGGTGAGCACGCGCGGGTCGTTCCAGAACGCAGCCTGCACGCCGTCACCGTGATGCACGTCGATGTCGACGTAGGCGATCCGCTCGACACCTTGGTCGAGCAGCCAGGCAATGGCGATGGCGGGGTCGTTGTAGATGCAGAAGCCGGACGCCTCGTTCGCCATCGCGTGGTGCAACCCACCGGCGACGTTGACCGCATGCTCGTGCCGGCCTTCGAAGACGGCGCGCGCCGCCGCGAGGGTTGCGCCCGCGACAAGCGAGGTCGCTTCGTGCATGCCTTCGAAAATCGGGTCGTCAGGCGTTCCGAGGCCGTGCGCCACGTCGGGGCGAAGCGTCATACCTGCTTGTTGCACAGCCTCGAGGTACCCCTCGGTGTGCACCAGCAGCAGGTCGCTCTCCGTCGCCGGCCCGACCGGCAGCACCTCGACGTTGGCACCGTCGAGGATGCCGAGTGAACGCGCAAGGGCGATCGTGAGCTCGACGCGGATGGGCGCAAGCGGATGGCCCGGACCGAAGTCGTAGCCGATGAGCCGGTCGTCCCAGGCAACACCCAGCGACCGGCTCACCCCGTCATCTTGTCAGTGCCTCACGACGACGATCCGCCCGGTCATTCCCGTGTTTGCGTGATGGGTGCAGAGGTAGCTGAAGGTGCCGACGCTCTTGAAGACCATCGAGTAGATGAGCGCCTTCTCGGTCTTGACGGTGGCCGAGACTTTGCGGCTGCCGACCTTCACATCGTGGCCCGGGCAGATCGCAAGACCATCACAGGACGTGTCCTTGTAGAACCACTTGACCTTGGTGCCGACCACAACCTTGGTCTTGAAGTTGGAGTTGCTACTGGTGCACTGCGGCGCGGAGTACTTGCAGAAGTAGAAGCTGTTCGCCTGCAGCTTGACCACAGGCGTCGTCGCCCTGTGCGCGGCGGCCCTCGTCTGAGCGAACACCGGTCCGCTCGAGCCCGCTAACGCGATGACTGCGGAGATGACCGCAACCGCTCGCCGAGACACAACCGTGCTTCGCGCGCCAGGAACCATGATCGATCCAGCCCTCCGTTCGGGGTCGTCACCCGGGCACAACGTACGGACGACGCGAACGGTTCAACCGACTCCGGCAGCCAGTTCCCGGGACCGGTCACGGGCAGCCTCGAGTGCGGCCAACAGCGCAGCGCGGACACCGTGGTTCTCCAGCTCCCTGATCGCGGCGATCGTGGTCCCACCGGGGCTGGTGACCGCCTCCCGCAGCTGGACCGGGTGCTCACCGCTGTCGCGGAGCATCTGGGCCGACCCGACCGCCGTCTGGACGATCAGCTCGGCGGCAACAGCGCGCGGGAGGCCGAGCAGGATGCCCGCGTCGATCATGGCTTCGACGAGGAAGAAGAAGTACGCCGGACCACTGCCGGACAGCGCAGTGACTGCGTCGAGCTGCGACTCCGGGACACGGATCACCTTGCCGACTGGACGCAGCAGCTCCTCGGTGCGTGCGAGGTGTTCCTCGGTCGCGTGTGCACCCGCCGAGATGGCGCTCATCGCCTGGTCGACGAAGACGGGCGTGTTGCTCATCACGCGAACGACTGGTGTTCCGGCGGCCAGCCGCGTCTCGAGAAACGACGTCGGGATGCCCGCCGCGATGGTGATGACGAGATTCGCGGGGGTCACCGTCGGGCCGAGCTCATCGAGCAATGCCGCCATCTCTTGCGGCTTCACGGCGACGAGGAGCGTGTCTGCCTCGCTTGCGGCCTGCGTCGTACCGACGCCGCGCAGTCCGTAGCGCTCCTCGAGCATTTGCGTGCGCTCGGCATGCCGCTCGGTGAACACCAGGTCCGACGGCTGCCGCCCCGCCCGCAACAGCCCGGACAGGAGCGCCTCGCCCATCTTCCCCGCACCCAGAACCGCGACCTTCTCACCCATGGCGAAAGTCTCGCAGACTTGTCAGACGCTGGCGTCGCTATAACGACGGCACGGTCTGACAAGTCCGGAGGATCAGCCCTTTGTGGCGAGGGAGCGCAGGAAGAAGGTCACGTTGGCGGGGCGTTCGGCGAGGCGGCGCATCAGGTAGCCGTACCACTCGTCGCCATACGGGACATAGACGCGCATCGTTTCGCCGTCAGCCGCGAGCCGCATCTGTTCGTTCGGTCGGATGCCGTAGAGCATCTGGAACTCATAGCTGCCTTTCGCCCGGCCGGTCCGCTTGACCAGAGTCGTCGCGATGTCGACCAGTCGGGGGTCATGCGTCGCGATCATCGGGTAGCCCGGCCCGCGCAAGAGCGCCTTCAAGCAACGGATGTAGGACTTGTCGACGTCGCTCCTGCTCTGGAAGGCGACTGACTCCGGCTCGCGGTATGCCCCCTTGCAGAGCCGGACCCGCGACCCCTCGGTCGCGAGGTCGCGACAGTCGGCCTCGGTACGACGCAAGTAGGCCTGCAGCACCGCGCCAACCCAAGGAAAGTCGCGACGCAGCTCACGCAAGACAGACAACGTGGAGTCGGTCGTCGTGTGATCTTCCATGTCGAGAGTCACAGTCGTGTTCGCTGCTGCCGCTGCCGTGCAAATGGCCCGCGCGTTGTCGAGCGCCATGGACTCGTCGAGGGCTTGGCCGACCGCGGACAGCTTGACCGACACCTCGGCCGCGGGCGTGAGATCGCCCTCGGCGAGCCGGCGAAGCAACGTGACATATGCCTTCGTCGTCGACTCCGCATGACCTACTTCGGTGGTGTCCTCACCGAGATGGTCAAGGCTGACCGCGAGACCACCTGCGACAAGTTCTGCCGCGACGCGAACTGCATCGTCGACAGCCGTGCCGGCGACAAAGCGTCGTACGACGTTGCGCGACACCGGTGCGTGTTCGACGACCTTGCGGACAGCACGGTTACGCGACGCAGTCAGCAACGCGAAGCGAAGGGGGTTCGGCATCAGTTGGGACCCGTCCCCGCGATGAAGTCCGCAGCCGCGACACAGTGCAGTCGAGTGAACGCCAACGCTTCCGCGAGATCGGCCTCACGGTCGGCGCGACTCTCGGCACGCCGGGTGTTGACCTCGACCACGATGATGCCGTCGAAGCCGTTGGCGGCAAGCGTCTCGAGAAGCTCAGCACACGGCTGGTCTCCTCGGCCCGGAACGAGGTGTTCATCTCGTGGACCACCGATGCCGTCGGCGATGTGCACGTGGGCGAGCCGTTGGTCCATCCGCCGGGCCATGTCCATCGCATCCGACTGCGACACCGACGTGTGCGACAAGTCCAGCGTGAAGTCGGGGAACTCCTCCATCGTCGGATCCCAGTCCGGCGCATAGGGCGTCACCGCACGACCGCGGGCGCGAAGCGGAAACATGTTCTCCACGGCGAAGCGGATGTCCGTCTCGTCCGACATCCGCTTGATGCCGGCGAGAAAGTCCTTGGCGTAGTCGCGCTGCCAGCGAAACGGCGGATGAACGACGACGACTTTCGAGCCCAGTGCATCTGCCGCGTTACGAGCACGGATCAACTTCGCCCACGGATCGGTTCCCCACACGCGCTGCGTGATGATCAGACATGGCGCGTGGACGGCCAGGATCGGCACGCCGTGATAGTCCGACAGGCGCTTCAGCGCCTCGACGTCCTGGCTGACCGGGTCGGTCCACACCATCACCTCGACGCCGTCGTAGCCGAGGCGGGCGGCTACCTCGAACGCCGCAGTGGTCGACTCCGGGTAGACAGATGCGGTCGAAAGGGCGATCTTCGCCTCCGGCACCCGAACAACCGCCACGTCATGAGTTTCCCCTACGGATGTTGCGCCCCGTGGACATGTGGCGCGCATAGAGTGTCCGGGTGCCTGAGGTCTCCCTTGATTTCCCGCGTCAATGGGTCGAGTTTTCGAACCCTGAGGACGAGGAGGAGATCTTTCGCGTCGACCTGACCTGGCTGTTGTCGAGCTGGACCTGCATCTTCGGCTCCGGCTGCAAGGGCATCGTGAAGAAGCGCGCCGACGACGGCTGCTGCTCGCACGGAGCGTTCTATTCGGAGAAGGCGGACGAGAAGCGGGTCGAGAAGTTCGCCCGGCAGCTCACCGCCGAGGAGTGGCAGTACCGCAAGCAGGGGCTTAAGGACGGCATCACCGAAGTCGAGGACGGCAAGCGCCGCACCCGCCGGCTCAACGGTGCGTGCATCTTCCTCAACCGGCCAGGGTTTGCCGCCGGGCAAGGCTGCGCGCTGCATCTGCACGCGCTCAACGTCGGCCTGCACCCGCTCGAGACGAAGCCGGATGTCTGCTGGCAGCTGCCCGTACGTCGTACCTATGACTGGGTCAAGCGTCCGGACGACACCAAGGTGCTGGTGACGACGATCGGCGAGTACGACCGCCGCGGCTGGGGATCAGGCGGACACGACCTCACCTGGTGGTGCACCGGCGCAACCGAAGCCCACGTCAGCCCGGAGCCGATGTACCAGACGTACGGGCCGGAGCTCACGGAGCTCATGGGCAAGCCGGCGTATGACGTCCTCGTCGGCCTGTGCGAGAAGGCACTGAGCGGGCCCCGCGTGGCCCCGCACCCTGCTGACGGCTAGCTACTTCGCCAGGAAGCGGACGATCGCGTCCGCGAGCGCACGGGCCGCGCGTTGGCGCCAGACCTTCGACGTCAGCAGGTGCGCGTCCCGCGAGTTGCGCATGTTGCCGCACTCGATGAGCACCTTCGGCTGCGTGGTGAGGTTGAGACCTGCCAGGTCGCTGCGGTGTGCGACGCCGTTGGTGCCGTCGTATGTGCTGATGGGCATGCCCGTGATCCGCAGGAACGACGATCGGACCAGCCGCCCGAATCGTTCGGACGACGCGATCACCTTGTTGTTGGGCCCGTCGGCAACGGGCTCCAGGATCGCGAAGCCGCGCCCGCTCGATGGACCTCCGTCTGCGTGAATGTCGATCGACACGTCGGCGTGGCCGTTGTTCAGCAGCTTCGCCCGGCGGTTCACACAAGGCCCGACGCCGCTGTTCGACGTACGAGTCCAGACCACCTTCGCCCCCGCAGCCTTCAGATCGGCCGCCAGGAACCGCGCCACCGAAAACGTGAACTTCGGCTCCGGGTAGCCGCCGTTCGTCTCGGTGCCCGTGGTGTCACAGCTCTCCCACTCACGGCCGTTCCAGACCTTGTGGTTGATGTAGGTCGGGTCACTCCAGTTCCGGCCGTTGTGGCCGGGGTCGATGCCGACGACCCTGCCGGCAAGGGGGGCGACGAGCGGGCCGGCCGGGCGTGCCGAGACCGACGCGGAACCCGAGACGAGAAGCGACAAAACCGCCGTCAGACAGAGGACCCAACGCGCTGGTGCCGCCATCGCACCACACTACGAGCGACACCCGGATCCACGGTCCCCGGAACTGTCGGTGCGGCGCCCTACTGTTCGCGGCATGGGGAAAACGGCAGGCCGCGAACGTGCTGCGTACCGCTGCGAGGAATGCGGTCTCGAGGTGGCCAAATGGGTCGGCCGATGCCCCGAGTGCCAGGCGTGGGGAACGATCACCGAACTCGGTGGGCGGCCCGGCATCACGGTGAGCGCGGGTCCGGTCAGTGCCCCGGCACGACCCATTGCGGAGGTGCCGGCACAAGGGGCTGCGCACCGGCCGACGGGCATCCCTGAGCTCGACCGGGTCCTCGGCGGCGGCCTGGTTCCCGGCTCCGTCGTCCTGCTCGCCGGCGAGCCGGGTGTCGGAAAGTCGACGCTGCTCGTCACTGCCGCGGCGCGCGTCGCCCAGTCGGGTCGGCGCTGTCTGGTCGTCACCGGCGAGGAGTCGGCCGCGCAGGTCCGGCTTCGCGCCGGACGCATCGACGCTCTCGCTGATGAGCTCTATCTCGCGGCCGAGACCGATCTCGCCGCCGTCCTCGGGCACCTCGATGCCGTCTCACCCGAAGTGCTCGTCGTCGACTCGGTGCAGACGATCGGCAGCAGCAGCGTCGACGGCACGTCAGGCGGTGTCGCGCAGGTCCGTGAGGTTGCAGCGGTCCTGACTCGCGTCGCGAAGGAACGCGGCATCGCGACGGTGCTCGTCGGCCATGTCACGAAGGAAGGCTCGATCGCTGGGCCGCGGGTGCTGGAGCACCTGGTCGACGTCGTTCTGCATTTCGAAGGTGACCGCCACTCCCGGCTGCGGCTCGTGCGCACGGTCAAGAACCGCTACGGACCGGCCGACGAAGTCGGCTGCTTCGATCTGACTGACGGCGGCATCGTCGGGTTACCCGACCCCTCCGGCCTTTTCCTGTCGCGCATGAGCGACCCGGTGCCGGGCACATGCGTCACCGTCGCGATGGAGGGTCGCCGCGCACTCCTCACCGAAGTGCAGGCGCTGGTTGCCAAGTCCAACTCACCGGCACCGCGACGCACCACGAGCGGGCTGGATGCGGCTCGCGTCGCCATGGTGCTTGCCGTGGTCGAGCGTCGCGGACGGATCACCCTGGGAGCGAACGACGTCTTCGCCGCAACAGTCGGCGGCGTACGCCTCGTGGAACCCGCCGCTGACCTGGCCGTTGCACTCGCCGTGGCGGGAGCCCTACGCGACCGGCCGCTGCCAGGAGACCTTGTCGCTATCGGCGAGGTGAGCCTGTCCGGTGAGATACGTCCGGTCGGCGCGATCGTCGCGCGGTTGCAAGAGGCCGCGCGCCTAGGATTTCGCCGAGCGCTCGTGCCCGCGGGGACTTCGGTGTCGATCGAGGGCATGCGCATCATCGACGTCGCAGACCTCGGCGCCGCACTGCTTGTCCTCAACGATTCGGTATCAACGCCGCGCCCCACCAACGTCGTACATCTCGAAGTCGTTCACTGACACTAGGATTCGGACTCACATCGCATCCATCGCGCGCTGAGGAGTCCGGTGTCACCCACCGACCGCCCTGACGGCGACCTCATGCGCGCGACCCTCGCCGCAGTCGCCCCGGGCACAGCGCTGCGCGATGGCTTGGAACGCATCCTGCGCGGCAACACCGGCGGCTTGATCGTCCTCGGTCTCGACAAGAACGTCGATGCGATCTCAACGGGCGGCTTCCCGCTCGACGTCGAGTTCTCCGCAACCAGGTTGCGCGAACTCGCCAAGATGGATGGCGCGATCGTGCTGGACGACACCTACACGCGCATCGTGCGCGCCGCGACCCACCTCGTGCCGGACCCGTCCATTCCGACCGAGGAGTCCGGAACGCGTCACCGCACCGCCGAACGCGTGGCGAAGCAGACCGGTTATCCCGTCATCAGCGTCAGCCAGTCGATGCGCATCATCGCGCTGTATGTCGACAGCCGCCGCTACGTCCTCGACGACTCGGCGGCGATCCTGTCCCGCGCCAACCAGGCCCTCGCGACTCTCGAGCGCTACAAGCTTCGTCTCGATGAGGTCAGCGGAACGCTGTCAGCTCTGGAAATCGAGGATCTCGTCACTGTTCGCGACGCGGTCGCGGTCAGCCAGCGGCTCGAGATGGTCCGGCGGATCGCGTCGGAGATCGAGGGCTACGTTGTCGAGCTCGGCACGGATGGGCGGCTGCTGTCACTGCAGCTCGACGAGCTCATGGCGGGTGTCGAGGCGGAGCGCGAGCTGATCGTGCGCGACTACATGCCGCCGCCCACCGGTCGCCGCCCGCGCAAGGTCGAAGACGTTCTCAACGAGCTCGACAACTTGTCCTCGGCGGACCTGCTCGACCTCGCCGTCATCGCTCGCGTGTGCGGCTTCGGTGCCGCAGCGGACGTGCTGGACACGGCCGTTTCGCCGCGCGGTTTCCGGCTCCTGGCCCGTGTGCCACGACTGCCCGGCGCCGTCATCGAGCGTCTCGTGGATCACTTCGGTTCGCTGCAGAAGCTGCTCGCCGCCAGCATCGACGACCTACAAACGGTCGAAGGTGTCGGCGAGACCCGAGCGCGCTCGGTGCGCGAAGGCCTGAGTCGGCTCGCCGAGAGCTCGATCCTCGAGCGCTACGTCTAAGCGCTCGCTGGTAGGCGCGAGGTCTGGCCCTTCAGTGCCGCTTGCGCCGGGCCGCGCGGGATTGGGCCCGCTGGGCCTTTCGGTTGCGGCGCGCGGCGCGGTCGGGAGAATGCGCGGTCTCGGAATCGAGCCGAGCGCGGTCGCGGGACATCGTGACGATGCCGGCGATGACCAGCAATCCCGCAAGAACCGAGAACAACACGATGTAGAACACGAATCAGGAGACCGTGCGACGGCTGCCTCCCGGCTCATCCCGATCGGGTGAACTCCACTCAGCCGACCAGCGTGGGCAGGCGTTCCACCGCCTCGGCGTATTCCTGCATGAAGTCCTGGACGACCTGGGCGCAAGTCCGCACCGACTCGACCAGGCCGACGCCCTGGCCGACCCAGTAGCTGACCAGTTCCTGCGCCTTTGCGTTGCCGCCATCTGCCGCCCGGTCGATGCTCGAGAACGCCGGCGTGCTGAGGATCGACATCAGGGGCAGCGGTAGCGACCCGGGACTGTCCGTTCCCTCCCAGGCCTCGTGCCACGACGAGCGCAGCTGCCGGCTCGGCTTTCCGGTGCGTGCCTTCGAGCGGATCGTGTCGCGCGAGCTCGCCGCCACCATCTTCTTGCGGAACGTCTCGGACACCTCCGATTCCGGCGTCGCCAACCAGACCGAGCCCGTCCAAGCACCCGCGGCCCCCATCGCCATACAGCCGGCCATCTGCTCGCCGGTCATGATGCCGCCAGCCGCAAGCACCGGCACGTCGCGCACCTCACGCACCGCGCGCACAACCTCGGGTACGACGACGAGTGTCGACACTTCGCCGCAGTGGCCACCGGCTTCGGTGCCCTGCGCCACGATGAGGTCGACGCCAGCGGCTACCTGCCGCAGCGCATGCTCCCTGGCGCCGACGAGTGCAGCAACCGCAACGCCTTCGCTCTTGCCGCGTTCGATCATCCACTCCGGCGCGATTCCTAACGCGTTCGCGATGAGCCGGATCGGGTGCTTGAACGCCACGTCCATCAGCTGCTGCCCGACCTCCGGCGAGGTCGCCGGCGGCACATCGGAGTGCCCGTCGTCGAAGCGCAGGTCGACGTCGTACTCCTTCAGCAGTTGAGCGAGGAACTCGCGGTGCTCCGCGGGGAGCTGCTCGGCGAGCTGCGCAATCGTCAGTCCGCCGGTGTCGAACTGATGCTCCGGCACCAGGATGTCGACGCCGTACGGCTTGCCGTCGACGTGGTCGTCGATCCAGCGCAGTTCAGCTTCGAGCGACTCGGGCGTGAACGTGCTGCCGCCCAGTACACCGAAGCCGCCGGCCCGGCTCACCGCGGCAACAACGTCGCGACAGTGGCTGAACGCGAACAGCGGAAAGTCGACACCAACGAGGTCACGGATGACGTTCATGCCCGACAGCATGACGCGCCGTCAGCCGCCGGTGCGCAGTCGGGTCAAGTGGCCCAGATCAGGCAGCAGAGAGCAAGCGAGGCAGGTCGACCATGAGCACCGGCGCGCCGGCTCGGCGGTGCACCGCAGTGACGTATGACGGCAACGTCTTGCCCGGCTCGTCGCCATCGACGAGCTCGTCGGGCTGCAGCACCGCAACGACGCGATCAACCGCGACGCCGACCAGGTCGCCGTCGAGCTCCACCACGAGACAGTCACCGGCGCGTTCCACACCAGCCGGCTCGGGTCGAATGTCCCAAACCGGGAGCGGCGTGCCGCGCAGCAGGATCACGCCGACCATCGGCGCGACCATGCCGGGCATTGCTTCGATATCGCCCAGGCGGACGATCTCGCGGATGCGATCGAGCCCGGTCGCGAATGTGTGCTCACCGAACCGGAAGACGACGTAGCCGCTGTTCATGCCCGGGGCTCCGGCCGCTGGGTCTCGGCGCGCCGAGCGAGCTCGAGGCACAGCGCCCCCAGCTCCGCGACCGACCGGCCGCCGAGCTCCGGCGCAACGCTGTGCTGAGGCCGCGAACCCAGCGTGGCCGCGGCAGCGCGGTAGGACCGTGCGGCGGCCACGGATTCACCAGTGCGGTCGAGCGCACCCGCGAGCAGGAAGTGAGCAAAGCCGTCCTCAGGATCGAGATAGACCGCCTTGCGCAACACCACGAGAGCCTCGGCGTCGCGCCCGAGGTTGGTCAGCGCGAGTCCGTGCAGATAGTGCGCATCCGCGCGCAACGGGCTTGCCGTCGCAACCTCCGCCGCCAGGTCAGCCGCTTCCTCATAGTTTCCGCCGGCGACTGCGGTGCGTACGGCGAGCATCGGGTCGGGCGTGACCAGTAGCGAGATGCGCGGCAGCGGCACGGGCGAGGCTGCAACAGGTGGGGCAGGCAAGGATCGCCGGTCCACCGGGCCCCGGCGTCGGTCGGCGCGCGTCGGTCGCGGTTCGTCCTCGGTGCGGCGGTCAGGAAGGACTGCACGGCGGCTCGGTTCGTTCACACCTCGGCGATAGACGAACGCGTCACCGAGCGAGACCAGCGTGAAGTCGTCGCTGATCTGCCACAGCGTCTCGGCATGCCCCAGGAACAGATAGCCGCCGTCACGCAAGCAGCCGTGCAACCGCTGCATGAGGCGCTTTGTCGTCGTACGGTCGAAATAGATGGTGACGTTGCGGCACAACACGATGTCGAGCTGGCCAGGCGCGACGGGCGGCGCTTCTGTCACCAGGTTGTGGTGGCGGAACTCGACCATGTCGCGGATCTCGTCGCGGACCACGAACGCGCCCGACTCCGCGTCCAGGTAGAAGAAACGCTTCTGGTCCATGGGGTCGGTCATGACGAGCGCGCGTTCGCCATATCGCGCGTTGCGTGCAGCGGCGAGAGCGCGCGTGGAGACGTCAGTCGCAATGATCTTGATGTCCCAGTCGGACTGCGCGGGCAACAGCTCACGCAGCAGCATCGCGATTGTGTACGGCTCCTCGCCGGTTGAGCAGCCGGCACTCCAGATCCGCAGTCGTTTGGTCGCCGAGGCCTGCCGCAACAGTTCCGGCAACACGTGCGTACGCAGCGCACGAATCTGGGGTGGGTTCCGGAAGAAGTGCGTCTCGGGGATCGTCACTTCGTCGATGAGCGCCTGTCGTTCCGTGTTCGCGTCGGCGGCGAAAAGCAACGAGAAATAGGCCGAGATGTCGGCGCAACCGGTTGCGCGCATGCGCTCGCTGATCGAGTACGCCACGGACTCGCGCCGCGACTCGTCGAAGGCCAAGCCCGCTGACTCGCTCAGCATGTTCCTGATGACGGCGAACTGTTCGTCAGTCATCTTTGGCGGGTTCACGAGGGCCCTCCGGGTTCGGCCGGCATGGTGAGACGACGCAACGCAGGACCGATGTCGGGCAGCGGCAACTGGTAGTCCACCGCGTCCAGCTCCATCGCGGCTGCAGGCATGCCGTAGACCGCGCTTGTTTCCTCGTCCTGGGCGAACGTCAGGCCGCCGACCTCGCGGATTCGCTTGAGGCCGGTCGCGCCATCACGGCCCATGCCCGTGAGGAGCACGCCGACTGCATCAGCTCCGACAACCTCAGCGACGGATGCAAGCGTGACGTCGATTCCCGGCACGTGGTACTGCGTCGCGGGCGGTTCGTGCATCGTCACCCGCAGCTGCTCGTGGACCACGAGGTTGAGTCCGCTGGGCGCGATGGTCACCGTGCCGGGCTGCAGTCGACGGCCATGCGCACCAACCGCCACCGGCACCGCACACAGGTCGTCGAGCCAGCCGGCCAGCCCCTCGATGAAGCCGTCCGCCATGTGCTGCACCACGACGACTGCTGCGTCCAGCTCGGCCGGCAGCTCTGCCAGCACCTGCGACAAGGCTTGGGGCCCGCCCGTCGATGCCCCGATCGCGATGACGTGGACCCGGCGCACACCCACGTCGAGAGCCGGTCCCCGGGACGCTTCGCGCACCGGCGGCGGCGTACGACGAACTTCGCCGCCGAGGCGCCGGGTGGACAGCGGAGTCGTTGTCGCACCCAGCCGGCCACGCGGATGCGTGATCACCTTCACCCGTCCCGCGACGCGGAGGCGACGACGCAACAGCTCGGCGTACTGGTCGAGGCCGCCGGGCGCATCCGCGCGCGGCTTCTCGATCACGTCAACCGCGCCGGCCGCAAGAGCCGCGGCTGCGTTGTCGCGGTCGTCGCCGTCGACGAATGCGGAATAGACGAGGATTGGCGTCGGGCTCGTGGCCATGATCCGGACGATGGCCTCGATACCGTTCATGACCGGCAAGTGCAGGTCCATGAGGACGGCTTGCGGCCGTAACCGGTCGACGAGCGCCACAGCGTCGCGGCCGTTGCGTGCCTCGCCGATCACCGTGAGGCCCGCATCCGCCTCGATCGCCGCGCGGGCGAACCGGCGCTGGACAGCTGAGTCGTCGACCACGACGACGGTCAGCGGCGCACCTCCGGCCGACGCCTCATCGGCGGGCGGCGGGACGACGGTCACGGGCACCTCAGGTGGACAGTCGGCTAGCAGGCATGAGCCGTCGAGGACCCGGCGAGTCCTCATAGAGGTGTCGTCGCGAACCGGTCACCCCTTGAGATCGCCGCCGCCTCAGATCCGTGGGCCCAGATCCGTGCAAGGATCGGCCGGCCATGAACGGATCGGCTTTCGCTCCCACGGTTCGCGCCTGGTATGCCGAACATGCCCGAGATCTTCCCTGGCGTCGGTCGGATGCGTCGGCTTGGGGTGTGCTGGTCAGCGAGGTCATGCTGCAGCAGACCCCGGTGTCCCGGGTGCTGCCGGTGTGGTCGGACTGGCTGCGCCGATGGCCGACGCCAGGAGACCTGGCGGCCGCGGCGCCAGGGGACGCCGTACGCGCCTGGGGTCGGCTCGGCTACCCGCGACGTGCCCTGCGGCTACATGCCGCAGCCAACGCGATCGTCGAGCGGCACGACGGCGAGGTGCCCGACGACGTTGCCGCCTTGCGCGCCTTGCCGGGGATCGGGGACTACACCGCCGCGGCGATCGCCTCCTTCGCCTTCGGCGCCCGCGCCGCGGTCCTCGACACCAACGTCCGCCGGGTCTATGCGCGAGTCTTCGCGGGCGCCGCCGACGTGCTGTCGGCGCCGACCGTGGCCGAACGCGCGGCGGCGCTGGACCGGATGCCCGCGGACGAGCCGGCGGCTTACAGCGTGGCCGTGATGGAGCTCGGCGCAGTGGTCTGCCGGGCCCGCACACCGCGCTGTGACGTGTGTCCCGTCACGGCCCTCTGCCAGTGGCGAGCGGCCGGTCAGCCCGCGCTGGCGCAGCCCCGTCGGGTGCAGACGTATGACGGCACCGACCGGCAGGCTCGGGGCCGCCTGTTGGCGGTCCTGCGCGCCGCCACCGACCCAGTGCCGCGCTCAGCGCTGGACGCGGTCTGGCCCGAGCCGGCGCAGCGACGCCGGGCGCTCGACGGCCTGCTCAGCGACGGGCTCGTCGAGCGGGTCGGGCGACGCTACCGGCTGCCGACATGAGCTTCCGTTATGTCTTCGCGCATCGCGGCGGGCGCGGGCACGGGCCGGACAACACCATCGCGACGTTCAGCGAGGCGCTGGCGCGCGGCGCGGGCGGGCTGGAGACCGACGCCTGGCTCACCGCGGACGGCGCGGTTGTCCTCGATCACGACGGGGTGCATCGCGCCGCGCAATCCCTTCGCGCGCGGAGCACGACGCAGAAGCACAAGCCGATATCGGACGTACGCCGCGACGAGCTCCCGGCACATATCCCGACGCTAACCGAGCTCTACAACGCGTGCGGCACGGACTTCGACCTGGCGATCGACGTGCGTCGACCGAACGTCGCCATGGCAATCGTGGACGTTGCACGTGCCCACGACGCGGTCGACCGTCTTTGGCTGGTCGGCGGCACGACGAGGTTGCTGGCGGCCTGGCAGGACCTCGACCACAGCGGGCATTTCGCGATGAGCATTCGCCGTCGCGCTCGCAAGCCGTCGGTCGTCGCGGCGGCAAAGGCCGCGGGCGCTGACGCGCTCAACATGCGCTGGCCTTGGTGGACCCGTCGCTGGGTCGAGCGGGTTCATGCAGCCGGGCTGCTCGCTTTCGCCTACGACGTGCAGTGGGAGTGGGCGAAACGGCACTGCGCCCGGCTAGGCGTCGACGCGATCTTCACCGACCACGTCTAGCCGAAAAGCCTGTCGAGTGCGACGAAATCCCCCGTACGCGGTGCCTGTACGGGGGATTTCGTCTCAGTCAACCGGCTATGCCGATGCCTCTGGCGTCGCCTCGCCTCCGCTTGCCGCCGCGGTTGCGACCGCGGGGGTGTCCGGCGCGATCGGCTTGGACTCTCCGCGGAAGGTGAAACGCTTTGCGGGCGTGCCATCCGGTGCGGGCGGCGCATCCGGGTCGTCCTCGATGTCGACGACAACGATCTGCCCGGCGTTGAGCTCGCCATACAGGATCTTCTCGGACAGCATGTCCTCGATCTCCCGCTGGATCGTGCGCCGCAGCGGCCGCGCGCCGAGCACCGGGTCGTAACCCTTCTTGGCGAGCAGCTTCTTGGCTTCCGCCGTGAGCTCGATGGCCATGTCGCGGTTCTTCATCGCAGCGTCGACCCGGCCGATCATGAGGTCGACGATCTCGACGATGTTCTCCTCGGTCAGCTGGTGGAACACGATCGTGTCGTCGACACGGTTCAGGAACTCCGGCCGGAAGTGCTGCTTGAGCTCGTCCTGGACCTTGACCTTCATCCGCTCATACGACGACGCGTCGGTTTGCTCGCCGGCGAAGCCGAGGTTGATGCCCTTGGCGATGTCGCGAGTGCCGAGGTTGGTCGTCATGATGATGACGGTGTTCTTGAAGTCGACGGTGCGACCTTGCGAGTCAGTGAGCCGGCCATCTTCCAACACCTGAAGCAGCGTGTTGAACACGTCCGGGTGCGCCTTCTCGACCTCGTCGAACAGCACGACCGAGAACGGCTTGCGCCGCACCCGCTCGGTGAGCTGACCGCCCTCTTCGTAACCGACGTAGCCGGGCGGAGAACCGACCAGCCGCGAGACGGTGTGCTTCTCCATGAACTCGCTCATGTCGAGCTGGATCAGCGCGTCCTCGTCACCGAACAGGAACTCGGCGAGCGTCTTCGAGAGCTCGGTCTTACCGACACCGGACGGGCCGGCGAAGATGAACGAGCCACCGGGACGCTTCGGGTCCTTCAGACCCGCACGGGTACGACGGATCGCCTGCGAGACCGCCTTGACCGCCTGCTCCTGACCGATGACGCGCTTGTGCAGCTCGTCTTCCATGCGCAGCAGGCGTGAGGTCTCTTCCTCGGTGAGCTTGAAGACCGGGATGCCGGTCCACGTCGCGAGGACCTCTGCGATCTCCTCGTCGGTGACCTCAGCGACGACGTCCATGTCGCCGGCCTTCCACTCCTTTTCACGAGTGGCCTTCTCGGCGAGGAGCGTCTTCTCCTTGTCACGCAGCGACGCGGCCTTTTCGAAGTCCTGCGCGTCGATCGCGCTTTCCTTCTCGCGACGAACCGCGGCAATCTTCTCGTCGAACTCGCGCAGGTCCGGCGGCGCGGTCATGCGACGGATGCGCATCCGCGAGCCGGCCTCGTCGATGAGGTCGATCGCCTTGTCCGGCAGGTAGCGGTCGGAGATGTAGCGGTCGGCCAGCTGCGCGGCGGCGACCAGCGCACTGTCCGTGATCGACACGCGGTGGTGCGACTCGTAGCGGTCGCGCAGACCCTTGAGGATCTCGATCGTGTGCGCCAGCGACGGCTCGCCGACCTGGATGGGCTGGAAGCGGCGCTCGAGCGCGGCGTCCTTCTCCAGGTGCTTGCGGTATTCGTCGAGCGTCGTCGCGCCGATCGTCTGAAGCTCACCGCGAGCGAGCATCGGCTTGAGGATCGATGCCGCGTCGATGGCGCCTTCGGCAGCACCCGCACCGACGAGCGTGTGGATCTCGTCGATGAACAGGATGATGTCGCCGCGCGTGCGGATCTCCTTCAGGACTTTCTTCAGCCGCTCTTCGAAATCACCGCGATAACGCGAACCCGCGACCAGCGCGCCGAGGTCGAGCGTGTAGAGCTGCTTGTCCTTGAGGTTCTCCGGCACCTCGCCCTTGACGATTGCCTGGGCAAGGCCTTCGACGACCGCCGTCTTTCCGACGCCGGGCTCGCCGATGAGAACTGGGTTGTTCTTGGTACGGCGCGAAAGAACCTGCATCACGCGCTCGATTTCTTTCTCGCGCCCGATGACTGGATCCAGTTTGTTTTCTCTCGCGGCCTGCGTCAGGTTGCGACCGAACTGGTCGAGCACGAGGGACGTCGACGGCGTACCTTCGCCGCCACCGCCGGCGGCCGCCGGCTCCTTGCCCTGGTAGCCGGACAGCAGCTGGATGACCTGTTGGCGCACGCGGTTGAGGTCTGCGCCCAGCTTGACGAGCACCTGGGCGGCGACGCCTTCACCCTCGCGGATGAGGCCGAGCAGGATGTGTTCAGTGCCGATGTAGTTGTGGCCGAGCTGCAGCGCTTCGCGTAGCGAGAGCTCCAGGACCTTCTTGGCACGCGGAGTGAACGGGATGTGCCCGCTCGGCGCCTGCTGCCCCTGACCGATGATCTCCTCGACCTGCTGGCGCACGCCTTCGAGCGAAATACCGAGCGATTCGAGCGCCTTGGCCGCGACGCCTTCACCCTCGTGAATGAGGCCGAGCAGGATGTGCTCGGTGCCGATGTAGTTGTGGTTGAGCATCCTGGCCTCTTCTTGGGCCAGAACAACGACGCGCCTTGCGCGGTCGGTAAATCTTTCGAACATGCTCGCTCCTTGCGGAAGCGGTGCCAGGGAGCCGGCCGGCTCCCTTCACCGCATGCTAGTCCCGTGCCACGCCCATACGTCTGTCAACTCTGACGTTCCCAGCAACCGCTGGGTTCATCACGGGCTCTATCGGACGGGGGTCGTGTTTTCTACAACGCCGGCGCCGGAAAGAGGATTCCGGCTACGTCGTGTGCTGTAAGCGAACATGGGCCGAGCCGCGTCAGTGCGCGGCGGCGTACTTCTCCGCCAGGTCCGCCGGGATGCGGCCACGCTCCGGCACTGACAACCCCTGTGACCTGGCCCAATCCCGGATCTCGGCGGCTTCCCCGGAGCCACCGTGGCGCCCGCGGCGGCGCGCACCCGGACGTGAACCTCGTCCGGCGGCCCGCCGGGCAACGCCGACGTAACGGGCGAGGCTGTCACGCATCTCGTCGGCGTGGGTGTCGCAGAGGTCGATTTCGTACGACGAGCCATTGACGCCGAATGCCACGGTCTGCGTGCCGGGAGTTTCGTCTTCATGCAAATCACAAACCAAAATGACCTGGACCCGCTGCGCCATTTCACTCCTCGCATTTCTCCGGCAATGCCATCTCAGAATTCCCTGAGAATTTACGCAACAAATCGGCCTACGCCAAATCGGCAACTCCTCAGCGTTTATCCCAAAGGCCCCGCACCGAGCCGTGTGCGTCGTTACAGTCCGGAGCACGGGAGGAGGTGAACGCGTGCAGACGTGCGCCACCTGCGACGAGGCGGTGCCCGGCGGCGCCCGGTTCTGCCCCTCGTGCGGAACTGCCTGCGCTGCCGCGTGCCCGGCTTGCGGCACCCCGGCCGTCGGACGGTTCTGCGCCGACTGCGGCAGCCCGATTTCGGGGATAGCGGCCGCTCCGCAACCGGTCGTCATACCGACGCCACGCACGGCTGAGCGACGCATCACCTCGGTGCTCTTCGGCGACCTCGTCGGTTTCACGACCCTGTCCGAGGCCCGTGACGCCGAAGAAGTCCGCGAGCTGCTCTCCCGCTACTTCGCCACCGCTCGCACAGTCATCGAGCGCTATGGCGGCATCGTGGAGAAGTTCATCGGCGACGCCGTCATGGCGGTGTGGGGCGTTCCCACCGCGCACGAGGACGACGCCGAGCGCGCCGTCCGGGCCGGGCTGGACCTTGTGGACGCGATCACCGCACTCGGTGACGAGACGGGCATGGACAGCCTCGCTATGCGCGTCGGCGTGGTGACGGGCGAAGTCGCCGTCACCCTCGGCGCCACCGGCGAGGGGATGGTGGCGGGCGATGCGGTCAACACCGCGGCACGTGTTCAGTCAAGTGCGACGCCGGGCCGGGTGTGGGTCGATGAACAAACGCGTGAGCTGACGGCCGCCGCCGTCGTCTACGACGACCGCGGCTGGCAGGAGCTCAAGGGCAAAGCCGCGCCACAACGGTTGTTCGAGGCGCGGCAAGTTGTTGCCGCCGTCGGCGGCGCCAGGCGCGTTGACGGTCTCGAGGCTCCGTTCAGCGGCCGCGACCGAGAGTTGAGGATGGTCAAGGAGCTGTTCCACGCATGCATGGAGGAGGGGCGGCCGCGACTTGTCACCGTCTACGGCGCCCCGGGCGTCGGGAAGACCCGCCTCGGCTGGGAGTTCGACAAGTACACCGACGGCATCAACATCGTCATCACCATGCACCGCGGTCGGTGCTTGTCCTATGGCGACGGCGTCGCTTTCTGGGCACTCGCAGAAGTTGTCCGTGGCCGACTTCGCATCGTCGAGGGCGACAGCACCGAGACAGTCGTCGAGCGGCTTCGGCAGGGTCTGCTCGAGTACGTGCCCGACGCCGAGGACCGCGCCTGGCTGCTTCCGCGGCTGGCAACGCTCCTTGGTGTTGCCGACCATGTCGCCGGCGGGACGTCGTTCGATCGCGACGACCTGTTCGGTGCATGGCGGACGTTCTTGGAACGGGTCGCGCGTTACGACGACTCTGCGGGCGCGGTCGTGCTGCTCGACGATCTGCAATGGGCGGACCAAGCGCTGCTCGATTTCATCACGCACGTGCTCGACCACGCGCAAGTCCCGATCTTCATGCTGGCGCTGGCGCGCTCCGAGCTAGCGGACAAGGCGCCTGCCCTCGCCCGCGCACGCAGGGCGACCGCGCTACACCTCGAACCGCTTCCCGACGCGCAGATGTCGAGCCTTGTCGATGGTCTCGTCGGTGGCCTGCCGACCGAGCTCCGGGACGCACTGGTCGAACGGTCCGAGGGAATTCCTCTGTATGCCGTCGAAACCGTGCGCGGCTTGATCGACCGGGACGCAGTCGTTCCGAAAGATGGTCGGTATGTGCTCGCGCCCGACGCCGCGGACCGCATCGACGTTGCCGACCGTTCCCTGCCGACCAGCCTGCACACCCTCATCGCCAGCCGACTCGACGGGTTGCCGGCTGACGAGCGCAGCGTCGTACAAGACGCCGCGGTCCTCGGCCTCTCGTTCACGGTCGCCGGCCTGGCTGCCCTGATGACCGCGGTCGGCGACCAGGCCGACCTGCACATCGCGTTGCCATCGCTCGTCCGGAAAGAGATCTTCTCGATCGACGCGGATCCGCGGTCGTCCGAGAACGGCCAGCACCGATTCGTGCAGGCGATGGTCCGGACGGTTGCCTACGAAACGTTGTCGCGTCGCGACCGAAAGGCTCGGCATCTCGCTGTCGCCGAGTTTCTCGCGCGCGAGCCGGACGCCGACGCGATCGCCGCCGTACGCGCCAGTCATTACCTGGACGCTCGAGCCGCCGCCGGGTCCGACGACGACGCCGACGAACTCGCGGCGCGAGCGGTCGAACTTCTCGAGCTCGCCGCAAAGCAGGCGCGGGTGCTCGGCGCGCCGTTGGAGGCGCGTCGACATCTGGAGACAGCACTCGGGCTCGTCACCGATGCGCCGACAGTGGCCCGTCTCACCGAGCTCGCGGCGCGCGCCGCGCTCGGTGCAGGGGCGGCGACAGACGCCGTCTCGCTCGCCTTGAACGCGCAGGCTGCTTATGAGGACGCAGGGCAGCCGGTCGAGGCTGCCCGTGCCCTCGCCCTCTGGGGCGAGTCGCTCATCTTCCTGGGGCAGAGCACGGCGGTGCTCGAGCCGCTGTCGAGCGCGTACGAACAACTGAGGGAACAGCCGGAGGCAGCCGAGGTAGCAGCCGCGCTCGCGCTCGGTGTCGCTCGCGCCTACTACATCGCCTCCGGGCAGAACACGCTGGCGCTCGAGTGGTTCGACCGCGCTGTCGTCCTCGCCGAAGCCCTCAACGACCTCCCACTGCTTGCCTCGACGCTCGCGTCGTACGCCGGTGCTTTGATCCTCGACGGTCGTTCGCACATGGGCCTTGGCCTCTTGCAGGTCGCGTTGGACCTCGCTCGGCGGACCGATGACCCCAAGCTCGAACTGCGTCCGCTCAACAACCTCGTCAGCTTCCTGGCCAGCCGCGACCCCGCGCTTGCCCGTGAGTACGCCGAGGCGGCGCTCGCGATTGTGCGTCGCATCGGTGACCGGGACTGGGGGCAGTACGTTCTGGCGAGCTCAGGCCATGTCTATTGGAACCTCGGCGCTTGGGACGACGCCTTGGTCGTTCTGGCAGAGGTCGCCGAAGGACCGGTGCAGGAGACAAGTTCGAGCACACCTGTGACCTACGTCTATTCAGGCGCAATCGGCGATGCCCGTGGGATCGAGATGACGATCCCGGAGCTGGCAGCCGCGCAAACGGGTCAGCACACCGACCTCATGCTGGAAGCCGGGCTGTTGATGACACAGGCAGCGAAGGCGCGCCGTCTCGGGGATCTGCATCACGCTGCGGAACTTTCGCGTTCAGCCTTCGAGGGTTGCCATCAGGCGAGCGGCATCGACGACGACTTCCCGGTGTTCTGGCTCCTGGCTATCGACGACCAACTCGCTGTGGGAAACGTCTCGAACGCAAGCGAGATGCTCGCCGTCGTCGGGAATGCGCCGCGCGGCCGGGTCCCTGCCCTGCAGGCAGCGTTGCTCCCGTGGCTGCGCGCGCGCATCGCAGCCAAGGCCGGCGAGCCGGACAACGTCGCCGTCGATTTCCAAACCGCAGCAGTGAAGCTGCGGCAGTTCGGCGCCCCGTTCTTTGTCGCGCGCGCACTGCTTGACCATGCGGAATGGCTCGACGCGCAGGGCGATGTAGCAGCGGCTATGCCGCTGGCCGCTGAGGCCTACGACCTGTTCTCGTCGTTGCGCGCAGCGGCCTGGGTGCCCCGCGCGGCCCGCATTACGGGTGAGCGGCTCACTCAGGCCGTACCAGCGGGAACGTGATTGCCTCGCGAATGTTGACGCCGGCCAGCAACATGACCAGCCGGTCCACACCCATTCCCATTCCCCCCATCGGGGGAGCGCCGTACTCCAGGGCGCGCAGGAAGTCCTCGTCGAGCTGCATGGCCTCCGGGTCGCCGCCTGCGGCCTTGGCGGACTGCTCGGTCAACCGGCGACGCTGCTCGACGGGGTCGACGAGCTCCGAGTAAGCCGTGGCCAGCTCAACCCCGGCGAGGATCAGATCCCAGGCCTCGGTGAGCCGCGGGTCGTCCCGATGCGCACGGGTGAGTGGGCGAACCTCGACCGGGTAGTCGCGCACGAAGGTCGGCTCCAGCAGGGTGTGCTCGACCAGCTTCTCGAACAGCTCGAGCACGATCTCGCCGGCCGACCAGCCCGGTTGCAGCGCGACCCCGTGAGCGGCGGCGATCCTCACCAGCTCGTCGACTGACGTCTCGGCCGTCAGGGCCGAGCCGACAGCGTCACTGACGGCGCCGTGGATCGTCACCGACGTCCACGGTTTCGCGAGATCAATCTCGCCGCCGTGACCGTCGGGTATGACGGTTCCGCCCATCGCCTCCGCGGCGTTGACGATGAGATCGCGAGTCAGTTCCGCCATCGTGTCGTAGTCGCCGTAGGCCTCGTAGGCCTCGAGCATCGTGAACTCGGGGTTGTGCGTGGTGTCGACGCCTTCGTTGCGGAAGGTGCGGCCGATCTCGTAGACCCGGTCGATGCCGCCGACGACCAGTCGCTTGAGCGGCAGCTCGAGCGCAATCCGGAGATACATCTCCTGGTCGAACACGTTGAGGTGCGTCGTGAACGGTCGAGCCGCAGCACCGCCGTTGGTGGTCTGCAGGACTCCTGTCTCGACTTCCGCATAGCTCCGAGCGTCGAAGGTGGCGCGCAGGCTCCGCAACGCTTTTGCGCGGGCGTGGACGAGCGCTCGCGCTTCGGGATTCACCACCAGGTCGACGTAGCGCTGCCGCACGCGGGTCTCCGGGTCGGCGAGCCCCTTCCACTTCTCGGGCAATGGCCGCAGCGCCTTGCTCGCCAGCACCCAGCGATCGGCAAGCACCGACAGCTCTCCGCGCTTGCTGCTGATGACCTCGCCCTCGACCGCCACGTGGTCGCCCAGGTCGATGTCTCGCTTCCACGCCTCGAGTGACGCTTCGCCGACCTTGTCCAGCGACAACATCACCTGCAGGTCACCGGTGCCGTCGCGCAGAGTGGCGAAGCAGAGCTTTCCGCCGTCGCGCCTGAGGACGACGCGCCCGGCAACCGCGACGTGCTCGCCCGTCGCCGCGTCCGCCGCAAGATCACCGAAGCGGCCGCGCAGGTCGGCAAGCGTCGTCGTGCGCGGAACGGAAACGGGATAGGGGTCGACGCCTTCCGCGCGGATGCGCTCGAGCTTCTCCCGCCTGATGCGTTCCTGTTCAGGCAGGTCTTCCGGCTCCGGTGGCACCGGAACAGGTTAGAGCGTCAGTCGTAGACGATGACCCCGCGCAGGTTGACGCCCGCCGCCATGTCCTCGTAGCCCTGGTTGATGTCGTCGAGCTTGTAGGTCTTCGTGACCAGCTCGTCGAGCTTGTATTGCCCGGCCTTGTAGAGCGACAGGATGTTCTTGATGTCGTGCATAGGGTTGCTCGCGCCGAACAGTGAGCCCTTGACCGTCTTTTGATAGAGCGTGAGTACGTCGCCGTTCAGCTGGATGGTGTTCTCCGTCATGGGTCCGAGACCCACCACCACGATCGTGCCGGCCTTGCGGGTCGCGTCGAACGCCTTCTGGACCACCTCTGAGCCGACGACACCGACAGTGACGATCGCGGCGTCCGCACCGACGCCATTGGTGAGCTCGTAGGCGGCCATCACGGCCTCGTCGCCAGTCGCGTAGGCATGGGTCGCGCCGAACTCCAGCGCCTTCTCGCGCTTGAACTCCAGCGGGTCGACGGCGATGACCGCGCGCGCTCCCGCGTGCTTGGCGCCCTGCACCGCGTTGATGCCGATGCCACCCACACCGAAGATGACAACCGTGTCGCCGGGACGCACCTCGGCGGAGTAGACCACCGAACCCCAACCCGTGGGCACGCCGCACCCGACGAGCGCGGCCTTCTCGAGCGGGATGTCGTCGTCGATCTTGACGACGGAGTTGCGTGACACGACCGCACGCTCACTGAACGTGCCGAGCATGCACATGCCACCGAGGTCCTGTTCACCGGAATGGAAGCGGAACGTGCCGTCCGGAAGGCAGCCGTCGAGAAGCATCGCGCCGAGGTCGCAGAGGTTCTGGTGCCCGGTCGAGCACCAGCGGCACTTGCCGCACGTCGGCAGGAATGAGCAGACGACGTGGTCGCCGGGGGCGATGTCGTAGACACCGTCGCCGACCGCCTCGATGACGCCCGCGCCTTCGTGGCCACCGACGATCGGATAGCGCGACGGCATGTCACCGGTCCGCACGTGGTCGTCGGAATGACACAACCCGGAGGCGGCGAACTTGACGACGACCTCGCCTGCCTTCGGCGCGTCGAGATCGAGCTCGACGATGTCCCAGGACTTGCCGGCTTCCCACATGACCGCTGCTCGGGTCTTCATCGTTGCCTCCCGTTCGCAGAACCTCGTTCGGCGACGGTACTACTCAGTTCCGTTCGAAAACCAGGCGCAGGCCGATGAGCGTCAGGTCGGGCTCGTGCTCAGTGATCGTCTCGGCTTCGTCGATCACGAGGTTCGCGAGACCACCAGTCGCGACGACGACCGGCTCGGCGTCGAGCTCCGAGGTGATCCGGCGGACTAAACCGTCGATCTGACCGGCAAAGCCGTAGATGATCCCGGACTGCAACGCTTCGACCGTCGACTTCCCGATGACTGCGCGTGGTCGCACGAGCTCGACCTTGAGCAGCCGAGCAGCACGCGCTGCGAGGGCATCGACGGAGATCTCGATGCCGGGAGCGAGCGCGCCCCCGAGGAACTCCCCCTTCGCGCTGACGACATCGAAGTTCGTCGACGTGCCGAAGTCCACGACGATGGCCGGGCCGCCGAACAGATGGTGGGCGGCTAGTGCGTTGACGATGCGGTCGGCGCCGACCTCGCGCGGGTTGTCATAGAGGATCGGTACGCCGGTCTTGACGCCAGGTTCGACGATGACGGCCGGCACGGTTGGGTAGTAGCGGTCGAACACGGCGCGAAGCTCATGCAGCACCGCCGGCACCGTCGAACAGGACGCAATCCCGTCGGGGGTGTCGTAGTCAGCGAGCAACCCGCGCAGCAACAGCGCAATCTCGTCCGCGGTCGCGCGCGCGTCGGTTTTGATCCGCCACGAGTCGATGAGCTGCTCACCCTTGAAACAGCCGATGACGGTGTTGGTATTGCCGACGTCAATGGTCAGCAGCATCGTCAGCCACTCCTCAAATCGACGCCAATGTCCAGGACTGGCGACGAGTGCGTCAGGGCACCGACGGACAGGTAGTCGACACCCGTCTCAGCCACCGCACGAGCGACGTCGAGGGTGAGACCACCGGTCGCCTCGAGCTCGGCGCGGCCGTCCGTGAGAAGCACGGATTCGCGCAAGTCGGACAAGCTCATGTTGTCGAGCAGCAGAAAGGTCGCGCCCGCATCGAGGGCTTCGCCGACTTGCGCCGGCGTATCGCACTCGACCTGCACGTCGACATCAGGGAACAGGTCGCGAACCGCGCGATAGGCCGCAGCGACACCGCCGGCTGCGACGACATGGTTGTCCTTGATGAGAGCGGCGTCGTACAGGCCCATTCTCTTGTTGGTGCCGCCGCCGCAGCGCACGGCGTACTTCTCGAGTGAGCGCAGGCCGGGCGTCGTCTTGCGCGTGTCGAGGATGCGCGCCGACGTTCCGGCTACCTCGTCGACCCAGCGCCGGGTTGCGGTCGCTATGCCGGACAGATGACACATCACGTTGAGCGCGGTGCGCTCCGCGGTCAGCAGCGCCCGGGCCAGGGCGCGGGCCGACAGCAACACATCACCGCGATCGACACGATCGCCGTCCTGGACACGCTCACTGACGACGACCGAGTCATCGCTGGCGATCTCGAGGACCGCACGGACCACCTGCACTCCGGCCACCACACCGGGTCCTCGCGCGACGAAGTCCGCGACGCCTTCAAGGTCGAACGGCACCGTCGCGACACTCGTCACGTCAAGGCCGGTGCCGAGATCTTCCTCGAGCGCCCGACGTATGACGGACTCCACCTCGGCCGGGTCCAGCCCAGCCTTGCGGAGCGCGGTGTGCACGTCGGCCGTCAACGTCATGTCACGGCCTCCGCATGGCCGAGCAGTCCGGCATCGGTGAGCCGGCTGACCCAGCGCACCCGCCAATGCTCGTCGTCCCGCGCCGGGAAGTCATCGCGCCAGTGACTGCCGCGAGTCTCGACGCGGCGGGTCGCCGCATCAACGAGCGCAGCAGCGATCGTCAGCAGATTCGTCGTCTCCCACGAGTCGGGATCTGCTGCGACGGTGGTGCGATCGGCAAGCTGCTCGATGGTCTTCGCCGTCGTCGCCAGACTGCCGGAGTCGCGGAGCACGCCGGCGCCTTCGGTCATCGCTCGTTGCAGGTCGGCGCGTGCTGCGGGCTCCACCAGCCCCGCCGGCAGATCCGCCTCCATGGCGGGGCCCGGCGAGGCCAACTCTGTCGCAATGGTCTCGGCGATGCGGTTCGCGAAAACCAGCCCTTCGAGCAGGGAGTTGGAGGCGAGCCGGTTCGCGCCGTGCACACCGGTGCACGCGACCTCGCCGCATGCGTACAGGCCGGCGACAGACGTACGCCCGGCGAGATCGGTGCGAACGCCACCACTTGCGTAGTGAGCGGCAGGAGCGACCGGGACCAGGTCCCGCGCCGGATCCAGACCGATCTCGGCACAGTTGGCAACAAGCGTGGGGAACCGGCGCTGCAACAACTCCGTGCCCAGGGCACGCGCATCGAGGTAGAGGTGGTCGACGCCTTCCGCCGCCATCACCCTCGCCATCTGCTTCGCGACCACGTCACGCGGCGCGAGGTCACCCAGCGGATGCGTGTCCCCCATGACGGATCGGCCCCGCGCGTCCACAAGGACCGCGCCCTCACCGCGCAACGCCTCGGTGACGAGCGGCTGCCTGCCGGTTGCCCCTGCACCGCGAAAAAGAGCCGTCGGGTGGAACTGAACAAACTCCAAGTCAGCAACGGACGCGCCGGCTCGCAAGGCGAGGGCGACACCGTCACCTGTGGAGACATCAGGGTTGGTCGTCGAGGCATAGACCTGGCCCATCCCGCCGGTGGCCAGGACAACGGCGCGCGCGTCCACGGCTCCGACGCCGTCGCGGGTGCCCTCGCCGAGGACGTGCAACGTCAGACCACAAGCGCGGCCCACGGTGTCGAGGCGCAGGTCGAGGACCAGCGCGTGCTCGATCGCCTCCAACCCGGCGTCGTGGACGGCGGCAATCAGTGCGCGCTCGACTTCCTGGCCGGTCGCGTCGCCGCCGGCGTGGACGATGCGGCGGCGCAAGTGACCACCCTCGCGGGTGAGCTCGAGCTCGCCGTCGCGCGCGCGATCGAAGTGCGCCCCCAGCGCGGCTAAGGCGCGGACCTGAGCCGGTCCCTCGTCGACGAGCACGCGGACGGCTGCCGGATCGCACAGGCCTGCGCCCGCAGCGATCGTGTCGGCGAAGTGAGCGTCCGGCGAGTCTTCCTCGGACAACGCGGCGGCGATGCCGCCCTGCGCCCATCGGGTCGAGCCCGCGTCGAGCAGTGCCTTGGTGACCAGCAGCACCTTCGGGTCGTCGTACCCGTTCGCCCGCAGCGTCTGCCGGCACCGCAGCGCGGCAGTCAGCCCCGCGATGCCGCTACCGACGACGACGACATCCGCCGCCGTCGTCCAGCCGGGCGGCGGCGCGGTGAGCCGCCGCGGGATCACATCAAGACCGTACGGCGGGCGAAACGACGCGCAGGTGGTCACCCCGGACGAGTCCCATCTCGGGCAGGACCTCGGCCGGATCGGCGCCGGTCCCGACAATTGCGTTGGACGCATCGACGAAGACGACGCGAGGGGCGAGCGTCCGCGCCTCGGCATCGGTCACGGTGCAGTAGCTGATGATGATGACGATGTCACCCTCGTGCACCAAGCGGGCGGCCGCGCCGTTGATGCCGATGACCCCGCTGCCGCGTTCGCCGGTGATGACATAGGTCTCGATGCGTGCACCGTTGGTGACGTCGACGATGGCCACCTGCTCACCGGGCAGGAGGTCGGCCGCTTCCATGAGGTCGGCGTCGATGGTGACCGAGCCCACGTAGTGGAGGTCGGCCTGCGTGACCGTCGCGCGATGGATCTTGCTCTTGAGCATCGTGCGGAACATGGTTGCGATCCCTTCAGCCTTCAGCCCGCGTCGGGTGCCGAGGTCGTGTGCTCGCCGGAGGTTGCGAGCGTTACCTGAACATTGTCGATCAGCCGCGTTGTTCCCACGCGGGCGGCCACCAGAAGCCGCGCCGCGCGGGTGTCCGATCCCGCGGGTTCCCACGTCTCGTCGTCGACCAGTGCCAAATAGTCCACCGTCACTTCTGACGTCGCGCCGAGGACAGCGTGGGCAGCGGCAAGGGCCGCAGCCGCACCACTGCCGGCGGCAGCGACGCCGGCATTCAACGCTTTGTTCAACGACTCAGCGACCGATCGGTCACTGTCGGACAGATAGGTGTTGCGACTCGAGAGTGCGAGGCCGGAGGTCTCACGCACGGTGGGCACCGACCGGACCTCGACCGGAAAGTCCAGATCGCGCACCATCTGCCGGATCAGCTCGAGCTGCTGCGCGTCCTTCTCACCGAACAAGGCGACGTCCGGCGCAGTGAGGTGCAGGAGCTTCGCGACGACGGTGAGCACCCCATCGAAATGACCCGGCCGGTGTTCGCCCTCGAGCCGATCGCCGAGTGCACCGGCCGACACGCGGATGTCCGGCGTACCGCACGGGTAGATGATGTCGGTCGTCGGTGCGAAGACAAGTTCCACCCGTTCGTGCTCGCACAGCGCGAGATCGGCTTCGAGCCGAGACGGATATCGGTCGAGGTCCTCGCCGGCGCCGAACTGCAGCGGGTTGAGGAAGATCGTGACCACCACTGAGTCACCGACCTCGTGCGCACGACGTACGAGCTCGACATGGCCGGCATGAAGCGCGCCCATCGTCATCACGACGGCGACCTGGCCAGTGAGCTCAGCGCGACAGGTAGCCAGCTCTTCGCGCGTCCGCGCAACCTTCACGGCTGCCCCTCATCCGTAGCGAGAACGTCCAGCAGGGCCTCGGCGCGATCGGTGTCGAGGACTCCGGCACCGAGCGCGCGCACTGCGCCAAGTCGCGACATGGCAACGTACGCCGCCCGCACCGGTGGTTCGTCGAGCACCTGCAGGTGAGCACGCACGGTGCCGGCATCGCCGCGCGCAACCGGACCGGTCATGGCGGCGTCACCGTGGCGAAGTGCGTTGTCGAGCGCGGCCCCCAACAACGGCCCGAGCATGCGCCCTGGATGTTCGACTCCGGCAGCGCGCAACAAATCAGCGGACTGGTTCACCAAGGTCACGAGGTGGTTGGCGCCGAGCGCGAGCGCGGCGTGGTAGAGCGGCCGGAGTGGCTCATCGACCCAGACAGGCTCCGCGCCCATCTCGATGACGAGCGCTTCGGCTGCGAGGCGCAGCTCCTCCGGAGCGGTGACGCCGAAACAGGCACCGGCCAGCCGTTGCAGGTCGACGTCGCTGCCGGTGAACGTCATGACCGGATGCATGGCCAGCGGCAGCGCGCCGGCCGCGGTCAGCGGGTCGAGAACACGAAAGCCGTGAGCACCGCTCGTGTGCGCGACGAGAGTGCCTGCACGGACGACCTCCGCTGCAGCGAGACCACCGATGAGGTCTGGAAGCACGTCGTCGGGGACGCACAGCAGTAACAGGTCGGCTGACGTCGCCACCTCGTCGGGCGGGCGGACCGCGGCCTCGGGTACGAGCGCCTCGGCGCGCCGCCGGCTCGCCTGCGAGACGGCCGCAATGGCGCGCGGATGATGACCGGCGCGTGCAAGCGCCGCGGTGAGCACCGCGCCGACCCGGCCGGCACCGATCGTGCCCACGCCAAGGCGCGCCGGGCGGTCGGCAGGGGCAGACGAGGTCATCAGCGTTCCAGTCCTCGGTGGGTACCGGACAAATGTCAGGCTACCCGCGTGAGCGCGGACGCTTTTGCGCGCGGGGCACGACCAGATTGGCGGCCCTGGCGGGTCGCGATGGCGGACGCGCTCTACGGGCCGTACGGCTTCTACCGCTCCACGGGCGCGCCCGCCCGGAACTTTCGGACCTCGGCGCACACGTCTCTGGCCTGGGCAGCAGCGATCGGCCGGCTGCTTGATCGGGCCGACGCCGCGCTGGGACACCCCGCGGACTTCACCGTCGTCGACCTCGGCGCAGGTGGGGGCGAGCTGGTCGCGGCTCTGGCGGCAGACGCACCACAGCGCTGGACGCTCATAGGCGTCGACGTCGCTCCTCGTCCCGCCACGCTGTCCGACCGGGTCGGCTGGCGGGAAGCGCCGCCGGACGCCTTCGAGGGTGCGCTAGTGGCCGTGGAATGGCTCGACGTCGTTCCGGTCGACGTCGTCGAGCTCACCGAGCACGGCCCGCGCCTGGTCGAGGTGGACGGGGCCGGTCACGAGCGGCTCGGTGGCGAGCCAAGTGCCACGGATCTCGACTGGCTCGCGCAGTGGTGGCCGCTCCGCGAGGTCGGCGACCGTGCCGAGCTCGGCCGGTCACGCGACGAGGCATGGGCGGACATGCAGGCGCTGCTGCGGCGTGGTCTGGCCGTTGCCATCGACTATGCGGCAGATCCACGCCGTGACATCGCGGGGACGTTGACCGGCTACGCCGCCGGACGTCAGGTCGTGCCGGTGCCGGACGGCTCGATGGACCTCACCGCGCATGTGCTGTTCGAGTCGCTGCGGACAGGCGACGCCGAGGTGCGCATGCTCACCCAACGAGACGCTTTGCGGGCGCTGGGGGTGAGCGGCGCACGCCCGCCATACGAGGGCGATGCGGCGGCGTACGTCGCTGCGCTGTCACAGGCGGGCGCGGAAGCCGAGCTGCTCGCACGAGGTGGTTTGGGTGACCATCGCTGGCTGCTTGCGCAACGCGACATGTCACCCGCCATGATCGAGCTGGACGTCGATGAGGAGACCTGATGGCACGTATCGACCTACCGGACCCTGCCACCGAGGGTGCAGATCAGCTCGAGGTGACGCGTGCCTTGCAGCTCGTGCCGCACTTCACCGACGTCGTCACGGGATATGAGCGCGCGGTGGCGCGCAGTCAGCTCGACCGGCGATTGCACGAGCTCGCCCGCTATCGGATCGCGCAGCTCAACGACTGCGCGGTGTGTCTTGCGTTTCGCTGGGATGCGGCGGGTGTGAGCGAGGACGAGCATGCGCTCGTGTCCGAGCATGACCAGCACGCCACGTTCACTCGCGCGGAGCAAGCGGCCCTGACATTCGCCGAGTTGTTCGCCACGAACTCGACGGCGATCTCCGACGACCTGATCACGACGTTGGTCGAAGAACTTGGTACGGCAGGACTCGTGGACCTGACGCTTGTCGTCGGCAAATACGTCGCCATGGGCCGGTTCATGCAAGTACTCGGCCTTGACCAGGAATGTCAGCTCGACGCCGCACGACTGACGCAGCGCGCATGAGCACGATGCCGTCGCGACCCCGGATCGAACCGTTGCCGCCGCACCCGAGCGACCCCGGGCAGCTGAACATCTTCAGGACGATGGTGCGCAACAAGCCGCTGTTCACGGGATTTCAGACCCTCGGCAGCTACTTGCTCACAGGTGATGCGCTGCCGGCACGCGAGCGCGAGATCGTCATCCTGCGCGTCGGCTATCGCGCTGGTGCGGAATACGAGTTCGGCCAGCACACGCGCATCGGCCTGCAAGCCGGACTGACCGAGGACGAGATCGCGCGCATCGCGACGTCGTCAGTCAGCGAATGGGAGCCGGCGGACGAGGCGCTGATTCACATGGCTGACGAGTTGTGCGCGGACGATGTCGTCAGCGAAGCCACGTGGGCAGCACTGAGAACCACATGGAGCGAGGAGCAGATGCTCGACCTGCTCGTGCTCGCCGGCTTCTACCGCCTGGTGTCCGGCATGCTGAACAGCGTTGGCGTCGCCCTGGAGCCGACAACTCCTGGCTGGCCCGCAACGGCAACAGACCGTCGCTCGGCGCCGCGGGATCCGTCGTGAGCGGACGGCTGGCCGGCCGTCGCATCCTCGTCGTCGGCGGTGGCACCAGACGTAGCGACGAAGCCGACGCACCGATGGGCAACGGACGAGCCATCGCTGTTGCAGCCGGCCGCGATGGGGCAGCAGTAGCTGTCACCGACGTGGTCAAGGAGGCGGCCAACGAGACCGCAGAGCTCGTGCGCGGAGTCGGGGCCACCGCTCATGCGCTCGCCTCCGATGCGGCGGATCCCGACGCTTGTGCGGACGCAGTCGCGTGGGCGGTGGACACGCTCGGCGGGCTCGACGGGCTTGTACTGAACGTCGGCATCGGCGGGGGTTTCGGGTTAAGCCACACCTCGGCCGACGACTGGGACCAGGCGTTCGCCGTCAACGTCCGGTCGCACTTCCTCTATCTGAAGGCTGCTGTGCCGGTCATGGGCGAAGGCTCGTCGAGCGTTCTGATCTCGTCGATCGCCGGACTCAAGCCGGGCACCGGAGTTCCGTCATACGACTCGTCGAAGGCGGCGCAGATCGGACTCATGCGACATGCCGCACGGGAGGCGGCTCGCTCGGGTGGTCGCGTGAACGTGGTTGCGCCTGGCCTCATCGACACACCGCTCGGTCGCATCGCCAGCGCCGGGCGGCCGAGCCGGGAGCGGACGCCAGTTCCGCTCGGCCGCCAGGGCACCGCCGAAGAAGTAGCTAGCGCCGTCGTCTTCCTGCTCTCCGACGAGGCCAGCTACATCACCGGCCAGGTGCTCACGGTGGACGGCGGCCTGTCCACACTGATCTGACAGGATCGTTCGGTGAGCGACACTGCGGCACCGCGCGAGCTGACGGTTGCGACCGGCAGCGGCATCCACGCGGCCGACATGGTGCTCAACATCGGCCCGCAGCATCCGGCGACACATGGCGTCCTCCGGCTAGCGCTCACTCTCGACGGTGAACGCATCATCCGCGCCGATCCGGTCATCGGATACATGCATCGCGGCGCGGAGAAGCTGTTCGAGGCGCGCGACTATCGCCAGATCATCGTGTTGGCCAACCGGCACGACTGGCTGTCGGCGTTCAGCAACGAACTCGGTGTCGTCCTAGCGGTCGAGCGGATGCTCGGCATGGATGTGCCCATCCGTGCGGTGTGGGCACGCACATTGCTCGCAGAGCTCAACCGCGCGTTGAACCATTTGATGTTCCTCGGCAGCTATCCGATCGAGCTCGGCGCGATCACGCCCATCTTCTATGCCTTCCGTGAACGAGAAGTGCTGCAAGCCGTGATGGAAGAAGTGTCCGGCGGACGCATGCACTACATGTTCAACCGGGTCGGCGGACTGAAGGAGGATCTGCCCGCGGGGTGGCTCAGTCGCACGTCCGAGGCGATCGCTCTGGTCCGGCGTCGCGTCAAGGCTGACATCGATGCGCTCGTCCGCGGCAACGAGATCTTCCGAGCAAGAACGCTCGGCATCGGCAAGTTGTCGCCGGAGCTCGCGGAGCGGTACGGCGTCTCCGGACCGATCGCGCGTGCGAGTGGGCTCGACTTGGACCTTCGACGCGATGAGCCTTATCTCGCGTATGCCGACATCCCGCCGGAGGTGTTGCGCATCATCACGCGCACCGACGGCGACAGCCTCGCCCGGTTCGAGTGTCTGCTCGACCAGGTGTACGTGTCGCTGGACATCGCGGAATACTGCGTCGAGAAGCTGACCGAGCTCGGCGGCGGCCCGATCAACGTGCGACTGCCCAAGGTGGTGAAAGCCCCGGAGGGGGCGACATACGCGTGGACCGAGAACCCGCTCGGCATCAACGGGTACTTCCTCGTCTCGCGCGGGGAGCGGACACCGTGGCGAATGAAGCTGCGCACTGCGTCGTTCAACAACATTCAAGTGCTGTCAGAGCTGCTGCCCGGCACTCTCGTCGCCGACATGGTCGCCATCCTCGGCTCCATGTTTTTCGTCGTGGGGGATATCGACAAGTAGCGTCAGTCGGGCTGACGCAGATAGTCGATGAACCTCGCGCGGATGAGCGGCTCGGTGTCGCCTACGCCGCGGCCCATCAGCTCGCGGACGGCTTCAACCGTTTCGGCGATTCCGCCCGTGATGTTGCCCGCCGACGCATCCTCCGTCGCGATGTCTTCCGACGGGGGAAGGTGGCGCACCAGGTCCCAGAAGAACCCGATGTCGTGACGTCGCTCCGCGCGCTCGAACGCCTTGCGGCGCAGTTCCTCTGTCGAGAGCGAGTCGAGTTCCTCTACGGTCGGGCTGTCCCCAGCGCTCATGCCGCAGAGACTACGGGGCGGCGTCGTCGGGAGGCTCCGGCGCACGGCACGCTCGCTCGAGCAGCAACGCCGCGCCAACCAGCCCGAGGCTGCATCCCATCCCCAGGGCGGCCGTGCGGGTGTCCGTGTGTGCGACCCCGGTGGGTAGGCGCGCGACGTAACCCAGGAAGCCGGCGTAAGCACCGAATGCCAGCGCACCAACTATCGAGCTGGCCTTGGCTAGTGCCGCGAGCCGAGCAACGAAGATCGGGTTGATCGGTCTCGTGCCGGCCCGGCCGACCAATCGCGCGCGCGTCGTCGACGCGGTATATGCCTCGGCGAGAGCGATCAACAAGATCCACAACGGTGCGAACTGAGGCGGCGACGAGACGTCTGCGTAGAAGTTCGCTGTTAGCGCATATGCGATGCCGCCGGCAGCAGCAGCGAACACCAACAAGAGCCACGGGCGCGTCGGTCTCATCCGGCCCACCGCCGAACGCCCGACGTGTCCATTCCGCGTACGAGGTCGGACACTCGCCCACGACCGGGCAGTTCTGCGTCCGGATCGACATCGAGCCAGGGCACCAGAACGAACGCGCGTTCGTGCGCGCGCGGATGCGGCAGCGTCAATCGCGGCGAGTCGGAGCGCAGCCGATCGACTGAAACGATGTCGACATCCAGCGTGCGCGGGCCCCACCGCCGGCTGCGCAGTCGGCCACGCATCTCTTCCGCGCGATGCGCGGCCCCCAGCAGCGCATCGGCGTCCGCCGCCTCCAGTAGGGCGACGGCGTTCAGAAACGATGGCACGTCAACAACTCCGACGGGCGCCGTTTCGTACAGGGGCGACACCGCGGTGACCGCGTATTCGCGGGCAAGCGACGCAACAGCGGCGGCGATGTTCGCCGCTCGGTCCCCAAGGTTCGAACCGAGCGACATCACGGCCATCACGGTCGCGGTCTCCGGATGGTGACCGAGATGTCTTCGACGGGGACGGTGACCGGCGCCTCGGGTTTGTGGAGCTCGACGGTGACCGTTTGCACTCGCGGGTCAGCGAGGCAAACCGCGGCCAACCTCTCCGCCAACGTCTCGATGAGGTTCACCGGCTCACCGCCGATGACGTCTCTCAACCGCTCGGCCAGCGCGGCATAGTCGACGGTGTCCATCAGGTCGTCGCTGGTGGCGGCCGGAGCAGTGTCGATGTCGAGCGCAACGTCGACGACAAACGTCTGGCCCTGCTGTCGTTCGTGCGCAAGCACGCCATGAAAGCCGCGTGCGCGCAACCCGCGCAGTCGGATCACGTCGGTCACGAATCGCTGTCCTCGGTCGGCGCAAGCACAGGCGAGCCGTGGTGCAACCACAGCCGCCATCCGTCCGGCCGGCGGCGAAACACGTTGGTCGACACTACGTTCGCGCTCTCGCTCAGGACGCCGTCAGGGTCGGTCACTGCAGTCAGGATGTTCTCCTCGCACGTCACAACCGCAACGTCTGCGTCAACGACGGCCTCCACGCCCGTCAGGAAGAACTGGATGTAGTTGGTGTTGGCCATGATGACCGACCACGAGCGAAGCACCCGCGACCGACCGCGCAACAGCGGCCAACCAGGGTGGACGCAGCACACATCGTCGCCGTGATCCCAGACCGCTTCCATCCGATCCAGGTCGCCGTCTTCGAACGCCGAGTAGAGCTCCTCATTCGCGGCGACGACCGCGTCGATGTCGGTCGTCATACGCGTTCCGACCGATGCTCAGCGTTGATGCGCGCCACGACTCGCACAGCATCAGCACTAGCACGCACGGCATGAACGCGCACACCCCAGGCCCCGGCAAGCGCCGCGACGACTGTGACCGCGGCGGTCGCGTCGTCACGCTCCGCCGCCGCGCGCGGCGGATCTGTTTGCCACAGGCTGCCGAGGAAGGACTTGCGGCTGGCACCGACGAGCATCGGCAGCCCGAGCGACATCAGCTCATCGAGGTGGGCGAGCAGGGCCCAGTTATGTGCCGCGGTCTTCGCGAAGCCGAGACCCGGATCGATGATGAGCTGATCCGTCGCCACCCCCGCAGCGACGACGGCGTCAATCCGCTGCTGCAACTCGGTGCGTACGTCGGTGACAACGTCGTCGTAGTCGGCGTACTGCTGCATGCGGTCCGCGTGCGCGCGCCAATGCATGACGACGTACGGGACGCCCGCGGCGGCGACCACCAGCGGGAGCTCCGCATCGGCCTGGCCGCCCGAGACGTCGTTGACGAGCGTCGCCCCGGCGTCGAGCGCCGCGGCCGCAGTACTTGCTCGCATCGTGTCGATGCTCACGCGCACGCCCGCCGCCGCCAGCCCGGACACGACCGGGATGACGCGGCGCTGCTCTTCGTCCGCCGGCACCCGGGTCGCGCCGGGTCGCGTCGACTCGCCGCCCACGTCCACGATGTCCGCGCCGTCGTCCACGAGAGCCAGCCCGTGCTTGATGGCCGCTTCGGCGTCAGCGAATGTGCCGCCGTCGCTGAACGAGTCGGGCGTGACGTTGACGACGCCCATCACCAGGCAGCGAGCCTGCGACCGCACCGAGCCGCCTTCCTTCACCGACCCAGGATGAGGCTCATCGCCTCCGAGCGCGTCGAGATGCTCTCCCGGAACAGCCCGCGCACGGCGGACGTGACCGTCTTGGCACCCGGCTTGCGCACCCCCCGGATCGACATGCACATGTGCTCGGCTTCGACGACGACGATCACACCGCGCGGTTCCAGCTCTTCTTCGAGCGCATCTGCCACCTGTGTGGTCAGTCGCTCCTGCACCTGCGGCCGGCGCGCATAGAGGTCGACCAGCCGGGCGATCTTCGACAGCCCGGTGATCTCGCCCTTCTCGTTCGGGATGTAACCCACGTGCGCGACACCCACCCAGGGCACCAGGTGGTGCTCGCAGGTACTGGCCACCTCGATGTCCTTCACGAGAACCATCTCGTCGTGCTGCGCATCGAAGATGGTGGTCAGCACGCTGCTCGGGTGAGCGTGCAGCCCGGAGAAGATCTCGGCATACATGCGCGCCACTCGAGCCGGGGTGTCACGCAACCCGTCGCGATCGACGTCCTCGCCGATCGCGAGCAGGATTTCGCGGACCGCTGCAGCGATTCGCTGCTGGTCGATCCCCTCGTCAGGTTTCAATCGGTGGATCGTCGTGTGGTCCGCCGGGCCGTGGTCTTGCGCGTCGCGCCGTTGCTCGCTGTCGTCTTACGCGCGGTCCCGGCCGACCGTGGCGTGCGGGTCCGGCCGTTGCCGTTGGTCGTCGGCTTGAGGTCGGCGACGTCGGCGGGACCGAGCAGCGCGAGCTCATTAGGCGTGAGCACCGGCGGAACATCCTTGGCCGGGCGTCGACGCGGGCTTTCGAAGACGCGGACCGGACGCTTCTTCACCGCGGCGAAGATCTCGGACAGCTCGTCCTTGCCGACGGTTTCCTTGTCGAGCAGCCGCAGGACGAGGTTGTCGAGCACGTCGCGGTATTCGACGAGGATCTCCCATGCCTCGTCGTGCGCGGTCTCGATGAGCGCGCGCACCTCGTCGTCGATCTGCGCGGCGACCTCTTCGGAGAAGTCACGCTCGTGACCGAGGTCGCGACCGAGGAACACATCGCCTTCGTGCCGGCCGAACTTCAACGCACCGAGCTTGTTGCTCATGCCGTACTGCATGACCATCGCTCGTGCGATGCCGGTCGCCTTCTCGATGTCGTTCGCCGCGCCGGTGGTCGGCTCGTGGAACACGAGCTCCTCCGCCGCGCGTCCACCGAGTGCGTAGGCGAGCATGTCCATCATCTCGCTGCGCGTCTGTGTGTACTTGTCCTCGGTCGGCAGGACCATCGTGTAGCCGAGCGCACGACCGCGGCTGATGATCGTCACCTTGTGCACGGGGTCGGTGTTGGGCAACGCGTAGGCGACGAGAGCGTGACCACCTTCGTGATAGGCGGTCACCTTCTTCTCCTTGTCGCTCATCACGCGGGTCTTGCGCATCGGACCGGCCATGACGCGGTCGATCGACTCTTCGAGCATCGACGTCGTGATCAGCTTGGCGTCGGTGCGGGCCGTGAGCAGCGCGGCCTCGTTGATGACGTTGGCCAGATCGGCGCCGGTGAAGCCGGGAGTACGACGGGCAATCACGTCGAGGTCGACGTCCGGTGACAGTGGCTTGCCCTTGGAGTGCACACGCAGGATCGCCTTGCGGCCCTCGAGGTCGGGGCGGTCGACGACGATCTGCCGGTCGAACCGACCGGGACGCAGCAGGGCGGGGTCGAGGATGTCGGGCCGGTTGGTCGCTGCGATCAGGATGACGCCGCGGTTGACGTCGAACCCGTCCATCTCGACGAGCAACTGGTTGAGCGTCTGCTCGCGCTCGTCGTGGCCGCCGCCGAGACCAGCACCACGGTGCCTACCAACGGCGTCGATCTCGTCGACGAAGATGATCGCTGGCGCGTTGGCCTTGGCCTGCTCGAACAGGTCACGCACGCGGGACGCACCGACACCGACGAACATTTCGACGAAGTCAGAACCGGAGATCGAATAGAACGGCACACCCGCCTCGCCGGCGACGGCACGGGCGAGCAGCGTCTTACCGGTGCCTGGCGGGCCATAGAGCAAGACGCCCTTGGGGATCTTTGCGCCGATGGCCTGGAACTTGGCCGGGTTCTCCAGGAACTCCTTGATCTCCTGGAGCTCCTCGATCGCCTCGTCTGCGCCCGCGACATCGGCGAACGTGGTCTTCGGGGTGTCCTTGCTGACGAGCTTGGCGCGTGCCTTCCCGAACTGCATGACGCGGCCGCCGCCGCCCTGCATCTGGTTCAGGAAGAAGAACATGATCAGCACGATCAGCGCGAACGGGATCAGGTTGAAGATCAGCGACAAGAACGGGTTCTCGTGCGAGATCTTGACGCTGTACTTGGGGTGGTTGGGCGCCGTCTTGAGCTCGTCCACCAGGGTGTCGTCGTAGTGCACCGAGTAGCCGGACTCCAGCTTGGTCGCGCCGTCAACCCCAGGCAGCTTCGTGGCGGCACTACCGGGATGCAGCGTGACCTGGACCTGCTGCTCCTTGTCGAGAACGTTCGCCGAGTCGACGTCGCCCGCCGAGATCGCACTCTCGATCGTGTTCAAGGACACGCTCTTGTAGCCGCCGCCGGATGACGTGAGCGTCACCAGCGCGAGCACGAGAACTACAGCCACGATCAGCCACGTGATCGGGCCGCGGATGGTTCGTCTGAGGTTCATCGGCTCGGGCCGCGGCCGGCCCGTCCCTCCTGATCACACCGAAATCCCGTACGACGACGATACCCCGCCGACCTGATCCGAGCGATTGCCGCCGATTACTGGGCGTAAACCTCGGGACGGAGGGTTCCGACGTACGGGAGTTCCCGGTATCGCTCCGCGTAGTCGAGCCCGTAGCCGACGACGAAGACGCTCGGGATGTCGAAGCCCATGTATTTCACCGGCACCTGGACCTGGGCCGCCTCGGGCTTGCGGAGCAGCGCCAGGACCTCGACGGACGCCGGTTGGCGTGACCGGAGGTTGCGAAGCAGCCAGGAGAGCGTGAGCCCGCTGTCGATGATGTCCTCGACGACGAGCACGTCGCGGCCGGCGATGTCGCGGTCAAGGTCCTTGAGGATCCGCACCACGCCGCTGGACGAGGTCGACGAGCCGTATGACGTCACCGCCATGAACTCCATCGACACCGGGAGTGTCAACGCGCGGGCGAGATCGGCCATGACCATGACCGCGCCCTTGAGCACACCGACGAGCAGCACCTCGCGGCCCTCGTAGTCGGCCTCGACCTGTTTCGCCAGCTCGGCGATCTTGTCCGCGATCTGCTGCTCGGAGACGAGAACACCCTCGACGTCCGGGTGAAGATCCGCAGGGTGATGCACGGACGGATGCACTGGCAGCAAAGGTGAGGTCACTGCGGTCGCGCCAAGCGGAGCCAGGGGGACGTCTGCGGTCGCGCCGAGCGGGGCCTAGAAGTCATCGGAATTGCAGCCTGTCACATCGTCGTTCGGCGACCAACCCGCCCGGCAAGAAAACCGCGCCCTGGCCATGCCAATCCGTGACAAGCCGGTCAAGCTCGACGACGTGAACCGCCGCTAGCTCGCCATCGGTCGCGCCCGCGGTCACCGCGGCCGAGCGGAGCACGCGCCGTCGTACCGATCGCGGCATCGCCGCGAGGTCGTCCACCGACAGGGACGGCACCGAGTCCGCCATCGCATCGAGCACGTCCGCGTCGTCCCGCAGCTGCTCGGCTGTGCGCGCTAGTGCCTCGGCGACGCCCGGGCCGACGGCCGCCTCCAGTGCGGGCAGCGCATCGAGGCGCACGCGCACGCGGGTATAGCGCCGGTCCAGGTTGTGCGGGTCATGCCACGGCTGGAGATCGAGCGCGGCGCAGGCCGCCTCGGTGGCCGCCCGGCGGACCGCCAGCAAGGGGCGGAGCCACAGCAGCGACCGAGCGGTCTCTTGCGGGCGCATCCCGGCGAGCGAACGCCCGCCCGATCCACGCGCCAGACGGAGCAGGACGGTCTCCGCCTGATCGTCGAGCGTGTGGCCGAGCGCAACCGCCGATGCGCCCACTTCGGCGGCCACCGCGACCAGAGCGTCATACCGGGCCTCGCGGGCAGCTGCCTCCGGGCCGCCGGATCGCCCTACGGTGACCTCGAAGGGGACGGCCGGCTCCAGGCCGAGCGCGGTGCATTGCTCGATGACCAGGCGCGCGCGGTCCGCCGAGCCGGGCTGCAGCCCGTGATCGACGGTGACGGCACCCGCGCGCAGGCCGCACTTGGGCGCGACCCAGGCAACGGCAGCGGCGAGCGCGAGGGAGTCGGCGCCACCCGAGACCGCGACGAGTACGAGGTCCCCGGCGCCCAGCCCGCCGTGGTCGAGCGCGTTCCGCAAGCCGTCGCGCACGGTGCGGCGCACCTCGGCCACCGACGGATCGATGCGCACGGCGCCGCTTCGGACGTCAGTCGTTGACCGCGGGCAACGCCGGCGGTTGCGGTTGGACGCGGGCAAGCCACCGCTCAGGAGCGCGGATCTCAGCAGCATCGGGCAGCAGTTCCGGCCGGGTCCACACCCGGTTGAGCCCCTCCATGCCGACCTGCGCGACGACCGCACGGACGAAGCTGGCGCCTTCCGCGTATTGGCGCATCTTCATCTCGACACCGAGGATGCGCCGGACGAATCCCTCGACGCCGCCGCTTTGGCGCCGAGCCTCGAAGGACGCACGGATGCGCGCGACGCTGGGTACGACGTCGGGGCCCACGGCGTCCATGACGACATCAGCGTGGCCCTCGACCAGGCTCATCAGGCCGGTGATGCGGTCGAGGACTGCGCGCTGCTCCGGCGTCTGCACGAGCTCGATCAGGCTGAGCTCCGATCCACCGCGAATGACGTCGCTGAGGGACCCGAGCGTGCCGCGAAGCCGTCCCATGAGTGATCCGAAGTCGAGGTCGACGCCGCCGAGGTATTCCCGCAACAGTGCACGCACGTGGTCGTGCAGCCACGGCGCCGCGGCAAACTGCGCGCGGTGGGTGACCTCGTGCAGGCACACCCACAGGCGGAAGTCCCGCGGATCCACGCGCAACGCGCGCTCCACGGTGACGATGTTCGGCGCGACGAGCGTGAGCCGGCCGCCGGGCACACCGTCGGCGGGGGCCGGCCCCAGCAGCTCGAACTGACCGAGCACCCGGGTCGCGAGGTAGGCGAGCAAGCCGCCCACTTCGACGCCGGCGGCGCGTGGCCCTACCGCGGACATGACCGGCCCGAGCGACGTACGCCGTTCTTCGGTGAGCGAGTCCAGGATCGGGTCGAGCAGGGCCTGGAATCCGTCGACATTCGACCGAACCCAGCCGGGCCGATCGACAACGGCAATGGGCGCCTCGACCGCGGCCGTGATGTCCAGCCCGGTGATCCGGCGAACGTGGCCGTCAGCGTCGTCGGCGAGCGATCGGAGCTGCTCCACGACGGCGACCGCTTCGTCCAGCGGCAGCCGAGGGCCCGGCGGCACCAGCCGGGTCGCCGTCGCAGCGGCTAGCTTCCAGTCGACGAGCTGCACCCGTCCACGCTACGTCGCGGCCCGGGCTGGATCACCCGCTGCAGCCGCAGCCGGCGAGCGCCGAGGCGAGACTGTCCAGGGATTCCTCGGCCGGACCGGGCAACGGGACGTGATCGGCGACGAAGGCGAACAGCAGCAGCCGACCGTCGGCGTCGACGACCTGGCCGGCGAGTGCGTTCACGCCGGAGAGGGTTCCGGTCTTGGCGCGAACGACGCCCGCCCCGACGGTCGTCGGGTGCCGGCGATAGCGATCCGCGAGCGTGCCGGTGAAGCCTGCGATGGGAAGTCCTTCGACCAGCGGCCCGAGTCGCACGTCGCGTTGGGCGATGCGCAGCAGCGTGACCAGCGCGAGCGGGGTCACCCGATCGAGACGAGACAACCCACTGGCGTCATACAGCCGCACCCCTGTTGTGGGCGCGCCGAGTTTCTCGACAGCGGCTAGTACGGCGGCGGCTGCGCCGGCGAAGGTCGCGGGTTGACCGAGTTGTCGCGCGAGGAGCCGCCCGAGCGCTTCGGCCAGGTCGTTGTCGCTGGTCGTGAGCATGCGCTGCACGAGTGCAGGGATCGACGGCGACGACACCGAGGCGATGCCAAGCGCGGATGCCGGCGCGGTGGCGGGGCCCGGCGACCCGACAACCTGGACGCCGGCCTTGACGAGTGCGTCGCGGAAGGCGTCCGCCGCTTGCCGGGCCGGATCAGTCGCGCGGGGCGCCGTCGCGCCGCCGGTGAGTCGTGCCTCGTTCAGCTCCAGTGCGGTCAGCGCGCTCACATTGCCCGAGCTCAGATAGCTCGGGGACCAACCCTTTGCGAGCGAGGGCCCCGTCCAGCCGCCGGCGTCGTACCGCAGCCGGACGCGGGATGTCGGGCCGAGCGCGGTCGCAGTCTTAGCGGCAAGGTCGGCGAGTGTCGCCGTGGGTGGGTAGCCAGGCTGCGGCTTCGCGGTCACGGTGACGTCGCCGCCGCCGACCAGATACACCGTGTCGCCGGACCGTGCGACGCCGGTCTCCAACGGCTCACGATCGAGCGTCGTGAGTGCAGCTGCGGCCGTGAGGAGCTTGGCCGTCGACGCCGGTGGAACCGACGTCGTGGCGTCCCGCGCGAACAACTGGGCGCCGGACGTACTGTCGATGACGACTCCGGACAACGACGCGGCAAAGCCTGACTTCGTCAGAGCGTGGCGGAGCGCATCGCGAACGCCGGCAGCGTTGGGGATCGAGTTGCCGGTGAGTTCCGACAGCACGGGGGCGCGGACCGGTTGCCCGCTCGCCGTTGACGGATGCCCGTGCCCCTGCCGACTGGTGGCGACATACACGGCCCCGGCGGCAGCCAGAACGGCGAGTACGGCGGCAACGACAGCGACGCGGGAGATGCGCCAGACGCGCACGTCGGCGACCTCCTCGTACTCGCGCAACCGGTCTTAGGGAAACTAACCCGGTGGAGTTCGACGTGACGATCGAGATCCCCAAAGGGGGCCGTAACAAATACGAGATGGATCACGAGACCGGGCGCATCCGGCTCGACCGGACCTTGTTCACGGCGACGCAGTATCCGGCCGACTACGGATTCGTCGAGAACACGCTCGGTGCGGACGGCGATCCTCTCGACGCGCTTGTCCTGTTGCAGGAGCCGACGTTTCCCGGCTGTCTCATTCGGTGCCGGGCGATCGGCATGTACCGAATGCAGGACGAGATGGGCGGCGACGACAAGGTCCTGTGCGTGCCTGCGCACGATCCGCGGCTCGAGCACCTGCAAGACATTCGGCATTTGCCGGAGTTCGACAAGCTCGAGATCGAGCACTTCTTCGAGGTCTACAAGTCGCTGGAGCCAGGCAAGAGCGTCGAAGGCGCGCACTGGACCGGCCGGCAGGAGGCCGAGGCGGAGATCGAGGAATCGCGTCGGCGGCTGAAGGAATCAGCTCACGAATAGACGCGACTGCCCGCCGCAGGAGGGTGCACCTGCGGCGGGCAGCGTCAGTGATGCGTCTGCTACGCAGTCTTTGAGCGGTCGCCCTTGCCGATGCTGATGGACAGGCCCATGTTGCTGGCGAGTGCACGGAGGAACTCGCCCGCGCCGACCAGGACGATGCCGGTGACGACCGGGTTCTGCCAGTCAGCACGAAGCGACTGACCGAACGCCGTGAACACCGAGTAGTCGATGGCCCAGGCGCCGAGGATGGCGATGCCGACCGTCATGGTCGTCGTCAGCGCCTTCGGAGCCTTGACGGGCAGAACCTCGTCGAGCACCTGGCTGACGACAGCGAGCGCGAGCGCCAGGCCTACGAACACGACGAACGCGTACATCTTGTTGCCTCCTTTGCGACGCACGGCGCGCCGCTCACCACAGTTCGACCAGCGGCGGGAACCTTGGTTACAGCGTTCGGCGTAGTTTTTTTCTGTAACCGCTGACAAGGGCGGGAGGTCGAAGTTCACAGATGGACGTCGACCCGGCGCTCGTCAAAGCGTGTCAACGCGGTGATGCCGGCGCGCTCGATGAGCTGATCCGAGCGACGTACGCCGATGTCTACGCGTTGTGCCGCCGCATGCTCGCCGATCCGGACGAGGCGTCGGATGCGACGCAGGAGGTGTTCGTGCGCGTGATGCGGTCGGTACTCGGGTTCCGCGGCGACGCGGCATTCGGGACCTGGCTGCACCGGGTCACGGTGAACGTCTGTCTCACGACGCTGCGCCGACGTTCACGCGCGCGCGCCGCAGGCATGGTGGCCGGAGGCACGCCGTTCGCGTTGCCCGGTGATGAGCAAGCGCTCGAGTCGGCCGGTGACTCGCCGGAAGACCGAGCGGTGACGGCGGATCTCGCCGCTCGTTCCGAGGCTGCCCTCGCCACCTTGCCGGAAGATGCGCGGGCGGTTGTGGTGTTGCGAGACATCGAGGGCTTGTCGACCAGAGAGGTAGCCGACTTGCTGGGCGTCACGGAGACTGTGGTCAAGGTGCGACTGCACCGAGCCCATGCCCGGCTGCGTACGTTGATCCTCGCCGGCGAACCGGCCGAGGGAGGTGCCGGCGCGTGAGTTCTTCAGACGAGAACGGTACGGCGGACGCACCGCGCTTCTGCCGGGAAGCGCAAGCGCAGCTGCCGTTCCTGGTCAGCGGTGAGCTGACCGGTTGGGGTGCTCGTGTCGTGCGAGCACATGTGAAGCGCTGCGCGGAATGTTCGGCCGAACTCGCACGCCAGGAACAACTGACCACGGCGCTCGCGTCTCTTCGAACGTCACGGCCGGAGCCGCCGCCGGGTTTGCTCGAGGACCTGTTGCAACGGGCCCGCGGTGGCTCGTTGCGCGACCGCGCCGCTGTACCAGCCCGAGGCGCGATCAGCGGCGCCCGCCCCGCAATGTCAGTCGCATTCCTCACGGTCGGCGCCGCCGCATCAACCGGCGTGGGCTACGCGGCATACAAAGGCCTCCGCTGGGCCCTGTCCAAACGGCATTGACGACTTGTCAGCGGCTGACGTTGCTATAGCCACGCCACGTGCTGACAAGTCTCAAACGTCGATGAGGGTGTTGCGGTTGTCGGGGGCGACCAGGCGGTGGGCGATGGCGTTCTCGTCGTCCGTCTGTTCCTGCGATGCTCGTTCGGCCGCCACTCGCGCGTCGTATGCCGCGATCTCGCGTGTGAGCTGTTCGTCGTCCCAACCAAGAACATCGCCGAGTACGGCGGCGACCGGCTTCATCGAGTCGAGGCCACGATGCGGCGTCTCGATGCTGATCCGTGTTCGTCGTGTCAGGACGTCGTCGAGGTGCAACGCGCCCTCGTGCGTTGCGGCGTAACGGATCTCCGCCATCAGATACGTGCCCGCACCCGGCACCGGCTCCATCCAGCGTCGATCCTCGATAGCCAGCTCGAGCACCTCACGGACAAGCGAGCCGTAACGGCCGAGCAGGTGGTCGATGCGCCAACGCGGCAGCCCGAGCTCGTCGGACAACGACTCCGCCTGGTTGGCCAGCGCGTGATAACCATCCGCTCCGAGAAGAGGGATCGAGTCGGTCACACAACGCGGCGCGCGCCGGCCGAGTTCGACGACAGCGGCGTCGACCGCGTCACGCGCCATGATTCGGTAGGTCGTGTATTTGCCACCGGCTACCGAGATCATCCCTCGCGGTGACCGGCTGATCGCATGCTCGCGCGAGAGCTGCGACGTCACCTCTTCCTCACCCGACAACAACGGCCGCAGGCCGGCATAGACACCGGAGATGTCTGCCGGCATCAGTGGCACGGCGAGGACGCGGTTGACGTGCGACAGCACGTACTCGATGTCGGTCCGGCTCGCGGCGGGATGCGCCTTGGCGTAGTGCCAGTCCTCGTCCGTCGTTCCGATGATCCAGTGGTCACCCCACGGGATGACGAACAACACCGACTTCTCGGTGCGCAAGATGATGCCCGTCTCGCTGCTGATGCGATCACGAGGTACGACGAGATGAATGCCCTTCGACGCGCGCACGCGGAACTCGCCGCGACTGTCCGCAAGGCATTGCACGTCGTCGGTCCACACACCGGTCGAGTTGATGACGACGCCAGTTCGTACGACGCCGGTCTCGCCGGTCTCCGTATCGCGAAGCTCCGCCGCGACGACTCGGTCGCCCTCCTTGACGAAGCCCACCACTTCGGTCGAGCAGCGGGCGGTTGCGCCATACGCCGCCGCCGTGCGGATGAGGGTCAACGTGTGGCGAGCGTCATCACACTGCGCGTCGTAGTACCGAATTCCGCCCACGAGTGCGCCACGCCGCAACGCCGGAGCGATCGCACGTGCACCAGTCCGGGTGAGATGCCGACAACGCGGCAAGGTGCGCGACCCACCCATGAGGTCATAGAGCACGAGACCTGCACCGACATAGGCACGCTCCCACGCGTGACGCGTCAGCGGATAGAGGAACGAGACCGGTCGCACAAGATGCGGCGCGAGGCGCGTCAGCATCAACTCCCGTTCCAGCAGCGCCTCGCGCACCAGGCGGAAGTCCATCTGCTCCAGGTAGCGCAGACCGCCATGGATCAACTTGCTCGAGCGCGACGAGGTGCCGCTGGCGAAGTCCCGCGCCTCGACCACGGCCGTCGACAAGCCACGCGTGACCGCGTCCAGCGCGATGCCCGCTCCCGTCACGCCGCCGCCGACGACAAGGACGTCGACGAAGCCGCCGTCGAGCCGCTCCCACGCGGCCGCGCGCTCCGCCGATCCGAGCCGAGAACTCCCCTTCATCACCACCGAGCCTAAGTTGGCCGCCGACCGGGGCCGACAATTGACCTGTGCGAATCGTCCGAACGAGCCTGCTGATCACCACATTGCTGCTGGGCACCGGCGGTTTGACCGCAGTCTCGTCCGGCGCCGCCGCGCAAGGTCCGCTGCCCGGCACCTCGTGCTCGGTGTTCCCGGTGAACAACTACTGGCACGCCGACATCTCGAAGCTGCCTGTCAATCGACACAGTTCGCAATGGCTCTCGCACATGTCACCCGGCAGCGAGCTGCACCCCGACTTCGGGCCGTCGTACGGCGCGCAGCCGGTTCCGTATGGCATCCCTTACACGGTCGTCGGACATTCGCACGCCCGTGTGCACGTGCACTTCACCTACGCCGACGAGAGCGACAACGTCGGCTATCCGCTCGGCAGTGACAGCAAAGTCGAAGGCGGCGCCAACGCCGACGGTGACCGGCACGTGCTCATCGTCGACCGCGGCACCTGCCGGCTCTACGAGCTGTATGACGTCCACCACGCCAACGGCCGATGGACGGCAGGTTCCGGCGCGACGTGGTCGCTGACATCGAACAAGCTGCGGCCGGCCGGATGGACATCCGCCGACGCCGCTGGGCTGCCGATCCTTCCCGGCCTGCTCCGCCTCGACGAGGTCAAGGCCGGTCACGTCGACCACGCCATCCGGTTCACCACCAACGTCACGGATCGCAGCTACCTCTGGCCGGCGCGCCACCAAGCCGGGTCCGTCAACGACTCGTCATACCCGCCGATGGGTGCACGCTTTCGACTCAAGGCCGGCTTCCCGATTTCGTCGTACCGCGCGGACACCCGCGTCGTCCTGAAGGCAATGAAGCATTACGGGCTGGTGCTCGCCGACAACGGCTCGCCCTGGTACTTCCAAGGAACCTCCGAGCCGGGCTGGCCGTCGGCGATGCTCGACCAGCTCAAGACGATCCCGGCGAGCGCATTCCAGGCCGTGGACACGTCCTCACTCAAGAGCAGCTCGTCTTCAGCAGCCGTGGCCCGCTGACCTGAGTCGAGACGTACGTCGCGCCTCCGGCGATCTGTGCGGGCCATACGACAAGCAGTCGTCCGCACTTGTCGATCGTCACGCCGTTGACGTCGGTCGACCGGCCGCAGGCAAATCCGTTGAGCGTCGCTGTCTGGCCCTGCAGGCACGCGCCCATCAGCTCGCTCGCGGTCTGGTTGTGTTCACCCAGGACTGACGACAGCCGGACACGCGTCCAGTGTGGGGTGGCGCTCAGGGCGTCGAGGCTTTGCGCAGCGGTGGAGTACCAGTCCGGCTTGTGTCCCTGGACGTTGACGCCGTGGTACCACGCCACGTCGATGCGTCCCGGCGCGCCCGCGACGATGTGCGGCAGCACGTTGCCGGCACCACCGGGCTTGGCGACAACGGTCGGTGCCGACCACTTGTCGAGAGCGTTGGGCGACGCATGGACGACCTTGATGGCGGCGCCGTCGTAGTTCGGGTAGTCGTGCACCGACTCGGGATAGGCGACGTAGACATTGCCTGCCGTGTCCACCGCTCCGGGAGCCAGCTGCATCCCGACGATGTGCGCCGGTGGGCCCGTGTCGTTGACCGCCAAGTGCGGCGTCCAGCCACCGGGAACGGCCGTCTGGGCCGCGTCGGCGCTGACGACCCAGACCCGGTTGGCCGCGACCACGTTGACCTCTGCCGGCTGCCCGCCACATCCACCGACGGGCGAGCTCCGCGTCCCGAAGACGACGTAGACCCGACCAGTGCGCTGGTCGACCATGATGTTCGACGGGCCGCCGGAGTCCGCGCACTGCAGATCGAGATGGTCCTGTTGGCCGGGGATCGCCACCGGCACCGGCGCGCCGAACGTCGCGCCGCCATCGGTGCTGGTGGCCACCCACATGTTGTGCTGGGCGACGCCGGTGAGCAGGTTGTGGAACAGCAGGTAGACCCGTGGCTGATGGGTCTGCGGGTCATCCGGACCGACGGCGTACCACTGCCGGTCGGTGTCGGCAATGGTGTTGCCCAAGGACTCGTTCCAGGTCTTCCCACCGTCGTCGCTGTACATCGTGCGGAAGTTGATGCCGCCGTAGTCCAGCTCGCTGGTGAGGATCCGGCCGGTGTGCATCGCCACGATGTCGACGTCAGTGGTGGCCTCTGTCTGGTCGCTCGGCTGACCGGCGGTCTTCGTCCAGTGGATGCCGTCGGCGCTGCGGTAGACCGTCTCCGGCCCGATGCCGATGTCGTTCGGCTTCCCGGCGTTGGTCACGACGTAGTGGATGCCGTTTCGCGCGACGACGACGCGCGGCTCGGACGTGCCCGATGACCCGGTGAGCTTGACCGTCTTGAACACCGGCGCCTTGGTACCGGAGGCGGTCGCCGGCAACGTCGTCGACGCGAATCCACACGCAGCAACGGCAATAACAACGAGGACGATGCGGCGCCTATTCACGGCCAAGACGGTACGACGCCCGTTCGGCCTCTGTCAGAGGAACTCGGCTAGACTCGTCCGGGCGCCGGGGCTCCGGCGTACGCCGCCTTAGCTCAGTCGGCAGAGCGATTCACTCGTAATGAATAGGTCCGGGGTTCGATTCCCCGAGGCGGCTCCACTTTTTTGCTTAACCGCACCGCAGGCCGTTGCGCGGAACGTCGCGGTTGAGCAGGTAAGCGTTCACGGCCGACACGATGCAGGCGTTGCCGTGGTCGTACGCAGTGTGCCCGTCGCTGTCGAAGGTGACGAGGACACCGCTGGACAGCTGTCGTGCCAGCGCCTTCGCCCAGACATATGGCGTCGCGGGATCGCGCGTCGTGCCGATCACCACGATGGGCGGCGCGCCCGGCGCGGTGACGGCATGTGCCTGCTCGACCGGCGGCACCTTCCAGAACGCGCAGGGCAGCGAGCCATAGGCAATCGGCTCACCGAAGTGCGGGGCAGATTTGGCGAACTGGCGGGCGGCGGTGTCGTAGGCGGCGACGTTTCGAGGCGACGGCCGGTCGATGCAATTGATGGCGAGGTTCGACTCGATGAGGTTGCTGTAGCTGCCGTCCAAGTGCCGCTCGGTGAGCACATCCGAGAACGCCAGCAGATAGCGCGCGTCGCCGTCCTGGGCCTGCCCGAGCGCCCTGCGTAGCCCGTCCCAGTAGGTCGGCGAGTAGAGCCCGAGGGCGAGGCCCTCGAAGAACTCGCCGGGGCCGAGACTGCGACTGCCGGCCGCGATCGGGTGCGCGTCGACACGCGCTGCCAGCTGGTCGAGACCTTGTCCTGGATCCGATGCGGGGAACGGGCAGTTGCTCGCGTGCGAACACGCGGCGAGGAAGTCGCGCAAGTCGGTCTCGAAACCGATCGCCTGCACACGGTTCTCGGCCGCTGTCGGCTGCCGTGGATCTAGCGCCCCGTCGAGCACCATCGCGCGAATTCGCCGCGGGAACAGCTGGGCGTACTTCGCGCCGAGATAGGTGCCGTACGAACCGCCGTAGTAGGTGAGCTTCTTGTCGCCGAGCGCGGCACGCAAGACATCCATGTCCCGCGCCGCATCGATCGTCCCGACATGTTCGAGGTAATTGCCGTTGCGTTGGAAACACGCCGCGGCGAACTCGCGGCTGCTGCGAACGAGCGCCGCATGCTCTGCCGCGGTGTCCGGCGTCGGGTCGACATGCACGAACGCGTCGATCTGCGGGCCGCTCTCACAACGCACCGGACGTGACTGTCCGACCCCGCGCGGGTCGAACGAGACGAGGTTGAACTGCGACGTGACGCCAGAGAATGTGCTCGCGGACCCGCGCACATAATCCACGCCCGAGGCACCCGGTCCACCCGGATTGACGATGAGCGAACCGCGCGCTGAGCCCGACGCCGGCTTGCGGATGACCGCGATGTCCAGCGTCTTGCCCGTCGGTCGGGTGTAGTCGAGCGGGACGAGGAGCTTGGAACACTGGAAACCGCCGCCACAATCGCTCCAATGCAGTTGCTGTGTGTAGAAGCGGCGTAGCGCCTTGGCGCTGCCCGCCGGCGCCGGTGTCGATGCGGAGTCGACGGACGTCGAGGTCGGCGCAGTCCGGGCGGCTCCGGGCGCCGACGACGAGCCGGAACAGCTGCACAGTGCGACCAGTGCCGCGGCGACTGCGGCTAGGACTCGGAGTCGGATGACTGCTCCTCCTCATCGGCAGTTCGTCGGGCACCAGCACCGACTGCATCGTCGTAAGCCAGACGCGGCGCGCAGACGTCGGCCCGCGAGCACTTGCACGTCTGACCGCTCGCACTCAAGCGCACGACGACAGAGTCACTGGGCACGTTGTGCCCAACCACCCGACCGTCACCCTCCGGTGTCCCGATCGTCGCGCCTACGCGTGGCGCGCTCGCCTTGAACTCTTGATAGAGCGGATGCTCGTATTTGAGGCAGCACAACAACCGGCCGCACGCACCCGAGATCTTCAGCGGATTGACCGGCAGGTCCTGATCCTTCGCCATCCGGACGCTGACCGGCTCGAAGTCCTTGAGGAACGTCGCGCAGCACAGGTCGCGGCCACACGGCCCGATGCCACCCTGCACTCGTGCCTCGTCCCGCGCACCGAGCTGACGCAGCTCGACCTTGATGTCGAGCGTGCGCGACATGTCGCGAACGAGATCGCGAAAGTCGACGCGGTGCGGCGCGGAGAAGTAGACGACGATCCGCCGTGGCTCACCCCGGTCCAGGTAGTCGACGCCGACGACCTTCATCGGCAGGTCGTGCTGTTTGATCAATCGCTTCGCGGCAACCTTCGCCTCGGCTCGACGGCGCCGGTTGCGCTCGTCGCGGTCGAGGTCGGCGTCCGTGGCGATGCCGGCGAGACGCGGCAAGCCGCCGACGTCCTCGTTCGACCAGGCAGGTGCCCACACGCATTCCGCGACTTCTGTCCCGCCCTCGGTCGGCACGAGCACTTTGTCGCCGACGTGCGGTTGCAGCTCCCCCGGGTCCAGGTAGTAGAGCCGGCCGTAGCGCTCAAAGCTGACCGCCATCACCATGCCCACTGAAGGAGGGTACGACGGTTGGGCCGGCTCAGCCCCGGTTCAGGGCCAGCGTCATCGCCTCGACGGCAAGCAGCGGCGCGACGTTGATGTCGACGGCCTCCCGACAGGCGAGGATCGCCTCGATCCGGCGCAGGGTTGCCTCCGGCGTGGAGGTCTGCGCCAGCCGGTCGACAGTCGTGGAGAGGTCGGCGTTGATCAGGTCGAGGCCGGCGCCCACTTGCACCATGAGGACGTCGCGATAGAACGCGGCGAGGTCCAGCAGCGCACGGTCGAGCGCGTCCCGCTGGGTCCGCGTCGCTCGTGAGCGTTGCCGGCGCTCGAGGTCCGCCAGCGCGCCTGCCGCGCCGCGCGGCCTGGGTCGGCCCCGGCCACCGACATCGCCCAGCGCCTCCTTGAGCGCGGCCGACTCGGTGGCGTCCAGCGCCTCAACCGTCGCCGTCGCTTCCTCACGGGCGGCGTCGACGAGGTTGGCGGCAGCCGTGAAGCAGCCGCCGACGGTGGCAACCTGGGTCGGGACGTCGAGGACGTCCCGGCGGCGACGCTGCGCCTCCGGGTCGGTCGCCAGCCGGCGCGCTCGCCCGACATGGGACTGCGCGGCACGTGCAGCGAACGCCGCCATGCTCCGATCGACGCCTTCGTGGGCGAGGTAGTCCGCCAGCTCGTCGGCGCGCGGGATGCGCAGGGTGACGAGTCGGCAACGCGAACGGATCGTGGGGAGCAGGTCTTCCGGCGAGGGCGCACACAACAGCCAGACCGCCCGCCGTGGCGGTTCCTCGATCGACTTCAGCAATGCGTTGAGAGCTTGTTCGGTGAAGCGGTCGGCGTCCTCGACGATCGTGACCTGCCAACGACCGCGGGTCGGAGCGAGCGCTGCTCGAGTGACAAGCTCCCGAGTCTCCGCGACGCCGTACGAAAGCCCCGCTGGTGTGACGATCTCGACGTCGGCGTGCGCACCCGTGAGCGCGGTGTGGCACTCATGGCAGTGACCGCAACCCCCGTCGGCACACTGCAAGGCCGCCGCGAATGCGCGGGCGGCAACGGATCGGCCCGACCCCGGCGGGCCAGTGAACAACCACGAGTGCGTCATCGCAGTGCTGGCGTTGCGGACCGCGGTGCGTAATACCTCGACGACCTCGGACTGTCCGACCAGAGCGCTGAAGACGTCGTCCGTCATACCTGCCGAACCTCCGGCTCCGACTCGGACGGAGCTGCGGCCGCGGCTTCGTCGGGAAGTTCGGTGACGACCCGCGCCAGCACCTCCGCGTGGACGGCTTCGACATTGGCGGCACCGACATCGATGACGAGGTAACGGTTACGGCCGCGGCGTGCGAGGTCGAGGAACTGGGCGCGAACTTTTTCGTGAAACGTCAATGCCTCCGCCTCGATGCGGTCTCCCGGACCCGTGGCGCGGCTGAGCCCGGTCGCGGGGTCGATGTCGAGCAGGACCGTGAGGTCGGGAGTGAGTCCTTGCGTCGCCCAGCGGGAGAAGCGACGGATCTCGTGTTCGTCGAGATCTCGTCCGGCCGCCTGATAGGCGAGGGACGAATCGACGTACCGGTCAGTGATGACGACCGCGCCGCGGGACAACGCCGGGCGAATCACTTCGCGCACGTGCTGCGCGCGGTCAGCGGCATACAGCAATGCCTCGGTGCGTGCCGACATGCCGGAGCTCGCCCGGTCGAGGAGCACTTCACGCAACCGCCGGCCGACAGACGTCGCACCCGGTTCGAAGGTGACGACGACATCGCGGCCATGTTGGCGAAGGCTCTCGGCCAGCAGCGCCGCCTGCGTCGACTTGCCGGTTCCTTCGCCGCCCTCGAACGCGATGAAGTAGCCCCCGGCGCCGCGACCGGGTTCTGGCTGGCGACCGCGTACCGCGGCGAGCAGGTCCTGCCGCAGCGGCACGTCGGGACGGTCGTCCATGAGCTTCAGGCAGATCCGGCCAACGATCACCGCGATGACGCCGCCGGCAAACATGATGACCGTGACTCCGTCGAGACGCAGTGTCGTCTCCCCCACCTCGACACCGTGCTGTCCGATCAAGCCCGCCACGAAGGGCGCGGCGACGACAACCGCGAGCAACACCAACCGCATGAGGTTGTAGATGAACGCAAATGTCCGCGCGCGTTTGTTGTCGCTCACCTCCAGGCCCACCAACGTGATGCCCACAACCCAAACGACGCCTGCGAACGCGCCCATGAGGAAGGTGAACACAATCGCGAGCAACAGGTTCGGCATCAACGCGTTCAACGACAGCGAGATGCCGGCCGCCATGATGGCCAGTCCCATGAGCCGCCGTCGCGAAAGGGCGCGACTCAACAGCGGACCGGTAAGCATGCCTGTCGCCAGGCCGACGAAGATCGTCGCGAACAGGAAGCCATAACCCGCACCGCCGGCGTGCAGGTCGTCAACGAACCCGGGGGCGAGACCGATGGCAGTCGCGCCGGCTGCGACCGCGCCGAGAATGCCGATCACGAGACCGCGCAGCCACCGCTGGGAGCCGATGAACTGCCAGCCCTCGACCACAGCCTGCCATGTGCTGCCCCGCTCCCCGTCGGCATCGGCAGACGCACGCGAGCTCGAAATCTCGCGCAGGGTGAACACGGTGACTGCGGAGAACAGGAAGGTTGCTGCGTCGAAGTACAACGCGAGGTCGATCGGGTTGCTGTGAAAATGCGAGAACGCCTTGCCCAGCAACTGGCTGACCTCGTCAAGTAACGAGAACAGCGTCCCCGCGACCGCTGCCGAGCCGTAAGTAGTTATCAGGCTGAGCCGGTTCGCGGACTCGAGGTGCGACGCGGGAACGAGGTTAGGGACGCTCGCTTCCTTGGCAGGGATCCAGAACAGCGACAGCGTTTCGATGAGAAACGACGCGACGAGCAACCACCACAGGCCGCCGTGCACGATCGGGATCGAGGCATACAAGCCGAAGCGGAGAACGTCCGCAGTGACCATGGTGTAGCGGCGGTTGAAGCGGTCCCCCCAGGCCCCGGCGAACGGACCGATGATCAGCGCGGGCGCGAGCCGCACCGCGATGACACTGGCGACCGCGTACAGATCGGCCGAGTAGCCGTGCTCCAGATCCGTTGCCAGCTTCGTCGTCGCGACGAAGCCGAGCCAGTCGCCGAGGCTGGAGAAGGACAACGCGATCCAGAGTCGGCGAAAGGAGCGGAAGCCGAGAACGTTGCGAACCTCGCGCTCGCCCGGCGGCTCGGACGCGACGTCCGACAGACCGCGGACGTGCGCGCCTGTCGGGTGCGGACGGCGAAACTGAGCGATGGCTGACTCCCGGGACGACCTATTTCCAGCCTAACGAGGCAAGGGCTGCTAACCGGGTCAACGCTGCGCCGTGTGGATCAGGTCGACTTCCGCGGCGTCGATTTCTTCGCCGTCGTTTTCTTGGCAGCCTTCTTCGCGACAGTCTTCTTGGCGGCCGTCTTCTTGGCGGCGCGCTTGCGCGGCTGCGTCGGTCCCTTGGCCCGGCGTTCCGCAAGCAGCTCGGCCGCCCGCTCGATGGTGATCTCGGCGACCGAGTCACCCTTGCGCAGACTCGCGTTGGTCTCGCCATCCGTCACATAAGGACCGAACCGGCCCTCGCGGACGACCACCGGTTGGCCGGTGCCCGGATCCGCGCCCAGCTCGCGCAGCGGACCCGCGGCGGCAGCCCGGCGCCCGCGGGTCTTGGGTTGGGCCAGCACTGCCAGCGCCTCATCGAACGTGATCGTGAACAGCCGCTCCTCGTCCTCCAATGACCGGGAGTCGGCTCCGCGCTTGACGTACGGCCCGTACCTGCCGTTCTGCACGGTGATGTCGTCACCGCTCTGGGGATCCGTTCCGAGGACGCGCGGCAACGACAGCAGTCGCAACGCGTCGTCCAAAGTGATGGTTTCGATGCTCATCGACTTGAGCAGCGATGCGGTCCGCGGCTCTTCGCCGTCGAGTGGTTGCGTCGAGACATAAGGCCCGTAGCGCCCGCCGCGCACGACGATGGGTTCGCCCGTCGCCGGGTCTTGCCCCAGCACGCGTTCGTCGCTCTGCTTCTGCAACAACGAGATGGCCTTGTCGACAGTCAGCTCGTCCGGCGGCAGGTCCTCCGGGATGCTGGCCCGCTCCGACGTCGCGCTGTCCGCGCCCTTCTGCACGTAGGGCCCGTAGCGACCGACGCGTACGACGATCGGGTCGCCGGGCTCACCGTCTTCGGTGGGGGCAACACCGATAGGGATCGAGTTGACCTCACGCGCGTCGATCTCGGCGAGCCGATGGTGCACGAGGTCGCGCAGCCCCTCACCGTCGTTGTCCGCGCCGAAGTAGAAAGCACCAAGCCACTGCACGCGTTGCCGTTCGCCGCCGGCGATCTCGTCGAGGTCGTCTTCCATCCCGGCGGTGAATCCGTAGTCGACGAGCCGGGCAAAGTGTTGTTCGAGCAAGCCCACGACGGCGAATGCCGTGAATGACGGCACCAATGCGGTCCCGCGTTTGAACACGTAGCCGCGGTCCTGGATCGTGCCGAGGATCGATGCGTAGGTCGACGGCCGGCCGATGCCGAGCTCCTCCAGCGCCTTGACCAGGCTCGCCTCCGTGTAGCGCGCCGGCGGGTTCGTCGCATGCTGCTGCGGCTGGATCTCCGCCGCCGACAGCGGCATACCTTCGGTCAGGGGCGGCAGCCGGCGTTCGCGGTCCTCGCGCTCATCTTGCTCGTCGTCCGTCTCCTCGACATACGCGCGAAGGAACCCGGGGAACGTGATGACCTTGCCGGTCGCCGAGAACTCGGCGGTACGTCCGCTGCCATTGTCGGCCCAGGCTCCCTCGACCCGGACACTGACCGACTGACCGTTGGCGTCTGCCATCTGCGAAGCCACCGTGCGCTGCCAGATGAGCTCGTAGAGCCGGAACTCATCGTTGCCGAGCTCGCCGCGCACACTCCGCGGCGTTCGGAAGTGGTCACCGGCAGGGCGAATCGCCTCGTGCGCCTCTTGAGCGTTCTTGACCTTGCGCTGGTAGCGCCGAGGCTCGCCCGGCACGTAGTCCGCGCCATACAACTCACGTGCCTGCGACCGCGCGGCCTCGAGTGCGGTGTCCGACAACGTCGTGGAGTCGGTTCGCATATAGGTGATGTAGCCGTTTTCGTAGAGCCGCTGAGCAAGACGCATCGTCACCTGCGCCGAGAACCGAAGCTTCCGGCTGGCCTCTTGCTGCAAGGTGCTCGTGATGAACGGCGGGTATGGCGACCGGCGGTAAGGCCGTTGCTCGACGCTGCGAACCCGGAAGCTGGCGTCGCCGAGACTCCCGGCAAGACCGGTCGCCGCGGCCTCATCGAGTACGACGACATCAGCGGTGAGCTGCCCGGTCTCGTCAAAGTCTCGCCCGGTAGCGACGCGCTTGCCGTCCAGCCCGACCAGCGTTGCCTTGAAAGTCCGCGGCGTCTGCTCGTCGACCGTCGTGTCCGCAGTCTCGAACTCGGCCTCGAGATCCCAGTAACCGGCAGACCGAAAGCGCATGCGCGCGCGTTCGCGCTCGACCAGCAACCGCGTGGCCACGGACTGGACGCGACCGGCGGACAGCCGGGGCATGACCTTCTTCCACAGAACCGGCGACACCTCGTAGCCGTAGAGCCGGTCGAGGATGCGTCTCGTCTCCTGGGCGTCCACGAGGTTGCGGTTGATGTCGCGGGGGTTCTCGACGGCCTCGCGGATGGCCTGCGGGGTGATCTCGTGGAAGACCATCCGCCGGACGGGGACCCGCGGCTTCAGCACCTCGAGCAGGTGCCAGGCGATCGCCTCGCCCTCGCGGTCCTCATCCGTTGCGAGCAGCAGCTCGTCCGCGTCCTTCAACGCGTCCTTGAGCTTGGTGACCTGTTGCTTCTTGTCCGGGTTGACGACGTAGAGCGGCTCGAAGCCGTGCTCGACGTCGACGCCGAGCCGAGCCCAGGGCTCCTTCTTCTTGTCGGCCGGGATCTCCGCGGAGCTGCTCGGCAGATCGCGGATGTGCCCGATCGAGGACTCGACCACGTAGCCAGGGCCTAGATAGCCGGCGATGGTCCGCGCCTTCGCGGGCGACTCGACGATGACGAGCCGCCGCCCGCTATCGCTAGTCGTTGCCTCCGCCACGCCGTTCCTCTTCCTCTCGGGGCCTATGTCAGGCGCCGCGAGCGTAACCAGCCAGCGGCCACTGGGCAGGATCGGCATCCACTGGCGGCTCGCCGACGAGCTCGCGCAACCGGTTGAGCCGCCGGGTTCCGACGATCCGGTATGCGGGCCCGTCCGCACGCGGACCGACCAGCAACCCGGGGATCCCTGCTGCCGCCAGGGCGGCCCCAACGGGAGCCCAGGCGGGCTGATCGTTCGGGCCGAGCGACAAGGTATACATCGCGGGTCCGGCTTGGCCATCGGCCAGGCACCACCACCGTAGCCGGGCGCCGTCCAGCACCCAACCCAGCGGCGGGATCTTCACCGCCCCGCGCGTCCACGCGTCCGCCACCGGCCGCAGCTCTTCACACCACGGAGTGCGTACCGCTATCCCGCGTCTCGGGGCGGCTCCGCCGCTGTCCAGCGGCCCCGCCCGGTCGTCTGCGTCGACGTCCTCCAGCTCAGCGTCCAGCCCAAGAGCGGTCAGCTCCGTTCTGAGCGCATCCACCCGCCAGCCGTCGGCTACGACCACGGTGACGCGCGCTTCCCGGCCGCGGCGGACGACCTGCCCCGAGCCTGCAAGCAGCCCGTCCAGGTCGGCCAGCTGCGGCTCCCGCGCGCCCGCGGAGAACAGCGACATCTGGCTCATCCGGGCCGAGGCTACGCGCTCGGCCCGGCTGCTCCGGCTGGATCAGGGCGCGGCGGCGGTCTCCACGGCCGGCGCCTGCGCGCCGATGTCGAGCTTGCGCCGCTTGCTCACGACCACCGCGCCGACGATGAGGCCGAGCGCGAGGACCCCGACGATGACCCGCACAGCGTTGTTCTGGTGCGGACCGTGGACGCCGTACTTCACGACGGTCGGGACGACGAGCAGCGCGACGAGGTTCATGACCTTGATGAGCGGGTTCAACGCCGGCCCGGCGGTGTCCTTGAACGGGTCACCAACCGTGTCGCCGATGACGGTCGCGGCGTGGGCATCGGAGCCCTTGCCGCCGTAGTTGCCGTCCTCGATCAGCTTCTTCGCGTTGTCCCAGGCGCCGCCGGAGTTGGCCAGCATGATGGCCATGAGGACGCCGGTCGCGATGGCCCCGGCGAGATAGGCACCCAACGGCTCCCAACCGAGCCAGAAGCCGGTCGCGATCGGGGCGAGCACGGCGAGAAGGCCCGGGGTGGCAAGCTCACGCAAGGAGTCCTTGGTGCAGATGTCGACAACGCGCGCGTAGTCCGGCCGAACCGTCCCGTCCATGATGCCCGGGTTGTTGTGGAACTGCTCGCGCACCTCGTGTACGACGCGACCCGCTGCCCGGGCCACGGCATTGATGGCAAGCCCGGAGAAGAGGAACACGACCGACGCACCGATGATCAGGCCGAACAAGACGTTGGGCTTGGACACATCGAGGCTGATCTCGCCCTGGCCGCCGGTGACTGCCGTGGCGAACGAACCGAACAGCGCAGTTGCCGCGAGCACGGCGGTCGCGATGGCAATGCCCTTGGTGATGGCCTTGGTCGTGTTGCCGACCGCGTCGAGTCCGGTGAGCACCTCCGCGCCCTTGGCGTTGACCTCGCCGGACATCTCCGCGATGCCCTGCGCGTTGTCGGAGATGGGTCCGAACGTATCCATCGCGACGATGACACCGACCGTGGTCAGCAGACCGGTGCCGGCGAGCGCGACCGCGAAGAGCGCGAGGATGACGACGCCGTGGCCGAGCAGGAACGCGATGTAGACGGCTGCACCGATGAGGATGGCCGAGTAGACGGCTGACTCGAGACCGACCGAGAAACCGCCAAGGATGACTGTTGCCGGACCGGTCAACGACTGGCGAGCGATGTCCTGCACCGGGCGACGCTCGGTCTCGGTGAAGTAACCCGTCAGCACCTGGATCGCGCTGGCCAGCACCAGGCCGACGAGAACCGCAAGGAAAGCGGTGATGCGGGGGTTGCCGGACAGCTGAGCGACGTCAGCGCGCGCACCCTGAAGGTCGCTGAACTTCGATGGCAGGTAGGCGAACGCCGCGATCAGCACGAGAACCGCGGACACGACCGCGGAGATGAAGAAGCCACGGTTGATCGCCGTCAGGCCGTTGCGGTCGCCGTCGCGTGGCGCGGTGACGAGGATGCCGAGGATCGCGGTGATGACGCCGATCGCCGGGATGATGAGCGGGAAAACCAGGCCCTGCTGGCCGAAGGCGACCTGGCCGAGGATGAGCGAGGCGACGAGGGTGACGGCGTAGGACTCGAAGAGGTCGGCGGCCATGCCGGCGCAGTCGCCGACGTTGTCACCGACGTTGTCCGCGATCGTCGCGGCGTTGCGCGGGTCGTCTTCAGGGATGCCCTGCTCGACCTTGCCGACGAGGTCAGCGCCGACGTCGGCCGCCTTGGTGAAGATGCCGCCGCCGACACGCATGAACATCGCCAGCAGGGCCGCACCGAAGCCGAAGCCTTCGAGTACCTGCGGCGCGTGCTCGTTGAAGATGAGCGTCACGACGCTCGCGCCGAGGAGCCCGAGACCGACCGTGAGCATGCCGACGACGCCGCCGGAGCGGAACGCGACACGCATCGCCGGCTTGGGGCCATCGGTGTTGGCTGCCGCCGCCATCCGGACGTTGGCACGCGTTGCCAGCGTCATACCGGCGAAGCCGACGAAGGCCGAGAACCCGGCGCCGACCAGGAAGAAGAACGAACGGCCGATGCGCGACCCGGTCGTGTCAGCCGGAAGGATGAACAGCAGCGCGAAGATGATCACCGCGAATGGCGCGAGCGTGGTGAACTGCCGGCGCAGGTAAGCCGCCGCGCCCTCTTGAACGGCGCGCGAGATGTCTTGCATGCGCGGCGTTCCTTGGTCTGCACGAAGCACCTCACGGGCGAAGTAGGCCGCCACCAGCAGTGCGAAGACAGCTACGACAGCAACGACGACGAGGATTCCCTTGTCACCGCCGGACACGCTGGCCTTGTGCGCCTCTGCGAGCACAGCGGCGTGGAACATCGGGGACATCCCGTCCTCCTGGTCGAAAACGTTCAACATGAGGGCTCACGCCGACGTGTTGGCGCAGCACCGGCGCCCATCGGCCCGGCGAGAGTGTAGCCAAGAGGGGAACCCCTGTGGTGTCAGGGACCGCCGGGTGCCATGAGATCAGTCGCGGGCCAGGTCATGCGCACCCTGGTGCCGGCTGAATCAGCACTCACTGCAACGTCTTCGACAAGGCCGCTGATGACGGCAAGTCCGAAGCCCGGCGGCAACAGATCCTCGCTGGACTCCGCGGACTGTGACGTCAGCGCCTGCGGATCCAGGTCGCCAAGGTCCGTGCCTTCGACGGACTCCTCGAACGAGCCGCGATCGAGCACCTCGACGCTGAACTTGTCCTGTTCGTCGGTCAGCCGCATCACGATCGGCGCCTGCGGCGCGGCGCCCTGATGCACGTGTACGGCGCGAGAGCAGGCTTCGCCGACAGCTAACCGGACCTCGTCGAGCAGCTGGTCGTCCACGCCGGCCCGGCGTGCCACGGCCAGCGCGATGAGGCGCGCGGTCCGCACATGCGCAGGTAGCGCAGTGAAGCTGACCTCGACTGTCGGCATCCGCGACCGTCAGTCGGTCGCCGTGAGCGCTTCGTCGACAGTGGCGTGGATCGGGAAGACCTTGGTCAGGCCGGTGATGCGGAAGATCTTCAGGATGCGCTCCTGGGTGCAGACGAGCCGCAGGGAACCGTCGTGCGCGCGGACGCGCTTCAACCCGCCGACGAGCACACCGAGTCCGGTGGAGTCCAGGAAGTCGACGTTCTCCATGTCGACCACCAGGTGGTAGTTGCCGCTCGAGACGAGGTCGATGAGCTGTTCCCGCAGCTTCGGCGCCGTGTAGACGTCGATTTCACCGCCCACGGTGACGACCGTGCGGTCGCCTTCGGTTCGAGTCGACAATGACAGGTCCACGCGGTCCTCCATCAGGCGTTCGGAAACTCGCCAGCGGCGCTACCCGCCAGCGAGAGATTCAACCACGCAGGGCGGAAGCGACTGGGGGTGAGGGCATCTGTCAGCGGGTACATGGGGCGCAACGGACACGGCCGGAAGAACCGGTCGGGAGTGAGGAGCCCTCCCCATGCTGCTGCTCGGATTGGTGCTCATGCTGGCCTGTACGGCGCTCGCGGTCGATGCCGTCGTACAAAACGCCTCCGCCTTGCACGCGGTGGCGTTCAACCAATCGATCAACGATGTTTCGCTCGGCGCGCTGTTCGTGGCCGGTGCGGTCGTCGGGCTGCTTTTCGCGCTCGGATTGGCGATGTTCATCGGTGGCATCGGCCGCGCGTCGCGGCGTCGCCGCGAACGCCAGCTGACCGAAAGGCAGAGCGCGGAGGCTGACTCCCTGCGTGCGGAGAACGCACGCCTCGAGCGTCAGCTTTCTGCCGAGCGGACCGACGGCACGGCATATCCGGCTGAGCCGGAGCTGACCAGCGAGACCGCCGGTCGGCATCGCAGCGCGACCTGAGCCGACACCCGGTCAGTCGAGCGGATTGATGCGCTCGACGAAGGAGCGCAGGTGCGCCGCCGCGAGCATCAGTACGGCCATCCCGGCCAGTGCCCGCCACAGCGACTTGGTGTCGAGCACCTGGTGCAGTGAGTGCAGCACCTGGGCCGTTCCCTGAAGCGGCCGCTTCTCCTTGGTCTGCACCGTCTGGTCGGGATAAGCCAGGGTCGGCTTGTAGGTGCCCTGCGGCAGCGGCTTGACCTCTGTCAGCACGGTCGGCAGATCCGGTGCGCCTGCGGCGGTGATGGTCGGCAGCGAGTGCCGCAGGTCGGTGGCGGCCCGGCCGGTCAGCTTGACCCGGTTGTGCGTGCCGCTTCCGCTGCCCGTGCTGCCGGCGCTGCTGCTGTCGGAGCCGGTGGAGGTCGTTCCGCGGCCGCTGCCGGTGCCCTGGCTGCTGTGCGAGCCACCTGTGCTGCCGCCGGTGGAACCGCTGGACGGTGACGGCGGGGGCGGCGGTGCGGGGAAGTTCACGGTCTGACCACTGGACTGATCGGAGCTGACGGCACCGCTGGAGCCCGGTGATGTGTGGCGGCTCGCGGTCAGGAAGAACGTGTCGCTCGTCCCCTGCGCGCCCGAACCGAAATCGACGTTGACGCCGCACCCGTTCGAGTCACAGACCGAGCCGCTGTCCATGCCACCCGGGGTGACGTCGTTGCCGGACGAGTCGACGATGTCGTAGCCCATAAGATCGGGTTCGCTGTTGGGCGACCAGGTGAACGCCACGACGGTGTTGTGCACACTGGCTTGGAAGTTGTTGGGGACCGCCGGCGGCACACGCAGTTGCACCGTGGAAGACGTGGTGGCGGAGCCCGCGGTGAACGTGAACGTGTAGGTGCCGTTGACAGCTTCGGCGCACGGGCTCGCACTCCACGCCGGGCAACTCGTGTCGAACGTCGAGCTCAGCTGTCCGGATTGCAACGGCCCCGCCGAACCGGTCTTCAACGTGTAGTCGCCGGCGCCCGGAACAGTGACGGCGAGCTTCAGCTGGCGGGTGCTCGCGGTGGCGTCGGACGTGCCCTTCACCGTGACGGAATCGTTGTGGTTCAACACATCTCCGTCGCCCAGGTTGCTGCCACCGGCACTCACGCTGATGTTCGTCGCGGCGATGGCGGGCGCGGCCGCGAGCCCCACGATGGCAGCGGTGATGCCGAGGGGAAGGGCGGCGCGGGCGCCGTTGCGGATCATGCGTCGCCGGGTCATGTGGAGCTCACCTTTGCTGGGTGGTCGAGCAGGGTCTTCTTGATCAACGTCAGGCGCAGGACGATGCGGTGGGTGTCGCTGCCGAGCGGGTGGCAGCTGGTCAGGGTGAGCCAATGTCCGGTCCCGAGAGCACCGACCTGGTCGACGACGCCGTAGTCGTTCGGCAAGACGACCCAGGGGTTCGAGTGACCGCCGAACGACGGGACGACGCGATAGGTGCAGCGGGCGAACGGGGTGATGAGGTCGACCGTGTCCCCCGGACGCATCTCGTCGATCTTGTTGAACGGCCGGCCATAAGTTGTGCGGTGCCCGGCGATGCCGACGTTGCCCGCGTCGCATGGGTACGGCGTGGTCACGTAGTGCCCGGCGCCGGCCTCCAGTGCTGCGAGCGTCGTTCCCTCAACGACAACCGTGTTGACCTTGACGCGTGAGTTGTTGATGACGAGCTTGGTCAGACCCTTCCCGACCGGCACATGGTGCAGCAGGTAGCGCTCCTGGAAGCCGGGGTCGCTGAGCTTGAGCTCCACGTGTCGCTGCTGATAGCGGTTGAAGACGTCAGTGACCGCCGGGAACGCGAACATGCTGACGCCGGACAGGGCCAGGAGGACTGTCAGCGCGGAGATCGCGCGCCGTCCCCCGGACCGGACCATGCTGAGTGCGAGGAGCGACCCCACGGAGCGGGGCGAACCGGTGGCGACCGGCAGGAACGACGCAGTCGGGGCGGCTGGGCCGATCTCCTGCGTCATGGTTGTCCTCCCCGGCGGCGATGTGCCTTCGCATGTCTCGTCAGACAGACCAACGAGGTTGACCTCGCCAGGTTACGACGGCAACCGGGTTGGGTGGGTTCCATCCGAAACGCCGGTATTTGCCGGTCCTGCCCGTGCTCGGGATCGCACCGGACCTGCCCAGGCAAGCGGACCGGGCGGGGTCAGCGCGACCTCAACCGTCACGACCGGGCCCGCAACGACACAGTCGGTCAACGTGGCACGGTCACGTTGCGCCGTCGCCGAAGCGGCGGCGCAAGCCGCAGCGGGATCCAGACCGCCTTCGGCAGCGCCGGAGAGCGCCGCGGAGTCCGCGATCGCGGCCGCCCGGTGCCGGACCTGGATCGCGGTTGCACTGACGGCGGACAGCCCGGCCGCCGCCCAGATCACGAGCACCGTGATCAGGGCCCAGACCGTCGCTGACCCGTCGTCGTCAGCGCGCCTCACGGCGGGGGTCCGGGTTCGACCGGTTCGGCGAAGGACCCGCCGACTGCAAGGCCGGACAGCATTCCGCCGACGATCGGCAGGTGCATGGCGGCCTGCACGGAGACGCTGACCTCGCCGTCAACGGTTCGGACGTCGATGTCGGCGCCCGACGGAGCGGCCTCGCGGGCGGCGGCAACGACGACTGCCGTTGTCTCGCCGCGCGCGGCGAGCCGAGCGGCGATCTGGGCGGCGTCAGCGCACCGCAGCCGCATCGTGAACAGCGTCACGGCGATCAGTCCTGCCAACGCCACGACGACGATCGCCGGCAGCACGACAGCAAACTCCGCGGTCACCATGCCGGCCTCTCGCGAGTCGGCGGCTGGACGTGAGTTGGAGCGCGGCCCGACCGGGTCGCGCGGGATCCGGTCGGGCCGTCTCCACATGATCAGCGGACCTAGAAGAGACCGAGGTGGAGAGCGTGGCTGATGACGTCAGTGACGAGCTTGATAACCGAGGTGCTGGTGAGGATCTTGTAGAGCACTCCACCGAAACCACACGCCGCCACTGTCCCCACGGAGTACTCAGCCACCGTCATGCCTTCGTCGCCCCGCTGCTGCAGTGCGTGGATCAGCCGACGCATGTCGTCTCCTTTCTCACCGGCGTCCGGCCGGCGCGGCGCCGGTCAGTGACCGGCCTGGCCAGACTGCGCTGCGGGGGAAGGCGAAACGGGGCCGTCGGGCCGAGGTGTGGACACCGCACGACCTCGAGGCTCTGTGGGTAACTGTCAGTGGAGACTGCGCAGCAGTCCCAGCACGAGCGGTACGACGCCGACCGCCACGAAGGCCGGGAGAAAACACAAGCCGAGTGGCAGTACCACCCAGACCGAGGCACGCGCCACGCGTTGTTCGACCGTCGTGCGTTCTCTGCTGCGCATGCGCGCCGCGACGCGGGTGAGCTCAGCGGCGACGGCTGCACCGGAGCCGGCCGTTCGCACGCATGCCCGGGCGACCGGTGCCAGCTCCTCGGCTGCGAGCCAGCTGGCCCACGCCTGCTCGGGCGGTGCGCCCTGACGCAGTTCGTCGACCACGGTCGCGGACCGCTGGCGTAGCCAGGTGCCGGCGGGGACTGTCGCCGCTGCCAACGCGTCGGCCGTCGCGGCCCCGGCCGACAGGCACGCCGCCATGAGATCGGCCGCCAGCGCGAGCTCATCAGGCCGCGGCGACGGCTTGCTGCGCATGCGGGCACCGACCACGCTTGCGACCGCCAGCAGCCCGATCAACCACAAGGACAGCCCGACAACGACTGCGGCCACAACCGCGAGGCCGGCCGCGAGGGCGATCGGTCGGCGCAGCGCCGGGGCCGCGGCTACGGCCTCGTTTGCTGCTGAACAGCCGTCGGCTTCGGTCAGCTGCCGAACCCGATCGGCCGGACGCCGAGGACGTGGCCAACACAACGCTCCCGCGACGACGGCGACAAGGACGAGCAGCGTCATCGCAGCGCCCGGCGGGTGATCGCCGCCGTCCACGCGACGCCGATCGCATCCAACGTCAACCCTGCACCGAGCAGCGCCCACCCGATCAGGCGGTGCAGCAGCAGCTGCACCGGATTCGCACCCAGCGCCTGTCCGAGCGCGAGCCCGATCAACGGCAGGCTCGCGAGCAGGAACATCGTGGTACGCGGCCCGGCCAGGGCTGCGGCCAGTGCCGCGCGCGAGCGCTGCTCGGCGTCGAGCACGTCGCCGAGGCGATCGAGAACGTCGGCGACCGCTCCACCGGCTTCGGCCGTGACGTCCCAGGCCGCCGCGACGCCGAGGAAGCCACCACAACCCGGTAGGGCCGCCACCCGGCGCAGCTCGTCACCCGGGCTGGCCCCCGACGCGATGGCAGCGGCTGCTTCGGACAGTGGCAGCGCCAACGGCGTCGGCAGCTCGGCAACCAACGCGAGCGCTCGGCTCGGCGGTCGGCCGGCGCGTAGCTCAGCCGCCAACGCGAAAACCGACTCAATCGTCGCGACTTCGGCAGCGGCGATCGCGCGACGCCGACCGAGTCGTCGACGCAGTCGATCGGCGAGCACCCCCCAACCGCGAGGAGCCGGGCGAGACGCGGGACGGGGTTGGAGCGCTGCCAACCTGGCGGCACGAGCCGGGCGGCCGGTGATGGCCAGCCATCCGAGTGCGATCGCGGCGGCCGCCACGAGCGAGGTCACCGGCTGCCAACCCGCTGGGTGAATTCGCGCGCAAGGGGGCCTTCGATGACGTCGCCGGAACGAAACACATAGGCAGGCACTGCGCTGACGAGGCCGTCGATGCCGGGCCGTAGCAACGCAAGGCCGCAGACGCGGCGAGCACCATCGCGATCGCGGCGGAGATGAACGACCGCATCGATCGCGGCAGCGAGCTGACTGTGCACGGCCGGTCGTGGCAGGCCGGCCGCCGCGCCCAGCGCTTCGAATCGTGCGGGCACGTGTTCTGCCCGGTTGGCGTGAATCGTGCCGGAGCCGCCTTCGTGCCCGGTGTTCATCGCGGCGAGCAGGTCGACAACCTCACGGCCACGGACCTCGCCGACGACGAGTCGGTCCGGACGCATGCGCAGTGACTGACGCACGAGATCGGCAAGCTCGACACCACCGGCGCCTTCGGCGTTGGGCAGCCGCGACTCGAGCCGGACGACGTGCGGATGCGCCGGACGCAACTCGGAGGCGTCTTCGACCAGCACCATCCGCTCGGCCGGATCGACGAGCGAGAGCAGCGTCGAGAGGATCGTTGTCTTACCGGTTCCGGTGCCACCGGTGACGACAAAGGCCGACCTGCTGCCCACGAGCTCCCGCATGAGGTCGGCTCCCGCCGGCGGCAGGGATCCCGCCGACACGAGGTCGTCAAGCGTGAACGTTCGACGTGGCGGCAGGCGCAGGGACAGGTGCGTGCCGGCGGGAGCCAACGGTGGCAGTACGGCGTGCAGGCGAGTGCCGTCCTTGAGCCGGGCATCGGCGAACGGCACCGCGTCGTCGAGGCGGCGCCCGCACGCATTCACGAGCCGCTGGGCGAGGCGGCGTACCGCGCCTTCGTCGCTGAGGACAACGTCGGTCGGCTCGAGTCCGCGGCCCCGATCGATCCAGACGACGCCAGGTCCGTTCACGAGAACATCGGAGACATCGGGGTCGTGCAGCAGCCGCTCGAGCGGTCCCGCACCGATGACTTCCGCCGTGATGACGCCGATCGAATCGAGCAGCTGCGCCGATCCGGCGGCCGGAGCCTGCGCCCGCAACTGCCGGGCGACGTCGATGTCGTCAGCGCCGTCACCGAGCCGGCGCCTGACAGTGCCGAGAAACGCGCCGTCAGGATCCACTGGCCCGGTCCAGCGGATTCGCCACCGGGTTCACGGTGAGCTGCTCCCACAACCTTGCTGCCGCTTCCCCAAGGCGCGAACGCTTCAGCGCGCGGTGCAACTCGCCCTGATCAGCGGCGGCAGCCAGCCGCGGCTCGGTCCGCACGGTGTGCGCGATCGGCTGCCCCAGCGCGGTCATCACGCCGCGCGGGTCCAGCCGGCTGCGGGCGTCGGTGCGCAGAACGACGCGCATGTCGTCGCACTGACCGCCGACGCGCCCAAGCGCCGCGGTGGCCGCCGCGACGCCGCGGACCTCGCAACGCACAACGAGAACGAGCGCATCACACGCCGCGACGACGACGTCCGCCCCAGCCGAAGGCCAGCGCGGCAGGTCGGCAACGACCGGCGTGTTGCCGCGACGCGCAGCGGTGACCACAGCCGACACCGCCTCGGCAGACGCCTCGTCCGCTCCATCCGCCTGTCCGGGCCGGCCGCACGACAGCACGGCGATTGACCCCAACCGCGGGAGCCGGTCCCGCAGCGCCAAGGAAGGTACGACGCCACGGGCGGCGGCCAGGTCCGGCCACCGCAAACCGCCGGCATCCTCCAACCCGACCAGCAGGTCCAGACCGCCGCCGCGTGCATCGAAGTCGACGAGCGTCGCCGCCCGGCCGTCCGCCGCCGCAGCCAGACCCAACGCGACGGCCAGGGTGGACGCGCCGGCGCCGCCGGAGGCACCCAGCACGGCGACCAGCGGCCCCGCCGCGCCCGGCGTCTCCCGGGCGAGTGCCAGGACGTCGACGAGCCGGCCGGAGTCGCGCGGGAGCGTCATGACCGCGCGGGCCCCGACACCGACGGCGACTCGCCAGCTGTCGAGGTCGTCGGGGCGCTCGGTCAGGACGACGACCTCGGCCCCGGGCATGTCCGGGAGATCGGGCAGGTCCCCGGCGGCCGCATCGACGAGGAGCACGGCAGCGCGGCGCGCGCAGCGGGCCAGGGCCCCTCGGTCCGCGACGACGCTGAGCGACTGGTCCGCGGCCGCACACAACCGGCGTACCTCGGCGGCGAAACCATGGTTGTCGCTCACGAGAACCACACCATCCGTGGGCATGCCACCTCCTCGACCGATCGAGGATCGGTGCCGACGGTGGCAACCGCAGGCGGTCGGGGCCGACCTGTGGAAGGCGGTGGCGTGCGCGCAGCCTGGGGAAACCCGCGGGCAAAGGAACCCGGACATGAGACGACCCCCGCCGGGGGGGTAGCGGGGGCCGTCGCGAGATCCGACTCCGGGGGGGACGAGCCGGACCGTTCTGGGACGCGGGTCTGGCCCGCGAGGCAGCGGATGAGATTCCCAACCCCTATTGCGCCAAACCTGGCCACCCAAAAATTTCTTCCAGGTTCACCCCATCAGATTGGGGGCTAGGCAAGCGGCGGAGACAGCGCTAGAAAGAGCGGTACGGGCCAAGTAGCGCGAGTGGCGTCGTTCCCTCCGATACGAGGCCCGCGCACGAATACCGGGCACCCACGCGGGCGTCAGCCGCTGAGGCAGCCGAGTCCGGGGCTTGACCCCGGCCGGCGATGATGAGCCGGCGCTTGGTCACCCGGTGGCCGTGCCAGTGAACGGCGTCCCTGAGGGGCGCCGTTCGCATGTTCGGGGTGGTCTGATGGTCTGTAGCCGATACATGACGCAGACGGAGGCGACCGGAGATGAGCACTAGCGACGAGCAGTCGCTCGGCGACCTCGTAGCCGTGGCGACGCGCGACCTCTCCCTCCTGGTGCACAAAGAGGTCGAACTCGCCAAGGTTGAGATCAAGGCCGAGCTCAAGCGGGCGGGTATCGGTGCAGGTCTTTTGGGCGGCGCCGGGTTCATCGGCTACTTCGCCCTGCTGTTCCTCGCTGTCGCCGGCGCGCTCGGCATCTCCGACGGTGGCGACATTCCGACCTGGGCGGGTTTCCTGTGCATGGGGGCGCTGTTCGGTGGCGGCGCCGGGTTGTTCGGTCTGCTCGGGCTCGGCAAAGTGGTCAAAGTCGGTCCACCTCGGCGCACGATCCGCACGGTCAAAGACGACCTCGAATGGGCCAAGCACCCGACCACCGCTCCCGAGCCGGAGCTCGAGGAACTGCGCGCCAGCCACCGTCCCTGAAGGTGGCACGCCGCCAACATCTCGAGGAATCGGTCGTCCTCATCGACGGACCGTGGACCCATCGCGACGTGAGCGCGAACGGCATCCGGCTACATGCCGTCGAGGCCGGAACGGGTCCGCTCGTGGTTCTACTGCACGGCTTTCCGGGCTTCTGGTGGTCATGGCGGCACCAGCTGGCCGCGCTCGCGGCCGCGGGGTACCGCGCCGTCGCCTGTGACCTGCGCGGTTACGGCGCGAGTGACAAGCCACCCCGCGGCTACGACCCCATGACCGCTGCCGCAGACGTCGCCGGTCTGATTCGGGCCCTCGGCGAGGACACCGCAGTCCTCGTTGGCCATGACTGGGGCGGCAACATCGCCTGGACCACCGCGGCGCTGCACCCACAACTGGTCACCCGCCTGGTCGTCGTGGCCGACCCTCATCCGTTGCGATGGCTTCCCGCGGTCGCTACCGATCGCCATCAGCGCTGGGCGACGCGCCATGTGGGCCGCTTCCAGCTGCCGTGGCACCCCGAGCGCTGGCTCGTCGCCGACGACGCCGCCAACGTGGCCCAATTGCTGCGGCAGTGGTCGGGAAGCCGGCATAGCTTCGGTGATGACGAACGTCGCTATCGCGACGCGATGCAGATCTTCGGCGTCCCGCACTGCGCGCTCGAGTACTTCCGGTGGGCGGTCCGGTCGATTCCTCGGTCGGACGGGCGGCTCTTCCGTCACGGGCTCAGGGCAAGAATCGGCGTGCCGACGCTGCAGATCCACGGGGCCGACGACAGCTGCGTCCTCGCAGCAACAGCGGAGGGCTCTAGCCGGTATGTCGCAGCGCCCTACGAGTGGCGGCTGCTGGACGACGTCGGCCACTTCCCGCCTGAGGAGGCACCTGATGTCGTGTCTCGGGACATCATCGGCTGGCTGGCTCGATGAGTCGGGACCGCGACGCCGCGGGACGGCCACGGAGCGCACGGCCGCGAGACGGCTTGGGGCGACCACAGGCGCGCGGACCCCAGACGCAGTTGCCGGAGGATCCGCCCGCTCTGGCTCCCCCTGACGCGCTCCGGGAGGCGCAGCAGCTCCTCGACGACGGGCGCCCGTTCACGGCGCACGAGGTCCTCGAAGCGGTGTGGAAGGCCACCGCGGACCCGGACCGCGTCCTCTGGCGTGGCCTGGCGCAGCTAGCGGTTGGCCTCACCCATCGAGCGCGCGGCAACGAGGTCGGCGCGGAGGCGTTGCTTCGCCGCGGGGCGGACACGCTCGAACCGGTCGCCGGCAGCCCTTGGGGCGTGCCGGTCGAGAGCCTTCGCTCGTGGGCTCGGTCCGCGGCCACCGGGCCGGATTCGGCCGGGCCGATGCCTCGGCTCGTCGACTCCGGTCAGGCGGCCGACGAGCGCGCCTGAGCGGCCTCGGCCAGCGCGGCGAGGAAGGCCTCCGCGGCATGCCGCAGCGCGAGGGCGCGATGGTCCGGCGCGCTCAGCGTGAGCCGGACCTCGGTGGCCACCGGCCCGTCGGAACCGGCCGCGATGAGGATCCGACCGCGCTCGTGAGGATCCCCGACGGAGAAGTCGACCCGAAATCCGACCCCCGAGCGTCGCGGCGGAGCGAGCGCGAGTGGATCAGCCGCCCAAAGATCCCGTCCGGTCGGCCCGGACAGCAGCAAGGCGACGCTCGCCGGGTCGGCCTCGACGTGCCTCGTGATGTCGATGCGTGCCACCGTGCTCACCTCCCGCAAAGACGTCCTACCACCTGCTTGCAAGAGTAAGCACTGCAGCTGGACGGGTCCGCCGGAAGCCCCTGTGAGCCATCTCACGTCAAGCTTTCCGTCTAGTCGCACCCCTGCGTACTGACGGCCTGGGTGGCGTCGGCTCCCCGAGCGGCGTCGGGCCCAACCTCGTGCGCGGTGAGCGCATAACCCGTGTGCGCGTCGTCGACCGCTGCCGCGAAAACCACGCCGAAGACGGAGGCATGACCGCCCTCCACGGTGGCGTCGAGCAGGGGGCCACCGGAGTTGCCGGGCCGGACCACCGCGTAGACCGAGTAGATCTGCCGGGTCACCTGCTTGTTCTGGTAGATGTCCGGGCCGCGCGCTTCCTCAACGGTTCGGATTCGAGCAGCGACCGGCCGGAACGGGCCATTCTCGGGATAGCCCGCCACAACCGCACCCTCACCGCGCTGCGCCGGCGGGGCGAAGGGCAACGGCGCGACGGCGAGCCCCGGGACGTCGAGCACCGCCACGTCCCTTTCCGGGTCATACACCACCACGGTGGCCTGGTAGGTGTGCCCGTCGTTGGCAGTGACCGTCGGGCTTTGTACCGCGGCGACGACGTGCGCGTTCGTCATGACGTGTTCGTTCGCATAGACGAACCCGCTGCCCTCGAGCTGGCGTCGGCACGACGGTGCGACGCCGGTGATTTTCACGATGGACGACCGAGCGAGTGCGACGGCGCGGCTGTTGGCGACCTTCGGGTCCGGCGGGGGAACCTTGACGATCTGCTCGGGGCGGATCGCGCCGAACACTTGCGGGAAACCGTTCTGGTCCAACAGCCGACGGAACGACGAGAACCATGTGCGCGCAGTGTCGGGCATCACGTCATCGATGTGACTCAACACCGCCGAGTGCCGAACCTGCCGCGCTACGGACGTCAACGCGCTATGGGCAAGTGCAGTGCCGACGAGCCAGGCGACGAGCAGGACGGAAATCACGCTGATTGCCGCACCGCCGACGGAGTCAACTGTTCTCGCGGGCTCCCAGGTGATGCGTCGGCGCAACGCAAGTCCGATGGCTGTCGCGAGCAGCTGTCCGAGTGTTGCCGCAACGAAGACCGTCAGAAGACCGAACACAGCCGAGTCACCGTGCAAACCGAACGCGCTGTGCAACGACGGCGCGTACTTCGCGCCCAACACACCGCCACCGAGAAAACCCAGGAACGACAACACACCGATGAGAAACCCCTGCCGGTAACCGCTGAACGCGAAACCGATGCAGATGACGATGAGGATCAGATCGAGCAGATCCATCACGATCCGCCATTTGCAGTGGTGTCCGGCGCCGACTGATGACGCTGACGCAACGCGAGCCGAAGAGCTTCCTCAGGCAGATCGACGACACGATCGCTGTCCCACGGCTGTTCCCAGCCGCCCAGAACCAACAGCCGCGCGAGCACGCCGGCGGTGAAACCCCACACGAACATGTCGGCGACTTCGAACCCCGGTCCCATTCGCCCGGACGGTCCGCGTACGACGACGCGGTTGCGCGCATCGGCCAGATCCGCGACGGGGACACGGGCGACGGACGCTACTTCGCGGATGTCGGCCGCCTCGACGTCGGACGGTGTGTGCCACCACGCAAGCACTGGTGTCACGACATTGCCACTCGGCGGGAGCCATAGGTCCTCGAAGACCGCCACGACGTCGACGCCTGCGGGATCAAGACCGGTCTCTTCCTCGGCTTCGCGCAACGCCGCCTCGACCGGACCGTTGTCGGTCGGATCAATTCCGCCTCCCGGAAAGGCCGGCTGACCGGCATGGTTACGCAGATGCGCGCTGCGCTGGATCAACAACACATCCGGACCGTTGACACCGTCACCGAACAGGATCAGCACAGCCGAACGTCGGACATCGTCCGGCAGGTCATCCGCCCACGCGTTGAACGTGGACTCCTCCTGCGCCGCGTCGATCAATGGCTGCAGCCAGACCGGTGGACTCACGCGTTCACGCCGAGGTACTTCGCGATGTCGGACCGCAACGACGCGGCATCCCGATAGGGGCCGAAGTTGCGATGCACGATGCGGCCGGACGCGTCGACGAAAAGCGTGATCGGAACTTCGCTCGTGTGCAACGCGATCAGGACTTTCTTGTCGTCGTCGACTACCGAGGGGTAGCGCATAGGCGGCTGCACGTGTGGGGCGAAGTCGAGCGCACTGTTGACGTCATCCTCGTCATCGATGCCGAGGAAGCGCACGCCGGGCTTGAGGTCGTCATACACCTGAGAGAGGAAGCGCGTCTCCTCCTGACACGGGCCGCACCACGAGCCCCAGATGTTCACGACCATCGGCTTGCCTCGCACGCCCGCCAACTGCACGGACGGACCTTTGCCGAGACAAGGCAACGTGACCTCGGGCAAGCCGCCGTCAACCGTTCCGGCCTGCGAGGGCGGGCACCGGTCAAGGTTTGCGGTCGCCACCAGCTGGCTGTGCTTGGGGTTGGGAGAGAAGTTCGGTTGCGGACCGGCACTCGGCGTGGAGCCGGAGCAGCTCGCCATCGTCAGTGCACAACTTGTTGCTGCCAGAACCGCTCGTGCTTTCACAGGGAGTCGTCCATCTGGCTAGGCGACTTCAGCAGTCTGCCGGCGACCTCGGGGTCCGTGGGACCGATGCCGAATGACGGGCACCATCGCGCGACGACGCAGGCGCCACAGGCCGGCTTGCGTGCATGACATGTCCGTCGGCCGTGCCAGATCAGGCGGTGCGAGAGCACTGTCCAGTCCTTCTTCGGGAACAGCGCGCCGACCTCATGTTCAACTTTGACGGGATCTTCTTCGGTGGTCCAGCCGAACCGTCGGGAAAGCCGGCCGAAGTGCGTGTCGACGGTGATGCCGGGCACGCCGAAGGCGTTGCCGAGGACCACATTGGCCGTTTTCCGGCCGACGCCAGGCAGCCGGACCAGATCGTCGAGCCGGTTGGGCACTTGACCGTCATGGCGCTCGACGAGTGCGGCCCCGAGCTTGAGAAGGCTGTCGGTCTTGGCGCGGAAGAACCCGGTCGACCGGATGATCCCCTCCATCTCGGCGCGGTCGGCGGCCGCGTAGTCCGCCGCGGTCCGATACTTCGCGAACAGCGTCGGGGTGACCTCGTTGACCCGCTTGTCGGTGGTCTGCGCCGACAGGATCGTCGCGACCAGGAGCTCCAACGGGCTGCCGAAGTCGAGCTCGCAATGCGCGTCGGGATATGCCTCGGCCAACGCACGCGCCATTCGCCGGGCCCGGCGGACCAGCGAGGTGTGCGACTCCTCAGCCCCCGCTTGGCCCGTGCCCGCGGCTCGGGTGGCGGGTCGGGGCACGCGAACGAGAGTACGGCGACCAGCCGTCGCCGTTGTTCTACGCCGAGCGGGTGATGCTCGGCGTAGTGCTCTCAAGCATCTGGAGGACTCCGCCGATGCCGCTCTTGACGGTTACGGAGAGTGACGAACGATGGCCAATCGACCCACCGCGGACGCAGGGCGCTTCCGCACGGTCCCCGAGCGCAGCCCCGAGTTTGCGCACCTGTCCCTGGATGGTCTGCGCGCGTACCGACGTGCGCTGACGACCGAGGAAGGGCGCGTCTCGTACTGGCGGCGGATCATCCAGGCACGTCTGGACCTGGTACGTGCCTCCGACATCACCCCTGTCGCGAGCAGCACCAACCTGCGTGGCGTCTTCGCGGAGGCGCGCGTCGACAACGGCCGGCGGGCACTTCAGGAGATCATCCCCGTGGATGACATGCCGCCGCTGCCCGACCTCGCCGAGCTGTGGGCCCGGGAGCCGCATCCGGACGACGCGGCATACAACACGCTGCTCGTCCGGGACCTGAGCAAGGCGGAGGCGCAGCTGTCCGCGTACCGGACCGCGCTGCACAAGCGACTCGCCTCAGCAACCGGCGAGCTCATCGCGCGCTACCGCGAGCAGCCCGCGCTCTGTCTGAGTGCACTTCCCCTGCAGCCACACGCGCGCGCCGTCAACGCGTAGACCCGTAGCGGCGGACCACCGGGGTGTAACGCAGGGTCACGTGGGGCAAAATGTCTCCGCAATGATCCTTCTGCTGACCCTGCTGTTTCCAGCCGTGCTGCTCGCGCTCATGCTGGCAATGGAACGCGTCGAGGGACCACTGCGGGACGAGGCGGTCGGCGACCATCTGCGCGAGTTCTTCGAAACGGCGCGGCCGGATGAAGTCGAGACGTTCGTCAGTCAAGGTCTTGCCCGCGCGCTGGACCGCTATTGGAGTCGCCGGCGGCTGCGTTCGAGGCTGGTCGGTCTGACAAGTCGCGCACGACTCACCGAGTAGGAGAGACTCCCCGCAGTAAGGGGAGGTGCACCAGCCATGGATGGCGTTCTCGCCGGCGTGCCGCTGTTCGTCGGACTCGACGACGAGAGCGGCGACCTGCTGGCGTCCGCATTGACCACCCGCACGGTGGTGCGAGGGCATGTCGTGTTCTCCGAGGGGGACCCAGGAGACCGGCTGTTCGTCGTTCTTGACGGCAAGACCAAGATCTCGCGGGCGGCAGCCGACGGGCGGGAGAACTTGCTCGCTGTGCTCGGCCCCGGCGAGATGTTCGGGGAGCTTTCCCTGTTCGATCCTGGACCGCGTACGGCGACGGCGACCGCGGTGACCGACAGCACGCTCGCGTCCCTTGACCACGATGACCTGCGGCCCTTGATGCTCGCGCAGCCGGCAGTCGCCGTAGAGCTGCTGCGGGCATTGGCGCAACGCTTACGGCGTACGAACGAAGCGATGGCCGATCTGGTCTTCAGCGACGTACCTGGCCGGGTGGCCAAGGCGCTGCTCGACCTGGCCGAACGGTTCGGTGATCAGGGTCCCGAAGGCATCCTCGTGCACCACGACCTCACCCAGGAGGAGCTCGCGCAACTGGTCGGCGCGAGCCGCGAAACCGTCAACAAGGCGTTGTCAGAGTTCGCCAACCGCGGCTGGCTGCGGCTCGAGGGACGCAGCGTTCTGTTGATCGATCGGGAGCGGCTGGCGCGACGCTCTCGGTGATCAGGCGCTCTGTTCGTCAAGCGCCTTGAGCGTCGGCGCGAGTTCGCTTGACATCTCGGTGGCGCCGGCCAGCGCGACGGCTTGCCGGAGCGCGAACTCGGCAGCGGTGCTGTCACCGCAGGCGGCCAAGCATTGGGCCAGAACCCGCAAGGCAACGACACGTGAGCGCACATCCTCAGCGGTGACACCGAAGGCCTCGTTGGCGATGCGCAACGCTTCGTGTGGCTCACCGGACTCCCGCAACGCGCCAGCCAGATGGGCGAGCGCCTGCCGGCGCGGGAACAGCAATGAGCCTTCGCGATACGGCTGAGCCTCGTGCAAGAGCTTCAGCGCCTCAGGCAGCTGGCCAAGACCGCGTAACGCCTGCGCAAGGAGAACGCGAAGACCGACAAGCGCCGAAGGTTCGAGGTCGGCGGCGGCCACCAGCGACAGGGCGCGCTCCGCGTCAGCGCGAGCGCCGTCGGGATCACCAATGTCCAGCCGGCAATAGCCGAGTACGCCGAGACCCAGCGCGGCCGTGATCGGATGCGCCGACTCCGACGAGACCGTCACCGCTTCTTGCACAACCTCGATCGCCTTGACCGCCTGTCCACTTCCGCGAAGCGCGGCAGCTTGCGCAACCAGAGCAATAGATCGGCCCCAGGTATCGGCGAGATCCAAGAACTCTTCATGCGCGGCCGCGCTGTCTTCCAAGGCGGCGGTGATGTTGCCCAGCTCGGCGTCAGCAAAGGCGGCGATCGACAGGCACGTGGCCACGCCCCAGCGGTCACCCATCGCGTGCCCGAGCGGCAGGAGTGAACGCGCGAGACCGCGCGCTTGCCGAAGCCGGCCCTGAAGCAGCCGGACGAACGCCTCCGTCCCCGCGCACCACGACAGGCCGCCGTCGTCGTCCAGGCCGGTGAAGACGTCGGCGGCACGACCGAGCATGTGCTCGGCCTCGGCGTAGTCGCCACGTGTCGTCGCACTCCATGCGAGGTGCTGCAGCGCCCACCCGGCGCCGCGCCGGTCACCGACGCGCTCGGCCAGCGCAAGGGCTTCGCCGAATCGCGTCTCTGCCGCCGCGAGCCGTCCGACGCGATAGTCGATCATTCCGAGCTGGCGCAACGCCTCGCCTGCCACCCGGTCCACGCCGGCCTCGCTGGCACTTGCCAACGCCGTGACAAGAGCACGCGCGGCCGCACTCGTGTCACCACGGCGGCGGTCGATGTCGCCGATGACGACGAGCGCGGCTGCACGTCGTACCGGATCGGCGGAGCGAACGGGACCCTCCAGCTCCGCGCGGGCCTCGTCGAGCCGATGCAGTCCGACCAGCGCTGCCGCGTGTCCGATCAGCACTTCGTCGACGTAGCGCTCGGCGGTCCCCTGGGTCCCGAGTTCCGTTGCGCGGCGCAGCAGCCGCTCGGCCCGGAAGTTGTCGTCGCGACCCAGCGCCGCCAACCCCATCCGGTGCAGCGCGGCGAAGCCCGCCGGGCGCGCCGTCCACGCGACGTCCTCCGCGTCGAGTCGCATCTCGTCGGCAAGAGCAACCGCTTGCTCCGCCTGCCCCGCGATGAGGGCATCGACCTCGCCGACGGACCAGGTGAGGTCGGTGCGCGCCCACAGCGCAAGCCGCGCATGTCGCCGCGCGCGGTCGGCCTTGGGGATTCCCGCGTAGGCGACGTCGCGTGCCAAGGCGTGCGCAAACACATAGGTACGCGCGTCATCGCTCTCGTCGCCGCGTCGGATGATGCCGCGGGCGATGAGTTCACGTATGGCGGACGCGATTGCCTCGTCGGAGGATGTCGGTTCGAGCGCGTGCAGCATGTCCGCCGTGAAGCGGGAGCCGATCACCGACGCGTCGCGCAGGACTGCTTTCGCTGCCGGGTCAAGCCCGTCGATGCGGGCCGCGAGCACCGCATGCACGCCCGCGGGAAGGATGTCGCGCGGCAACGCGCCGGCCAGCCGCCACCCGTCGCCGTCACGACGAAGCAGGCCACGGTCGACCAGCAAGTGCAGCAGCTCAGCGAGGAAGAACGGGTTGCCCTGGGCGCGTGTCAGCAACGTGTCGCGCACCGTCGGGTCCAGATCCGCACCGCCTAGGTACGCCCGCAACAACCGCTCGCTCGCAGGAGAGTCGAGCGGCGCAACCGGCAACACCTCGACATCGGGAAGGCGGTCCCACCAGTCCTGGGTCAAGACGTCGGAGCGACCGACGACGATGAGCAGCGCGGGCGCGGTGAGCTGCTCCCACAGTCTCGCCAGAGCAGCGAACAGTGCGGACGTCGCGCCCTGCGCGTCATCGACAACGAGCACGAGTGGACCATCCGCGGTCAACGCGGTGAGAACACCGGCGACGGCATCAACCAGCGGGTCTCTCGACACCGTGGTCGTGCCCGGAGTCGCCGCATCACGCGGGCCGACTGACGCACCTTCGACGAGCCCCAACAACGACAGCAGCCGATCGACTGTCACCGGCGACAACGGGCGCTCGACGGAGGACGGACTCGACAGTCGAGCCAATGCCCGTCTCGCCTTGACCTCGGCAGTGGCGGCGTCATCGGCGTCCGTGATGCCGAAGGCGGTGCGCATCCATTCCGCGAATGGGGCGAGCTCGCGGCCGTCGCCGTACGGCGTGCAACGACCCCACAGCACGCGCACGTTCGGCAGTTCGGTGGCGAACCGAGTGGCTTCCAGTGCCAGCCGCGTCTTGCCGACCCCGGCTTCACCAGTCACGACGATGGTCGAGGTGCGATGGCCCTCGACGACGTCCAGCAGCTTGCCGACGAGCCTGCCGAACTCCGCGTCGCGACCGATAAAGGGTGCTTCGTCGCCGAGACCGAGACGAGCCGCACCGGGCGGGCGCAGGCCGACGAGCTCGTATGCCGCGACCGGCTCGCGTTTTCCTTTGAGGCGCAAGGGCGGAAGCGACCGCCATGACGCGATCGCCATCGTGGCCAGTGCGGTGTCGCGGCCGGCATAGACAGAACCAACCCCGGCCGCATCCGACAGCCGAGACGCGGTGTTCACCGTGTCGCCGACGACGGTGTAGGTGAGATGCGCTTGCACACCGGCCAGCACTTCGCCCGTGTTCAAGCCGACACGCAAACCCAACCTGCGTCCGCCACCGGCTTCTTCGGCCATCATGCGCCGCACATCGTTCTGCATCCGAGCGGCCGCTCGCACGGCGCGCTCCGGATCGTCCTCGTGTGAGGTTGGCGCGCCGAACACCGCCATGACGCCGTCACCGGTCAGCTTGTCGACGCGCCCTCCTGTCTCGGTGACTGCGCGGCTGAGCGCAGCCAGCACGCGGTCGGTGACAACGCTGACACGTTCGGGATCGAGTTCTTCGGCCCACGCCGTGAAGTCGGAGAGGTCACCGAAAAGCACCGTGACGATGCGGCGCTCGGCAGTGGCTTCGTCTCCCACGCCCCTCGGGTCCAGCAGCGCGCCACACGAGTGACAGAACCGCGCGCCAGGCACCGGCGGCGTCCCGCACACCGGGCAAACGAGCGGCGTGGCCGCAGTCATGTCCCAGGCTGGCGCAGGTAGTCCAGCTGTGCGCGGACCGATTTCTCCGCTGCAGACCACAGCACCTGGTCGACGTCGGCATAGACGCGGCGGACGACATCCATCGGCTCGACCGCACCATCGGCGATCGCGTCACGTACCTGCGCGAGGCGTTCCTCGCGATGCCGCAGGTAATAGTCGAGTACCTGCACCGGAGCGTTCAGAACCGGGCCGTGTCCAGGCAGAAGCACGTCGATGTCTTGCGCCGCAAGGTCGCGCAACCGCTGCAGCGAGTCCAGGTAGTCGGCGAGCTTCCCGTCCGGATAGGCGACGACGGTGGTGCCGCGACCGAGCACCGTGTCGCCGGTGAGAAGCGCACGATCGCCGCGCAGCAGGAAACACACGGAGTCGCTGCTGTGGCCCGGGGTGAGAACGGTCAGCCACTCGACCGACGCAGTCTGATCCGCGCTATCCCCTTCGAGCGGAGTGGCATCCACGCACAACGCGGGGTCGCGCGCGACGACCGGAGCACCTGTCAGCTCACGCAGCCGGGCCGCCCCTTCGGCATGGTCGAAGTGCCCGTGGGTCAACACGATCAGTGCAACAGGTCCCTGCTCGGCGACTCGGGTGAGGTGGTCGTCGTGCAGCGGTCCGGGGTCGACCACGACACACTCGTCGAACCCCGGTTCGCGCAACACCCAGGTGTTGGTGCCGTCGAGCGTCATGGGGCCGGGGTTCGGCGCGAGCAGTCGGGCGGCCCGTGGCGTCACCTGCTCGATCGAGGTCACTGCGGATAACCCTCGTCGTGCGGGAGCAGAAACCGCACGTCCTCGTTATCGGTCACCACGATCTTGGGGAGCATGGGCTTGAAGTCGCGCTCGTCGCCGGCCACGAGGATGTCGGCCACCGTGTCGTAGGCCGAGAGCTCCATCAACGTGAACGCAGTCGGTGGCATCAGGCCGAACTCGCCACGTTCGTATGCGTCGAGTGCCGCCCGCGGTCGACACCACGTCACGCGGTCCGCCTCACCGCCGACGTCGCGAGTCCGCTGCCCTTCAGGCAGAGCCGCAATGAAGAAGCGCGTGTCAAAACGGCGCGGCTCGATCTCCGGAGTGATCCAGTGCGCCCACGGACGCAGCAGATCGGCGCGGAGCACAAGTCCGCGGCGGTTGAGCATTTCGGCGAGTGACAGTGAGCGGTCGAGCAGCGCCAGCCGATCGGCCTCCCAGTCCTCACCGGAGGTGTCGGCCACCACGTCGTAGTCGGCGGTGCCCGCGAGCAGGACACCGGACTCCTCGAAGGTCTCGCGCACCGCGGCACAAACCAGCGCGGTCGCCAAGCGCTCGTCCGCCGTCAGCACCTGAGACCAGTCGGCCGGTGACGGTCCCGCCCAGGACGACATGGACAGCGACTCGTCGCGCGGATCGACCGAGCCGCCGGGGTAGACGTACATCCCTGCGGCGAACGCCATCGTCCGCTGGCGGCGGAGCATGTAGGCCTCGACGCCCTCTGCGCCGTCCCGCAGCAACACCACGGTCGAGGCGTGCCTCGGCTCACTCGCCGTGGCCTCACCGGACTCGAGCGCGCGAAGGAGCGGGACGAGCTCGCTCGCGGGGATGCCCATGAACTCACGACGCTGACCGCTCATCACAATCCGCCCACGTCAGCCGACCTCGACCACGACCTCGACTTCGACCGGCGCGTCGAGGGGCAGCGCCGCTACGCCGACTGCACTTCGAGCATGCCGGCCGGCGTCGCCGAAAACCTCGCCGAACAGCTCGCTGGCGCCGTTGACGACGCCTGGCTGCCCGGTGAAGGTCGGAACGCTGGCGACGAACCCCACGACCTTGACGACCCGGCGTACCCGATCGAGGTCGCCGACCTCGGCACGGACGGCGGCAAGCGCATTGAGCGCGCACGTGCGCGCCAAGGACTTCGCCGTCTCCGCGTCGACCTCGGCGCCGACTTTGCCCGTGGCGACCAGCTTGCCCTCAACCATCGGCAGCTGGCCGGACGTGTAGATCAGGTCACCGCTGCGGGCGGCGGGAACGTACGCCGCGACCGGCGGGACGACGTCGGGAAGCGTGATGCCGAGTTCGGCGAGCCGGTCGTCGACGCGGCTCATGACTTGGGCCGCTTCAGGTAGGCGACCACTTGGTCACCGCCGGCCGGGCCCGGGACGACCTGGACGAGCTCCCAGCCGTCCTCACCCCAGGTGTCGAGGATCTGCTTAGTCGCGTGAACGAGCAGCGGAACGGTCGCGTACTCCCACTTCTGCACGCACCGACATTACTGGCGCGATTTAGGCGCTCTCACTCCGCATGCGGCGAAGGAGGCGCTTGCGCTCGAGTTCGTTGAGGCCACCCCAGATGCCGTGGCCCTCCTCGACCTGGATCGAGTAGTCGAGGCACTCCTGCTTGACCTTGCAGCCACGGCAAAGGGCCCGTGCCATGCCCTCGCGCAGGTCCTTCTCCGGCTTGCGCTCGAAGTGGCTCGGCGCGAAGAAATAGACCGCGTTGTCACCGCGGCACGACGCGGAGGCGCGCCACGACGAGTCGTCGTAGTGCCGGGTGTTCGCTGGCTGGGTCATCGCTGGTGATATTCGTCACCCTGCGGCCCTCTCCTGCTGACCGGTGAGGAGTTTTCGCGGGCCTCCTCTGGCTAGGCTGGAAGGCAGTGAGCGACTTCCCGTCCGTGAAGCTGCACGTGGTCACCGGCAAGGGCGGTACGGGCAAAACGACCGTGGCCGGTGCCCTCGCGCTCGCGCTTGCGGCGGGCGGCCGGCAAGTGCTGCTCACCGAGGTAGAAGGCCGTCAGGGCATCGCGCAGATGTTCGACACGCCACCGCTGCCCTACGAGGAGCGCCGGGTGGCTGTCGCCCCCGCCGGCTACTCGGGTCGCGGCGGCGAGGTCTACGCGCTTGCCATCGACCCCGAGGCCGCGCTCATCGAGTACCTCGAGATCTTCTACAACCTCAAGCGGGCCGGCAGCGCCCTCAAGAAGCTCGGCGCCATCGACTTCGCCACCACGATCGCCCCCGGGGTGCGCGACGTGCTGCTGACCGGCAAGGTCATGGAAGCCGCGACCCGTGAGCGCCGAGGCGGGGGCCGCCTGTATGACGCTGTCGTGCTCGACGCACCGCCGACCGGACGGATCGCGCGGTTCCTCAACGTCAACGCGGAGGTGGCCGGGCTGGCGCGGATGGGACCCGTGCGGCAACAGGCCGACTCAGTCATGAACCTGCTGCGATCCCGGCGGACCGCCGTACATCTCGTCACCGTGCTGGAAGAGATGCCGGTGCAGGAGACGATCGACGGTGTGAAGGAGTTGACGAACGCGGAGCTGCCAGTTGGCGGGATCGTCGTCAATATGGTCCGCCAACCGCTGCTCCCGCAGGAGGCGTTGACCGCGGCAGCCGCCGGCAAAGTCGACAGCGCGGAGATCGATCGCGGCCTCAAGGCTGCCGGCCTCGACAACACACGAAAACTCGTGGAGGCGCTCTCGGCCGAGGCTGTCGAGCACGCCAGCAGGGTCATGCTCGAGGAGCGAGAGCGGGCGAGCCTGCGCGAGCTCGGCCGTCCGATGTATGAACTGCCGTTGCTGACCGACGCGGTGGACCTCTCGTGCCTGTATGAGCTCGCCGGCAAGCTCAGCGAGCAGGGCCTCGTATGACGAGGTCGCCCGGCACGACGACGCCTTCGCCCGGCCTCGACGTCGACGAGTTGTTGCAGACCGCCGCGATCGTCGTCTGTTGCGGTGCCGGCGGCGTGGGCAAAACGACGACAGCGGCCGCGCTCGCCCTGCGGGCTGCCGAGCAGGGACGCAAAGTCTGCGTGCTCACCATCGACCCCGCCCGCCGGCTGGCGCAGTCGATGGGGCTGACGGAGCTGGACAACTCACCGCGGGCCGTCGCGGGCGTTGACGCCGCTTCGGGCGGGTCGCTCGACGCGATGATGCTCGACATGAAGAGGACGTTCGACGAGATCGTCCTGACGCACGCGGACGCGCAGCGCGCCCAGCAGATCCTCGCCAACCCGTTTTACGTGTCGCTCTCGTCGAGTTTCGCCGGGACACAGGAGTACATGGCGATGGAGAAGCTCGGGCAGCTTCGGGCCACCGGCTCCTGGGACCTCATCGTCGTAGACACTCCGCCGAGCCGGTCCGCACTCGACTTCCTCGATGCGCCGCAGCGACTGGGCCGGTTCCTCGACGGCCGGATGATCCGGCTGCTGCTGGCGCCGGCCAAGGCCGGCGGCCGCGGTGTGATGAAGGTGTTCACCGCCGGGCTGTCGGTCTTCACGAACGTGCTCAACCGGGTTCTCGGCGCACAGACGTTGAAGGATCTCGGTCTGTTTGTCTCGTCGCTGGAGACGATGTTCGGCGGCTTCCGCGAGCGGGCTGACAAGACCTACCGGCTGCTCAAGGAACCCGGGACCGCGTTCGTTGTCGTCGCGGTGCCGGAGCGGGACGCGCTGCGCGAGGCGGCGTACTTCGTCGATCGGCTGAGCGAGGAGCACATGCCGCTGGCCGGGCTGGTGCTCAACCGCGTGCACCGCTCGGCGATCGAGTCGCTGTCGGTCCAGCGGTCGCTGGCCGCGGCCGAGCACCTCGAGGAAACCGGCGAGGGCGCGCTCGCCGCGGCGACTCTGCGGATCCATGCTGAGAGGGTCAGTGCCGCCGCCCGTGACCGGCACGTGGCGGAACGTTTCCGGGCAGCTCACCCGGGAGTGCCCGTCGTACAGGTTGGCGCACAGTCGACCGACGTCCACGACCTGGACGGGTTGCGCCGGATCGGCGCGGAACTAGCCGTCGCTTCCTGACGCCCTAGGGGCGGTCAGCTGGCGACTGTCACCCGCTTCGACGCGAGCGGGCTGCCGGCCTCGAAGTCGATCATCGCGGTTTCGAGCAGGCGCCGCCACGAGGAGACGTTGGGACGGCGGCGGAGCAGCGCCCGGCGCTCCCGCTCGGTCATCCCGCCCCAGACACCGAACTCGACGCGGTTGTCGAGGCTGTCGGCGAGGCACTCCGTACGCACGGGGCAGCCCAGGCAGACGCTCTTGGCGCGGTTCTGCGCGGCTCCCTGGACGAAGAGGCTGTCGGGTACGCCGTCGCGGCAAGCCGCTCGAGTTGTCCAGTCCTGGGTCCAGGGCATGGCCGGTCCTTCGCGTTCGGTGGGCTGTGTCGGCTTCGAGGGATGACCCCGTACACCGCTGCAATGACCGTACGAACCGGACGCAAGGGACGGCAGTCCCCGTTCGTCTCATTCTTGGATAGTCCTTTCGGAGGATGCCAACCTCCGATCGGAGGACACGAGGGGTGGTCCCAGGCACGACGGGACATTTCACCCTCGCCTGCCGGACCCTCATACGCTGGTTGGATGCGCGCCCCCGGCCAGCTCGGCAGGAGCAACGGGACTGTTCAGCGGTTGGCCATCCTCGGGGTCATCAGCGTCGTCGCCGGCCTGCTCCTCGGCGGGATGCTTCTCCCGATCGTCGGCGGCGTCGGACTCCTCGCGCGCACGGGCGCCGACGACTTCGAGCGACTGCCGTCCGAGCTCGACATCTCGGCGCCGCCGCAGGTCTCCCGGATCCTGGCCGCGGACGGCTCGACGATCGCCACGTTCTACTTCCAGAACCGGGTCCCGGTGCGGCTCGCGCAGATCCCGCAGATCATGCAGAAGGCGCTCATCAGCGTCGAGGACGTCCGCTTCTACGAACACCACGGCGTCGACGTCAAAGCGGCCTTCCGAGCTCTACTGCACAACGGGTCGTCCGGCTCGGTCCAGCAAGGTGGCTCGACGCTCACCCAGCAGCTGGTGAAGAACATCCTCATCGAGAACGCCGAGGCGGCGGGCGACAAGAAGGCGGCCGCTGCTGCTCACTCGGACACGCTCGCGCGCAAAGCACGCGAGGCGCGCTACGCGTTGGCCTTGGAGCAGAAGTACACCAAGGAGCAGATCCTCGAGGCCTACCTCAACTACGCGTACTTCGGTGACGGCGCATACGGCGTCGGTGCCGCGGCCCGTCATTACTTCAATGAGGACGTCGGCAAGCTGACGCTGTCGCAAGCATCGTTGCTCGCCGGCCTCGTTCAGTCACCCGAGGTCTATGACCCCGTTCTCCATCCAGAGACCGCGCGCGACCGTCGCAACATCGTTCTCAGCCAGTTGTTGAAGTACCACTTCATCTCGTCCGACGACTACGACCGCGCAGCGGCGAAGCCGATCGTTCTGCACGTCAAGCGTCAGGGCAACGGCTGCGAGGCGTCGACGGCGCCATACTTCTGCGACTACGTACAGCACGTCATCGAGAACTCTGCAGCGTTCGGAGCGAATCGCGCAGAACGCGTGAAGCTGCTGCTGCAAGGCGGACTCACGATTCACACGACGCTAGACCCGGTGGTGCAACACGCTGCCGACAACGCAGTGCGCGACTACGTGCATCCACGCGATCCGTCCGGAGTCGCCGCCGCAGAATCCGTGGTGGAGCCAGGCACCGGCAAGGTGCTCGCGATCTCGGTGAGCAAGCCCTACGGCCAGGACGCTGCCAAGGGACAGAACACGATCGACTACGCCGTCGACAAGAAGTACGGCGGTGGCCCGACGGGTTTCCCTGCCGGTTCGACGTTCAAGCTGTTCGTGCTCGCTGCTGCGCTCAAGCAGGGAATCCCCTTAAACACAACGATTTATGCACCGCAAACGATCAGAGACCTGCCCGGCTTTGTCGACTGCGCCGGCGGTGAACACGTGTACTCGCCGAGTGTCAGCAACGCGGGCGACAGTGAGGCAGGCAACTTCAACCTCATCACCGGGACGTGGTTCTCGGTCAACACGTTCTTCGCGCAACTCGAGAAGCGCACCGGGCTTTGCGATCCGGTCAAGATTGCCGAGGCGATGGGGATCCGGCAGGAAAACGGTCTGCCTCCGGACCAGTTCCCCGCGTTCACCCTTGGTGCCGCGCAGCACGGTTACAGCTCGCTCGATCTCGCCGGTGCCTACGCGACGATTGCCGCGCACGGCAAGTACTGCCCGCCAGTTGCGATCACGAAGGTGACCGATCGATCGGGCGCGCTCATCGCGGTGCCGGAACATGAGTGCGGCCAAGTGCTGGACTCAGGACTTGCGGACACGATCACGTCGATCATGCATGGCGTCCTCACTCAACCGGGCGCAACAGCAGCGAACGTCGGCGAGCCCGGACGACCGGCAGCAGCCAAGACCGGAACGGCCGAAAACAACTGGGCGTCGGTGTTCGCGGGTTTCGTGCCGCAGATGGCGTCCGCGGTCTGGGTCGGCAACCCGAAACAGCTGACCTCACTCAACGGCATGACGATCGGTGGACGCACCTATGGCGAGGTGTTCGGCGCCACGATTGCGGGTCCGATCTGGCGGGACACACTCAGTGCCGCTTTGGAAGGCAAGCCGATCATCCCGCTCCCGTTGGCGGATCCGGAGTTCGTGAACGGCACCACCAAGTTGGTGCCCGATGTCGACGGGCTCGCGGCCTCCGACGCAGGCCACTTGCTGGAGAAGGCCGGGTTCACCGTCGTCGTCGCGACGACACAGGTCGACTCGGAGTTCCCGAAGGACACGGTCGCCTACACGAGCCCCGGGGGCGGAACGGGTGCCGCACCGGGGTCCACGGTCGTGATGTACATCAGCAACGGTCATGCGCCGAAGACGCCACCGGCACAGTCGCCATCACCGACGCCCACGCCCACGACACCATCGCCGTCATCGACACCCTCACCGACTGCTTCGCCCACATGCTCGCCGGACCACAAGCCCGGGCACGGGCAACCGCCACCGCACTGCTGAGTCGGCGCTGGCTAACTCGCGTCAGCCACCGAGCTGACGGCGGACTTCCGCCGCGACGCGGCCGCCTTCCGCCCTGCCGGCGACCTGCGGTTGCAACACGCGCATGACCTGGCCCATCGCCTTGGGTCCCTCGGCCCCGCTTTCTGCGATAGCTGACCGCACCAGCGCGGAGAGCTCGTCGTCACCCAGCTGCGCAGGCAGATACTCCGCGAGCACCTCACCCTCGGCGCGCTCGCGCGCGGCCAGTTCCGTTCGGTCCGCGTCCGCAAATGCTTCCGCTGCTTCCCGCCGCTTCTTCGCCTCTCGCGTCAGCACGGTGACGACGTCGTCGTCGGAGAGCACGCGCGCCTGCTTGCCTGCAACCTCTTCATTGGTGATGGCCGTTAGTGCCATCCGCAAGGTGGCAGCGCGCAGTTCATCGCGCGACTTCATTGCGGTGGTGAGGTCGGACCGAAGTCGCTCCTTGAGGGACATTCCCCAACCTTAGGGTTGAGGAATGCATCCGCGCGCCGTGCTTCCGTTCAGCGTCGCGGGAGCCGCAGCGGCAGTCGCCTATGCCTGGGGGGTCGAACGCAAGGCGTTCCGGCTACGAGAGATCGTCGTACCAGTGCTTCCCCACGGCATACCACCGCTTCGCGTCCTGCACGTCTCGGATCTGCACGCAGCGCCGGGACAGCCATGGAAGGTCGACTGGGTCAGACACCTGGCCGACCTGGAGCCGGATCTCGTCATCGACACCGGCGACAACCTCGCCTCACACGACGGCGTGGCCATCGCCCTCGACGCTCTTGGCCCGCTGCTGAAATTTCCGGGCGCATTCGTCCCGGGATCCAACGACTGGTTCGCGCCGGCCCCTAAGAATCCCGCGCGCTACCTGCTGCCGGACTCGGGGCGGCGCGTTCACGGCGCACCGTTGCCGTGGGGCAAGTTGCGCGAAGAGTTCACGGGTGCAGGCTGGCTCGATGTCACCCACCGGCGTACGACGCTGATGGTGCGCGGCGTTCGCGTCGAGATCGCCGGGGTCAGCGATGCCCATCTCCAGGCAGACCACTACGAGCGGGTCGCGGGTCCGGTCGCGGCAGACGCCGCGGTAGGTATCGGGTTGTCCCACACCCCGGAACCCCGCGTGGTCGATGCGTTCGCTGCTGACGGCTTCGGTCTCGTGATGTCCGGCCATACGCACGGCGGGCAGTTGCGCGTGCCCGGAGTCGGCGCGCTCGTCACCAATTGCGGGCTCGACCGACGCCGGGCGCGCGGCCTCTCCCGCTGGCCGGCAGGCGCGTCACCGACCTGGCTGCACGTGTCTGCGGGCCTGGGGACGTCGCCATACGCCCCCGTCCGATTCGCCTGTCCGCCCGAGGCGACGCTGCTCACTCTCGTTAGCCGCTAGACCCGGCTAGACTCGCGGGTCGCAACACCTCGGGATGTAGCGCAGCTTGGTAGCGCACCTCGTTCGGGACGAGGGGGTCGTGGGTTCAAATCCCGCCATCCCGACCAATCACGATCAGTATTTCCGCAGGTCAGGGCCTCACCGCCCGGGCGTGGTTCACCCCCGCCCGGGATCACGCAGGAAGTCCCTAAGGGCCGCCTGACGGCGACGGGCGAGCGTGATCGACCCGTGTGGCGCTGCGACGAACGCGCCGGCGGCACACAGCGCCGCAACACCTGCGGCGATCGTCAACCCGGTCGCGTCGAGGTGCCCGTGTGCGTTGCGGCCGCCGAGTGCGCTGCCGGCTGCGATTCCGCTCGCGAGGAACGCGGCGAGAATCGTCGGCACTAGGAGCAGCGGCGACATAACGAGGAGCAGCCAGCGCACGGTTCGCCTGTACATGCGGCGTTGCTCCCAGCGCCACTGAAGGGGCCGTCGGTGGTAGGGCCACCTGATTCCCACCCATTCCGCCAACGCGACGGCGCCAAAGGGTGCTACTAGCAAGACCGCGCACAGCATCAAGCCAGAAAGGAACGCATGCTGTGCCGCGGCCACCACAGCACAGACCAGCACACACGTCGCCGCGACGATCGACGCGACAGCGACCGTCTTGATCCGAAGAAGTCGGCGGAAACGCGCGGGGTCCGGCATCGTCTCGAGTGCTGCCGCTACGTCGTTGCCGAGCACGTTCGTCGTGGCGCTATCACCCAGCATCCATGCCTGCAGCACCACAGCGAAGGCCATCGGGCCGGACAAGGAGAACAACCACTCGTGCACCGAGGCAGGTAAGAGCGCCCATGCCACGCTCACCAGAACGGCGTCGATAGCGATAGACGTGAGTTCATCCCGCGGTGGGCGCAGCAACCGCTCGAACTCCGCAGCCAGGTCAGCCTGGAAGGACCGGGAGGTCGAAGCGCTGGCGCCAGCCGCACCGACCATCGCCTCGGACGGCTGGGTCGCCACGCTCTGAGGCTCGCCGGACCAAGCCGTCACGGCCTCGTCTGAACCGAATGATCTGTGCTCCCCGATCAACTTGGCGTAGTTGGCCGCGACACGAACTGATCATGGAGTGCGGATAGCCTTTGTGGGCGACCCCCGCTGTGGTGCAGTTGTGGCGTGAATGCGCACCGGATGCGGGTGGAATTCATCCGGTTCAGCCTTCTCATCATCGTGACGGTTGCTCTGGTGAGCGTGGCTGTCCGCCAGGGCGAGAGTCACAAGGCCCGTGAGGCGGGCCGTTCAGGCGTGCCGTCGGCCACCGCCACGCCGGGCGGCCAGCCACCGTCCGGGGGCACGCACGCCAGCGGGGGCGCCGGCGGTTCCGGTGGCAGCGGCGGTGCCGGTGCAGGCGCCGCCGGATCGGCCCCACCGGGCTCCGGCAGCACCGCCTCCAGCGGCAGCAACAGCGGCGGTTCGAGCCCCACGTCAGGCGGCGCCGCCGGTTCCGGTGGCCAACAAGTGGCAACGCTTCCCCGCACCGGCGGGACGCAGGCGGCCCAGCTCGCCGCATTGGCTGCGCTGATGATCGTGGCCGGCACGTTCACACTGACGATCTCGCGCCGCTCGGTCCGATAAGCGTTTGCCGGCACCGGCAGACTGTCGCCCATGCGACGCATCGCCGCGCTCGCCTGGGTTGCCGGTGACGATCCGGCCGCCCAGCGCATCGTCGGCGCCCTTGTCGTCGCCATCTTCGTCGAAGGGCTCGGCGCCAGTTCGGTGTTGCCCCTGCTGCCGCTTTTCCTGCGGACGCACGGCACATCCGCGGCAATGGTCGGCGCGGTCATGGGCTCGTTCTTCATCGCCGGTGTGCTGACGCAATACCCAGCGGGCGCACTCACCGACCGGATCGGTCATCGCCCGGTCATCGTCGGCGGGCTGGCGCTCTACGCCGCGGCAAGCCTCGGCTTCATCGCCGCAGTCGGATCCGGCGGCTATCTCGGGCTCCGGGCCTTGCAAGGCGTCGGGTCGGGTGCGGTCCAGGTGGCGACACTCGCCGTGGTCGGCCGCATCGTTCCCCTGGAACGGCGCGGACGCGCGTTCTCCGCGGTGTTCGGCGCGCAGCTCGGCGGCATGGCCATCGGGCCGGCAGCCGGCAGCCTCGTCGGCGTCGACAACCTCCGATGGTTGTTCGCCGCCACCGCAGTGGCCTCGCTCATTGCCGTCGTGCCGGTCATCGCAGGCACCGGCCTGGCGGGATCCAGGCGACCGATCGATGCGCCGATCGAGTCCCTGGCCGTCACCCGCGCACTTCTCGGCGTCGCCTTCGTGGGCGTCGCTACCGGGCTGATCACCGGCGTCTACGAAGCGTGCTGGAGCCTGCTGATGAACTCGCGCGGTGCAGCCGACTGGCAGATCGGACTGTCGTGGACGCTGTTCGCGTTGCCATTCGCCGTGTTCTCGCCAGTGGCGGGCCGGCTGGCCGACCGTCTCGACCGCCGTTGGCTTGCCGGGATTGCCACCCTCACCTCCTGCGCGTTCGCCGCGACCTACCCCTTCCTGCCGTCCGTCGCGCTACTGCTCGGGCTGGGTACGGCGGAGGCGATCGGGACGGTCGCTGCCTATCCCGCCGCCCAGTCATTGCTGACGGAGGCGGCCACTCCGGAGACGCTCGGGCGTGCCCAAGGCTTTTACACGACTGCGCAGACCGCTTCGATCGCCGTAGCGGCGGCCGTCAGCGGTGCAATGTTCGGCGCCGCCCGCTGGTTGCCGTTCTTCACCGCAGGAGTGGTCGGCGCTTCGCTTGTCGCAGCGCTTCCCACGATGTGGCGGGGGGTGCCAGGTCATGCGACGCGGAAGATCGAGGTCCCGCTACCGCCGCCGGTCGAACTGCCGGCATGACGTTCAACCGGCGACGATCTCCGCGATTTGTATGGCGTTGAGCGCAGCGCCCTTGCGCAAGTTGTCACTGCTCACGAACAACGCGAGACCGCGACCGCCGGGCACACCATCGTCGACACGGATCCGCCCGACATAGCTGGGATCGCGGCCCGCCGCCTGCAACGGCGTGGGCACGTCGGAGAGTTCGACGCCGGGCGAACCCGCGAGCAACTCGGTTGCCCGGGCAACCGACAGCGGCCGGGCAAACTCAGCGTTGATCGACAGCGAGTGACCTGTGAAGACCGGAACACGCACGCACGTGCCGGAGACGGGAAGCTCCGGGATGTCCAGAATCTTGCGGCTCTCGTCGCGCAGTTTGCGTTCCTCGTTGGTCTCGCCCGACTCGTCGGCGAGCAAGGACCCTGCCATCGGAAGGACGTTGAACGCGATCGGACGCACGTAACAATCCGAGGGCGGAAAGTCGACAGCATCCCCGTTGTGAACGAGCTCGCGCGCCCGATCGGCGCTCTCCCTCACTTCCTTGTCCAACGCATCAACGCCGGAGGGACCCGTTCCGGAGACCGCTTGGTAGGTGCTGATCACGAGCCGCACGAGCTGAGCCTCGTCGTGCAACGGCTTCAGCACCGGCATCGCGGCCATCGTCGTGCAGTTGGGATTGGCAACGATGCGCTTCGGAGCTGTCTTGACGAGATGACCGTTGACCTCGCTCACAATGAGCGGCACCTCAGGATCCATGCGCCAGGCCGACGAGTTGTCGATGACAAGCGCTCCGGCCTCCGCGAATCGCGGCGCAATCATCTTCGAGGCCGAACCACCGATGGAGAACAGCGCAATGTCCACGCCACTCGTATCGGCAGTGGCTGCGTCCTCGACCTCGATGTCCTCGTCACGCCAGCGAAGCCGGCTGCCGGCCGATCGGGCCGAGGCGAAGAATCGAATCGATCCAACGGGAAAGTCGCGCTCGACAAGAAGTTCGCGCATGACGGTGCCGACCTGACCGGTCGCGCCAACGATGGCGATGTTGTACGACGACATCGCTATCGACCCGTCCCGGCATAGACGACCGCTTCGTCTGCGCTGCCGAGCTCGAACGCGTCGTGCACCGCGCGCACCGCAGCAGGCACGTCGGTGTCGAGGCAGACAACCGAGATGCGAATCTCCGACGTCGAGATGTTCTGAACGTTGACGGCAGCCGCGGCCAACGCTTCGAAGAACTTTGCGCTGACACCCGGATGCGACCGCATGCCTGCGCCGATCAACGACACCTTGCCGATGTGGTCGTCATACAGCAGTGACTCGAAACCGATCTCGGAGCGCACCTTCTCGAGCGAAGCCATCGCGCGCTGACCGTCGGTACAGGGAAGCGTGAAGGAGATATCCGTGCGGCCCGTGGAGCCGGACACGTTCTGCACGATCATGTCGATGTTGACCTCGGCGTCGGCAAGCGCGCGGAAAATCGCAGCCGCCTCACCGGGCTTGTCGGGGACACCGACGACAGTCACACGCGCTTCGGAGAGGTCGTGCGCGACTCCCGAGATGATGGCCTGCTCCACTTGCTCCTCCTCCGGCACCGCAACTACCCAGGTGCCGCTTCGATCAGAGAACGACGACCGGACGTGCACCTTGACGCTGTAACGGCGGGCGTATTCAACGCAACGCAGCATCAGGACCTTGGCGCCGGACGCGGCCATCTCGAGCATCTCCTCGTAGGAGATGCGGTCTAGCTGTTTGGCGTTGGGGACCTTGCGCGGGTCTGCGGTGAACACACCGTCGACGTCGGTGTAGATCTCGCAAACATCCGCATGCAAAGCCGCCGCAAGTGCGACGGCCGTCGTGTCGGAGCCGCCTCGACCGAGAGTGGTGATGTCCTTTGTGTCCTGCGAGACGCCTTGGAACCCGGCGACGATCGCGATGTAGCCGGCGTCGAGCGCGTCCCGGATGCGACCCGGAGTGACATCGATGATGCGCGCGCGTCCGTGCACCGAGTCGGTGATGACGCCCGCCTGCGACCCGGTGAAAGATCGCGCCTCGAACCCGAGGTTGGCGATGGCCATCGCGACGAGCGCCATCGAGATGCGCTCACCGGAGGTGAGCAGCATGTCGAGCTCGCGCGGCGGCGGCAGCGGCGACACCTGCTGCGCGAGATCGAGCAGATTGTCCGTCGTGTCGCCCATGGCGGAGACGACAACGACCACGTCATTGCCCACTCGGCGGGCATCCACGATTCGCTGCGCGACCCGCTTGATCTTGTCGGCGTCACCGACCGAGGAGCCGCCGTACTTCTGCACGACGAGCGGCATCGGAGGGACCTTCCGATCGGGGAGGCGTGGCGGGGCGCTCTTCAGTCTACGAAAGGGCGGCGCCGTGCTTGACTTCTTTTCGTGCCGGGGCGAAGCCGTGGGATCAGCGCCACGGCGCTGGCATTAGCGGTGACGGTCGGTCTCACAGTCGCCGGGTGCAGCGGCAGCTCCGCACCCGCGGCCGTGCCGACGACATCGCCGACCACGCCTGCCGCTTCCACCAGCGCGGCCCCAACGGCGGCCCAGCAGCTCCAGGCGCTCGCGGCAGCAGGCCAAACCGCGGCGTTCCGGGCGACCTACACCGCGCAGCAGCAACACCCCTCCTCTCGCGCTACCTGGCAGGTATGGCGCACCAAGCAGTCGCTGCGGGTGGACGTAGCGACCAAACAAAGCACCGCAACACTGATCCAGACGCCGCGAGCGACCTACTCCTGCAGCCGCGCGCACGGTCGGAAGACCTGCTTCCGCGTGGCCAAGGCGGGCGAGCCGGTGCCGGCACTGTTCCGGCTACTCGCCCAGCGGCTGTTTTCCACGGCTCTCGTCGAGCTCGCCGACCACATCGCGAGATACAGCGTCACCGCGTCTGCTGCCGCAGGCGGCAACGGCGGCACGTGTTTTGCGGTCAAGGCACCCAAGAGCAAGGCGACGACGCAGGTCGAGACGGCGACGTACTGCTACAACAGCACCGGGATCCTCACGTCAGCGCGTTACCCGAACGGCAACACGGTGCGGCTCACGCACTTGTCGATGAACGCGCCCGCACATGATGCATTCGTGCCATACGCGAAGCCGACCCCGCTGCCGAGCTGATCGCGTCAGACGTCGAGCAGACGTCGACCTTCGAACGCGCGGCCCAACGTGACCTCGTCGGCATATTCCAAGTCGCCGCCGACGGGAAGACCACTTGCCAAGCGGGTGACGCGCAGATCCATCGGTTTGACGAGCCGCGCGAGATAGGTAGCCGTCGCCTCGCCCTCGAGGTTCGGGTCGGTGGCGAGGATGAGTTCAGTGACCGCGCCATCGGCCAGACGTTGCATGAGCTCGCGGATGCGAAGGTCGTCCGGGCCGACACCTTCGATCGGTGAGATGGCACCGCCGAGGACGTGATAGCGACCGCGGAACTCACGCGTCTTCTCGATCGCGACGACGTCCTTCGGCTCTTCAACCACACAGATGATCGCGTCGTCGCGTCGCGGGTCACGGCAGATGCGGCAGAGCTGCTCCTCGGCTACGTTGCCGCACGTCGCACAGAACCGCACCTTGTCCTTGACCTCGGTCAGCGCGGTGACGAGGCGCCGTACGTCGACCGGATCGGCCGCGAGCAAATGAAAGGCGATGCGTTGCGCGCTCTTCGGACCAACGCCCGGAAGTCGACCGAGCTCGTCGATGAGGTCCTGAACCGCGCCTTCGTACACGTTTTAGAAGCCCGGCAGCCCAAGGCCGCCCGCGAGCGGACCCATCTTTTCCTGGGTGAGGTCGCTGGCAGCCCGCGCGGCGTCGCGCACCGCGGCGACGACGAGATCCTGCAGCGTCTCGACGTCGTCCGGATCGATGACCGACGGGTCGATGACGACGCTCTTCAGCTCCCCTGAGCCGGTCATCGTTGCCCGGACGAGGCCGCCTCCGGCGTGACCTTCGACCTCAAGGTCCGCCAACTCGGCCTGAGCAGCCATGAGCTGCTGCTGCATCTCCTGGGCCTGCTTCATGAGCTGCTGCATCGAGGGCTGTGCCGGCATGCCGCCAGCGTACGTCGCACCAGGGACGCGACGCGGCAGCACGCGCGGCAGCGGTCGCTAGCTTCCGTCGATGCGCTCGATGACCTGGGCGGACAGCTCGGACTGGAGCAGGGCCACCGGGTCGACGGCCTCCGGCGGGTCGGACGGGCTGTCCTCGTCGTCCGTGAGGTCGACCATCTCGACGTCCGTCGGATCAGCGGCGGGCGGCGGTGTGGACTCGTCTGACCCGGACGTTGGTGCAGGTACGGACGAATCGGCCGCTGCCACCTTGACCATGACGTCGATGCCGACGGTCTCGCGCAGCGCATCACGGAAGAACTCCGTCGAGTGCTGGGCGAACTGCCGACCGATGGTCGGGTTGTTGAACGCCAGCGTCACCGACTTCGCATCCACGGCCGAGATCTGGGCGTATCCCTTCAGGCGTGCGTGCGTCGTGCGGTTGCGCTGCTTCACCGCGTCGAGGATGTCGTCCCACAGCCGTCGCAAGCCGGCGACGTCGACGGCACCAGCGACTGCGGGTGTCCCCGGTTCTGCAGGTGCTGCGGGGGCGGGCCGCGTGGGCTCGACCGCTGCCACTGCCGGTTCACCCACCGCAGCCGCAGGCGGGTTGGCGGGAGAAGGCTCGGGGACGACGGCCGCTGGTTGCTCGGGTGGCGCGGTCGGTTCGGGCGGTGCTGCCGGCGCCGGTTGCGGGGCCGCCGGCGCCACCGACAACCGCCGCTCGAGCCGATCGAGGCGAGCCAGCAGCGCCGTCGAATCGCTTGCGGCGCCTGGCAAAAGGATCCGCGCGCAGGAGAGCTCGAGGACGAGCCGCGGGGACGTCGTACCCCGCATGTCGACCAGCGCCTGGGCCATGACGTCGGCGGCCCTAGTCAGCCCGGGTCGGCCGAACCGGGCTGCTTGGCCCCGCATGCGTTCGAGCTCGTCTGCGGGGAGGTCGAGCAGCCCGGTTTCCCCGGCATCGGGCACGGCCTCGAGCACGAGCAGATCGCGGAAGCGCTCGAGCAGGTCCTGCGCGAACCGACGTGGGTCGAGCCCGGCTTCGACGACACGGTCGACCGACCGGAACACCGCGCCGGCGTCAGCTGCAGAGAACGCGTCAACGGTCTCGTCGAGCAGCGCGGTGTCGGTGTAGCCGAGGATCGACAGCGCGCGGTCGTAGGTGACTCCTTCGTCGGTCGCGCCCGCGGCTAACTGGTCGAGCACCGACAGCGCATCACGTGCCGAACCTGCACCCGCCCGCACGACCAACGGCAGCACCAGCGGATCAACTTCGATGCCTTCGCGGACACAAAGCCCCGCCAGGAACTCGCGCAGAACCGCAGGCGGGATCAGCCGGAAGCGGTAGTGAAAGGTCCGCGACTTGATCGTCGGCAGCACCTTGTCGGGCTCGGTTGTCGCGAAGATGAACTTCACGTGCGGCGGCGGCTCCTCGACGACCTTGAGCAGCGCGTTGAACGCCGCCGGGCTGATCATGTGCGCCTCGTCGATGATGTAGATCTTGTATGGCGAGGACACCGGCGCGAAGAACGCGCGCTCACGCAGGTCGCGCGCATCGTCGACAAGTCCGTGCGAGGCAGCGTCGATCTCGATGACGTCGAGACTGCCCGGGCCGTTGGGCGCGAGCGCGACACAGGAGTCGCACTCACCACACGGGGTCGGCGTCGGGCCGTTCACGCAGTTCAGCGACCGGGCGAGGATCCGGGCACTGGACGTCTTGCCACAGCCACGCGGACCACTGAAGAGATAGGCGTGATGGATCCGCCCCGTCCGCAAGGCCTGCTGCAACGGCTCGGTGACGTGATCCTGCCCCACAACTTCAGCAAAAGACCCCGGCCGATACTTCCGGTAAAGAGCAAGCGTCACGCCATCACCTTCTCCGGACCTTTCCCTAACAGCAACCCCGAACGGTGCCGCAGGCTGGCCCACGCGAGGAGGGAAGGTGGGCCGCAGACCCACCGAACAGGCGACCCCCCATGCACCCGCCAGAGCCCGCTTACCCTTGCTGCCTTCCGGCCCTGGGGGAGTTGGGCGGGGTAACGCCGCACGGGGGGTCTGGAAACGACTCTAGCCGGGATCACAGACGCCTAGGCCCGCTCTCCACACGTGCAGCCTGCTTGGCGGAGGATGCGAGATTCGAACTCGCGAGGGGTTGCCCCCAACACGCTTTCCAAGCGTGCGCCCTAGGCCAACTAGGCGAATCCTCCGCCGGGCAGTCTAGTCGGGGTCAGCCGACGCGCAGACTGTCGATCATCCGCGGAAAGTCGCTCTTGGCCTTGTCGCTGCCCGCGCTGATGAACACGACTTCGACGACCTTGCCCGCCTCGGGCACGAATACCAGGTTGCCGGCATGACCCTCGGCAGTCACGTCTGCCTCGACGGCAGCCCCGACCGGGAGTTGCACCTGTCGCACGTTGTCGATCGCCGCGTCGATGTTCGGGACGAACTGCTGCCACGCGCTCGAGCGGAAGGTGCCCTCGATCGAGTCGATCGTGACCGTCGATGGGGTGGGCAGCTCGAGGACGAGGAAGGCCGCTCCTGACGGTCCCTCCAACGCGATGCCTTGCGAGCGGTAGGTGTCCTGGTGCTGCGACCACCCGCTGGGCGCGTGGACCGACACGTCATTGAACGCGTATGTCTTTCCGGGCGACAGCACCACGGCGAGAGCGGCAACCGTGAGGACGCCGTTGAAGGCGAAGTGCGCCGCCATCGAGCAAACCAGTCCGCGCTTCATGTACAGGAAGCCGAACAGCATGCCCATGAGGGCGTAGTACTTGAGTGCCGCCGGGTTCAAGTGCCAGATCGCGAAAGCAAGACCGGACAGTGACAGTGCGGCCCACTTGCCGCGGCCGCGCAGCGACTCAAGCAGCAGTCCGCGAAAGAGGATCTCCTCGATCAAAGGCGCACACAGACACGTCAAGCCGATGGTGATCGCGATGTGGCCGATGTCGCCTTCGCTCATCAGCGTCACGACCCGCGGGTCAGGCGACAAGCGCCCGCTGGCACTACTGACGGCGGCCAGCAGCAGCGCGCTGATCGTGCCGCCAACCCCCGCGCCCAAGAGCACCCCGGCAGCGGGACTTCCGTCGGTCCAGCGCAGCCGGACGCCGGGAACGAGCTGAGTGACCAGCAGCCCGCCGACGAGCCCGTAGACCGCCAGCGTGAGCATCAGCGCGTACCGCAAGTAGGTCGCTGGCTCCATGTGGGTGTTGCGGCTGAGCGCATACGAGACACCCATGCCGACAGCACCGATACCGATCGAGAGCGCGACAAGTGCCACCGCGCGGCGGCTGAGCATCGACCCTTCGGCGTTGGCGTGCGCAGGCGCGTATGAAGCCGGCGCCGGTGAAACGAACGGGGTGTGCGGCGGCGGCGCCGTGCTCACCGGGAAGTCGGGAGTCACCTCGGCAACGGGAATGCCGAAGCGGTTGGCCGAGGCAGCGGGCGAGCCGACCGAAGCCGGCATACCGCTAAGGGCCAGCTCCGGCGCGGCCGGCGCGGACGCCGCAAGTCCCGTCAGCTGGGCATAGCACTGCCCACACCACTGGGCGTCGGCGGGCGCGGACGCACCGCACGCCGGGCAATTGCGCACGGGTAGGTATCGGCTGGTCGGCCGACCCGCTTGACGTCCGTCAATTCCGCGTGACGAGCGCTCTATCGACGCTCACGCGCAATGGTCGACCGGTGCGGCTCGTCATCCACTCCACCGTTGCGCCGATCGCGCGCAATCACCGCGCCGGACGGCGGCCAGCGCGTGCCCACATCGAGTCATCTTTCTGATCCTGACTCTCGTCGCTAGAACGCGTGACCGATAGGCAGCCCGTGAGCTTCAACACCGTCAGCACAGAACCGTCAGACGCAGAAATCGGCCTGCTCATGCTGGCAGCTGGTCGGCAGTGGCGCCAGACGGCCCAAAGGTCGCTTGTCCGTCGTCGGATGACCAACGGAGCGATCGCCTTGGCCGCGCTCCTGCTGGCCTGGGACCTGCGACTGCTTACCCAGCTGTTCACATAGGCCGCCGGTCGAACGGACCTCCGGCTTCCACGGCTGGTCGGAGTAACGCTCTCTGTGTCCGCAGGTCAGAGACTTGCTGATTGGCGGTGGAGGTGGTGTCTTGGCTCAGGACATCGGAATGGGGTGTCTCACGACATCGGCATAGCGTGTCGCAGGTCTTCGGAATGGCCGCGGCAACGCAGGCTGCGCCATGTCGAAGCGTCGCCTTGTCA